>Ga0208262_1000012_pt1 | contig 127071 bp, 110 predicted proteins | sample LakWasMet15_LOW5_2_FD_183863 | JGI IMG/M metagenome (GOLD analysis project Ga0208262, IMG submission 183863) | Freshwater sediment methanotrophic microbial communities from Lake Washington under simulated oxygen tension - Sediment Metagenome... | ecosystem: Environmental > Aquatic > Freshwater... | reverse complement strand
GCGGACAATGACCATGCCAAAACTCCACAACGCCAAGCCCAAAGCTTGTGGCTTGCTGAGTGAGGGAAATCGCATGACAATCGTGTCGATCCATTGGTATAGTTCTGGATGGCGAGACATAGCGGCACCTCCGGTAAACAGATGTTGATGACACTCATCAATTTACCGTAACGCTCTGTCTCGTCATACTTTTTTAAAAAAAACCTACACTTGTAAGCAAGGATGGGGGAGGTAGAATTGCGTCGGGAACAGCAATCGAGAGCAACGCAAGGAGCAGTTGCCGACGACTGCACGGACGCAGGAGGTAGAGCACCAAAAGTAGGCGCTCTAGGCGACGCAAGGAGCAGTTGCCGAGAGCACAGAGAAAAATTCAATGCATTGAAAACTTCGTGTCCTTCGTGCCTTCGTGGCGAACCGCTTTGATTTTGTTCTAAATCGAATACTTTAACAGCCTCGTACCCTACCGTTGTTCCTGCTGATAAACCATCCAGCGCCACTAATGATAAGCTGGCCATTCGCACAACCCAAATCCAGAAACGACGGCAGACAACAAACCTCCGAGTTGTTTCATGACTTGCCTGAACAGCTATGCCGAGCCAAAGTGCAAGGGCTTTGGCTCGGCGTTGACAGCGATGATGAGTTTATCGTTTAGGGGCCGGTGGAGGTGGTGGCGAGCCGGGCGGTGGCGGTGGAATAGGCGAGGATGACTGCCCGGATGGACGGTAAGAATCGCTGGAGAATTGTCCCGATACCGGCACTTTATGGCCTTTGGAATACATGCATTGAATATAAGCTACGTTATAACGGTCCTGGGTTCCAACCATAGAGCTGTCGGCGGTACCGGCGCCGACTATACTGCCGCCCAGTAAACCGGTGCCCGCGCCGATGGCGGCTCCTTCCCCTCCACCGATTGCCGCTCCGGCTGCCGCACCTAAAGCTGTACCGATTGCGGCACTGGTGACGCCGCTACGCTCAGCCTGTTTTTCAGCAGTAGTGCCGCCTATCTGGATATAAGCGTATTCCCGGCAGACTGCATCGTCGTTGCGAAACTGGTCAAAGGGCATGCCGTCGCCAGGGAGCACCATAACACTGGGGCCGGTAGGCAAGCTGACGCATCCGCTGACTGTCATCATGACTACGGATGAGAGAACTATAGAAAAACGTGACATATCTGAACTCCTTAACGAGGTGAGGGCGGTGTCGGGTCAACTTGTTGCCAACCTCTCGTGCATTCCTGGATATAAGGATAATAGCCTTTAGGGTTGGTACAGTAATACCAGTAGCCTGATGGATATTGTTGCACCGTGGGAGGAGGTTGCTGAATGTACACGGGCGGCGTTACCGGTACCGTGATCACGGTCGGCGGATAATAATAAGGATAATAAAAAGGGTCGCGGTAAAAAGGATCACGGTAATAGGGATAAAGCGGCGCGCCGAAAGAAAATCCGAAACTGGAATAACCGTGGCGTGCCCAATTGATACCACTATACAAGCTGCAAATCACCAGTAGTATTGTTGATAGCATCAGGTTGGTTTTCATTACTTACTCCTTTCAAAAACCGCAGCTGTGTAACAGAACTGCGGATAGAAGCCTTATGAATTTAGGATCTTATCTGTCGATGCTTATTACCGAGTGTCGCCGGTTAGGGTTAATAAATCCCACACATACCGTTCCAATAAAAGTTGACACCTCGGCGAAGTATAGCGACGAGGAGATTTTTTCTTTTACTCCATCTTGTCAGTCGTCGTCAAATTTACTTATTGCTTTCAAAAGGCGCGAAGCCTTTTGTAAAACTCAAGCCGACCATCAGCGAGTACTATGCATCAGCGGACAGACATTGATAGAATCATAAGACACTGATACGTCGTTGATCATATTCACTGCATGCTTTTCAAGGCTAAGCTGGAGATAAAATGATTCGATATAGGACCGATATACCTTGGGGTGCGATGCTTTATGGCAATCATGCATCCTACTTAAAGCCTGCCCAACCATGAAAATGCGCGCCGTGCTCGCAAGCTGGCTGCTGTCATATCCATTTGCCTGTCTGGGGCAGGACGGCATCATCGACGATCCTTTTGCCACGACCCGGCAAGTGAGCCGAAGCCCCGGAAAAAAACAGTTAACGCCGGAAGACCCTTGTCGTCTGGACAAGAATAGCGGCCATGCCTGGACGCTGGTGGATGTGATCGACCAGGCGCTTTGCGGCAACCCGCAAACCCGGCAAGCCTGGGCCAATGCCCGTTTCCAGGCGGCACAGGTCGGCATTGCCAAATCAGCCTATTTACCAACCGTGACTCTGAATACTTCAGCGTCACGCAGTAAGAACGCTGCCGGTACCAACTTGCAGCTAACCACCATCACCAGCGCAGGCGGCCTTTCAGAACCCATCAATCGTTTTACGCCGGTTGTCAGCCTGAATTACCTGCTTTACAACTTCGGCGGCCGGGAAGCGCAGCTTGAAAGCGCGCAAAGAACTTTGGAAGCATCGAACTGGACGCATGACGCCACACTGCAAACGGTGATGTTTGCAGCGATTCAAGCCTATTACCAGGTTTTTGCGACGCAAGCCACAGCGGAAGCTGCACTGGTTTCGGAGCAAGCCGGCAATGAAGCGCTGAACGCGGCCCAAAAGCGCTATGAAGTCGGCGCCGCGGCATTGGCCGATGCGCTACAGGCAAAGACCGCTTTCGCTCAGGCCCGGCTCAACCGCCAAAAAACCGAGGGCGATGCCAGAGTGGCTATTGGCAGCCTCGCCAATGCGCTGGGGCTGGACGCCGACTACCGGCTGGATATTGCGGCTCCGTTCCTGCCCAAACCGGATGCCGAACAGGAAACCATGGTGCATCGTTTGATCGAAGAGGCTAAGGCCATGCGTCCCGATCTGGCCGCTGCCGAAGCCACGGTTAAAGCGGCCGAAGCGAATGTTAAAGCCGCCGAGGCAGGGCATTGGCCGAGCATTTCCGTGATCAGCAATTACGGCTACAGCCACACCAGTCTGCCCAGCGATACGCAAAGCTGGACGATTGGCATGCAGGTCAGTTTGCCGTTGTTCACCGGTTTCAATGTCACCTACCAGATACGCAGCGCAGAAGAGCTGCTCGAAGTTAAGCGGGCCGATTACGATAAGCTCGAGCAATCTGTGAGCCTGGATGTCTGGCGGGCCTACCAGCTGTTAAATACCGCCCACGAGAGCTTTAAAAGCAGCGAAGATTTGCTGGCCAGCGCTGACCAGTCCGAAAAAGTGGCGATGGGCCGCTACAAAGCAGGGGCCGGCAATATTATCGACCTGCTGAATGCCCAGTCCAGCCATGCCAATGCCCGACTGCAATTGATCCAGGCCCAATACACCTGGCTGACGCAAAAAGCCCAACTGGCCCAGGCACTGGGGCGTCTGGATATTTCCTCCATCCCGTCGAGGTAACCCTTTATGGTGCTTCGGAATCAAGTAATCGTTCTTTTCAGCCTGATCGCCATTGCTGCGGGTATTTACGGATTCAATGTCTGGCGCAAAGCTGACCAAGACCATAATTACCGGACGGAAAAAATAGCCAAAGGCAATATCGTCAAAACCATCTCCGCCAACGGCACCTTAAACCCGGTGGTGCTGGTCAATGTCGGCACGCAGATTTCCGGCGTGATCAACAAGCTCAATGTCGATTTCAATGACCGGGTGCATCAAGGTCAGGTGCTGGCGGAAGTCGACCCGTCATTGATCGATGCCCAGCTCGAGCAAAGCCGGGCGGCGCTGGCCAATGCGCAGGCTTCACTCAAGCTTGCCAAGGCCAATGAAGCAAGGTCCAGGGCGCTGTATGAACAGGATTACGTTGCCCGGTCGGAGCTTGATCAAGCCATTCAGGCGCGGGAAGCCGCACAGTCGCAAGTGGCGTCGGCCATCGGTCAGCTTAAACGCGATCAGGCCAACAAAGGCTATACCATCATCACGTCCCCGGTCTCCGGCGTCGTGGTGTCGCGCAATGTCGACATCGGCCAAACCGTCGCCGCCAGCTTTCAGACACCGACCTTGTTCACCATCGCCCAGGATTTGAAGCGCATGCAGATCGACACTTCGGTTGCCGAAGCCGATGTCGGCGGCATCCGGCTTAATCAAAACGTAAACTTCACCGTAGACGCTTTTCCCGACCGGGTTTTTCAGGGAAAAGTTTTCCGGATCAGGTTGGATTCCAAAGTGTTGCAGAATGTGGTCACTTACGATGTGGTGGTCAGCGTGGATAACCCGGAAGAAATCCTGTTGCCGGGCATGACCGCCTTCGTCAACATCGTTATTGACGAGAGAAACGACGTTTTGAAACTGCCGTTGGCGGCGCTCAAGTTCCGTCCTGCCGAAAAAGCCGCCAGCCAGCCCGGCAAACACGTGTACCGTCTGGAGAATAACAAGGCCGTAGCGGTTCCGGTACAAACCGGCATCAGCGATAGCAAATACGCGGAATTAACCGGCGGGGATTTAAAAGAAGGCGATCAGGTGATTCTCGAAGACCAAAGTGAGCGCAAGCCTGAGGCCAAGGGGCCGGGACAAAGCGGCTTCCGGGTCAGGGCATTTTGATGCAACGTCCTTTGATCTGCGTCAACGGATTGTCTAAATATTATTTGGAAAACATGCCGGTGCTCAAGAATATTAATTTCAGCATCGACAGCGGCGAGTTCGTTGCGATCATGGGACATTCCGGTTCAGGCAAATCGACGCTGATGAATATACTCGGCTGCCTGGATACCGCAACGGACGGGCATTATTACCTGGAAGGCCGGGACACTGCCGCATTGAGCGCGGATGAACTGGCTGTGCTAAGAAACCGCCTGATCGGATTTGTTTTTCAGGGCTTCAACTTGTTGCCGAGAAGCTCGATCCTGGACAATATCGGCTTGCCGCTGCTGTATGCCGGCAAAAATAAGGCCGAGCGGCGCGAGAAAGCCTTGTATATGCTGGATCGGGTCGGCCTGGCTGAATTCGGCGAACGCAGGCCGAATCAACTGTCGGGCGGCCAGCAGCAACGCGTGGCCATCGCCAGGGCATTGGTCACCACCCCCAAACTGATTTTAGCGGACGAGCCGACCGGCAACCTCGACACCCAAACCGGCGAAGACATTATGAAAATTTTTCAGGCTTTGAATGAAGCGCATAACATTACGATCATCGTCGTCACCCACGAAGCCGATATTGCCGCCCACGCCAAACGCTTGATCCGCGTGGTCGATGGCCGAATCGCCAGCGACCAGCCGTCATGATTATCGGCGCGTTGTTGGGCGAAGGCTGGGCGGCGATGCGCGCCAACCGGCTGCGCACTTCATTAACCATGTTGGGCATGGTGTTCGGCGTCGGCGCGGTGATCATGATGCTGGCGATCGGGCAGGGTGCGCAGCTGATGGTCAGCGAATCCATCGCCTCGATGGGCAGCAACCTGTTCATCGTGCTGTCGGGCTCAACAACGGCGGGAGGCTTACGGCAAGGGGCCGGTACGGTGCCGACGCTGACCCTGGAGGATGCCCAAGCCATCAGCGAGTTGCCCGAAATCGCCGCGGTCGCGCCCACTTTTTCCAATACCGCGCAATTGATTTACGCTTCAAGCAATTGGAGCACGCTGGTGTCCGGAACTACGCCCGCATTTCTTAGTGTACGCGAGTGGACGGTCAGTTCCGGAGAAGCTTTCAGCGACAGCGACGTGCGTTCGGCAACCCGGGTGCTGTTGATGGGTCAAACCGTGGTGCGCAATCTTTTCGGCGATGAGAATCCGGTTGGGAAAATGGTCCGCGTGAAAAACAGCCCGTTCCTGGTGCTGGGTGTTCTGGCGCCGAAAGGCCAAAGCCTGGATGGGCGGGATCAGGACGACACCGTGTTTATCCCTATTACCACCGCTCAGCGCCAATTGTTCGGCACCGAATTTCCCGGCATGGTGCGCTTCATCATGGTCAAAGCCAAATCGGCCGAAGTCATGGACAGAGCCGAACGGGAGATGATCGAATTGCTCAGGGCAAGACATCGAATTAACGAAAGGCAGGAAGACGATTTTACCGTCCGCAACCTCACCGCAGTTGCGCAAGCCGCTGCCGGCACCACCAAGGCGATGGCGACCATGCTCGGCGCGATCGCGTCGGTATCGTTATTGGTCGGCGGCATCGGCATCATGAATATCATGCTGGTTTCGGTTACCGAAAGAACCCGCGAAATCGGCATTCGCATGGCGATAGGCGCAAGACGGCGCGACATCTTGCTGCAATTTCTGTTTGAAGCGGTGATGATCTCGCTGGCCGGGAGCTTGATCGGTGTCGTGGTCGGCATCGCCTGCGCTTATTTTTTCAGCCGCTTCAATGACGCGCTGGTGGTCGTAACCTTAAGTTCGGTATTGCTCGCTTTCGGCGTGGCCGTTGCGGTCGGCGTGTTCTTCGGCTTCTACCCGGCGCGCAAGGCCGCCAACCTCAAGCCCATTGAAGCGCTCCGGTTTCAATAGTCAATGGCTGTTCTGCCAATTCTACGGGCTGTAAGCTATCTTACGAAGCCTCATCAGGTTGTTTCTGTGGGCAGGGTGAAATAAAAAGTAGTGCCTTTTCCGGGTTGGCTATTGAAATGCAATGTGCCCTCATGGGCTTCAACCAGTGAGCGAGTGATCGATAGACCCATGCCCATGCCGTCCGCTTTGGTGGTGTAAAAAGGCGTCAGTATCTTTTGCTGCTGCTCTTTATCCAGCCCCGGTCCGTTGTCCTTCACCCTGACCTGTATGCTGTTATTGAGCGTCAGCCGGCTTTGGATGGATATTTTTCGTTGTTGTTCTGGGGGGGAATCTTTTAAGGCTTCAATACTGTTTCGCAGCAGATTGATGATGACTTGCTCGATTTGTATCTGATCCACACACACAGGCGGCAGGTTGTTGTCCAGTTCAAAGGTTAGCCGTATATCGTTTTGTTTAAGATCGGCAATGCATAAGCCGACAGCCTCATGAATTAACGCATTAATATCGGCGGTGGAACGATGTTTTGCCTGAGACTTGACGAACTCCCGCATGCGATGAATGATCCGTCCCGCCCTTAACGCCTGCTGCTGGGTTTTGTTTAGAATTTCCGTCAGCCTTGTCAAGTCAGGGTTTTCTTTGTCGATCAGGTTTAAGCTGACTTGCGTATAGCTGGAAATGGCGGACAGCGGCTGGTTGACTTCATGGGCGATGCCGGAGGCCATTTCCCCCATCAGCCCCAGGCGAGTGACATGGGCGAGTTCATTGAGATGTTCCTTGTCTTGCTGTTCTCGGTGTTTGCGCAAGCTTACGTCGCGGACAATGCTGGTCACATAATCTGTATCGTTGATTGAATATCTTGCCAGAGACAGATCCAGCGGTACCACAGAACCGTTTTTGTGCAGGCCTTCAACTTCCTGGATTTGGCCTTCAGGTTTTGCTACAGGAGGAGAGCCGGCGCGTGGCGATAACGGTATGAGTTTGCTGATATTGCAACCAACCAGCTCTTCCGGCTGATAGCCGAAAATGGTTTCTACGGCGGCATTTGCGGATCTGATGGTGCCTGACAGGTCATGAGTAATAAAACCTTCCACTGACGCATCAAAAATGGCGTTGAGCTTGGCTTCAATTTGTTTGCGCCGGGTAATATCGTACAGGATGATCAACTGCTCACCCGCAAAATCGGGTTGAATCGCCGCAGCGCTCGCCAACACGGTTTTAACGCCGTTGTTCTTGCAGCGAATAGTGACTTCCAAAGGCGAAAAGCCGGTCTGCTCCTGTTTGGCTTTTTCCAGTGATGTTTGCCAAGCAGCTTCGAACCAATGACGATAGTCCGGATCAGGGGAGGCTTTCGAAAACCAGTCCGCCACCGTCGGAATATCATCCAAAGTGTAACCAAAAGTTCGCATAAACGCCGGATTCAGGAAGGTAATGTTTAACCGTTCATCGTTCAACGCCATCGGCACCGGGGATGCTTCAATAATCGAACGGAACTTTGCTTCGCTGGCTTTTAGCTGAATCTCCATTAACTTGCGCTCGGTGATGTTTTCATGGCTAACCACAACCCCGCGGCGCGATCCTTGAAATGGCAATACTGTCATATGAAACCAACGCTGCTGATCGGGCGAGTTACAGTTGTACTCTAAATTAAATTTGTCCTGCTTGCCCGCCAGCACCGCCGTTATGCCGGCTTGAGAGATGCTTTCCCCTTTGCCGCAGGATTTTTTGCAGACGTCCAGGTAATTCCCTCCCAGCATATTGCACCCCGATGCGAATAAGCCGTTTTCTTCGGCAAATCGCCGCCATGCGTTGTTGACGCTGACAATAACGCCCTGCTCATTCAGCACGGCGATATGTGAAGTCAAAGAGTTAAGAATGCTGACATTAAAAGCGTCGCTGTCGCGCAGTTTTTCCTCCATCTGTTTGCGTTCGGTGATGTCCAGCGCCACACCCTGGAGTTCGATCATTGCTCCACTGTCGTTCCGTATGGCTTCCCCGCGTGCCAACATCCAGCCGTGCGTGCCGTCAGCTTTGACCGTTTCAAGTTCCAGTTCATAGGGAGTCCCGGCTTTTTTAGTGCGCAGCAGTGCAGTGCTCAACCGTTTCCAGCTCTCAGGAGTGAAGAACCGGAAGTGCTCCGGATAATCCGGTGGCGGTAACTCCGGGTTTAAACCCAATATGCGGTAAAGTTCCTCTGACCAGACGACATGATTAGTCATTAAATCCAGCTGCCAGCTACCTACATGGGCGATCCGTTGCGCTTCTTTCAGTTTCTCCTGGTTTCGCCGTAGCGCCTCTTCCGCTTGTTTACGCGCCGAAATATCTTTCTGCGTGCCGATCATGCGCAGGGGCTTGCCGTCTTCGTTATGGCTGACCACTATGCCTCGAGCCAGAATCCATTTGTAACTTCCATCTTTGCAACGCAAGCGGTATTCAACGAGGTAAAGAGGCGTTTTTCCGTTCAGATAAGCTTGTACTGCTTCGGTTACGCGCGGCCTATCATCAGGATGAATACGGTTTAACCATTCCTGTAAATTAGGCAGGATATCGTTTTCGGCATACCCCAACATTTCTTTCCAACGAGTGGTATACATGGCTTCATCGGTTTGGAGATTCCAGTCCCATACACCGTCGCCGGAACCATGGACAGCAAATTTCCAACGATATTCACTTTCCCTTAAGGCCTGTTCTGTTTGTTCTCTTTTTTGTATTTCAGATTGCAGTTGGACAACGCTGGGTAAAGACAAGGCTCTGGGAATAACCCACAGCATTACGATAGCGGTGGAGACTGAAGCAATCGCTGTAAGCGCTTTAACCCAGCCGTCCAGCCAATATAAAGGCGTCCAGATCGTGATAGCCGACAGTAAATGCGTAGTGCCGCAAGCAATAATAAATGCGGCAAACATGACGGCTAGCCACGGATAGGGAAAATCCTTACGCTGCCGAATGAAATAGACCAGCGTCAAAGGGATGGAATAATAGGCGAGGGTGATCAGCAGATCGGAAATAACGTGAAGCCAAAGCAATACAGGCTGCCACGACAGGCAATAGCCATGTGGAGTGAAATCGTTGGTAGCAAAAAAATCAATGAGTGGCTGCATTTATCGGGTATAGAAAAAAAGTAAAAAGGTGTGCCATTTTTTGGATGGCTTAAAGCAGCCTTCGTTCCGTGTGCTGTTAGGAAAAACGAGGATTAAGGCAATATCAGTTGCCTTGGAAAGTTAAAAATAAATGTCAGTATATAAGAATAAAGAGTTTAATTTTGCAATCAATAGGCGCTATTACTTACTCGAAGGTAGCGAGCTGCCGGTTAAACTGGTCCGGAACAGCGCACAACAAAAGAGATTGACTTGCTTGCCCGCTGTGGAACAATGAAACCAATTGATCGGACTGCTTTTTTGATCCAATTTCCGGTTTCAAAGATGAGCTTCTGAAAAAACCGGGGATTCTTGCTGATGGGGTTAACCTATGACTCAAAAATCTTTAGCCGAATTACGAAAAATAGTCCATCAGGCTTATTTAGCCGATGAAAAAAGCCTCATCAGTGAATTGCTCTACTGCGTATGGGCACGGTTTGCACTTTTCAGAAAGCCTTCTCCCCGGCCTTTCAATGAAAGAAGAGGCGGGCAGCAATTGCAATTTGCGCCGCTGCTGAACATCTCGGCATTAAACGGTTACGACCCGGTTTCGATAACCGAGTGCGCCACAACGCTGGCCACCGCCGTCAGGGCAAAAAAGCATCAGCAATCCGCAATTGAAGCTTTCCTTGAGGAATATCAGTTGACCTCCCGCGAGGGCATTATTTTAATGGGTATCGCCGAAGCTTTGCTGCGCATTCCCGACACTCGGACACAAGACCAGCTGTTACAGGAAAAACTCACCGGCGTAGACTGGCAAAGCCATCTGCATCATAGCGATTCCCTGCTGGTCAATTTGGCGACCAGAGCGCTGTTATTCGCCGGAGACTTTGAAGCGCATACGCATAATGGCTCGCCGGCCTTCGACCAACTGCTGTCGCGGATGGGCGCGCCGTTAATACGTGCCGCGGTTAAGCAGGCCATGCAGCATCTGGCGTTGCAGTTTGTTTTTGCGGAAACTATTCAGCAAGCCGTTCAGCGCAGCGGGCAGGACCCGGTGTTCCGCTATTCTTTCGATATGCTGGGCGAGGCGGCGCTGACTGAGGCCGATGCGCAGCGTTATTTCGAGGCCTATCGTTCGGCTATTATGGCGCTGGCCGGACATACGGATTCTGCCGATATTTACGATAATCCGGGCCTATCGATTAAATTATCCGCTTTATGTCCCCGTTTCGAACCGCTACAGCATGTCCGTGCCGTCAAAGAGTTGACCGGAAAACTGCTGGCCTTGGCGCAGGAAGCCCGCTCGGCCAATATCGCGATCACTGTCGATGCCGAAGAGTCCGAGCGCCTGGACATGACGCTGGATGTTTTTGCCGCGGTTTTCAATCATCCCGATCTGGACGGTTGGCCGGGGCTGGGTATAGCGGTGCAGGCTTATCAAAAAAGAGCGCTGCCGGTGATCCGCTGGCTGGCTCAACTGGCGGAAGGCCGGCATCGCAAGATTCCGTTGCGTCTGGTCAAAGGCGCTTACTGGGACAGCGAAATCAAACGGGCGCAGGAGAACGGCCTGGCCGATTATCCGGTGTTTGCCCGAAAGTCGGTGACCGATTTATCCTATCTGGCCTGCGCGCAAGTTATTCTGTCCAAACCGAATGCCTTTTATCCCCAGTTTGCCAGCCATAATGCCCATACGGTCGCCGCCATCCATCAACTCGGGCAGCAGCATCCGGGTTACGAGTTCCAGCGTTTGCACGGCATGGGCGAGAGCCTGTACCGGGAAATCATCGAAGTGCAGAACTGGCAGATTCCCTGCCGCGTTTATGCACCGGTCGGCGTTTATCACGAATTGCTGCCTTACCTGGTCAGGCGCTTGCTGGAAAACGGCGCCAATGCCTCTTTCATCAATCAAATCAGCCGGTCGGACATTAGCATCGACGTATTGATCAGCGATCCGGTCGCGGCGGTAAAAATACCGGTTCATCGCCCTCTCATCTTGCCTCGCGATTTGTTCGGCGAGCAGCGGCTTAGTTCTTCCGGGCTGAATCTGGCCGATCCTGAGCAGTTGGAATCATTGCAGCAAAACCTGGACAGGATGGCCGATAAGCACTGGACGGCCATGCCGTTAATCAACGGCAGCCCCTGCGACGGCAACGAGCGGCTTATCGTCAATCCTTACGATAACCGGCTAACGGTCGGCTCGGTAACGTTTGCGGAACCGGCGGCTATCGGCGAAGCGGTCACCGAAGCGGCCCAGGCCTTCGAGAGCTGGCGGCTGCGTCCGGTCGCGCAGCGCGCCGAGTATTTGAAAAAAGCTGCCGATCTGCTGGAAGCAAACCGGCTGGAGCTGGTTTCCTTGTGCGTACGCGAAGGCGGCCGAACCATTAAAGACGCATTGTCGGAAGTCAGGGAAGCCGTCGATTTTTGCCGCTATTACGCCCAGTCTGCTTTGGAGTTGTTCGGCAAACCGATCCGGCTGCCCGGCCCCACCGGCGAGGAGAACTGGCTGTATCATTACGGCCGCGGCGTTTATGTCTGCATCAGTCCGTGGAATTTCCCGATCGCCATTTTTGTCGGCCAGATCGCTGCGGCGCTGGCCGCCGGCAATACCGTCATCGCCAAACCGGCCAGCCAGACCGCGTTAACCGCGATGCACTGTATCCGCTTGCTGCACCAAGCCGGCATACCCAAATCGGCGTTGCAGTTTTTGCCGGTAGACGGCCGTTCGGTTGGCGAGCATTTGCTGCCCGACCCCAGAATTGCCGGGGTGGTTTTTACCGGCTCCACGGAAACGGCGCAGTTCATCAACCGGCAATTGGCCGAACATCATCAAAATATTGTGCCGCTGATTGCCGAAACCGGCGGCCAGAATGTATTGATTGCCGACACGTCGGCATTGCTTGAACAACTGGTGCCGGATGCGGTGGTTTCGGCGTTTAACAGCGTCGGCCAGCGTTGTTCGGCTTTGCGGACGCTGTTTGTGCCGGAGGAAATTGCCGATAAAACCATAGCGATGCTGATCGGCGTGATGCAGGAATTAACTATCGGCAATCCCGGCGTTTATCAAACCGACCTGGGCCCGATTATCGGTCACGCCGCACTGCCGCCATTGGCCGAGCATCTGCAAACCATGCAGAAACAGGCGCAGCTGCTTTATCAACTGCCGCTGCCGGACGGCTTGAAACATGGCAGTTTTTTCCCGCCCAGCCTGATAGAGATACAGTCTTTATCGCAACTGACCCGGGAAGTGTTCGGGCCGGTGTTGCACCTGATCCGTTACCGCCAATCCGAACTCGATATGGTTATCGCCGATGTCAATGCGACCGGCTACGGCCTGACGCTGGGCGTACATACCCGGATAGACAGCACTTTTAAGGCTATCCGGCAGGGCGTAAAAGTCGGCAATATCTACGTCAACCGGAATATGATCGGTGCTGTGGTCGGCGCGCAGCCTTTCGGCGGCACGGGACTCTCCGGCACCGGCCCGAAAGCGGGCGGTCCCGATTACTTGCGCCGTTTTGCCATTGAACAGACGGTCTCGGTGAACACTGCCGCTTTAGGCGGCAATGCCGGTTTGCTGGCGCAGGATTTACGCTGAGTTAACGCCGCTTCGGCTGGGTGGTTTGAGGCGGCTCAGGCTCGTCCTCGCCCTCATCGTCATCCGGAGGCGGGAGCTGATCCCATCCCTGCTGCATGCCATACATGATTCCCGGTACAGGAACCTGGTGCCCTTTGCTGTACATGCATTGGGTGTAGACGATGTCGTAATTTTGTTGGGCTTCGTCTTTGGAATCGGTGTCTTCTTCTACTGCTGCAACCTGCTTGCGGGTGAATTGCCTGCATAGCAGGTCTTCATTATGGAACTGGTCAAAGTTTTTGTCGGTGCCCGGCAGCACTAAAACGCTCGGGCCGCTCGGCGTCGTCGAGCAGGCGCTGAGCAAGAAAACAGACATAAGGATTATCAGAATCTGTAACATTTAAAACACCTCCGTTAAGGAACCACATTCCGCCAGACAGATGAACATTTCCTGTTATAGGGATAAGAGCCCGGAGGATTCGTGCAGTAATACCGATAGCCGGGCTGCTGCTCTATCTGCTGGGGATCCATTCTCCGCCATCTTGTTGGACATTCTTGCACATAGGGATAATAACCGGCAGGACTTGAGCAATAGTCCGTACTGTTCGGCCCGAAGGACTGGATATTGAGTACCGTCCCCTGATCTATATAAGCGGGCGGGCTAAAAGGCGTTACGGCAGGCGGCGAAGAGTAGGGTTGAAAGGTATAGTCAGGCCAATAATAGAAGCTCGGCCGGGAATAGGGCGATTCTGTTAGAAAATCATCTCTGTCACGGTCGCGCTGGCGAGATGGTCCGGAACGTTCGGCTCTAGCGCGACCCGCTCTGAAAGCGCTGGAATTGCTGCTGTGGCCGTTATCAAAAGCGCGTTCATGCGCACGGCCGGAACCGCTTCCGCTAACGTCAGTCGAGCGATCTTCGTGATGGCCGCCGTCACGAGCTGTGGCCCTTTCGCTAAGGAATAACGCAGCCGGCATCATGGATGCAATTGATAGTTTTCCGGGCATCATTATCATTTCCTTGTTTACCAAATGGGCGAAAGGGAGCCGGGCTTGGCCTTGCCGACGCTATTTCACTGGCAGCTGGCTTGGCGTATAACTTCGGCTTCAACGTCCTCGTCCTCGCCAACCACTCCCTGGACTTCCGCGCCAGCCGCGACCGTGTACACCCGGGCTCCGCCAACCCTTGTGTCCTTGCCAGTCTGGGCTTCGCCAACCATAGCCGGGCCGGCTATAGCCCTTCCAGCCTCCGCCGTAATAACGCGGGTTATATCTGTAGCCGTAATAGCCCGGTGGTCGATAACCATAATGGCCGTAATAGCGCGGACTATAGCCGTACCCACCGTAAACGCCATAAGTCCCATAGCTATATCCAAGGTAAGGGGCGTAACCGTAACTATAGGAAACGCCGACATTGTCGTAAGGCCGAGCATAAACGGCACAACCATTCAGAGAGCAGATAATCCCAGAAAGGGCGATTACGATCGCTAAGCGTTTCATTGTTGGCTCTCCTCAGTCGGTTGGGCAACCTGTCTCTCGGAAATACAGCCGGGCTTATTGCAGGGTTTATTTTCTAAGTGTAGGCGACGGTTTTTGCCAAAGTAAAATCCTGCCGCTATGGCACCATGATATACGGAACGGATCAATGAAAAATCGTTTTTATAATTTCACAAGAAAACATCGGTATCAATACGTATAACTACGAGTGTTTATAGGCTATTCATTAATAGGCATTTTTACGGATTGTGCAAACGATTGGCCTTCTCTAACCTGATCAACAGCTCATCCATATCCAGCTGATTTTTTAGGATGGGATATTTCCGGAATCCGGTAGGGTACGAGACTGTGAAAGTATTATCCCAATCAGTTTAAAAGCCTATTCACCACGAAGGCACGAAGATCACGAAGGAAGAATAATTGTTTAAATTTAATGTATTGAAAACTTCGTGTCCTTCGTGCCTTCGTGGTGAATGCTTTTGCTGTTGTTCTAAAGCAAATATTTTCACAGTCTCGTACCCTACGGAGCTTCCGTAGCAGAGTTCATGTCTTTAATTTACTTATAGAAAATGAGGCTCTTTGATATGCAGAACTCCGAAGCTGTTCTCGCCGCCAATCTGCTGCAATTGATCATCTATTTCGGAGCCGTAGTGGCGATCACCGGCATCATGCTCGGCGGTGCGTATCTGCTGGGGCAGAGGCATCGCGCCAAGGCTGCCGACGAGCCTTTTGAATCGGGCATTGTTCCTGTCGGTAATGTTCATATCCGTTTTTCCGTTCAGTTTTATTTGCTGGCGATCTTTTTTGTTATTTTCGATATGGAAAGCGTGTTCCTGTTCGCTTGGGCCGTTGCGCTGCAAGAAGCAGGCTGGGCCGGTTTTATCGAAGCGCTGATTTTTATCGGCGTATTACTCGCGGCATTAATTTACCTGTGGCTGATAGGCGCGCTTGACTGGCGCACCCGCAGGCAGCGCATCGATTCATCCAACGGCAAGTCATAGGAGCAACTATGAAGCATTGGACTCTAACCGAAGCGGATAAAGATCCGGTCCCGAAACCCGGTCAGCAGTCGTATGAAGAAGCGCTGCGGCGCAATATTCTGTTCGCCAAGCTTGAGGACATGGTGGCCTGGGGACAGTCCAATTCGGTCTGGCCGTTTAATTTCGGCTTGTCCTGCTGCTATGTGGAGATGGCGACCGCGTTTACCAGCCGCCACGATATTGCCCGTTTCGGTTCTGAAGTGATCCGGGGGTCGCCTCGGCAGGCCGACTTGATCGTCATTTCAGGCACGGTTTTCCGGAAAATGGCGCCGGTCATCAAGCGACTCTACGACCAGTTGCTGGAGCCGCGCTGGGTCATCTCCATGGGCTCCTGCGCCAATTCCGGCGGCATGTACGATATTTACAGCGTCGTGCAGGGGGTGGATAAATTTTTGCCGGTGGACGTTTATGTGCCGGGCTGTCCGCCCCGGCCTGAGGCATTGCAGCAAGGATTGCTGCTGTTGCAGGATGCCATAGGCAAGGAAAGGCGTCCGTTAAGCTGGACGGTCGGCGACCAGACGGTGATCAAGTCGCCCAAGCCCAGTTACCGTGATTTGCTGACGGAAGAAAGAATGCGCACGCAGCAGTTGAGAAGTCCGGACGAGATATAGCCGATGTGTAAGGCACCGTTTATGCACCACGAAGACCACGAACGACTGTACGGATGCAGGAGGTAGGCAGAAAACCGCTCCTGCGTTTTCTGCATTCGCCACATCCCTGTGGTTTAGCAATGCAGGAGCAATTGCCGAGACCACGAAGCGCATTGTTCAACACCGTAGGGTACGCATCGCGTACCTTTATGGAATTTGATCCAGGAAACTGGTACGCGATGCGTACCCTACCTACTTATTGTCAGCGGTAGGATGGGTTTCACTTCGTGCTCTTCGTGGTGAATATTTCAATCGATGAATTAAGGAGATGACCACATTGGACGGTAACACTGACAACATCGCCATGCCTTCTGACGCTCCGCAAATCGTCCGCGAGCTGACAGAACGAACGGGCATCAATGACTTTACCGTCCAGCCGACCCGCGATGGCATCCCCACGCTTTGGGTTTCCAAGGAAAACCTGCGCGTCATTCTCCGCTATTTAAAATCTTTCTATACGTTGCTGTTCGACCTGACCGCCATTGACGAGAGTCAGCGTACGCAGCGGCAAGGGCTGCCCGACAGCGAATTTACCGTTGTTTATCACTTGCTTTCGTTTGACCGCAACCAAGACATTCGCCTCAAGGTCGCGTTGGCAGGTTCCGACTTGTCCCTTCCGAGCATCAGCGACCTTTGGCCCTCGGCCAACTGGTACGAGCGCGAAGTATGGGATATGTTCGGCGTTGGTTTTGACGATCATCCGCATCTGAAGCGCATTCTGATGCCGCCGACTTGGCAGGGCCATCCGCTACGCAAGGATCATTACGCCCGTGCGACCGAAGTGGAACCTTTCAGCCTTTCCGATGAGCAGCAGGACATCGAACAGGATGCCTTGCGCTTCGTGCCGGAGGATTGGGGCATGCGGCGGCAAAGCGAAGACAGCGATTTCATGTTCCTGAATCTGGGCCCCAACCATCCCAGCGTGCATGGCGTGTTTCGTATCGCGTTGCAACTGGATGGCGAAGAGATCGTCGATGCCTTGCCGGATATCGGCTATCACCACCGCGGCGCGGAAAAAATGGGCGAACGGCAGTCCTGGCACACTTACATCCCTTATACGGACCGGGTCGATTATCTGGGCGGCTCGATGAACAACCTGCCGTATGTGCTTAGCGTCGAGCAACTGGCCTGCATCGAGGTTCCTGAGCGGGCTCAAGTCATCCGCGTGATGATCTGCGAACTCTACCGTATTGCCAGCCATTTGCTGTTTTACGGCACTTATGCCCAGGACCTGGGGCAGATGTCGCCGATTTTCTACATGTTTATCGACCGCGAAAAAGTATTCGACATTCTGGAATCGATCAGCGGCGCGCGCATGCATTCCAGCTATTTCCGGATCGGCGGCGTCGCGATGGACCTGCCCAAAGGCTGGGACCAACGCCTGCGCGAGTTTATCGATTACTTTCCGGCCCGCTTGGACCAATACGACAAAATGGTGCTGAATAACAGCACGCTCAAGCGCCGGACGCAGGGCATCGGCGCTTATAACACCGCGGAAGCCATCGAATGGAGCGTGACCGGCCCGAACCTTCGGGCCACCGGATTGGCATGGGATTACCGCAAGGCGCGGCCTTACTCGGGCTACGAAAATTTCGAGTTTGAAATACCCACTGCAAATAACGGTGACTGTTACGATCGTTGCACCGTGCGGGTGGAGGAGATGCGCCAGAGCCTGCGCATCATCAAGCAATGCCTGGATAACATGCCGGAAGGGCCGCATAAAGCCTATCATCCGTTGACCACGCCGCCGCCCAAACAGCATATGCTGCACGACATAGAAACCTTGATCCAGCATTTTCTGAACACCAGCTGGGGGCCGGTCATTCCTGCCGGCGAAGCCTCGGTAACCGTCGAGGCCACCAAGGGCTTGAACGCCTATTATCTGACCAGCGACGGCGGCACCATGTCCTACCGCACCCGTATCCGCACGCCATCTTTTCCGCATCTGCAAATGATACCGATGATGTGCCGAGGAATGATGATCGCTGACCTGATTGCAATATTGGCCAGCATCGATTTTGTGATGGCTGACGTGGACCGCTGATATGGACAAGCCGACTTTAAGCCTTGAAGAAATCGCGGAGATTAACGCCGAGATCGGGCATTACCCGGATAAAGCCGGGGTTGCTATCGAGGCGCTGAAAATCGTCCAGAAACACCGGCGCTGGGTTTCCGATGAATGCCTGGTTGCTGCCGCCGAGTTGCTGGACATATCGCCTGCGCAACTGGAAGCGGTGGCAACTTTCTACAACCTGATTTACCGCCAACCGGTCGGCAAAACCGTCATTCATTATTGCAATAGCGTGACTTGCTGGATGCTGGGCGGCGAGCGGGTAGGCGAACGCCTGTGCCGGCATTTGAATGTCGGACTGGGCGAAATGTCTAAAGACGGCGAATACACCGTATTGCCGATTGTTTGCCTGGGCGCTTGCGATCATGCGCCGGTTGCGATGGTCGGCGATGAGCTGAAGCTCGACATTAGCGAAGATGCCGTTAACGAGCTTCTCGGAAAAAGGTAACGCGCTATGGAACAGACCAACAAGCCGCTGACTAAAAACATCCGCCCGGACCGCGCCTTTGCGACGCTGGCCGATTACGAAAGCACCGGCGGTTATCAAGGGTTGCGCAAGGCTATCACGGAATTGCAACCGAAAGATGTGCAGCAATGGGTCAAGGATGCAGGGCTGCGCGGACGCGGCGGAGCGGGATTCGGCACCGGGCTAAAATGGAGCATGGTGCCTGATATTGATACCCCGCAGACCCGCTACCTGATCGCCAACGCCGATGAAATGGAGCCGGGCACCTTCAAGGACAGACTGTTGATGGAGCAGGACCCGCACCAGTTAATCGAAGGCATGATCATTGCGGCCTATGCGATTCAGGCCAATATCGCCTATATCTTCCTGCGCGGGGAATACCACCTTGCCAGGCAGCGTCTCGACAATGCGCTGCAGGAAGCTCGCTCCAAAGGCTTCCTGGGCGAACATATTCTGGGTTCCGGTTTCAGTCTGGAGATAGTCCTGCACACCAGCGCGGGGCGTTATATCTGCGGTGAAGAAACAGCGTTGATCAATGCGCTGGAAGGAAAGCGCGCCACGCCCCGCGCCAAGCCGCCTTTTCCGCTGGTCAGCGGGCTTTGGGGCAGGCCGACCGTAATCAATAACGTCGAAACCTTATGCAACGTGCCGCACATTCTGCATTACGGCATCGAGTGGTACCAGGGACTGGGCCGGGGCGTCGACAAGGGCACCAAGCTGTTCGGCGCAAGCGGCCGCGTCAAATATCCCGGCTTATGGGAGTTGCCGCTGGGCATCCCGATTCGGGAAATTATCGAGAACTATGCCGGAGGTATGAAGGACGGATACAAGCTGCGCGGCTTTTTGCCCGGCGGCGCGTCAACCGATTTTCTGCTGCCCGAACATCTGGACGTGGTCATGGACTATGAAGCCGTCGCCAAAGCCGGCAGCCGCATGGGCACCGGAACTATGATCGTGCTCGATGACAAGACCTGCCCGGTGCAAATGGTGCTGAACCTGGAGCAGTTTTTTGCCCAGGAATCCTGCGGATGGTGTACGCCGTGCCGGGACGGGCTGCCGTGGACGGTCACTTTGTTGAAAGACATCATTGCAGGCAAAGGCCGCAGCGAAGACCTTGATACTTTGGCCGGACTCACCCGCATGTTGGGTCCCGGAAATACTTTTTGCGCGCTGGCTCCCGGAGCGATGGAGCCGCTGCAAAGCGCGCTAAAGTATTTCCGCGAGGATTTTGAACGCTACATCACAGTCAAGGAGTCTGCGTAATGGCGCGCATCGAAATCGACGGCCGGTTTTATGACGTTCAGGACGGCGATAACCTGCTGTCCGCCTGCTTGTCGTTGGGCCTGGATCTGCCTTATTTTTGCTGGCATCCGGCGCTGGGCTCGGCGGGCGCTTGCCGGCAATGCGCCATCATCCAGTACAAGGATGCCGAAGACCAGCGCGGACGGCTGGTCATGGCCTGCCTGACGCCGGTCGCCGAGGGCATGCGTATTTCCATGGACGCTGAATACGCGCAAAAGTTCCGCAGCGACAATATCGAGCTGCTGATGATCAACCATCCTCATGACTGTCCGGTCTGCGAGGAGGGCGGCGAATGCCATTTGCAGGATATGACGGTCATGACCGGCCATACTTTCCGGCGCTACCGGGGCTTGAAACGAACCCATAACAACCAGGATCTCGGCCCTTTTATCAACCACGAAATGAATCGCTGCATCGCCTGTTACCGTTGCGTGCGTTTCTATGACGAGTATGCCGGCGGCAAGGACCTGCAAGTCTTGGGCGTCCATAACAACGTCTATTTCGGCCGTTTTGAGGATGGCGCGCTGGAAAACGAATTCAGCGGCAATCTGGTCGAAGTCTGCCCCACAGGGGTGTTCACCGACAAAACTTTCAGCGCCCATTATGTCCGGAAATGGGATGTGCAGACTGCACCGTCAGTCTGCGTCCATTGCGGCCTGGGCTGCAATACCGCTCCCGGCGAACGCTACGGCACGCTCAGGCGGGTCATCAACCGTTATAACGGCGATATCAACGGCTACTTTCTCTGCGATAGGGGACGCTTCGGCTACGGCTTCGTCAACAGTCCCGAGCGCATTCGGAAAGCGCAGCTCAAAGGCTATCCGGATATTACTGTCGATACCGCGGAAATTCATTTCCGCAACCTGATGAAAGCTTCCAAGCCGCCGATAGGCATCGGCTCGCCGCGTGCCTCTTTGGAAGCCAATTTTGCGCTGCGCGCGCTGGTCGGCGAAGAAAACTTCTTCCTCGGCCTGGACGATACCGAACATACGTTGCTTGATACTATCGTCGAACTGATGGCGGAGGGCGGCATCCATTCGCCGTCGCTGCGCGAAGTCGAACAAGCCGATGCGGTGCTGATTCTCGGCGAAGATGTCACGCACAGCGCCCCAAGGCTGGCGCTGTCGTTGCGGCAGGCAGCGCGCCATGCATCATTCGCGTTGGCCGGTAGCCTGCGCGTATTGCCTTGGCAGGATGCGGCAGTCAGGAATCTGGATAGCCAGGCCTTAACGCCGGTATTTATTGCCAGTATTTGCGCAACGCGCCTGGATGATACCGCCGTGAACACTTACCGGGGCAGTCCGGAAGATGTTGCCCGCCTGGGTTTTGCGATCGCTCATCATCTCGATCCGTCGGCTCCCGAGCCAGCCGCCTTGGGAGAAGCTGAACAAGCGCTGGCTGCCAGCATTGCCGACAGCCTGAAACAGGCGGAACGTCCCTTGATCGTATCGGGAACCAGCTGTGCAAGCCTTGCAGTCATTCAGGCGGCTTACAACGTTGCCAAGGCGCTGCCGTCAGCCGGCAGGCAACTGGCGTTTACGGTTCCCGAATGCAACAGCCTCGGTTTGGCAATGATGGGCGGCTTGCCTTTAGCGCAAGCTTTCGAGCGAGTCGGCAACGGTTTGGCGGACACGGCGGTGATTCTTGAGAACGATCTTTACCGCCGGGCGCCGGGCCGGAACGTGGACTTGTTTTTGCAGCTTGCCGATCATGTCGTGGTCATAGACAGTCTGGAAAATAAAACCACCGAGCATGCCGAATTGGTGCTGCCGGCGTCGACGTTCGCCGAGTCCGAAGGCACCTTGGTCAATAACGAAGGTAGGGCTCAGCGTTATTTTCCGGTGTACCCGGAAACAGAATCGCTGCGCGGCAGCTGGCAGTGGCTGACTGGAGCCATTGAAAATTGCCCATGGCCGCATCACGACATGCTGACCGCCGCTTGCGCCGGCGCATTTCCTTCTCTTGCCGGTATAGCCCAGGCCGCGCCGGGTGCGGATTATAAAGTCAAAGGCAGCAAGATCCCAAGGCAACCGCACCGCTACAGCGGCCGTACCGCGATGCACGCCAACATCAATGTCAGCGAGCCCAGGCAGACTCAGGACACGGAAACGCCGCTGGCTTTTTCGATGGAAGGCGATACGGCGCAAGTGCCGCCGGCTTTATTGCCGGTCATTTGGGCGCCGGGCTGGAATTCCAACCAGGCGATTAATAAATTCCAGCAACAAACAGGCGGTCATTTGGCCGGCGGAGACGCCGGGGCGCGGTTGATCGAAGCGGCCGGTTCGCGGCCTTGGTTTGATGACATTCCGGCTGGTTTCATACCGACGCCGGGCCGCTGGCGAATCGTGGCGTTGCCGCACATTTTCGGCACGGAGGAACTCAGTCTGCATTCGCCGCCGGTGGCCGAGCGGATGCCTAACTTTTGCGTGTTGCTGAATCCTTCGGACGCTGAAACTTTGGGCATCGAAAACGGCGAGCCGGTGGAAATCAGCAGCATTGCAGGAAACTCGGCGGTGAAGATTCCGGTACGGATCGAGCTTACGTTGCCTCCCGGTTTGTTGGGAATAACCGCGGGATTGCCTGCGTTCCAGTTTGTACAAGGCTGGACTCAGGTTGTTTTAAAAAAAGCCCGCCGGGAGGCGCCGTTATGAATGCGGGTCTTGGCGAAGCAGCCGATATTGTCGGCATTCTGGTCTCGGTGATCGTCGTTGCAGCGATGCTGATCTGGGTGGAAAGACGCTTGCTGGCGCTCTGGCAGGACCGTTTGGGCCCCAACCGGGTCGGGCCTTTCGGCTTAATGCAGGTCGCGGCGGACATGATCAAGATGTTTTTCAAGGAAGACTGGACGCCGCCTTTTGCCGACAAGCCGGTGTTTATCCTGGCGCCGACTATCGTCTTCATCACCATGCTGACCGGTTTCGCGGTCGTGCCTTTTGCGCCGGGCGTCGGCATCATCGATTTCAACTTCGGGCTGCTGTACTTTCTGGCGCTGACCTCATTGGCCGTGTACAGCATTGTGCTGGCAGGCTATGCGTCCAACAATAAATACTCGCTGCTTGGCGGCCTTCGCGCCGCGGCGCAGACCGTCAGCTACGAGGTATTTATGGGCATTTCCGTCATGGGCGTGGTGATGCTGTCCGGCACTTTTAATTTAAGGGAGATTGTCGAAGCGCAGCGGGGCGGCTGGTTCATCATTCCCCAGTTTGCCGGTTTTATCATTTTCCTGATTGCGGTCGTTGCCGAAAGCCGCCGGACGCCGCTGGATTTACCGGAAGCCGAACAGGAGCTGGTGGCCGGTTTTCATACCGAATATTCAGGCATGAAGTTCGGCATGTTTTTCGTCGGCGAGTATCTCGGCATTACGCTCAGTTCGGCGATGATTGTGACGCTTTATTTCGGCGGCTGGCTGGGACCGTGGTTGCCGCCGTTGCTATGGTTTTGCCTGAAAACAGCCATCGGCATCATGTTCTTTATCCTGTTGCGTGGCTCGTTGCCGAGGCCCCGCTACGATCAGTTGATGGCGTTCGGCTGGAAAGTGCTGCTTCCGGCGGCGCTGTTGAATTTGCTGGTGACCGGCGGTGTTGTGTTGGCATTGCAGGGTTAAGACGATGTTAGGTTTTGTTATTCACCACGAAGAACACGAAGGAAAACAAATGCTTCGTGTTCTTCGTGGTGAGAATGTAGGCCGGAATAAGACCGCCCGGCGACAGCCAGGGCGGGTGTTTCCGGCAATCGGAGCGCCGGAAACGCCAGTCCTGCGCTTAACGCGCGGACCGGCTTATTCCGGCCTACGGTGGGTGGTAGAAAACAGGTTCCACGAAAAGCACGCAAGGCAATACAGAGTTTTGTCTCCGTGTCCTTCGTGTTCTTCGTGGTGAGTAAAAAATGCATAAGGTATGAATCGGAAAGGGGATATTGATGCTAAGCCAACTGCGGACATTATGGGAAGTGTTGAAACACACTTTCGTCAAGCCGGATACTGTGCAATACCCGGAACAGAAACCGGCGCTGTCTGCCCGCTACCGCGGTCGCATCATACTGAGCCGCGACCCGGACGGCCAAGAGCGTTGCGTGGCCTGCAACCTGTGCGCGGTAGCCTGCCCGGTGGATTGCATCGCTTTGCAGAAAACCGAGGACGAAAACGGGCGCTGGTATCCCGAGTTTTTCCGCATCAATTTTTCCCGCTGCATCATGTGCGGATATTGCGAAGAAGCCTGCCCGACCCATGCGATTCAGCTGACGCCGGATTTTGAGATGTGCGAATACGACCGGCAAAACATGGTTTACGAAAAACAGCACCTGCTCATCGATGGCACCGGCAAATACCACGATTACAACTTTTACCGGGTAGCCGGGATGACGATCGGCGGCAAAGCCAAGGGACAGGCTGAAAACGAGGCCGCGCCTGTCGATGTGAAGACCTTGTTGCCGTGATGGAAAAAGCGTTCACCACCAAGCCAAAAATAGGCGCCTCTAGGCGACACGAAGGACACGAAGTTTATCATTCTCACGCTCCTGCGTGGGAATGCAGTATAGACGCTCCAGCGTCTCGTCACACTGGAGCGCAGGAATGCTATACGCGGTTGCATTCTTCAGCTTTCTGGGTTTCGGGAAGACGGAGCTTCCTAGACGGCATTCCCAAGCCGGAGCTTGGGAACGAGCGGAATGACAGTGAGCCGGCGCTTGGAAACTATTAAACGGGAGTGCAAGCTTTGCCTCAAGCACCTACTTTAGGCGTTTGTACTTGCAGGCGAAGCCTGCACTCCAGCTATACATAAGGCGAGGGCGAGTCGGGAAGTGAACGCGAGCTAGTGATAGCGGTGCTGAATGTTTCGGACACGGAGGCAAAAACCGTCCGGCATGGACCTAAATCCCCATTTATGCCCCAGAGGGTACGCCGGAGCGTGGGAATACTATCGAGGAGAAAATGATGGCATTGACTTTGTTTTATATCACTTCCGCCGTGGCCGTTTTTTCTACGGTGATGATGATCACCCGCTTCAATGCGGTGCATGGCTTGCTGTACCTGATTTTATCGCTGCTGGCCATCGGCGTGCTGTTCTTTCTGCTGGGCGCGCATTTTGCCGCCGTGCTGGAAGTGATTATTTATGCCGGTGCCATTATGGTGTTGTTTGTTTTCGTGATCATGATGCTCAATCAAGGGCAAAAGACTATCGAGCAGGAACGGGTTTGGCTACAGCCCGGTACCTGGGTTGGTCCGTCGCTGCTGGCTGTGATTCTGTTTGTTGAGATGGTAATTATTGTTGGCTATGGCGGTGGTGCCGCAACCGGCAACGTAGTGAACGCCAAGCAGGTGGGTATAGCATTGTACGGACCCTATCTGCTGGCTGTGGAGCTGGCCTCGATGCTGTTGCTGGCCGGGCTGGTCGGCGCTTATCACTTCGGCAAGCCGATGCTCAAGGTAACAAAAACCGGGAGAAGCTCATGAACGGGATTCCTATGGAACATGGCTTGTTATTGTCTATCGTGCTGTTTTTGCTGGGGCTGACCGGGGTATTGGTCCGGCGTAACCTGATTATGATTTTGATGTCCCTGGAAGTCATGCTCAACGCTACCGGTCTGGCATTTATTGTTGCCGGGTCCCGCTGGGGCGAGGCGGACGGCCAGATCATGTTCCTGCTGATATTGACCCTGGCGGCGGCTGAAGTGGGCGTCGGCTTGGGCTTGGCGCTGCAGGTTTTCCGCCGTTGGCATACCTTGGATGCTGATGTGCTAACCGGAATGAAAGGGTAGGTGAACATGATCGAATTGCTGGGTTGGGTGCCGCTGTTTCCGTTTCTGGGATTTTTGATCCTGGCATTGGCAGGCGCACGGCTTTCCAAGCCGCAGATTGCTTGGGTGGGCGTCGGCAGTGTGGCGGTTTCGGCGCTATTGGTCGCCTGGCTCGGTGCCGAATTTCTGAACGGAACGCTGCAACCTTACAGCCGGGTATTGGGAACCTGGATGGCCGTTGGCGATCTGTCGGTGCCTTTCGGCTTCTATCTCGATGCGTTATCGGTCACGATGCTGTTCGTCGTGACCGGTGTCGGCTTTTTAATCCATCTGTATGCTGCCGGGTTTATGGAAGACGATCCCGGCTACGCGCGTTTTTTCGCTTATATGAATCTGTTTGTGTCCGCGATGCTGGTGTTGGTGCTGGCGGACAACCTGATGCTGCTTTACCTGGGCTGGGAAGGCGTCGGGCTGGGCAGTTATCTGTTGATCGGTTTTTGGTATGAAGACCCGAACAACGGCTATGCCGCGCGCAAGGCCTTTGTGATGACGCGGATAGGCGACATGGCTTTACTGCTGGGCATGATATTGTTATTTATGCATCTGCACACGTTTGACATTCAAACCCTGATGCTCCGTGCGACCAGCCAGTGGGCTCCAGGCGCCGCGTTGCCTGTTGCCGCCGCAACCTTGCTGCTGGGCGGGGCGTTGGGAAAGTCCGCACAATTACCGCTGCAAACCTGGCTGCCTGACGCAATGGCGGGCCCTACGCCGGTTAGCGCGCTGATTCATGCCGCCACCATGGTCACGGCGGGCGTCTACCTGATCGCCAGGACTCATGCCCTGTTCGCGATGGCGCCGCCGGTTCAATTCGCAGTGGCAGTGATTGGCGCGCTGACCTTGTTGATGGCAGGTTGCTCCGCGCTGGCGCAGACCGATATCAAACGCATTCTGGCTTATTCAACCATCAGCCAGATCGGCTACATGTTTTTCGCTTTAGGCATCGGGGCCTGGTCGTCGGCGATTTTTCACTTGTTGACCCATGCTTTCTTCAAGGCGTTATTGTTCCTCGCCGCCGGTGCGGTGATTTTTTGTTTTTATCACGAGCATAATATTTTCAAGATGGGCGGGCTGCGTCGAGCCATGCCCTTGGCTTTCGTGAGCTTTTTGATCGGCAGCGCCGCTTTATCCGGACTGCCTTTTACTTCCGGTTATTACAGTAAACACGAGATTCTGGCGATCGCTTACGACGTTTCTCCGGGCTTATGGATGGCCGGTTGTTTGGGGGCGATAATCACCGGTATTTACAGTTTTCGTCTGGTCTTCGTGGTCTTTTTCGGTGATCAACCGCAGGCCGTTGAAAATCATTTGGGTTGGCGTATGAGCGTACCGCTGGTTTTGCTTTGTCTATTGACGGTTTTGGGCGGCATGCTGCGCGTTCCTTTGGATTCTGTATTTCCTGCGTTGTTAAGTCATGAACAAGATTTTAGTTTGGTGTCGGTTTTTACTCTGACGGCACCTTTTATCGGATTGTTGATTGCGATACTGTTTTATCTTCGCGGCGGCTATTCTGTTCGAAGATTCATCGGCTTAGGCTGGATAAACCAGATACGGATATTCTGTTTTAACGGCTGGGGCATGGATGCGCTTTATGACAGGGTCGTGGTTCGGCCGTTTAAAGCGATTGCATGGCTCAATAAGGACGATGCGGTGGATAATATTTACGCTGCGATAGCGCTGCTCAGCCGGGGAGGACATTCGCTGATTAAATCAACCCAGAACGGCTGTGTCCGCTGGTACGCGACCTCCATGGCGCTGGGCATTGTGGTCATTATCGCGATAGGGTGGCTGTCATGATACTGCCTATGCTGATCAGCATTTTGCTGCTGGGCGGATTTATCGCTTTTATTTCAGAACGATGGAGCCAAGACGCGCCGCGTTGGATGGGCGTCATAACGCTTATTGCTGAGGCACTGTTTCTCACATTGCCGCTCTCATGGGCCGAGTATGCGGACGGATTGTCGCCGGTCTGGCTGGCCGATTTTCACGGGCCGTGGATCCCGCGCTTCGGCATTGGCTTTCATTTGGTGATGGACGGGCTGAGCTTGCTGTTGATAACGCTGACAGTGCTGCTCGGTTTTATGGCGGTCAGCAGTTCGTGGACTGAAATCAACAGCCGTCAGGGATTCTTTTTCTTCAATCTGTTGGCGTGTCTGGCCGGTACTGTGGGTGTGTTTCTGGCCGTTGACCTGTTCCTGTTCTTTTTCTTTTGGGAATTAATGATTATCCCGATGTATTTTCTGATCAGCATCTGGGGGCATGAGCATCGGACTTATGCGGCAGTCAAATTTTTCATTTTTACCCAAGTGAGCAGTCTGTTGATGCTGACGGCGATCATAGCTCTGGTGCTGATACGCCATGACAAGGTCGGAAGCTACAGTTTCGACTATTTCGACTTGCTGGATACTACGTTGGAACCCGAGGCCGCATTCTGGCTGATGCTGGGCTTTTTTGTCGCATTTACCGTCAAGCTGCCTGCGGTGCCGTTTCATACCTGGCTGCCGGACGCGCATACCCAGGCTCCAACCGGGGGCAGTGTGATCCTGGCCGGAGTCATGCTGAAAACCGGCGCTTACGGCCTACTGCGCTTCGTCATCCCGTTATTCCCGGACGCGGCGCACCGCTTTGCCCCGGTGGCGATGACGCTGGGGGTCGTGAGCGTGCTTTATGCAGCCATCATGGCTTTTGCTCAGTCCGACTTGAAACGGCTGATTGCTTATACCAGCGTCAGCCACATGGGTTTTATTCTGCTGGGGGTATTTTCCTGGAACCTGTTCGCTTTGCAGGGCTCGGTGATCACTATGCTGGCGCACGGTATCAGCGCCGCAGCGCTGTTCATGATAGCCGGAGCCTTGCAAGAGCGCCTGCATACCAGAGAGATGGATAAGATGGGCGGATTCTGGACGGTATTGCCCGGCTTGTCGGTATTGACGCTGTTTTTTTCGTTGGCCTCTTTGGGCCTGCCCGGATTAGCCAATTTCATTGGCGAATTTCTGGTGTTGCAAGGAGCTTTCAGCGTCAATCGAGTGTTGACCATTGCAGCCGCCGTGGTGCTGATCCTGGCGCCGGTTTATGCATTGATTGTGATGCAAAAAGCTTTTTACGGTCCGTTGCGCCAGTCTTCTCCTTTGCCTGATGTCGGTCGCCGGGAATGGGCATCGTTAGGGTTGCTGGTACTGATAGCGGTTTGGCTTGGCCTGGGGCCGCAAGCCGTATTGAACATTTCGGAACCGGCAGTAAAAAATTTCATGGCGATGGAGCGAGGATGAACAGTCAACAGCTTTTCGCGCTTGCGCCCATCATCACTCTTGCCGGAACTGCGATAGCGGTCATGCTTGGTATTGCCGTCAGGCGGAATTTCATTTTGTCCTTTAGCATTGCCGCGATCGGCATCATCGCATCGATGATCGCGCTGGGCATCGTATGGCGGGAAAGTCCGGTTCAGGCGACTTTATTGCTCAGGATGGATGCTTACGCGCTGTTTTATATGGCGCTGTTGCTATCGGCAGGCTTGGCGGTGCTGGGGTTATGCTACGACTATTTCAAAGCGCGTGAAGGAGAAAACGAAGAACTCCCGCTGCTGCTGTTGACTGCATTGCTGGGCGGTGCGGTGCTGGCCTGTAGCAGTCATTTTGCGAGCTTTTTTATTGGCCTTGAAACGCTCAGTATCTCGCTGTTTGTGTTGATCGGCTATCCGCTCAATCAGGCGCGACCTCTGGAAGCGGCAATCAAATATCTGATCTTGTCCGGCGTGTCTTCGGCTTTTCTGCTGATGGGCATGGCGTTTATCTATGCACAATGCGGAGAACTGTATTTCAACGACATCGGTCGCTATATGGCGAGTCGGCAGGAAATTGACGTCACGATTTTGAGCGCGATTATCCTGATCGTGGCCGGGCTGGGTTTCAAGCTGTCGCTGATACCGTTCCATTTATGGACGCCGGATGTCTATGAGGGGGCGCCCGCGCCGATCACTGCATTTGTCGCGACCGTTTCCAAAGGCGCGGTTTTCGCCCTGCTGCTGAGATATTTCATCAGCACAGGCAGTTACGCTTATCCGTCCTTACTGAATACCTTAAGCTGTATTGCCGGGCTATCGATACTGGGCGGCAATCTGCTGGCGCTGCTGCAAAATAATGTCAAGCGTTTGCTGGCCTACTCATCCATTGCTCACATGGGTTATCTGATGGTCGGATTCATTGCCGGCGGCAGCATTCCTTCAGCATGGGTAGTCGAGTCCGTTACTTTTTATCTGCTGGCTTATTTTATTACCACGATCGGCGCTTTTGGGGTCGTTTCCGTACTTTCAACGCCGGATATGGAAGCGGATGATCTATCCGAGTACCGCGGGCTGTTTTGGCGGCGGCCGTGGCTGGCTGCGGTTTTTACTCTGATGCTGCTGTCATTGGCGGGGATTCCGCTGACGGCCGGATTCATCGGTAAATTCTATATTTTTACCGACGCTGCCGATGGCGGGTTGTGGGGATTGCTGGCCGCCGTTATCGTCGGTAGCGGGTTGGGGCTTTATTACTACTTGAGGATTGTCATTGTTATGTCGATGAGCCTTAAAACCACGGAAATCAAGCCCGCTTACGATTGGGTGTCCGCGGTCCTGCTTGCCGTATTAACGATAGCGCTGATTTGGTTTGGCGTGTATCCGAATCTGCTGGTCGATGTTATTCAATCGTTGGCCTAGAAGATGGAAAGGTATCGCTGATGCGACGGTTATTTGAATCGGGGTCTCGTCCCCGAAGGCGAGTTACTTTCTTTTGCTTCGCCTCGGCAACTGCTCCTGCGTCGCCTAGAGGCGCCTACTTTTGGTGCTCTACCTCCTGCATCCATGCAGTCGAAAAGAAAGTAACCAAAGAGCAATCCGCTGGGAACGGATTGGGACGCCAACGGCGCACGAAGTGTGAGCGCCAGGAAGGCGCGAGTCAGCAGGCGACCCGGTTGCCGCTTTTCTCCTGCGCTCCTCGCTTTTGCCGAGGGTCAGCAGAAGGGGCTCCTGCCCCTCTGCCGACGTGCGGCCCCTCTGCCGACGTGCGGCCTCCCTGCCGCACCCCTAACGGGCCGTTCTCGGTAAAAGCTCCGGTGCTCGGCGCGGCAAACGGGAGAGAATCTTCCGCATGGTCGTTGACGCCTTATCAGAGCGGTTGAGTGTCAGCATAGAAACGAAAAGGGCATTGTATGAAAACAACACTGATTACAGCATTAACGACCGTGCTCCTGCTTGCAGGATGTGCATGTGCAACGACTGAATACAAGGTTTTTGAGGGCGTGGGGACAGGGATCATGGAAGGCAAGGGCGGAGCCAAGGTTGTTGTTAAGGGGATGGAAATATGGGATACCGGCGAGCCGCCTCGTAAATTCAAGATACTGGGCTTTATCGACGACAACCGTGACACCGGCTGGACGGGAGAGGATAAGCAGTCCGTTCGTGAGGATGTTGTGGAGAAGGCCCGTGGAGCGGGCGGCGATGCTGTTGTCAAGATTAATACGCAATCTCAGCTGTCGGAGTTTTATAAAGCCGGCGGCGCATCCACTAATGTTTACGGCAGCTATGCCAGTCCCGCTTTGGGTTTATACGGCAGGAATTTTTCAAAGTATGCGGTGATTAAATACCTGAGATAAGCCTTTCGAGACTGCGTTTTCCCATAGCGGCCTGCGAATTTTTGAATAGGAGAATGGTCATGAAAAAGAAACGAACCACTGCCAAGGAGGGTAAATCGCTAAAAGCGGTTGCTGTGGACTCAGAACCCAAAACGACGCGACCGGAATCGCCGTCAAGACGTGAAGAACCTGCCGAAAAAAGCGTAGAGCAGAAAATCGGCAGGACGCTGGATGCCTTCCCGGACAAGATCGATGTTCGGGATTGGGCCTATCATCCTACGCTTCAGGCTCTGCCTGATGAAGCGATCAATTGTGCCTTTGTGCCGGAAATCCTTGATCAAGGAACGGAAGGCGCCTGTACCGGTTTTGCTCTTGCCGCGGTGATCAATTACCTGCTCCATGAGCGCAAGGTGAAGCGGCAGATCAGCCCCCGCATGCTTTATGAACTTGCCCGCCGTTATGATGAATGGCCGGGCGAAAACTATGAGGGTTCTTCCGCGAGGGGCGCCATGAAAGGCTGGGAACGTCATGGGGTGTGTACGCGGGAGTTGTGGCCTGACGACTTGCACGGCCCCCAGCATTTCGATCAGCAGCGTGCCGATGCCGCAATCCTGACGCCGGGCGGCGCCTATTACCGGGTTGATTTTCGGCAGGTTCGCCATGTGCATGCCGCCATTCATGAAGTCGGCATCGTCTATGCGACATTGATGGTGCATTCCGGCTGGGAAAAGCCCGGTCCGGGCACGGCCACATTCAAGTCGGGTTCAGGCAGCAAAGCATCTAAAGTTAAACTTCCCGTGATCGAGCGAAAAGGTGAAGCCGATGCGGGGCATGCCATCGCGATTGTCGGCTATAGCGCCCAGGGATTCGTTATACAAAATTCCTGGGGACCGGATTGGGGCAAGGATGGCTTCGCCTTATTGCCGTATGAAGATTTCATGCTCCATGCCACTGATGTCTGGGTTGCGCAGCTAGGCGTGCCGGTCAAGGCGGACCTTTGGGCTCAAGGGGCGGCTGATGTGATGAGCGGCGCTTTTCGCGCCGGGCAAGTGATTCCGCTGAATGAAATACGGCCTTACGTGATCAATATCGGCAACAACGGCGATTTATCCGACCGGGGCGATTATTGGACCACGGAAGAAGACCTGAGAAGATTGTTTATGGAAACTATTCCCGATCGAACCAAAGGCTGGCAAAAGCGCCGGGTGATGCTGTTCATCCATGGCGGATTGAACAGTGAAAAGGATGTCGCCAAACGCATCATTGCTTTTCGCGACGTTTGCCTCGCCAACGAGATTTACCCGCTGCACATCATGTGGGAAAGCGACTGGTTCAGTTCGACGATGAATATTCTTGAGGACCAATTCACTGCGGCTGATGAGCGAGCGCGTGGTCTGTTTCTTGATCACGTTCGGGAGGCTAGAGATCGCGTGCTCGAGTTGACCCTGGCTCTTCCCGGCGGCAGTTTGTGGAGCGAAATGAAGGAGAATGCAAGGCTCGCCTCTGAGCGAAGTACCGGAGCCATGCAGCTCATCGCGAAGTTCGCCAAAGAGGCGAAAGCGAGTTTCAGCAAAAAGACCGGGGTAAGCTGGGAACTTCATGTGGTCGCGCACAGTGCAGGCTCCATATTCACTGCCCACGCCATCGAGCCACTCGCCAGCTTGGGAGTGTCGTGGAAGACGCTACAGTTCATGGCGCCTGCAATCAGGATTGACTTGTTCAAGGACATTGTTGTCCCAAAGATAGCGGATGGCACCTGCCCTCAACCCAGCCTGTATATCCTGAGCAAGGTCGGCGAGCTCGATGATGATGTCGGGCCTTACGGCAAATCCCTGCTTTATTTGGTCAGCAATGCTTTCGAGGGCGCTCGGGAAGTGGCTTTGCTCGGCATGCAAAAGTTTCTCGAAAAGGACATGGAAGTGCTGGATTTGCTGAGCAATCCAATCAGCAGCTTGCCGGGGATCGTTATTTCAGGAGAGGAGGGTGCAGCGGGAGCAATTTCAAAGAGCGATACGCACGGGGGCTTTGACAACGATCCCAATACCATGAACTCGGTGCTGGTCCGTATTCTGGGCAAGACGCCGGCAGTGGCTTTTACCGATCGGGATTTGCAGTTTTAGCAATGTTGCCGGTCCAATACAAAGTTCGGATAAAGCCCTAGAGCGCACGTGCAGTGTTTGCCTTTCAATCAACAGGGGCAGACTCTGACCCTGTTGATTTTCGCCGTGCCGCGCTTGCCGGAACAATGCGAATATTGGCGGCAGCGCGGCATTCAGGCTTTTCTGCTCGGCGATGACCGGGGCGTCGCTTTCCGGGCATTCAAGTCGCACTTGCACAGTTGGAAAAATCCGCCCAAATCCTGCCCCGCTTGCTGAAAACATTGCGAGTTAGACCTTCCAGGTTTTTAAAACCTGGAAGGTCTGTATGCCGGCATGTTTCCGGACGCTGTTTTTAAAAATTAGCTGGCAAAAAATGGATACTGATTAACAGTTTCGAACGCCAAGCTGGTTCTCAGCGCCAACATGGCTTTATCGGGCCAAATACAGTCTTTTTGGCCTTTCACCGTACAGGGGCGGTCCGTCAGCCAAGCGCCGGTGCGATAGCTGCAAATAGCGTCGAGATCGGCTTGTTCCAATAACAGCATGTGTTGAATGTCGCCCGCCATCTGGTTCAGCGTGCCTTGCACCGAGCGGTTGCAATTGGTGTCGAAGCGGCAAGAGCTGTAGGTTGGGCTGAGGTACGAAGCCCAACATTTAGTGGCATTGATCTTGTTGGGCTTCCTTTCGTCAGCCCAACCTACGCACTCACCTTGTACGCTAGCTTACAAATCAGCAAATCTTATTCATAACAAAGCAACTAATTGAATGTCGCTGTGGCTGGCTTGGTATTTAGTTGAAACTGCGGAGCTAGTAGCCAGAATAGCGCCGCGTCACCTGCATACGCATTTGGAGAAATGCCCAGGAGTACCTTTTGCATGTATTAGTTCAGACTTAACCTGACAATTTGAGAAAATAAAATAGCGCTAACCGAATTAGACATTGATTGGCTGTTTTCGGCCGAGGGTGTGTCAAAACGTAAAGCCCATAATTATGGAGGGGGACAACAAGCCAATTATTTCCTAAATTACACTACGAAGTGGTGATAATTATTAGCATTCAGTCATTTCTTTACAAGCAAATGGAGTAAATTGAGCCATTGGAGATTTTGTTGTGCGTTCTGACGCACCCTCGACCCAATTATGTCATTCAGCTATAAATATGCACTTTATACAATTATTATTTATTTGTAGACATAATGTAGACACTAAGATTCTACTCATTAGAGGTATAGAAAATCATTAACCCAATTATCAGTTGACGATAGTATGTGGCTGTACAGTATAAAAAAACAGGAACAAGGCAGTATAAAAATTTGATTTTTTGCGAATAAATGAATACTATAAGTAGCATTTATTAGGTGCGAAAAAAAATTATGAGTCTAGAAAACTTCCAAAAAATTAAGTCAATATTAGGGACTCCCTCTTTTGAAAAGGAAAGGGTTGCAATATATCAAATGGATTGTTTGAAGGGAATGAAGTTGCTTCCTGATGGACTTGTAAATCTAACTATCACGTCACCTCCATACAATATTGGAAAAGAATATGAAGAGCTTGTGCATCTAAATGATTATTTAGATTGGTGTGAGAAATGGATTTCGGAAATTTATAGGCTTACATCAAGTAATGGTACTTTTTGGCTAAATGTTGGTTATTTGGAAGCTCCTGGAAAAGGTTTGGCGGTTCCAATCCCTTACCTTTTGTGGGACCGCACCCCTTTCTATTTTCTGCAAGAAGTTGTATGGAATTATGCGGCTGGCGTGGCGTGCAAAAAAAGATTCTCGCCACGAAATGAAAAATTATTATGGTATGTTAAAGATAGAAATGACTATACATTCAACTTGGATGCTATAAGAGATCCCGATGTGAAATATCCAAATCAAAAGAAAAACGGGAAACTGAAATGCAATCCTCTAGGAAAAAATCCATCTGATGTATGGCAAATCACTAAAGTAACTTCTGGAAAGAATCGTTCGTCGACAGAAAGAACGCCCCACCCAGCCCAATTTCCTATTGCGCTTGTAGAGAGGATGCTAAAAGCATCTAGTAATGAAGGAGATGTGGTTCTTGATCCATTTATGGGGTCAGGCAGTACTGCCGACTGCGCAATTAGGAATAACCGATATGTTATTGGTTTCGAGCTTAATGAAAAGTACATCGGGCATTCCGAGGAGCGTATTAACAATTATATTGTAAATACAGAGTTGGCAGCTTCTCAAACAAGCCTACCATATACTATGTCTACATAAAGGAACTTAAAAAAGCCATATTAACGTTTTGTGTTTTCAATATTTTTTTATTATTACCTTGGTAGAACAGCAAATCAGAGAAAGTATGAACTCCGTGGTTATTAAACTCGAGGGCTGATGTTGGTCCTATTCCATTAATTAGTTGTATAGGGCTTTTATTTCGATATGGCCCATTGATTTCAATAAGTTTATGTTCATAAACTTCAGGTTTTAATATTGCGGCTTGGCCTGTTGCGGCCCCCTGTGGAACCCAGTCGTCTTGATCAATCCAGCCTAGTCTTAATAGAGTTATTGTCTTATTGAAAAAATTTAGTGTAATGTAATACCCTGATTTATCTTTTCCAGCGCTCTCTGAATTTTCAGACTGCTGGTTATAACTTCGATTTCCAAATAACGAGTACCCCATTTGTCCTGAGGCTTTCATTTCCGTGGAAAAAAAAGCATTATTCTTGTGTACTAAATCTTTGTCACTTTTAACGGTCTCTCCTCTCCAATCATTGGGGTATCTAGTGGAGAGTTCATGAGCGAATAATTTTTGGAAAAAGTACCCTACTACTGTTGCGGGTAGGTCTACCTCATCAATTCTAATTTTATAACCAATTACAGAGTTCCAGAGTCTATCCCAAGACATAAGGGCTATTTCAAGAATTTCGTCTTGTGGTATAGGATATTGATTAATTAAATTATGAGTTATATATTTCCATTCTGATAATGGTATACCTGCATATGGAGATATAGTCACTTAGTTAATTCCTTTCATTAGTTCTGATGGGGTAATATTTAAAGCATTAGCAATCTGAACAATGTTTTCTAGGCTAATATTTCTTTCACCTCGTTCTACAGAGCCAATGTATGTCCTATGAAGAAAAGCCAAATCAGCTAATTGCTCTTGCGATAATTGCGCTTTTTGGCGAAATTCTTTTATGTTTTCACCTAGCTGTTTCTTAATTTCATTCATGATATTAATTATTGATGCATTGATGACAATGAGTCTACAGACTATAAGTAGCAGTTGCTTAGTAGTATGTCAGTGCTGCCGAGTTTTCTAATACTTGCGTTTGCCATAAATTGATTCGATATCTCTCGCACAATTAACTCATCACTGGGCAGGCCTTAAATTGGCGTTTTATAAATGTCAGTTTTTTCTTCGAATTAGGTCAGCTCAGTCATAACTCAAGGGGAATGATCCTTTTGTGTACAGTTATTGACAGAACTCCAGAAAGCTTGGCTAAAGGGCCGTTTAATTGGTTGGCTGTAGTTTATAAATGGCTGTTATAAGGTATTACTATTCATTAGAATTTGCTCCATCGTCTACTCCTGGCCTAAGTGGATATGGTGGAAATTGGTGGGTTTGATGATGGCGTTGTCATGTTATCCAACTATCTGAATTATAGATTTCAGAAGTATTGGTACTGAATTGATAATCGGTTTGGTGTGTGGAACCTAGAAATAATAATCTCAGAAAGCATCCAAAATGTTTTTTACTGCTGCTTATATGCCTTAGCCTTTATAGATGTATTGTTGAAATATCAAGTTCGCATAAACACCGGAACTTTTATGTGCGGATTTTAGGCAAGTGTTGCGGTCGTTTTTTATGAATGGGACAGAATTGGGACAAAATAAATTTCAGGCATAAAAAAAGCACTTGGTTTTCACCTAAGCGCTTTATTTGTATGGTGGCGATAGGTGGATTTGAACCACCGACCCCGGGGTTATGAATCCCAAAAACTCAAAAAACCACAACACTCAACAACAACAAACGATAATTAATTCAATGACTTAATTGATTTGTCTTGTTGTACATTATTGCCATTTATTGCTCTTTTTTATATTCAATTGCAACGTGAGTGCAACGTGAGAGTATAATAAAACCCTAGAAACAAAGCGGCCTTGCAGGTGTATCAGCACCAAACAAGGCCTTACCGATTCACTTAACAGATAGGGTTAAGCAAATGGCTAAAGCATCATACCAAAGCCGGTTGCTATCCGATAGGAGCAGCAATCATGGCGACAATTACTAAACGTCTAACCGCAGAAAATAAGCCTTACTACACCGCACAAGTTCGACTAAAAGGCTATCCGGCACAAACCGCGACCTTTAACCGGCTTACAGATGCGAAGAAGTGGGCGCAAGACACCGAAAGCGCAATTCGGGAAGGTCGCCACTTCAAAACCGCCGAAGCCAAAAAGCACACGGTCGATGAAATGATTGACCGCTACCTATCCGGCGCAAACCTTACCAAAGTTCAAGACGACCATACCGGCCTGCACCTACGGCGCTGGAAAGAAGAAATCGGTTATATGTTGCTGGCCGATGTGACAGCCGACACTTTAACGCTGGTTAAAGAAAAACTCTTGACCGAGGATTTTAGAGGCAAGCCGCGCAGCCCGACCACCGTATTGCGATACATGGCCTCATTGAGTACGGTTTTTACTACAGCGGTTCGGGATTGGGCATGGCTGGAAGATTCCCCCATGAAGAACATCAAAAAACCCAAGGCGGCGCGCGGGCGTGTCCGGTTCTTGGATGATGCCGAACGGGAACGCCTGCTAATCGCATGTAAAGAATCCAGAAACAAATTGCTTTATACGTGTGTGATTCTGGCAATGTCCTCCGGCATGAGACAGGCCGAGCTTTTCAACCTGAAGTGGTCGGATGTTGATTTAAAAGACGGCTTTTTAATTCTGCATGAAACCAAGAACGGCGACCGCCGGCGCGTACCTTTGGCAGGGCATTGTTTGGAGCTGTTACGGGAACACGCCAAGGTTCGGCGGCTTGATACGCCCCTGCTCTTCCCTGGCATTAAAAACCCGCTGAATCCGATTGATTTACAGCAACCGTGGGAAACCGCAAGGAAGAACGCCGGGATAACGGATTTTACTTGGCATGATTTGCGCCATTGCACCGCATCTTATCTGGCGATGAATGGCGCAAGCATGGCCGATATAGCCGCAGTCCTTGGACACAAAACCTTGCAGATGGTTAAGCGATACGCCCACCTTTCGGACGGCCATGTAAGCAATGTGGTGGCTTCGATGAATGCAAAGATATTCGGGGGCGTGTGATGAAACGTTACCCCATTCGCCAAGATAGATTACCCTTTCTATCGATTCAAGAAAAAGCCGAAAGGAGGTTACTTTCCGATGCATTATCTATTAAGGATATTGGGTCATTGTGGCTTGAGGGTAAGCATGAGAGATACTGCTTTTATGCCGACATCATAGAGAATTGTAAAGCTGGAATCATCAAATACTGTGGTGATATTGACGATTTGGACGTGAACGTAGAGGCTTGGCAGTCGGGCTATTACGCTCAAAAATATCCTAATACCCCTTACGAAAGCTTAAATTACCTTGAAAAAGCAGACCGTGATAAAGAAAGCATGGGAGCTTATTGGAAAGCCTTTGATAAGGGAGATATATTTGAAATCAGTAATCCACCAAAATGCCTAATCCATCGTGATGATTTTAAGGTTTATCTTCAAATGGAAAATGCATGGCCAGTTACGGATTGCTTGCTGGCCAATTGGTGGTCTGAATCAGAGCAGCAAATCGAATTATTAAATGAAAGGCAAAAAGCAATTGCCCAAATTAAGGCAAGCAGTGCTACGAATTCTAATTTGACCACTCAACAATTACTGGATAAGCCAGTATCAGAAATTGTTGAAAATTCGAGACTGCTTAATGCCAAAGATTTTGACTATTTTTTCAATCTTTTTGTCTGGAGACGTCAACTAGTTCAAGAGCAGCAAATCCCACAAAGCAGATACCCTAATAAAAAGGATTACGATGAAAGGATGCAATCTGTAAACGCTAAGGTTGAAGAAATCGACCGATATATCAATAATCAGCCGGTTTCTAATACAACAGCTAAATCCGTAGTGGAATGGAATGAGACTTTAAACAACGGGGAACCAATAAATTGGGGTTTTTGGTTGGGGTTAGAGAATATTAGGCCTGAGCAAGCGGCAAAACTAACCCACAATATAGACCCAAGAGTATGGCATGATGATAAATATGCGGCTGGAGGGCCATACGGAGGGCGCTGTAATGGAGATAAAATTGATAATGAGCTTTTAATAAAAATACGAAGCTTAGAGCAGCAGCTAGATAATCGTTCGCAGCAGCTAGATAATCGTTCAAAAAATTGGAGCTTGGCGAGTTTAGTTAGTTTTTTAGGTGAAGAGAATGCGCCGCTCGGCATGTTGGAGGCAGTAAAGGAATTAACCGAATCCGAACCGGTAAGCATAATGACTGATGACAAGGGTAGCCAAGCCGACATAGAATCGGCAAGCGTGAAGGCTATCGAAGCCAACAGCAAGGGATTAAATACTTCAGGGCTGTTAAACGAGCCATTAAAAAAGGATGACTGGTTCAATGTCATTGACGATATGACAATAGCCTTTTTCAAAAAATACGGAAGATTACCAAATGAAACCCAAGCATGGGGGCGATTATCGACAGTCCCGCCGGAAGGGTATGCAATATCAACAGATACAGACAGAGGAGAGGATTGTTTAAACATGCCTGGAGCAAAGCCGCTAAGTAGAACTGCTTTTTCCAAGAGATGGACAAAATACACCACCAATAAAACCTAATAAACACCGATAACGGATTTTAAGTCCCGCCAGCGTTTCACTGGTCACGCTCAATATAAATTTGCCTCAGTTCGCAAACTACAACAGTTTGCGGCGATTCACTTAAATTGAATTAAAGAGGTAACACCATGTCGCGAGACACATTAAACGAGCTTCAACAAAAACAACCATCAAGACTGATTCCTGTTCCACAATGGAATCAATATCACTCATGGCCGCCACAAGGAGGTTTAAGGCATCTAATTTTTCATGAAAAAACCAACGGCTTTGCTAAAGCATTTAAACGTGTTGGTCGACGTGTTCTGATAGATGAATCGGAGTTTTTCGCTTGCGTCGAAAGACAAAACGGAGGCGTGTAATGATTATTTCAAAAGTCATACGCGACAACCGCCGCCATATTACCCGAGCAGACTACAACAACATTGAACCTATGTTGGGTTCTGAGAATGTGAATTTCCCTAGGATTAAAAGCTTACAGGCTAGGGCACTTAGACGACTTCTACCCGCTGGCCGAATGCTGTCACATCGTGAATTTGATTTTGCATCACACAGTTATTGTTTGCGAGGTTGTATCGACAACCTACGAGATAAAGGATGGACAATCGTTAACCATGACGAATCAGTTATCACAAAGGACATTGTTGAGCGTAAGGCGACATTTACCCGATATGAACTGTTTGCAGAGTTTACGCCGGAGCTAATGGAGCGAATCAAAGAATTCTGCAAAGCAGTGGATGATTTTGAAGCTAAAGCCGCCGCTCGGTACAACAATACCAAGGCGGCAGCATGATAAAACAAATGCACACTAAGTTTAAACGAATTACCACCACTGTGAAGGCTGGATTAATATTCTCGGCTGTTTGGTTGTCATCGGTTGCCGTAGGAGGCGTATAAATGACGACCTTACACGAGACAATGAGAGCGGTGGGCTTAGACCCACCGGACACTATACAGCCCGGAAAAACTACGCGTTTCTCAACTAATGGCAAGCGTCACGACAAAACAGGGTGGGTGCATTTATTCCCTGATGGTAAGGGCGCGGCGTTTGGTTGCTGGCGTTCAGGGATGCAAGGCACCTGGCAGGAAAAGCGCGACAAGCCATTAAATGAGGCAGAGCAAGCCAGATTTAAACGCGATATTATTGCTGCAAAGAAGGCTATGCAGAAGGAGCGCGAATCCAGTTACACAGAAGCGGCCAACACAGCGCGGGCAGAGTGGGAGGCTGCACCGCCTGCGCCCGCTACACATCCCTACTTGGTGAAAAAAGATATTCAAGCGCACATGACGCGCATTGATGCGAAGGGACACTTATTGGTTCCGGTTTATGGAGAGTCCGAGAGTATTCAAAGTATTCAACGAATCGCAGCAGACGGCCAGAAACGCTTTTTAAGCGGTGGAAAAATGCGGCATGGTCACGTATGGATAGGAACGCCAGAAAACGCTAACACGCTGCTATTGTGTGAAGGATTCGCCACCGCTGACAGTTTGCACAGGGCTACAGGTTACGCGGTCTGTGTGAGCTTTTCGGCGGGTAATTTAAAGCCAGTGGCCGAGATGGTACGCAAGCGCTATCCAACGGCGCGCCTCTTGATATGTGGAGATGATGACCTTAACACGGAAGGCAATCCCGGACGCACCAAGGCCACTGAAGCAGCGCAAGCCGTGGCCGCTGGTGTAGTGTTCCCGCTATCGGGCGGCGACTTTAACGACCTTGCCCAAGCCGAAGGGCTGGACTCTGTAAAAGTTCAAGTTGGGCAAGCCTTGGGTGAACTGCAAATTATATCGACCTCGTTTGCAGTTCCGGCGCTATCTGGCACTGACTCAAGGGACGGAACCAATAGCACACGCCCATTGTCGGAGTTGGGCAACGCTATGCGTTTGCTGGATGCTCACATCGGCAATATCCATTATGTGTATGATGCAAAGGCGTGGTTGCGCTGGATTAATGGCGCGTGGCTGTGGGACGTTGACGGCGCGACAGTCAGAAGTCTAGCGGCACAGCTACCCCAACAAATCTACAATGAAGGCGGCTTACATTTGGCTGACGCTGAATATTTTGCAAAATGGGCTAGAACCAGCCAAAAGGAACGCACCATAGAATCATCGGTTTCATTGTTACAGGATTCTGAACAGGTGCGCTTACCTTTAGCGTTAGTTGATGCGGACTTATTCAAGGTCGGCATTGACGGTGGGCGCTCAGTTCTTGACCTGAAAACGGGCAGGAGCCGACCGGCACAGCAAAGCGACTTTATCACCAAAACATTAACGGTTAATCATCTTGGCGATTCAGCCAAGGCGATTCGCTGGCAAGCTTTTTTAGCTCAAGTATTTGGTAACGACCCGGAGTTAATTGACTGGGTTAAACGGTGGTGCGGCTACTTACTGACTGGGGCAACGACTGAGCAGGTGTTTGTGTTTTGTTTTGGGCTGGGGGCCAATGGCAAGTCTGTACTCGCTGACCTTTTGCGCTATCTCTTGGGTGACTATGCCCGCGCCATATCCTCAGATACGCTGACCGAAGCAAAACGAGCCGCAGGCAGCGCAACGCCAGACCTTGCGGAGCTGATAGGCGCACGGCTGGCAATGAGTGCGGAAACTGAGGATGGGGCGGCACTGGCTGAGTCGCTAATTAAAAGCCTTGTGGCAGGGGACACCATGACCGTTCGGAAGCTCTACGGCGCACCGGTGCAGTTCACACCACAGTTTAAATTGATGATGCTGGGCAATCACAAGCCGATAATCAAGGGCAATGATTACGGAATCTGGCGGCGGGTGCGGTTGATACCGTTTAAGCGCACCTTCAAGCCAGAGGAGCGCGACCCGGCACTATTGGATAAGCTCAAGGCTGAATCTGCCCATATTTTAGCGTGGATGGTTGAAGGTTGTTTAGATTGGCAACGGCGCGGCTTGGCTGACGTTCCCGCCACCATAAAACAAGCAACTGGCGAATATCAGGAAGAACAGGACTTAATAGGGCGCTGGCTGTCTGAGTGTTGCAAGCTGTCACCAGCAAGCGAAACCTCATCAACGGACCTATATGCTAGTTATAAAAACTGGTGTTTGGATAACGGTTTGCGGCCAAACAGTAGCGTGGCACTTGGGCGGCGGTTGGGTGAGCGTGGTTTTAATAGTCGCCGGTCAAGCGGAAAAACCTTGTGGGCGGGACTTGCTGCGAATGATTCGACCTTTTCAGGCAACTACAGAGCCGCATCAGAATGGTAAGCGAGTGCAGATAGTGCAGATAAACAGCGTTTTCGTAAAGTTTCCTTATATTTTTTTTCCGTGTGACTTTTCTAAAAATGGCCTTTATCTGCTCTATCTGCACTGCAATGATTAAAAATAACATGGAATTTAAAAAGGCAATGGCGAGATTACGGCGAGGATATTTGTGACAAAATGAATACTTCTAATCACAGCTATCCGTCAGAACGCCGTCATTCGTTAGCAAGGCGAGGGTATAAGCGTCTGGACATTACGATTGATCCGGAAACCGAGTCAAAGCTCTTACCTCACTTGCAACCGTATGGCGTGGACACGCACCCCGGCGCAGCATTAGTGGAGTTTCTGGCAGATTTGGATATTACCGAGATGTGATGTTTACCGGAATAAAGTAGATGAATTTAGTTATTCCGGTACAAAGTGAAATAAAGTGCGGTGACAAAAAAAGCGAAGTCATGCAGGTTAATAAAAGTTAATGTTGGAAGCTTAATCAAAGAATCTAAGAAATTGAGGTTCAAGGTATCGCCAGCTTATGCAAAAGATTACGACGAGCATAGTTTCAATTCAGGTTTCAGTGATTGATGCTTGGTGGGGTGGTCTGCACTTGATGGGGAATTGCAGTTTTTTCCTTGTACTTAATGCCAGCAAGTCCTATAAGAATTACTATTATGACCCACTTATACCACCAAGGATAAGCTGGTCGGTTAACCTCCTGCCTTGGTGTTCGACTGTATTTCTGCTGAGCATCTGGCTTTTGCTTATGCCATTGTTGACTTCTTAAGGCTTCTTGCTCAGCAAGAAAGGCATCATATTTAGCTCTTTCAATAGGATTAGACAGCACACTGTAGGAACGATGAATAAGTCTTTCGTTTATGTAGTTATCTTTTGGCATGTCACTTAATACCTTATGATAAGCCCTTCGAATATCCGAATCTGTTGCATTACGTGGAATATTAAGCCGCTTATAATGAGTAAAGATTTTTGAATCGTATTCTTCCTTATCATTCTCTTTTTTTTGTTGATGATTTTCAGAGAAATCATCTTTATTCACATTCACATTTTCATGCGTCTTTTTTTTAATCCATAAATCATGCTCAGCACGTTGAGCTGAATCTATTAATACCGTATAGGAGGCATTAATAATTTTCATGATTCTTTCGGCTTCTTCTTTACTGCCCTGAAACTTATCAGGATGATAAGTTTGGCAAAGGGCTTTGTAAGCTGCTTTGATGACGCTGGCGGGAGCATTTCTTGCGACTTTTAAATTATCGTAATGGGTGCGGATATTGGTCATGTGAATTTATTGTTATTATTTTATTGTGAATATCAGGCGTTGGGTTTCTTCTTGTTAACAGCAATGTTAAGTTGCCAGTAGAGTTGCATGGTAGTTTGTTTTTACATAATTAAGGTAATAGTCTTATGGTAGCCTTAGCGGGATATTGTAAGTGCCGATATTAAATGATAGCAAATAACTTAAACTAAGTATTCTTAATGCAAGTGTGAAAAATGGCGAGGTTATGGGGATATTTTTGCTAATCAACCTGCTAACTAAAGTAGATGTATTTAGATAAATTTACGGTAATGTTAGGGTAAGGTTTTTAACCAAATGCCATGAAAAATTGAAGCTTTCTTGGTTCGCACCAATGTTTACATGAGAAACGCAGAATATAAATCTAATTAGACAGTGTCTTATTGGGCTTGGCTGGATGCTGCTTTGCGAAAGAAATAAGACGCTGCTGAAAATTCTACAGACAGGCATACAGCAATGCAGGCTTGGCGTGGTTTGCATTGGGCTAGGCTAATAAATTCAACAGCAAAAAGAAACAAAAAAGAAACGCAAAAATAGCGCCAAACCCGCGTCATTGTTGATAGGTGCTAAAAAAAGCAACAGCACACATCGGTAGTGTCGGGCTTACTGTTCTGATTGGAGTGGAAAAGCAAAGAGCGAAGCCATGTACGGACAAGGTTCTGTCAAGGTTACGGGGAGGTTACGGGTAGATTTTCAGAGTTAGAGCCTTAACCTTGTTGGTAACTTTTCGCGCTCAAAAAGCAACGGATGATAGACGCATAAACCCAGCAGCGGTGCGGACTAAGCGGTCATGGTAGACGTAAAAGCAACGGCATCATCTGCATCAAAGTTAATGGCAGACCCCAATATAACCTCAAGAGTTTAGTAATGGCAGCAAGAAAATGGACGCCTTAGTCCAGTACAGGCAAGGCTTAGCGTTTCCGCAATAACTAAACGCAAAGCGAACACTTAACCCAAGCCAGGAGCGACTTACACTGGTAAAAGTGAACGAATTAGCTAAACAATTATGTGCAATTAAAAACAACGCCAACTTCAACAGCTAATCATAGGTATGGCGTGCTATAGAGCACCAAACTCAACAGCAAAAGCAATCCAAAAGTAACAGTCAAAGGCAAACACGCCAAACAAAGTATTAGTTCAGAGGAAAATATGGCAGCAAGAAAATGGACACCGGAACAGCGAGCGGCACAATCAAAGGCAATTTACACATGGCAGCCCTGGCAGCACAGTACCGGCGCAAAAACGGCAGAGGGTAAGGAAAGCGTATCGAGGAACGCATATCGCGGCGGTATGCGGCCCTTCCTCAGGCTGATTAATGAAGCTGCAAAGGCATTTGGTAATTTAAATACATTGACACTTGAAAGGGCTGAATCCCTTAATAAGCGAATGACTGAGTTATGTGCTAAAGATTATGAGTGGCGCAAACCAAAACAATAAGGTTTCACTAAGAATGACAGCGAGACTACAGCAAGGACATGTCAAGGTTAGGTCAAGGGTATTCTGAGAGGAAAAGCATCTAATGGCCTAATGTCATAAGCAAAGCTTGAATATTCGTAGCCTCAGCGTCCAAGTGTCACAGCCGAAGGTCACAATTACGCGTGTTCATTGTGAGTGGCATCGTGACCGCATAAAGCCAGCAATGATACTGGCTAGAGGCCCATTGTGGACGGCAATTTTCAGAAGAAAAAGCGAGCTCATAGCGGGGATAAAACTCCAGTTTTTACTGGTTTTTATCGCGCAGCAAAGTCCATATAGCGTATGACTTGCAGTCCCATTTATAGTGGCCATTCCGCGCATTTATTCGCGCTTATAGTACGCAGTCAATCATAGGCATGGTAAGGGCTAGAGCTGGATTTTTCCATTCGTGGTACGCGCCAAAGTTCATTATATGCAATGGAGAGCGGTTCATGATGAGCACATTGTTACCGCTGAAATGCAGATTAAGTTGAGCAATTCTAGCCATTGACCGAATAAGTAATAGCACCTATCATGTGCGCCGTAGTCCTCATTGACTACACGGAATTGGCGTTCCGTCCTATACCGGCACAGAAGCCGCGTCATGCGGTATTTTTTTGTGCAGAATTCAGCACGTCTTTAGGTCGGGCTGTTTTGGAGCACCCGCAAGGGTGGCCGTGGTATAGCGGTACGCCAACTTCATTTCAGTCCGGCACCCTGATTCCTTGGTGTCGGTTATCACAAAGAGATAATGGACAAACACCATGAACAATAAAAACAACACCGAGCTAAAGCTAAACCCAAACTTCTCACACAGATTAATACCGGGTGATGGCGACATCACGGCATCATCCCTGTGCGATACAGTCAACACCTTGGCATTGCAGGGTAAGGCTGTTTTGCACCTATTATCTAATCAGTTTGCCGGTTCAGAGGGGAATACTTCATCTGACGACATTATTTTTTGGGCTCTTGAGTCAGCAATCAATACATTAAATGATATTGACGAAGTAGTTAAGTCTTACCACGAAGCCCATGAAACAGTAGTTGAAGGCGGTGCGGCATGAACACCGTTGAAGATAAAAAAACTGAAAGCCTAGGCGCATTCTCAACCAGTAAAGCTTTATTCAATCTTTACGAAACCGCAGTGCCGCACCTATCTACGGAAGAACTTGAGATTATGGCGCGTGCAACCGAACACGCTCAGCTTGAGGTAGAGAACTTAAGAGAAATAACCGAAGGCTTGGCGGCATTAATGGCCAATGATGAAAGCGGTTGGTGGGATGGGAAGAATCGAACTCCACAGCTATTATGGCAAATGTCCTATAGCCTTGACGCAATCGCCGCAATGATAGAACTTGGAACGGACGCAGCATATCGCCTTAAACATCCTGAACAGTTCGCTAAGTCTCCGGAAACAGAATCAAGTTAAAGGTAGACGCTGACCACCTTCCCCCCAAGACCGGCTAACCATGCCGGTTTTTTATACGCGGTGACTAAACACAAGAGCAAAAGAAAACACGCGCTAAAGGTGCTGGACGTAAACCGTTACCGACTGATGAGCGCGCCAAGGTCGTATCTTTGCGCTTAACAGCGGCGCAGCATAAACGATTTATCGAGCTTGGAGGTGTTGCCTGGCTAAGACAGCAGAACGACAACGCTTAGTGTGCCTCTTGGTGATAACGACAGTCTTTAAGTTGAGGTTTTACCATGCCTTTATCCATTCAAGCTCTACTGGTTACGTTCGCTTTATTTGCGCTGACTATGAAGCCGGTCTGGCTATTTGCCTTACTGGCTTGTCTGGCTGTGGTATTTATTGCGGGGTTTATAAAGCTATGGCCGCCGAAACCGCGATAAAGAAACTTATGCCCAGATTAGAGCAATAAAAATCAAGGCCGGGTAACACCGGCTTTTTTTGTGGTTAGTTATACTTATTTGCGGTTGTTTATAATAAAATGGTTACCGGTAACTATATACAACAGCAGGCAAATCATATGGCAATCAAAAGCAGCACATTTGGCCGTGTCGAATTAAGCGGTAAAGATGCAGCTCGTTTCATTCAACACATGAACGAAGATAAAGCCAATCCCCTAGCATTGGCGGCGTTGGCGCGTGGACGTGCAATCAGGGAGAAAATAAAAAAGGGCGAAGCGTTTAAACTAAAACGCAATGCCTGATTCAGATTACTACATCCGCAAGCTTGAAGAACCCGATAACGTCCAAAACTTCAAGACCGGCAACCAGTCGTTCTTGCCGCTGAAAACCTTCCTACAAAAACAAGCCAAACAATTTCAGCAATCCAGTATCGCGCAAACCTATGTTGCTGTGACCGGCGATAAAACCATTATCGGTTTCGTGACGCTGACTTGTAGCGAGATTGACTTACAAAACGGCTATGACTTGGCCGACTGTGCCCATGCTAACAATTACGAGTTCTTGCCCGCTGTCAAAATCGCACGGCTAGCGGTCGATAACCGATACAGAAACAGCGGTATTGGTTCAACACTGGTTGATTACGCCGTTGCATTGATACAAGACAGGGTGGCCGAAAATGTCGGCTGTCGTTTTGTTGTGACCGATGCGAAAAGCGAAGCGGTCAGCTTTTACCAAAAACAAGGGTTTGTTTTGTTGGATTCCGAAGGTAACCAGTCAACAGAACACCACTTGATGTTTTTGGATTTAATAGGGCTGACGTAATTTACTGCGACTTGAATATATTGCCGGGTAATACCGGCTTTTTTGTGCCTGAAATTCCGGCAAATGTTGCGGTTTGTTGTGGCTTTTTATTTTCAACTGCAACGTGAGTGCAACGTGGAGAATTTCAGGCATAAAAAAAGCACTTGGTTTTCACCTAAGTGCTTGATTTGTATGGTGGCGATAGGTGGATTTGAACCACCGACCCCGGGGTTATGAATCCCGTGCTCTAACCAACTGAGCTATATCGCCATTTAAACAGGTCGTTTAAAGAGCGGAAATTATAAATATCCGCTCTCGCTTTGTCAAACGTTGAATCTGAAATGCACGACGTCACCGTCTTTAACGATGTAGTCTTTGCCTTCAAGGCGCCATTTTCCGGCGTCTTTTGCGCCCTGTTCGCCTTTGTAATCGATGAAGTCCTGGTAGGCGATAACTTCGGCGCGAATGAAGCCTTTTTCAAAATCGCTGTGGATCACGCCGGCCGCTTGGGGTGCGGTTGCGCCCACCGGAATCGTCCAGGCCCTGACTTCTTTTACACCCGCAGTAAAGTAGGTGGCCAGGTTCAGCAGTTTATAGCCGGCTCTTACGACGCGGTTCAGGCCGGGTTCTTCCAGGCCCAGATCATCCAGGAACTCTTTCTTTTCTTCTTCATCCAGCTGGGCTATTTCGGCTTCTATGGCCGCGCAAATCGGCACTACCATGGCGCCTTCTTTTTCGGCCAGTGCTTGTACTCTATCCAGTAACGGATTGTTTTCGAAACCGTCATCCTGAACATTGGCAATGTACATGGCCGGTTTGAGCGTCATCAGGCACAAGTCTCTGATCAGGGCTTTTTCGTCGTCGGTTAACGGCAGGGTACGCGCAGGCTGGCCGGAGTCCAATTGCTTGAAAACTTTTTCCAGCACGTCTTTTTTGGCCTGCTCGTCTTTGTTGCCGGTTCGGGCGGCTTTGCTTGCCCGTAGCAGGGCTTTTTCGACGGAAGCCATATCAGCCAGCGCCAATTCGGTATTGATAACTTCGATGTCGGAGATGGGATCGATTTTTCCGGCAACATGGATGACATTATCATCATGAAAGCAGCGCACAACATGGGCGATCGCATCCGTTTCACGGATATTGGCCAAAAACTGGTTGCCCAGGCCTTCGCCTTTTGATGCGCCGGCAACGAGTCCCGCGATGTCTACAAATTCAATCGTGGTAGGCAATACGCGCTCGGGCTTTACAATTTCCGCCAGCTTGTCCATTCGAAGATCGGGCACCGGAACTACGCCTACATTGGGGTCAATGGTGCAAAAAGGGTAGTTTTCGGCCGCGATTTTCGCACGGGTTAATGCATTAAATAAGGTTGATTTTCCAACATTGGGTAAACCGACGATTCCACAATACAGCGCCATAGAGTTCTCTGAGATTTTAAATAAGAAGTGAATGCAGCAAGATATCAAGCCGAAACAAAGAGGGATTATACAATTTATTGCTTTGATCTAAAAAACTAAAACAAATAGCGAGCGAGCCGCTGGGCTATAGCCTCGTACTCCGTGTCAGCTATTTGCTATTGCCGTTGGTAAATGAGGAGACAAATCGCTAAACTAAAGCTTGCTCACAAGCCACGATAAATACCTATGCTAAAACAAACGCCAATTTACAATCTTCATCTTGAATTGGGCGCCAAGATGGTGCCATTTGCCGACTATCTTATGCCGGTACAATACGGCAAAGGCACGTTACATGAGCATCTGCACTGTCGCAGCCATGCAGGCTTCTTCGACATTTCCCACATGGGGCAGTTTCTGATTCTGGGAGATGATGCGCTTCATGAACTTGGAAAACTGATACCCAGTGACATTTCCGGGCTTAAACCCGGCGAACAAAAATACACGGTCTTGACTAACAATGACGGCGGGATTATGGATGACATCGTCGTTACCCGTATTGAAACGGGCTTGATGATTGTGGTGAATGCCGCCTGCAGAGACAAAGACTTTGATTACCTGGATAGCCATCTATCTGATCGGTGCTGTTTTAATGAGCTGACCGGCCAGGCTTTGTTCGCTTTGCAAGGCCCTGCGGCCGCATCGATTATCAAAAAGTTTTCAGAAAAAGCCGTTGAACTCTCCTTTATGCAAGCCTGTGGCACAACCATCAAAGGCGTAAAATGCAATATTAGCCGTAGCGGCTATACCGGCGAAGACGGGTTTGAAATCTCTGTAGCCCAGCCGTATGCGGAACAGTTTGCTCGCCTGTTGCTGGCCGAAGACGATGTCGAGCCGATAGGCTTGGCGGCCAGAGACACTTTGCGCCTGGAGGCGGGGTTATGCCTGTACGGCCATGAACTTAATGAATCCGTTACGCCGGTAGAGGCCTGTCTTTGGTGGCTGCTGAAAAAAATCGATCACCAGTTTCCCGGAGCCGACAAAATCCGGGCTCAGTTGCAACACGGGCCGGAAAAAATCCGCGTCGGTTTGCTGATCGACAGCAAAATTCCCGTGCGGGAAGGCAATATCATTTGTAATAGCGAAGGCATCGCCGTAGGCTATGTTACCAGTGGCAGCTTTTCTCCCAGTTTAGGGCGGCCGATTGCTATGGCCTTTCTTGACCCGTTTACCGTTGAATTGGACGGGCCTTTATATACAATGGTTCGTGATCATCGGATCTCAGTTACGGTGACCCCGTTGCCTTTTGTCCCTCATCGCTACCATCGGTGACATTATGACCACATCCCGCTCCGACTTGGCTCAATTGGAAATGCGCGGTAATTTCATCAACCGCCACATCGGCCCCAACCCGCAGCAAATCAAGGATATGCTGGCAGAGTTGGGTTTAAGCGAACTGGAAGACATCATTGAAATGGCCATTCCGGCCAATATCCTGAACCATGAACCGCTAAAGCTGACCGAAACGATCAGCGAGCGCGCCGTGATCAGGCATCTGCGCAAAATGTGCGAGCGCAACAAAGTGTTTACTTCAATGATCGGCATGGGCTATTACGACACCACCATGCCGGCGGTGATTAAGCGCAATGTGCTGGAAAATCCGGGCTGGTACACGGCTTACACGCCGTATCAGGCTGAAGTCAGCCAAGGGCGCCTGGAAGCGCTGCTCAACTATCAGCAAGTCATTATCGATTTGACCGGCATGGAATTGGCCAACGCCTCGCTGCTTGACGAAGCCACGGCAGCCGCCGAAGCCATGACCATGTCGCGGCGCTTGTCCAAAAGCGCTGCCAACAGCATAGTCGTTGATCAGGACTGCCATCCGCAGACCATCGCCGTGATCAAGACCCGCGCCCGCTCCCTGGGTTATGACGTTATCGTTGCCGACCCTTACCACGATCTGGAGCAATACGATTTTTTTGCTCTGCTGGTGCAATATCCCGGCAGCAAAGGCGAAATCAAAGACCTGACCGAAGTTACCGCCATCGCCCAAACCAAGTCGGCCTTAGTGACGGTCGCAGCCGATTTGCTGGCGCTGGTGTTGCTTAAGCCGCCCGCCGAGTTCGGCGTCGATATCGTGGTCGGTAGCGCTCAGCGTTTTGGCGTACCGATGGGTTATGGCGGCCCTCATGCCGCGTATTTTGCCACCAAGGATGAATACAAGCGCTCGGTTCCCGGCCGCATTATCGGCGTGTCCAAGGACAGCCACGGCCAACTTGCGCTACGCATGGCGCTGCAAACCCGCGAACAGCATATCCGCAGGGACAAGGCCACCAGCAATATCTGCACCTCGCAGGTGCTGCTGGCCGTGATCGCCGGCTTTTACGCGATTTATCACGGCGCGGAAGGCTTGCGCCTGATTGCCGGACGGGTGCATCGCTACACGCAAATTCTGGCCGCAGGCATCACCCAGCTGGGCCACCCTGTGCTGAGCGAATGTTATTTCGATACGCTGCTTATCAGTACCCCGAACCGGGCAAAGCGTATTGCCGCCCGAGCCGCGGAAGCCAGTATCAACCTGCGTATTATCGATGCGGATCATATCGGCATCTCGCTGGACGAAACCACAACGCGGGATAATTTACGCAGCGTCTGGCAGGTTTTTGCGCCGGCTACCGCCGATATTCCCGATATCAACGGCTTGAATACTGCGATAGACGAATGTATCCCCGAAGCTTTGCTGCGCAACGATCAAATTCTGCAACATCCGGTGTTCGAGCGCTATCATTCCGAAACCGAAATGATGCGCTATATGCGCCGCCTTGCCCGGCGCGATATAGCGCTGGACCGCTCGATGATACCGCTGGGTTCCTGCACGATGAAGCTGAACGCCGCGACGGAAATGCAAGCCATTTCCTACACTGAGTTTAACGGGCTGCATCCGTTCGCGCCGCTGTACCAGACCCACGGCTATCAGCAGCTGTTTGCCGAACTGGAAGACATGCTGTGCGACTTGACCGGCTTTGACGCGTTTTCATTGCAACCCAACGCCGGCTCGCAAGGCGAATACACGGGCCTGTTGGTCATCCGCAAATATCATGAAGTCAGTGGACAGGCGCAACGCAATATCTGCCTGATACCTGCTTCCGCGCACGGTACCAATCCAGCCAGCGCCGCATTGGCCGGGCTTAAAGTCGTGGTCGTTGCCTGCGATGACAACGGCAATGTCAGCGTTGAAGACTTGCGCGCAAAAACCGCCGAATATCACGACACGCTAGCTGCATTAATGATTACTTATCCGTCCACGCACGGCGTGTTCGAGCAGGCGTTCCGGGAAATCTGCGATATTGTCCACCAGCACGGCGGACAGGTTTATCTGGATGGCGCCAACTTTAACGCGCTGGCAGGTTTAAGCCGTCCCGGCAAAATCGGCGCCGATGTCGCTCATCTTAATCTGCATAAGACTTTTTGCATTCCGCATGGCGGCGGCGGTCCCGGCGTCGGTCCGATCGGCGTGGGTGCGCATCTGGCGCCTTTTTTGCCCGATCACCCGGTTGTTAAAGGCGTCAATCCGGCCAAAGGCGAGCACGGCACCATCGGCACCGTCGCTGCCGCCCCCTGGGGATCGGCCAGCATTTATTCCATTTCCTGGGCGTATATCGCGATGATGGGGGCCGCCGGTTTAAAACGCGCCACTTTGACCGCAATCCTGAACGCCAATTACATCGCCAAACGGCTGGCGCCTTATTATCCGGTTTTATATACCGGTCAAAACGGCTGGGTGGCGCATGAATGCATCATCGACTGCCATGCTTTCAAAAAGACCTGCAACGTTACCGTTGAAGACATCGCCAAGCGCTTGATCGATTACGGCTTTCATGCGCCGACCGTGTCGTTCCCGGTCGCCGACACCTTGATGATTGAACCTACGGAAAGCGAAAATAAAGCCGAGATTGACCGTTTTTGCGACGCGCTAATTTCTATTCGCGAGGAAATCAAAGCCATAGAAACCGGCGCTGCCGACGCCGAAAACAACCTGCTGCATAATGCGCCGCATAGTCATCGTTTGTTGCTGGAAAAATGGACGCTGCCTTACTCGAAACAGCAGGCTTTTTTTCCGGACAGTCACCAGCATGATGATAAATACTGGCCGCCGGTTGGGCGCATCGATAATGCTTATGGCGACAGGCATCTGTTTTGTAGCTGTCCGCCCGTGCTGGATGATGAGGAACTAATGTAAAAGCCACCGCCAACGACGGGATGTGGCCGTTGGGTGGTGCTCAATTACTGATCAGACCCGTAGCGGCGTAACTTTTCCGGTTATCCGGTAGTTTTTATAATCTTCCACAACCTGGGCATGGTCGAACGCCAGCACCGGGGGAAGATTGTCGAAAGTAAAAATGCCCAAATTTTTTGCATCGTCGGCAGCTCGGGGTAGCCCGCAAGCCTCGGCAACATAGACCGCAGTCACGGTATGGTTGCGAGGGTCTCGCTCGGGATTGGAGTAGAGGCCCAGTAAAGCCGTCAGGGTAATATCCAGGCAGATTTCTTCTTTGGCTTCGCGAATCGCCGCATGTTCCAGAGTTTCGCCAACGTCGACAAAACCGCCCGGCACTGCCCATCCGTAAGGAGGATAGGCGCGTTCGATCAGCACAAAGGGACGATCAGGTTGGTCTATCAGTTCAACCAGAATATCGGCTGCCAACAAAGGGGTGACGGGTTTGGACATGTGATCTCCTTAGAATTTTGTGAAAAATGGTTAAATTTCCGGCCGAGTGAAGCTTCGATGAAATATACCATGGGCTCTGTGCTTTGTGAGCAATCGCGTGACCGGTAAGCGTTTTCCAAGCACCGTAGGGTGCGCATCGCGTACCTTTTGGGTATTTGATCTAGCTGAAAACGTTGAAATGGTACGCGATGCGCACCCTACCTCTATACCATGAGACTCTATGCTTGATGAGCATTCGCATTATTGGCAAGGGTTGAAAAAGGCATGGAAACAGTTAAAGTTAAGACACTCAAGTTTAACCGTAACCTGCCCATTAACTATGAACAACTGTCCCAAGTGTTTACATGAGCTGCATCTACAAACTGAAATCTGTCCCCATTGCGGTATCGTATTTGAAAAATACCTGAAATATCATTCTGAGCAGACGAATCGACAGGATGTTCAGCCGGTTATTGTGATGTCAGATGATGAAGCCCAGCCGCTGATGCAGATTCTGTTTCACGAGTCGCAACAATATAACTTGTCATCTTTAGCAGGCAGGTCGATTATTTTCGCAGGTCTCATTATTTGGAGCTGGCAGTTGATCAGCTCATCGATCGACAGCAATGCGGCCGGCGATTCCTTCCTGCATCTGGTCAATCTGCCTTTTCATGAGGCCGGGCATATTATTTTCAGGCCGTTCGGCTCATTTATCACTTCATTAGGCGGAACACTGGGGCAGCTGTTAATGCCGTCGATTTGCATGGGCGTGCTGCTGCTCAAAACCAGGGACCCGTTCGGCACATCGGTAGCGTTATGGTGGATCGGCGAGAATTTTCTGGATATCGCGCCGTATGTGAACGATGCGAGGGCAGGGCAGTTGCCGTTATTGGGCGGTAATTTCGGTCATTCGGCGCCCTATGGCTTTCATGATTGGCAATATCTTTTGACTGAGTCCGGGCTTTTGCAATACGACCATTTTCTGGCTAAAACGGCCTTTGCGACAGGAGCCGTCATTATGCTGTTGTCATTGCTGTGGAGCGGTTTTTTGCTGGTTAAGCGATACCACAGCCTAAATCGTCTGTATTGAGCTTGTCGAAGCATGCGCCATTTAATCGTTGTGTGATAGGCCTCAACAGCGCTTATCCTTCGACAAGTCCAATACGAAGTCAGGTTACCTGATAGATAACCGCGAAGAATATAAAATTTTTGGCGGAAGCAAAAAAAGATCATTAATGAAACTTTTTTTCCGGTAAAAGATTCTCTGTCGCTTCGCAATACATAACCATCGTTATCAACTCGGCAACATTTTCAGCTTGCATTTTTTCCATGATGCTCGCCCTGTGTACGTCGACAGTGCGGTTGCTGATATTGAGTATTTTTGCGGATTCCTTGTTGGAATGGCTTTTGACGATCAGCCCCAGGACTTCCTTTTCTCGCGATGTCAAATGATCGATGCGCTCCTGTATACGGCGTTTTTTGGTGAATTCTTCCCTGAACGCAATGTCCTTCTTAATCGCCTCACTGATCCGTTCCAGCAATACGTCGTTATCGAACGGCTTTTCCAGAAAGTCGACAGCGCCGGATCTGAATGCCTTTGCCGAGTCAGCAATATCGGCATGACCGCTGATGAATATGATGGGAATATTAATTCCTCTATTCAATAATTCGGCCTGAAGTTCGTGGCCGGTCATTAAAGGCATCCGAACATCCAGAAGCAGACATCCCGGCTGATCAGGGACGTAGTTGTTCAAAAACTCTTCAGCGGACTCAAAGCTCCTGACGGTTTGCCCTGTTGATTCGATTAAGAGGGCAAGCGAGTCACGTATCGCGAATTCATCATCAACTAAATAAACAACGGGTGTTGAGTTATCAATACTCATCAGATTTTCTCCTTATGGGGATAGTAAAATAAAAGGAAGTACCTTTTTCGGGTTCGCTATTGAAATGCAATGTGCCCTCATGGGCTTCAACCAGTGAGCGAGTGATCGATAGACCCATGCCCATGCCGTCCGCTTTGGTGGTGTAAAAAGGCGTCAGTATCTTTTGTTGTTGCTCCTTATCCAGCCCCGGTCCGTTGTCTTTCACCCTGACCTGTATACAGTCATTGAGCGTCAGCCGGCTTTGGATGGATATTTTTCGTTGTTGTTTCGCGGGTAAATTTTTTAAGGCGTCAATGCTGTTTCGCAACAGGTTGATGATGACCTGCTCAATTTGAACATGATCCACATAGGCAGGCGGCAGGTTGTTGTCCAGCTCAAAGGCCAGCCTTATGCCGTTTTGCTTAAGATCGGCAATGCATAAGCCGACAGTCTCATGAATTAACGCATTAATATCCGCACTGGAACGATGTTTTGCCTGAGACTTGACGAACTCCCGCATGCGATGAATGATCCGTCCGGCCCTTAATGCCTGCTGCTGGGTTTTGTGTAGAATCTCGGTCAGCTTCACCAGATCAGGCGTTTCAGCGTCAATCAGGTTTAGGCTGACTTGCGTATAGCTGGCAATCGCCGACAGCGGCTGGTTGACTTCATGGGCGATGCCGGAGGCCATTTCCCCCATCAGCCCCAGGCGAGTGACATGGGCGAGTTCGTCCAGATGCTCCTTGTCTTGCCGTTCGCGGTGTTTGCGCAAACTCACGTCGCGCACGATATGGGTGAAATAGTGCGCATTGTCGATGGAAAATTCCGCTACGGACAAGTCCAGAGGTACCACAGAACCGTTTTTGTGCAGGCCTTCAACTTCCTGAATTTGACCGGCAAGTTTTGCGGCATGAGGGGAACTGGAACTGGGAGGTGACGGTATGAGTTTATTGATATTGCAGCCAACCAGCTCTTCCGGCTTGTAGCCGAAAATGGTTTCTACGGCGGCGTTCGCGGACGCGATGATGTTGGAGACGGTAATAGTGATAATACCTTCTACTGACGCATTAAAAATGGAGTTGAGCTTGGCTTCCCGCTCCAGAAGTTGATGTTTGGAGCGACGGAGTTCTTCAACTTTTTTCATTAAACTCAAATTACTTACAATCAGTTCGGTGGTTTGTCTGCGAACTGTTTCTTCAAGTTTTTCATTAAGATAAGCGATAGTTTCTTGCGCTTGTTGACGTTCGGTTATGTTATTAAGGGTTAAACATATTTGCAGCACGTTGTTGTCGTTGTAAACGAGCCTTGCGTGACACTCAATAGTTAATGGTTTATTTTTATCGTCGGGTTGCGCTTTGTCTGTGCAAAGTTGGAAGTATTTGCATCCCGGATGAGCAGGTGGGTCATTATTTGCATCTTTGGATCTTGCGTTAAGGGCTTGGCCGGCTTTGTGGGCTAAAAGATGATGAATAAACAGCTCATAATTATTTTGGTCAGAGGCGTGAATAAATTTCACCAATCGCTTGTTGATAAGCTCATTTCTTGATCGGCCTAATAAGGCTGCTGCCGTAATATTGGCTTTTTGGATGATCCCCGCTTTATTCAAGGTCAGGTAACCTACAGGAGATAAATCATAAAGCCGTGCATAGGCATCGCGTGATTCCGTCATCTTTTGATGCGCCCTGCCTAATTCCTCATTCTGCTTTTTTAGTGCTGTTTGATGAGCCTGAAAATCAATCAACAGCTTTTTAATGTCGTCAGCAGACATTTCGGCGATATCGGCATCTGAATACCGGAGCATGATTTCCGCTTTTTCTCGGACAGCTTCAGGATGCTTATCCGGTAAAGGCTCTGCTTTGTTATCAAGGTCTCTAATATTCAGATGCTCATTAGTTGACTTGGTCATGAATCAATATCCGTTTCTGCTGGTTAGCTAAAATAAGATGATTCCCTGGAATAAACACGCTATTTGTCCTCATTTTGGTCAATATTTCAGTAGCATGTCAATTTTACTGGGGTTGTCTTTATTTTGTGTTCTATATGTGCAGTTCAAATAAAAATTCCAGTTTTAAGTCACTGTTTAACAAAATAGATTATTGCCTGGCTATCTTTACTTCATCTCGTCGCCATTTATATGGGGAAATGATGAAACAATGCCAATGCATCAAGTGCGCACTCTATGTAAGTGCACGCCTTCTTTTTTCAAAGCCCGCCATACCGCATATTTACTGGCATTAAGTGCCTCGGCCAGTGCTTGGCTATTCCAGCGTACGAGACCTTCAGGCGGCTCTTCTTCCAGCTTTAATAAAAGAGCATTTTTAAATGTCTCTCCATAGATTGCCGGCTTGCCGGAACGTCGGGCATCTTCAAGTCCGGTAATGCCCTCTTCGGCAAAACGGCTGCGCCATTTACTGACGCGCGGTAATGACATTTGATAATCGAGCGCGATTTCCCGATTCTGCTTACCTTCGGCGCAGGCCAAAATAATTTTGGCTCGCTCAACAGATCTTAGCGCGGCGCTTCGGTTTCGCGCTATGTCTTCAAGCTGGGCTTTTTGTTCTTCTGACAGTTTGATTTGAGGAGCTTTTTTGGGCATAGCACCGAGTATAACCTATAAATTATGTTATTAATGCAATTAGCAACTGGCCTGACATTCCTCCGATCAATCAGCATTATTTGTAAAAAAACACAGGAATCTATGGATATTTGGCAGGGATGGCAGCTAAAAATCAACTGCTTGATGAATCATGTGGGTGCCGGCAAGCTCTTGTTTTAGCGTATTTCGATAGTACGGCATTAATTAGTGAAAATACATAAGCAAAACTACCTAGGTATGCGTACGAGTTTTACCGCTTTTTTCTTTGCTATAAGATTCAGTCAGAAGTTGATGGGTGGCCTGTATGCGCCTGTTTGTCCATAGCAACCCTTGTTTAGTGTTTAAGTTAACGAGGCTGTTATAAGGCTGTCAGGTCCTTGTCAATTTTCAAGACCAACGCTAGAAAATCTGGAGAGTGATATGGCAGTGATAAATTTAGAAGATGGCATCCAACAGTTGGGTACAGATTGGCAATATAAAATTTCCGGGATTGATATCGAGTTAAAGGAAAAGCAATTTATGAATGTTGAGCTTGAGTATTACAAAGAAGTAAAAAGCAAATTCAAGAAAAACATGCATACAGAAGATAGAAAGCTCAAATTTTTCCGTTGAAGAAAAAGTAAGTCTGAGAAATACATTGTTCTTGAAAAACGCTAAGCCCTAGTAACTGGCGGCTCATCTTGGCTGTAGCCCGTATGCCAAGCTCGTTTTACCAGGTAAGCTTTTTCTTTGACGGAGCCTCTGCGTGAAGCTTGTCTGACGGTCTATTTTTTATTGCAGGCTATTCTGAATTCTTAAAAGATTTTTTAGAGATCACCTATCAAATGATGGATATCTTTGATTATCCAAGGAATCAAAATGCAATGTTTGACAAACTTAAGGGATATCTCGGCATGTTTAATTCATTTTCTTTTACTATGCCTCAATTAACCAATCATAGCCTGGCTATCGATACTCTGCGGATTAGTGAGGCACGGTATCGCAGTTTGTTCGAAAACATTGACCAGAGTGTTATCTATCTGGATACGACCGGTGTTGTGGTGGCTTTAAACAAAGCCGCTGAGCAACTTCTGGGGCTTCCTCGCGATGTCATCATAGGGCGCAAATTTGTTGATTCTTGCGTTAAGGTTATCAAGGAAGACGGCTCAAACTTTCCGGAAGAGCAGCAACCGTCAGTATTGGCTGTACGTACTGGAAAGCCGGTGGAAGGCGTGGTCATGGGGTTGTTTAATTCCGAGCAGCAAAATTACCTGTGGGTTGTCGTTAATTCAGTGCCTGAATTCAGGGCGGGTGAGCAGCAGCCTCACCAAGTATTAATGACATTGACGGATATTACCCGGCAAAAGCAATCCGAAGGCAAGCTGAGCATGGCGTCGGTGATCTTTAACAATATTGGCGAAGGCATATTCGTTACCGATAAAGACAAAAAAATCATTTCGGTTAATGAAGCGTTTATAGCCATAACCGGATTTACCCATCAGGATGTTTACGGGCAGAGCGCTCATTTTTTGCAATCCAGGAAAAACAGCATAAAAATTGACGACGAATTGAATGGGCTTACCGGAACGGTCAATAACTGGCAGGGTGAAGTATGGCGTCGCCACAAAAGCAATGGAGACTTTCCGTCATGGACAACCGTCAACGAAGTCAAGGATTCAAGCGGAGAAGTAGCCCATTATGTTCATGTTTTTATGGATATCACGCATTTTAAGAAAGCCCAGGATCATCTGGGTTTTTTGGCTTACCATGATCCGCTGACTAAATTGCCGAACCGGTTGTTATTGAAAGACCGAATTGATCATTCATTACAAAATGCACTCCGGGAAGGTTCGCAAGCAGCTGTATTATTTCTTGATCTTGATCGCTTTAAAGGGATTAACGATACTTACGGCCATGCGGTTGGCGATGGCTTGTTGAAAGAGACGGCAAAACGCATCAAAAACCTGGTCAGGAAAGAAGACACGGTTTCGCGTTATGCCGGTGATGAATTTGTCGTGTTTATGGAAAACATTCCCAATGCTAAAAACCCTGCCAAGCTTGCGCGAAAGCTGATCGATACCTTTAACGCCCCCGTTTATATTAAAGGACACCGGTTGAAAATATCGACCAGCGTGGGAATAAGCCTGTTTCCACAGGATGGACATGACACGGAAACATTGATTAAGAATGCCGATGCGGCTATGTACCGGGCCAAAAAGGAAGGGCGGAACAATTTCCAATATTACAGCCTGGAGCTGACCTCCGAAGCTTTCGAAAAAATGTCCATGGAATGTGCGCTACGCCAATCTATAGAGCGCCATGAATTGATTTTGTATTACCAGCCGCAGGTTTGTCTTAAAACCGGGAAGCTGGTAGGCGTTGAGTCCCTGGTGCGTTGGATGCATCCAACGCTGGGATTGATATCACCCAAGCAATTCATATCCATAGCCGAAGAAAGCGGGTTTATCGTGGCGCTCGGTGAATGGACATTGAAAAACGCATGTTTGCAAATGATTCGATGGATGGATGAGGGTTTACATGTTCAAAAAATGGTCGTTAATGTTTCTGCGATTCAGTTTCTGCGTTCCGACTTTGTTGCCACGGTTGAGCGCGTATTACGTTCGACAGGACTTGATCCGTGTTATCTCGAGCTGGAACTGGTCGGTAGCGGATTCATGGATAATTCAGAGCAAACCATAAAGGCCCTCAACCAGTTGGTTGCTTTAGGAATAGACCTGACTATTGATGATTTTGGCATGGGCTGTTTTTCGTTCAACAACTTAAAACGAATCCCTGTAAAAAAACTGAAAATTAATGGCGCGCTTGTCGTTGATTGCTTGAACAACATCAATGACGAAGACATTACCCGCGCGGTGATAGCTTTGGGCCATGGATTGCATCTAAAGATCATTGCCATGGGGATTGAGTCGCAAACTCAACAAAACCGATTGACGGAGTTAGGTTGCGATCAAGGGCAAGGTTACCTTTACAGCTCTCCGGTATTACCCTGGGCAAACATCTTCCGCAAATTATCCAAATAAGAATAGGGCTTAACAGCTCAGGCTTCTGGATTTTTGCAAAAAATTCTATTGGATTCGAGTCGGCTAAAAGCCGCCGTTAGAATTGCTAAGTAATCGTACGAATTGTTCCATTACCTCCTCCTCCATAAAATGCCAACCGAAAGATGTTTTTCCGAAAAGGGCAGGAGGTAAGATTGTGGCCGATTTTAACGTAGTTAAAAAGTCAGACCAGGAGGTTATGGATAAGGAGAAACTTCAAAAAATGATTGCGGAACGAGCCTATTGCAAAGCCGAAAAAAGGGGATTTGTCGGCGGTCATGAACAGGAAGACTGGCTGGAGGCCGAGTCAGAGATTAAAAACCAGTATTTTTACTGGTTTCAGGATGTGGAGTAATTTTTATGGATCACAATGTTTGTTGAATAAAGCTATGGTGTTGAATATGAAGCGAAATAAAATAATTGAAGCTCTTGGTCAGGATAAATTGATAGAGCATAAACAGCGTGTCGCTTTTCATGAAGCGGGACATGCGGCGGGTATTCATTTAAACAACAAAGCCAGACAGTTGCCCCCTATTTTTTTTAAAATTATTTTCAAAGACATGGGCGCGGTGACAGATGCTGATGTCATGGCTTATCAAACAACACATGACGATTGCATTGCGCGAGTGGAAGGAGGGCGGTTAATCGAATCATTGCCTCTTTCTATTGACAGTCTGGTGCGTGAATTAACGCAGCACAACGACGCAATGACGCAACTAATGAATGATTATATGAAGGCTTTTGAGGCGGATATTATTAATCTGCTGATCGGGCCGCTGGCTGAAGCTAAGCATGTCGCTGACACTGATGATGAGCTATTTAATCAAAAATTAGTCAATCTGAAAGCACTAAAGAATTATGGCGGCAGTTCCGATCTTGCCTTGGCTAATGAATATTTACACAGCTTCTCAAGCAATGAACAGCAGCGAGAAGAAAAGTTGGATGAGTTGTATACCGCCGCATTTAACTTTGTAAATGACCAAGCCAACTGGGCGGCAATCACCAAATTGGCCAATCATATTCTTGGTGATAGTAAGAATATTATTGGCTGTGAAGAAATTGTTTCAATGCTAGATGAATCGATAGATCATTTTCAAAAGTGGAGAGGCATGACAGGATATCAATAAGATGGATGATTCCAGAAAAATTGTTAAAACGGTGCTCACATTGTTGGGTGATCTTTTCAACTACCTGAAGGATGTAGTCATGACTGGCTTAAGTTATCTATCCAAACAGGGGCCGAAGAAGGAGCTCAATAAACCGGAAGATCAAGATGGCGGGGCCAAGCAAAAAAGAATTTTCTTCTTTGCCTTGATGTTTATCCTGTTGCTGACATTTTTTAACAGTATTCGGGAAGTGCAGCGTGACGAAATTCCTTTCAGCCAGTTTATGAAGCTGGTCAAAGAAGGGAAAATCGACAAGGCGGTGGTGACCGAGCGCTATATTACCGGGGTTATCAAGTCGGACGATCCGCAGCAGCAGCCCCAAAACTTCATGACTGTTCCGTTGTGGCAAAATGATCTTGCCCAAATGCTGGAGCAGAACAAAGTTGATTTTGTGGTTAGAAGCAGCGAAAACTGGCTAACCAATATGCTTTTCAACTGGATTATCCCAATGGTCATTCTGGTGTTCGTCTGGTCATGGATTATGCGTCGCAGTGCGGCCGGCGGCGCACAATCTTTTCTTAACCTGGGTGACAAAATCCACATCCATCAGGACACTCAGGCCAAGATTACTTTCGATGATGTGGCTGGCGCCGATAGCGCCAAACAGGAACTCAAGGAGTCTATCGATTTTTTGAGATCGCCGGAAAAAATTCAAAGACTGGGTGGGCGTATGCCTAAAGGCGTATTGCTGGTCGGCCCGCCCGGAACCGGTAAAACCCTGCTGGCGCGCGCCGTGTCCGGGGAAGCGCAAGTGCCGTTCTTCAACATCAGCGGTTCCGAGTTTATCGAGCTGTTTGTCGGTGTCGGCGCGGCCAGGGTGCGTGAGCTTTTTGTACAGGCGCGGAATAAAGCGCCCTGCATCATCTTTATTGACGAGCTTGACGCCATTGGCCGGACACGCGGAGGTCCGGTGATGATGGGCGGCCATGATGAGCGCGAACAGACCTTGAACCAACTGCTGACCGAAATGGACGGTTTCGATACCTCCGTCGGCGTAGTCGTGATGGCGGCAACCAACCGCCCGGAAATTCTCGATAAAGCGCTGCTGCGCTCCGGGCGTTTCGACCGCCAGATTGTGGTTGATAAGCCGGATATGCGGGATCGTATCGAGATTCTTAAGTTGCATACCAAAGGACTGGTACTGGCTAAGGACATCGATTTGGAAATCATCGCCAAGCGTACGCCGGGCCTGGTTGGCGCAGACCTTGCCAATATTGCCAATGAAGCGGCGATTATGGCGACGCGGGTCGGTCATGATAAAGTCGAAAGAGAAGACTTCGAGGCGGCTATCGATCGCATATTGGCCGGGCCGGAAAAGAAGAACCGGGTTTTAACGCCGGACGAAAAGCGACGGGTCGCTTTCCATGAGTCAGGGCATGCGATGGTCGCCGAGCATGTGCCGACCGGCCAGCCGGTCCATAAAATATCGATTATTTCCCGCGGCGTGGCGGCATTGGGTTTTACGCTGCAATTACCGACCGAGGAAAAGTTCCTGTCAACAGAAGATGAACTGAAAGATCAAATGGCCATATTGCTGGGCGGGCGCATGGCTGAATCGGTTATCTTCGGAAACATCTCAACCGGCGCCCATAATGACCTGGAAAAAGTCAGCGAGATTGCCCGCAACATGGTTTGCAGCTTGGGCATGAGCAAAAAAATGGGCGCATTGACTTACGGCAAGCGCCAACAGCTCCAGTTTCTGGAAACGGAAGTGTCGGAATACCGCAATTATTCCGATGAGACAGCCCGCCTTCTTGATACTGAAATAATGGCATTGGTTGAAGAGGCCGAAACACGTGCGCGTGAAATCATCACCACAAACCGTCCGGCCTTGGAGAAACTGGCCAATTATCTTCAAGAGAAAGAGGTCATCAGCAGGGAAGAAATGCTGGCATTGCTGGGAAGCTGAGAAGAATTTCTCCGTCATGATCACTGTATCACTGTAAGAAATACGATTTTTATTGTGGAACGGAATTAGCCGCCGCTCCAAGCGTAAAAGCGTAGAGCAGGACATTTTCTGGAAAATCGTGGCGATATGCCAAGCGTCTGTTGATATTGCTGCCCGTTCGGACAAACATTTTCCGGTCTACAGGGAGCTGGATTTATGCGCGAATGAATGTGGCTGGAGCAGTTCCCGGTTATTTAAGATCAATAACCCTATCGGTTGAGCCGTAGGCACTTGCAGTGGCACGGATTGAGCCCCGTTTGCCGCGCCGAGCACCGGAGCTTTCGGCACTGAATTCCCAAGCCGGAGGGTACTGTAGGGTACGCGTGGCGTACCTTTGGGGATGGGCTCCTGTTTCAAACGGTACGCGATGGGTACCCTACAGGACTTGTGGCTTAGCAACGCAGGAGCAGTTGCCGACGACTTGCAGGGATGCAGGAGGTAGAGCAATGCAGGAGCAATTGCCGACGACTGCAGGGATGCAGGAGGTAGAGCAATGCAGGAGCAATTGCCGAGAGCACGAAGTATTTAACGTCTTGAATTAACATAATTATATTCTTCGTGTTCTCTGTGTCCTCTGTGGTAAATAACCCTTTCAGCGTGATTTGGATATTTCACGGTCTCTCCAGCTTGGGAACTAGCGAATGTTATTTAGTCGTAGGAGATTGAAAGTGAGTAGTCTCGAAATAGGCATTATCGGCAATTGCGGTTTCAGTGCGCTTATAGATCGGCGAGGTCGCGTGGTCTGGTGCTGCCTGCCCCGCTTCGACAGCGATCCGGTGTTCAACAGCTTGATAAACGGTAACGATCCTGAACACGGCTTCATGGAAATAGCCGTCGAGAACTTCGATCGCGCGGAGCAGCACTACGAACATAATACGGCGATCTTGGTGACCCGGCTTTTCGATCGCTCCGGCGCCGGTCTTGAGATTACCGATTTCGCTCCCCGCCGCATACACTACGAACGCATTTTCCGTCCCGCGATGCTGGTCCGGCGGCTGCGTCCCCTGAACGGCACGCCGCGGATACGCGTCCGGGTGCGGCCGACCCAGAACTACGGGGCGGAACGTATGCCTGCCGTCCCCGGCTCCAACCATATCCGCTACCTGGGGACGGAGCTGGCCTTGCGCCTCACCTCCGACTTGCCGATAACCTATATCCTGCAAGAAATCCCTTTTCTGTTGGAAGACACGGCGGACCTGCTGTTCGGTCTGGACAAACCGCTGCGCCGCCCGATCACCACTGCGGCACGCGAAGAATACGAGCAGACTCACAAGTACTGGCGCGGTTGGACGCGCGGCCTCGCCATTCCTTTTCAATGGCAGGACGCGGTCATACGCTCGGCTATTACCCTCGAACTTTGCAGCTTCGAAGACAGCGGCGCGGTCATCGCCGCCATGACCACCTCCGTTCCCGAAGCGCCAGGAAGCACCCGCAACTGGGACTACCGCTTCTGCTGGCTGCGCGACGCCTACTTCGTCATCAACGCCCTGAACCGCCTAGGGGCGACCCGCACGATGGAAAACTACCTGACTTATATCGTCAATATCGTCGTCAGCGCCTCGCGTTCCCACCTACAGCCGGTTTATGGCGTGACTCTCGAGGAACGGCTCGAGGAGCGCAAGGTCGAGACATTGGCCGGCTATCGCGGCGACGGACCGGTGCGGGCGGGTAATCAGGCCTACGAGCAAATCCAGAACGACATTTACGGCAGCATCATCCTCGCCGCGGCACAGATCTTCTTCGACCGCCGCCTGGCCCACCCCGGCACCCGCGCGCTGTTCGACCGCCTGGAGCAGATCGGGCAACAGTGCATCAAGTTCTACGACCAGCCGGATGCCGGCTTATGGGAATTCCGCGGTATCGCCAGGGTGCATACTTTCTCTGCCGTCATGTGCTGGGCAGGCTGCGACCGTCTGGGCCGCATCGCCGCCGAACTGGGGCTGAGCGAGCGTGCCGCCTACTGGCACGGCGAAGCTGGGGGCATCCGCGATGTCATTTTCGAGCGCGCCTTTGATGCGGCGCGCAACACCTTTGTCGGCAGCTTCGGCGGCGATGAGATGGATGCGAGCCTGCTGTTATTGCACGACTTGCAGTTCCTGGCCGCCGACGATCCCAAATTCGTCGGTACGGTCGAAGCCGTGGAGCAGGCGCTACGGAAGGGAAACCATATGATGCGTTATATCGTAGCCGATGATTTCGGCTATCCCGAGCACGCCTTCAACATCTGCACGTTCTGGATGATAGGGGCACTGGCGGCAATCGGCCGGCGCGATGACGCCGTGGCCATGTTCGAGGAAATGCTGCGCTGCCGCAACCATCTGGGACTGCTGTCGGAAGATACCGATCCCCGTACCGGCGAGCTATGGGGCAACTTCCCCCAGACCTATTCGATGGTCGGGTTGATCCACTCCGCCAGAGTGTTGTCCACGCCTTGGGAAGAGGCATTCTGAGCTCCCAGATATATCCTGCTTTTCCGCCTCAAGGAAAATTACTTTCTGTGTACCCTAACGTACATACTTTGGCGAGTTAAATACCTACAGTAACTTGAAGAATTTTATAGTTCGTCCGTAGCTTGACTTTAATCAAAGTAAATTGCTCAGGAGAAATATGATGAATCAACCTAAGCAAATTGAACAGGCTCTGAACTTTGCCGTATGTTTCGGCTTTAGCCTGATATTTTCCATTATGCTGACGGCCTGTGAGCCATCTGCCGAATCTTCGCTGCAACCGGAAGGTCAGGACAAAACCGCTAAAACGGAGATGCTTGAGATGGGAGCCGCCATGTTTCAAGCCAACTCGCCTTTGAAATCCCTGGATATTTACCTGGACGGTTTTCATGCCAGCGCAAATGATCCGAGCCATCAAATGGAAGCTCATCATTACTGCCATCAAGTCAATGAAGACTTTGCTCAATGCGCACTGTTTGACGGCAATACCCGGCAGGCCAATCTGATCGGCATTGAATATATCGTTTCGGAAACACTGTTCGAGTCTTTTTCCGAACAGGAGAAAAAATACTGGCATCCGCATAATTACGAGATTCTGTCCGGCCTGCTTATTGCGCCCGGCATACCGGGCATGGCGGAAAAAGAACTCATGAAAGGCAAGATGAACAGCTACGGTAAAACCTGGCATATTTGGAATTCAGCACCATTTGGAAAAACAGGCGACAAAATCCCCTTCGGAGACCCCACCTTGGAGTGGTCGTTTAACCACGACGGGGAAGCTTTGCCAGGTTTAGTCGAACAACGCGATCAAAGGCTGAATGTTGCGACCAACGAGCTGCGCCAGAAGCGTTCCGAATTAACTTCCTTGGCCAAGCCCCAGATGGGCGTCGAGGCACTAAAAGGGATGTTCCCAGGGCCAATAACATCACTTCCCGGAGTTGCGGATAAAAACGCTGAGAGTTTGAAATAGCTGTATCGCAACTATCTACCGTAATAGCTGATAGAAGAGGAGAACAATTATGCCACTATCGTCACTACCTCATGAACCGGACCGGGTCCGGCTGCATACCCCTTCCGAAATAAACAAGCGCATAGATGCCGATATCGATTGGACAATACAGCGCTATAACGGTGCCAGCCCGGAAGAAATCACGCAACGCCTTGATGAACTGGACAGGGAGTGGGATATCGAGCGAGCGTTGGAAACTAATGCGGCAACCGTGGCTTTACTAAGCCTTGTGTTGTCGAAGACGAGCAGCCGCAAGTGGATGTGGTTGACCGCTGGCGTAGCGGGCTTCCTGATGCAGCATGCCTTGCAGGGCTGGTGTCCGCCGATATCATTGTTTCGACGACTCGGGATACGGACACAGGGCGAAATTGACCGCGAAAAATACAGCCTAAAGGTTCTGCGCGGCGATTTTAAAGCCTTACATTAAGTCTAATTAAGGAGATAGCCATGATCCGTAACCGATTGACCAAGGCAACTGATTATTTTTTGAGGATGGCGATAGTAGTGTCTGGAATGCTTCTGGGCAGTTACACAACAGCGTTTGCCGAAGCGCCAGCCGACAGTTCTAAACGCTCCAACGATGCCATTTTGGACGCGCAAACGCCGAGGACGGTCCGTAGCGACAGGCCCGAGCAAAAGAAGACCGACCACGACCGTTCGGACCTCTTCTATGCGCCCAAAGCCACGGCCGTATCGCCGGTTTTGAAGGATCAGCCGAAGGAGGGCAAGGTATCGGGCTTCGATTTCTTTCGAGATCCCTTGGGCGCGGATCAGCCTTTTCAAAAACCCGAAGACATCACTAAAAAAGAGAGTGCCGGTAAAGCCGATGTCATGGATGCGCAAAAAAGATTACTGGAACGGCGCTATAATTTGGCGGTCAAGACCGATCCTGCGGCCAAAATGTCCCGGGGTAAGCCCCTGGCGGTAGGCCCCACGGCCCGATTGGCCTCGGGAATGACTTGGGAGAAACTCGCCGAGACCGGCCCGGAACAAATAAAGAGCCAGGGAATATTCCCTTACCCTTCGTTGCCGCACCCCTTGCATGCGAACGGCGGCCAAGTATTCCCGAAAATGCAGATCGACATGTTCCCGCGGCTTGAACGTTTTGATGTGGATTTCGACCTGCCCGAAGCTTTCCTGCCGGAGTTCCCGCCGGCCATATTTTTGAATAACCGCCCGGAGCTGGGCGATGTTTCTCGCGGCGAAGTCGTTTCCATAAATAACTTTCACCGCCTGTTTAAGGATTTACTGACGCCTGTGCAACTCGACGGTTTCAGGATGTTGCTGACCCCGTTCCCGCAAGAAGAGTTCAATGCGACTGACGACCGCAAGACTCGCGAGCCGAGCCTTGGCGTCACCTGTCTTGATTGCCATGTCAACGGCCATACCACAGGGCAGTTTCACTTGAGTCCCGATATTCGGCCGCAGGAACGGCGCTTCCGGCTCGACACCACGAGCCTTAGAGGCGTGTTTAACCAACAGATCCACGGTTCCAAACGCAGCCTGCGTTCGGTCGAGGACTTTACCGAGTTTGAACAGCGCACCGCCTATTTCAACGGCGACCACATTCATGCCGCAAAGAAGGGCATGAACATCCTGGACCGCATCCCGGTCAGCCACATGGCGCAAATGCAGAATATGTTCGATTTTCCTCCAGCGCCCAAGCTTAACCCGGGCACCGGCCGGCTCGATCCCGCCAAAGCCAGTGAGAGTGAGGTGCGCGGCGAACAAATCTTCTTTGGCAAAGGGCAATGCTCGAACTGCCATGTTCCGCCAACTTACCTGGATCACCAAATGCACGACTTGCAACTTGAGCGCTTCCTGAAGGACGAACCGGGCGATGGTCCGATCAAGACTTTCACTTTGCGAGGCATCAAGGATTCACCACCGTATTTGCATGACGGCCGTGCGCTGACGTTGGAGGACACCGTGGAGTTTTTTAACATCGTTCTGCAACTCAAGCTTAACGCTCAGGAGAAGCAAGACCTTGTGGCATTTATGCGGCAGTTGTAACCGAGTTGGAAGCCGGGGGATTATTTTGTTCTCATGCAGGGCGCTCATTGCTGTACATATCTTTCGTTGGCTCCCAGTCAGCTTGGCAATCAACTCTAAGGTTTTTTAGGCAGGGGTGCAGGCTCCGCCTGCCAGCGCAAGCGCCAAAAGTAGGTGCTTGAGGCAAAGCTTGCACTCCCACTAAAAACTTATCTCGCGAGTTGTTCGAATGGTTTCATGCTCATTCCTAATTGGGAAGTAAGGTTAGTTATTCCGTTGCCGATAGCTCCTTACTCAATGACGCGCCGCGGCCGCCCCGCCGCACCAGTACCATTTCGCTAACAAATAGACAGGGCTATTTCCTCAGGCAGCTTCGCGCCTAGATCCAGCCCGGCCGGAGCACGTACCTTGGCAAGGCTGGATTCCGGGACGCCTTCCTTTGCCAAACGCGCTAATACCAAATTCGCCCGCTTGCGGCTGGAAACCAGCGCAATATAAAGGGCTTCGGATTGCAGGGCTCGGGTCAGGGAGTCGTAGTCGCTTTTGTGATGGGTGGCGATGACCACGAAATCGCCCGGCTGCGGCTGCAACTGCTGATAACGGCAATCGTCATTGATGATGCGATGGGCGGCGGAGAAGCGTTCCGCCTACTGCCTACAGAGGAGTATTGGTTTTAGGCGGAGTCGAGGCGGACGTAGATAATTTAAGTAGCGCCAGCCACATTTGCGCGTTATTTAACGCGCTAAATCGCGCTACTTTGTTCGTCTCAAAAGCTCTAAATTCCTTTTTCTTTTGTATTTTAGGTTGAATGATCACTGTTTGCCGGTTCACTTTTGTCCCTGAATCAAGCCATATAAATAGAGGAATGGCTCTTTATGTCATTATATCTCGTTATATAGCCCAAGCGCCGAAATGCCGAAATACAGAGTATGTCCGCATAGGATACAGCGCGTGGGAAAGAGGCATCTATAGATAAAATTGTGAGTGCGCACGAGACTGTGAAATTATTCATAATTTCACAGTCTCGTGCGCTTCGCGGCAATGTTAAGGCATTCCTGTCGGTCAAACCTCAAGAAAATACAAGCACGCGCCTCCCGGCAGGATGGCGGTTTCGTGATATAAAAAAACGATTGTTATGAATCCGGCATTGCCGACAGACGGTTTTCCAGCTCGGCGCTGATCAAAGCATCGTAATGGCGTTGCAGGACAGAGTCTGTCGGCCGTGGAAAAAGAGCGGATTCGATTTCACTTTGCAGATGGGTGAGGAAACTCTGCTTAACAGCCGTGTCCTCAAGGACGCTCAGTTCCGAATCCATGCCGGAATCATTGGCAGTGTCGGAGGGGTGGGGAGATTTTGGGGAAAGCTGCATGCTGCAATCCGATGGAAAAAAAGCGCACGCCATAATTAACAGCATGACCAGGAACAACACAGTAACTTCAAACATATCAATACCTCGCTATTATTTGGACAACGTCAAGTACAACATCAGGAGAATGTTGGTAACTCGGTCTTCTAGCTAGCAATTAAAATGCCATACTGGTTATATCATTAATATATTGAATATTATGGTTAATTGGTAATCTTGAAATGAGGGCTTTGTCCATTTTGGAGCAATTTGTCAGTAATCCCTCAATATCTGCACTAATAATGGGCATTAAAATACTAGTGCATAAGGACGGGGGGCGAAAGGTAATGCGGTTTAATGCTGTCTGCCACGTCGAGTACCAGAGCTTTTGTCGGGACAAATCGGCAGAATAGGGTCGTAGGGTACGCACCGCGTACCTTTTGGAAATATGATTCAACGGAAAACTTTGAAAACGGTACGCGATGCGTACCCTACCAGGCTGTTTAAGAGACTAACCACGGAGGACACTGTCGTGTTCTCTATGGTAAATAATCCTTATCAGCCTGATTTAGATAATACTTTCACAGTCTCGTACCGGGCTTAAGCGGCACATGAAAAAACAGATACTCACTGTCAGCTATCGAGAGCTACAAACTCCGGCTTATCTTAAGCACACTCCCGTCCAAAATCATCCGGACCTGCCGCTGGGTCATCAAGTGTTTGACTTGAAAGGTTTGATTTTTGGTCTGATTGACGACAGTCACCGTAGCGCCGTTTTGAATCTGTGTGTTGGCGCCAGGAAGCTCAAGGACATCATCCTGGTCGATCAAGTCGTAATCCCGCTCATCGATAAAGTTCAGCGGCAGGATGCCGAAGTTGCAAAGATTCTGCCAATGGATACGGGCAAAGCTTTTGGCAATGATGGTCTTGACCCCGAGATAGCGCGGGGCAAGGGCGGCATGCTCGCGGCTTGAGCCTTGCCCGTAGTTTCGTCCGGCGACAATCAGCGAGCCGGTCGTCTGATACTTGATAGCCCGGTCATAATAGCTGACATCGATCTGGGAAAAGGTAAACTTGCTGATTTCGGGAATATTGCTTCGATACGGGAGCACTTTCGCGCCAGCCGGCATGATTTCATCGGTCGATATATTGTCGCCGACCTTCATCAGCACCGGTCCCTTGATGCTTTGGGGCAGGGGATCGAAGACCGGGAGCGCTGCGATGTTCGGCCCTTTCACCAACTCTACCTTAGAGCCGTCATCGGGCGGAGGCGCCAGGGCATCGGTATTGAGAATATACTCTTTCGGTTCCTCAAACTTCGGATAGGGCATTGCCAGTGTCCGAGGATCAGTAATGACGCCGGTTATAGCCGATGCGGCGGCTGTTTCCGGGCTACAGAGATAGACCTTATCTTCTTTGGTTCCCGACCGTCCCGGGAAGTTTCGCGGCACCGTTCTCAGGCTGATCTTATCGGTAGCGGGAGCTTCGCCCATGCCGATGCAACCGCCGCATCCCGCCTGGTGGATGCGTGCGCCTTGGTGTATCAAAATGCCGAGATAGCCTAGGCGAGTCATATTTTCCAGAATCTGCCGTGAGGTCGGGTTCACGTCGAGCGAGACGTCTTCGTTTACCGGTGTCTCCTTCAACATCAGCGCGGGGATTGCGAAGTCCCGAAGTCCGGGATTCGCCGATGAGCCGATCACGCACTGATAGACTTTCCGTCCGGCGACCTCAGACACCGGAACCACATTGCCGGGACTGCTGGGGCAGGCGATGAGCGGGACAAGCTCGGAGAGATTGAGCTTGATATGCTCGTCATATCCGGCGCCTTCATCGGCAAGCAGTTCCGTCCAATCAACGCCGCGTTGTTGTGATGCCAGAAATATTTTTGTCGCGCTATCCGATGGAAATACGCTGGTTGTCGCGCCCAGCTCAGCGCCCATGTTGGCAATGACATGCCGGTCCATGGCGCTAAGCTGGGCCAACCCTGGGCCGTAATATTCAAAAATTTTCCCCACACCGCCGGAAACATCGAGACGGCGGAGCAGCTCCAGGATCACATCTTTGGCACTTACCCAGTCCGGCAATTCGCCTGTCAGCTTCACGCCAACAATTTTAGGCATGCGCACATAAAACGGTTCACCGGCGATAGCCATCGCCACCTCCAGTCCTCCTGCGCCGATCGCCAGCATGCCCAGCGAGCCGGCGGCACAGGTATGACTGTCCGAGCCGAGCAAAGTTTTACCCGGCTTGCCGAAACGTTCCATATGCACCGGATGGCTCACACCGTTACCCGGACGGCTGAACCAGATGCCGAATTTCCGGCAGGCGCTCTGGAGAAACAAGTGATCGTCCGCATTCTTGAAGTCTGCCTGTAGCAAATTGTGATCGACATACTGAGCAGAAACTTCGGTCCTGGCCCGATCCAGTCCCATGGCTTCAAGCTCGAGCATTACCATCGTGCCGGTTGCATCCTGGGTCAGGGTCTGGTCAATTCTCAGCGCAATCTCTTCTCCTGCGTTCATCTCTCCTTCTACGAGGTGGCTTTCGATCAGTTTTTGCGTCACATTTTTAGGCATAGTTTTTCTCCCGCTAAATTATGGATGAAACGCCGACGCCCACAGGGTTCAAGATGCGCAGTTGTCCTCGATTAACTCAAGCCCACTTATGGAAATCTCTAAAAAGCCATCATAGAAGTATCATTGGTTTATGAATCGGAATAAATTAGTACGGTTACTTAATCGGGCGATATGACATGCCCAGCCGTTGCACATTTTCGGATTCATCCGTTACATCTTCGCTGGCATCGTGGGCATAGGGTTGCTAACATCCATCTGGGCTTTCTGTTTAAGGCGGGACACATGGAGTGCAGGCTTCGCCTGCCAGCAAGCAAAGCTTGCACTCCGGTTCCGTCTTAAGTGCAAAGCCTCCGTTTGAAAGGCCTTTAACATATTGTTTTTGGTAAAAGCGTCTGATCGTAGCAAAGCTATACGGCACAGGCTGAACCAATGCCTGCTTGGCCGTTCCTCAATTACCGGAGATTAATAATGAGCCATTTGCATGAAATAATCCTTCAAAGAAGCGACGCGCTAGTCATCGTCGATATTCAGAATGATTTCTTGTCCGGCGGGTCCCTGGCCGTTGCCGGCGGCGACCAGGTTATTCCGGTCATCAATGGCTATATTGCCAAGTTTCAGCAGCACGGCCTGTCGATCGTTGCCACGCGAGACTGGCATTCACCGGAGCACAGTTCTTTCATCCAGCAAGGCGGACCTTGGCCGGAACATTGTGTCGCCGGTTCCAAAGGCGCGGAATTTTCCCCCGTTTTATTGCTGCCCAAGACGGCGCAGATATTTTCCACAGGCTTCGACAAGATGTCCGACGGCTATTCCGGCTTTGAAAATACGGATTTGCATTCATACCTCAGCCATGCCGGAATCAAACGCTTGTTCATCGGCGGTATCGCTACCGATTATTGCGTTTTGCATACCGTCCTGGATGCGTTGCGGCACCGTTATAAGGTTTTTTTATTGCAGGATGCAATCCGCGCAGTCAATGTAAACCCTGAAGACGGTGAAAATGCTGTACAAAAAATGCTGGCAAACGGCGCCGAACTGCTGACGCTGGCCATGATCGCATGATTTCGAACCGGGTTTTATTCACCGACCTCTATCAGTTGACCATGCTGCAAAGCTACTTCGAAGAGCGGATGGAAGACATTGCCGTGTTTGAATTGTTTGTCCGGAAACTGCCTCCAAACCGTAATTTTTTGCTGGCTGCGGGCCTGCAACAGGTTCTGGAGTTTCTTGAGCAATTGCAGTTAACAACTGAGGAACTGGATTGGCTGGCCGCCAGCGGCATGTTCAAAAGTGCCTTTTTGGAGCGGCTTGCGGCATTGACATTTACCGGCGATGTTCACGCCATGCCTGAAGGAACGGTGTTTTTTGCCGATGAACCGATACTCCGCATAACGGCGCCGTTCCCCGAAGCGCAATTAGTCGAAAGCCGCATCATCAACCTCATGCATTTCCAGACCTTGATTGCATCCAAGGCGGCGCGCTCGGTACTGGCTGCGCCGGATAAAGTGCTGGTGGATTTCGGCATGCGCCGAGCGCACGGCGACGAAGCCGGACTGCTGGCGGCACGGGCGAGCTATTTGGCGGGATTTGCCGGTACCTCCACCGTTTGCGCCGGACAGTATTTCGGCATTCCGTTGTTCGGCACGATGGCGCATTCCTTCATACAGGCGCACCGCAACGAAAGCGATGCTTTCGAGCATTTCGCTCTCGCCAACCCCGGCAATGTGGTGTTTCTGATCGATACTTACAATACCGAAGCCGGCGCGCAAAAAGTGGTCGAGCTGGCGCCTTCACTCAGAGCGCGAGGCATTGATATTAAAGGCGTGCGCCTGGACAGCGGCGATCTGGGCGAGCATGCGCGCCAGGTCAGGAACATACTCGACCAAGGCGGCCTTGCCAAAACCACGATTTTCGCCAGCGGCGACATCGACGAATACAAACTTGAGCAATTGCTCTCCCAGCATGCGCCTATCGACGGTTTCGGGGTCGGCACGCGCATGGACACGTCCGCAGACGCGCCTTATCTGAACTGCGCCTACAAATTGCAGGAATATGCCGGTCAGGCCCGGCGCAAACGCTCGGAAGGCAAGGCGACTTGGCCGGGCCGCAAGCAGGTTTACCGGCTCTACGACGCTGAAGGCTTTATGTCGGCTGATACGCTGACCTTGGCAGACAGTGTTTGCGAAGGCCGGCCGCTACTTGAACTGGTTATGAAAAACGGCCGGACGCTTGCACCTTATCCGTCTTTGGAAACGCTAAAAAAATATGCGCGGCAGCAATTAGATAGTCTTCCCCCGGCTTTAAGGGGGCTGAACATGGCGCCGGTTTATCCGGTTCGGGTTTCTGATGAGCTTGTCGATTTGGCAAAAGCCGTTGATGCCTTGAATCAGTAAAGCCGATTGATAGCGGCCCGGCATGCGATGCTTACCACGCAACGCGCTCGCCGTTATACACATCTGACGTAGGCTGGAATACCCACAGGGCACTAGCAAGAGCGGACTTATTGCGGCACTCCTGAGCATCAAATGCCGGAAACGCCACCTCGCGCTATGCGTTTGGATGGTCTTACTTGTGTCCTGCGGGTATTACGGCCGACATCCGGAGTTCGTCATTTCAGCCTTTATGAAAAATGCCGGTCTTAACTGACTTGTTTATAAGGTAGGGAACGAGCAAATGCTAAAAGTTCGAGGCCGTTTACTTATTGAGCGATGTTTATCGGTTTTACGTTAAACTATTTTCTGTTTAAGAAAAATCGATAAAGCACTAAGAAAAAAGTAGAGATGTTAGCGTGGGCCGCAGCTCTTGGTGTTTTTTATCCGCCAGATACTTTAACCGTATTCCTTAATTCTGTAGCTTTAATATGTTATTTGACACGCTTGTTAATAAATCCGCCGAATTTCAATCTTCGAGTGAAATTTTTTTACCGCATCCCCCGCGCTGTGCGGCAAATGAGAAAAACACCATTAAGGTCGGTGACAAAGCGATCGTTACGCTAGCTTCGGCTAAAGGAGTGCTAATCGGCCACCTCCAAGGCTTTGATTTAAAAATGGGCAATATACTGCTCACCGTGGTAGGTGAAGACGCATCTCGCAAAGTAGCCTGTAAAAATATCAAGCGCTTGCAAGTCACCAAATTTCTAAAATGGGTGCCTGCAAATTTGCCCGGTATCCTTGGGGATACACTTAAGCCGATGCCGGATGTGCTGGATTTCAAGATAGAATTTATTGATGACGATACTTTAGAAGGGCGTACTTTAGGTTTTTACGAAGATAAAGCGGGTCTGCATTTGTTCCCCGAACAAGAAAATCTTCATTATTTCTATACTTTTATCCCCCATACAGCTATTCGCAAGAAGGAAATAGGCAAGCCTATCGGCAAGTTGCTGATGCAAAACGGAACGTTGACAGAGACTCAAATTGACGATGCCTTAAAAAATCAACAGTCCATACGGGCTAAGCTGCTGGGTGAAGTGCTTAAGTCTCAAGCGATTGTCACTACGAACGATATTAAGCAAGCTTTGTCCCAACAAGAAATCACTCCCACCATCCGATTAGGTGAAGTGTTGGTTAGCACCGGCGCTATTTCCGCAGAACAATTGCAAAAAGTTCTTGAGTTTCAAAAAGAAAATCGGCAGATCAAAATAGGCGATATCTTAGTACAGCAAGGCTTGGTAACGAAAAAGCAAATTCAACAATCGCTCGCGCAAAAATTTGGTTTCCCGTTAATAGATCTGAGAAAAGTTGAAATTGATTTCGATACGGCCAAGTTCATCCCTGAAGAACTGGCGCGCAAACATCAGGTTTTACCCATCATGACTTACGACAAACGCCTGGTCGTCGCCGTCGAAGATCCCTTGAGCAATACCGGATTGGAAGAGATACGGTTTGCTTCCCAGTTGATGGTTGAACCGGTCATGTGTTCAGCCGAAGACATAAGCGACTATATCGATCGTGTCTATCTGGTCTTGGACATAGATGAGACTGACCCGGACGATATGCAGACGGAGGGGCATGACTCGGCGGCTATTTCCGACAACAAGGTGGTGCGCTTAGCCAATCAGATTATCACCGATGCCTATAGTCAAGGCATTTCCGATATACATCTGGAGCCTTACGGCCGAGATAAATCCCTGGTCGTGCGTTTTCGCCGGGACGGTATTTTGATACCCGTCAAGGAAATTCCGTCCAGCTTGTCCAGAAACCTGGTGGCGCGCCTCAAAATTATGGCCAACCTGGACATTGCCGAGCGCCGCAAACCACAAGACGGAAAGATCGATTTCAAGAACTTTGGCCCTTTGAAAATAGAGTTACGCATCGCTACCTTGCCTACGGCTGGGGGGCAAGAAGATGTGGTTCTGCGTATATTGACTGCGGGCGAGCCGATTCCGCTCGATAATCTCGGTTTAAATAACTGGAACAGTAAGTCACTCAAGGAACTGATCACCCAACCTTACGGCCTGTTTTTTGTGTGCGGCCCTACCGGTTCCGGCAAAACGACCACGTTGCATTCCATATTGGCCCATATCAATACTCCGCAAACCAAAATATGGACAGTGGAAGATCCGGTTGAAATCACCCAGCGCGGATTGCGTCAAGTTCAGGTCCATCCGAAAATAGGCTTAACCTTTGCGGCGGCTATGCACTCGTTTTTAAGGGCCGATCCCGACGTTATCATGGTCGGCGAAATGCGCGATCAAGAAACCACCAAAATGGTTATCGAGGCCTCATTGACCGGCCATTTGGTCTTGTCAACGCTGCACACTAACAGCGCGCCGGAAAGTGTCGTGCGTCTGCTGGATATGGGAATGGACCCGTTTAATTTTTCCGATGCGCTGCTCGGTGTGCTGGGCCAGCGTTTGGCCAAAAAACTATGCAGCGAATGCAAAGAAGCCTACAGCCCCAGCGATGAAGAAACAGAATCGCTGTTAACGGAATACTGCCGAGAACTGACGGCCGCGGCACGGCTTCCTGCGGATGATCCGAAAATCCGAAGCAATATTCTCGGCAACTGGCGGCAGCGTTTTGCCAACGATAACGACGAATTTACTCTGTACCGTGTCAAAGGCTGCAGCCAATGCGATCACACCGGTTACCGCGGGCGTCTAGGCTTGCATGAACTTATGGTCGCGACCGAAAAAATTAAGTACATGGTGCAAAAACAGCTTCCGGTCACGGATATTGCGCATGAAGCGATTCGCGGAGGCATGCGTACACTTCGGCAAGACGGTATTGAAAAGGTTCTTCAGGGGCTGACTGACTTAGCGCAGATTAAAAAAGTGTGCATTAAATAAGGAGAGGCAGTGGATAGATCTGCAAGATGGCATAAATAATCTAAGCCCAATTCGACGAGCCGAATCGTTTGTCAGAGTGGTGGTCCGTCGTTTCGTCACTGTCGTGAAGAATACGATCCACCCGGCCCATAACAGCGCCGATAATCGGGCATGACATTCTCCGTAGGGTACGCATCGCGTACCGTTTTCAAAGTTTTGTGTTGGATCAAATCCCCAAAAGGTACGCGATGCGTACGAGACAGTGAAAGTATTCGGTTTAAGAGATTAACCACTGAGGACACTGAGAACACGGAGTTTTTTATGTATTGAATTAACGAAATTATTTTCTCCGTGTCCTTCGTGTTCTCTGTGGTTAATAATTCTTTTCAGCCTGATTTAGATAATATTTTCACAGTCTCGTACCCTACGAGGCTTACCTATTGCTCTATCGCACTTTAATAACAGGTAAAAGCCCAGGCTGAAACTCATTCGTGTTGATTAATAGCGTAATAACTAGCTTAAAAAAAGTGTTGACTTTTTTTTCGACACCTTGTTAATTTAACTATGTTATTTTTTGAATAACAAGCCTGAGTTTAGGCTTTTACATGGCATATGGATTGTTCTCAACACTCCTAGATGATATGGGAGGGGCGCTATGAACAAGATAACTCCACACTTAGTACGCGATTTAAACAAAACACTTCCTGAAGGCACAGAATGCTATCTTTGCGCCGCTGCCAGGAGAGCTTTGACTAAATACCGCAAAAGTCACGAACCAATGGCTCTTTTGAAACCCGCTGTTTCTTTGAAAAAAGATGAGGCTTTATCTGTCTTGTCGCAAAAGCTGGGTCGGGGTCTAAGCCGCTTTTTCACCAAAGATATCCAAGCAGCATTGGACTCCATGCCGGAAAATAAGCCATCAAAATGGTTTAACTTATCCTATTGACATTATTTCCCTTCCTGCGGAAAAAGCTGTCATTTCAGCTGTCCCCCTCTTCGGAGGGGGATTTTTGCGGGTATCAACACCTATTCTACGTGCTCAATGCGCCAAAATGCAGATCAGTCTGCAATAGCGGCTTCTCCACAGATTGTGACCTACGGTGCTGTCGCTTCGGTAATAACCCGACAACAGACCAGAAGCTTAATAGACAAGAGGAATATGTCATGAAAACAAATATATTCTTACCCGTTGTTCTTGCCGTATTTGCAACAAGCAGCCATGCCGAAACAAGCCGGCAGCCGAGTTTGCATTTATCGGCCGCCCAAGAAAAAACCTACAGCAAACCCGCCGATGACGAGCTGCGTAAAACGCTAACGCCCTTGCAATATCAGGTGACGCAAGAAGAAGCTACGGAACCGCCGTTTAAGAATGCCTACTGGAATGAAAAGCGGGAGGGTATTTATGTCGATATAGTCAGCGGCGAACCCCTGTTTTCATCCAAGGATAAATATGATTCAGGCACAGGCTGGCCCAGCTTTACCCGTCCGCTAGTGCCTGATAATGTTGTTAAGAAAAAGGATTTTCTGCTGATTATCCCGCGTACGGAAGTTCGCAGTCGTTATGGTGATTCGCATCTGGGTCATGTCTTCAATGACGGCCCGAAACCGACCGGACTCAGATATTGCCTCAACTCGGCTGCACTACGTTTTATTCCGGTAGAAGAAATGGAAGCGGCCGGCTATGGGAAGTTCTTGACGGAGTTTAAACTGGGTAAGTAATGTGCATAGCGTAATTCCGGGACATTGTTCAGGTTGTCGGGAGATAGTTTCCGCTGGAAGCGTTGAGCTTCATTGCATTTAATCCAGATATGAGCTGACAATTACTGTTTCACAGTCTTGGGAAAATCGTTCACTATTTTTTCCACGGCTTCCCTGATCCGTTCGGCATTGGTTTGCGGGTCGCTGATCGTGCCGGTGCCGGTGCCGCGAAACACCAGTTTCTGAGTTTTGGCGTCCACGAAATCAAGTATCAGGGTCCCCTCAGTATATTGCGACACATCAGTATAGGTCCGTGGCGCGCCTGCCCACATGCCATAACGTCCGTAGCCATAAGGCATACCGGCATAACCCCAATCGCTTGACTGATGAACAACCAATTTTTCCTTGGCCGATACATGAGGCACGATATGCAGATCGGCATTTTCGCTTGTTTCTGAAACACTATGACGAGCAAGATTGGTGCGCAGGGCTTCACGAAGAGCGGCTTCACTCGATGGCGACAATCCTAGCTTCGCGGTGTCAGGTGTCAGAGCATAGGTGTGGTATTGAGAGAACGAGGCCAAAGGGTCGAAGTCGGTCGTGACAGAAACGGTAGAACAAGCAGCCAGGAAAAGAACAGCAACAGCAAGTAAATATCCGCGTGGTGATGTGAACATGGTTTTATCTCCAATGTTGGCAAATTAAATTTTTATCTTCCCGAGTTTTTCGCTACTTCGCCCAGATGTTCAAGAGCGGGCATAATTCTGTCGTGCTAGTTGCAATCTGTTCGCCCACTATTGATAACATTCCGAAAAGTAATAAAGCAATAGTTCCAAATACCTAGGGAGGGTTCTCACGTTCAGCACTGTTTTTGTACACAACTTTGTCCCGAGGGCATCCTACCGGCAGGGACGGTAACAGAGTCCCAACTGTCATGTGGATAGGTCTTGTTCAATTCGATTTAGAAGCCTAGTATGACGGCTATCGGGCTGAACTGTTGAACCAGGAGGAATCGATCATGACCAAAACCATCGACAAGGAAAAGGATCGCATAAGAAAAGTGGCCCATCTGCTTTATGAAGGGGCTCGGCCTGTGAGGATTCTCCGTTCGCTTGACTGGCCTGCGACAGTCAAACAAGGCTTTTTTGCCAAAGGCGCCAAAGAACTGCCGGAGACCAGTTATCCCGGCTTCGACGCAAAACCCACCATCGACATCATTCGTGAAGCGCGCCGAAGGATCATTCCGGTTTCTCCGATCGACCTGTGGCTGGAGCGGCAGGCGAATAGCATCGAAACCGGCGCCCGCATGCTGGCAGGCGTCGGCACACCGGTGTTTTTCGAGAATTCGCGGCAGGTCTACGGCGAACCGACCGCGCCTTTGCGTTACATCCCCGCCACCCCGCTGGAGCTCGCGCAGAGCATCCAAGACGTCATCGACCAGCTCGCGCGCATTGATTTAGGTGTCGCGCCAATTGCCCATCTTTCCGCCGATGATGTTGCGAAGGAGATCCGGGCGGCAGTGGGCCTGCATTTCGCCGAAGATGCGCCCGAAGTGACACTGGTGGATACCCTATCCGCTAACGCCTTGGCAACGGCTTCTGAAATCCGTATTCGCCGCGATGCCCGTTTCACTGACAGGGATGCTTCGCAATTGCTGAACCACGAGGCTTATATTCACGTGGCCACATCGCTCAATGGTCGTCTTCAAACCGACCTGCCGATTCTCAGAGCCGGGCACCCAATCACCACCCGCACGCAAGAGGGTCTTGCCGTGTTCGCGGAAATCATCAGCGGCACCATGGAGCTGGATCGCCTGCGCCGGCTCGCAGACCGCGTGTTTGCGATCCAGATGGCGATCGAAGGCGCCGATTTCCTGCAGGTGTACGGCTACTTTCTGGAACGCACCGGCAATCCCGATCAATCCTTCGAAAATGCCCGGCGCGTGTTTCGGGGCGGGGTGATCACCGGCGGGGCGCCGTTCACGAAGGACGTCGTTTATCTCTTCGGCCTGTTGCAGGTCAGTACAGTGATCCGTGCGATTTTCTCTGCCGGCCGATCCGACTGCTTGCGCCTGTTATTCTGTGGCAAGCTGGAACTTCAGGACATTCCGGCGCTGTGCGAGTTGGCCATCATGGGTCTTTGCCGGCCTGCCCGCTACCTGCCGCCGTGGGCGAGCGACCTGCGATCCTTACTGGCTTTGCTGACCTATTCCACGTTTATGAACAGAATAGATCCTGCGCCATTGATGGTTGTAGTTCAGAAACTGCTTGAAAACGCGCCCATCGTCCAATTCCCGGTCCAGAAATGAATAATTCAAGGGAGGATTAGCAAAACAGATTTATCGACGGGACGGGTTTAATCCCGTATGCCGCGCTGAGCACCAAGGCTAACGACTTCGCGACCGACTAAAAGGCTTAAAGACCGAAACCGCCGCATAATAGATCAATAGAAGTTACACTCTAACTGGTTTTGCAACTTACTTTATCGCCTAGCCAGTGGGGTTGACGCGCACGTCTAGCGTTCACAACAGAAGAGCAATAATACATGACCAGCATTCACACTCCTTACGATAATCTAAAAGTCGCTGGAAATGTTCCGATCAGTGTCATTAAAGCCGCTCATAAAGCCCTTAGCCAAACCTATCACCCCGACAAGTTCCAGGGCAGCAATCAAGAAGCCGAAAGAATCATGAAAATTGTCAATGTTTCGTATACGGCCTTAATAAACCCGGTTACCCGCGCCAAACATGATCAATGGATAAAAAGGAAACAAAGCCAAAACAGAGTGAAGATACAAAAGTCAGCGAAACTGACCAAGTAACCGAGCAACAGCATTATCAAAAGCAGGAACATACCCAACCGCCGCCAAAAAATTGCGCGTCCAGTAATCGTGCTTTTATAGATGAATACAGGGAGATAGATGGTCTACAAGGAAAGATTCACAGTGATGGAGTATGTTAACCAAGGCAGAGCATTATTGGTGAACTACTGGTTGGAGTTCGTATTCTATATTGCAAAAAAGAGGAACTGAGGACAATGGTTGAGGGTGTAAAACTAATGTGTCGCCAGCGCGACGCTTGATTGACACAACGACGATGACAATCTTTTATCTCGTTCCCACGCGCTGCGTGGGAATGCAGTCAAGGCGCGCTGCGCCGCGAGTCGTGGTTAATGCCTTGAAATATAGGCCTTACAAATACAGGACGTAGCGCGTCCCATACGGCATTCCCACGCAGCGCGTGGGAACGAGGAAAACGGATCGGTGATCTCCGGTCACCAGATAATCAGTTGTAGGGTACGCATCGCGTACCATTTTCAAATTTTTCCGGTGAATTAAATTCGAAAAGGTACGCGGTGCGTACCCTACCAGGCTTCCCCTTGAAAAAGATTACACTAACAACCTAACAGACCGGGTAGATTTTTGATCGAATCTATTATCAAATCCGGTGTGATAGGGGATGATTCAACATAGCTTTGCCGATACTTCCCAGTCTTCACCAAAATCCCCATTAGCCCAACCTGCTGTCCGCCGCCAACGTCTACATCAATATCATCACCTATTATTGCGGCTTCTTCGGGTTTCAGTCCCATATCATCCAAAGCGATTTGGAAAAAATCAGCAGAAGGTTTTCCGATAATCATGGCTTTGGTACCGCTCGCATATTCCAGTCCTTCAATAAACCCGCCTATATCCATTTGCAAGCCATGTTCAGTTTGCCAAAATCGGTTTTTATGGATGGCGATCAGTTTCGCGCCCTGCATCAGGCAATTGAAAACCTCATTCAACAACGGGTAAGACCAGGTATCACCAATGTCGCCGACCACAATATAATTTGCTTGGGTATCGGACTGGCGAAATCCTTTAAAGTCCTTTTTTACATCATCCGCCAACAGCAAGCGGCAAACGGGTTCGTGCTGATTTTTGAGATAACGTAATGTGGCCTGGGGAGCGCTGATAATCTCATCGGCAGAAATTGAAAAGCCCATGGCGTTGATTTTCTGCTGTAAAGATGCCAATGATAAGGTGCTGGTATTGGTGACAAAACGGCAAGGCATACCGCTCGCACGAATTTTTTCAACCGCTACAGCTGCACCTTCGATGGCATTCGATCCAACGTAAAGCACGCCATCAAGGTCAAACAGAATGCCTTTAATAGTAGCAAGGGTCTTCATAGCTGTCTTATCTGAAACCGGGATAACAAACGAAAAGGCCGATTGCCAATGACATGATTATCAAAGGCAGGCGGGGAGATACGAGTTATTTTATTGATACATCGATAAATAGGATGACTGAATCGTATCAGAATTTAACATCAAAGTATTGGAATCAACAACATCTAGCACGGCTTTTTGATTCCAGCGGCTATTAAAAGATACGTGGAGCGTGGAAACGAGCAATCGCTCAGATGGCGCGAAGAAAACCAGCCGGTGGTACGAATTCAATCCCGTCTGCCGCGCCGAGTACCGGAGCTTTCGGTGGGAATTAGCGTTTTCGCCTGTAGGACTATTCTCCGGCGCATTGAATAGCATCAAGACCGGCATAATCCTCGGACTGCGAACCCCAGCGTTCAGGATAAGCGCCTTGCTCCATCCAGTGCTGAAACGAAGAATAAGGCCAATCCAGTACATTCTTGACCAACCCATGTTTTACCGGATTGAAATGCAGATAATCGAGATGATTTTGGTAATCCAGTTCGTCGCGCAATGCGTGTTCCCAAAACCGCCGTTGCCATATGCCGCGTCGACGGTAGCGCAGACGGGAAGCCGTCACCGATTGTTCTGCACCGCCCAAAGCCAGCCAATGTTGAGTGAAGTGTTTTTTGATGACGCCCCAGCGTTTCGAGTAATCGCAGTCATCCGGCGGCAATGTCCATATAGCATGAATATGATCGGGTAATATTACCAGCGCATCGACGCGAAACGGCAGCTGTTGTTGGCAGTGACGAATCGCATCCCGTAAGCAATCACGAGCACAATCATTAGCCAGAATAGCCGCCCGCCGCTCCGTCACCACCGTAAAGAAATATGAGCCACCCGGCACGTAACAGCGACGATAATCGGACATGACAACCTCCGGTTGGGTACGCATCAGGTACCGTGGTTAACAATTTGCGGCAAAGCCAATCCCCAAAAAGCACGAGATACATATTAAACGATGGGAGTTATTGTTCGGCAATTTTTTGTAGGGTACGCACCGCGTACCATTTTCAAATTTTGCCGATGAATTAAATCCGAAAAGGTACGCGGTGCGTACCCTACCGGGCTGAGTTCCCAATCTGGAGATTGGGAACCAGCGCAAAGTAGCTCGCCGTCGGGGGCGAGACCCGGATTCAAATAACCATCGCGGTAGCGACACATCATTTGTAGACAGAGATAGTTCCAGTAAATGTTGGGTTGAAACAGCATCAAGCCAACCTATGTGGCTACCGGGCTTGTTATGTCTCATTGGTGGATTTTCGGATCCTTGATAGTCTTGTTGACTCGCTTCTTAAGTTTTCTAAATTCACTTCGCGGGTAAGGGGTTACCAGTTGCGTGCGTGCGCGAGGAATTTCGATACCATGAATTCGCTGATAAAGGGCGCGATGCGTGTTGCTTAGATTGGAGCTGCTAATACGTTTTTCAATCATTCCTGAACGATGCATCAGCTGTAAAAATTTGCTTTCTTTTTCAGAAACAAGACAGCAATAGAAGATATATCTCGCTTCTGCCGAGGTAATCTGACTTGCAATAATGTCCCAGTAAGGGATACGCTCATTTTCATCAGGAAGGTCGCGTTCGATGAGTTCTAAAAGATTTTGAAGGGTTCCTAAATACCTGGCCTGTTTGTGAAGGAGTTTCTGAACTTCAATGAACAGTTGAACCTCATAAATCATTCGCCCATCTTCCACTTCAAGAAAGCGTGCATATTTTTGCATGGACTCATTTATCTTCTTACAAGTGTAACTAAGCGCATCAATGCCCTTGTAAGAAATATTTTCAGTCTTATCCGCTATGCGAATGTCTTCGAGATTCTTTCTGTATAAATCTAAAAGTCGGTAAAAAGACCCTTCGAATCTTTGGATTCGAAATATTTCACGTGACTCAGTCAACTCTTGGCGCTGCAGAATAATAGTAAGAATAATTCCAGCAAATGCTAAGCCGGAGAAGAATGATGTGATAACTCCAAAGCTATCGCCAAATGTCCCTGCCTTTGCGATTGAGTATTCAGATACTGGCCATGTTAAATAAAGGACAAGACCACCATACGATAGAATAGTAACAACGACGGCGGCAATTACAGCGATAGAAATGTTACGAAGAGCCACAGCCTTCGTCTCCTAGTTCAGTAGGGTACGCACCGCGTACCATTTTTCAAATTTTTCCTATGCATTAAATTCGGAAAGGTACGCGGTGCTGCGTACCCTACCTAGCTAGAGCTGGGCATGTATGGTAGAGAAAGCACTATCTCCGCGCTTGTATTTTGGTCGCGCACCTTGGAAATGCTCTTGGAGCACGGTTAATCCGCGCATTTCGTTGACGTGAAATAATTTCCATCCAACATATTCACCGGATTCGCTACCACCTTGCACTTGATAGGCACGAAGCGCGACGTGGCCTTTGGCATCAATGCCGTAAGTGTGAGGTTCGGCTACACGAGAACGGCCATCGTAAGTGAATGAGAGTAGCTGGAGATCTTGAATGGCTGATGCTATGGACATGAATACCTCTAACAAGTGGTTACCTGAATCTGGATAACATGCAGATTAAGCGTGTTATCCAGCTTCATTTTAAAAAATTATCCTAAACTCAGCAGGCCCGAAATCAGGCGACCAACCTTATTGTGACAGTCTGCTACTGGCGACATGCAGTGTCGCTACAACGCCATCACCCACACTTACTCTCCCCACAATTCAAACAAGTCATACACCCATCCATCAACACCATAGCCTTGGTACTGCACTTGTTGCAAAGCACCGCCTTCTCTGGAAACGCTTGTCCTTCCGATTCCCCATGCGCGGCTTCAAACTCCTTGCGTTTTTCATCAAGAAACTGCTTGGTATGGTCGCTCATCGCTTCCGGCTTGATCATGCCGATGTGTTTCAGATGCGATTCGATCGCGTAGCCGATTTCGGCAACTAAGGACGGCATGAACACGCCGCCTTTTTTGAAGTAGCCGCCGTGCGGGTCGAATACGGCTTTCATCTCTTCGACTAAAAAACAAGCATCGCCGCCTTTGCGGAATACGGCCGAGATTAATCGAGTCAGCGCCAACACCCATTGGAAATGCTCCATGTTTTTGGAGTTGATGAAGATTTCATAAGGCCGGCGCTCTTCATGGGCGGTTCCGGCGTTCAGGATCATGTCGTTGATCGTGATATACAGCGCATGCTCCGACTGCGGGGTTTTGATTTTGTAAGTGGAACCGAGCAGCACTTCCGGACGCGTCAGGTTTTCGTTCATGCTTTCCAGCGTTGGCTGTTCCGGCTCTTGCTTAACCGGTTCTACATCGTCCTTGCTGAGGACTTTGTAGCCGACGATTTTTTTGGTGATTTTATGGGTCATGTCAGTAGTCTCGATCATTGTTTCGACGTCAGCGTTTGGCTGCTGATGTTCTGTATCATGTTTTTTCGCGGCCATTAAAATTTACCGTAGTAGCCTTCTTTTAAAGCATCAAACAAATTAGCGGCGCTGTGGATTTCGCCGTCGTATTCCACTTCTTCATTGCCTTTAAATTCCACCACGTGGCCGTCTTCCAATGTGAACTGGTAAGTGGTGTTTTCAAGGTCGGATTCCTTGACCAACACGCCCTGGAACACTTCAGGATTGAAGCGGAACGTGGTGCAGCCTTTCAGGCCTTTGTCGTAGGCGTACTCGTAAATGGACTTGAAGTCTTCATACGGGTAGTCGGTCGGCACGTTGGCGGTTTTGGAGATCGACGAGTCAATCCATTTTTGCGCGGCCGCCTGAATATCGACATGCTGTTTCGGGGTTACGTCATCCGCTGAGATGAAATAATCCGGCAGCTTTTTGTCGGGATCGTCGCTGTACGGCATCGCGTCGCTATTGATCATCTCGCGGTAAGCCAGCAGCTCAAAGGAGAAAACGTCGATTTTTTCCTTGGATTTTTTACCGGCGCGGATCACGTTACGCGAGTAATGGTGCGCAAAGCTCGGCTCGATGCCGTTGCTGGCATTGTTGGCCAGCGACAATGAAATAGTCCCGGTCGGCGCAATGGAACTGTGATGGGTGAAGCGGGCGCCGGTTTCAATCAGCTCTGCAACCAGTTGGGGTTCTTCCTGAGCCAGTTGCTGCATGTAACGGCTGTATTTGGTATGCAGCAGTTTGCCGGGCACGCGGTCGCCGACTTTCAGGCCGTCGGAGATCATTTCCGGGCGCTTGTGCAGCATTTCGCCGGTGACGGTGAACATTTCTTCCATGATCGGCGCGGGGCCTTTTTCTTTGGCCAGCGCAAGTCCTGCTTTCCAGCCTTCCACGGCCAGCACTTTAGTGACTTCTTCGGTGAATTGCAGCGATTGCGAGTCGCCGTATTTCATGCCCATCATGGTCACGGTTGAGCCCAGGCCCAGATAACCCATGCCGTGGCGGCGCTTGGTCAGGATTTCCTCGCGTTGCTGCGGCAGCGGCAGGCCGTTGATTTCAACCACGTTGTCGAGCATGCGGGTGAAGATCTTGATGGCTTTGCGGTAATTGTCCCAATCGAATTCAGCGTCGTTACTGAACGGTTTTTTGACGAAGCGGGTCAGGTTGATCGAGCCTAACAGACAGCTGCCGTAAGGCGGCAACGGCTGTTCGCCGCAGGGGTTGGTCGCACGAATTTTTTCGCAAAACCAGTTGTTGTTCATCTCGTTGACTTTGTCGATCAGGATAAAGCCCGGTTCGGCGTAGTCGTAAGTCGAACTCATGATGATGTCCCACAGGCGGCGCGCGGGCATGGTTTTGCTGATTTTGCAGGCGACCATGCCGTCGTCGTTAAGCACGTAACCTTCAATGTAGGGCAGGTCGCGCCAAATGATTTGGCTTGAATCGGTCAAATCCAGGTTATCCAGTCTGACCTGTTTTTCCGACACGGGAAATGACAGCGCCCACGGCTGGTCGTTTTTGACCGCTTCGACGAACTCGGAAGTGATCAGCAGCGACAGGTTGAACTGGCGCAGCCGTCCGTCTTCGCGTTTGGCGCGGATGAACTCGACAACGTCGGGATGGCCGACATCGAAAGTCGCCATTTGCGCGCCGCGCCGTCCGCCTGCGGACGATACGGTGAAACACATCTTGTCGTAGATATCCATGAACGACAGCGGGCCGGAAGTGTAAGCGCCGGCGCCGGACACGTATGCGTTCTTGGGACGCAGCGTGGAAAATTCATAGCCGATGCCGCAACCGGCTTTTAGCGTCAGCCCGGCTTCATGCACCTTGGCCAGAATATCGTCCATGGAATCGGCGATCGTGCCCGATACGGTGCAGTTGATGGTCGATGTGGCCGGTTTGTGTTCCAGCGCGCCGGCGTTGGAGGTAATCCGCCCGGCCGGAATGACGCCTTGGCGCAACGCCCACAGGAAATCCTTGTAGCACTGTTCCTGTTTGGTTTTGCCTTTTTCCACTTCGGCAATCGCTTTGGCGACCCGCTGGTAAGTTTCATCGATGCTGCCGTCGATAGCGACGCCATCTTTGGTTTTTAAACGATATTTAGTATCCCAAATATCCATTGAAGCGTCCTGAAAAGGAATTTCAGTTACAGCGTTGGGGATGACATGTAGCTTTGCCGACATCGGTATGTCCCTGTTATATAGTGAAAATTAATGACTAGCCGGTTAAGGCTGATAAACGATATGTAGTGATATGGTAACTATAATAACACAATATATAGTGGTTAAAAGAGAAAATAAAAAAATGAGGCGAAACCTGCATTTGCCTCTACTCGACCAGAAAATCACCGCTTTGATGTTGCCACATGGCGTAATATTTGCCTTGTTTAGCCAGCAATTGCTGATGCGTGCCTTGCTCTATGATCCGGCCTTTGTCCAGAACGATGATGCGATCCATCGTTAAAATGGTAGAAAGGCGATGGGCGATCACCAGCGTTGTTTTGTTATTAATCAGCTCGAAAATGGCGGTCTGGATCTTTTGTTCGGTCAGTGAATCCAGCGCGCTGGTGGCTTCATCCAGAACCACGATCGGCGCGTCTTCCAAAAAGGCGCGGGCAATGGCGATGCGCTGCCTTTCTCCTCCGGAAAGCTTGACGCCGCGCTCGCCGACCAGGGTGTCGAAGCGGTCAGGCAGTTGCTCGATAAACTCAAGGCAATGGGATTTTTTGGCGACATCCATCAGCCGGGCTTCCGGAATGTCTTCGCCCAGGGTGATATTGTCCCGTATCGAACGGTGAAACAATTCCGGCTGTTGCGGCACCATGGCAATTTGTTGGCGCAACGAGCTTAGCGTAAAAGCTTTGGCATCCTGGCCGTCAAAGCTGATGCTGCCTTGTTGAGGGTCGAGAAAGCGGAACAGCAGTTTGGTCAGAGACGACTTGCCGGAACCGGATTGGCCGACCAGCGCGACTTTTTCGCCGGCTTTGATATGCAGGGAAAAGTTCTCGAACAGTTGGGTTTGGCGCGAGTTTTCTTCATGGTAGGTGAAGCTGATGTTGTTAAAGTCGATGGCTCCGTGGCTGATGGTCAGCGGCTGGGCATCGGCGTCATCGGCCTCGACATCCTGCTGCCTGAACACATCGGCCATTTCGGAAGCATCGGCCAGGGCGGTGAAAAAATTCCTGAAATTGCGCCCGAACTCCCATAAACGCTGGATCAGCATGATCATGATCGATTGAAACAGCACGAACTCGCCGACTTGAAAGTTGCCGGCTTTCCATTTTTGGATCATCAAATAAACCAGCAGCAATTCAATACCGAAGGTCATCAAGCCTTGTATTGCAAAAGAGATAAACATCAGTATCCAGGCGATTTTTTTCTTCCGGTAAACCTTATCCGAAGCCTGATTGACGCGCACCTGTTCGCGGGCTTCCATCGCAAAGCTTTTGACCACGGAAATATTACTGACCGCATCCGAATACACGCCGCCGACGGTGGAATCGGCCTGGGCGACGGCTTTGTCGAAGCGCAATTTCCAGACAGAATAGACAATATTCCAGGCGACAAAGACCGTGACCCAGATCAGGAAATAGCAGGCGAATTCGGGCTGCTGCCGGTAGAAGATCGCAAAAGCAAAGCTTACCGCGACAATGTTCATGAAAAACTGGAACAAAAACCAGTCCATAATGATTTCAAAGGAACGCGAGAAACGGTTGGCCTGCTTGATCAGGCTGCCGGAAAAGCTGTTCTCGAAAAAAACGTATTTTTGTTTTTTAAGTATCTCGAAACAGCGTTTTTCCAGCAGATTAACGCCGCCGCCATCGAGCGGAACAATAGCGATTTCAAGCAAGCGCCAGGACAGCCAGATGCAGCCGTAAATAATCGCGACCTGCTTCAGGTTGTCCAGTAGCAGTGCCAAGGTTGCATCGGAATAGGGCGCGGCCAGACCGTTGGCAATGTTTTTGTAATAAATCGGCGCCGCTAAATCGAGAGTGACGGCGGAAGCCAGCGCGAACAGGGCCAGCAGGAAAAACCACTTTTTCTGCCAGACAACCCGGCCGTATTCTTTAAAGATGATGTTCATGAGTGTGTTGTAAAGTGCCGGGATATTGTTAAAGAATTTTTACCACAGAGAACACGGAGGACACGGAGGTTTGACTTAATCTTTTGGGTATCGACGTTAATATATTGATTCCTCTCCGTGTTCGCTGTGTCCTCCGTGGTTAAACAGCTTGTCTCAGATTAAAGAACAAACCGCTTAATCCCATTTTTTAGCATGATTTCATTGAAATTGATGAGTAGGCCGACGTTTAAGTGAGCAAGACGCATATAAGTGAGGATTTGCGCTTCATGGATTTTCTGTAGTTTATCGACGCTTTTCAATTCAACGATGAGCTTGTTTTCAACCAGAAAATCAAGGCGATATCCGCATTCCAATGCAGTGCCTTTGTAATTTACAGGTAATGCTTTTTGTCGCTCGAAAGCAAGGCCCGAGTTGCTTAATTCATAAGCTAAACAGTGCTCATAAGTTGATTCCAATAAGCCCGGTCCCAATGTTTTATGCACTTCAATTGCACAGCCAATGACCTGGCCCGACAGATCAGCGAAGTGTTTCACTTCGTTTTCTCCGTGCTCTCCGTGTTCTCTGTGGTGATTGATAGCATCAGTTTTTATTAGCCCGATGCTCAATAATATCGTCAACCACGGACGGATCGGCCAGCGTGGAAGTGTCACCCAGGCTGCTGATTTCGTTGGCGGCCACTTTGCGCAAAATACGGCGCATGATTTTGCCGGAGCGGGTTTTGGGCAGGCCCGGCGCCCACTGAACAATATCGGGATGGGCAATCGGGCCGATTTCCTTTTTAACCAGCTCGATCAATTCCTGGCGCAGTGCTTCGGACGGCTCGATACCGACATTCAAGGTCACGTAGGCATAGATGCCTTGTCCCTTGATGTCGTGCGGATAGCCGACCACCGCCGCTTCGGCGACATGCTCGTGCAACACCAGCGCGCTTTCGATTTCCGCGGTGCCCATGCGATGGCCGGAGACGTTGATCACATCGTCAACCCGGCCGGTAATCCAGAAATAGCCGTCCCGATCGCGGCGCGCGCCGTCGCCGGTAAAGTAATAGCCGGGGTAGTTCTTAAAATAGGTATCGATAAAGCGTTGGTGATCGCCGTAAACGGTGCGAGCCTGCCCAGGCCAGGACCGGCCGACGACTAAAATGCCTTCGGCTGCGCCTTCCCGGATCCAGCCTTCGTTGTCGATGATTTCCGGCTTGATACCGAAAAAAGGCAGGGTCGCGGAACCCGGTTTTAACGGAATCGCACCGGGCAAAGGGGTGATTGAAATACCGCCGGTTTCGGTTTGCCACCAGGTATCCATCACTGGACAGCGGGCGTCGCCGACCACATGGTAATACCATTCCCAGGCTTCCGGGTTAATGGGTTCGCCGACGCTGCCGAGTATTCTTAAGCTGCGGCGCGAACAGCGTTCGACAAATTCATTGCCTTGCGCCATCAGCGCGCGGATTGCAGTCGGCGCGGTATAGAAGATATTGACCTGATGCTTGTCGATGACCTGCCAAAAGCGGTCGGCTTCGGGATAAGTCGGCACGCCTTCAAATACCAAGGTAGTGGCGCCGTTGCAGAGCGGGCCGTAGATCATATAGGAGTGGCCGGTCACCCAGCCGATATCGGCGGTGCACCAGTAAATGTCGCCATCGTGGTAATCGAACACGTATTTATGGGTCATGGCGGCATATAACAGATAACCGCCGGTGGTGTGCAAAACCCCTTTGGGTTTGCCGGTGGAGCCTGATGTATACAGGATAAATAACGGGTCTTCGGCGTCCATGGCTTCGGCCGGACAGTCGGTTGAAGCCGTTGCCATCGCGTCGTGATACCAGACATCGCGTTGCTCATACCAGTCAACCGCATTGCCGGTGTTTTTAATGACGATGACTTTTTCAAGGCCGGGGCAAGCTGCTGCGGCTTCATCGGCGTTGGCTTTGATCGGTATGGTTTTACCGCCGCGATGGCCTTCATCGGCGCAGACCAAAAGCCGGCAATCGGCATCCAAAATCCGGTCTTTTAAAGCTTCGGCGGAAAAACCGCCGAACACGATCGAATGCACTGCGCCGATCCGTGTGCAGGCCAGCATTACCGCGGCCGCTTCGCTGATCATCGGCAGATAGATGCAAACGCGGTCGCCTTTTTTGACGCCTTGCGCTTTTAACACATTGGCAAACTTGCAGACTTGTTCGTGTAACTGCCGGTAGGTGATCTTTTTATCATGCGTCGGATCGTCGCCTTCCCAGATAATGGCGACCTGATCGGCGCGCGTGGCAAGGTGTCTATCCACGCAATTGACGCTGACGTTGAGTTTTCCGCCTTCAAACCAGCGGATATGGCCGGTTTTGAAATCGCAGTCCGTGACCTTGTCCCAAGGCTTGCTCCAGTCCAGAAACAGTTCCGCCTGTTCAGCCCAAAAAGCTTCCGGTTCGGCGATGGAACGCTGATATAAGGCTTGATAAGTTTCAGCGCTAATGTGCGCCTTAGCTGCTATTTCCGGTTTTATGTCATAAATTTTGTCATCTGACATGGAGAATCCTTGGGTTTGATTGAAAGAGTGTAAAGCTGGTTTATTCGACATAAAATGGATCACATCGGCTTTAGAAGGAAACATAAAGTTTTTAACATTCTGCGGCTTGAGGCATCGGCGTTTAATATTGAAAAGGTCTGCGCCGTTTCAGTAAAATCAGCATTGTTGCCGCAAGTCGACAGGCATGGATAGCGGACAATTTACAAGTATAACTATTCAGAACTATTTTATCCCTGTTACTATCCAGCCTGGCAAGCGATGCCGCCTGGGGTTTTCCGGAACGCATTTTAACATTCATCGAAGAGGGACTTATGAACAATCGATTACTATGCGCCGCATTACTGTGGCTACCGGTTTTTACAAGCAGCGCCGCAACTAAAGTGTCGGAGCATGTGCTTGGAAACGGTCTGAAAGTGCTGGTTAAGGAGGATCACCGCTCGCCGGTTGCGGTGTCTCAGGTTTGGTACAAAGTGGGTTCAAGTTACGAGCCGGGCGGTGTTACCGGTATTTCCCATATGCTTGAACATATGATGTTTAAAGGAACCGATAAACATGCTCCCGGCGAATTTTCGCGGATCATTGCCGAAAACGGCGGCGAGGAAAACGCTTTTACCGGTACCGATTACACGGCCTATTTTCAAACGATGGAAGCCTCCAGGCTGGCGGTCAGTTTTGAGCTGGAAGCCGACCGGATGCGCAACCTGCATCTGTTGCCTGATGAGTTGAAAAAAGAGCTTCAGGTGGTCACCGAAGAACGAAGGATGCGCACCGACGATAATCCGCAGGCGAAAATGCAGGAGCATTTTAATGCGATGGCTTATACCAACAGTCCTTATAAACATCCCGTAATCGGTTGGCCTTCGGATATTGAAAATTATAAAGTCGAAGACCTTCAGGCCTGGTATCAGCGTTGGTACGCGCCCAATAATGCGACGCTGGTGGTCGTGGGGGATGTGGAGCCCAAAGCGGTTTTTGCGCTGGCGGAACACTATTTCGCCCCACTTAAACCCAGCGAGCTGAAAGCGATCAAGCCGCAGGCCGAAGTCGAACAGCTGGGTGTCCGGAAGATGACTGTTAAATTACCGGCCAAACTGCCCTTTTTGCTGATGGGCTACAAAGTGCCGGCATTGACAACCGTGCAAAATGAGTGGGAGGCGTATGCGTTGGAAGTTCTGGCCGGTGTGCTGGACGGCGGCAGCAGCGCCCGATTGGAGTCGGGACTGGTGCGCGGCAAGCAAATAGCCGTTTCCGTCGGCGCAAGTTATAGCTTGTATTCAAGGTTGCCGGAAATATTGACGCTGGAAGCGACGCCTGCCGAAGGGAAAAGCGTCTGGGATTTGGAAAACGCATTGAAGGAAGAGATTGCCAAGCTGCAAATGAAACTGATCGATAACGACGAGTTGCAGCGGATTAAAGCCCAGGTTTTGGCCAAGTCGGTTTACGAGCGGGATTCGGGTTTTTATCAGGCCATGCAGTTAGGTATGCTGGAAACAGTCGGCCTGGGCTGGAAAAAAGTCGATGAATATGTCGATAAAGTCAATCAGGTTACCGCAGAGCAGGTGCGCGATGTGGCGCGTAAATATCTCATCGAAGATAAATTGAGTGTCGCTTATTTGGAGCCTTTGCCTATCACTGGACACATTACCGAGACCAAGACTGAAAAAGGAGTTAGATAATGCGTATTCATCTGTTAAGTTTTATGGCGGTAGTCTGGTTTGCGGCTTTTTGCAGCCCCGCGCAGGCCGCTGCAAAAATCGATCATTGGCAAACGCCGCAGGGTAGCCGGGTTTATTATGTGCGTACCGAAGGTCTGCCGATGGTGGACATACAGGTGGCTTTCGACGCAGGCAGTGCGCGTGACGGAAGCCAGTTCGGCCTGTCAGCATTAACGTCCGCGTTGCTCGATACCGGGGCAGGGAAGTGGAATGCCGATGAAATTGCCCAGCGCTTTGAAAGCGTCGGCGCGCAATTCGGTGCCAGCGTTTCCAACGATATGGCTTCCGTCTCGTTGCGTACTTTGACCGATAAACCGTTATTCGATAAGGCGCTGGAGACGATGCAGGTCATTCTGGCCAGCCCGAGTTTTAATGAAGCCGATTTTCAACGGGAAAAAAACCGGACTCTGGCCGGGTTGAAGCAGCAGGAAGAGTCGCCGGCCGAGTTGGTCAAGATCGCTTTTTATAAAGCTTTGTACGGCGACCATCCCTACGGCCACCCGACTCCGGGTACGATCGATAAGGTGTCCGGTTTGCAAGTCGCGGATCTGCGCAATTTTTATCAAAAATACTATGTGGCCGCCAATGCGATGGTGGTGATTGTCGGCGACTTGTCCAAACAACAGGCGGAATATACCGCCGAGAAGTTGGTAAGCGGTTTGTCGAAAGGCCAAAAGCCGGAACCGTTGCCGGAAGTCGCTATGCCGGTGAAAGCAGACACGCGGCATATCGAGTTTCCGTCCTCGCAAACGCATGTTCTGGTCGGGATGCCCGGCACCTACCGTAAAGATCCCGACTACTTTGATCTGTATGTCGGCAATCATATTCTGGGCGGCGCTGTTCTGGTGTCCAAGCTGTTTAATGAAGTCAGGGAAAAACGCGGTCTGGCGTATAGCGCGAGCAGCTCTTTTGCACCCTTGTTCAGGAAGGGGCCGTTTGCAATGAGCCTGCAAACCCGCAATGACCAAACCGGGCAAGCGTTGGAGGTGGTCAATAAAACCCTGGCCGATTTTATAGCGCAAGGGCCTACGGAAGCTGAACTGACTGCCGCCAAGAAAAACATTACCGGCGGTTTTGCGATGCGTTTCGATACCAATAAAAAACTGGCCAGTTACGTGTCGATGATCGGCTTTTATGACATGCCGCTGGATTATCTGGATACCTTCCAGCAAAACGTCGAGAAAGTGACGGTCGCATCGATAAAAGATGCGTTTAAACGCCGTGTCGATCCGCAGTTAATGCAAACCATCACTGTCGGCGGGAGCGCACAGAAGAGTGAAAAATAAGCTCAGGATTATCGGCGGAGATTGGCGCAGCCGGCAGTTGAATTTTGTCGATGCGCCGGGTTTGAGACCCACTCCCGCCAGAGTCAGGGAAACTTTGTTCAACTGGTTGCAATATGAAATTGTCGGCAAAAATTGTCTGGATTTGTATGCAGGCAGCGGCGCGTTGGGTTTTGAGGCCGCTTCCCGAGGCGCCAAGTCGGTTGTCCAGGTAGAAAGCAATGCCGAGGCCTGCCGTTGTTTAAGAGACAATGCGCTTGTGCTGTCTGCCGCCGACCGGATAAAAGTGGTGCAAAGCGATGTGTTGCGCTATCTGGACGGAAACGCAGAAGCCTTTGATGTAGCGTTTCTCGATCCGCCGTTCGGCCGGAATCTGGCGATCCAAACCTGCAGGCAGTTGGAAGATAACGGCTGGTTGGCCAGACACGCCAAGATTTATGTTGAAACCGAACGGCATTTTGATTTTGCAGGCATGCCTGAAAATTGGCGGCAACTGAAAAGTAAAAGCGCGGGTGAAGTCGGCTATCATTTGTTCGAGCGGGTTGGATAATGGTTGTTAATTGTTTCCGTTCGGCATATTCGTCAAGCGTTAGATTTTGAAGAGCAGGCGAAAGGCAAAAGGCGCAAGGCGAAAAGATCGGACTCCAGCATAATGCCGATCTTAGCCCTTAGCCTTGATCTAATACTAAATAGGTATTTAAAAACCGGCTCTTAGTATAAAATTGCCGCTTTTTTTGAAAATCATACACTATGCAAACTACTGCAATTTATCCGGGTACCTTTGATCCTATCACCAATGGGCATTTGGATTTGATTGCCAGAGCGTCCCGGCTTTATCATAAAGTGATTGTCGCCGTAGCCGTTAACAGGGGCAAAGCGCCTTTGTTTTCTCTGGAGGAGCGGGTGAGTTTAGTTAAGGCGGTTGTGGCAGAGTATCCCAATGTTGAGGTGATCGGTTTTGGCAATCTGTTGGTCGATTGCGCCAAACAGCAAGGCGCCAATGTGATTTTGCGGGGCTTGCGGGCGGTATCTGATTTTGAATACGAGTTCCAGCTGGCCGGAATGAACCGGCGCCTGGCTCCGGATCTGGAGACTGTATTTCTAACCCCAGCCGAACAGTATGAATTTATTTCTTCCAGCATGATCCGTGAAATTGCGCAATTGAACGGAGACGTGTCCTGTTTTGTTCCTGATCTTGTTCACCAAAGTTTAATCAACAAATTCAAACCCGAGTAGAATATGGCTTTGACCATTAATGAAGAGACATGCGCCCGATGTGGCGTTTGTGAGCCTGAGTGTCCGAATGAGGCTATTTTTCAGACTGAGGATGCTTATGTTATAAACCCCTCATTATGTACAGAATGTAAGGAGCGTTATGGCGAGCCCTTATGTGAAGAGGCTTGTCCCAATGATAGTATCCAAACAATAAAAGATACTTTTTATAAGAAGTGTTTGAGTTTATTTAGTTGAGCAAGTCTATTGCTCATTAGTGTTGTAATGTGTAGGAGTATGTATGGCCCTTATTATTAATGATGAATGCATCAATTGTGATGTTTGCGAGCCTGAGTGCCCGAATGGTGCGATTTCTCAAGGCGAGGATATTTATGTCATTAATCCTGAATTGTGTACCGAGTGTGTAGGTCATCATGATCTGCCGCAATGCATGGATGTCTGCCCGGTCGATTGTATTGATAAAGATTCCAAGCATGTCGAGGACAAGGAAAGCCTGTATCAGAAGTATTTGAAACTGATCGGCTAAGCTTTTTTGTTGCGTAAGGTGGGGCAGGTCGGCCGCACCTTACGTAATTGCATGATTTAGTTAATTCCCGCTGTAAACCAATCCAGGCTTTCAATCGTAGTTCCAACCGGCTTGTATTCCGCGCCGATCCATCTCGAGTAGCCCGATTTTTCAATGGCTGAAAATATCCGGTCAAAATCAATCCGGCCGGTACCGGGCTGTCCCCGTCCAGGGCAATCGGCAAACTGGATATGGCCGATTTGATCGCCATGCTCGGCAATAAATGTCTCGGGATTTTCACCCATCATTTGCATATGATAAATATCGTACTGCATCAACAGTCCTGGGTGATTTAGCTGATCCAGAACGCTGAGCATTTGCGCTCCGTTATGGATGATAAATCCCGGCATGTCGTGGATGTTGATGGCTTCAAACACGGTTTTGATGCCCAACGGCGCAAAAGCCTCGACAGCGAAACCCAAGTTTTCCTTAAAAGTTTCCAGATATTGTTCAAAGCGACTGTTATCCAGGCAGCGACCCGGCAGCACGTTGATTGCCTCCGGTTTCAACAGTTTTGCATAGTCGATGGTTTGGGCGAGGGCATCCTTAAATTGACCGCGTTTTTCAGGCACGCAGGCCAGTCCTTCGCCGCCTTGCAGTAAATCAGCGGCGGCTACATTAAATAAAACCAGTTTTAAGTCGTGCTCGTCCAGCTGGTCTTTTATGGCGGCTGCGCTTAACTCGTAAGGGAACTGGATTTCAACGGCATTAAAGCCCGCCTGCCTAGCGGCTTTGAAGCGGTCGATCAGCGTATTTTCTGTGAATAAGAGGCTTAGGTTGGCGGTAAAGTTAAGCATCGGTTTTAGTGTACAGTTTGATTAATGTGGCGGGGTCCTGCTCCAGGTAGCCGTGGCTGCCGTGCAGTTGCATCAACTGGGAGGCCAAAGCGGACATCGGGATCGCATTGCCTTGCTTGACCGACAGGTCGACTGCCATGTTCAAATCCTTCAGCAGGGTTTTAACCCGCCATTTAACCGGCTCAAATGTTTCCGCCGCCATTTCGGGGGCGACGATTTGCAACGGTTTGGAGTCGGCAAAACCGCCCGCCAGCGCTAAGGGTATTTGCTCCGCATCGACGCCGGCCTGTTTGGCCAGCGCCATCATTTCGGCGATCACCAGCACGTTGCAGCTGACGATCATCTGGTTGCAGATCTTGGTGATCTGGCCGCAGCCGACTTCGCCCATATGGGTCAGTTGCTTGTACAACGGCGCCAGCACGAGCCGGGCCACTTCAATATGTTCCGCATTGCCGCCGGCCATGATCGCCAAGGTGCCTTGTTCGGCACCGGCAACGCCGCCGGAAACCGGCGCATCGACCCAACCCATGCCGCATTTTTCATGCAGCAATGCTGCCAGTTGACGGGTGTTCTCAGGATGAATGCTGGATAAATCAATCAGCAATTTGCCCGCTGTGCCGTTGGCTAAAATTTCATTGCGGACAATAGCTTCTACGACTGCCGTATCAGCCAGGCACAGGATAATCACCTCGGAGGAACGGACGAGTTCGGCAATTGAAGCGCAGGCTTTGGCGCCTGCATCAAGGACTGGCTTTAGCTTTTCAGGGTTGCGAGTCCAAACATTGACGCTAAAGCCTGCGTTCAGCAAACGCAAGGTCATCGGCTTGCCCATCAGGCCGATGCCGATGAAGCCGAGGGTGGTTTTTTTATCTGACATAGTTTTTGTTTTTAGTGATTAACGGTCGAAAAGAAACGCTGCTTAGCCTAAGGCCGGGTAACGCCTGGCGGCCGATTCTACGATATAATGGCCATAGGAAGGATGGGTTTTGTTACAGTTCTACCCCTCCTATACACTAATTTTTAATATAAACCCTTGCTGCGCTTTTGTCGGCAAGTTTAATCGAGAGGAAGTTTGCGTGGCAAAGGCGAGTGAATTAAAAAGAGGCATGGTGGTTGAAATAAACGGCGTACCGCATGTGGTCAAGCAGGTGGATGCTAAAAGTCCTTCGTCTCGCGGTGCGTCAACTTTGTACAAGATCCGTTTTAACAATCTTAAGACCGGTCAGAAACTCGATGAGTCTCTAAAAGGCGACGATTTCTTTAAAGATGCCGATCTGGTGCGGGCCAAGGTGCAGTTTTCCTATATTGACGGGGATAACTATATCTTCATGGATATGGAAGATTACAGCCAATACAATTTGAGCAGCGAGGATTTGGAAGGCCAGATCGAGTATCTGACCGAAGGACTGGAAGGCATCGTGGCGTTGCTGGTGGACGATGCGGTGCTGGGTATTGAATTGCCAAGTTCCGTGGTGCTGGCGATCGTGGAGACGGCTCCGGCCATCAAGGGCGCGACAGCGTCAGGCCGTACCAAAACCGCCAGAGTGACCACCGGGCTGGAAGTTCAGGTGCCCGAATACCTGGAGCCTGATGAGTTGATCAAGATCAATACCGAGACCGGGAAATTCATGTCCCGCGCTTGAGCCATGATCAATCGTTTAACTGTTGCTCAAGGCGAATTTGAGCTGAACCGGCTGCCTAAAAGGCCGAAGGAGCTGTTGCGCGCCTGGGATGCCGCAGATGAATATCTGCTCGACACGCTTGCCGAACAGTCAGAATTACTGGATGGCGCGCGGATTTTGATAGTAAATGACAGTTTTGGCGCTCTGGCCGTAGCACTGAATGCTTACCGGCCTTACGCCATATCGGATTCTTATCTGTCGCAGCAGGCCACACGGCTCAATCTTGCCGCCAACAACTTGTCTGAGCAGAGCGTCGGTTTGCTGAGCAGTCTTGAAATGCCGGAGGGTGTATTCGATCTGGTGCTGATTAAGGCGCCGAAGACGCTGGCATTATTGGAAGACGAGCTGATACGCTTGCGTCCGCATTTAACTGCGTCAACCCGAGTTATCGTCGCGGGCATGGTCAAAACTCTGCCGTCCTCGGTTTGGAAATTGCTGGAACGCCTGGTCGGGCCGACGACAACCTCGCTGGCTAAAAAAAAGGCGCGGCTGATTTTTGCGTCCCTTGATTCAGGACTGGTTGTTCCGCCCAGTCCTTATCCGGTCAGTTACCGGCTTGAAAACACCGACTACCTGATCAGCAACCATGCCAATGTATTTTCGCGCGACAGTCTCGATATCGGCACGCGCTTTTTTCTCCAGCATCTGCCGTCTAGGCAGGATGTCTGCGATATCATCGATTTGGGTTGCGGCAACGGCCTGGTCGGTTTAATTGCCGCCGAACGCTGCCCTGCGGCGACCGTGCATTTTGTCGATGAGTCTTTTATGGCGATAGCGTCAGCCAGGGATAACTTCAGCCGTGCTTTCAAAGAGCGGCGCGAGGCGACTTTTCATGTCGGAGATGGCTTGATGGAGGTCGAATCGGAATCGGCTGGTCTAATACTTTGCAACCCGCCGTTTCACCAGCACAATACGATAGGTGACCAGATTGCCGTGAGCTTATTTAAACAGTCGAAAAGAGTGCTGCGCAAAGGCGGCGAGTTGTGGGTGATCGGCAATCGACATTTGGATTATCATAGCTATCTTGATCGTCTTTTTGGTGCACATTCAATCATTGCAGCCAACTCGAAATTTGTTATCGTCAAGGCGAAATTGGCAAGCTAATTTACAGAACATAAGCAAAAAAATTAGACAAAAAAAACTCCCGATGCGTGAGCGCCGGGAGTCAGAGACAAACAGGAGAGATACTGTTTGAGGTAGGATAACGAGAGGTGATAAAAAGTTTAACCGAGCAATCTTTGGCTAACAAATATATTGCTGAATATTGCGGCCGTTGCAAACATAATTGTAGAAACAATAAATTCGCCGGAAAGAAAACCTAAAATCCCAGCGACAAATACCAGTCCTACTAAAATATCTTTTTGATAATCAGTCATTTTAAAGTTCCTTTGCTATTTTGTGGGTAAGAAATAATCAACGTTGAATACACTATACTTGCGTACATATTGGTTGACAATATCAATGATTATTGATTAATAGTTTCCTATATGAGAACAATTGGGGTCAAAATTTAATTATTTCTTTTTAAAATACGCAAAAGCCAGTCTAAAACTCGCTAATAAACACCTTGCCAGATTGAAGAATAGTTCATGTCGAGCAATTTATAAGCACGATTTTTGATTGAAATAACAGGTCGTTATAAATGAGGAAACAACTGCACGAGCTGTGCATTATTTATAGTCAGCATGGCTGAAGTTGATGTAGCCGTTCAGAAGCAAGATTGGGGTATCGAGTGATTAAAGCAGGTTGCTGATGAAAAACCTGGAAAGAAGTTTTATTGTAGTCGCGGAAGTGTTCGGTTGCATCCGTAAACACTATGCAACTTATTGGCTAATAGAGCGCGTGTTTACAACAATCTAGACGGGTTATATAGCTAATCTATGATATTCGATAGCGACAACAAATCCCTTTCCAGCAAAGTACTGTTGCCGAGGTTGAGTTCAACCAATCGACGTAGTTCGGAAATACTGTCTATATCGATATGTTCGCATTTTAAGCCCACCTTATTGCCTACAACATGCATTGGGGTGAGTTGCATCTTTATTTTGACCTGTTCGGACAGCTGTAAGGTGAGGGTGTAGAGTTTTTCCGGATCTTCTTCCCAAGGGCATTCAAAGCGTAATAAACAACCTTTTAAGGAGAGGTCGATGATTTCGCAGTGCCACGTATTTTCATCGCAGTTTAAAACAGCTTCGGCCGTATAGAAAATACGGTGAAACTGGCGGTTATCTTTATTTTCTATTGAATGCATGAGCTTAATTCAAAAAGAATTGCAAGGATGTGTTGTTAATAACCAATACATCATTCATATTTAATTTTAGTGGCTTATCGTTTAGCGGCTGGTTGTTTACGGTTATTGTGCCGGTATTTTCCAATACGGAGACAAAATAACCTTCTTTTCTTTTTAAGATTGCAATAACACCGTTACCGTCATGACCAAGCCGGGTCATGGATTTTTTTAATTGCAAAACCTTGCCAATATTGCTGCCATTCAAAATTTGCAAATTAGCGGCAGGAACTTGTAATTCATTATCAATACCCTGATTGAGCAATTTTACGTCTTCGTCAATGAGGCTATTGGATGCGTCAGGCGCTAAAAACTTTACGGTGTTGAAAACGATGTCATGCTTGCCTATTGAAATTGTGTCGTTATCATTAAGATTACAAGCTTTGGTTTTTTTTCCATTGACGATTAACGGAAATTCATCATTGAGTTGCTTAATAGTACAAGCCTCATCACGAATAACCATGACGGCATGGGCCGGAGCGATGGCCATACTGTCAATAATTAAATCATTGGTTTCATCGCGTCCAATATGCACAATACCGTTTTTAAACAGACCAGAATGGATAACTTTATCTTTAAAAAAAACAGTGAGTTTCGGCATTGAATTAGTAGCCCATCTTTAAACGAACTCTGATTATAGACGGTATTATTAGTTGTTCAAGAAAATCCCTTTTTGGGCTATAACTCAATCAGAAGAGTGATAATTTATTTTATGGGTAGGAATTTGACCAGTTTAACGCTGTTTTCATCCCGTTTTATGATCTCCAGAGGATAGCTATGCAATTTGATGCTGGTTCCGGTTTCGGGGATGGTTTCCATAAACTCAATAATAAGCCCATTGAGTGTTTTGGGACCTTCTGTAGGAAGCGACCACTGCATGACGCGGTTTAGTTCTCTAATGGTAATGTTGGCATCAACCAGATAACTGCCGTCGCTTTGCGCTCTTACGGCAACATCTTCGGTAATCAGTTCCCCGACAATTTCCTGTAATAAATCATCCAGTGTGACAAGTCCCTTTACATCGCCATACTCATCGACCACTAGGCCAATGCGAATTTTTTCATGCTTAAAGCGATGCATTTGGTTATGCACCGGGGTGCTCTCGGGGATAAAGGAGGGTTTATCCAGGCAGTTTATGATGGTCTGTTTGTCAAAATCTTCCTGATTAATTAATACCAGTATTTTTCTTAAATGGATAAATCCGATAATCCTGTCGATGCTGGTTTTGTAGACCGGTAGCCGGGTATGCGGGCTGGTTTTTATTTTGGCAATGATATCTTCGATCGATAACTCAAGATCTATGCCGATAATTTCATTGCGCGGCGTCATGATGTCTTCAACAGTCGCCGACTCGAGTTCGAGTATGCCCATGAGCATTTTTTGATAGCGTGCCGGCATTACGCTTTCTGCATCGCTGATAATACTTTTTAACTCGTCTTTATTGAGTGCGTCATGGCGGTTCTTTTTAACATCGACGCCGACCACTCTGAGTAACAGGTTAACAAATAAATTAACGAACCAAACGACGGGATAAAGAATTTTCAGTAAAAACGTGTAAATCCACGCGGCCGGGAAGGCAAGCGGCTCTGGATTGATGGCTGCAAGTGTCTTAGGCGTAACCTCTGAACAAATAAGCATCACGATAGTCAAAATTCCGGCGGCGATAGCAACGCTGGATTCTTCGTCAGCATAGAGCTTGATGGCAATGATAGTCGCTATCGAAGAGGCGAAATTATTAACAAAGTTATTGCAGAGTAAAATCAGGCCGAGCATGCGCTCCGGTCTGTGCAGTAATTGTTGTGCTTTGATCGCGCCGGAATGATTTAGTTTAACCAGGTGTTTTAAACGATAACGGTTTAGCGCCATCAAGGCCGTTTCCGAGCCGGAGAAAAAAGCGGAAAGAATAAGCATGGCGGCGAGTATGCCAAACAGCATGCTAAGGGGTATGTCGTTCAAAGAAAGCGCACTCCGAGGTTATGAAAGCAACCCTAGTGTCTATTATGAGAAATATTTGTCAAGCCTGGATAAGGGAGAAGGGCTGTTTTGTCTGTGTAAACAACATTAAAAAGGCCTTAGAAGAGTATGAAATAAAAAAGAATTTTGACAGGATGAAGATTCGATGCTTAACTTTAGTTGAATAGCTAAATAATTAAAAAGGATTATTTTTAAGGTCGTGTCGATTGATGAGCAGCAGTTATTGTTGCGGCATGTGTATGGCTAAACCTTAATGGCCTTAATATGGGAAACGGGTGTAAAAATATGGCGTTGCCGCGTGTTTTGTTAATTGACGACAATAAAATAAGAACCCAGCAGCTGGAAACGGTTTTTCAGTTCATGGAATACAAAATAGAAACTGCTGGTTCAGCGGATTATGCCTCTTGTTTCACCGAAACTGACCAGTTATCCGGCGTTTTTGTCGGTGATGGTATTGATAAGCAGGCGACTGTGGTCAGCAATATTGTTGAGTGGGCCAGTAAAGTTCCTGTTATTTATGTAATCACGGAGGGTTCGACGCATCAGGTTCCGACCGCAATAACAAATAATGTGTTTCATGTGCTGGAATGGCCGGCGACGCACCCCGTTTTGAAACCGATTCTCGACAAGCTATTTGTACCCAGTGCGCAAAAGACTTTTACCATGCGAAGCGAGTCAGATCGTCGTTCATCTTCAGTTGAGCGGCTAAAGGGCAAGAGTCAGGCCATTGTCGGTATCCGCAAATTAATTGAGCAGGTTGCAGAGTCGGACGCAACGGTTCTTATTTTAGGGGAGTCCGGAACAGGAAAAGAAGTGGTTGCTCGCGCTTTGCATGATGCTTCATTTCGAAAGGACAAGCCGTTTGTACCTATAAATTGTGGCGCGATTCCGGGGGAGTTGTTGGAAAGCGAGTTGTTTGGTCATGAGAAAGGTGCGTTTACCGGCGCTTTAAGTGCCCGGCAAGGCCGCTTTGAAATGGCAGAAGGCGGAACTCTTTTTCTAGATGAAATTGGCGATATGCCTTTAGCTATGCAGGTTAAGTTATTGCGTGTATTACAAGAGCGGACCTTTGAGCGTGTCGGCAGTAACAAAACCATACATTGCGATGTGCGGGTTATTGCTGCCACACACCGATATCTCGAAAATGAAATTAAAGAAAACCGGTTTCGGGAGGATCTGTTTTACCGCTTAAATGTTTTTCCTATTGAAATACCGGCCTTAAAGGACAGGACTGAGGATCTCCCTTTGTTAGTGAATGATCTTGTCTCACGCATGGAAGCGTCCAATCGCGGTTCGGTACGACTGACTAATGCGGCCATGGCCATGCTGATGCAACATGAATGGCCTGGGAATGTCAGGGAGCTGGCAAATCTAATTGAAAGACTCGCTATTATTAAACCCAGAGGGCTTGTCGATACCGCTGATTTACCGGAAAAATTTCAACATTATACAGTTTCTGAAGAAGTTCTTGATGGTTGCGAGGCAGTTGATATAGAAGAAGATGAACAGTCTGAACAAGCAGAAATCATCAGCGCCTTCGAAGGGACAATGAATGCTTTCGAAGGCGTAGTGAATAACTTGGCGCAACTGCCGGAGCAAGGCATCGACTTGAAAGAATATTTGAATGATTTAGAGGTCGATTTGATCCGGCAGGCGTTAAACGAATGTGACGGAGTAGTGGCTCACGCCGCCAAACGGCTGAATATGCGGCGGACAACATTAGTTGAAAAACTTCGCAAATATGATTTGCAGCGTTAAAAGGATGATGTCATTTTTTTGTCGCGTCTTCATAAGGCTTTGATAATTTTATGAAAAATATTTGGTCTGATTTTTGCTTTATTTTCTTAAAGTAAGATTAAGTTGTAAACCAGGGCGATCAGGCATGAATATTCATACAACTCAAAAAAAGCAGAAGACGGAACAGCTTACCGATGCGTTCCGGATTTTTAACGAGCTATCCCAGAATTTATCGGTTTCCTACCAAGGGCTGGAAGAACAGGTTGCTAAACTGCATGGTGAACTGGCGTTTGCTCATAGTGAACGGCTTAAGACCCTTGAGGAAAAAGAAAAACTTGCCAGTCGTTTGGAAAAAATACTGGCAGCGCTTCCGGCAGGCGTTATTGTGCTGGATGCGGACGGCAAAATTTTGGATTGTAACGCGGTAGCGACTGATTTCTTAGGTGAGCCTCTTATTGGCATGGACTGGTCGGATGTGGTCATCCGCAGCCTGATCCCTGTTATCGGAAACCCTCATGAGCGGCAATTGCGTAACGGCAAACGGGTCAATATGACTGTCAGCAGAGATATTGCACGTAATGATCCTGCCGATTCTAGCCAAATTGTTTTGTTATCCGATGTCAGTGAAATGCGAAATCTGCAGGATACATTGAATCAGCAAAAGCAGTTATCGGCCATGGGGGAAATGGTGGCGAGTATGGCGCATCAGGTCAGGACGCCGCTGGCGACAGCCATACTCTACGCGTCGCAAATGAGCAGTCCGGCACTGGATAACGAAAAACGGCAGCGGTTTTCGCAGAAAATTCTGGAACGCCTGCAATATTTGGAAAGGCAGGTTAACGATATGCTGATTTTCGCGAAAGACGGACGCTTGGCTATGGAGACATTTTCATTAGCCGAATTATTAAACCATCTCAGAGAAACGGTGAAAGAGTATACCGGTAGCGGCAGGATTGATTTGCAGATTGTTAATGACGCGCAACATGACGCAATGCTGGGCAATGAAAATGCCTTGCGCGGTGCGTTGCTTAATTTGCTGAATAATGCGGTCGATGCCGTAGGTCAGGCCGGATGTATACGGATTTCCGTGGTTCAGCTCGATGACTGTCAGCTGCGTATCGTTATTAGAGATGACGGTCCGGGCATTGCCGAAGGGCTTTGTCAGCGGGTTTTTGAGCCATTTTTTACGACCAAGGTCCACGGCACCGGTTTGGGTTTGGCCGTTGTTGACAGTGTAGTGAAAGCCCATGGCGGCTATGTGTCTGTTGACTCGTCTCCGGGGCATGGCACCGCTTTTACCTTAATCATTCCCTGTATAAGCCAGGCATGTAATTTGTTACCGGGCGGTTTTTCACATCAGGCTTCCCGGCCTGATGCCCTCCGGGTAAATGCAAATCTGCTCCAGGCAGATTTATCACATCAGGCTTCCCGGCCTGATGCCCTCCGGGTAAATGCAAATCTGCTCCAGGCAGATTTATCACATCAGGCTTCCCTGCCTGATGCCCTTCGGGTAAATGCAAATCTGTTCCGGACAGATTTATCACATCAGGCTTCCCTGCCTGATGCCCTTCGGGTAAATGCAAATCTGTTCCGGACAGATTTGTCCGGTAAGAATCACCATCAAATGGAGATTGGACATGAAACAGTATGATGTGTTGGTTGTTGAGGATGATCTGTCACTCTGCGAAGCACTTTGTGACACTCTGGAGATAGGCGGGTATCGTGTCGTTTCGGCTCGAAACGGTACTGAAGCGCTAATAAAACTGGAGCATGGCCAGTTTAAACTGGTCGTTAGCGATGTCCAGATGCCGGTTATGGACGGCTTTCAATTGCTGAAAAATATGCAGCATAAATATTCGGAAACACCGGTGCTGCTGATGACGGCTTTCGGGACTATTCCCAAGGCCGTCGAGGCTATGCAGGCTGGCGCATCCGATTATCTCATCAAGCCGTTTGACGCGCAGGCGCTGGTGAGTAAAGTGGCTGATTATGTGTCAGCTAATCCGTCGGCGGCCAATGCAGCCGCTAATGAGCGAATCGTGCAAGACGAAAACATGAAAAAACTCTACGCTTTGACTGCCAAAGTCGCTAGAACCGATGTCACCGTGTTGTTGCAGGGTGAAAGCGGAACCGGTAAAGAGGTTATTGCTCGTTATATCCATCAAAATTCAACGTATTATCAAGGGCCGTTTATTGCGGTAAATTGCGCGGCCATTCCCGAAAACATGTTGGAAGCGATGTTGTTCGGCTACGAAAAAGGCGCTTACACCGGAGCGGTTCAGGCCATGTCCGGGAAATTCGAACAGGCTCAGGACGGCACTTTGTTACTGGACGAAATAGCCGAAATGGATTTAGGGCTACAGGCGAAACTATTGCGGGTATTGCAGGAGAAGGAAGTCGAGCGTCTGGGCAGCCACAAAAAAATCAAGTTGAATGTCAAAATTTTGGCGGCAACCAATCAGAAGTTAAAAGAGCAGGTGGAGCTAGGCCGGTTTCGTGAGGACTTGTATTACCGTCTCAGCGTGTTTCCTATTAATATTCCACCGTTACGTAACCGGCCGGGCGATATTTTGCCGCTGGCACAGGAATTGATGCAGCGTCATCGGACGGACGGCAAAAAGTTGCCTGAATTTGATAATGAGGCTGTTAAAAAAATGTTAGCTTATCGTTGGCCGGGTAATGTCAGGGAACTCGATAATGTGGTGCAGCGGGCTCTAATTTTGCGGATTGACGATAAGATTACAGTTGATGATTTGGTGTTTGAGGATGCAGGATCAATGATGAACATCATGAGCGATAGTTCTTTAAATGAGAATGTAGAAACTGCAAGTGAAGTGTATCCGATTGATACTAAAAATGAAAAGATCGAGATCGGAGGGTTGGGCGAAGGCGTTCGCTCGGCTGAAGAAAACATTATTTTACAAACTTTACTGAAGGAAAATGGCAGTCGCAAAATAACGGCTGAAAAATTGGGCATTAGTCCCAGAACGCTCCGCTATAAAATGGCCAGAATGAAAGATTCCGGCGTTATTATTTCATGCTAACAACTGGCATTAAAAATGCATTAAACTCTGCACTATTAAGAATGTAAGAGGGAATCTCCATGAGTGAAATGAATGTCAATCAAGTTTTGGCTCAGATGCGGGCGATGTCGCTTGAAGCCGGTGGCGGTAAAGTCCAAGAGACAGGTGGCGGTGCTGACTTTGCGGCGATGCTGAAGCAGACCATAGGCGCTGTTAATGATACTCAGCAAACTGCCGGAAAAATGACGGAGGCTTTTGAGGCTGGCGACACTAATGTCAGTCTGGCCGAGGTTATGGTGGCTTCGCAGAAAGCCAGTGTTTCATTTCAGGCAATGCTACAGGTCAGAAATAAATTAGTTGAAGCCTATCAAGATGTCATGAATATGCCAATGTAATGCGGCAAACTGTAAATAAAACATGAGCGAACAGAGTGGTAATAGTCTAGTTGAAGCAAATCGCCAGCATGATCCAATGTCAAAGGACAAGGGACATCTTGATGGTGAAGCGTCTCATATTTTTGCGACCAAGGTCGATGCGCATCCGGCCATCAGAGGCTTGGCCGGGCTAACCATAGCGCGTCAGATCGGGCTGATGTTGGGCCTGGCGCTTAGTGTGGCTATTGGCGTTGCTGTTGTTTTATGGTCTCAGGAACCCTCATACGGACGCTTATACTCCGAAATCGGCGAGAGCGACATTTCAGAAATTCTTGAAGTTCTGAATAAGGAAAACATCAAATATAAAGTCGAAACCGGGTCCGGGGCTATTATGGTACCGATGGATCAGGTGAATACCGTAAAGCTCAAATTAGCGGCTCAAGGCTTGCCAAAAAGCAATAGTTTGGGATATGAGCTGCTGGATAAAGAGCAGGGTTTCGGTGCCAGCAAAAGTGTTGAAGCGGTACGCTTTCAAAGAGCCCTGGAAGGCGAGATTGCCCGAACCATTATGTCCATCCAGAATGTAAAGTCGGCCCGGGTGCTGTTAGCCATGCCCGTTCAGTCGGTGTTTGTGCGGGACCGTAAAAAACCCAGCGCTTCCGTTATAGTCAATTTATATCAAGGCAGATCCCTGGATAAGGGGCAGGTCGAATCAATCATTCATTTAGTCGCTTCCAGCGTGCCGCAATTGGATGCCGAGCAAGTAACAGTCGTCGATCAAAAAGGCCAGTTGTTAAATAGCAATGATTCCTCAGTGACGGGCAATTTAACCACCAAGCAGTTTGAATATAAGAAGAATATTGAAGAACACCTGATGGGGCGCATTCAGAATATTTTGTCGCCATTGGTGGGCAGCGACGGAATGCGCGTGCAGATTTCCGCGGATGTGGATTTTACCGAGACTGACAGAACGCAGGAAATGTTCAATCCGGACTTGCCGGCTTTAAGAAGCGAGCAGACATCCGAAGAGCAAAGCTCATTGTCCGCAACTCAAGGTGTCCCCGGCGCGTTATCGAACCAGCCTACCCCGGCAGGTACGGCTCCGGAAGCAACGCCGGCATCGGCCGCGACCAATTCAGCGTCCACGCCCGGATCGGCGTCAAAAAATGCAACCAGAAATTACGAACTGGATAAAACCATTACCCATACCCGGTTGGCTACAGGCGCATTGCGCCGATTGTCGGTGGCCGTGGTCGTTGACGATCGGCATGTGCCCCAGAGTGATGGTACCGTTAAAGGGCAGCCTTATTCGCAGGAAGATATTCATCGATTTAGCGATCTGGTCAAGCAGGCGGTAGGGTTTGACAGTAGTCGAGGGGATCAGGTTACGGTCACGAACGTGGCCTTCAAAATAGACGACATTGTTGAGGCGTTGCCGGCAATACCCGTTTGGGAGCAGGGCTGGTTTCTTGACCTTATAAAGCAAGTGGCTGCGGCGTTGGCTTTATTATTCTTGTTGTTTGGCGTATTGCGTCCCACTATGCGCGGCCTTATCGGCCGGGATCTGGAAGAGAAAAAAGCCGTAGCTTTGGCGGAGGCGCAAGAGAAGGCGGCGGCAATGGGAGGAGACGTTCGTTATGATGAGCGAGGTGTGCCTGTCGCTGTGCCGGCCGGTCAGCAAAACGTAAACTTTGCGGTACCCACTGAAAAGGAGATGCAGGATCTGCTGCTTTTGGATGTGCCCCAGAGTTATGAGCATCGTTTGGAATATGTTAAGAGACTCGTCGATGATGATTCGAAAGTAGTCGCACAAGTTATTAAGTCCTGGATCAAAAAAGATGGCTAAGTCGGAGAAAGAGTTAACCCAGGTTGATCGTGCCGCTGTATTGTTGCTGGCGCTGGGAATGGATAGGGCGGCACTCGTTCTAAAGCATATGTCGCCCAGGGAAGTGCAGATTTTAGGTATCACGATGGCAAGCGTGGGGGAGATTTCCACCGGCATGATGGATGAGGTGGTTGAGGAGTTTATCGTTACGGTAAAAAGACAGACCGCCTTGGGCATGGATACCGATGAGTATATTCGTACTGTATTGATCAGTGCGTTGGGCGCAGACAAAGCGAACAGCATCCTTGACCGAATTTTACAAGGCGGCAATACCAAAGGTATTGAGCAGCTGAAATGGATGGATACCCGGTCGATCGCCGACATGATCCGCTTGGAGCATCCTCAGATTGTCGCGACCATTATGTCTTTAATGGATAGTGAGCAGGCGGCGGATGTAATGATGTTCCTGCCCGAAAGCATGCGTGCCGATTTGATGATGAGAATTGCGACGATGAAAGGCATTCAGCCCGCTGCTCTGCGCGAGTTGGATCAAATCATGGAAAAACAACTAACCGGCTCTGATAATGTTAAGTCGACAAATATCGGCGGCGTCGATGCGGTGGCCAATATTTTAAATTTCCTTGATGGCGGAGCCGCAGATTTAGTGATGTCCGGAATTGCCGAGCACAGGTCTGAACTGGCCCAGGAAATTCAGGAAAAAATGTTTACCTTTGAAGATCTCACCTCTATCGATGAAAGAGGCATGCAAACCTTGTTGCGTGAAGTTTCAACCGGACAGCTGTTGCTGGCGTTGCGTGGCGTGGGCAGTGAACTTAAGGAGAAAATATTCAGCAATATGTCCAAGCGGGCGGCAGAAATGCTGCGTGATGACCTGGAAGCTTCGCCCCCAGCCAAGTTAAGTGAAGTAGAGCTAGCGCAGAAAGATATATTGGCTATTGCTAAAAAATTAGCGGATGCAGGGGAGATGCAAATGGGGGTTGGCGGTGAAGAGCTCATCTAAGACGCCCAGATTCACCGCAGCCGAGCTGGAATCGTTAAGATTATGGAGTATGCCGGACGTTTCCGGAGCAGAGGCCAAGGAATCGGAGACGGTGGAGCTTGAGGATGAACCGACGCCGATTTTAACGGTTGATGAAATTGAAGCCATGCAAAAGCAGGCGTATGACGAAGCGTTTGCACAGGGCAAAATGCATGGTTTTCAGCAAGGCTTCGATGAAGGTTCAAAAAAAGGCTACGACGATAATTTGCACTTGTTGCAAAGCCAAGCTGCGACACTGGTCAGTCTTTTAGAGTCTTTAAGCGAACCGTTTAAACATCTTGATGAGGAAGTAGAAAAAGAGCTGGTTAAACTGTCAATAGCCATTGCCACGCAAATGATACGTCGGGAAATCAAGTTGGACCCGGGGCAAATTATCGCTGTTATTCGGGAATCAATTAATGTTTTGCCGTTGGCATCGCAAAAAATTAGTTTGAAATTACATCCTGAAGATGCCGAGTTGGTGCGATCCGCATTAGCGCTGGATGAGATGTCGCCAAGCTGGGCCATAATTGAGGATCCATTGATTACTCAAGGCGGTTGCGAAGTTAACACGGATATTTCACATGTTAACGCAACTGTGGAACATCGGTTGGCTGCGGTTATCGCTACTTTGTTGGGTGGTCAGAGAGAGAGTGACAACAAGACTGCTGTCGGTACTCTTGAGACATGTTCGCCATCCATAGAGAGCGAGCCAGAAAATACGTCTTCGCGGGCGGAGATAGCGGGGCAATCCACAGAGTCGTTGCCGATAGCGCAAGAAGCCGTTAACGAGGATAAAAGTTTGTGATTCCGGATGCGGATCGATCGCAAATTTGGCTGGCTAATTTAAAACCTTATTCTGAAAGATTAGCGCAAGTGCCTGAGCTTGTTGTCGAAGGCAAGCTTTCCCGGATGGTTGGTTTAACGCTGGAAGCGGTGGGCTGTCGGGCTGCTATCGGTTCACGCTGCCGCATTGAGGCCAAAAACGGCAGAATGATTGAAGCGGAAGTTGTGGGTTTTTCCGATGCACGCATTTTCTTGATGCCGACTGCTGAAGTTCATGGGCTTGAGCCTGATTGCCGAGTCATCCCTATGGGTAAAAACAGCTTGGCTAAAGTAGGTTTCGGTCTGCTGGGGCGTGTGCTGGATGGCGCCGGCAATGCGCTTGACGGCAAAGGCCCCCTTAAAACGGATGCGCTGATTTCACTGAACGGCGTGCCGATTAATCCTCTTACCCGAAAGCCTATACGAGAACCGCTTGATGTCGGTGTTAGGGCTATAAATTCGATACTTAGCGTGGGACGCGGTCAGCGTATGGGCTTGTTTGCCGGTACCGGGGTGGGCAAAAGCGTGTTGTTGGGCATGATGACCAAATTTACCACGGCGGATATCGTTGTGGTCGGGCTGATTGGTGAACGAGGCCGAGAAGTTAACGAATTTGTGCTGAAGACCTTGGGAGAAGACGGGCTTAAAAGAGCCGTCGTAGTGGTTTCTCCAGCGGATTGTCCGCCCTTGATGCGTGTTCATGCGGCATTATTATCAACCAGCATTGCCGAGTATTTTCGTGATCAGGGTCTTGATGTTCTGTTGCTGATGGATTCTTTAACGCGCTTTGCGCAGGCGCATCGTGAAATCGCCCTGGCCATTGATGAGCCGCCGGCCACCAAAGGCTATCCGCCTTCAGTGTTCGCCAAATTGCCGCATTTAGTCGAGCGCGCCGGTAATGCCGATCACGGTGGCGGCTCTATAACCGCATTCTATACGGTGCTGGTCGAGGGCGATGATACTAATGATCCAATTGCCGATGCTGCCCGAGGGGTGCTGGATGGGCATGTTGTATTGTCCAGAAGTTTGGCTGAATCCGGGCATTTCCCCGCTATCGATATAGAGGCTTCAATCAGTCGGGTTATGCCGGATATTATTGACGCCGGGCATATGCAAATGGCGCGGGATCTAAGGCGATTGTATTCGCTTTATCAGCAAAACCGCGATTTGATCAGTGTCGGCGCTTATCAACCGGGGTCGAATCCCAGGCTCGACAAAGCGATCGAAAAAAATCCGGCGATTTTGGATTTTTTGCAACAGGACATGGATGAGGCCGTGGATATAGATCGGAGTTTACAAGAGCTGGCGCAGTTACTGGGTGTAAAAAGGACTGTTGCCGGTTGATTAAAGTTTCTTCGGGATATAAAGGGCACAAGTGAAAAAATCGCAACGCATTAAAACGATTGTGGACATTAAGGCGAGTCAGGAAAAGAACGCTCTTGAAGTACTGGGCGCGGTTCAGGGAAAACACCAAGGCATGCAGGCACAAGTTGAAGGATTAAGAAACTATCGGAGGGAATATCAGGATAGATTCGATCAGCTGGGTGTTAAAGGCGTCAATGTTGCGCAGCTTCTGGAGTTTAGATCGTTTATTGATAAGCTCGATAAGGCAATAATGGGTCAGGAAAAAATGCTGGATTCAATTGAAGCTGAAGTGGTAGCCAAAAGAAAAATATGGGAAGAGCTGCATCATAAAACCCGAAGTTTACAGAAAGTTTGCGATTCAGCTTTAAAGATAGAGATGAAACAAGAGGCTAAGCGGGAGCAACAGGAACAGGATGAGCGGGCATCCAGAATCGGGCGCAATAACTCAAGTGGTATGGGAAATGCCTGATAATTAATGAATCTCAGGGGGATTGATTATGGTTATTGAAAATGCAAATTTATTATCTTTGGCTTCCGGCAGTGCTACAGTTGAAGGTGTGACTCCGCCTTTGCTTGATGGCTCGGGGATTACCGAAGGTTTCTCGGATGCATTGGTTGCGCAGATTGAGCTGTTAAACGCTATAAAAACTGAGGATTCTGCGCCTGTGCAGATGCCGGATCCTATCGATTTACAGGCTCTCAGTGATCGGCAAGGCGTTGCCGGTTTGTCGGTAGGTAGAGTCGATACGCAAGATTTTGCCGCTTTACTAGGCAATGATTTGCCGCCGTCATACAAAACAAAAGACGATGTCGATCATGAGGCTGCCTTGGCTGCGGTAACTGATACCTTAAAATATATCGGATTAGAAACTTCGGCTGGAGAAAAGGCCGAAGTGGCTGAGCAAAACATCAAAGATGTGCTCGCAATGGCTACTCCGGTCCCGCAAAACACAAAAAATATAATTGCAACGACCGCCCCTGCCGGGCAAAGTGCGCAAGGCATGAGCGGCAAAGCGGTTCCGGTCGAGCAAAACATCGCGGATGTGGTCGTTGAGTCAGGGCAGATCCTGCAAGATGTCGTTGTTATTGATGCTCCGGTGCAAATGGATTTGGATCAGGGCAATGAAAAGCCTGATAAAAGGCAGGCTGAAGGAGATGCTCAATTACCGGTTGTTGATAATAATGGCATAACGGAAGAGGTGTTGGCAGCGGCTGTTATCGCTCCTCCGGTAATGCAAGCCGAGCAAGCCAAAATAGCCAAAATAGCCAATAATTTGGTGTCTGCAAATGCCGATAAAGAAGCTATGTTACTGTCTTTTACAAAGTCGTTGATTGCCGGTGCTACACCGAATCAGCCGGCGAACACTCCTGAAAACAAGTTACAAAGTGAAACGGTTTTTCGTCAGCCGGTTCTGGATAAACAAGTTTTCAATTTAAACGATTTTCAGAATTCGGGGCAAACTGAAAAGGCCGGGCGAGCTGATCTGCAGGCCTTCAGTTTGGAGGGAGAAAAGGCTTTGCCGCGGGTTGGATCGGATATAGCTCCGCCTAATAGGGTTATTGATAATAAAACAGATATTCCAGCAATAACCAAGCCGCTATCGCATCCGGAATGGAGCAAGGATCTGGGAGAGCGCATTGTATGGATGAACAGCAAGGCCATACCATCAGCAGAAATCAAGTTGAATCCGCCGCATCTGGGGCCAATATCGGTTCGCGTTGATGTTGTCGATGATCAGGCAACTGTCGTATTTACAGCACAACATGCAGCTGTAAGGGAAACGCTTGAGGCTTCCATCCCTAAGTTGCGGGAAATGATGAGCGGTCAGCAGCTTAATCTGGTGGAGGCTAACGTTTTTCAAGGGCCTGCGTCAGATCAAGGCCGCTCACAGGCGCAAAATTTTGCACAAACAGCTGATGGCCGGAGGCAGGTGCCAATGACTGTTGCCGGCGATGGAATTGATGAGGTGGAACAAGAAATCGCAAGCGGACAGGCTGTCGTCAGTAAAGGTTTGTTGAGTATTTACGCGTAGAGAAAAGAAGGTTTATATTTAATATTGCTCTTGTCGTGCCGAGATATTGACTTTTTTTCCGGGATTATGTTGTTTCTGCACTGCATGCTTTCCAATGTCTGAAAAAGCATCTATAATGCGCGGTTCTTAGGAGCTATCAGCTCCTCCTTGCTTTACCATCTTTATTAAGACAGAGGTGGGAGGCTTAACCCGAAAGGAGAAATTATGCGACATTATGAAATTGTCTTTTTAGTTCATCCGGACCAGAGTTCCCAGGTTCCTGCGATGATTGAACGTTATAAATCAACCATCGAAACCGCATCCGGCAAAATCCATCGTTTGGAAGACTGGGGTCGTAGACACTTGGCTTATCCAATTAATAAAATTCATAAAGCGCATTATGTGCTGATGAATGTCGAGTGCGATCAAGCTACCTTGGAAGAATTGGAAAGTGGCTTCCGTTTTAATGATGCCATTTTGCGTAGCATGACTTTATTGCAAAAAGCTGCTGTTACTGAGCCATCTATCATTGCCACGTCAACAGCTGAAGAAAATAAAGTAGCGGAATCAAGAGCTAAAGATGCGGCGGCCAAAGCAGCAGTGTCTGCAGACGCCGATGACGAAGTTGATTTGGATGATATCGACGAAGACTTTGACGCTGATGCGCTCGCTTCCGAATAACACTTTTAACACTTGAATTTACGAGAATTATTATGGCACGTAACATTAGACGCAAAAAATTCTGCCGATTCAGTGCAGAAGGTGGAACAGAGATCGATTATAAAGACCTGGATTTATTGAGTGATTACATCACTGAAACCGGTAAAATCGTTCCTAGCCGCATTACAGGAACCAGCGCCAAGTATCAAAGACAATTAGGCGTTGCAATAAAACGTGCACGGTTTATTGCATTATTGCCTTTTTGCGACGCTCACAAATAATACGCTGGACGATCAGTGGGCTTTTTAGCTGAATACATTATGCGGGGAAGAATGCAAGCCATGATAGTGGCCTCTTCTCTCGCGATATTGTCACTGATCATGCCTCCAGTGAGTATAGTAAGTTCGGCCTCCGTTGCTCTCGTCACATTAAGGCGGGGAGCCGTCGAAGGCTTAGTGGTTTTGGGGTGCTCAACTGCGATAGCGGGGGTATTAGGTTTTTTTCTATTAGGCAATTATCAGTTTGTATTGCTTTATGGAATGGTGCTGTGGGTTCCTGTCTGGCTGATTTCGATCGTCCTAAGAGAAGGACGATATTTGTCGCTGGCGGTTGAAATTGCGGTATTGCTTGGTATTTTTGGAGTCATTGGCTTTTATCTCTTTAATACCGAGCCGGCAGCGATGTGGAAGACTATGCTTTCACAAATGATGCCTCCGAATGCTCCGGTTGAAGATGTTCAGCGTGCGTTTGATATGCTGTCTCATTATATGACCGGAATAGTGGCAGCTGCATCGGTGTTTGGCTTGCTGTTCGGTCTGTTTCTGGGCCGGTGGTGGCAGGCTTTACTGTATAACCCTGGCGGGTTTAGACAAGAGTTTTTGTCATTGAGAACGCCTCCAAGGTTGGCAATAGGCAGTATTTTAGTGGTAATTATTGCATCATTAAGCTCTGGTGTGATTTCTGAAATATCGTGGAATATCGCTATCTTGCTGTTTGTGCTTTACACCTTTATTGGGACGTCAGTATTGCATACCGTATTTGCCGCGATGAAAATGGGTCGCTATATAGTGCCGATGTTTTATGTAACAATGTTTTTGATACCCCATGCCATGTTGCCGGTTGCTATAGTCGGGCTGAGCGATGCTTGGATGAACTTACGAAATAAAATTTCGAATCAACATACGTCTTGATGGCGTGAAAAAAATAGCCGGATAAAATCCGATAATGAGGTAATAAAAGATGGAAGTTATTCTTCTTGAAAAGGTAGCGAACTTAGGTAACCTGGGTGATAAGGTTGTCATTAAAGCAGGTTATGGTAGAAACTATCTTGTTCCATATGGTAAAGCTGTTCCTGCAACAGCTACTAAAATTGCTGAATTTGAAGCGCGCCGTGCAGAACTTGAGAAAGCGGCAGCTGAGAAGCTGGGTGCGGCTCAAGAACGCGCCAATGCATTGAGTAAGCTTCAGATTGTTATTACGCATAAAGCTGGTGATGAAGGCAAATTATTCGGTTCAATAGGCACGCAAAATATCGCTGACGCCATTACCGAAGCGGGCGTTGCCGTTGAAAAGCATGAAATTCGTTTGCCTCAAGGTGTTATTCGTCAAATCGGTGAATATCAGATCGATATTAGTTGCCATACCGATGTCGTTGTAAAAATGCCTATTAAAATTGCTGCTGAAGCATAATAATCAAAAGTACAAGGTAAAAAGAGTAAAAGGTTGAAGGGGCGAGTAAAATCTTCCCTGAAGCCTTAACTTTTCGACTATGCGCGCTTTTTACTCCAGCCTTTTTTATCTCTTAATTCCTCTCATATTAGTTCGCCTGATCTGGCGAAGCATTAGCGCGCCCTTATACCGATACAGATGGGGTGAGCGGTTTGCCCTCTATAAGAAAAGCTTTCCTCATAATGTTATTTGGTTTCATGCGGTCTCTGTAGGGGAGGTCGAAGCTTTAATTCCGTTAGCCAAAAAAATACAACTGGAATATCCCCATGTAGCGTTATTAATTACGACCACGACACCTACAGGGTCTGCCCGGGTTAAAGCGCTCATGAAGGACAGTGTGGAGCATGTCTACTTGCCGTATGACATACCGTGTGCGGTCAACCGATTTATGCGGTGCTTTAAGCCTAGAATGGCTGTCATCATGGAAACTGAGATTTGGCCTAATCTGTTTGCCTATTGCGGCAAAAATGAAATCCCTTTGTATATTATCAATGCTCGATTATCGCAAAAGTCGGCACGTGGTTATCAAAAAATCCCTGCTCTTATTTCCCCAGCTTTAGCTTGCGTCAAGTTAATTGCTGCGCAAACGCAGGATGATGCCGGCCGGTTTGCTACGATTGGCGCAAAAACTGAAAAAATCAGAACGTTAGGCAATATAAAGTTTGATGTTGAGGTTCCAAATGAAATTGTTGAGCAAGGCGTGCAATTAAAAGCCGAATTGTTTGCGGACCGGTTTGTTTGGCTGATTGCCAGTACTCACAAAGATGAAGAGGCAATATTCCTTAAGATTTATAAAGAAGTAAAGCAGCAAATTCCTGAGCTCTTGCTGGTTATTGTTCCAAGGCATCCTGAGCGCTTTGGTGATGTGAAGAAACTGTGTGAGCTGAGCCAATTAGCTGTTGTAATGCGTACATCTGGAGAAATTTGCCGTCAGTACGATGATGTTTATCTGGTCGATACAATGGGGGAGTTAAAGATGCTTTACGCGGCCTCTGATGTGGCTTTTGTCGGCGGTAGTATGATGCCTGTTGGTGGGCATAATATTCTTGAGGCCGCCGCAGTTGGAACTCCGGTTTTATTTGGTCCGTATATGGCAAATTTTAAAGAAATAGCTGAAGGCGTGCTGAAGCAGGATGCGGCAATGCAGTGTCAGGACGAGAGCGAGATTATCAACGCGGTTAATGCTCTGTATGCGGATCCAGCATATAGGCAATCGCTGGCTAAAAAAGGCCAAGCGTTTGTTCGGCAGAACCAAGGTGCGGTCACTAGAATTTTTGACATGCTTAGCCAAGATATTTAAATTTAGCTCAGGCTCAATTTGTCCGTCCATGCGGCGTTATATATTGCATTCCGTTTTATATAATATCGCGGCAATATGTTGCCGATACAAAGTATAAATTCTTATTGGTAATGGCGGTCGATTTGATGAATAAGACGCTGCAATGCAGTGTCAGGCTGATATGAGACCTGCTTTATTTTGCAGTCAACGCGGTTTATTTGCCCCCCGTATTTAATGGAGATAATTGTGATGGTAATTATTTCCAGGGAAGTAAAGAATATGCTTTTATCGGGCAGAATAATATTACACTCTATATGCATACCTTCAGTGATTGTAGATTGCTGATTTTTAGATTGATCGATATAGGATAGGCCGGCAACGCTGATGTCAATTACATTAAAGCATTCTGTTTGATTTTGATGCTGAATTTTAACGGGAATATTAATAGGTACTTTTACTCTGCGAGTGTCTCTTCGTTGTACCCACTCTATGGTTTGGGGAGAGAAGCCTTTGGTTAAATGCGGCATCAATATTATGCCCATTAAGATCACTTAAGGTAAAGGTAACTGTGATACCTTCAAAACTACCAGAGACTGTCACGGTATTTTACATAAGCGATCTTTATTAAATCTTCCGTTTTGGCATCCCTCCAGAAAAATATGGCTCCCTTCAATACGAGTAATCACAGTTAAAAGTGTGCTTGTTGCGAACTTTCCAGGAACAATAATTGAAAGCAGGGTGTTTTTGTTAAGCAGTTGGTTTAGTTTTTTTCTGACATCGGCTTGATCGGTAATTGTGTAATTATTATATAAATTGCCTATGATTTTGGATTTAGTGACGTGTTTATGGTGTGGTTCGGCATGATCTGCTTGATGTAATCAACACTGTATTTCCTCGTTATGTATTTGGTGAAGTTTATTGATAGCTTTATTCAAGCAATAATTTAGCCATAAATATAATTAATATTTATTTCAATTACTTGTTGATCCTATGAGGATGTCGCAATGTTATGGAAAGCTTGTTTTATAATTTGAGAGGCAATATGCACCCTGATGTATGTGTCGGGTATAGATAAAGCGGCAAGGCTGTGGCTGGATGCTGAGCAATTTGGACATACATATCAGCTATTTCGGCATCAAGCTGGGCATTTTTTGATGGCATTGCTAGCTATAGTCAGTATATAGATAGGCAAAAAAACCTCCCTGCCATGCTGGGAACGGCAGAGAGGTTAAGCGGTGTATTATTAGTAATACCGCTAGTAGGTACAGCACTAGGAGGAGGGCTGATCATCTTAAGCTTGGCAGTTTTTCGCCAGAACCTATTTGATTTAAATAATAAATAAATTTTAAAAGTTATCTGTGCGTTATCGCTCATAATTAAATATATGCATTGTCGCCGTTTCATTAATGTAAATCTTAATATCTCAGGCCACTATCACCGGGTTTTAAACTAATGTAGTTATTCAATTTGTCATAACAACGCGGATTCAAGTGGTTTTGCTAATCTCGTGGCAACAAAAGTCACTTGTGGTTCGTTAATATCGTTGACTTTCCTTGTATGATAAGCTGGCTATTTATGCGGCGAATAGTTTCAAGGATAAGCTTTATTATGCTGATAAAGTCAAAACTTTTGTTTTGAAAATTCCCACTGTTTTTATAAATTTTACTAGCTGGCTATATTGTAGGAACGTTACACCATGAATGAAATAAAAGACAAATCAGTTCAGGCCTTTATTGATGAATTGGCCAGTAAGGCTCCTACTCCTGGTGGTGGTAGCGCAGCAGCGGTGATGGGGGCTCAGGCGGCGGCTTTAATCAGCATGGTTTGTAATTTGACGATAGGTAAGCCTAAGTACGCTGAAGTTGAAGCTGAAATGCAGGTGCTGTTGGAAAAGTCGGAAGCGTTACGTGAAACACTAACAAGCATGATAAAAGCTGACGTTGATGTCTTTGATCGCCTAATGGCAACGTATGGTTTGCCAAAAGACTCTGACGAAGAAAAGGTTGCGCGCAGTGAAGCAATTCAATCGGCGTTAAAAGAAGCCACTATAATACCTTTGAAATGCGCAAACGCTTGTGCAAAAGCTATTACGTTGAGCAGAATTGCTGCAGAAAAAGGTAATACCGGTGTGATCAGTGATGCAGGTGTTGCGGTAATGGCGGCCTATGGAGCATTAAAAAGCGCAGCGTTAAATGTATATATTAATGCCGGAGGGCTTAAAGATAGGGAATTTGCTGATGCGAAATTAGCTGAGCTGGAAGCTATTTTGAACGGAGCGGATACGGCAGCGGAAGAGGTATATCAAATCGTTAAAGCCAAGCTTTAGCTATTAAATATTATTGATGTTTGAAACGCTTAGATTGCACTATCAGTCATTCGTCAAGGCGAGGAAAGTAGGGCTGAATGTAGTTATTTTAATAAATCATTACGGATGACGAAAAAAGTGTTGACGATATGGGGGAACATCGTTAATATAGGCAGCTCTTCCAGGGTGGTTGAGAAGTTAAACAAGCCATTACAAGAAGATCGTCGGGGTATAGCGCAGTTTGGTAGCGCGCCTGCTTTGGGAGCAGGATGTCGGGAGTTCGAATCTCTCTACCCCGACCAATTCGGCGCTTGTAGCTCAACCGGATAGAGCACCAGCCTTCTAAGCTGGGGGTCGCAGGTTCGAGTCCTGCCAAGCGCGCCATTCACAAAAGTATTCCAATACCACCATAATATGGTGAGCGTAGCTCAGTCGGTAGAGCCCCGGATTGTGATTCCGGTTGTCGTGGGTTCGAGCCCCATCGTTCACCCCATTATCTTTCTGCATTAAATCAACCAGTTATAAAATAAAACCTAAATTTGGCTTTTTCAGGCGAATTTTTTTTGGTTTTAATCGCTAGGAATATCCTTCGTCTGCAAACCCATCAGCTTTTCTTGGCTGACTTCCCTTACAAAATTATTTGTCATCTATGTGTTTGATTTTATAGGTGAATATCTCGTCAAAATTAATGCGTCCGATGCTTCTTTCTTTTTAAAAAGACCGGAGAAAGACCGGCCGGTTTTTAGGTGCTTCTCAGTTTTTTCCGGGAAAGATCGTTCAGGAAATCCAAGCGCAACCCTGTAAATCAACACCATCTATTTTCCATTTATCAACACTGACTTTACCAGTTTAATATGATAAGTACTCATACAAAATTAACTTGGTATTTTCCGCCGAGATTTTGAAAGATATCCTGAAGGGCATTTCGGAGCGCTTCAAAACTGGCGTAAGCTTCCCACGGTAGCCATTCATACTTGATTTTCT
>Ga0208262_1000011_pt1 | contig 129070 bp, 102 predicted proteins | sample LakWasMet15_LOW5_2_FD_183863 | JGI IMG/M metagenome (GOLD analysis project Ga0208262, IMG submission 183863) | Freshwater sediment methanotrophic microbial communities from Lake Washington under simulated oxygen tension - Sediment Metagenome... | ecosystem: Environmental > Aquatic > Freshwater... | reverse complement strand
AACTACCAGAATATATATTGGTCATGTAAGAAGATGAAATCAAGTAAGCCTCAGTTCCAGCGGTAAATTGATACCAAACGTCTTTGGTGCTATAAGTCGAGCAAGTAGACGCAACTCCTACAGATGAAGTAGCATAGGTTGTAGATGGCACTACTAATTGAGTTTCTCCATCGGCGTCTAAAACAATAGGAGTTGCGTTATCACATAAATTATTTGCGGGCGATGGTCTCGGAATTATATTTATAGTAAATGGCCAGTTTCTATTAACATAGGAATTATAAACACGCAAATAATAGGTAGTACCTATTTGTAATAATCCAGTATCTTTTGTACTACCACCACTATAACTGTCAAATTGTCCCATAGCACCTCCGGCTAATGAATTACAATCTCCAGAATAAATGTCTATATTTATAGTTTGACTACTAGCGGGAACGCCGACTACTGTTGCATAATTTTCGGTGGCAACAAACTTATACCAAACATCTCCAAGGATGGCTTGGTACATAGCGTTACTTAATTGGGATGCTAATTCAATATTGGCTCCAGTCAAATTGCCAACTGTAGCAGTTCCTGTCAACAATACAGCATTACTGCATAAATCATTTGCAGGTGCATCAGGTGCCTTAACCAATCTAAAATTAAACTGATTACCAGAATAATTGGGATTGTAGATACTTAAATCGATTAACCTCAAATAATATTGGCTGCCCACTTCCAAATTGTCTAAATACGTGAACCCGGTTTTACAATATTGATATACTAAACTATTGCAATCGGTACCTTTAAATAATTCTGCTTTTAAACTGTTATTGGCATCTAGGATATACCTTGTAGCATTGGCAGTAAAAGTAAACCACAAATTCCCAGAAGTAGCATCAATTGTGGTATTGCTACAAACCGGTGTTGGAGAACTCATGGTAGCTCCAGTAAAATTGGCAACTACTATGGTTGAGGAGTTTAGATCTTCTTGTGGGTCTATTTGAACAGCACTCAAACAAGTACTATTTAAGGGTGTAGTTGTAGCATTATAATCACTACTCCAGCCATTACATTCTAAATTAGCATTCTTTACTTGAACGATATAATTTGTAGAAATAACCAAACCTGATAAGGTATAGGGTTTTGAACTTACAGGAACTTCAGTCCAAGCGCCACTTGTTCCAATTTTATATCTAAGAATCCAAGAAGTATCTAATGAATCCCAATTTAAAGTCACTTCGTTTGTGGAATTCGTACTCGTAATATTGTTTGCGACATAGCAATTGTCAATACTAATATCATCAATTGCTGCAGGAGGTTGTGTTCCTGAGGCGTTAACATAATTATGCCAAATAAAAACTAATTTTTTAGTAACACCCACCGATGCGTTTCCTAAAAGCGCAGGGCTAAGATCTATTTGTTTATTAACCCATGAAGCACCTTGTGTTGCTAAAGTAAATAGTGGAGATACAGACAAATTATTATCCAAATTAGGATCTAAAACCTGATCACTTGGCAATAAATAAACGGTTAAAGTAGCATTATAAGCTCCTTGTGTTAGGGTTTTAAATTTTAATACAAAATTATTGGTATTAGCAGGGAAATAAACATCTCGATATAGTTTTGAAATACTAGCGCTGGTAGTTGTATACTGATGTTGATACGGAATTCCTGTCGAATTCGAAACAAAAGCACAACCGGCTCCAGTATAACCGGCAGTAGGCACGGTGCCAACATTCCATTTGTTAACTCCTGAGTTGGATTGAAAACTCCACCCACTTGTTCCTTGCTCAAAGCCTCCATTGTTGACTGTGGGACTAATAACAGTTGTAACTTGTGCACTTATTGAATTTGCAAATAATAGGAATAGAATTAGAAATAAACTATTTTGGAATTTAACTTGATTTAAAAATGGCATAGGTTTTTTTTAGTATGGAAAACTCGTACTAAAGTAAGTAAAAATATTTAATAAATTCAAATTAAATAATTCGGGTTCAACTTTATAAGTTTTTTAAGAGCAGTTGAATTAAAGTTTATTCAAAATGAAAGGCAATTTTTTGTTGTCTCTTATTGAATCATTTCCAAAATCGCATAGCAGTATTACTTATTCCAAATCTTCCATGCTTTCTCGGCTTGGAAAACCAGCATTTCATAACCGTTTTTGGTAACGGCTCCTTTCTTTTTGGCTTTCTTCAGGAAGACAGTTTCCTCGGGGTTGTAAACCAAGTCAAATGCAATGTGCTTGTTAGTGAAATACTCATAGGGAATTGGTGAAAATTCCTTGGTGTTGGGGCTTGTGCCCAATGGTGTGCAATTAATGATAATGTGGTAATTATCAAATGTAGTTGAGTTGATTCGTTGATAATCAATGGTGTTTTCTGAGGCTTCTCTTGAAACGAAAGTGTACAAAATACCCAATTTGTTGAGCGCAAAGGCAACGGCTTTTGCGGCACCGCCAGTTCCAAGAATCAGTGCTTTTTTGTGATGCGGATCCAACAAAGGTTTTAAGGATTTCATAAATCCATAGGAATCGGAATTGTATCCTTTTAAGTTTCCTTTTTTGGTAAACCGAATCACGTTTACAGCGCCAATTTGAGCCGCACTTGGGGAAAGTTTGTGCAAATAGGGAAGTATCGCTTCTTTATAGGGAATGGTAACGTTTAGTCCTTTTAAATCGGGGTTTTCGGTAATTAGTTTTGGAAATTCCTCGATAGTTGGCAAGTCAAAATTGTCATAAGAACAATCGGTTAAATTTCCCAGAGCAAATTTATCTGTAAAGTACTTTTTAGAGAAAGAATAGGCAATGTCTCTGCCAATTAGACCGTACTGTCTCTCCAACATATTAATGTGATCCATATATTGTAAGGGGTAATGAATATAGGCTTCTAACATGGTGTCCATTAAGTTCAGCTGGCAACCATTTTGGCATCGATTTTAAAAGTCTAATGGCTTCATTACCTGAATTTACACCTGCATCACGGACTATTTTTATATTCGTTATAGCTCCATCTTTTTCAACTACAAATTGAGTAAATATCTTTTGAGCTCCATTTTGTTCCGTCAATTCTTCAGGGATTTTGAAGTTTTTTGAAACATACTTACTCATTGCACTCATTCCGCCAGGGAATTCCGCTTGAACTTCAACTGATGCAGCGTTGTAAATGGTATTATCACTATCGTTATCTTCAGTTGGAGCTTCAGTATTATCTGATTCTGGTGAAATAATTTTTGGTTCAATTTCCTTTATTATTACCTCTTCCTTTTTTTCAGCAGCAACTTTTTTCTTAGATTGACCAAAAGAACTAAGGGAACACAATAGGAGAATAACAAAAATTAATTTCTTCATGATTATTTTTTGTATTTGGCAATATAGCGTTGCACCATTTTACGAGACCAAACGATAGGAAATAATTCTTCCAAAAGCGTTAGGTTTTTATAGCTCAAACGCATACCATTACTCAAATGGAAATAACCTTTTTCTTTTTCGTTTAGCATCAAATGCAAACCTGCCAAACGGTATTCTATTTCAAATTCTTCTGGGAAATATTCCGCAGCTTGAATTAAAGTTAGCGCCGCATTATTGAATTCGCCTAAGAACTGCATCATATCAACCCAAAACAACCAAGTATCCAATTGATAATCGCCAAACTCTACGGCTTTTCTATAGCCAAATTCGGCTTCTTCAAATAAGTTAATGGCTCTGTTTATGGTTGCATATCGTTTCCAATACAAACGATTTTGGTCGTCAATAGCAAGCGCTTTATTTACATAAAACAAGGCTTTTTGATAATTTTTTTGACGTACATAAAAATCGGTGATGGCTATCCAACCTTTGTCCAACAAAGGATCTTCGTGAACCGTTTTATTGAAATATTTTAAGGCTTGGGTTTTGTTTCCTAGTTTTTCATAGGATTTCCCAATTCGCAATAAAGCATAGGAAGTGGGATCATCTAGTTCGATGGTACGGTTGTAACTTTCAATAGCGTCTTCGTAGCGTTTTAATCTCTCAAGTGCTTTTCCTTTTTCCATGAAAGCACCCAAAAATTCATCATCTATATAGGTGGCAAATTCAAAAGCTCGTAACGCATTTTCGTAATCTTTGATGCCATAATGCAATCTTCCCATTTGGTGCCAAGCAATTTCGCTATAAGGACTACGGTCTATGTATTTAGTAAGGTATTCAATGGCTTCCAGATTTTGGTCTAAGAATTCAAAACAGTACACTACATTATAGAGTGCGGATTGATCTTCCAAATCTTCTTCCAAACACTTGATGAAGTTCTCTTTGGCCAATTCTAAATTATCCATAAAAAGATATTCCATTCCGATTAAATTATACACATCGGCATAATCTTCGGTATGTCGTAAAGCTATGGTCAAATATTCCACGGCTTTTTCATGGTCATCTCTTTTGGAATAAATATTGGCTTTTTGAATAAAGATTTCTTCGTTGGTTGGTTCGATGGCGTACAATTCGTTGAGTAATTTTTCAGCTTGATCAAGCTTGTCATCATAAACCAACATTTCTACTTGAACTAACTTTAAACCAGTAGATTTAGGATGTTGTTCTAAAGCTAATTTTAGGGCTTTTTTGGCCAAAGTAGCTTTACCGATATCGAGGTAATGTAGAATGATTTCCTCGAACTCCTCAGAATCGAAAAACAATACTTTGTTGGTTTTCAACATCGATTCGAATTTCTTTAAGGATAAGTTGTAGTTTTCTTCTTCGTCGCTCAATTGCATAATGTAGGGTTTAAATTATACTTAATAAAAGTAAGTATTCACTTTGGGGTATTACTTAAAGGGGGATATTGTTGTAAACAATTTAATTAACAAATTATCAATGGCAATAACAATTTCAAAATACAATGGTAATATTAATTTTCATTTTGAATTTCATCCATAGCCTCAATAATAATGGCGCAACCTTCTTTAATTTCCTCTTCAGAAATGTTTAGCGGTGGAGTAATGCGAATGGCACAACCTTCAAAAAGTAGCCAAAATAAAATCAAACCTTTATCTTGACATTTTAAAATCACTTGATTGGTGATTTCGGGATTTTTTGTCATTGCTGCCAACATCAAACCTTTACCGCGGATTTCTTCTATCAAAGGATGTACCAAAAGCTCCCGAAACAGTTTTTCCTTGCTTAAAGTTTGCTGTATCAAATCGGTTTCGGTAATTTCCTGCAAAGTCGCTAAACAAGCTGCCGCAATGACAGGGTGTCCACCAAAAGTTGTGATGTGTCCCAATTTTGGATCATGACTTAATAAATCCATGTGTTTGGAGTTGGCAACAAAACCGCCAACAGGCATTCCGCCACCCATTCCTTTACCTATAATAATTACGTCGGGGATGACGTTGTAGTTTTCAAATCCGAATAGTTTTCCGGTTCTTCCAAATCCAGGTTGGATTTCGTCTATAATAAGTAAAGCGCCAACGGCTTCACAACGCTGTTTTACTTTTAAAAGAAAATCATTAGCGGGTTGAATAAAACCAGCGCCACCTTGTATGCTTTCCAAAATAACTCCAGCTGTTTTGGTGGTTATTTTTTGTAAATCGTCTTCGTTATTGAAAGTTATAAAATCCACATCTGGGATTAATGGGCGAAAAACTTGTTTGCGTTCTTCAAATCCCATCACGCTCATCGAACCCATAGTATTGCCGTGATAAGCATTGTTGCAAGATATTAACTGACTTCTTCCGGTAACGCGACGAACGAGTTTTAACGCACCTTCACAAGCTTCGGTTCCAGAATTGACTAAGTAGACTTTGTTTAATTCGGGTGGTAAAAGCGATACTAATAATTTGCAATATTCCACTGCTGGACTTTGTGAATATTCGCCATAAACCATCACATGAGAATATTTATCCAATTGGTTTTTTATAGCATCATTCACTTTCGGATGTTGATGTCCTAATGCGCAAGCCGAAACACCAGCCACAAAATCCAAATATTTTTTGTCATTGGTATCATAAATATAGGAACCAACGGCATGCGAAATCTCCATACCCAAAGGATAAGGAGAGGTTTGTGCTTGGTATTTTAGGAAATCCTCTTTCAACTTTTGTTAGGAATTGCGAATGAATATTATTTCACCATTGGTGTTGAACCCGCTTTGTCTAAATCAGACTTTGGCTTGGGGTTGTTCTTGTCGTAATCCAATGTTTCTTTGGATGGTTTCATTGGAGTATCCTCTTCCGCCATCTCTATTTTTTTTGCGGCTTGGATTTTGGCATCGAGTTCGTTTTCCTCAGGAGGGAAAATATCGTCTTTGGATTTTATTCTTTCCTCTTCCCGCCAAATAAAGCCACGAAGTTTCCGTGCGTTTTCGGGCAAGTCTTTTTCGGGATAAATATCGCCATCCACCTGATTGAACATGGTGATAGTATCTATCGTATTCTTATCCAAAATCATATTGATTTTACTGCTCACACTTTTGTTAATCCCAATCAATTCGTGATCGTCATTTCGCATATAATAAATGACTTCGGTGTTCTTAATAATATCAACTTCATGGAGTTTGCTATCTATAAATTTGCCATACAAATTCTGCCCCTTAACTTGATTATAGCCTGCACCAAGCGTGTCTTTGGAGACGATAAAAGCGTTGTTTAAAACTTTTAGCGAATCGAGTTTTTCGGTTTTATTATTGCCAATGAGGTGCATTACATCACCTGTCATTTGGTTTTCATAATTCCAAAGTATGGGTTTTCCAATGAGTTTGGTAAGTCCAATTTTTTGATCGGAATGAATAGAATCACATTTGCCGGTCATATCTTTTTTGTAAAAACGAACATTATTAAAAGCACGGATAATTCGATTTCCGGTTTTTCCCGTTACCATTAATTTTTTTCCATGAATATAAACCGAATCGTTTTCTACCAAATTAATCGCAACCGCTCTTTTGGTAACATACATGGAATCCTGATTTTTGTACAACTCGGCATAATGTCCTTTAATAATTCCTTTGTTGATGGAATCGGTGATTTTGACATTGTTGGTTGCCGAGGCAAATTCCCTGTTTCTATCATAATACAAACTGTCGCCTTCTATGAGTCGGTCGTTATATTTGATATAGGATTTCCTTTTGAAGTGTGCCAAATTCTTCTTGGTATCATAAAATCCATTTTCAGTATAGATGAAATTTTCCTTACTCGTGATAGTGGATGGACCGAATAAATAGGAGTGACCCGAATTGGTGTAATAATCCAAATGGTTTGATTTTATTACGTATTTTGGATTCGTAATAGTAACCGCCGTCAAGAATTTAAACTTTTTTTCTTTGGCAAAATAACGCCCCGATTTACTTTTTAAAGTGTTCTCTTTACTGGTAATCGTTCCATAGGAATTATAAAAGGCTTCCTGAGAATTTCTGTCAAAATTAATGGTATCTGTAACCAATGTCGATTCTGGAGAACGCATTATTACATTTCCTGTTGCGTAAGCTTGTTTTACTTCGCCATTGTATTCGGCATATTTACTATTTAAATACAACGTATCGCCTTGCACCATTTGCACATCGCCAAAAGCTTTGAGGTAGTTTTCTTTCTCGAAAAAATAGGCTTTATTGCAAGTAAAAACAACACCTTCCTGTCTAACTCTTACATTGCCACGAAGTAGTAATGCATCGGGGATTTCATCTTGATTTCTATCGCCAAAATCGGAATGCTCTATTACTATTTTTGAAGATTTTTGCGCTTGCAATTGCATGACAACACAAAGCAATAAACCTATACTGAAGAATAACTTTTTCAAGGGGTTGAATTTTTGTCAAATTTATGAAATTCGGGACAATGAAAATATTTATTAGGATTTATTTATTAAAAAGCAAAAAGCGCAAATCAATTTCTTGACTTACGCTTTTAGAATAAAAAATTAACTAAACTTTTATTCTTTTACTATTTTTTCGACTTTGATTCCACTTTCGGTATAAACCTTTAAGAAATAAACACCTTTTGATTTGCCAGAGATATCCAATCTTGAAGTGTTCGCTTCTTCAAAATGTTTTTCTAAAATTCTACCTTGAATGTCATACAATTCAATGGATTTGATAGTATTGTTACTATCAATATTAATGACTGAATGGGCAGGATTTGGATAAATTTTCACACTGTTGTCTTGTTCAAAATTAGGGTTGTTTAAAGCAGCAAAAGTAGTTTCGGCATCATTAGTTGCCACTGGGAAATTATAATCAAAATAGATTCCAGCTCTTTGTAAAACAGTGTCGTTGGTTACTAAATTATTTTTTGATTTTATTTTAAACAACACATCTCCATGCCCTCCAACAGGTGGAGTTCCTGCAGCTGCAGCAAGATTTATGTTTTGAAAAATAAACTCAACAACATTGCCGGTAATTGTAGTATAAGATGGATGCGAAGTATCCATTACTTGTAAGGTTGAAATGTCATATTTTGTTAGGTCAATGTCACTTCGCACAACAATATTTTCTGCTTGAAAAGTACCCAAGTTTTCAAAATTGATCGCATAATGAAGATAGTTCCCAATTTCTGATGGAGATACGATATCGCCTTCTAAACATTCAATACTATTTGGGTCGAAAGAACCAACAACGATTTGATTTAAAGTAAAATCATTATCGGAAGGATTCTCATCTCCAATATTTAATCCGACATTAGAATGTAAATTTAAAATATCACCTATATTGATTGGATTTGTGTCGGTTGGACTGTTAATATGAAACGTAACGGTAATTGTTCTTGATTCAAAAGGCATTAAGTTAGAATAATCAAAATTAATATAATTTATACCTTGTGTTCCTATTGGTTGACTAGATGAAACATATGACATTTGATTTGGATTGTAGTCAAAACGTACACCACTATTAAATCCTGGAGTTGTATTTCCTTTGTTTTTATAGGTTATTTTATATACGGCATCAAATCCAGGTCTTGCGGGTGTTATAGGAGTAATAACAACTTCCAAATCTGTGTGCGTTCCGTTAGCCGATATACAGAAATTTTGAGTGGCAGTATTGTTGTTATTATCTGGAAAACTAATAGTCGTTCCTGATGGACTAAGATTAAAATAACTTGGATTCTCAATGTTAAGCGCTATATCAAAGTTTCCGGCCTGAGTAAAAAATCCGTAAAGACCATTTGTATTTGTGAAAGTCGCTCCAACTGCTGTTTGGTCGTTAATGTCAATTCTGATATTTGGTTCTAAAATATCATTCGCATCACAACCATTATTATTGGCATCATAAATCACATTTCCCGAAATTGTATTGTAATTTCCACCTGGTGAAAAAGTGCAATACGAATTAACAACAACATTCATACTGTTTGTTGTAAAATAATTATTCAGCGTATTGATTCTCCATTCATCGGCACACACATAAACAAGGCTAGGATTATTGCTAAAAGTATTTACTACTAATGGGCAAGCCACCGAGCCAGATTTCATAAAAACAGTTTGCAGTAATGGATTGTCATCGCATGAAAGGGAACAGAAAACACCATTAGCACTAAGATCTAAAGTCGTAATCAAGTTGTTGTTGCAGTATAAAAGCTGTAGTGCAGCAGCATCGGAAACATCTATAACAGGTAACTGATTGTTACTGCAAAGCAGTTGTTGAATAAGATGTAACCCTACAATGTTTAATGATGTAAGAAGATTGTGTTCGCAGTTGATAGCAGCTAATGAAGGAAAATTTGAAACATCTAGCCCTGTTAACTGATTTCCGTTCACGCTTAAACTATCCATCAAAGGCAAATTAGCAATGGTAATTGAAGCTAGGTTATTATTGTAGCAGTACAATTGTTTTAATTGTGAGTTATTCGTAACTGTTAGTGATGATAATTGGTTATCCCAACAGTATAAATACACTAAAGAATTCAGGTTGCTTACATTTAGGCTGGTAAGGTTATTTGAAAAACAATGGAAAGTAGTAAGGTTAGTTGAATTATTTACATCCAAAGCTGTAATCTGATTAAATTGACAGTAAAAGGTTTGTAAATTGGTGAGAGTACTCACATTAAGTGTAGTCAAAGCATTATTAATGCAAATAAGATTTATTAAGTTAGTCAACCCATTTACATTTAATGATGTCAGTTGATTGTGGTCACAATATAAATATTGAAGTGCATGAGCAACAGAACAGTCAAGCGAAGTTAATAAATTATTCGAACAACTTACTGTTGTCAAATTGGTCAGACCAGTGAAGGAAAGTGAAGTTATTTGATTTTGATTACAGGTCAGGGTTTGTAGATTGGTCAACCCAGTTAAATCAAGTGCATTTAACTGATTAGCTCCACAAGTTAAAGTACTCAGTTCACCCAAACCGGCAACATTAATTGAAGTTAAATTATTAGTAGTACAAACTAATGAATTTAAACCCGTACATCCTGTAACATTGATTGAAGTCAATCCATTGCTTTCACATTCTACATTAAATAAGTCTGTGTGATTTGAAACGTCGATTGTCGTTATTTGGTTTGATTTACAAACAAACCATTGTAAGGCCGGCATCCCGGATAAATCTAATACTGTTAACTGATTAAACTGTACATCAAAGTAAGTCAGGTTCGGCAAGTTAGCATTAACTACTGAAGTCAGTTGATTATTCCTTGCCGAAAAGCCGTGAAGGTTTGTCAAACCAGAAAAATCTACAGTGGTGAGTAAATTATCATTAACTTGTATTGACTGAAGATTGGCAAAAGAAGCTATCCCGTCAAGAGAAGAAATGTTTGCCCCACTTACATTAAGATTTGGAACCAGCAATGCTTCACTTACTTCAATTTCGCCATTACCATTAGTATCAATAGTAATTGGGTCACCATAAATATCGGTGGCTGCATTATTAGTTAAGAGCTTAGCTTTCAAATTAGGATCTGTAAAGTTAATGACTTGTGCCTTTGTTACAATTCCCATAAATAACAAGGCAATTACAAATGTATTTTTCATAAAGTTTGATTTAGTATTTTGTGTTTTCATGGTAAAATTTTTTAAAGTGCTTTAATCAATTCTTGCAATTTTTCTTTTTTGCTTTGCGCGATAGGAATGTTGGTATTGTCCGCCATAATCACATAACCACCATCCGATTTTATATAAGATTTCAAATAGGAAAGGTTAATCAAATGCGATTGATGTATGCGTTCAAATCCGTGTTCTGTGAGCATTTCTTCGTATTCTTTGAGTGTTCTCGAAATCAATAACGGCTTATGATTTTTGATAAAAAACTCGGTATAATTAACTTTGGCTTCACATCGGATAATATCCGAAACATCAAAAAGATGAATGCCATCGCTGGTTGAAAGCGCAATTCTTTTGAAATTATCTACTTTCTTACGAATGTTTTCCAGCAGTAAATCAATGTGTTCAAACGAACTGTTTTTCCCAACAACTGCTTTTATTTTGGTAATTGTATTTTGCAATTCTTCTGGATCAACAGGTTTCAAAATGAAATCCAAAGCACTAAACTTGAAAGCTTTCACAGCGTATTGTTCGTGTGCCGTAATAAAAACAATATGCGCATTGGTTTTGCCTTTCGTTTGTGCCAATTGTTCCAAAATGTCAAAACCCGTTCCGTCCGATAAATGAATATCTAAAAACAATACTTGAGGTTGCAGTTTCTCGAGAATGGCAACTCCAGTTTTTACACTTTCCGCTTCGCCAATGATATTAATTTCATTGGTATAACGTTCCAAAAGCGCTTTTAAACCTGTTCTTAAATGTTTGTCGTCGTCTATTAATACTGCTGTTATCATGTTTTATGCTTTATGCTCTAGGCTATACGCTTTAAGCAATCGTTTATGTTTTAATTTTGGCTTATTGCCTAAAGCTTACTGCTTATGGCTTTACTGTATATATTGTTTTGGCAATCGTAACGTTACTTTTGTTCCGGTTACTTCGTTATCTACTTGTAATTCTTTAATCTCAATTTGTGCCGATTTAGAAATGGTGGCCTCCATAATTTCCAATCGTTTTTTGGTGATTTCCAATGCCATCGATTTGTGTGCTTTCATCGAATTTTCTTTAATGGCTGCCGATTTTGTAATCCCAATTCCATTGTCCCAAATGGTACAAACCAACTGGTCATTTTCAACATCAAAATCTACGACGATTCTTCCGTTTCCTTCTTTGGGAACCAAGCCGTGCAGAATGGCATTTTCTACAAAGGGTTGGATTAACAATGGTGGCAATCCCATATTAAATTCAATATTTTCGCTCGATTGTATTTTGAAATCAAACTTGTCGTGAAAGCGCAATTGCTCTAATTCTAAATAGTTTTGCAAGCTTTCAATTTCTTTGTCAATCGGAATCAAAGCATCTTTTGAATATTCTAATGTCAGACGCATTAATTTTGAAAATTTGGATAAATATTTCAAAGCCGAATCGGTTCCGTTTTGCACAATAAAACTTGAAATAGAACCCAAACAATTGAACACAAAATGAGGATTCATTTGAAGATGTAATGCTTTTTGTTCGTATTCGGCAACTTCTTTTTGAAGTGTCAATCTGCGTTTTACCTGATGGCGATTTATCAACACGAAAATCAAACCGATAAATAGTAACGTACCAATAATTGAAAAGATAAGAAGCAAATGTTCGCGTTTGTTTTTCTCTTGAAACAAAGCTTCCTTTTTCTGGAATTCGAAATCCATTTCGGCACGATCAAATTTTTTCGTGCTTTCCATATTGTTCAAACTGTCACGAGCGATGATGTAGTTTTTGTAATGTTGTAACGAAAGCGCTGGCTGATTTTGTGCTCCATAGATATCGCTCACTAATTTTTCAGAATGATACGTTTGGTCAAGTACTCCAATTTCTTGAGCATAAGCCAACGATTTTGTTGCTAACGGAATCGCTTTTTCGTAGTTTTTTTGCTCAAAATAAAGCGTTCCCAGATTGTATAAAGCCAGAGATGCGCCAAATTTATTCTGCATGCTTTCAAACAAATCAAGTGCTTGTTTGTAATGTGTTTCGGCTTTGTCTGTTGCTTTTGTTTTGGTATAATAATCGCCCCAATAGTTTTGCAAAAGTGCTAATCCTCTTGTGTTTTCAATGGTTTGAAATAATTTTTCAGCTTTGGTATAATAGCTAAATGCTTGTGGCAAATTATTGCTTTCAAAATAAATAACACCAATATTGGTCAAAGTTACTGGCATGGTTTGTTCGCCAATTTCTTCCTGAATTTTCAACGCTTTTTTGAAATATTCTAAAGCTTTCGCATTATTGCTTCTCGATTTATAAACGATACCAATATTGTTGTAGGACTTGGAAATACTGTTCTTTTGATCTATTTTTTGATATAGTTTCAAACCGTTTTGATAATTATCCAACGATTCATTATAATTGCCTTCTTGTGAAAAAATAACGCCTAAACTAGAGTAACATCGCGCCAAGCCAAAAATGAAAGTCTTATTTTCTTCTTCGGATTTTAATAGCGATTTAAAAATGGTCTTCGCTTTTTCAAAGTGATTTTTTGCAACAGGATACTCTCCAAAAATGATGGAAGCATTTCCCAAATTTACTTCGGCATTGGCTTGACCAAAACCATAATTTAATTTGGTCGCCAATTGCAATGCCTTGTTTGCGTAAGTTGAAATGGAGTCTGGGTTTATTTCTTTAAACTCGGATGCAATTTTATTTAAGACACCAACTTTTGCTGTGTCGATTTTGGTTACTTTATAAACTCTTTTCAAACTGTCAATAGTTGCTTGTTGCGCCAAACTATAATGACCTATAAAAAGGATAAAGCTATAAAGAACTATTTTGGTTGCCGTTTTCAAAACTATTTGATTTTAATTTCTGAAACAAATATAGGAGCATTATTCAGTAAAAAATCAATGAATTTTTATTCTATGGATTTTACTTATTATTAGCTGACTTTTGATTATTATCTGAATTTTATAATCAATTCAATTATCAAAACACTATATTCTTTATATTTGTTGCTATGACTTATGGAACCAATTGTAAGTTTGAATTATACCATGAAAAGAAGTTTAACATTTGCCTTACTAATGAGTTGTATCCTAGCAAATACAACTGTTGCCCAAAAAAAGACCACTATGAGCGCCAAACCCAAAGTAACCATTACGCCAAAGAAAGATGTTGTCTATCAAGTTTTTACACGCTTGTTTGGGAATAAAAATACCACCAACAAACCTTGGGGAACCATAGAAGAAAATGGAGTAGGGAAGTTCAATGATTTTACCGATAAAGCTTTGCAGGAAATTAAGAAACTGGGCGTGACTTACGTTTGGTATACCGGTGTTCCGCATCATGATGTGATTCGAGATTATACAAAATATGGAATTTCAAATGACGATCCCGATGTAGTAAAAGGTCGCGCAGGTTCGCCGTATGCCGTGAAAGATTATTATAATGTCAATCCCGATTTGGCTACAAATCCAGCGAATCGATTGGTAGAATTCGAAGCTTTGATTGCACGTACGCACAAAAATGGATTGAAAGTTATTATTGATATTGTTCCGAATCACATTGCCAGAAATTATAAAAGTTTGAGCAAACCAAAAGGTGTCCGCGATTTTGGTGCTGATGATGATACTTCCGTTGAATATGCTAGAAACAATAACTTCTATTACATTCCTGGAAAAGCTTTTGAAGTGCCAACTTCCGACAGTTACAAACCTTTGAATGGCGAACAAAATCCTTTGATTGATGGTAAGTTTTCTGAATTCCCTGCAAAATGGACAGGCAACGGTTCGCGCCAAGCCAAACCAGACATCAACGATTGGTATGAAACGGTAAAAGTAAATTATGGTATCAAACCTGATGGTTCAAAGGATTTCCCAGAATTGCCTGCGGGTTATGACACGAAATCCTATAAAGAGCATTATGCCTATTGGAAAGATAAAGACGTGCCAAGTTCTTGGAAAAAATTCCGTGATATTGCTTTGTACTGGTCTGCTAAAGGTGTTGATGGTTTCCGTTATGATATGGCGGAAATGGTGCCTTATGAGTTTTGGAGCTATATGAATTCGGCTATCAAGACGAAGAATTCAAAGGCTTTTATTATTGCCGAAGTGTATAATCCAAAGGAGTATAGAAACTACATCCACCTTGGGAAGATGGATTATTTATATGACAAAGTGGAAACTTACGATTATTTAAAAGACATCATTCAAGGGAAAAAGCGTCCTGATGGGCTTTCGGATATTCAAAATAACATGGCCGATATTGAACATCATATGTTGCACTTTTTGGACAATCATGATGAGCAACGAATGGCTAGCCCGGAGTTTGCTGGTTCACCCGAAAAAGGAAAACCATTAATGGTCGTTTCTACAACCATCAACTCGGCACCTACTATGGTTTATTTTGGGCAAGAAGTTGGAGAAGCTGGAGATGTCAATGGCGGATTTGGAACGCGTTCGCGCACGAGTATTTTTGATTATGTAGGTGTTCCCAATCACCAACGTTGGATGAATGGCGGAAAATTTGATGGAGGACAATTATCAGATAGTGAAAAAGACTTACGTGATTTCTACAAAAGATTGCTGAATTTCTCTTTGAAAAGCGATGCTTTGATGGGAAAATTTCAAGAAATTCAAACCTTAAATCGCAATGAAACGGTTGGCTATGACGCCGGAATATATGCTTATGTGCGTTGGTCAGCGAAAGAAAAACTAATTATTGTGGTGAATTTTTCTTGGTTAAAAACTAGTGACTTTCAGTTGAAAATTCCAGTAGACGTTATCAAAACCTGGAAAATAGCAGATGGATTGTACGATGTGAAGGACCAACTCTACGGAGGGAAAGCGCAGCTAAAAGTGACTGATGGCAAAGGAACGATACAGTTGACCGTGAAACCTAGCGAGAGTTTGATATTTAAACTTTAAAAATAAAACCCTTTCGGTTAGGAAAGGGTTTTGTTTTTATTGTTGAACTTTGGTTATTCTACCACAATCTTCTTTACTATACTTTTGCTATTGTTGTCGGTTAGTTTCAGGATATACAAGCCTGTTTGCAGTGCATTTACGTTTATGGTTTCCAGTTCGTTAAGCAATGTTCCTTTTTTTATAATAACTCCCATTACATTATAAAGGTTGTAGGTATAAGGAGTTTTAATATTGCTAATGTTTACCACATCATGTGCCGGGTTTGGGAATATAGAAATGGAATTATTGTCAAATTCAGGAATTCCCAAAGGTGGTGAATATAAACGTCCAATGAATAAATCATAACTGGTTGATGATTTTGTCAGCACTGTTGAACCCAATTGCAATGTGCTTTTATCAAAGGTACCACCTATGAATAAATCATTTTCTGCTTTACAATCAATAGACAGGTCGTTATTGGCATCAATATTTGGAACACCTTTTGCCCAAACAGGAACACCCGAACTATTGTATTTGGTTACAAAAAAAGCACCTACGGTTCCTAAATTGGATAAGGTAACATTATTTGTAAAATCAATAGCAGAAGCATAAGCTAAACCTGCAATATAGATGTTGCCGTTTTCATCAGTATCTATAGAGCGTGTTGTTGTATAACTGTTGCTCATAAAACCAGTCGATTTAGCCCATTGAACAGTACCATCAGGACTATATTTTGTCAAGAATAATTGTGACCCGCCTGAGGAACTAAGTGTAATGTTCCCAAAATGTACGGTATTAGGGTAAGAGCCTCCTACCAATACATTACCTGCCAAATCGATTGTAACTATTGAGGCTATGGTATTGTTTTCATAAATAGACCCTGTATTGTATGCCCACATGGCATTTCCATTGCTGTCAAATTTTGCAACAAACATATTTGAACTGTTATTATTTTGAGTGGTCTTGGTTAAGGTTATCGAATCAAAACTTAGGTTATTGTGGCTAAATCTTCCACAAATAGCGGCACCTCCATTATTGTCTGGTGCCACAGACATGGAAATACTTCCAAATGGATTTGGCTCGATGCTAGTGCCCATTTTACCCCAAATACAGTTGCCATTTGAGTCAAACTTGGTTATATAAGCCCTATAGTTATTTACAGTTGGGCTGTTGCTGTCTACAGACATGACTACGCTCCCAAATGTTAATGTTGCTGAATATACATTTCCTGTTGCAAAAGTATTTCCTGCAAGATCTGATTTTATATCAGAAATAGAATAATACTCGTTTGTATTGTTATTTGACTTAGCCCAAATGAAGTCGCCATTGCTGTCTAATTTTGCAAAAAATAGTGTGCCAACATTCAAAGGACCAGTAAGCACTGTTGAACCCATGGTAATGCTCTCTCCAAAAGTACCTGTGATTACAATATTACCTGTACTGTCCGCGTCTATAGAGGTGATAGATTCGTTTTTGCTTCCAGTGAGTTGTTTTGACCAAAGTAAGGTTCCAGTACTGTTGAACTTTAAAATATAGGCATCGCTATAATCCACATTACTGGTATTGGTAAATGTAGTGCCTGCAATCGTAGCAGTTGCCGACTTAAAGTCGCCTATCAGATAAACGTTTCCCTGATTATCAACTGCAGTCATGTCTTGTTTACCGTTAAAATAGAGGCTAATGTTTTTTGCCCAGGTCCAGTTGGGTGTTTGTGCTGAAATACTATTGAATGCTAAAAAAAGGAAAAGGAGTAAAGTTTTTTTCATACGGGAGATTTTAGAAATTGACAGTTGTTTCTATTTCGATAAAGATATGAATTTTTTGTAAATGAGACTATTACAAAAATAAACCCTCTAGTCAAAGTGTCGGGACTGAAAGGGTTTTTTTATTTTTTAGTTTGTGGGATGGGTTATAAATCCGCACTATTGGGTTTAGCAACTCTTTTTCTTTTTAAAATTATTAATTTGAGTTTTATATTGTCATATACAATGGCAAGTAACAAAGTAATACTAGCGATAATTAGCACGTAAAGATTATAACGAGAATAAAAAACGCCGCCTATTATTCCTCCAAGAAAAAAGAAACTGATAATGGTTAATCTCAATTTGATGGATGAAAACAATTTTGATTTTTGTTCCTTTTCGCGATAAAAAAACAATTGAGATAATTCGATACCTAAATCTGTAAAAAGCCCTGTCAAATGGGTTGTTCTTACTGTTGAATTTGAGATGGTGGTTACCAATGAGTTTTGTAAGCCCATAGCAAAAAGCAAACTGAAGGCTAATAAATTAGGGTTTTCATGTATTAGAAAATCTCCAAAAAAGGCAGCACAAAATAAAATGATACTTTCCACCAAAATGGGAACGGTGTGACTTAATTTGCGATTGTTTTTTGCAAGCAGTTCAATAAGTAAATTGGAAAAAAACGAGCCTAGGAAAAAGAAAAAAATGTAAAGAAAATAGATGAAGCCTTTCCAAAATTGAAGTCTGAAAACTTCATCTATCAAATAAGCAAAATGTCCTGTTACATTGGTAGTCAATCTTTGTACTGCTAAAAAACCAGCCACATTCACTATTCCGGCTACAAATGACAATAGAGAAGCAATTCTTAGATTGTGTTGTAACGTTCTTGTTTTACCTTTATGTCGGAACATAATTTTTATTCGAAATTACGATTTTTCTTTTGATTGAGATACATACAATATAAACTAGTTTATGTGTAAGGATTATGAATCCTTGCTATAATCTATAATATTTTTAAGTTCTTCAAACGAGTTTATATGATAATTTGCTGTGTCACATTTTATAACGTTATCTCGCACCATTTGAATCGTTTTAAGATTTAAATGATTTCCTGCATGAATTTCCGAATCTGGATTGTCACCAATTACATAAGTATCTTCGGGAATGAGATTGTATTTAGTAATAAGCTCTTGAAAGATGTCAAGTTTTGTTTTAGATTCTATCAATCGGTCGTTGATGATTATTTCTTTAAAGTCATTTTCAATATCCAAGGCTTTGATTTTTGCCTTTTGCAAAGAGGTCAAACCTGTAGTTACTAGAAATTTATCTATTGCATATTTTTTTATGTGATGGTAATCCGCATACGTTGAAATCTCTAATTTTAAAGTTGAACTTTCGAGAACATTAACGGATTTTGCAAAAACTTCTTTGGGAATACTGTATCTGTCCAAAACCACATCCCACGAATCTCTCCATAAATCAGTAACAATGTTTTCAATAATTTCCTCTGAAAACAAAGAACGTAAGTCAGTTAAAAGATGCTCAAAAAATGGATCAAACACTTTTTTATCAATTGTATTTGTTTTAAAAATAGTGTAATCTAAATCTAAAATTAGAGTGTTCATTTTCATTGAGGCTTTTATGGTTTGTGATGTGGAATATAAATACGCGCTATTGGCTAGTTTTATTGTTTTCCAAATGTCCATTTTATTGCTTTCACTTTTGTTGCTCTAAAAATTGTGTTGTGTTCTTCTTTCGGTTCTGGTGAATAATTCCATTTTAAGGTAGTTATATTTTTCGTTTTTAATATTTCTGATAATTCTTTTGTAAAAAGTGAAATATCTTCTGCGCTTGAACCTGCAAACCAAATTCGTTTTTCTGTTTTTGGAAATTTTATTAAATTTTCTTTTGCGGTTTTAACCAAAGAATGATTATTCCACCATAGTGAAGGATCAAATGCGATATAGTTGTCAAACATATCTGGTGTCAAAAAGAATGTTTCAACAACAAAAAGTCCTGACAATGATTCACCTATAATACTTTTTTCATTTGTTGTTCTATATCGTTTATTTATTTCAGGAAAAAGCTCCTCTTTAATAAAAGCTCTAAATTTTTCTGAACCACCAACAACTGGTGCAATTTCTTTGTCTTCTTTAACTTCTGTTGGTCCAGTTAAATCTCTTCTGCGTTGTGTATTTGCAATGCCAACTAAAATCATAGGAGGAATATCTTTTGACTTGATAAGTTCTGCAAGTGTATTTGCAATATGTGGAAAATCTTCGTCAATTATTCCACCGTCTGCCATATACATTACTGGCAAAGAGTCGGCACTAGTTTTATATTCTGGTGGTGTCCAAACATTAATAGTTCTTGTTTCTCCAACTTGTTTAGATGCAATCGTGAATGTATCGTGAGTTGGAATTGGATCTTTCTTTTGTGAAGAATTTGTACAACCTATAAAAAGGATTGATAGTATTAAATAGACCTTAATAAATTTCATGTTTTCTGTTTGTTAATCGTGATTTTCAAAAATTTCTACCATCTTATTATATTCTCGCTACAAAGCAATGTAATCACACTCCTATTTGGATAGATTGGTGCAGAAATCATTCGCTTTCTAGTAAGCTAATATATAAAATAAAACCCTCTCATCGCTGAAAGGGTTTCGTAATTTATTTTGTTATCGTCTGTTTTCTATCCGGTCCAACAGATACAATCTTAATTGGAACTTCGACTTCTTTTTCTATGAATTCAATATAGTCTTTCAACTCTTTTGGTAAACTTTCAAATGTGGTTAAACCAGTTAAATCGGCTTGCCATCCTTTGAATTCCGTGTAAATAGGAGTGACGTTTTCTTCTTCGATATTGTAGGGAAGATGCTGAATCACTTCCCCTTTGTAATTGTAAGACGTACATACTTTTAAAGTATCAAATCCTGATAATACATCACCTTTCATCATCATCAATTGCGTTACTCCGTTGATTTGTATGGCATATTTTAGCGCTACTAAATCCAGCCAACCACAACGTCTTTTTCTTCCTGTAACCGAACCAAATTCGTTACCCACTTTCGCCATCGTATCGCCAGCATCATCAAAATCTTCCGTAGGAAAGGGTCCAGAACCTACACGCGTTGTATAAGCTTTGAAAATTCCGTACACTTCTTTGATTTTGTTGGGAGCAATTCCAAGTCCGGTGCAAGCACCAGCTGCTGTTGTGTTTGAAGAGGTTACAAATGGATAGGTTCCAAAATCAACATCCAATAACGAGCCTTGTGCGCCTTCGCAAAGAATTGATTTTCCTGCTTTTTGAGCTTGCGCCAAATATTCTTCGCTATCTATTAAGGTGAATTTTTTTAAGTCTTCAATGGCTTCAAAAAATTCTTTTTCAAGTTCTGGTAAATTGTATTGAATCGCAACATCGTAGAATGCTATCATGGCTTCGTGCTTGTCTGCCAAGCTGCGGTATCTTTCTTTAAAATCACCCAATTCAATATCACCAACACGAATTCCGTTTCTACCGGTTTTGTCCATATACGTTGGTCCAATACCTTTTAAAGTAGAACCAATTTTGGCTTTTCCTTTGGCAGCTTCCGAAGCAGCATCCAATAAACGGTGTGTTGGAAGAATTAAATGGGCTTTGCGTGAAATGATAAGTCGGGAATAAATATCGATGTCGAATTTTGCCAAACCATCCACTTCGCTTTTAAAAACTACGGGATCAATCACGACACCATTTCCAATAATATTGATATTGTTTTTATGAAAAATCCCTGATGGAATAGTTCTTAAAACGTGTTTAATACCATCAAATTCTAAAGTGTGTCCAGCGTTGGGTCCGCCTTGAAAACGAGCGATGATGTCATATTTTGAAGTAAGAACGTCAACTATTTTTCCTTTTCCTTCGTCGCCCCATTGTAATCCGAGTAGTAAATCTACGGTCATTGTGTTGTTGTGTGTTTGTTGTTATTTGATAGAGACGTAGCATTGCTATGTCTGTACATTAATTATTCTTTTTTAGTAGCATAAAAATATAAGGAATGACTTTGGATGTCAATTCCAAAATAGTCTTCGATAGTTTTTTTGATAGTTTGAATTCGGGGATCGCAAAACTCTATCACTTCGCCAGAATCGGTCATGATGATATGATCGTGCTGTTTGTCGAAATAGGATTTTTCATAGTGAGCTTGATTTTGTCCAAATTGATGCTTGCGAACCAATCCACAATCCAATAATAATTCAATGGTGTTGTACAAGGTAGCTCTACTCACACGATAGTTTTTGTTTTTCATTTTGACATACAAATGTTCGATGTCAAAATGCTCTTCGCTGTCGTAAATTTCTAGAAGAATAGCGTAACGTTCGGGTGTTTTTCTATGTCCTTTTTCCTCAAGATAAGCGGTGAAAACATTTTTTACCGTTTCTTGTTTTTGGGTATTGTCTAAAGCAATTAGTGTCATATCGGCAAAGGTAATTTTTTTGTTTAAAAATTTAAAAATTTATGGCTTAAAAGTTTAAACGAATTGTTGTTAACAATTTTTCAAGCTAGTTATATTGAAACAGAATTTCAGCCGTTTTATCTTTCGTCTTTATTTTGATATTGTCTGATATTTTAATTTGTTTTGTTTTAACATTTTCAAGTAAATCAACAGTTATTTTTCTGATTCTGAATTTTTCAACATTTGCCAGATGATAGGTTATTGTCAAACCGTTCAATTCTAATTTTGAGTCATTTAAAGTACCGCCAAACTGTTCGATGGATTTAATCAAATAGTCTAATTCTTGTTTAGTTACATCCAACTCAAGCTCTTTGATCGAATTGAATTTTCGCGGATATTTTTTGCCTCCAAATACTATTGCGTTGTACTGGTCATAGGTCATTTCTGTATTAATTTCGGCATCTGTAAAGCCCATATAAGTCAAGTACTCTTTTTGATATTCGAGGAGTGAAATTTCAAAATGAGGAGAAGGTAAATCCAATGTCATCGATTGATACCAAGGAATTTTCAAACTGTCTGTTTGTGTGAAAACAGTATCGACTTTCGTCTTTGAATTTTGAAAAAGGTTCAACTGATTTATCTTTCGGGTTTTAAATTCAATACCAACATCACCAAAAACATCTCCAGTTTTAGTAGTATTCGCTGGTGCGAAAAACTCTATGGTTGCCGCATTTCCAATTAAATATTTCCCAGAATAACTCTCTTCGTTGGTTGTGTTGCTTTGATTTCTGCAGAAAAATAAAGTGTCTTTTACAAAGCTGTTCTCAAATAATTTTTGATAAGATTGTTCGTCAATGGTTACAAAAACGGTATTCAAATCTATTGAAAGTTTTTCTGTTGATTTTTGTCCAAATGATGCAAAGGACAAAAAGAATAAGGTGTATTTAAAATAGTATTTCATTAATTGGTGTAAATTCGGGTGACTTTATCGACACCGTCAATCTTTTTAATATTATCAATTAGTTTTTTCAAAATCGCATTGTTTTGAACTACAACGGTTACTTGTCCGTTGAATATTCCAGCTTCACCACTCAAGGAAATACTTTGAATGTTTACGTGCATATTGTTGGAGATTACTTTGGTCAACTCATTGGTTAAACCCAAACTGTCCATACCGGTAATTTTTAAAGCCGCTTTAAATTCTTGTTGTGTGGAATCAATCCATTTTGCCGACATAATTCGGTAGGCATAATTAGATTGCAATGCAATGGCATTGGGACAATCTTTTTTGTGCACTTTTATTCCTTCGTTGATGGTTATGAATCCAAAAACTATATCGCCCGGAATTGGGTTACAGCAGGAGGAAAGCTTATAATCCAGTTTGTCATTTTCTTTACCAAAAACCAGTAAATCTAGGTTTTTACTTAGCTCTTGTTTGTTGATTTCATCAGGGTTTGCTGTTGGCGAACGTTTAATTCTATTTTTGAAAAAACTAATAAACGTATTGCTTTTTTGGGCAGCAAAATCTTTTAATTGCTGATTTTCAATTGCGCCAATTCCAACTCGGTAATACAAGTCCAAACTCGTTTTTAAACTGAAAAAATTCACCAGTTCATTGAGAACACTTTCGCTTAAAGTAATTTTTAAATGCTTTAATTTTCGTGTTAGTACTTCCTTACCTTCTTCGGCAGTTTTTTTAGTATCCTCATTGAGAACATTTTTAATTTTATTTTTTGCTCTGGAAGTGGTTACATAATCCAACCAGTTGACTGTTGGTTTTTGATGTGGTGAAGTAATAATTTCGATTTGGTCACCACTTTTTAATTCATGGTTGAGTTGTACCAATTTCCCATTGACACGGGTTCCTCTTGTTTTCACACCAATTTCCGAGTGAATGCTAAAAGCAAAATCTAAAGAAGTGGCGCCTTTGGGCAAGGATTTGATTTCTCCTTTGGGCGTAAAAACGAAGATTTCTTTGGCATACAAATTCATTTTGAAATCCTCAACAAAATCCACGGCATTGGTTTCCGAACTTTCCAAAGCTTCCTTTAGAAGATTTAGCCAAGTATCTAAACCGGTTTCTTCTGTTGCGCCATTTTTGTATTTGTAATGAGCTGCGTATCCTTTTTCTGCAATTTCATCCATGCGTTCACTGCGTACTTGAATTTCAACCCAACGACCTTTTGGTCCCATAACGGTGATGTGCAACGCTTCATAACCCGAAGATTTTGGAGAAGAAATCCAATCGCGTAAACGACTTGGACTTGGACGATAATGATCGGTTACGATGGAATATATTTTCCAAGCTAGGAATTTTTCGTCGTGGAGATTGGATTTGTAGATGATGCGTAAGGCAAATTTATCATAGACTTCATCAAAACTTACATTTTGAGTTGCCATTTTTCTTCGGATGGAATAAATAGATTTTGGTCTTCCTTTGATAGAAAAATCAATATCTTCATCATCCATCGATTTCTTTAAGACATTGGAAATCGTTTTAATGTATTCGTCCTGCTCTTCTTTCGTCTCTTTTATTTTACTGACAATGTCTTTATAAACCTCAGGTTCAGTGTATTTTAAGCCTAAATCTTCCAGTTTAGTTTTGATGTTATATAAACCCAAACGATGGGCGAGTGGAGCATAAATGTATAAAGTTTCGGAGGCAATTTTAATTTGTTTATCATCGGGCATGGAATCCATGGTTTGCATATTGTGCAAACGGTCCGCAATTTTGATGAGAATTACCCGAACATCATCGTTTAAAGTCAGGAGCATCTTACGGAAGTTTTCCGCTTGCATGGAGATGTTCATGTCTTTTTTTACTTGGGCAATTTTGGTCAAACCTTCTACCAATTGCGCAATTTTAGGATTGAACATTTTCTCAATGTCTTCCAAAGTAACATCGGTATCTTCCACCACATCGTGCATTAATGCAGCGGCGATACTTGTTGGTCCAAGACCAATTTCGGAGGCTACAATTTTGGCAACACCAATAGGATGAAAAATATAAGCTTCCCCTGATTTTCTTCGTTGGTCTTTGTGTGCATCAACGGCAACATTGAACGCCTTACGAATTAATTTTTTATCAGAATCGGTGAGGGTTTGATAACTAATTCGAAGTAATTCTTTGTATTCTCGGGCAATAGCTTTTTTTTCGGCTTCTAAATCTATCTCAATCATTGCATGATGGTTCAATTCCTAAAAATAACAATAAGGATTGAGATGTGCAAGTATGAAGTTGCTGAAATTTAAAGGATTTATTTTTTCGAGAGTTGCGCATCAATACTATATTTTCCAGGACCTGTTAGAAAAAGAGCTAGATATATCATAAAATAGACAAATGCGGTGTTTACTTGCATACCATTGTCGCCACTATTGATTATTGAAAATTGGCCTACAACAATTACAATGTACCCCATGCAAATTAGTAATGGAATTAACGATAATCTTGTAAACAAACCTACTAACAAAAATAAGCTACAGAAAAATTCGGCGAAAATGGTTAATCCTAAAGGGACTTTTCCTGTAAAACCTAGGAAGCTAATTTCTTTTGCCCAAAAATCGGAAGCGGCCATTTCGCTAAAATGCATTAATTTTTCATAGCCGTAAAATGCCATGAGAACACCAATAATGATTCTTAAAAATAATAATCCTAATGATAAATGGATTGGTTCGATGGAAGTTGATAGTAGTTTTTTCATGTGGTTTTGGTTTTAATTAATGGTTTTATAATTTGTTTAAATTGAAAATCCTCGTTGTCTTTTGGCTTCAAAAATTAAAATGGCAGCAGCAACCGAAACATTCATGGAATCAATTTCACCTTGCATGGGAATAATTATGTTTTGAGTGGCCTCATCACGCCAAGGTTTTGATAATCCGATGTCTTCAGTTCCCACAACTAAAGCGGTTGATGTGGTGTAATGCTGAGTGTCGTAAGAAGTTGAATTCTGTAGCGTAGCGCTGTAAAAAGCAATTTTTTTCTCTTTTAGAAAAGCAATCACTTCTTCGGTGGAACCCATTGCAATTTGATTGGTAAATAAGCATCCAACACTGGAACGCACAATATTTGGATTGTATAAATCTGTTTTCGGATTGGCAATAATTACGGCGTCCAATTTGGCGGCATCGGCGGTGCGAAGCATCGCACCAATATTCCCAGGTTTTTCGATGGCTTCCACCACGAGGATTAAAGGATTTTTGCTAAGTTTTAAATCGGAAAGTTGTAGGCTTTTGGTTTTTGCTACAGCCAGAATTCCTTCAGTAGTGTCGCGATACGCTAATTTTTGAAATACGTCTTTTGAAATCTCGATAATCTCCGCTTGAAAATTTGAAGCTCTGAAAGATGAATCGATTAGTTCTGGTACAATAAGTAATGTTTCTATTTCATAATTTCCTTTTAGGGCCAATTCAATTTCTCGCAATCCTTCTATCAGGAAAGTCCCAGATTGTTTCCTTGCTTTGGCTTTCTCCTGCAATAAAACTAAGGATTTAATATAGGGATTTTGAGCTGATGTAATTTGTTTCATAGATAGATTTGCAAAGTTCAAAGTTACCGTCTTTTTTATCGGTTTAAAAATAAAAATCCAGTTAATGGTTTGGGATTGTCGATATCGTTTAGAAATAGCAAATAATAGTAGGTGCCATCGGGTGCTTTTTCAATAGAAATTCCGTCAAAATAGGTTCCTCTCCAATCCTCTTTTTCATTATTTCCTATCCAAATTAATCGCCCCCAACGGTTGTAAATTTCTAGTCTGTAATTTAGAAAAATATCATGTAACCCTGCAATATAAAAGCTTTCATTATACGTGTCATCATTGGGAGAAACATAGTTGTAAACGGTTGGTGGGCAGTTTTTTGTAGTCAATAAAAAAGAGGTAATACTATAACAATTTTCATTGTCAAGCCGAATAAATATTTCCTTTGGAGTTGTTAAAGCAACGTAATTGGTGGTGTTGATTATTGGATTAATTTGGCTAGTGGCATCTTCCAAACTTTCATAGAAATATACGATGTCTCCGGGATTTACTTTTACTAAATCGGCATAGCTTGAAAAGTTAAACGTGCCTTTTGTGAATGCTTCATTGCAAGAAATTAGTGGTGGTAAAGCATTAAAAGCTGGAGAAACCAAAAGGGAAACATCCGTTGAAAAACTATTGTTGTTTTCGATTAATTCGGTGACAGTTCCAACACCATTTCCAGCATCATCAGCTACAAATGTAAGCTCAAAATCTAAAGGCGTTTCCATTGGAATCACTACTGAAATTTGCCCAGTGATGGAGCCTTCAATAGGAATGGAAACTGGTGTTAATATGGTTTGAATATACTTCCCATTAGCATAAATTGAAACGGGAGTCCCTGCTGGAAGCGGATTAGTAGCGTTTATATTTAAAACGGTATAATCTACAAGGATTTTTTTGGAATTACATTCTTTTTGAATTGCATCGATAGTAACGGTAGCATCGGGTAATTGGCTATTTAATTTGGTAACGATGGCGTTAATCATAACAAAATCTCTATCGGAAGTCATTCGAATTGTAGCCTGCGTATCGCCAATAGCTATGTTGTTTTGAATACCGTAAATATCCAAATCCATATTGTATAAAACGTTGCTCCCTGTTACGCTGTTGGTTCCATTAAAAGCATTATCGGCAGGATTTAATGGAGGATTTTGTAAAATGGTTCCGTTAATTCGCAAGGTTTCATTTTCTGCAATACCCACATCGCCTTCCCAAGCCAAAAAACCAATTTTAGCATTTTGATTGTCAATCACATTTAAGGAACTCAAAGTGATATTTACTTCATTTGGAATGGCTTGTAAACCATCGTAAACATTCAGCTGATTTAGCGGAAGCGCATTGTTTTTATAGACAATTATAATAGCCCAACCCGCAAAATTGGTACTCCTTTCAAAGTGTTGTTCAATAAACGCAGTGACATCCAAATCGGATAAAGTATATAATCCATTTCCTGTTTGTTGCACCAATTCGGTTACGTCTTTAAAAGCACTAAAATAATCTAATGTCAAATCTTGAACCGTTCTTTGATGGCTGAAAGTTCGGTCGGCAGTTAATGAAACATCATTCAGTTTTACATCAAAATCGCCAGTTCCGCAACCAGCCCAATAAAGATATGCTTTTTCTACTTCATCACCACTTCCCAAAGTAAGTGTAGCAGCAGAAGTTGTGAAAATGGTTGGTGCTTCCTGAAAACTATTTTCTTGTGGATTTAATGTATTGCCAACAAAAGTGAAGTCAAAACGGCCATTGAATTGATGATATAAAGCAACATCTTGTCCAAAAACTGAGCAAATATTGCATAGCAATACAATAAAAAAGAAATTGCAATGTTTTAGTTTCACGAAGTCCATTCATTAATTGGTTTAAAGTTACAGATTTATTTTTAAATCCCTAATTTTTTGCAATGTCAATGATTTTATAAATTATTTGCTTAATTTTCCAATGTCTAAATATTTGAAGTGAAAAACTACTCAGTAAAAAAATACGAACCCAAAGATTTCAGCCTTTGGAATGCTTTTCTCAGCAAAGCCAAAAACGCCACTTTTCTATTTCACCGTGATTTTATGGAATATCATGCGGATAGATTTCAGGACTATTCTTTGCTGGTTTTTGAAGAGAAAAAACTAGTTGGGTTACTTCCCGCAAATAGAACAGACGCTATTGTGCATTCACATCAAGGACTGACTTATGGAGGATTGATTTTGAGTAAAAATGCAAAACTCTATGACACTATTAATGTTTTCCAAGCGGTCTTAAAATTTTTATTTGAAAATAACGTTACTCATTTGAAATTGAAAGAATTACCATCAATTTACTGCAGTACTTTTTCAGATGAAATCAACTATTTGATGCACATTTGCAAGTCGCGATTTACCATGAAGCACAACTTATTAGTCATAGCCTTAAAGAAGGAATTTGCAATATCAAAATCGAGGAGACAATGCATCAACAGAGGCAAAATGAATAATTTGATTATTAAAGAGGAAACCAATTTTGATGTTTTCTGGAATCAATTATTAATTCCAAATTTAAAGGAAAGATTCAACGCCGTTCCTGTTCATACCGTTGCCGAAATCACATTATTGCAAAGCAGATTCCCCAATAATATTAGACATTTTAATGTGTATCACAATGAGGAATTAGTTTGCGGAACCACCGTTTTTATAACGGATAAGGTTGTTAAACCACAATATATTTCTGGCAATGAAAAGAATAATGAATTGGGAAGCCTGGATTTTTTATATGATTATTTAATTCATGAAGTGGCAAAAGATAAAGACTATTTTGATTTTGGTCCCACACATGAAAATGAAGGTAGAAATATTGTTGCTTCGATAGATTTTTGGAAAGAAAGTTTTGGAGCAAAATCGCTAGTGCAGGATTTTTATGAAGTGGAAACAAAAAACTACCTACTTTTATCCGATGTTTTTATTTGATTAATTTTAGATGAATAATAAATGAGCGTATTGAAATCCCTTTTTGTCAGTTTGCGTATTTGGAAATTCCAAATGCTGTCCGATTGCAAAACCGTTATTGGGAAACCAAAGTTGTTTCATCCACTTTTAGTAACTGGAAATGGGAAAATTTCGTTTGGTAACAATGTTCAAATAGGAGTTATAGCTTCGCCCAACTATTATTCGCATTATGTTTACCTTGAAGTTAGAAATGATGATAGCGAAATTAAAATCGGCAATAATGTTTCTATAAATAATGGTTTTTCGGCAACGGCATTTTCAAAAATTGAAATTAAAGACAAAGTATTAATCGGTGTCAATTGTTCGATTATTGATAACGACGGGCATCATCTTGGCGTTGAAGAAAGACATATTGCAGAACCTAATTCAGACAATGTTTGTATTGAAGAAAATGTGTTTTTGGGAGACAATGTAACCATCTTGAAAGGCGTTACTATTGGCAGAAATTCGGTAATTGGTAATGGTTCCATTGTGACAAGTTCCATTCCCGAAAATGTAGTTGCTGCTGGAAATCCAGCTCGTGTAATTAGAAATCTATAATTTGAAATTCATACGCGAAAATAAACTGTACAAAGTCCTATCGCTGAATTCTATTTCTGTAGCGATAAGTTTTGTGTTAGGTATTTTTTCTTCCAAAATTATTTCCATTTTTTTAGGAACTTCCGGAATGGCTTTGATGGGAAGTTTTAGGAATTTCTCCACGATGCTAAAGTCGGTTGCGACACTAGGAATCAATAATTCGGTTGTCAAACTATTGGTAGAAAATAAAGAGGACAAAAAAGAAATTGCTGTTATTTATTCCACTTTCTTTTGGTTGTTTTGGATCGTTTCAAGTCTGTTAGCTATTGGCGTTTTGGTTTTTTCTTCTTCCATTTCAAGCTTGTTATTCTATACGGATGTATATAAAATCCCCATTCAATTTTTCGGATTATTATTGCCTTTAATGGTTATTAATACCTTTTGGTTGGCTATTTATAATGGATTGGAAAAATACAAAAGCATTGTGATTATTCAAATTGTTTCCAATGTTTTGGTGTTTGGCGCAACGGCAATATTAATCTGGAAGCATCAAATTTTTGGAGGACTTTTGTCCCTATCGATAGGGGAACTTCTAATGTTATTAGTCACCTTTCTATTTGTCAGAAAAGATATTGATCACTTCAAATTTGATTTGCAAAAAGTCATCAGTAAAAAGTATTTGCATGTCATCAAGAGGTTTTCCATAATGGCATTATTAAGCGCCGTTATTGTTCCGTTGACATTGCTTTTTATTAGAAACGGAATTGTTCAAAAATACTCGCTTCATGAAGCTGGAATTTGGGACGCGGTCAATAGATTATCAGGTTTTTATATGCTGTTTTTTAGTTCGGGTTTGTCCATGTATTATATGCCCAAATTGGCTTCGATTGACACAGAAAGCGAATTCAAATTGGAATTAAAATCGTATTTTAAGTTTTTAGTCCCTTTGTTTTTAATAATGTTAATAGTTATCTTTTTAGCAAAAGCAATCATTTTAAAAATAGCATTTACGAATGAGTTTTCCAGTATAGAAAAGGTGTTGATTTGGCAATTGATGGGAGATTTAGTTAAAGTAATGACTTTGGCGTTTGGCTTCCAAATAGTAGTAAAAACAATGATGAAACGTTACTTTATTGGCGAGATTGTATTTAATGTTGCGTATCTTTTGCTTTCCTTTTTTCTGATGAAAGAAAATGGCGTGGAAGGTGTTTTGCAAGCTTATTTTTATGCCAACGTTATTTGCCTTTTCTTGATTTTAATCATGTTTAGAAAACTGTTTTTCAAGACTAATTAGCTTCCCAAACTTCCAGATATTTTCTAGCAATTTTAATGTAATCATGTTCCTTCTCAACAAAGGCTTTGGAACGTTTTCCTATGGCTAAAATTTTATTGGGATTTTCAATTAAAAGCGACAATATCTCAACCAAATAAGCAACATCAGGTTTGGCATTAATAGCTACTTTTTCCGTAAGATTATAATGATCTACAAATTCTTTTTCGGCGCCAGTAAAAACTACTTTCCCTTTAAACATGGCTTCCAACGCATTGTAGCCTTGGTCATAAGCATACACTTGATCCAATAAAATGTGCGCTTTGTTATAAAGATTGATGTACTCTTTGTAAGGGATATTTTTTGCTACGATAACTTCAACTTTTTCAGGATATTTTTCTTGGATAATGGCAAGCGCTTCTTCAAAATAAGGAATTCCTTTTTGATGAAATGTCCATTGATTGATTCCTAAAAAAATAACGATTTTATCTTCAATTTTTAGTTCTTGAGTAACAAGTTTGTTTGGGTTTATAGGATTTGGAATTAAACCTAAAAACTTCGAATTACCTTGTAATGGCATTACATAATCCATATCGGTAGCAATGATACCAACACATTTTTGATAAACAAAATCATGAATTTTTTTTTGTTTATTTGATGTGTATTCCAAGATATAATTGTACGCTTTCTTTAGTGAAGGATCTTTATAAAGCGGCTGTAAAATGGACTTTTCAATTTTCTTATCCAATAAAAATTGAACACTTAAATAATCAACTCCCGATGATAAAACAAAGACTTTTTTATTGTTCTGAAATACTTTTTTCAAAAGTGAAAGTTCGAAGCTTTTGTTGGTTTGTATCGGACTTTCATTAATCAATTGAACGGCATCAAAGTTTTTTAGCTTTGGCAACAAAAAATAAAAACGAATGCCATGTTCCAATTTTGCAAAATCATAATTGAAAATTCGAGAGATAAGATGGCGTGGAATTTTTAAAAATTTGGAGTTACTCCATTTCGCTTCGTTGGAAAAATCGGCGGGATAACCTTTGAATCCGTCGCCATTACTCACAAGAATTACTTCATGTCCAAGCTCAACCAATCCTTCTTTTAAAGAATTGTGTAAACGACTGTATTCGCCAAGGAGTAAAATCCGCATGAATGTTTATATTTGTAACGATGGTAAAAATAAAAAAATTAACGGGTTTTGTTACGAAAATAGCAAATCGATAATGATAAATAGAAATCAGACTTATAAAATAGCTTTAATAGGGGATTGTTTGGCTGGTGGCGGTGCCGAAAAAGTACATGCTTTGCTATCTACATATTTCCAAAAAGCAGGTTTGGAAGTTCACAATTGTATTTTTGTGGATTGGATTTCCTATGATTATTCGGGTTCGCTGTTAAATTTGGGCATCATCAATCCTGAATCCAATGTTGCCAAAAGAAAAATCACTAGGTTTTTTGAATTGAAAACCTTCATCAAAGAAAATGATTTTGATGCTGTAATCGATTTTAGGATGCGAACTAATTTTGGCTTGGAGTTTTTACTTTCCAACTTTGTATATCCAAAAAACACCTTTTATACAGTTCACAGTGGTATTTTAGAATTTTATTTCCCGAAGAATTCTCTATTGTCCAATTTGATTTATAAAAACCGAAAAATGGTTGCCGTTTCCAAAGCCATACAAAATCTGATTTCACATAAAAAATTAGCTAAAAACGTTAGCCAACTATACAATCCAATTGATTTGACAGCTATTGATTCACTGAAAAATAAATATGCAGTTGAAGAAACTAATTTTATTTTGGCAGTGGGCAGCATGAATAGCGATGTAAAGCAATTTGACAAACTGATTTTGGCGTATTCCAAATCAGTTTTGCCCAATAAAAATTTTAAACTGATTGTTCTAGGAGAAGGAAAAAATCTCATGAAATATGAAAACCTCACGCAAGAACTTGGTATAAATGATTTGGTAATTTTCAAAGGCGCTGTTGAAAATCCATTTCCGTTTTATAAAGAAGCTTTATTTACGGTTTTATCCAGTAAAAATGAAGGTTTTCCCAATGTGATTATTGAATCTTTAGCTACCGAAACGCCTGTGATTTCATTTGATTGTTTTAGTGGTCCTAATGAAATCCTTGTCGATAAACACAATGGTATTTTAGTGGAAAATCAGAATCTAGAAAAACTCACTGAAGCGATGAATAGTTTTGTTGAAGACGCAAAATTATATCAACATTGCAAGCAAAATGCTAAGCCAAGTGTGGCGCAATTCGATATTGAAATAATTGGAAAACAATGGTTGGAATTGATTGTTTCTTAATCCGAATAGGTTGTTATTTTATATCCTTTTAAAGTAAAATAAAGCTTTATTTTTTTGATAAAATTGAGAATAAACCTTGGCGCATTCAGTAGCAATCTTTGTTTGTAATTCAATCCTGAAACATTCGGATTAGCGTTAATTCCGGCTTTCATTTTTTGATACGCTTCAAAATTGCCTTCCATTTTGTAATACTTCGCCATAATATATCTGTTGAAGTCTAAATACTTCTTAACGCTAGGTTTTTCAATTCCTAAAGCTTCATAAGCGTCAAAATTGGTAAGCGTTTTATTTTGTAAATTGGTATTGGTAATTTGATTTTCAGTGTATAAAATATAGGAAACCAAAACATCAGTAGAGTAGGCAAGTTGGAACGCATTATTCGCTCGAATATTAAAATCAACATCTTCACCATAAGTGATTTTTTCATCGTAATAACCCACGGTTTCAAAAACCGATTTATCCACACATAAACTGCAACAACAATAAATATGTTGGGATAAATTGCTTTCAAAAAAGTCTTCAATGATAGTTTCCTTTTCGTGATTTTTTAATTTGGTCGTAGGTATTAATGATAACTGATTCGGATAAATTTCTTCGTAGTTGGTTGCGAAAAGTTTGCATTCGGGGAAAGCATTAATCAAGGAATAAATGGTTTCCAAATAATTCGATTTCCAAACATCATCGGCATCTAAAAACGCAATGTATTTTGTAGAAGCATTTTTGATTCCCGTATTTCTTGAAGCCGAAAGCCCTTTGTTTTGCTCGTGCTGAATGATTTTTATTTTGTTGGATTGGATTGCAGTTACAACTTCCAGACTAGAATCAGTTGAGCAATCTTCCACAATAATCACTTCAAAATCTTGAAATGTTTGAGCCAAAACACTTTCAATGGTATTTGAAATGTAATTGGCTTTATTAAAAAGAGGAATGACTACGGTGAAAACTGCCATTTTATTGTTGTTTTAGCGAGCATAAATACCCAACTTTAAAGATATTAAAAACAAACAAACTCGGATTGTTTCCAGTTAGATTTTTCGCAATGCTTTTATCAAAAATCAAATACAGTTTTGATACTAAAATATCAAGTTTGAAGGTTTTCAAACGAAGATACAATCGGTATAATCTATTAAAATGAATTTCAATTTTGTTTTCTTGAGTGATGCACACTAAATTTTGAACGGACTCTTTTGTTTTAGTATAATAATCCATATTGGTGTCAATATCGCCATGCTCAATTTGATTATCAATGTGCAATACTTTACTGTTTAACAATCCCAATTGATAGGAAAGTTGCGTATCGTCATGACCATATTTTGTTATGGTTTTATCAAATCCAACTTGGTTAAAACACACTTTTTTAATTAAGGTATTATTAAAAAGCAATCCTTGAAAAGGTTCTTTTTGCCTTTTATCAGCAGGCTTGTCTTCCATAAACTTGCCATATTTCCATCGGAGTTTTTGATTGTTTGAAGGACAGTTTTCTGGGTGAAGTCTGCCGCCATAAACAATATCGAAACCATTCAAATTGGACAGGTATTTTTGGATGTAATCGGGGTAAATAATATTGGAATCGCCATCAATAAATAGCAAATACTCATATTTGGATTTTTCGACCAATGAGTTTCTATTGGCTCTATGCGCAATGTTTTGCGTAAGCGCCACAAAACTGCAATGAGATAACGTATTTACCTTTTCGTTTTCGGCATTTAATGCAGAAAAGGAAGCGTCATCTTGACAAAGAATTTCAAATTCAATTCCAGATTCCATACATTGTTTATGCAGTTCCGAAACTAATGGAAAAACATTATAATTGTAGATTGGGATAAGGATTGAAAGCATTTTATAGTTTTAATAATCCGTACTTAAAGATACAATAAATAGCTTTGAAACCGTCTTTCCAATTGATTTTTTTGCCTTCATCGTAGGTTCTTCCGTAATAGGAAATTCCAACTTCGTAGATTCTGATTTTTGCAATTCTTGAAATTTTCGCGGTAACTTCAGGTTCAAAACCAAAGCGTTTTTCTTTTAATGATAACGATTGCAAAATTTTTGTATTGAATAATTTATAACAAGTTTCCATATCTGTTAAATTCAAATTGCTGAACATATTGGATAGGAAAGTCAGCAATCGATTCCCGATAGTATGCCAAAAAAACAAAACTCGATGCGCATTGCCACCCATAAAACGGGAACCATAAACCACATCGGCAAAACCATCTAAAACAGGTTGCAACAGAATTTTATATTCCGCAGGATCATATTCCAAATCCGCATCTTGAATAATGGTATATTCTCCTTTAGCTTTTGAAATCCCGACATGCAAAGCGGCGCCTTTTCCTTGGTTTTTATCTTGCTCGATGAAAAGAATGTTTAATTCAGGGTTTTGTGAAATGTAATTTTTTATGGCTTCCGAAGTGGTATCGGTGGAGCAATCATTTACAATTATGATTTCCTTTTGGATATTTCGCGGAAGCGTAACGGCTTTTATTTTATCTAAAATTAAATGAACGGTTTTGCCTTCATTGAAAACTGGAATGATGATGGATAGTTTGTTCATTAATATTTAAGGGTATTATGATATATTTGTATAAATGAAAAACAAAAATATGATTTCAAAACCTAAATATGAATATTTATTATTTTTTATTGCAATAGTATGGACATTCTTTTTTCTATATGTCATTCAATTGAAGGTTCATCTTTCACTTGTTGGGGATGATACAACTTACTTGAAAGCAGCAGAAAACATCTACTTTCATTGTCGGGCAAGTGATGACAGACCCATACTCATAGCGCTTATTGATGGTTTGCCATTCTTATTTGGTTTTCCTTCTTCGGTTGTTGTCAATTGGGGGATTTTTGTTAATTATTGCTGTTGGCTTTCGACAATATTATTGATTTTTAATATTATTTCAGACCAACTCAACAGGCCAATTGCTTTTTATGCATCCTTATTTTTTGTCTTTTGTATTGGAAATTTGGCCATAGCTTTTAACTTTTTATCAGAGTCGATATTTATCTTTATGTTGGTGCTTAGTTTGTTTTTTGCCAATAAGTATTTTAAAACAAACAGCCCTCATTTTATTACTTTAGGAATCGCTGTTTTGGTATTTGCAATTCTGGTAAAACCGATGTCATTGGGATTGGTTTTTATATATGGATTATTCTTTTTTAATAAGCTGAAAAGTGCTTTGTGGAATAAATTCTCGAGCTTAATTTTGGTAGGTTTATCGATGATATTCTTTCAAATGTATTCTTTAAAGCAGCAATATGGGGATTATACAATTAGCTACATCGATTCCATTACGTGGTACAATTATCTGGGAGGTAAAGCAGATTGTCTCAAAAAAGGGATAGCATTTTATCCGGGAGACAATGAACGAGCTATTTATTTTAGCAAATTTACGAGTCACGAGCAGCGAAAAATTGCCAACGACGATATGAAAGCACAAATAAAAGACAATACGTTTAACCTGATGAAAGCGTATCTTTTTTGCATTTATTCCAATACATCAAAAGGGTGTTTTATTGTAAGCGAATGTGAAAATGAAAAACAAACTTTTTACTTTGATGCGTTTAAGTTTTTGTTCAAAGCCATTTCCAAACTTCAAAATATCATACTGACTATTGTTGCGGTCTTATTGTCGTTTTATTCTTTGACATTTAACCGAAAAAATCTAAATGCTTTTAGCAAAATGATTTCGATAATAATTTTATATGTGTTTTTTATATCCGCGATTTCCTGCTTTCAATGTGACCGATTTCATATTGTTTTTTATCCTTTAGTAATGATGCTTTTAGCGACGTATTTTATGAAATCTACCTATAAAGATGTAAAGATTTTCAAATCATAGTGAGGCCATTTCTAATCAAATACAAGTTTCATTTTCTGCTAATCTTCATCGGATTGGTTGCAATATCGCTTTTTGATTTTCTAATTCAAATGAGCAGTCAAGGCATTATTTATCCTGATTCTACGGGTTATCATGAGTCGGCAAAAAATTTATATCTTTTTTACAGAGGGCATAATTATCGTCCTATTTTGATGGCCATCATCACTGGATTTCCCTATCTTTTTGGAAGTGCCGATTCGTTTATATATACCTATAGTTTTTATGTTAACCTGTTATGTTGGCTGGCTTCTTTCTTGGTTTTATTTGAAATTTTAAAACAATTTATTAAGGCTAAACAGGCTTTTCTGTTTACCGTTTTATCTATTTTCTTCATTGGAAATATGGCATTTGTTTTTCACTTATTAAGCGAAACAATTTACCTGCTTTTTATACTTTCAGCCTTTTATTTTTTGGCAAAATATTACAAAGAAAAACAGTTTTGGCAACTATCCGTTTCCTTGAGTATTTTCATTTTAAGCATGTTGATACGACCAGGTTCGAAGTTTCTCGCCATAGTTTTCGTGCTTTACTTCATCAAGGAAATCATCAAAAACTACCAACATAAAGTTTCCTACTTACTTTATGGAAGTTTGTTTTTAGTTTTTGCGCAATGTGCAGGAGTAAAATATCAATTTGGAAACTTCACATTGAGTTACATAGATTCGGTGACGTATTATGATTATTTAGGCAGTAAAGCCATGTGTTTCAAGGAAGGAAAAGCATATTCGGAAGCGAACAATCCGCGTGGCAAATATATTTACAGTCACGAATGTTATATGCAAAGAGAAATTGCAAACGAAGATTTAAAACAGCAATTACAATACAATACTTTAAATCTTGGTAAAGCTTATATTTCGGATGTTGTTGATAATGCTACTTCGGGAAATGTTTGTATAAAAGATTGCAAAAATGTGAAGAACCGCAGTAATTTTAAGTTTTGGAAAGTACTCTTTTTTGAGATTTCAAAATGGCAAAATAGGATTTTTACTGTGCTTGGATTTTGCTTGTCGGTGTTCTATTTTTTTAAAAGTTATAGAAAAGAAAAGTTCTATAGTTTTATTAGCTTTTTTATTCTTTATACGCTTATACTATCAGGAATATCGTGTAATCAAGGAGATAGGTTTCATGTAATAACCTTTCCTTTTGTATTATTTCTTATAGCAAAACTCTTGAGTGAGAAATCAGTTTTAAAACTAAAAAATTAAACGCTTCTTTGTACTACTTCAAAAATAGTGTTGTCTTCACATTTTAATGTTTTGGATGGGAATTTCATCAACAAAGCATAATCATGTGTTGCCATAATTACCGTCTTACCGTTATCGTTAATTTTTTTCAAAACGCTTAATACTTCAACGCTTGTTTGTGGATCAAGGTTTCCAGTAGGTTCATCCGCTAAAATAAGTTCTGGGTCATTAAGTAAAGCTCTCGCAATAGCAACACGCTGTTGCTCTCCTCCAGAAAGTTGGTGTGGCATTTTGCTTGCTAAATCTCTCATACCCACTTTGTCCAATACATCGGCAATTTTTTCATCTATGGCATTAGCATCTGTCCAACCTGTAGCTTTCAAAACAAACAGCATATTTTCTTTTACACTTCTGTCTGGTAATAATTGAAAATCTTGAAAAACGATGCCTATTTTTCTTCGCAAAAAAGGAATGTCTTTGTCTTTTAAATTCAATAAATCATAACCAACAATGTTACCGGTTCCTTCGGTTAAAGCCAAATCGCCATACAAAGTTTTCATAAAACTACTTTTTCCTGTTCCAGTTTTTCCAATGATGTAAAGAAATTCACCTTCCTTAACTTCAAGATTAACTTGGGATAAAATAACTCTATTCTCTTGGTAAATAGTTACGTTTTTTAAAGACAGTATATGTTCAGACATGAGTAATTTGTTTATTGGGTAAAAGTAATAAGATAACGCATGTATTCAAAATAAATTTTAACATCATCTGCGTTCTTATTCTGAATAGGGTTTGAAATCACAAACTAAAGTTAAATATTTTATATAAATAACTAAGAGTCAATTATTAATAAGGGTTCTGCTAGATTTTAATTTTGTTCAAAAGAATGTTTATAATAAATGCGAATGGCGTTCCGTTATAGATTGTAGAGTAATATTTTTGGATAAGTAAAAACAAAATGACAATGCGTAAACTTTCAATGCTATATTTTCTGCTTCCTTTGGCAGGAATTACATCCGTTTCAGGGCAACAATCTGAGATTTACACCCATAAATTATCCGAATATGACAATGCAATTTTGTTGTATAAAGATAAGCAATACCAAGCGGCTCAAATTCTTTTTGAAAAAGTAAAACTAAGCGATGATAATCAAGAAGTTCAAGCCGATTGTGCCTATTATGTTGCCAATTGTGCTATTCATCTCAACCAATCCAATGCGGATGAATTGATGGAGAAATTTGTTGCGGATTATCCAACAAGCACCAAACAAAATCAAGCCTTTGTCGAAGTGGGGCAATATTATTTTGAGCAAGGAAAATTTCCTCAAGCTTTAGAATATTTCGATAAAGTGGACGAAAGCACCATGTCTTATGGTGAAATGGAAAAGTTCAATTTTCAAAAAGGCTATGCCTATTTTACCGCTGGTAGAAAGGAAGAAGCTAAGACTTATTTGACTAAAGTGTCCACTTCCCAAGAATATGGTTCTCAAGCCAAATATTATTTAGGTTTCATGGCTTACGAAGGCGATAATTATCAAGAAGCTAACAAATATTTTGAGCAAGTTGCCGGAGAAGAAAAATACAAAGAAAAGCTGTCTTATTTTCAAGCGGACATGAGTTTCAAAGCGGGGGAATTTCAAAAAGCAATCGATTTAGGAAAGGTAGCGATGACCAATTCTAATGCTTCAGAGAAATCGGAATTGAACAAAATCATTGGTGAAAGTTATTTCAATTTGCAACAATACGATAAAGCGTTGCCTTATTTAAAGGAATATAAAGGCAAAAAAGGGAAATGGAGCAACACCGATTATTATCAGTTGGGATACACTTATTACAAACAAAATGATTTTGAAAACGCCATTTCACAATTCAATAAAATCATTGATGGTAAAGATTCTGTAGCACAAAATGCCTATTACCATTTGGGAGAAAGCTATTTGAAAACCAATAGAAAACAACAAGCGCTGAATGCGTTTAAAAATGCTTCTGAAATGGATTTTGATAAAAAAATTCAGGAAGATGCAAGTTTGAACTATGCTAAATTGAGTTATGAAATTGGGAATTCCTATCAAAGTGTTTCCGATGTTTTATCTTCTTTTTTGAATAAATACCCAGAATCACCAAGCAAAAGAGAAGTTGAATCCCTTTTGATTAATTCGTATATCACTTCCAAAAATTATAAAGAAGCCTTGACTTTGTTGGAGAAAAACAACAATCCCGAAAACAAAGCGGCGTATCAAAAAGTGTTATTTTACAGAGGTATAGAATTATATACCGATGGCAATTATCAGGAAGCGTTAAAAATGTTTAAAAAATCTATCACCAATGCTAAAGTCGAAAAATTCACCACACGTGCTACTTTTTGGAAAGGGGAAACGGAATATGTTTTGGATAATTTTAGCGACGCATTAGCTAGTTTTATGCAATTTGAAAGTGGCGCTGAAGCAAAAACAACTTCAGAATACAGAAACATCAATTATAACATTGCTTATGCCTATTTCAAGTTGAAACAATACGACCAAGCGGGAGATTATTTCCAAAAACACATTGATGCTGTGAAGGATGATAAAACCCGTTTAAACGATTCGTATTTGAGATTGGGAGACAGCCGATTCGTGTCTACAAAATACTGGCCAGCAATGGATGCTTATAATAAAGCTATCGATTTAAAAGGTGTTGATGCCGATTATGCGGCTTTCCAAAAAGCAATTAGTTATGGTTTTGTTGGGAAAAATGACAAGAAGATTTCCGATTTTAATACGTTTTTGCAAAACTTCAAAACGTCACAATATCGCGATGATGCTTTATTTGAATTGGGAAATACATACGTTACTGAGAACAATACAACTGCTGCAATTGCAACTTACGAACAGTTGTTGAGCGAATTTAAAAAGAATGGTTCCTATGCTGCGAAAGCAATTTTGCGTCAGGGATTGATTTATTACAACGGTCAAAAAGACGACCAAGCGATTGCCAAATTTAAAAAAGTAGCTTCCGATTATCCAAGAACTCCCGAAGCTTTGGAAGCCGTTTCCACCGCTCGTTTGATTTATATGGACAACGGAAAAGTGGATGAATATGCCTCATGGGTAAGAACATTGGATTATGTGGAAGTTTCGGATGCCGAATTGGATAATGATACTTATGAATCGGCGGAGAAGCAATATTTACAAAACAACGTGAAGCAAGCTATCACTAGTTTGAGTAGCTATGTGAACAAATTTCCAAACGGAATTCATTCTTTAAATGCCAATTTCTATTTGGCACAATCTTACTTTACAGATGGGCAAGAAGCGAATGCGACGAAGTATTACGAGTATGTTATCGCTAAACCAAGAAGTGAATACACCGAACAATCTTTGGTTCGTTTAAGTGAAATTTACTTGAAGAAAAATGATTACACGAATGCCGTTCCTGTTTTAAAAAGAATGGAAACAGAAGCCGATTTTCCTCAAAATATAACTTTTGCACAAGCCAATTTGATGCGTATCTATTATGAACAAAAGGATTATTCCAATGCGGTTGTTTATGCCGATAAAGTTTTAGGGAATCCAAAAACGGATAACAAAGTAAAATCTGATGCGCAAATTATAGTAGCTCGTTCGGCCATTAAAGCGAATGATGAACCAAAAGCGAGAGTTGCTTACGCCAAATTACTAACGATTGCCAAAGGTGAATTGGCTGCGGAAGCTTTGTATTACGATGCCTACTTCAAAAACAAAGATAATAAGTATGAAGATTCTAATAAGTCAGTTCAAAAACTGGCGAAGGATTATTCGGCTTACAAATATTTTGGTGCGAAAGGTTTGGTGGTAATGGCAAAAAACTTCTACGGTTTAAAAGACAGTTATCAAGCCACATTTATTTTGGATAGTGTTATCAAAAATTTTGCTGCTTATCCAGATGTTGTGCAAGAAGCGCAACTCGAATTGAACACGATTAAAGGAGAAGAATCCAAAACGAATTCATCAATAGAAAAATAGAAGAAGAACAAAGAAATAAGAGAAAGTTGAAGTTTTCTTTTCTCTTTCTTCTTTCATCTAAAACAATCAATATGAAAAAGACATTTCAATATAAAATAGCAACAGTTTTACTTATCGCAAGTATCCAAACAACTTTTGCACAAAAGAAAGATGAGAACATTGGTACCGAAGTGGTAAATGTTGTAAAGCCCTACACACCATCAATTTCCGATGCTTTCAAAGTGAAAGAAACGCCAACTTTGGATGACGATGATACCTCTAAAAAAGAAAACATTCAATACAATATTTTTTCATTCCCTGTGGCGTCCACTTTTGTGCCTTCCAAAGGAAAAGCGGCCAACGTTGATAAAGAAGCTGCAGAAAAACTGTTTGCCAATTACCTGACTTTGGCAGCTGGGAATTACGGAACTGTCAACGCCGAACTTTTTGTAACAGAGAATTTTAGCAATTCAAATTACTTCGGTGGAATGTTGCGTCATTCTTCTTCTAACGGGGGAATAAAAGATGTTGCTTTGGATGATAAATATCTCAACACTTCTCTGGATTTAACGTATGGAAGTAGAACCAGAGGACTTTCTTGGAATGCCGATTTGGGATATCAACATCAAATATATAACTGGTATGGTTTGTATCCCGGACTTTTCTCAGATGCTCAAATTGATGCCATTGGCGAACAACAAACGTATCATAATTTATACTTAGGCGGAAGATTGGATTTAGGAGATGGATTTTTAAAAGAAAGTACGTTTAAATTCAGTCATTTTTGGGATGCATTTGGTTCTGCCGAAAATCGTTTTGTTGCAAAACCTGCCATAGAATTTGATGCTATTTCACAAAAATTCAATGTTAATTTTCTTTTAGATTATGTAAACGGAACATTCGATAAAAATTATTTTGGTGCGGCTTCTTATAAATATGGCTTTACCAATGTTGGTTTTCAGCCAAGCATAAAAATTAAAAAAGACGATTTATTGGTAAACGTTGGTGTTGGATTTACTTACAGTGCTGCGCAGGAAGGTGGGGAAAGCAAGTTTTTTGTTTATCCACAAATTACAGGTTCCTATAGAGTTGTTGGAGATTTGATGATCTTCTACGCTGGAATAGAAGGGGCTCTAAAGCAAAACTCTTATCATGATTTTGTACAGGAAAATTTCTTTGTTTCTCCAACTATGGCCATTGCACCGACCGATCAAAAATTTGACATCTATGCTGGTTTAAAAGGAAAATTAGCGAATAGTATTGGTTATAATATTAGAGCATCGTACCAAAACGAAGAAGGGAAAGCAATGTTTAAAAACAATTTATACGATAATTTCAATAGCAACACGGATGGTTATACTTATGGAAATTCATTCGAAGTGGTTTATGATAATGTAAAAACGATTAGCTTCTTTGGAGAATTAAAAGCTGATTTCTCTAAAAATGTTTCTTTCGGAATTAATGGAACCTTTAGTAGCTATACAACCGATGTAGAAAAAGAAGCTTGGAATTTGCCTTCAATAAAGCTTGCTACGACGTTGGATGTTACCATTACACCAAAATGGTACGCTGGAACTAGTTTGTTCTTCGTTGGCGAAAGAAAAGATGTTTTCAGACAAGCTACCGTTACGCTTCCTTTTCCTCCAGATGAAAACATAACATTGGACAGTTACTTCGATTTAAATGCCCACTTAGGTTATAAACACAACGAGAGATTTACGTTCTTTTTGAAAGGAAATAATTTAGCCAATCAAAATTACCAACGTTGGTTAAATTACCCAGTGCAAGGATTACAAATTTTAGGTGGTGCGAGTTATAAATTTAATTTTTAAGACTTGCTTAGACATTATAGAAAGTTAGACTTCTTAGATATTTCAGATAATTTAAGAAGTCTTTTTCTAATAATCTAAACAGTCTAAGTCAGTCTAACAATCTAAGCAGTCTAAAATGTCTATCAAACAACAAATCCTCAATCGTTACAAAGAAATCCTCCAAGACCGCATTGATGTTTTCCAAGACATGATTTCGGGATTGACAATCGATGCGCAAAACGATGCCAAAGGTTCTGCTGGTGACAAACACGAAACCGCTTTGTCCATGATGCACATCGAACAGGAAAAGCTCAACCACAAACTCAAAGAAGTCCTTGAACAACAAACTATCCTTAACAAAATTGATGGCTCTCAAACGCATCAAAAAGTCGCTTTGGGAAGTTTGGTGCAAGCAAACGGCATGTTACTTTTTATAAGCGCCGCATTACCCAAAATCACTCACGAGGACAAAACTGTTTTTGCTCTTTCTCCACAATCGCCATTGGGAAGCAAATTGATGGGAAATGGAGTGGATTCTTCTGTTGAGGTTAACGGAAAAACGTATTTGATTGAGCGTATTTTTTAATAAAATCAATTATACTTCTTGATTTGCTTTCATATTGTATATAAATAAACACAATTAGTTATAATTTATAACTAATTACTTCTTTTTAGTTTTAACAAGAACTATTATACTTCACTTTTGCTTCAGAAAATAAATAAAGTTAAAGAATATGTGCGGAATTGTATGTGCCTTCGATTTAAAACAAAAATCAGAAGTATTAAGACCACAAGTGTTGGAAATGTCAAAAATCATTCGTCACCGCGGACCAGATTGGAGCGGGGTTTTTAGTAATGATAAAGCCATTTTGTCTCATGAGCGTTTGGCGATTGTGGATCCAGCTTCTGGGAAACAACCTTTGTTTAGCGAAGACAAACGTTTTGTTTTGGCTGCCAATGGCGAAATATACAACCACAGAATATTACGCAAACAATTTGATGGAAAATACAATTTCCAAACCGAAAGTGACTGCGAAGTTATACTAGCTTTATACAAAGAAAAAGGCGTTCATTTTATTGATGAACTTAACGGAATTTTTGGTTTTGCTATTTATGATGTGGAGAAAGACGAGTATTTTGTAGCTCGTGATCACATGGGAATTATTCCATTGTATATTGGTTGGGACCAAAACGGTACTTTTTATGTGGCTTCCGAATTGAAAGCACTAGAAGGGTACTGCACCAAAATTCAATTGTTTCCTCCAGGTCATTATATGTCAAGCAAAGACGGCGAATTTGTACAATGGTACAAAAGAGAATGGACGGAATTTGATGCCGTTAAAGACAATGAAACAAGCATTGATGATATAAAAGTAGCTTTGGAAGCTGCGGTTCACCGTCAATTGATGAGTGACGTACCTTATGGTGTATTACTTTCGGGCGGATTGGATTCTTCTATTACTTCGGCTATAGCCAAAAAATATGCACAAAAACGTATCGAATCAGGTGATACTGCCGATGCTTGGTATCCTCAATTGCACTCTTTTGCGGTAGGTTTGGAAGGTTCTCCAGATTTAGCCGCAGCGCAAGTTGTAGCCGATTATATCGGAACGATTCATCACGAAATTAAATTTACAATTCAGGAAGGATTGGACGCGATTCGCGATGTAATTTACAATCTTGAAACCTATGATGTAACTACGATTAGAGCTTCTACTCCAATGTGGTTAATGGCAAGAGTCATCAAATCGATGGGAATTAAAATGGTATTGTCTGGAGAAGGTTCGGATGAATTGTTTGGCGGTTATTTGTATTTTCATAAAGCACCAAATGAAAGAGAATTCCATGAAGAAACCGTTCGGAAATTGAGCAAATTACACATGTACGATTGCTTGCGTGCCAATAAAAGTTTAGCAGCATGGGGAATTGAAGGACGTGTTCCGTTTTTAGATAAAGAATTTATGGATGTTGCGATGCGAGTGAATCCAAAAGATAAAATGATTACCAAGGAACACCCAATGGAAAAATGGGTTTTGAGAAAAGCCTTTGAAGACATGTTACCAGAAAGTGTGGCTTGGAGACAAAAAGAGCAATTTAGTGATGGAGTAGGTTATAGCTGGATTGATACCTTGAAAGCTACAGTTGCTGTAGAAATTTCGGATGAACAATTGACCAATGCGAAATATAAATTCCCATTGCAAACGCCAACCTCCAAAGAAGAATATTATTATCGTTCCATTTTTACCGAACATTTTCCAAGTGATGCCGCAGCTTTGTGCGTACCACAAGAAGCGAGTGTTGCGTGTAGTACCAAAATTGCGTTGGAATGGGATGAAGCCTTCAAAAACATGAACGATCCTTCGGGAAGAGCTGTGGCAAGTGTTCATGATGATGCCTACATAAAAACATAAATACATTAAGGTTTTGTGATTTAAACTTTGTATTTTTAAGCGTTGAATTTTCAACGCTTTTTTTATGGCATTAACGCTCAGTTTTCAGTTTTACGATTTGCCTTTGCAACATCCATTTACGATTTCGCGCTATACGGTAACGATTCAAAAAACGGTTGTGGTTTGTATTTCCGATGGTACTTTTTCGGGCTATGGAGAAGCCACTGCCAATCCGTATTATCACAGCACACAAGAGCGACTTACCGAAAGTTTATCGAAATTAAAACCGATAGTGGATTCATCCGAAGTAATTCATCCAGAAGCCTTGTGGCAAAAGTTAGCTCCAATAGTTCCAGATGATTATTTTGCTTTATGTGCTGTAGATATTGCGTATTGGGATTATTATGCGCGGAAAAATTCAAAATCACTTCGAAGTTTTTGGTCGGAACCGAATTCAAAAACACCTTTAACTTCCTATACCATTGGATTGGATACACTTGAAGTGATGCAACAAAAAATAATCGAAAAACCGTGGCCCATTTATAAGATTAAATTAGGAACGCCGAATGACATTCAAATTGTGGAAAGCTTGCGTAAAATTACCGAAGCGGTCTTCAGAATTGATGCCAATTGTGCCTGGACAGCCGAGCAAGCGATTGACAATGCCAAAATCTTGAAAGAATTGCAAGTAGAATTCATCGAACAACCTTTAAAAGCGGAGGATATTGAAGGTATGAAACGTGTCAAATCGGAATCGGTTTTACCAGTTCTTGCCGATGAAAGTTGCCAACGTGAAGAAGATGTTATTTTGTGTAGCGAAATCTTCCATGGCATTAATATCAAATTGATGAAATGTGGCGGCATTACTCCAGCTTTGAGAATGATTAAAACGGCAAGAAAAAAAGGTTTGCTGACGATGGCTGGCTGCATGACCGAGTCGACAGTTGGCATTTCAGGATTGGTGCAAATTGCCCCATTATTGGATTATCTCGACTCCGATGGCGCCTTGCTTTTAAATCAGGATATTGCCGATGGCGCGTCTTTTGATTTTGGAAAAATTGTCTATCCAAATGCTTTTGGAACAGGTGTTAAAATATATCCAAAATAAATCAACAAATTGTTAATAACTTCACACTCAATAGTGCTATTTCTACTGGGATATCAACCCTGTTTTTATATATTTGCGTGTTAGATAAAAAATACATTTTTTAGACAAAATTTATATGAGCGAAGAAGCCAAAAAACACAATTATTCAGCAGATAGTATTCAGGCATTAGAAGGAATGGAGCATGTTAGAATGCGTCCGTCGATGTACATTGGAGATGTAGGTGTAAGAGGGTTACACCATTTAGTTTATGAAGTTGTAGATAACTCTATCGATGAGGCAATGGGAGGACATTGTGATACCATTGGTGTTGCAATTAATGAAGATGGATCGGTTACCGTTGAAGACAACGGACGTGGAATTCCTGTCGACATGCACAAAAAAGAAGGCGTTTCAGCATTGGAAGTTGTAATGACTAAAATTGGTGCCGGAGGTAAATTTGATAAAGATTCGTATAAAGTTTCTGGAGGACTTCACGGAGTTGGGGTTTCGGTAGTAAATGCACTTTCGAAACACATGAAATCTACGGTGTTTAGAGACGGAAAAATATACGAACAAGAATACGAAAGAGGAAAGTCTTTATATCCTGTAAAACAAGTTGGTGAAACCACCAAAAGAGGAACGATGCAAACGTTCTATCCAGATGATACAATCTTCACGCAAACAACGGATTTTACATACGACACTTTATCAGCGCGTATGCGTGAGTTGTCATTCTTGAATAAAGGAATTACCATCACTTTTACTGATAAAAGAGAATTGGACAAAGACGGAAATTTTGTTAGCGAAGTTTTCCATTCTACCGAAGGTTTGAAAGAATACATTCGTTACCTAGATGGAAACCGTGAGCCAATTATTTCTCACGTAATTTCTATGGATTCTGAAAAAGGAGAAATCCCTGTGGAAGTAGCGTTGATTTACAATACAAGTTATACAGAGAATATTTTTTCTTATGTAAATAATATCAATACACACGAAGGAGGAACGCACTTGCAAGGTTTCAGAACGGGACTTACAAGGTCTTTGAAGAAATATGCCGATTCGTCTGGAATGTTGGACAAATTGAAATTTGAAATTTCTGGAGATGATTTCCGTGAAGGTTTAACGGCTATTGTTTCTGTAAAAGTTGCCGAACCACAATTTGAAGGACAAACGAAAACCAAACTTGGAAATAGAGAAGTTGTTTCTCCTGTAAGTCAGGCTGTTGCCGATATGATAGAAATTTATTTGGAAGAAAATCCAAATGATGCCCGAATCATTGTGCAAAAAGTAATCTTGGCTGCACAAGCGCGTCATGCTGCCAAGAAAGCGCGTGAAATGGTACAACGTAAAACGGTTTTAGGTGGCGGTGGATTACCTGGAAAATTATCCGATTGTTCGGAACAAGATCCAGAAAAATGTGAAGTATATCTTGTCGAGGGAGATTCCGCAGGAGGAACTGCAAAACAAGGTCGTGACAGAGCTTTTCAAGCTATTTTGCCATTACGTGGTAAGATTTTAAATGTCGAAAAAGCAATGCATCACAAAGTTTTTGAAAACGAAGAAATCAGAAATATATTTACAGCACTTGGTGTAACCGTAGGAACTGCTGAAGATAGCAAAGCTTTGAATTTAGAAAAACTGCGTTACCATAAAGTAATTATTATGTGTGATGCCGATGTCGATGGTAGTCACATTTCTACCTTAATATTAACCTTCTTTTTCCGTTTCATGAAAGAGTTGATTGAAGAAGGACACGTTTATATCGCTGCGCCACCTTTATATTTAGTTAAAAAAGGAAATAAAAAAGAATACGCTTGGAACGATGACCAACGTGATTTAGCGAATGAAAGAATGGGAGGAAGCGCGGCAATCCAACGTTATAAAGGTCTTGGAGAAATGAATGCGGAGCAATTGTGGGAAACTACAATGGATCCAAATTTCAGAACATTACGTCAAATAACCATCGATAGTTTGGCGGAAGCCGATAGAATTTTCTCTATGTTGATGGGAGATGAGGTACCGCCAAGAAGAGAATTCATTGAGAAAAATGCGGTGTACGCTAATATTGATGCTTAAAAGTTTATTCGTGGATTTGGTTATTCGGTTACTCGAATTACCTTTTAATTCACAAATAACCAAATTAAACAAATAACCAAATTAACATATAAAATGAAAGTTACAATAGTAGGAGCAGGAAACGTAGGAGCAACGTGTGCTGACGTAATCTCTTATAGAGGCATTGCAAGTGAAGTAGTCGTATTAGACATAAAAGAAGGTTTTGCCGAAGGAAAAGCCATGGATATTATGCAATGTGCTACCAACACAGGTTTCAATACACAAGTTACTGGAATAACAAATGATTATTCTAAAACGGCTAATAGCGATGTAGTAGTAATTACATCTGGAATTCCTAGAAAACCTGGAATGACACGTGAAGAATTAATAGGAATCAATGCCGGAATTGTAAAATCGGTTGTGGAAAATGTTTTAAAACATTCGCCAAATACAATTGTTGTTGTTGTTTCTAATCCTATGGATACAATGACTTATTTAGCATTGAAAGCTACAGGCTTACCAAAAAACAGAATTATTGGAATGGGTGGCGCTTTAGATAGTTCTCGTTTCAAATATTATTTATCAAAAGCCTTGAACAAACCATCGAATGATGTTTCGGCTATGGTAATTGGAGGTCACGGAGACACTACGATGATTCCTTTAACACGTTTGGCTTCCTATAATGGAATTCCGGTTTCAGAATTTCTTTCTGCTGCCGAATTAGAAAAAGTAGCTGCCGATACGATGGTTGGTGGAGCAACTTTAACTGGTTTATTGGGAACTTCAGCTTGGTATGCACCGGGAGCTTCAGTGGCTTATTTGGTGGACAGTATTTTGAACAATCAAAAGAAAATGATTGCCTGTTCTGTTTTCTTAGAAGGCGAATACGGTCAAAGCGATATTTGTATCGGAGTACCTTGTATTATAGGTAGAAATGGTATTGAGCAGATTGTTGACATCAAATTAAATGATGCCGAAAAAGCGGCTTTCGCCAAAAGTGCCGATGCCGTTAGAAATATGAACGCTGATTTAAAATCGGTTTTAGCATAAACATTTTTAGATACGAAAATAAAGGCTGCAGGTTTTGCAGTCTTTTTTTTGATATTAATCGATAAATAATTGGTTAATCCTATCGAGAATTATATATTTGCACGTTTTGTAAAAAACGGAATTGCTGTAAATTCAATACTTTAACTTCTAATGTTTTGAATTTCAGTTGATTTTGATTTTTATAAAGAACAACAAACAAAAAAATTAATTAATTTTATAGTAATGCAGAATAAAGGACTAGTTAAATTTTTCGCAATTTTATTTGCATTGGTGAGTATCTACCAACTTTCTTTCACATTTGTGGCAAGCAAAGTAAAAGATGACGCTAAAGCTTTTGCAGGAAACAATCCTGATAAAGAAATTAAGTATTTAGACTCTATTGGAAAAGAGAAAGTATTTTTAGATTTCTTTACTTATAACGAAGTAAAAGACAAGCAAATCAATAAAGGTCTTGACCTTGAAGGAGGAATCAACGTTATTCTTCAAATATCTGTAAAAGATGTTTTGAAAGGATTGGCGAACAATTCTAAAAACCCTGTTTTCAATCAAGCGCTTGATGATGCTACTAGAAACAGACAAGGAAATCAAAGTTATTTAGATGCTTTCTTTGAAGCGTTTGATAATGCTTCTAAAGGAACTACAAAATTAGCTTCGCCAGATATTTTCGCTAACAGAAACTTATCGGATGTGATTAACTTTAACATGACGGATGACCAAGTAAAAAAGGTAATCGTTAAAAAAGTTGACGAATCAGTAGAAAGTGCTTTTGGAGTACTTAGAAAACGTATCGATAAATTTGGTGTAACACAACCTAACATTGCAAAATTAGGTCAAACAGGTCGTATCTTGGTAGAATTACCAGGTGCAAAAGACGTGGATCGTATCAAAAAATTATTGCAAAGTACAGCACAACTTGAGTTCTGGGAAACTTACAATGCTCAAGATTATGTTGGCTTTTTAACAACAGCCAATGAGGCTTTGAAAGCTACTGTTAAAAATGACGTTGCTCAAAAAGCGACTCCAAATGATTCTATTAGTAAATTACTAACGGATGATAAAGATTCAACAGCTACTAAAAAAGGTAAAAACCCAATTTTCGATAAGTTCGTTGCTCAAGGCGGAGGTCCAATTTTGGCAATTGTAAATACAAAAGATACCGCAGCAATTAATGGTTACTTAAAAAGACCAGAAATTCTTGCTATGGTTCCAGCAGACAAACGTTATACTAAATTTGTTTGGGGAAAACCAAATGTTGTTACTGACGAAAAAACTAAAAAAGAAACGGAGACTGTTGAGCTTTATGCTTTAAAAGGAAACAGAGACAATATGGCGCCAATGAGTGGTGGTGTAATTGTTGACGCTAGAGATACTTTTGATCAAATGGGTAAACCAGCCGTTTCGATGAAAATGAATGGCGCTGGTTCAAAAACTTGGGAAGAATTAACGGGAAGAGCCTTTACTCAAAAAAGTAATATTGCTATCGTTCTTGATAATATTGTTTATTCTGCGCCAGGAGTTTCTACAGGACCAATTGCAGGAGGAAACTCTGAGATTTCTGGAAACTTTGAAATTGCTGAAACTAAAGATTTAGCTAACGTTTTAAGAGCTGGTAAATTACCTGCTGCTGCTGAAATTGTACAATCTGAAGTTGTTGGTCCATCATTGGGACAACAAGCTATTGATGCAGGTACAACTTCTTCTATCGTTGGATTATTACTAGTATCTCTTTGGATGTTGGTTTATTATGGAAAATCAGGTTGGTATGCTAACATTGCTTTGCTTGTCAACTTATTATTCTTATTCGGAATTTTAGCAAGTTTAGGTGCTGTTTTGACATTGCCTGGAATTGCAGGTATCGTTTTAACAATGGGTACTGCGGTAGATGCGAATATCATTATCTATGAACGAGCCAAAGAAGAATTAAGGCACGGAAAATCATTGGAAGAAGCTGTCAAAACTTCTTACGGATGGAAAGGGGCTATGCGTTCTATTGTAGATGCTAACGTTACGCATATCTTAACAGGTGCTATTTTATTCATTTTTGGAACTGGACCAATTCAAGGTTTTGCTACTACCTTATTAATAGGTATCGCAACCTCTTTATTTACTTCAATCTTTATTGCCAGAATCTTTTTAGATAGAGCTGTTGCTAAAGGAGTGAATATCACTTTTGTAACTAATATGTCTAAAAACTGGTTGACCAACTTCCATTTTGACTTCATTGGAGTTAAAAAATGGACGTACCTTTTCTCTTCTACAGTTGTTGTAGTGAGTTTGGTTTCTATTTTCTTTGTTAATGGATTGGATGAAGGTGTAGATTTTGTTGGAGGTAGAACTTTCCAAATCAAATTTGAAAAACCAGTTGATCCAACTGTAGTTTCTGAAGAATTGTCAGCTGTGTTTGGTAGTGCAGAAGCTAAGATTTTTGGAGATAGCGACCAGTTGAAAATTACAACAAAATATAAAATTAAAGATGCCGGAGTTGGAGTTGACAAAGAAGTTAACGAGAAATTATACAGCGTACTTAAAAAATATTACGGAGCAAATATGACTTATGACAACTTCATTAATATTTATGAAGGTAAAAGAGTAGGTGTATTGCAAGGTTCAAAAGTAAGTGCGTCTATTTCTGACGATATTAAAACCAACTCATATTGGGCGGTTTTAGGAGCTATGCTTGTCGTTGGATTGTATTTAGTAATATCGTTCCGTAAATGGCAGTATTCACTAGGTGCGATTGCAGCGGTATTCCATGACGTGGTATTTGTGTTAGGAGTTTATTCATTATGTTATAAATTTATGCCTTTCCACATGGAAATGGATCAGCACTTTATTGCAGCAATCTTAACCGTTATTGGTTATTCGATGAATGATACCGTAATTGTATTTGATAGAATTAGAGAGTTCCTTGCTGGTCAAGTTAAAGGTAGCTTCAAAGAAGTAGTAAATGCTTCTATTAACTCTACAATGTCTAGAACTATCAACACCTCTCTTACCATGATTTTGGTATTGGGTATCATGTTCATTTTTGGTGGAGATTCTATCCGTGGATTTATATTCGCTATGTTAGTAGGTATTGTTGTTGGAACGTATTCCTCTTTATTTATTGCAACACCGGTTTTGGTGGATGGTATGAAAGCAAAAGATATTGAAGAAATTGAAAGCAGACATGCTGGTAAAGCATAATTGAAATAATTTATAATAATAAAAAAGCCTGAAGTAATTCAGGCTTTTTTTATGGTTTATAAGGATTAGTGAAGTAGTAATTCAGTTGAGTGTAATTCGTTTAAACACATAGAAACATAGATTTTTATCTGTTGAAAGGCGTTTTACTTTATTTGAGAAAATCATAGCTATGTGAACCCAAGAATTGGGCTATCAAGCCCTTTTTTTCTATGTTTCTATGTGTTTTAATTTTTCATTTAATTATTGTCTTAAAATGATAACCAAATGCGAGATGTTAGTAAAAGAAAAGGGAAAGTATATGAATACTTTCCCTTTTGTATAAATATAAAATTACTTATTAAACCTTAATTTCTCTATCTGCAGTAAAGACAAAATAAATACCCACTAGTATAAAAGGAATACTTAACCATTGACCAGTAGAAAATAAACCTAACGATTCTTCAAAACCACCTTGACTTTCTTTTACATACTCCACCACAAAACGCACCGACCAAAGCATGATTAGGAAATAGCCAAACAGTAAACCAAGCTTTTCTTTCGTATTGGTTTTCCAATATAAAAAGAACAAAATGGCAAATACAAAAATATAAAGTACGGCTTCAAATAACTGTGCAGGATATTTTGCAGGCACTTTTTCTAATAAAGTAGCAAATTGAGGATTGTTTACAATAGCATGGTAAGCTTCATTTGGATTGCTGATTTTTGTTTCACTTACAGCATCTCTTGGAGAATAAGCATCTCTTACAAATCGGATTCCAAATTGAGAAGTAGTTTCTTTTCCAACGATTTCAGAATTGAAAAAATTCCCTAATCTCACAAATACGGCACCACTGGCAACAGGAATTACAACTCTATCTAAAACCCAAAGCATAGGTCTTTGGATAATTTTTTTACTATAATAATACATAGTTATAATAATGGCAATCGCAGCGCCATGGCTTGCTAAACCTTGAAAACCAGTAAATTCAAATTTAGGAGTTAAACGGAATGGCAGTAAAATTTCGGAAAGATGATTTCGATAATATTCCCAATCGTAGAAAAAGACATGACCCAATCGAGCGCCAATTAATGTAGCAATTACAGTCCAAATAAAAAGCGTGTCTAGTTTTTCCAGACTTTCTCCTTCTTTTTCGAAAATTTGTTTCATAATATACCAGCCAAGTCCGAACGCAATTACAAACATCAAGCTGTAATAGCGAATCATAAAAAAGCCTAAATCAATTCCTTCTGATGGATTCCAAATCATAATTATGGGGATAATTTTATTAAATAATGGTAAAAATAAAGAATACCATTTTAAAGTATACTATAAAAAACTTAAATTTTGTGGGAGCATTTTTTTTCAGGAACGGGATCGTAACCTGTTTTTCCCCATGGATGACAACTTAAAATTCTTTTTACACCAAGATAACTGCCATAAAACAAGCCATGAATTTTTAATGCTTCTACAAAATAATAAGAACATGAAGGTTCAAATCGGCAAGAAGTTGGCAAAAAAGGAGAAATCCCGATTTGATAAAACCGAATCAAAAGTAAAAAAGGCGCAATGACTATTTTTCGTAACATAAAAAATGGATTATTGCAATTGGAATAGGATTATTGAACACTAAAAGAGGTTCCGTCTTTACCGTCTTTCAATTGAATGCCAAGAGCTAAAAGTTGGTCGCGAATTTGGTCAGACAAAGCAAAGTTTTTATTCACTCTGGCTTCCTCTCTCATGCCAATTAACATCTCTACAACGCCATCCAATTTGTCTGAATTATTAGCTGCTGATTGTTCGTCTTTTATTCCTAAAATGTCAAAAAGAAAAGTCCTCATCGTTTCCGAAAGTGTCTTCAAATCGTCAGCAGTTACCGTCTCATTACCATCGTTGATAACATTTATAAAACGAATGCCTTCAAACAATTGTGCAATTAAAATTGGCGTATTGAAATCATCGCTCATCGCATCATAACAACTTTGTTTCCAGGAAGCTATATCAAGAGTAGAAGTAGCGCTAGGTTGCAATGTTTTCAAAGTTTCCATGCCTTCCATAAAACGATTGAATCCTTTTTCGGCAGCAAGAATAGCATCATTTGTAAAATCAAGATTACTTCGGTAATGTGCTTGAAGCATGAAAAAACGAGCCACACTTGGAGAAAATGCCTTACTTAAAAAGGGACTTCCACCTGTGTAAATTTCACTTGGCAAAATATTATTTCCAGTAGATTTCGACATCTTTTTTCCATTCAGCGTAAGCATGTTGGCGTGCATCCAATAATTTACAGGATTATGTCCGGTACAAGCTTCGTTTTGTGCAATTTCACATTCGTGATGCGGGAATTTTAAGTCCATTCCACCACCGTGAATATCAAAAGTTTCGCCTAAATATTTTGTGCTCATCGCAGTACATTCAAGGTGCCAACCTGGAAAACCAATTCCCCAAGGCGAAGGCCAACGCATAATATGTTCTGGTTCTGCCTTTTTCCAAAGGGCAAAATCCTGCGTGTTTTTCTTGTCGCTTTGCCCATCGGTATCACGCGTATTGGCAAGCATTTCGTCAATATTTCGGCCACTTAATTTCCCGTAGTGATTATCAATATTGAATTTCACCACATCAAAATAAACAGAGCCATTCGCTTCATAAGCAAAACCATTGTCTATTATTTTTTGGATAATTTCAAGTTGTTCAATGATATGTCCCGTGGCTGTTGGCTCGATACTAGGAGGGAGGAAGTTGAATTCTTTTAAAACGTCGTGAAAATCAACGGTGTAACGCTGTACAATTTCCATGGGTTCCAATTGTTCAACACGCGCTTTCTTTGCAATTTTGTCTTCGCCTTCATCAACATCATCCACGATATGCCCAACATCGGTTATATTTCTAACATAACGCACTTTGTATTCTAGGTGCAATAAGTACCTAAAAATTACATCAAAAGACATAAAAGTTCTCACATTTCCAAGATGTACATTGCTGTAAACCGTTGGTCCGCAAACATACATTCCCACGTTTCCTTCATGGATTGGTGTGAAAGTTTCTTTTTCTCCCGAAAGAGAATTGTATATTTTGAGGGTGTGATTTTTGTAAAGGCGCATATTTTTTGGAGCTTTATCCTGCTTTTCGCTTCAATCTTGGTATTGTAAACTTGCGTTGCAATTTCACAATAGCAAGGATTTCCACTGCAATCAGGGCTAGTTAAAGTGTATTAAAATTAAAACTTTGTGTCTATTTTTATATAATCTAAAAATTCTCTTCGGGTTTTTTCTTCCTTAAATTTTCCACCATATTCCGCAGTTACGGTGCTGCTTTCAACATCTCGAATTCCTCTTGAATTTACGCATAAATGTTTGGCGTCAATAACACAAGCAACATCTTGGGTATTAAGTACTTTTTGCAATTCTTGAACAATTTGCATGGTTAAACGTTCCTGAACTTGTGGTCTTTTGGCAAAATAATCTACAATTCGATTCATTTTAGAAAGCCCAACAACAGTTCCATTTGAAATATAAGCAACATGGGCTTTACCAATAATTGGCAATAAATGGTGCTCGCAAGTAGAGTAAAGCGTGATGTTTTTTTCCACCAACATTTCACCATATTGATATTTGTTTTCAAACGTGGATGAATTTGGTTTTTTGTTTGGGTTTAATCCACCAAAAATTTCTTTTACAAACATTTTTGCAACACGATTGGGAGTTCCTTTCAAACTGTCGTCTGTTAAGTCCATTCCAAGTGTTAGTAGAATGCTTTCAACATCTTTTTTTATGAGTTCAATTTTTGCATCGTCAGAAATAGCAAAAGCATCTTCCCGTATTGGATTTTGAGTGCTAGTTGCTATGTGATTGTTGCCTAATTCCTCGTGAAAATCATTATTATTTATCATTAAAATTCCTTGTTATAGCGATTTATTTTTTGAGTTGGTAAAGATAAATAATATAATTTAAACTACCTTGTATACTGTTAATATTCGAAAATATTTAATTTTTTTGGACGATTATTTCTTAAAAATATGTAAATTTCGCGCACCTTTTAAAAACTCTATGAAAATGAAAAAAATCTACCTAGTACTTTTTTCTCTTATTTTGATGTCTTCCGCGGCTTATAGCCAAAGTGCAACTTGTGCAACAGCAGCGCCATTTTGTGCAGGTGGAGCTACTTTTACTTTTCCAAATACAACAGGTGTTCCAAGTTTAGGGTCGCCAGGCTGTCTTGGTTCAGCACCAAACCCAGCATGGTTTTATATGCAAATTTCAATTTCAGGAAATATATCTTTTTTTATGTCACAAGGTAATAACCCACCTGCGTATGACAATCTAGATGTTGACTTTATTTGTTGGGGTCCTTTTCCTACTCCGACTTGTAATGGTTTGTATGATTTTCCAGATGGAAATACTAGTATTCCTAATAACGTTGTTGGTTGTAGTTATTCGGGTAATGCAACAGAATCTTTCACAATTCCGGGTGCTATAGCGGGACAAATTTACATGGTCTTGATAACTAACTTTTCTAATGGTGCTGGTCAGATAACTTTAACTCAAACAAATTCTGGGCAACCTGGAGCTGGAGCTACAGATTGTAATATCCTATGTCCTCTGACTTTGGCAGATGAAGTAATTTGTCCTGGTAATCAAGCTATTTTAACAGCAACAATTGCTGGTGCAACAAGTTACCAATGGTCATCTTCTGTAACTGGGCCTATAGCTGGAAATACTCAGTCTATAGTTGTAACGCAAGCAGCAACCTATACTGTTGTTGTAAATAAACCTGGTTGTGTTGCTAATTCAACAGCCAGTGCCGATGTTACCTTAGCTATACCACCTGCAATTCAAAATCCGAGTAATTTAACCCAGTGTAGTAATATTCCAAATTTTGATTTAACACCAAATTTGACTTCAATATTTAATGGAACTGGATTAACACCAGGTAATTACGATGTTAGTTTTCATCACAGTGCTACAGATGCTCAAAACATTGCAAACCCTATTGTACCCGCGACGGCATATCCAACAACGGCAACAATTGGAAATCCAGAAACTATATATCTTTCTATCTCTGATAATACATCGGGTGGTTGTGTGTTTGCTTTTCCTTTTACCCTTGATGTAACACTTTGTCAAGCAACTCCTCTTTTTCCTGGCGACCTTCATGAATGTGATATCACACCAGCTTCTCCAACTGATGATGCTATTTTTGATTTCACCCCACAAACAGCCCTTGCCTTGGGAATAAATCCTGCTTCAGATTATACAATCACTTATCATTTAAGTCAAGCGGATGCGGATAATGATGCCAATGCAATAAGCCCGATTACCAGTTTTGCTAATACTTCCAATCCACAAACTATTTACATTAGGATGGAAGAGAATGCTAATCCTGCGACTTTTGGTACAATACCATTCCAATTAATAGTAGACCCATTACCAACGGCAACGATTTCAGGCACTACCTCAATATGTTCAGGAAATACAGCCGTGATTACTTTTACAGGAACTCCACCAAATGCTGTTATAGATTACACAGCTGGAGGCGTACCCGCTCAAACGACCTTAGTGGGAGGAACTTCCACTGTAACCACCCCCGCACTTACCAACACCACTGTTTATGCCTTAGTGGGTGTTACCAATCCAACGACAACTTGTACGCAAACCCAAGCAGGTTCGGCAACAGTAACAGTAGTTCAATTGCCAACAGCCACAATTTCAGGAGGCACGACAGTTTGTAAAGACGCGGCGAGTCCATCAATTACCTTTACCGGTGCCAATGGCGTTGCACCTTATACATTTACCTATAACATTAATGGAGGTACAAACCAAACCGCTACAACTCTTATCGGAAACAATACAACTACAGTGGCTGCACCGACAACAGCCACGGGGACATTTACCTATAATTTAGTAAGTGTATCTAGTGCTACAACACCAGCATGTTCACAAAATCAACCAGCAAGCACTGTAGTAATAGTAGATCCACTGCCAACAGCAACGATTTCAGGAACTACTTCAGTTTGTCCAAATGGTACAGCTGTCATTACTTTTAGTGGTACGCCAGGAGCAACAGTAACCTATACTGTAAACGGTGGAGCAAATCAAACCATACCTTTAAACGCAGGGACTAATACAATAACGACACCTGCTTTGACGGTTCAAACTACCTATGCCTTAGTAAGTGTAGCTAGTGCAGGACCGACAGTATGTTCACAAGCTCAAATAGGAAGCGCTATTATTTCTATTTCACCTTTGCCAACAGCAACGATTTCGGGAAGCACCTCAATATGTTCTGGAAACACCGCCGTGATTACTTTTACAGGAACTCCACCAGATGCTGTTATAGATTACACGGTTGGAGGTACTCCAGCTCAAACGACCTTAGTGGGAGGAACTTCCACTGTAACCACACCCGCACTCACAAACACCACTGTTTATGCACTAGTAGGCGTTACCAATCCAACGACAACTTGTACGCAAACCCAAGTAGGTTCGGCAACAGTAACGGTAGTTCAGTTGCCAACAGCCACGATTTCAGGTACCACAGCAGTATGTAAAAATGCAGCTAGTCCCTTACTTACCTTTACAGGTGCTAATGGCGTTGCACCTTATACGTTTACCTATAATATTAATGGAGGCACAAACATAACGGTTCCAACTACAGTAGGAAATAGTGTTACAGTAGCTGCTCCTACAACAGCCACAGGCACATTTACCTATAATTTAGTAAGCGTGTCTAGTGCTACAACACCAGCCTGTTCACAAAATCAACCAGCAAGCGCTGTGATAACAGTAAACCCATTGCCAACGGCTACGATTTCAGGCGCGACCTCGGTTTGTTTGAATGACCCGAGTCCATTAATAACTTTTACAGGAGCCAATGGAACGCCGCCTTATACCTTTACGTATAATGTTAATGGTGGAGGAAATCAAACAGCTATCTCTTCAGGGAACACTGCTACAGTTGCAGTAGTAACGACATCGGCAACAACGTATACGTATAATTTAATAAGTGTAGTAGATGCTAGTTCCACCACTTGCTCACAGTTGCAAGCAGGTTCTCAAGCCGTTACCATAAATGATGCTCCAATAATTAACAATCCAACACCTTATCAGGTGTGTGACGATAATAATGATGGACTGTCTTGCTTGTTTATACTCACTACCAAAGACTTTCAGATAACAGGTGGAAATCCTAATGTAGTGGTTACGTATCACGAGACCATGGCAGATGCTCAGCTGGGTTCCAATCCACAGGCAAGCCCTTATTGTAGCCTTGATAATACAGGATTACAAACGCTATATATCAGAGCTCATTATTTAGGGTCACCAGCATGTTATAGCACCACCACCTTACAATTGGTAGTGAATGGGCGTCCACTTCCAAATCCAGTAATTACAGATTACGAACTATGTGACCAGAACCTTGTGCCGGGAGTTGGACAGGAAGTATTTAATTTACCGACAAAAACGGCAGAGATAGCCAATGGGTTATTAGGGGTTACAGTAAACTATTATAGCAATCAACCGGATGCTATTGCTCAAACCAATCCATTGCCTAATTTATACACCAATACCACTAGTCCACAGCAAATTTGGATTAACATAAGCAACAATGCAACGGGATGTAATTCGGTTAGTTCCTTCAATTTGGTAGTGCATCCATTGCCAAGCGCAGTGGCACCACCACCTATGTTTGAGTGTAGCAACGGAGTAAGCAATCAAGCGCTATTTAATTTATCACTGAATGACCCAACAGCATCTAATGGAGTGCCGGGAGTTACTGTAACCTATTACAACAGTTTAAGCGATGCTCAAAATGAAACGGGAGCCATTTCCTCTACGAGTTATTTAGGAACAGACAACGAGATAGTATACATTAGAGTAGAGAATGACGCTACAGGATGTTATGCTACTGAGACAATATTATTGAGAGTAACCCAAGGACCATTAGCCGTTGCACCACAACCACAACAACGTTGCGATCCAAATAATGATGGTTTTGAAGTATTCAATTTAGAAGATTCTACCAATGAAATTGCAGGAGGCGTTTTGCCAGCAGGAGTAACGGTTACCTACCATGAAACGCAGACAGATGCAGAACTTGGAGCCAATCCATTAGTAAGTCCTTATACCAATATTGAACCATGGTCGCAAATTATCTATGTACGTGTGTTTTACACACTAACAGGATGTTCTAATTACGTCCAACTCAAATTAAATGTAAATCCAACGCCAGAAGCTACAACTCCTGCGGATTATCACACTTGTGATGACAACTATGATGGGATTGCGAATTTTGATTTAACCACGAGAATCAATGAAGTATTGGGCGCTATAAATCCAGCTACGCATACTGTAACTTTTTACACTAGTTTAGCCAATGCGCAAACGCCAATTAATCCAATAATAAATACAATCAGCTATCCAAATGCTACGCCTAATACGCAAACGATATGGATTAGAGTAGAGACTATCGCTACGGGCTGTTTTGATATTGTGACTTTGCAATTAATAGTAGACCCATTACCAAATGCTACTCAACCGAATTATCCACAATACAGTTTGTGTGATACCACGGCGCCAATAGGTTATGAAGTTTTTGATTTAGGTTCACAAATAAATGCCATATCATTAGGACAAACAGGTATGAATGTTACTTTCCATTTCAGTCAGGCGGATGCCGATGCTGATGCGAATGCCTTACCATTATTATATCAAAACGTACCAATCTATGTACAAACGATTTGGATTAGAATAGAGAATGCTAGTACAGGATGTTATGTAGTATCGACTATGGATATTAGAGTAGAGCCATTGCCAACACCAATTCCACCAACACAGCCTTATACGGTTTGTGATGATAATCAGGATGGGTTTACAGATTTTGATTTAGAGACGCTAACAGCAGGCATCCTGCAGGGTCCCCCAATCCCAATCTATACGATTACCTATCATGAAACGCTTACGGATGCTCAATTAGGAGATAATGATTTGGTAAGTCCTTACACAAACACTACGCCTTATATACAGTTTATCTATGTACGTGCTGAAGATGTATTAACAGGATGTGTCAGCGTGATTATCATAGAACTGAATGCGGATCCAAGTCCGGTGATGCCAACTACATTACCGAATTTAACGAATTGTGATCAGGATAGTAACACTCAAAACAGCAATACACTATTTGATTTAACCCAGCAGACAGGAATTATTTTAGCCGCCCAATCAGGTCCAGCTTCCGATTATACGGTAACGTACTTTGAAACCCTTGCCGATGCGCAAGCAGGAGCTCCTATGATTATTTCTCCTTCAACTTATCAGGGTAATAATGGGCAAACCATATGGGCGAGAATAGAAAACAATACAACAAGATGTTTCAGTATAGGTACCTTCCAATTGTTTGTTAATGCACCGCTGTTGTTAATCACACCAGCACCATTAAGCATTTGTGATAATGATACTAATCCAAATAATTTATTTACGGAATTTGATTTAACCGTAAAAGACGCTATTATCACACAAAACCTAGCGGGTTACACGGTAACCTATTACCCAAGTTACCCAGTGACAGCAGCCAGTGTTGCTATTGCTAATCCAACTACGTATACTAATGCTATCCCAGCGGTACAAACATTAGGTGTTATGGTAACTAGCCCTCAAGGTTGTAAAAGTTACACGACTTTAGACATTAGAGTACTGCCAGTTCCAGTACCAAGAACAGATCCACCAGCATTAGCACCATTATGTGATGATAACAGCCCAGGGGATATGATGGAAGTATTTGATTTAACGACCAACGCGGCTTACATTATTAATAATGACCCGAATGTTACCTTACATTACTTTGCTTCTCAAGCCGATGCAGAAGCCAATCCACCGGTAAACGAACTTATACCAGCCAATGCTGCGTTAGTAGGTCAAAACGTATGGATACGAGTTGAGAATACTAGAGTAGATTATCAAGGAAACCACTGCTATGTATTAGTAGAACAAGCGCTAACCGTAAATCCATTACCAACAGTGGTACAAGCGCCAACCTTATTGCCATTCTATTCTTGTGACAATGATGCGGATGGTATCTCCACATTTGATTTGCAAGATCAAATCGTGAATTTATTAGGACTCACACAAGACCCGGCAGACTATACGGTAAGTTTCTATGCCACGGCAGCAGGCGCTAATCCAATAACCAATACTGGGGAACTGCCTTTAGCACCATCAGGCTATCAAAACGTAACTCCTTTCACGGAAGATGTGTATGTTAGAATTGTAAACAATGCGACAGGTTGTGTGAATCCAGCAGGAATACTTACCTTAATTGTAGAAGAAGCTGCGGTAGCCAATCCAGTAACTACTCCTCCGACTTGCGATAACTATAACGACCCGCATGATGGCGTTATTCAGGTAGATTTAACCAGTTTTGATGCTACCGTTTTGGCAGCTCAAGACCCAACTATATTCTTAATAACATATTACCACACTCAGGCAGAAGCTGAGGCAGGTGTTGCAGGAACAGAAATCGCTAGTCCGACTACTTATGAAACAGCGCCAGATGATGATACCGTTTGGATACGTGTAACCAATAGCGCAACTACTTCACCATGTCATGATGTAACACCACTAGTTATTCATATAGAGCGTTACCCAGATCCAACAGTAATCACACAAAATGATGTTCATACTATTTGTGTTGATTATAACACGCAAGGAGTAATTCGAGATTTATTATTAGAGGCAAGCAATCCAATAGCTGGTAGTTACACTTACCAATGGTTTGAGAATAATGTGGCTATAACAGGAGAGACGAATCCGACGTATTTGGTAAACATGGCTTCAACGGGAGGCGCCACAAGAAATTACACCGTAGAAATGACTAGTGTGGCACTTGGTTGTGCTACAATGTCACCAGTATTTGATGTTATTCAATCGGGACCAGCTGTGATAGCGAATGGTATAGGTTATACAGTGACCAATGCCTTTGAGCAAAATCAAATTATCACGGTTGATGTAGTAGGTTTTGGAACGTACCAATACAGTTTGGATGATGGACCAAGACAGGATAGTAATATCTTTGAGAATGTGAACTTAGGCGAACATTGGATAACAGTTTGGGATACCGAAGGTGGATTAATCTACAGTTGTGATAGTTTAATCATCCAAGATGTGTCGATTATCGACTATCCACATTACTTTACACCAAATGGAGATGGTATTCACGACACATGGAATATTGTTGGATTAGATGGACAACCTACCGCAAAAATTTATATATTTGACCGCTATGGAAAATTGCTTAAGCAAATCAGTTCAACTGGAGCTGGATGGGATGGAACCTTCAATGGAAAACTCTTACCGTCAACGGATTACTGGTTTACAGTTGATTTTGCAGAAGGTTTATCATACAGACAATTTAAAGCCCATTTCTCATTAAAAAGATAAGATACGATGAATTTTAGAAAGATTTATTTAGTTTTAGTGCTATTAGTAGCTCAGTTTTCTCACTCTCAGGAAGGATTACCTGTATATTCAGATTATTTATCTGATAATTATTATTTGTTACATCCATCAATGGCTGGTGCTGCAAACTGTACAAAACTTAGACTTACCGCTAGACAACAATGGCTTGGTCAAGCTGATGCTCCGGCGCTACAAACAATAAGTATAAATGGAAGTTTGGGTGAAAGATCTGGTGGTGGATTAATCGTTTTTAATGATAAAAATGGTTATCACTCTCAAACAGGTATGAAATTAACCTACGCTCACCATCTTATGTTTTCTCGTGATAATGTAGATTTAAACCAATTGTCTTTTGGTATGAGTGCTGGATTTGTGCAAAGTAGTTTGGATGAAAGTACTTTCTATGATAACAATCCTGGTTTTGACCCAATCATATTTGGACAAATGCAAAAAGCATCTTATTTCAATGTTGATATTGGAGCGTCGTATAATTTTTTAGATTTTTATGTTCATGCTACTGTGAAAAACTTTTTAGGAAGTCAAAGAAAATTGTATACAGATAAAGAACCTGTGAATTTAAAAAGATTTATCCTTAATGCTGGATATACTTTTGGAGATGAAGAAACGATTATGTGGGAACCATCTTTTATGTTTCAATTGGTAACTCAAACACAAGAAAAAAATATTGATTTAAATATTAAAGCTTATAAGACTTTAGATTTTGGAAAGCTTTGGGGAGGATTATCATACAGAAGAAGTCTTGACGGAGCTCAATATGTTGAAGGAAATTCTGTTGCCGATCAAAAGTTGCAATATATTACACCAATTTTGGGTGTGAACTTTAAAAGTTATATGTTCTCTTATACCTATTCACATTTGTTAGGTACTGTTAAATATGATTCGGGTGGTTTTCATCAAATAACTTTTGGAGTTAATCTTTTCTGTAAAAAAGAAAGATACCACTGTAATTGTCCGGCTATTAATTAATTCAAATAACTGTCCCGATTTATCGGGACAATTTTTTTTAACTATGGTTATAAAAGCTGTTAATGGGAAAAGTCCTCAAATTCCAAAGGATTGCTATGTTGCCGAAAATGCAACGATTGTTGGCGATGTAACCCTCGGGAGTTTATGTAGCGTTTGGTTTAATGCGGTTATTCGCGGTGACGTTCATTTTATAAAAATTGGCAATAAAGTCAACATTCAAGATGGTGCCATTATTCATTGTACCTATCAAAAGCACCCAACTTTAATTGGAAACAATGTTTCCATTGGTCACAACGCAATTGTTCATGGCTGTACTGTTCAAGATAATGTTTTGATTGGAATGGGTGCCATAGTTATGGATAATTGCATTATTGAAAGTAATTCTATTGTTGCGGCTGGTGCTGTTGTTACTCAAAACACAGTCGTGGAGTCGGGGACAATTTATGCTGGAGTTCCTGCTAAAAAAGTGAAGGACATTAATCTATCAGACTTTGCTGGAGAAATTGAAAGAATCTCGAATAATTATGTGATGTATTCGGGTTGGTTTAAAGAAGATTAAATTAAAAATCTCTTTCAATTATTGCATGTTTATTTTTTAAAATATCGGAAAGCACTTTTGAATTTGTATTGGTATAAAAAGTATGTGTGCCTTCTTTATTTTGGATATTGAGCCCAACTTTTTCATTTAAAATATTTTTCGTTTGTCGTGCTACTGCTTCCCCCGAATCGATTATTTTAATATGCTTAGGAAGGATTTTTTTAATTTGCGGAAGCAAGTAGGGATAATGACTACAACCAAGCACGAGATAGTCAATATTGGCTTCAATCATGGGTTGTAAATAAGAATTCAACAATTGGCTCATTTCTGAGGAATTAATTTTTCCATCTTCAATGAGTTGCACCAATCCGTGTCCAATTTGCTCAATAATTTTTGTGTCTTGAAATTGCTCTGCCGTTTTGTGAAAAAGGTCGCTATTCAAAGTACCTTGTGTTGCCAGAATCCCGATTATATGTTTTTTGGAATGTATTGCAGCAGGTTTTATAGCGGGTTCAATTCCTATAAACGGAACCGTATATTTTGCTCTTAATTCTTTGATGGCATTTGTTGTTGCAGTGTTGCAGGCGACTACTATTATTTTGCAATTAAGTTCTAATAGGAACTCGGTGTTTTTGATGCTTAGCGCAATGATTTCGTCTTTTGTTTTTTGTCCATAGGGGGCATTTTTGCTGTCCGCTAAATAGATAGTATTCTCATTGGGAAGCAATTCTTGTATTTCTTTCCAAATAGAAGTGCCACCAATTCCAGAATCAAAAAGGCCTATGGGATTATTGTTAGTCATAGAAACAAAAGTAAAAAAAAACTGCTCAATTATTTGAGCAGTTTTAAAATTTATGAGTTTCTGATAATTTGAATCAAGTTCAGATTAAAATCCTAAATCTTTTTTCACATCAGCAGTTAAATCTGGTCCATCTGAAAGTAATAAATCTGCTACGTTCATCACATATTGGTATCCTTTTGCTTTTCCAATTTTTGCAATAGAAGCTTTGATTTTATCCATCAATGGCTTAACCATATCCGATTCTTTCTTTTGCAATTCTTTTTGAGCATTATCTCTATAATCAGTAATACGTTTTGTTAAGTCTTGAACTTCTGTTTGACGTGATTGATTGATTGCATCAGTTACAGTACTTGCTTCTTGGTCGTATTTTTTTAATTTGTTTTGATATTCTTCAACCATTGTTTTGTACTCAGCATCATATGTTCCACTAAGTTTTTCTAATTGTTTTTGAGCATCTAACATTGCAGGCATTTTCGAGATAAGTTCATTTACATCTACGTGAGCCATTTTAGCTTGAGCTTGGATTGAATTACTTGCTCCTAAACATAATACAGCAGCTATTAGCAAAGATTTTAATCGTTTCATTTTTAAAGTATTAATTAATTATTATTTGTTATTATTATTCTGGTTTTTTGTCTTCTTCTTTTTTCGCCTTTTCGTCTTCTTTCGCTTTTTTAGCAGCTTCTCTGTCTGCTAATGATTTGGCTTTCTTTTCTTCAAGAGCTTTTTTCCTGTCTTCAATAACTTTTGCTCTTGCTGCAGCTTTCGCTTCTTTACTATCTTCAGCTGGTGTTATAACTTCTTTATTACCTTCTTCTGTTTTTGTACTGTCTTTTACAACAGTAGTTTTTTCAGCAGCTGGTTTTTCGCTTGCAGGAACCGTGCCATTTTTCTTAGCCGCTTTATCTGCTAATAATTGTTTTCTTCTTTCGTCTTGCTCTTTCTTTTTTGTTTCAGCAGCTAGTTTCTTATCAGCGATTAATTTTTCACGTGCTAATTTCTTTTCTTCAAGTTGCTTTTTTCTTTCCGATAATGCTGGATTTTCATCTTCAACATCTTCTTTATATTCTTTAGCTGCTTGTGCTTTTAATTGTTTGTCACTCATTTGCTCTCTTTTTTCAGCACGCGTAATAACACGAACAACTTGATCGCTAATGTTATGTCTTTTAGCTGCAAAAAGCATTGTTAAATCGGATGATTTGTCAAAAACAAAATCATATTTTTTTATTTCGGCAATATCTTGAACTGCGGTAAAAACCTGATCTTGTATAGGTTTTATTAAAACTGCTTTTTGAACAATTAAATCACCATTTGGTCCAAATTTCTTTTGTTGGAAATCCAAAAGTTCGGTTTCTTGAAATTTAATTTCTTCTTCGCGTTCGTCAATAAGTTCTTTAGTTAGCAGTACTCTTTCCGTTTTTAAAGCATCTTTTAATTTTGCAATATCTACCTTTTTAGCTTCAATTTCTTGTTTCCATTTTTGAGCTTTTTGTTCTAATTGACTTTTTGCCTCAGTATAATCAGGGACATTTTGAAGGATATATTCCATATCAATGTAGCCAATTCTAATGCCTCTAGATTGTGAATTCCCTTGAAACATCATGAAAACAAGGAGAAATAATGTTGCAAAATATTTTTTCATACGATTTCGATTTAGAAATATGGTACCAAATATAATTAAAATTGTTGACCTATAATAAAATGTGTTTCCCAACCATTCTTTTCGGTTAATCCAGGAAGTGCATCAAAACCATGTGCGAAGTCAATTCCTAATAATCCAAATGCAGGCATAAATACTCTTAATCCAAAACCGGCCGAACGTTGTAATAAAAATGGGTTGTATTCTTTAAAGCTATCAGCGGATGTACCGGCTTCAACAAAAGTCAAAGCATAAATAGAAGCTGCTGCTTTTAAGGTTAAAGGATATCTTAATTCCATTGAGAATTTATTGTATACGGTTCCTCCATCTGTAGAAGATAAAGATTGATTTGGATAACCTCTCAACTGGATAACTTCACGACCATCAAGAGAAAAGTTGGCTAAACCATCACCACCAAGAAAAAATCTTTCAAATGGAACCAAACCTCTACTACCGTTGTAAGCTCCTAAGAATCCAAATTCGGCTAATGTTCTTAAGACTAATGCTTTTTGTTGTGATCCGGCAACTTTGGTGTACCAATCGGCTTTGAATTTAAATTTATAATATTCTAACCAGTCAAATTTCTTTTGATCCACTTTACCTTGATCCACCCCAGCGTCTTGAAAATTTTCTTCGGCAACTCTATCTCCTCCTGCTGCAGTAACCAAATCTCCAGGATTAACATATACGCCATCAGAACCAAAATAACCTACTCCTGTATTTGTTAATTTATAACCTCTTTGATTTTTTAAATCGCCATAATTTATACCATTCATCAACGAATATGGCAGCGTAAACTTCACACTAGCACTAAACTCAGAACCCGATGTTGGGAATATTGGATTTATACCTTTATTATTTCTACTCAATCCAAGAGTAAAAGCTAAATTTCTTGAGGAACCATCACCAAAAGTAAATAACCCTGTATTGTAATTATTCAAATCATAATATTGGAAACTTACCGCACTTGAGAATACAAAATAGTCATCAGGAATAGTTAATCTTTTTGCCATCCCTACCGATAGAGATGTAATATTAAAGCTTTTACTATGGTCAACATTACTTGCAGAGCCGGAGTATAAAAATTGTTTACTATAAGACAATGATGTAGAAAATTGGATTGGTTTTTTACCGCCAAACCATGGTTCTGAAAAGGACAAACTATAAGTCTGAAAATAAGCACTCGCTTGTAAACGTAAAGAAACTTTTTGTCCGTCACCCATTGGCAGAGGCCTGTAGGCTTCTTTTTTAAACATATTTCTTGCAGAGAAATTATTAAAGGACAATCCTAAAGTCCCAATAAATCCGCCACCGCCATAACCTCCTTGAAGCTCAATTTGGCTCGATCCTTTTTCAACAAGATTATATTCAATGTCAACAGTTCCCGAAGCGGCATCAACATTTTTAAATTTTGGATCAATAGCTTCTGGATCAAAGAACCCTAGTTGACCAATCTCCCTAATGGTTCTCACCAATTCTTCCTTGCTGTATTTTTGTCCAGGTTTGGTTTTTAATTCTCTGTAAATTACTCTGTCATATGTTTTGTCATTCCCAACAACAGTGATGTTGTTAAAGTATGCAATTGGACCTTCGGTAACTCTAACTTCAAAATCAATAGTGTCATTAACGGTTTTTACTTCAACAGCATTAATGTTAGAAAATAAATAACCATTGTTTTGATATAAATTGGTTATGTCATCACCATCTGGTTTTGATTTGTCGGAGATTCTTTTCTCTAATAAAACACCATTATAAGTCTCTCCTTTAGATATTCCCAATATTCTTCCTAATAATTGATCGGAATATACCGTGTTTCCTAAAAACTTAATGTTTCCAAAATAATATTTTCTACCTTCTTCAACTTTTACATTGATGGCTAATTTGCTTTTCTTTTTATTTAGAAACACAGAATCAGATATTATTCTCGCGTCTCTGTATCCTTTTTCTTTGTACTTGTCAATTATAGAAACTAAATCTTCTTTGTATTGGTCTTTGATATATTTTGACGCTTTAAAAATACGAATAGGATTTATTTGTTTGGTATTCTTCATCGCGCTTCTCAGTTTTTTGTCTGAGAATTTCTCGTTGCCTTCAAACTTTATTTTGGAGATTTTAAGTTTATCTCCTTTATCTATATTAACAACCATTTTTACTTGATTGCTTTCTGTAGTATCGGCAATAGTATTGATGGTAACTTTGGTAGAAAAATAACCGTCTTTTTTGTATTTATTTTCAATATAATTTTTGGTAGTGGTAACTAAGTTTTCGTTAACAACTTTACCTTTTGTAAGGCCAGTATCTTTAATAAGTGCTTCTACTTTTGATTTCTTAACACCTTTAAATTTCACATCACTAAGCTTTGGTAACTCACTAATGTTAAGTTGAAGATAGATACTGTCTCCTTCAATTTTATTGATGTAAAAATCAATTTCGTTGAAAAGCCCCAATTTCCCTAACTTTTTTATGGCATTACTTATTTCTTCTCCAGGAACTGTTATGTTTTGACCTTTTTCTAATCCCGAAAATGTCACAACAGTTTGTTGATTATAGCTAATTTTTCCAGTGACTTCTACGTCGGCTAGGATGTATTTTGTTCCTTGATCAAATGGAGTTCTGTCTTGGGCTTGTATTTGAGAAATAGTTCCTAAAAATAAAGTAACTAGAACTATTTTTATGTATTTAATCTGCACTGAAATTTTATTTAATTTGTTCACTTGTTTTTCCAAATCTACGTTCTCTTTTTTGATAGCTAATAATCGCTTCATATAAATCTTCTTCTTTAAAATCGGGCCATAAAACGTCAGTAAAATATAACTCTGCGTAGGCAATTTGCCATAATAAAAAGTTACTTATTCTGTGTTCTCCACTAGTTCTAATCAACAAATCTACATCGGGTAAATTGTGCGTGTAAAGATGCTGATTAATAATTGATTCGTCAATACTGTCTATTGAAATTATATTATTTTTAACTTTATCACAGATATTCTTAACAGCATTTAACATTTCTTCTCTCGAACCGTAACTTAATGCCAAGGTTAAAGTCATTCTTGAATTGTTTTTGGTTTTTTCGATAACTTCAAGAAGTTCTTTTTTTGCTTTGGATGGAAGCAAATCAATGTTACCAATACAATTTAACTTGATGTTGTTTTTTTGTAGCGTTTCGAATTCTTTTTTTAACGAACTAATTAAAAGGTTCATTAAAGTATCTACTTCCAGTTTGGGTCTGTTCCAATTTTCAGTCGAAAACGCATATAATGTGAGGTTTTCAATCCCTAATTTTGCACAAGTTTCTACAGTAATTTTTACCGATTTTGTGCCATTTTCATGACCAAAAGCGCGTAACAATCCTTTTTGTTTTGCCCATCGACCATTGCCATCCATTATAATAGCTAGATGTTTAGGTAAATTGTCTTTATTTATAGAATCTTGAATATTCATTATTTATTCTGCGCAATAGCAAGGTTTGTTTCCAAAGGTATAGGTCAATGTTATCCCCGAAAAAACATACCAATCATTACTATTTATATTTCCAAATTGAAGCGGTTTCAAATTTTCGTTTTTTGGATTGCTTCCGTCTAAATTATCCGTGTATGTATATCTTACTCCTACTTCTGCAGCTAAAACCCAATGGTCTGCTACGTTTGATTTTACACCAACTATAATAGGAATTCCAAACGTGCTTCCTACATAGTCTTTTTTTGTTTTTCCATTCACAACAAAAAGTTCATCGTAGGCAAAATAACTAATTCCTAAACAAACATAGGGTGTTACTTTCTTTTTTCCATCGTGAAGATTAAAATCAAAAAAATCAAATTCTAACCCAACAGTAAACTCTTTAATCTCATTTTTAAATTTATAACCTCGTTGCTCACGAGCTGGGACCTCAGAATCTAAATCATTCCCAGATATCGTTGATTGCATATAGGAAAATCTATAAGAATGTCTTGGGCTTTTATTCCATTTATACAATATTCCAAAAGCCAATTCATTGGGTGAGACATAGTTTGTTTTTCCAACATCTCCAATAAAATTGCTTCCTCCAAGGAAAACACCAACTTCATGAATTTGTGCATTCAAAAAGTTCATGCTTATCAATAAAAATAATACTAATGTCTTTTTCATTAATTTGAAAATAGCGTGCAAATATAATAATAATCGGCAGTCATATGACATACAATGTGGTATTTATGTTAAATAAAAATCCAATGCAGTGGCGACTGTAATTATCTTAAACGAAATTATCCGTGAAGTAGTATAAACAAGGCGGTTTTTGTGCTAATTTCTTTTGTCTTCACCCCAAAGTAGTTTGTTACGGAGCGTTTTTAAAAAGGTTTCTTCGGGAATTTCAACCATGTTTATTTTGAAAGGCGTTTTTCTAATAGTCAATTCCGAATTATTGCTGATTGAGGAAATTCGAGAGTCCAAAGAAACTAAGTAATTTTCTTCTCTTCCTGAAACAATAAGTTTTATTTCATTATCATCAGAAATTACTAGCGGTCTTGCATTTAAATTATGTGGTGCAATGGGTGTAATTACTAAACTTTTTACATTGGGCATCAAAATGGGGCCTCCGCAACTTAGGGAATAACCTGTAGATCCAGTAGGTGTTGAAATGATCAATCCGTCAGCCCAATACGAATTTAAATATTCGCCATTCAAATAGGTTTCTATGGTAATCATAGAGGGAGTGTCTTTCCTACTAACAGTAACTTCATTCATAGCAAAATTAATGTCGCTATCATTGGAAGGTGTCTCTAAACTTAATAGTGTTCGTTTTGAAATAGCGTATTTTTTTTCGAGGACAATTTGAAGAAAAGTACCAATATTTTCTTTTTGTACTTTCGCTAAAAAACCCAGTCTGCCCGCATTTACACCAAGAATAGGAATGCCCGAATCTCGAACAAAAGTTACAGCTCTTAATATAGTTCCATCGCCACCAATACTGATAAGGATATCAAAACTAGCGTCTAAATCTTTGTGAGTTGAAAAAGTAGCGTATTTTTTTTCAATGATTTTCTCAGCATATAATATTTTCAAAAATTTTTCTTCGATAACCAATTCAACGTTATTCCGATTAAAAAAAACAAAAATGTCTTTAATAATAGGCTTGGTGTCGTTTTGATAATATTGTCCGAAGATGGCAACTTTCATATATGTAGAATTTATTTGTCAGTGGTCATATATGGTATCGCTCTTTTTCTATTGGTGTTTTTTTTCAAAAAACAATTAGTTAGTGGCGATTTCATATTATGTTTTACATGTTTAAATATTTATCCAAATATTCAGAGCGTTCTTTTAAGATGTTCAAATAATTATCTTCATTGTGTTCCGAAATAATTTCATAATTAAAACGCCTGAAGGATTGTATGATTTCATTCATAGAACCCAGCGTGATTTTTATGGTAATCTGAACTTTATCATTGGTAGCCTCAGAAATAAAAAGTCCCAAGAGCTTACCATTATTGCTTTCCACAATTTGTGTTATTTGACTCATCGAATACTCATTGATGCTTTTCTCAATAATTATTATTCCTCCAATTTCTTTCAAAAATGGCGTTCCGTTTAGGAATTTGATAATATCCGTAACTTCGTAATAACCAATGTATTTGTTGTTTTCATCAAGGATAGGAACAATATTGGCATTGTTTCTGGCAAAAACTTCTAAGACATCCAGCCAATTCATGGATGTTCTAACAAAAAAACCTTCAACAGTATAACGATAATCGGATAATTTTTTTTGTGCTTCAAAAGTTTCAACGTCTTCCGAAGCGATACATCCAATGAAAATACCATTTTCTAAAACAGGGAAATGTGAGAATGCAATATCTATAAAAAAATCTTGCACGTTCTCAATAGTCTCGTTGCTATCGATGGGTTTAAAATCATTGTTAATATATTCGGAAAGGGTTCTCATAATTTCTATTTCTTTTTAGCGACTGCAAAATAATCAAAAATTAGGATATGAACGCTTACTTAACTTTGTATTTTTGTAATCAATTTATATAACTTCTTTTTTCGAAATAAAAAACAATGACAAAATTAAGTGTAAATATCAATAAAATAGCCACTTTGCGTAATGCAAGAGGCGGAAATGTTCCCGATTTGTTGCAGGTTGCTAAAGACATTCAAAAATTTGGAGGACAAGGAATAACCATTCATCCAAGACCCGATGAGAGGCATATTCGCTATCAGGATGCGAGGGATTTAAAGCCAATTGTTTACACGGAATTCAATATTGAAGGAAATCCACAACATAATTTCATTGATTTAGTATTAGAATTAAAACCAACACAAGTCACATTAGTGCCTGATGCCATTGGAGCTATTACGTCAAGTGCTGGTTGGGATACTATAAAAAACCAATCTTATTTAACCGAAGTTATTCAGGAATTTCAGAGAAACGGAATTCGAACTTCCATTTTTGTGGATCCTGTTTTGGAAATGATTGAAGGAGCAAAAGCAACTGGAACAGAAAGAATAGAATTGTATACCGAGAGTTTTGCACATCAATATGGATTAGGAAATAAAAATGCAATTGAACCTTATGTAAAAGCAGCAATAAAAGCCAATGAATTAAATTTGGGAATCAATGCTGGTCATGATTTGAGCTTGGACAATATTCAGTTTTTTAAACAAAACATTCCTAATTTATTAGAAGTTTCTATTGGTCACGCGTTAATTTGTGAGTCGCTTTATCTTGGATTGGATAATGTTGTCAATATGTATCTGCAAAAATTAAAATAAATGCTTTATTCAAAAATAGTAGGCGAAGAAAAGCCATTGCTAATTCTTCATGGTTTTTTAGGTATGTCAGACAATTGGAAAACGCTGGGAACACAATATGCTTCCGAAGGATTTGAAGTGCATATGCTCGATTTGAGAAATCACGGAAGAAGTTTTCATTCCGATGATTTTAATTATGAAGTCATGACGCAAGATATTTTGGAATATTGTCAAGCCAATAACATAGAAAGCACAAGCATTATCGGACATTCTATGGGAGGAAAAGTAGCGATGCTTTTCGCAACCCAATATCCAGAAAGAGTTGATAAATTAATCATTGCCGACATTGGACCAAGATATTACAAACCCCATCATACGGATATTTTAGCGGGTTTGAATGCTGTCGATTTTTCTCAGAAACCCGAAAGAAATCAAGTGGATGAAATTCTTAAAAATTATATTCCCGATTTTGGAACCCGTCAGTTTTTAATGAAAAGTCTGTATTGGGTGGAACCAGAACAACTAGGATTCCGATTTAATTTAGCAGTTTTTAATAAAAAAATTGAAGGAATTGGAGAAGCACTTCCTCAGGATGCCTACTTTGGAAGAGAAACATTTTTCATTCGCGGAGGAAATTCCAATTATATTACAGAAGATGATTTTGAGTTGATTAAAAAACATTTTCCAAAAGCCTCATTTGCTACAATCCCCAATGTTGGTCATTGGCTTCATGCCGAAAACCCGATATTGTTTTTTGAAGAAACACTTAAGTTTTTAAAATAAAAAAAGCCCTTTCGATTGAAAGGGCTTTTTTATAATTGTATTAAAGCGATTAGTTTTTAATAAATTTCTTCACTGCTTTACCAGCATCTGATGTGATGTTCATAAAATAAACACCAGCACCAAGTTCAGAAACGTTCATTTCAACTTCAGATAAATTATTCACTTTCACTGATTTTACAGTTCTTCCATTGATGTCAGTAATGTTTACATCTGTCAATAAAATATTTTCAGTATTAGATATCGTTACATTATTACTAACTGGATTTGGATATGTAGAAAATTTACTAGCATTAAATGTATTTGTTTTTAAAACGTTTCCAGTATATTTTGAAACACCTCCCACAGTTGCTGAAGTTGTAAAACCTCCTGTAAAACCTGTATTTCCATCTAAGAAAGATACAACAGTATGCTGAAGAGCATCAATATTTGTCCATGTCAAACCTGCATCTGTAGTATATGAAGAACCAGTTGTTCCAGTTGTTACATAAGTCCCTGTTGTTCCTGGAACATAAGCAATATCTCCATTGAAAAATCCTGTTGCAGCTATTTCAGTGTAAGAAGTACCACCATCACTAGTGGTAAAAATTTGACCAGTTTTGGTTACTAATAAACCATTTAATGGGCTTGAAAACGCATAAGCTCCTCCTGTTGTAGCCGAACCAAAGTCAGTTACAGCAGGTGCTTGTGATACGGTCCAGTTAAGACCTTTGTCTACAGATCTGTATAATCTTCCTGATGATGTTCCAAACCAAATTGTATCTCCAGAAACATAATAATTGTTAGAATATCCAAATTCGTTACCTGCAGGAGAAGTAGCAGGAATATTACCCGTCACAACTCTTGTCCAGTTTGTTCCTCCGTTTGAAGTTGTGTAAATTTCGAAGAAAGTAGGGTCTGGATCACCTTGTGCAATACCATTGTTACCATCCCAAAAATAAACAAAATTTGTAAAGGAAGCTGCTGTAAATGCTGCTGTTGTTTGTTTAGTAAAAGCAGCACCTGAATTTACAGTTTTCCATACACCACCAGTATTTCCAGTTCCAGGATTTGCAGAAATCCATGCTGTTGTTCCAGATACTGCGGAAATTGAAGAAAGTCCTAATCCAGCTGTTCCAGGCCCTAGAGCTAGTGTTGTAGGTGTCCATGTATTACCTCCATCAGAACTTCGGGTAATTTCTTTAACAACTAAACTAGCTGCAGCAGAACCGTCAACGGCAATTGCCCATACATTATTGGCATCAACAATTGAGATACTTCCCAAACCACGAGATACCGTCGCGAAACCAGTTGATTTAACTGTCCAAAATTGAGCATTAACGCTCAATCCAGTTAACATTAATAATAAAAGTAAAGTTTTTTTCATAGTCGTTTTTTTTATGATTCTTAATTGATTAAACACAAATGTAAGAAAAAAATTGAAATCAAATTAAATTTTATCATTCCTTTAAATAAATGAGTATTTTTGACATTAGAAATTTTTTAACTTAAATAATTTTCAAATGAAATTACTTATTAGAATATTAGTTACTTCATTACTTGTAATGTTGATTGCCTATTTCATGAATGGCGTTAGCGTTAATGGATTTAAAGCAGCAATAATTGTCTCTGTTGTTTTGGGATTGCTAAACATATTTGTAAAACCCGTATTGGTTTTGTTTACACTGCCGGTAACGGTAATTACTTTGGGTCTTTTTTTATTAGTCATTAACGCCGTTATTATTTTACTGTGCGATAATTTAGTTTCAGGATTCAATGTAGATTCATTTTGGACTGCTTTATTGTTCAGTGTTGTTTTGTCCATTTCTGAGTCTGTCGTATTCAAATTAACAGAAAGTAAAGAATAAATTCTCTCTTAAATTATATTAAAATTCAACCCTTTAAAGCTTGTTTTGATTGTAAAAATTTTATACTTTTGCGCCCAATTTTAGTAATAAATTAAAGAAGAAAATGGATATTAAAAGAGTAGCTATTGATGCAGTAAGTGAAATAATTGAAATGACAGTTGTTCACATGGATTACAAGGGTCAGGTACAAAAAAGAATAAATGAAAAAATGCCTTTAGCAACTGTGAAAGGTTTCAGAAAAGGTGCGGTGCCAAGAGATTTAGTTGAAAAACAATATGGCAAAGCTATTAAAGTTGAAGAAGTTAATAAAGTTGTAGCTTTAGCATTAGAGCGTTTTATACAATCAGAAAGATTAAACCTTCTTGGAACTCCTCTTGCAAAAGTGAACGAAAATTTCTCTTGGGATAGCGAAGAAATGGTGTTTGAATATGAAATTGGTTTGGTTCCTAATTTTGAATTGGACTTAGAAGCAAAAAACAATATTGTAAAATATGTGATTTCTGCTGATGATAAAATGATAAACGGACAAGTAACACGTATTCAAAAACAATTTGGAACACCAATTCCTCAGGAAGTTGTTGCTCAAGACAGCGATATTTCTGGAACTTTTGTTAACCAAGAAAAAGGAATCAACAATACCACAACAATTTCTTTAGATATTTTTAAAGATAAAAAAACTGCCGATAAATTCATTGGTAAAAAAGTGGGTGATGTTGTTACAATAAACACAAAAGGATTATTTGAAGACGATCATCAATTGATGGACGTGATGAAAGTAAATCACGATGACGTTCATGGATTGGAAGTTGATGTTGATTTTACTATCGAAAGCATCAACGGAACGAACCTTGCAGAATTAAATCAAGAATTGTTCGACAAACTTTTTGGAGCAGGAACTATCGCTACTTTGGATGAGTTGAAAGCTAAAATTAAAGAAGATGCCGAAAATCATTTGGCACAACAATCAGAGCAAAAATTAATGGGAGATGTTACCGATTTTTTAATCGAAAACACCAAATTCGAATTGCCTGATGCTTTCTTAAAAAGATGGTTGCAAACTGTTGGTGAGAAAAAACTTTCTCCAGCTGAAGCTGAAATGGAATATGCAAGATCTGAAAAAGGATTGCGTTTTCAATTAATCGAAGGAAAAGCATTAGCGCAAAGCAATATTCAACTGAATTTTGAGGATTTAAAAGCGTTTACAACTAAAAATATTCGTCAACAAATGGCGCAATTTGGTCAAACAAATCCAACTGATGCAGACGTTGAAAGCATTGTTGCTAGAGTTTTATCGAACCAAGAGGAAGTAAAAAGACTTTCGGATCAAGTGGTTGCAGAAAAAATGCTTGAATTATTCAAAGAAAAAGCAAATCCTACTAAAAAAGAAGTAACCTACGATCAGTTTGTTGCTGCGATGTACGGAGAATAAATAATAAAATAATTAGTATATTTGAGCGTCAAATTCATTTTGGCGCTTTTTTATTTTTCTGAAATTGTTTTTGAAATCTGAAGCGTCAAGACAGAATGTCACTTTAAAAAGCGGGCATGAACTTTGACAAATAGTAAGAACAAAACTCATAACTAATACAAATGAACTACGGAAAAGAATTTAAAAAATTTGCTACCAAACATCATGGAGTAAATAGCATGTATTACGATAAAATCGTAAGCAGCATGACACCTTATATTATTGAAGAACGTCAAATGAATATTTCTCAACTAGACGTTTTTTCTCGTTTAATGATGGATAGGATTATCTTCATGGGAACTGGTGTTGACGATTATATGGCCAATATCATTCAAGCGCAATTGTTGTTTTTAGAAAGCGTTGACGCTTCAAAAGACATTCAAATTTACATCAATTCTCCAGGAGGAAGCGTGTACGCCGGACTTGGAATTTATGACACGATGCAATACATCAAGCCTGATGTAGCAACAATTTGTACAGGAATGGCAGCTTCAATGGGTGCTGTTTTATTGTGTGCTGGTGCTGCAGGAAAACGTTCGGCTTTGCCTCATTCAAGAGTGATGATTCACCAGCCTTCTGGTGGCGCTTCTGGTGTTGCAACCGATATGGAAATCAACTTAAAAGAAATGTTGAAATTAAAAGACGAATTGTACCAAATTATTTCGCACCATTCGGGACAAACTTTCGATAAGGTTCACAAAGACAGTGAGCGTGATTATTGGATGATTGCCGATGAAGCAAAAGAATACGGAATGATTGATGAAGTTTTAAGAAGATAAATAAAGTTCCAAAGTTCCAGAGTTTCAAAGTTACATAGTAATGGACTTTGCCACTTTGCCACTTTGCCACTTTGCAACTAGAAATAATGGCAAAACAAGTATTAGAATGTTCCTTTTGTGGACGAAAAAAACCAGAAACCAACCTTTTGATTGCAGGAATCAATGCACATGTTTGTGACAGATGTATTGAGCAAGCACATGGCATTGTTTTGGAAGAATTAAAATCGAATGCCAATACCATGAAAGCGGCATCCGATTTGGTTTTGCGTAAGCCAAAAGAAATTAGAGCATTCCTGGATCAATATGTTATTGGTCAGGACCAAACCAAAAAAGTAATGTCGGTAGCCGTTTATAATCACTACAAAAGATTAATGCAGCTGCAACATGCCGAAGATGTTGAAATTGAAAAAAGCAACATTATTATGGTGGGTCAAACCGGAACGGGAAAAACCTTGGTTGCTAAAACAATTGCCAAAATGTTGGACGTTCCTTTAGCTATTGTGGATGCTACCGTTTTAACCGAAGCAGGTTATGTTGGAGAAGATGTGGAAAGTATTTTGACACGTTTGCTACAAGCTGCGGATTATGATGTCCCAAAAGCAGAAAGAGGTATCGTTTTTATTGACGAAATTGATAAAATTGCGCGTAAAAGCGACAACCCTTCTATCACTCGTGATGTTTCTGGAGAAGGTGTACAACAAGCTTTGCTGAAATTATTGGAAGGCACTGTTGTTAATGTTCCACCAAAAGGAGGAAGAAAACATCCCGACCAAAAATTTGTCGAAGTGAATACCAAAGATATTTTATTTATTGCCGGTGGCGCTTTCGACGGAATTGAAAGAATTATTTCAAAACGATTAAATCGAACAGCCGTTGGATATTCTACTTCCAAAAATGTTGATAATATTGACAAAGACAATTTATTGCAATATATTATCCCGAAAGATATTAAGGATTTTGGTTTAATTCCGGAGATTATTGGACGTTTGCCAGTGCTTACACACATGGATCCATTGGATAGAGAAACGTTGAGAGCGATTTTAACGGAACCTAAAAACGCTTTAATCAAACAATACGAAAAGCTATTTGCTATGGACGATGTGAAGTTCACGATTTCCAATGAAGCTTTAGATTTTATTGTGGACAAAGCGTTAGAGTATAAATTGGGAGCAAGAGGATTGCGTTCTTTGTGTGAAGCAATTCTAACTGATTCCATGTATGAACTGCCAAGTTCCGAGGAAAAGGTATTGCATATCGATAAAGAATTCACGCATGATGCGCTGACCAAAAATTTATTAAAACGATTGGAAATAGCCTCTTAATAAAAAATAAAAATCCCCCGCAGAAGCGGGGGATTTTTTTATGACTAAATGGTATTTATTTTCCAAAACCACCACCACTTTTTACTTTCTCAGTTTCAATATTGGTGCTTTCATTTTGAAGTTTTAGATTTCCAAAATTGTAGGTTAATGATATTCTGAAAGTTCTCGTATCTTCTTTTCTATAAAATTTTGTTTGCAAATTGGTTGAAGAAATCACAGCATTAATTTCATTAGAATTGAAAACATCAAACACATGGAAACCCAATTTTAATTTTTTATTCATAAAATCTCTATTGAATGAAATGTCAAATTGCTGAATTGCTTTTGTTACATGATAAATCTCCCAGTTCCCTTCCGGTAAAATATAATAGGTCATGGAGTTTGTTATATTCCAAGGCAACATTATCTGTGCTTGGGCTGCATAATTCCAAATCGGTCTGTTTTTAAAAGAGAAATTATAACCTTCTGTTAGCGATTTTATATAATTAATATTGAAAAAGATGTAATTCATCTTGTCCATAGTATTCATTCTTTTTTCAAATTCTGCTTTCCCTTTAAAGATGTAATCCAAAGGAATTGGGAAATTGAAATAGGCACTAAATGTTTTGAATTGGTCAAATTGTTGGAAGGTTTGATTGCTCACAAATTCGCCATCTGCAGCATTTAAAATAAATAGGTTGTGGTCTTTGGCAACAGTATAATTGGCGCCTAATTGTACAAATTGAAAAGCAGTTGCTTTTAATTCGAAATTATCAAAAAAAGTGGGTTTCAAAAAGGGATTTCCTATAGCAGTATTGTATTGGTCAAAGGTGGAACTATTGGGATCAAGCGACCCATAATTGGGTTGTGAAATTTTTCGAGAATAAGAACCGCTCACATTGATATCGCTGGTAGCTTCATATAAAACACTTACGTTTGGGAAAAAATTAGTGTTTTTATAGTTGATTTTTTCGGTTGCCGTGCTTGCATATCGATCCACTTTAAAATCTTCAAATCGCAAACCTGCCGTAAGATTGAATTTTTTAATTTTTTTTCGTCCTTCCACATAAAAAGCCAAATTGTTTTCGGTGTAATCAAAATCGACAACATCTGCAACAGGATTATTCAGGTTGTATTTTCCAGTGTCATTCACTTTAATAACATTGAATTTTCCACCTGTATTTAAAGTAAATTTTAGTTTTTCGAAAGGGATTGAAAAGTCATATTTCAAATAGTAATTGACTAAACCGAAATCAATATTTCCATTGTTGTAACTGGCAACATTGTCTTCAACAGCATTAGAGTTGGTAATTGGATTTCTATTAAAAAAATTAGAAAACGCAGTGATATCCAATGTTCTTCCAATGGTATCTAACTTGGTTTTGTATTGCAAACTGATTTCGTGATTGCTGTTTTTGATTTTTGAAACACCACTATTCATATAATCTGGAATGTCTGTTCCTGTTGTTTTTGCATCAAAAACTTCTCGGTCATTTCCATAATTGGAATTGTAATTAAACAACAAATTGGAGTTGGAATTTAGTTTGTAATTCGTTCCCGCTCTGAAATAAAGATTTCTATTCGTGGTTACGGTCAACTTATCCTGAAGAATATTTTTATCAGGATTAAACCAAGTAAAAGTCTGCCCATTAACGGAACGTTCTTCTCTATCAATATAATTGTAGCCCAACATAGTTTGCCAGCTAAGATTTTTTTCTTTACCGTTCAATAAAATTTGCGGACTTGGTTTTTGGTATTTGTTGAAATTGTAATTGATATTGAAACTGGCGTTAACCCCTTTCATTTTCTTAGAACTCGTTACAATATTGATAATCGAACCGCTAGAATTGGCATCATAAGCGGCACCAGGATTATAAATTAATTCTACTTTTTCGATGGCATTTGCAGGTAGCGAAGACAAATAGTTTTCCAAATCGCTTCCGCTTAAAGTGCTCGGTGCACCGTCAATATATATTGAAACGCCTTTCCCATTTAGGGATAAACCGCCTGTTGGAGAGGCAATAACACCGGGTAATTTTTTAACGGCATCATAAGCATTTCCAGTGCTTAACATTGGATTGTTTTTTACGGACACGATAGTTTTATCGCTTTCAATTTTTAGAAATTGTTTTTTGTTACCATAAACAGTAACTTCTTTAAGTTCGTTTGTTTTTTCTGGGGATGTCTCAGTTTCTTTTTTAGGACTTTCTTGACTCTTCGTCGGTGCTTCTTGTGCAAATATAAAATTCGTCACAAGTAAGCATAATAAGGTAATGCTTAATGATTTCATTTTTTGATTGATTTATGGAACATCGGTTAGTCGATGCTCTTGTGATTGATGATTGCTTGTAAGACTACATTCATTAAAAAATGTTACAGCAAAAAAATATTTTTTGAATTTTTTTAGGTTATGCGTTCACAATATGCTTTTGATGAGGTACAGAAACCTCCACGCATCGTTTCCCGCCCGGACCTCCACAAACTCTGCTGGATCCACAAGAAGTTAAAAATAGGGCAATTACTAAAATTGAAATTATCTTTTTCATAATTATTTTTTGGAGGCAATTTGCATTTCTTTCAACTGTTCTAAATAATCACGTTGGTTGGAAAGACGAGGAATTTTATGTTGACCTCCCAATTTATCTTGCTCTTTCAGCCAATCATAAAACAAATTTGGTCGTGCCACATTGATAACCAACGAATTTAACGTCATGTTATTGTATCGTTTGGCTTCGTAATCGGAGTTTAATGATTGTAGCGTTTCGTCCAAAGTTTTGGTGAAAAACGCCATGTCATCGGGTTGTTTTTTGAATTCAATCATCCATTCATGTGCACCTTTTTCTTTTACTTTCATAAAAATAGGGGCCACCGTATAATCAATAACTTCCGATTGTGTGATTTGGCATGTTTTGGCAATCGCCATATCGGTATTTTCTACCATCAATTCTTCGCCAAACACATTAATATGATGTTTTGTTCTTCCCGAAACGCGAATGCGATAAGGATTCAAAGAGGTAAAACGAACCGTATCACCAATCAAGTAACGCCAAAGCCCAGCATTTGTAGTAATCACAAGGGCATAATTTTTAAACAATTCTACATCCGATAAGCGAATAACTTTTTGATTTTCGGTGCCAAAAGTGTCCATTGGAATAAACTCATAGAAAATTCCATAATCCAACATCAGCAATAAATCATTGGAATAATTCAAATCCTGAATGGCAAAAAACCCTTCGGAAGCATTGTAAATTTCGTAATATTTGAAATTTGTTGAAGGCAAAATCTTTTGATATTGTTCTCTATAAGGTTCAAAATTCACTCCGCCATGAAAATAAACTTCCAAGTTGGGCCAAAGCTCAAACAGATTGTCTTTTCCAGTTTCGGTCAAAACTTTATTTAGCAATACCAACATCCAAGAGGGAACTCCTGCAAAACTGGTTACGTTTTCATTTTTAGTTTCATTGATAATCGCCGAAAGTTTTTCTTCCCATTCGTGCATCAACGAGATTTTACTACTTGGCGTACTGCTGAATTCCGCCCAAATAGGCATATTCTCAATTAAAATGGCGGATAAATCACCAAAATAAGTATTATTGTCTTCGTAGATTTGTTTGCTGCCGCCAAGACGCAAACTTTTGCCCAAAAACATTTCGGAGTTTTCATTGTTATTCAAATACATGCACAACAAATCCTTGCTTCCTTTGTAATGACAATTCTCCAAAGCTTCATTGCTCACAGGAATAAATTTGCTTTTGGCATTCGTAGTTCCGCTGGATTTGGCAAACCATTTTATGGGTGTGTTCCAAAAAACATTTTGCTCGCCATGTCGTGTTTTTTGAATCATGGGTTCCAATTCTTCATAAGTTGAAACGGGCATGCGTTCTGCAAAAGTGACGTAAGATTTTATGCTTTCAAAGTCAAATTGTTGTCCAACAGCTGTGTTTTCCGATAGTCGGATGAGGTTCATTAACACTTCTTCCTGAACTTCATGCGGATATTTTAAAAACAACTCAATCTGATGAATGCGCTGTTTTAAAAACCAGGAAGCGATAGAATTGACTATTGGAAAAGGCATATTTGAATATGAATTATGAAATTCGAATTATGAATTATAACTTTACCAAATATAGGAAATAATCTCAATAATAAAAGATGATATACGAAGGTGTTCTTACCAAAATGCAAACCGAGTTTTCAAACCCAATCCAATATTTTTTAGTTTTTGAAAATAGCTTTTTAAATCTAAATCAAATGCTGGACAAATCGTTCGAAATTAATTTTGTTGGTTACCAATGTTTGAATTGTGGCAAAAAGAAAAAAATCTTCCGCCAAGGATTTTGTTATGATTGCTTTATGAGTAGCGCATCAGCAGGCGATTGGATTATGAAACCTGAATTAAGCACAGCGCATTTAGATATTGAAGACCGAGATTTAGAATACGAAAAGAAAGTGCAATTGCAACCCCATATTGTTTATTTGGCTTTGTCGAGCGAAGTGAAAGTGGGTGTAACTCGAGGAACTCAGGTTCCAACGCGTTGGATTGATCAAGGTGCGGTGCAGGCTTTACCGATCGTAGAAGTTCCGAATAGATATTTGGCAGGAATTACAGAAGTCGCTTTAAAAAACCATTATGCCGATAAAACCAATTGGCAAAAAATGCTCAAAAATGAAGTGCCGCAAGTTGATTTACTGAAAGAAAAGGCGTCTTTAAAATATTTAATTCCAAAGGAAGTCCAGGAGTTTTATTATCCCGAAAAGGAAGATTTGCTCGAATTGCATTATCCAGTTTTGGAATATCCAAAAAAAGTAGCTTCTTTAAATTTGGATAAAATGCCCAACTTCATAGGAAAACTCAAAGGCATAAAAGGACAATATTTAATCTTTGAAGACGGAACTGTTTTTAACGTGAGAACTTTTGAAGGTTATGTAGTTAAAATTTCAATTTAGGTTTTATTTATAGCCACTGATTCACTGATTTTAAAATAATTTTTAATCTGTGAATCCGTGGCTAAATTTCTCTGATTATTTTGTGGTTGCTGGAGTTGTTGCAGGTTTTGTGTCCGCTTTTTTCTTTTTGTTGAACAACCCATTGATTAAATCGGTAGCTTGTGTCTGTGGGCTTTTCGTTGTGGGAGGCGTAGCAGTTTTGGTAGTGTCTTTTGGCTTGGTGTTATTACGGATTATATTTCCGAGAGCTGAAGTTCCTTGCTGGATTAACTTGTCTTTTTGTTGTTTTACCAGATTAGTTGCCAAAGTTGTGGTGGCTTGTTTGACGTCCGTAGTGATATTTGGGTTTTTAAAATTCCCTGTCAACATTGCGTTTATTGGAATGTTTTCTAATTTCTTCGCATCTGAAGGCGTAAGTTTTCCAATTAAATTATTAACCTCTGTGCCCAAATATTTTGCAGGAACATCCAACTTCACATTATAGTTCATCAGTTGGTCGAAACCGTGACTTCCGCCAATTGTCGCTTTAATATCCTGGTATTTGATATCAAAAGGTTTTACATTTACTTTCCCATCTTTAAAGGTTAATGCCGCTTTCAAATCATTAAGATTTAGTTTTTTCATATCAATAAAACCTAATTTATCATCCAACTTGCTCAACAAGGCAGAATTACTTGAATTCACTGTTGTCGAAAGCAACTGACCCAATAAATCCCCTGAAATACTATTCAAATCAGGAGTCATTTCTTTGTCTTTTAAATTCCCCGAAAGTTTAATGTTAGAGTTCAATTTTCCATTGATGACACCCGCAATTGGGGCAATTTTTTTCATCATATCTAATTGGGTAAACGTCTGTGAAATATCCACACCGTTCAAACCTAAATTCATGTTAAATTTGGATGTTTTTTCTTTGGTAGAAACGTCACCATTAAACGCAATCGAACCTCCGAAAATATTGGTCTTACCGTTTTCTATGGTTACTTTTTGGTCCTTGATAATGATTTTTGCGCCAACCTCTTTCAAGGTTAAATTGTCATACAAAACCGTATTGGCTTTTGCGTTCAAAGTGCAATTTAGGAACGAAGGGATTTTCATTGCTTCGTTAGCTTTCGCATCCTTTTTTGAGGCGTCTTCTGTGGTGACAAAATCGTTTACCGCCAATTGATTCGAACTCAAATTAAAAGTTCCTTTCAATTCTTGATTTTTAAAAGCAAAGCCATAGAAGTTTTCTAAAACACCATTTACGGCCAAATCACTTTTGCCAGTGGTGGCATTGAATTGTTGCAAGTTCACACGACTCGGATTAAATTCCACCAACGCTCGACTAATTTTCATGGTTTTGCCATTTTCATCTGTATAATTAAAACCAGTTAAGTCAATAGTTCCTGCATTTTTAATTTGGGCATAATCACTTTTTTCTACCGATTGCATGTCGAATTCCGTAGTTACATCCGCTTTTAGAATTCCAGTTAACGGTTTGTCTAATTTTACTGGATACGCTTTTGTAAGGTTGCCCAAATTGATAGTTCCTTTTAAAGCAGCGTTAACTTGTGCATTTTCGGAAATGTTTTTGATGTTGGCTTTTGCATTAAAGACATCTTGGTCAATTTGGAACGACAGTTTATCCAAGTTTACATAAGTATCATTCATCACACCAGTTTCATTGATAATTTTGGTATCAATAACGATTTTCTGGACTGATTTTGGCAAATTCGGATATTGAAATGATGCGTTGTTGGAGGCAATTCCGATATTGAATTTTGGAACAGATGTGTCAGATTTTAATCCTTTGGCAAAACCATTAACCGTAAAGTCTCCACTGGTTTTGACGTCTTTTATATTGCTCGAATATTTCGCCGGAATCAATCCTAAGAAGTTTTTAAAGGAAGAAGTTGGCGTTTTAAATTTCAAATCATATTGTTGTCCAGCTTCCACTAATTGGATGAAACCATCAAATTCTAAAGGAAGTTCATTGATTTTTGCTTTGTTTTTCTTGAAAGTATATTTACTCTTATCTAAGTCAATTCCAAGAATGGCATCCAATGAAATCGCAACATGATTCATGTAATTCACTTTGTCCATGTCAAGCGAAACTTTCGCCGTAGTTTTGGTGTCTAAATCTAATTTTGATGAAGCAAAATCGCCGGTTCCTTCGTGGTTTATACTGTCGATAAGCATTTTTATTTTCGACTTTTCATCCGTGAATTTAAACTTGAAATTTTCAACCGAATATTCTTTTATCTTTAACGAAAGCGGTTTGCTTTTTTCATCGTCTTTACCATTATCTTTTTTTGCAATATCATAATTGCCAATTCCGTCTTTGTTGAAAATGATATTAATCAAACCATTTTTAGAGGATATTCCGTCGATATTCATCGGTTCGTTATCATCATTGAATAATTCTTTGATAGACATTTTTAAATTCAATTCTTCAAATGAAACTAAAGTATCTCCTTCAAATGGCGCTTTGTTGATGATGGATAATTTCTCAATTGAAACACTTGCATTGGGAAAATTTCTAAATAAACTCAAATCAGCATCTGCGAAAGCGACTTTAGCATCTACTTTTTCATTGATAGAAGATAGGATTTTAGCTTTGATTTGGTCTTTGAAGAAATAGGGAATGGCAAATGCCGAAATCACCAATAACAATAAAACAATTCCAACGATTTTTAATATTTTCTTGAACATGATAAATGAATTTTATTTTTGTGGCTGTTTTGCAAAAACCTTGCCTTTGTTCGGCAAAATTAATATTTCTAAGTATGAATATAACGACAAAGTGCGACAAATATTGAAACTTGTCGCACTTTTAATAAAACTTTAATAGTTTATTTATTTAATGGTAATCTCAAATGGCATCATGGCTTGAATACCTTTTTGCTGTGTCATTCTTTTTATTTTTTGTAAAATCAAATAATTCTCAACACCAATTTCTTCCTTGATCATGTCCTGTTTGCTTTGCGCTAAACCAAATTTTGCCAATACATCGTCAAAGCTTTTTTCGTATTCTGGGAAATTTTGTGTTTTGTATTTTTTGATATTAGCCAATTTTGCAGCTTCAGCAAGGGCCTCGTCCATACCGCCAATTTTATCCACCAAGCCAATTTTCTGTGCTTCTGCTCCCGACCAAACTCTACCTTGTGCAATCGCATCCACTTGTTCAAAAGTCATTTTTCTTCCTTTGGCTACACGGTTCACAAAAGTGGTGTAAATTTTCTCCACACCTTCTTGGGCAAACGCTCTAAAATTATCATCTAAAGGCAGGAATGGACTGTAATTAGAAGCGTTTTTATGAGTTTTAACTTGTTCGGTGTTTAAACCTAATTTGTTTGCAGCTTGCGTGAAATTGGGCAACATGCCAAACACACCAATCGAACCTGTGATGGTATTGTTTTCGGCATAAATTTTATCGGCATTGCAAGCAATATAATAACCGCCGGAAGCGGCAAGATTCCCCATAGAAACCACAACAGGTTTTTTCTTTTTTGTCAATTCAATTTCTCTCCAAATCAAGTCGGAGGTTAATGCATTTCCTCCAGGAGAATCAATTCTTAAAAGAATAGCTTTCACATTTTTATCTTTTCTCGCTTTTTGCAAAGAACGACGCATCGAACCTTCACCAATATAATCTACATCACCTTCGCCACTTTGGATTTCACCTTGCGCATAAATAATCGCAATTTTGTCTTTGGTGTCATAATCTCTTGAAGTTGTGGCTACTTTTTCGGCGTAATCTTCAATGCTTACTCTGTTGTAATCTTTATCTTTTTCAACTTTCAATGCTTTTCTAATGTCGTTGTGATACACATCTTCATAAGCAATTATATCTACCAATTTTTCTGCTTTTGCCATTTCGGGCGTTCTTGCCAAAAGGCCATCGGCGACTTCATTTAAACGGGCAACAGAAACATTTCTGCTTTTGGCAATATCAACAACAATAGAACTCCAAACCGAATTTAGTAAAGAAGAAATTTGCTCTCTGTTGGCATCACTCATTTTATTTTCTAAGAAAGGCTCCACCGCGCTTTTGTATTTTCCATGGCGAATGATTTCCATTTTCAAACCAGATTTTTCCTGAAAATCTTTAAAAAACATCACTTCGGATGACAGTCCTTTAAAATCTAAATCGCCAATTGGATTGATGTAAATTTTATCGGCAACAGAATTTAAATAGTAATCTTTTTGCGAGTACATATCGGCATAAGACATAATAAATTTGCCTGATTTTTTAAAATTTTCCAATTCGTCCCGAAGCGCTTTTGTTTGTGCAATTCCTAGTGAACAATTATCATTTAAAATGGAAATTCCTTTGATATCATCGTCAGTTTGCGCTTCTTTTATTGCTTCAATAACATCCGATAAACCGTCATGTCTGTCTTTGTCATTTAGAAAAGTGAAGTCGTCATAATGCGTTTTTCCCGCATAATCGAAGGTGATTTTTGAAAGGTCTAATTCAATAACCGAATTACTTTTCACGGTTACTTCGTCTTCACCACTTCCAGCAATGACTCCAATAAGTATAATTCCGAAGAAGAAAATCATGCAAAAAACAAACAAACCAACGATAGTGGCCAATACATTTCCTAAAAATCTCATAGTTTTAATTTTAAAAATAGGTCGAAAAAACTGCTTTATTGTTACAAAACACAAGTTGTTCACGATTCAAAAGATTGACAGTGAAACAAATAAAATATTTATTAACAGCGTGGCAAATATACATTTATTCTGAAATTCTTTTCCTTAATTTGTAGCAAGTATGAGCAAGCAACATCAAGTTATTTTATCGCTGGGCACCAACCAAGGCAATCGTCTCGAAAATATTGAGCGATGTATTGATTATTTGCATAATGAAGTGGGAACAATCATCAAGGTTTCCAAGCTTTATGAGACTCCGTCATTGGGTTTTGATAGTGATGATTTTTATAATTGCGCCGTGATTTTACATACCCATAAACCTGCAGATCAAGTGTTGGAGGAAGTGCTGGATTTAGAAATAAGATTAGGAAGAATTAGAGAGGCAAAAGAAGGATATCAGCCAAGAATAATAGATATTGATGTTATAACTTTCGATGAGGAAATTATTGCTTCAGAGAAGTTGCAAGTTCCCCATCCAGAAATGCAAAATCGACTGTTTGTTTTGTTGCCCATGCGCGATTTACATTTGGATTGGCGTCATCCAATTTTACAAAAATACTTGCATGAATTAGTAACGTTGTCCGAAGATAAAAGCAATTGTAAGTTTGTTCAAAATCTGAACATTGCTTTATCGGAAATCAAGTTAGACAACTTTAATTATATTGCTATTGAAGGGAATATTGGTGCTGGAAAAACCACGTTGGCCAATAAATTAGCAGAAGATTTTAATGCTAAAACCGTTTTGGAACGCTTTGCAGATAATCCGTTTTTGCCAAAATTTTATGAAGATCAAAATCGGTATGCTTTTCCATTAGAGATGTCTTTTTTGGCGGATAGATACCAACAAATTTCTGATGATTTGGCGCAATTTGATTTGTTTAAAGACTTTATTGTTGCCGATTATCACATGTTTAAATCGTTGATTTTTGCAAAAGTTACTTTGGCAGAAGACGAGTATCGTTTGTATCGCAATTTGTTTGATATTATTTATAAAGAAATGCCAAAACCCGATTTGTACATTTATTTATATCAAAGCACCGAGAAATTGCTCGAGAATATAAAGCAAAGAGGAAGAACGTATGAGCAGGAAATCCCAGCCGAATATTTAGAGAAAATCAACAGCGGTTATTTGGATTACATAAAATCCCAGACAGAATTGAATGTTTTAATTATTGATGTTACCCATAGAGATTTTCTTGAAAATCAAACCGACTACATCTATATTTTGGAGGAAATCAGAAAGAAAATATCCGTTTAGTAATTTATTTTTTGAAATAAATCCCAAACAAGAATTCCGGCACTTACAGAAATGTTTAAGGAATGTTTGGTTCCCAATTGTGGAATTTCGATAGTTCCATCGCAAATTTCAATGGCTTTTTGATTCACTCCATATACTTCATTGCCAAAAACTAAAGCATATTTTTTGTTTTTTTCAATTGCAAAATCCTGAAGAAAAATCGAATTTTCAACTTGCTCCACCGCAAAAACAGCGACGTTTTCTTTTTTCAAGTTTGAAATAACTTCCAAAACATCATTGTGATATTCCCAAGCAACTGTTTCTGTAGCACCAAGAGCGGTTTTATGAATTTCTTTATTGGGTGGAACGGCAGTGATACCGCATAAATATATTTTTTCAATAAGAAATGCATCGGAAGTTCTAAACACGGAACCAATATTATTTAAACTTCGAATGTCATCAAGGATAATTATGATTGGCGTTTTTTTGGCTTCTTTAAAATCAGCCACCGATTTTCTTTCCAATTCACTATTTTCAAGCTTACGCATATTTTTTTTGGCAAAGATATTCAAAAAAAAATCACGCGATTAAGCGTGATTTTTTTATTATAAATTTATTGCAATTTAGCTTTTTGTAGGAGTTGTTTCAGCTGGAGCTGGATCACCTAAAATAGTTCCTTTGATAGTCAAAACTTTAGTTTCTTGACCAGTTGCATTAGATTTTACAGTAACTGTTTTTGTAAATGCACCAATTCTATCAGTAGCATATTTTACACCAATAGTTGCTTTTTCTCCTGGAGCGATTGGTCCTTCAGGTTTTGTTGGAACTGTACAACCGCAAGATCCTTGAGTACTTTCGATGATTAATGGTTTGTTACCATTATTTGTAAATACAAATTCTCTTTTTCCATCAGCATTGTGAGGAATTGTACCGTAATCAATAGTTTCGTTTTCGAAAACCATTCCAGCACCGTCAACTTTTGGAGTTTCAACTACCGCTGCAGCAGCTTTTTTAGTAGTCTTTTTTACAGTTTGTGCGTTTGTAGTTGCTAGACTGAATACAGTGAAAGCAGCTAATAATAATACTTTTTTCATTTTTAAATTTATTTTTGATTAATAATTTATTATTTAACTTGGACAAACTTATATAAAAAACACTACAAACATCACAATGATTTTTAAATTTTTATTAAATGAAATGTTAATGGTGAAATTAACATTAAATAATTAAATTCGTAAACTCATTTTTAATATTAATTCCATTGGCATCAACAGAAAAAAGCATTAAGGAAACCCCGTTAATGAAGCAATACAACGAGATAAAAAGAAAATATCCCGATGCTTGTTTATTATTCCGTGTTGGGGATTTCTATGAAACTTTTGGTGAAGATGCTATTAGAGCTTCTAAAATTTTAGGAATTGTATTGACAAAACGCGGCGCAGGTTCTGAAACAGAAACAGCTTTAGCTGGATTTCCACATCATTCTTTGAATACCTATTTGCCAAAATTGGTCAAAGCCGGACTTCGTGTTGCCATTTGTGACCAATTGGAAGACCCAAAAATGACCAAAACCATTGTAAAAAGAGGGGTAACCGAATTGATTACGCCAGGTGTTACAATGAATGATGAGGTGTTACAATCCAAATCGAATAACTTTTTAGCGGCTATATATTTTGGTAAGAAGCAATTGGGGATTTCTTTTTTAGACGCCTCAACAGGTGAATTCTTAACTTCTCAAGGGAATGAAGAGTACATTGATAAATTATTGCAAAACTTTAATCCTAGTGAAGTTTTAATTCAAAAAAACAATCGGAATCAATTCAAAGAAGGTTTTGGTGAGAACTATAACACGTTTTATATAGAGGATTGGGTTTTTCAAAGTGACTATGCATTCGAATCCTTAACCAAACATTTTAAAACCAATTCTTTGAAAGGTTTTGGAATAGAAGAATTACAGGAGGGAATTATTTCCGCAGGAGCTATCTTGTATTATTTATCAGAAACCCAACACAACAAAATTCAGCATATTACTAATATTCAAAGAATTTCGGAAGATGCTTATGTTTGGATGGATCGTTTTACCATTCGGAATTTAGAATTGTATCACAGCCATTCTCATAATGCTGTTACCCTTTTGGATGTCATTGATAGAACGCTTTCGCCAATGGGAGGAAGATTGTTGAAGCGATGGTTGGCTTTGCCTTTGAAAGATATTTATAAAATAAGGAATCGGCATGAAGTGGTTTCCTATTTGAAAGAAAATCAGGAAATTCTTCAAAAAGTTCAATATCAAATCAAGCAGATTTCTGACTTGGAACGATTAATTTCAAAAATCGCTACTGGTAAAGTTTCGCCAAGAGAAGTTATTTATTTGAAAGATTCTCTCGATGCTATTATTCCAATAAAAACATTAGCATTAGAAAGTAAGCAAGAAGCTGTTAGGATAATTGGAGACAGTTTACACAGTTGTGATTTGCTTCGCGAAAAAATCAAAACAACTTTAAATCAAGAGGCACCAGTTGCCATTGCCAAAGGGAATGCTATTGCAACGGGAGTTCATGCCGAATTGGATGAATTGCGAAATATTGCCTTCTCGGGAAAAGAATATTTAGAAGGCATTGAAAAAAGAGAATCGGAACTAACGGGAATTTCTTCTTTGAAAATTTCCTTTAATAATGTTTTTGGATATTATATTGAAGTAAGAAATACGCACAAAGATAAAGTTCCAACAGAATGGATTAGAAAGCAGACTTTAGTAAATGCGGAACGTTATATAACGGAAGAATTAAAGGAATACGAAACCAAAATACTTGGCGCCGAAGAAAAAATTCATCAAATAGAGAGCCAGTTGTTTGAACAATTGGTGAGTTGGATTGCTACTTATATTAAACCAGTGCAACTGAATGCTAATTTAGTGGCGCAGTTGGATTGTCTTACGTCCTTTACGCAATTGGCTATAGAAAACGATTATGTTTGCCCAATTCTAGACGAAACTTTTGATTTAGAAATTACAAATGGTCGCCATCCCGTCATTGAAAAACAATTACCAACAGGAACACCTTATATTCCCAATGATATTTTTTTAGATAGAGATTCCCAACAAATTATTATGATTACAGGCCCTAATATGTCTGGTAAGTCGGCAATTTTGAGACAAACAGCTCTAATCGTTCTATTGGCACAGATGGGGAGTTTTGTGCCGGCGGAGAAAGTTAGAATGGGTGTTGTAGATAAAATTTTTACCAGAGTAGGAGCGAGTGATAATATTTCGATGGGAGAATCTACGTTCATGGTTGAAATGAATGAAACAGCTTCAATTCTTAATAATATTTCCGATAGTAGTTTGATTTTATTAGACGAAATTGGTAGAGGAACAAGCACTTATGACGGAATTTCTATTGCTTGGGCCATCGCTGAATTTCTTCACGAAAATCCAGCGCAACCTAAGACGTTGTTTGCTACACATTATCATGAGTTAAATGAAATGAGTGAATTGTTGCCGAGAATACAGAATTATAATGTTTCAGTTAAGGAATTAAAAGACACGGTTCTTTTCATTAGAAAATTAGTAAAAGGTGGAAGTGCACATAGTTTTGGAATCCATGTCGCTAAAATGGCTGGAATGCCTCAAATGGTGATTCAGAAAGCACAGAAATTATTAAAAAAATTAGAGAAGAATCATTCAAGTGATGCTTTAAACGGAATCAAATCGATTAAAGATGAAATGCAATTGAGTATTTTTAATTTGGACGATCCAATTTTAGAGGAAATCAGAGAAGACATTTTGAATTTAGATATTAATACATTAACGCCAGTGGAGGCTTTAATGAAGCTTAATGAAATCAAAAGGATGTTGGTTAAAAAATAATTTTCCAATAAATAATTTGCTTTCAGAAGGTTATGATTTTACTGAGATTTTTTATAAAAAAGGTTTGTATAATTCAATTTTAGTATTACATTTGCATCCCGATACAGTAGAAAAGTATTGGTGTTCATAAAAATAATGTAATGCGAAAATAGCTCAGTTGGTAGAGCGCGACCTTGCCAAGGTCGAGGTCGCGGGTTCGAGCCCCGTTTTTCGCTCGATATATAAACGTTCTAATTATGATGTTAATCATCATAAACAAAACATAAGCTCGGATGGTGAGTATATTTAATTAATTTTTTCTAAAAAATTAAACCATCAAAAATCATTCTGCTCGGATGGTGAAATTGGTAGACACGCTGGACTTAAAATCCAGTGAACAGCAATGTTCGTGCGGGTTCAAGTCCCGCTCTGAGTACAAAAGCTTCAAATGAAAATTTGAAGCTTTTTTTGTTTAAAAAAATATCCGTTTAAAAAAGTGTGTTGTTATACTTTCTTAAACGGATATTTTATTCCAAAAAATAAAGCCATCACGCTAGCGGGATGGCTTAAATTTTTTCTGTAATTTTTTTGAAAATTACTTTTTCTCAGCAGCAGCAGGAGCAGCAGCTTCAGCAGGTGCAGCAGCAGTATCAGCAACAACAGCAGCAGTATCTGCAACAACAGCAGTAGTGTCAACAGCTTCAACAGCAGTAGAATCTACAGCAGCAGCAGCATCAGCTTCTTTTTGTTTACAAGAAACTACAGTTAATGTAGCGATAACAGCTAAACTTAAAAATACTTTTTTCATCTTACTTAATATAAAAGGTTAATTATTAATTCGAGGCAAAGATATAATTTTTTTAATAGTTTAAAATTTTTTTTTAACTTTTTTTCAAAAAACCATATTTTACTTCGCATTCACACTTCACAATTACTATGCCAAAAGCTAAAATTTCCTTAAAATTATTTTTTATTTGTTGAGGTTATGATTTTCAACTCATTAATGAGGTTTTTTGCTTCAGCGTACTTATCTATAATGAACAAAACATACCGTATATCTACCATTATGTTTCTGCAAATATCAGGAGAGTAGTATAGATCGCTCATTGTACCTTCCCATACTCTGTCAAAATTTAAGCCAATTAAGTTTCCGTTGGCATCTAAAGCCGGACTTCCCGAATTTCCTCCGGTGGTATGATTGGTTGCAATAAAATCTAAAGGCATTCTACCTTTTACACCATAAACGCCGTAATCTTTAGCATTGTATAAATCAATCAGTTTTTTAGGAGCATCAAACTCATAATCGCCAGGAATATATTTTTCAATTACCCCATCAAGATAAGAAAAAGGCTCATAAATTACGGCATCGTTGGGTTTATACCCTTTTATTTTTCCGTAAGTTACACGAAGTGTGCTATTGGCATCGGGAAAAATTCTCCCTTTTGGAAACAGTTCCAAAATAGCTTTCATATAGGTTCTTTGTGTGGCCGTAATTTTCAAATTGATTTCGTCATACTTTGGAGCAACATTTTTTAAATAAGCGTCAATAATTTCTTTTGAAATCTGAAATCCCTTGTCGTTGTTCAATTGTTCTAAAACCGTTTTAGCATCTCCAGTCAACAATTCTTTAACTTTATCAAAGCTTACTAATTTCGATTTCGTGAAAACCTCCGATGCTAAATTTTGAGCATTAACGTTTTCAAACGAAGAAGGTAAAAATTGTTTTGGGTATTTTTTGCTGTAGATGTCAATTAGCTGTTCAAAAACTTTTTGGTCAACCGCAGGATTAAATTCTGCGTAAAAATCGCCCCAGCCATTCACTAAAGTAGTTCTTCTATCGTTGAATGCTTGTTCGCCTTTGGTTTGATAAAGTTGCTCTAATTGATATAATTTACTTCCAACCGAAAGAATTTCTCCATTTTTCAGAACAGTCTCATCATAAAAAGCTTTGGCTAAAGCATAGTCTCTGATTTCGGCATAATTCTTTTCAAAATCAGAAATCAAAGTTCCATACTCTGCTTGTTTTCCTGTCTTTATAACTTTTTCCTGAAATTCTTTTTCAAATTTTTGTTTGGCTCCAATAGCATTCGATTTTTTCAAACCTTTAATTTCTCCTTGCCATTTTTTCCATGCATTTGCAATGGTTTGATTTTTTGCAGCATACTGAATTTTGATGGCTTTGTCTTTTCTCATAAAACCGTCCTGAGCTTTCAAAGTAACATCGCGAAGTTCGATTTTTGTTGGATCTATATTATTTACAATTTGCTCAATTGCAAACGAAGGCAGGTATTCCTGAGTTGTTCCTGGATAGCCCATAACCATCGTAAAGTCGTTTTCTTTTAATCCTTTTATCGAAATCGGAAAAAAGTATTTCGACTTGTAAGGAACGTTATCTGGAGAATATTCCGCAGGACGATTGTCTTTATCAGCATAAATTCTGAATAATGAAAAATCTCCGGTATGTCTTGGCCAAACCCAGTTATCGGTAACATCGGCAAACTTTCCAATGGAGCTTGGTGGCGCACCAACCAAACGAATATCCTTAAACGTTTCCGTTACAAAACGTAAATATTGATTTCCGTAGTAGAACGTTTTGATAACATTATCCTGCCAAGCTTCTTTTGGTAATGTCTTATTCAGCGTAGCAATGTTTTCCTGAATTTTCTTTTGCTTTTCGGCTTCTGTCAATGAAGCGGTACCATCCAAAACTTTTGTGGTTACATCTTCAATTCGAACTACAAATGAGACAATCATACCTTTGTTAAGTAATTCGTCTTCCATTTTGTAGGCCCAATAACCATCAGTTAGATAATCGTGTTCAACAGTTGAATGATTTTGAATAGCATCATAACCACAATGGTGATTGGTTAAAATCAATCCTTTGTCCGAAATAACTTCGGCAGTACATTTGCTGTCAAACTGCGGAACACCATCTTTTATACTCGATTTGTTGATGGAATAAATTTGCTCGGCAGTGATTTTCATCCCAAGGCTTTTCATTTCGTCTTCGTTCATTCCTTTTAGTAAAGAAGGAATCCACATACCGCCTTGTTGGGCTTGGGTTTGAATTACAAATAATAATAGAAGTAGTCTTAAAAATTTCATTTGATTTAATTTTAGTAAGGAGCGCAATATAGGTTTTTTGGTTTTTTTTGGAAACTAATTTAAGTTTTCATTAAGAAGATGATTCAAAACAACAGCTGTAGCTCCTTTATTCATTTGTACAAAAGTGCTGCAAATATGTCCTTTCTCGTGGCGAATATCCTCGTTTTGAATTAGATTTTCTAATGCTTCATTCAATTCATTCTGATTTGAAATGGAGATACAGCCTTCCATATTTACCAAAGCCGTTGCTTCGGCAAAATGAGAATAATTGGGGCCAACAATAATGGGAACTCCAAAAGTTGCTGGCTCTAAAATATTGTGAACACCAGGATTTCCATAACCTCCACCTACATAAGCAATATCGGCATAGCTGTAGATTTTAGTCAAAATTCCAATGGTGTCAATGATAAAAACATCAAATTCAGCTAAATTTTGATTCTCTTTTTCCGAAAACAAAATCACCTTTTTAGAAATGGAGTTCTTTAATTCCTGAATTTGTTCCGCTTTTATATTGTGTGGAGCGATGATAAATTTTACTTTTTCATTCGTTTGGTTGATATAGTTTACCAATAAACTTTCATCTTTTGGCCACGAACTTCCAACCACAACGGTTATTGTGTTATTTTTAAATTGAGCAATAAAATCCAATGTTGTATCTCTTTCTAAAATGGCAACAACTCTATCAAAACGGGTATCGCCAGATATTTTCACATTGTTAAAGCCAATACTTTGCAATAACTTTTTTGAACTTTCATTTTGTACAAAGAAGTAATCAAAAGTTTTTAAAGTATTTCGATAAAAACCTCCGTGCCATTTGAAGAACATTTGGTTTTCTCTAAAAATGCCCGAAATCAAATAGGTTTTTATCTGCTGCTTTTTAAGTTCGTTCAAATAGTTGGGCCAATATTCATATTTGATGAAGAAAACCATTTCTGGATGCACCAATTTTAGAAATTCGGAAGCATTATTTTGAGTGTCTAATGGTAAATAAACAGTGACATCTGCGACCGGATTGTTTTTCCGAACTTCAAGACCAGAAGGCGAGAAAAAAGTAAGCACAATTTTATGATTTGGAAATTTTGTTTTTATAGTTTCAATAACTGGCAAGCCCTGCTCGTACTCGCCTAAAGAAGCAGCATGGAACCAAATTGTTTTATCGCTTAAACTGATTTTGCTTTTTAAAGTCTGGAAAACTTCTTTTCTACCTTCAACAAAAAGCTTCATTTTTGGACTAAATAGCGCCAATAATTTAACGAGTTGAGAAGCTAAAATCACTATAATAGTATATAAGAATAGCATCATTAAAATTTTGTGTTGCTAAAATACATTAGTTTATAGAATTTTCATTGCAGTAAGTCATTAAATTAGTAGTTTTGCTTGATTTTAATTTAGTTTCCAATGAGAAAAATTCAAATGGTTGACCTTAAAAGTCAATATGATAAAATAAAAGACCAAGTTAATGCTTCTATTCAGGAAGTTTTAGATACGACAACCTATGTTAACGGACCTGAAGTTCATAAATTTCAAAAAAATCTTGAGGAGTATTTAGGAGTTAAACATGTAATTCCATGTGCTAACGGAACCGATGCCTTGCAAATTGCAATGATGGGGTTGGGTTTGAAACCTGGAGACGAAGTGATTACTGCCGATTTTACTTTCGCAGCAACCGTTGAAACCATCGCTTTATTACAACTTACACCAGTTTTGGTTGATGTTGATATGTACAATATGAACATTTCTATTGATGCCATTAAGAAAGCCATTACGCCAAAAACAAAAGCCATAATTCCAGTTCATTTATTTGGGCGAGCTGCCAATATGGAAGCGATAATGAGAATTGCAAAAGAGCATAGTTTATTCGTTATTGAAGATAATGCACAAGCTATTGGCGCCAATTGTAAATTCTCTGACGGAACTAAAAAGAAAGCAGGAACGATTGGGCATGTGTCTTCAACTTCATTTTTCCCATCTAAAAATTTAGGATGTTATGGTGATGGTGGAGCAATTTTTACCAACGATGACGATTTGGCTCACACTCTTCGAGGGATTGTAAATCATGGAATGTATGTGAGATATCATCACGATGTGGTGGGTGTTAACTCTCGTTTGGACAGTGTTCAGGCAGCGGTTTTAAATGTTAAATTATCACTTCTAGATGGTTACGGAAAAGCACGTCAAGATGCGGCAAGGAAATATTCGGCAGCATTTGAAGGACACAAAAATATTATTGCTCCAACTATCTGCGATAATTGTGACTGTCATGTTTTTCATCAATACACGTTGCGAATTATCAATGCAGACAGAGATGGTTTGATGCAACATTTATTAGACAAAGGAATTCCATGTGCTATTTATTATCCAATTCCATTGCACAGCCAAAAAGCATACGCTGATGCAAGATACAAAGAAGAAGATTTTCCAGTAACGAACCAATTGGTGAAAGAAGTTATCTCTTTACCAATGCATACCGAATTGGATGCAGATCAAATCAAATTTATAACAGATAGCGTTTTAGAATATTTAAAATAAAAGCCGAAGTTTATCGTTTGTGAAGCATCGATAAAACATAAAAGCGTAAACAAAAACATGAAAGTAGTAGTAACAGGAGGTTTAGGTTTTATAGGCTCACACACTGTTGTAGAATTGCAAAACGAAGGTTTCGAAGTGGTTGTAATTGACAATCTTTCCAATTCATCAGAAGACGTTTTGGATGGAATCTGCAATATCACCGGGAAAAAACCGTTTTTTGAAAATATGGATTTGCGTGACAAAAGTGCGGTTCAAAATTTCTTTAAAAAGTACAACGATGTTGTTGGCGTGATTCATTTTGCAGCCTCAAAAGCCGTTGGTGAAAGCGTTGAAAATCCTTTATTATACTACGAGAATAACATCAATACGTTGGTATATATTTTACAAGAACTCGTGGAATTACCAAATACCAACTTTATATTTAGTTCCTCTTGTACCGTTTACGGTCAAGCCAAAGAAATTCCAATTACTGAAGATGCATTAGTTCAAACGGCATTATCGCCTTACGGTAATACCAAACAAATTGGTGAAGAAATAATAGTTGATGTTGCCAAAGTAACCAACCTTAATGCTATCTTACTTAGATATTTTAACCCAATAGGAGCTCATCCAAGTGTTGAAATAGGCGAATTGCCACTTGGAGTTCCTCAAAATCTGGTGCCTTTTATTACGCAAACGGCTATTGGATTAAGAGAACAATTATCAGTTTATGGGAATGATTATGCAACTCCCGATGGAACTGCGGTTCGCGATTATATTCATGTGGTGGATGTAGCAAAAGCACACGTAATTGCATTGCAACGATTATTGGATAAAAAAAATTCAGAAAAAGTAGAAACGTTTAATCTTGGAACAGGAACAGGTAGTTCTGTTTTAGAAGTGATTACCGCTTTTGAAAAAGTTTCGGGCCAAAAATTAAACTATAAAATTGTGGGTAGAAGAGAAGGTGATATTACAGAAGCCTATGCTAATACTGATAAAGCAAATAAAGTTCTAGGTTGGAAAGCCACATTAGGTTTGGAAGATTGCCTAATTAGCGCATGGAAATGGGAGCAAAAAATTAGAAAGTAATTTATAGATTGCTTCATAAACGCGCAATAACATGAATCAAAAAACCGATTTCAAATTATTATTTTGCTTATTTGTTGTTGCCATCGTTTGGGGAACAACCTACCTCGGAATTCGTGTTGCCGTTGAAACCATGCCGCCTTGGTATATTACTTCTACTCGACAAGCATTAGCAGCATTAATTGTATTGTCAATTTTACTTTATAAAAAACAACTTGCTTGGATTGGTTGGGAAAATTTCAAATTACAAGCTGTAGCTTCTATCTTGATGATTGTCATTGCCAATGGTTTTACCACTATTGCCGAACAAACTTTACCCAGCGGATTGACATCCATATTAAGTGCTTTATCACCTTTGGTAGTGTTTCTGGGAAGTGCAACAATTGGTTTGCAAAAGCCGAGTCTCAAAGGATTTATTGGAGTTATCATAGGGTTTATGGGCGTCGTTTTTATTTTTAGAGATGGACTTGGCGATATCTTAGATCCAAATTATAAAACAGGTGTTTTCTTTTTAAGTATAGCCATTTTAACTTGGTCGGCCGGAACGATATTCACTAAAATGAATACGCATAAGTCTAATAATATTGCGCTTAATTTGTTTTATCAATTTTCAATAGCAGCTATTATCCAGTTTGTGTTGGCTCTGATTTTTACTCCGAATGTAGATGTGAGTTCGTGGAGCACTCGAAGTATTATGGCCACTTTGTATCTTTCTATATTTGGTTCTGTTTTTGCTTTTTTCTGTTACCATTATGCCATAAAAAGAGTGACTGCTATTCAGGTTTCTATTCTGAATTATATCAATACCGCTATTGCCGTTTTTCTTGGATGGCTGTTGCTAGATGAAGTGATTACTTTCGATTTTGTTATTGCAACGATACTGATAATTATTGGCGTATTTATAATTAATTACAAGAAGACTAAAACCGAAGCAAAATAAAAAATCCTCAAGACTTTCATGTTGAGGATTTTCATTTCATTATTTTTTCTTAACGGATTCTTTTAGCTTTTTGGCCGCTTCTTCCAATTTTTCTGCGCTCTTTATTTTGGCGCTGTCAATTTTAGCTTTTGCTTTTTCTTTCACTGAATCAAATTCGGTTTCCGCTTTTACTTTTGCCGAATCGATGTTGGCTTTTACATCTTCAGTTATCGCATCTTTTGCTGCGTCTAGCTTTTCTTTGGTTTTGTCTTGACAAGAAATAAGTACAGCGACAAATGCTAGTGATAAAATTATTTTTTTCATGGGATTGTTTTTAAAATTAAAAGGGTAAGTTACAATTAAAATGCTAAACTTAAGGTTTAATAATTTTTAATAATAAATTCGGATTTGGACAGTTTTTTGAGTAAAAATCTAAATCTTTCTGATTGCAAACTCCGGGATAATCACCTTTTTTATTTTCCATATTGATAATAATTTGAAAATGTAAATGCGGCGCATAATCACCATTTACAGGAGGCAAACCTATGGTAGCAATTTGTTGTCCTTTGGTAACAAAATCACCCACTTTTTTGTCATTTAAACTATCCAAACTCAAATGACCATAAAGTGTGTGAAAATTAATCCCGTTTATGTTGTGTTCCAAAATTAGTGTCGGACCATAATCGCCCAAAGCCTCATTATTTTGAAAACTGTGAATTTTTCCATCTAAAGCCGCATAAACAGGTGCTGTCTCATTTATCCATAAATCTAAACCAATATGAATATTACGTTCATCCGAATTAGAATTATTAAAAACGGCACTTCGTTTATATAAATTTCTAACTTCTTTATAACCACCATAAGCAATTTTAGCTTTATAGATATTTAAATAATTCTGTATGTATTTTTCGTAATCTTGAGCAGTTGTTAAGTTTTTGTTGGCCAAAGTCTTATTGGTTACTGACAAATCCAAATGCACATAATCGGCATAATCAATGTCACTTGAAATGACTTTAGCAGCGGTTGTTTTGCTTAAGATTTCGAGTAGTGTAGCCATTTTTCTTTTATTAAGCTGAAATTGTCTCTACTTCTTTATCAATTTTATTTACCAATCCAACTAAAACTTTTCCTGGCCCAACTTCAGTAAAACTCGTTGCTCCATCTTTTATCATTTGTTGCACCGATTGTGTCCATCTTACTGGCGCAGTCAATTGGATGATTAGGTTTTTCTTAATTTCATTGGCATCAGAAACTGCAGAAGCAGTAACGTTTTGATACACTGGACAAGTTGGTGTTGAGAAAGTAGTTGCCTCTATGGCTGCAGCCAATTCTTCTCTGGCTGGTTCCATCATTGGCGAGTGAAATGCACCACCAACAGGCAAAATCAAAGCACGTTTTGCACCAGCTTCTTTCATTTTTTCGCAAGCCAATTCTACTGCTTTGTATTCTCCAGAAATAACTAATTGCCCTGGACAATTGTAATTCGCCGCAACAACAACGCCATCAATAGAAGCGCAAATATCTTCTACAATTTTGTCATCTAAATTTAAAACAGCAGCCATTGTACTTGGCATAATTTCACAGGCTTTTTGCATCGCTAATGCACGTTTTGAAACTAATCTCAAGGCGTCTTCAAAAGACAAAGCACCGTTGGCAACCAAGGCAGAAAACTCTCCTAACGAATGTCCCGCAACCATTTCTGGTTTGAAATTATCCAAAGTTTTAGCCAAAATAACCGAATGTAAAAAAACGGCTGGCTGTGTTACTTTGGTTTCTCTTAATTCTTCGGGTGTTCCTTCAAACATAATGTCTGTAATTCGGAAACCTAAAATTTCATTGGCTTTTTCGAATAGGTCTTTGGCTAAAGCCGAATTCTCATATAATTCTTTACCCATTCCGGTAAATTGTGCTCCTTGTCCTGGAAAAACGTATGCTTTCATGTAATGCTGAATTTAGTTCAGCATCTCATCAATGCTGAAGGTTAGTTTTGTTTAGAGAAACAAAAATACTAATTAAATTATAATTCAATTGAATTTACGATTTCCATCAACTGATTTTTCAATTCGGGATTAATAATGCCATTAACAGCATCAAAATTTTCATAGAAGGTTGGTAATGAAAAACTGCCTTTTACTTCCGCGCCTTGAAACGGAAATCTTTTGGATGCAATTTCCAAAACACTGGCGCCACCTCTCGCTCCCGGCGAACTTGCTAATAACAACATTGGTTTTTGTTGGAATGTTTTGGCATTGATTCGAGACATCCAATCCAACAGATTTTTAAAAGCTGTAGAATAAGCACCGTTGTGTTCGGCTAATGATAGCACAATCAAATCAGCGTTTCCAATTTTGGCATAGAAGTCATGTGCCAACGAATGAATGCCGTTTTCTTTTTCTTTATCCACCGAAAAAACAGGCATTTCATAATCGTTTAAATCTAAAATTTCTACTTCGGCATTCTGGAACAAATTCGCAACATAGGTTGCTAGTTGTTTGTTAATAGAATTCTTGCTTGACGAACCGCCAAAAGCTATAATTTTCCTCATTTTTTATTTAAGTAATAAGTTAGTGCTCCCGAAGGACATTTGTTTATGGTGCTGATAATTTCTTCTGTCGAAGAACCTTCCGGAGTTATCCACGGTTTTTCTTTTGGTTTGAAAACATCAGGATTATTTTTTACGCAATTGGCAGAATGAATGCATTTCCCCGATTGCCACACTATGGTCACTTCGCCATTGGTGTATTCTTTTGTTAAGTCTTTTGGATCCATGGTTATAAAGTTGTGTTGATGGTTATATTTCCTTTTAATAATTTCGAAATGGGGCATTTATCTGCAATAATAAGCAGTCGTTCTTTTTGCTCATCGCTTACTTCTCCTGAAAAAGTTATGGTTCTAGAAATCGTAGTTTCTAATTCAGTATTTGTTTCCGGATGTAAATTTAGTGAAATTTTAATCTCGGGAATGTTCCATTCTTTTCTGTCGATATACATTCGTAACGTTGACAAAGTGCAACCTGCCAACGAAGCTAAAAAAGTTGAAAATGGATCTGGACCTATGTCTCTACCACCAACGCTTTCGGGTTCGTCCATTAGCAATTTTCCATTGCGCCAAAAAATGGTACACAAATATTTCTGTGTACCAATTTCTCCTTCTATATTATTTTCTAAAAGATTTGTCATGGTTACAATACGTCTCTAAACTCGGGAACTTTGTCAAAAACGCTTTTCGCAAACGGACAAAGCGGAATGATTTTGATGCCATTTTCACGAGCATATTCAACCGCTTTGGTCACCATTTTTTTACCAAACCCTTTGCCTTCATTTCCTGGATGCACTTCGGTGTGATTAATGATGATTTTGTCTTCGCCTGCAAAAACAAAGGTCATCATCGCTTCGTGTTTTCCATCTACATCAATGTAAAAAAAGCCTTTATTACCATCGATTTTTAATTGTACTTCGTTGTTCATTTTGTTTTTAATTTAGAACTCTTTGAGGGTTTCAAACCCTCAAAGAGTTGAATTAATTATTGAATCATTGGAACTTCCATTAATAAAATTTCAGCATCTGTAGTAGCTTCAAAAGTTACTTTGTCAAAATCGGTAATGCCTAATCCGTCGCGTTGTTCTAATTCTTGTCCGTCCACTTTCACACTTCCTTTGATTACGAATACATATAATCCGTTACCTTCCAATTTGCGATTGTAATCGATTGAAGTTCCTTTGTCCAAATTACCCATATGAAACCAAGCATCTTGATGAATCCAAACTCCGGCATCATCAGCATTTGGTGATAAAACTTGTTGCAATTTATTGTGTCTGTCGGTTGTGTCCAACGTTATTTGTTGGTAACGTGGTTCTACATTTCTTGTTTTTGGGAAAACCCAAATTTGCAACAAATTGGTTCTTTTATCGTGATTTGGATTGAACTCAGAATGTTGAATTCCAGTTCCAGCACTCATTACTTGAACGTCACCAAATTTGATAACTTCAGTATTTCCCATGCTGTCTTTGTGTGCCAAATCACCTTCCAACGGAATCGTGATAATTTCCATATTGTCGTGAGGATGTGTTCCAAAACCCATTCCTGATGCTACAATATCATCGTTTAAAACTCTAAGAACACCAAACTGAACTCTTTCTGGTTCATAGTAACTTGCGAAACTAAATGTATGATGTGCGTTCAACCAACCATGATCGGCGTGACCACGTGTATTTGCTTTGTGTAAGATTGTATTTTTCATAATGTTTAAATTTACTAATTATTATGATACAAATTTACGGCAGTTAGGAAGTGTAGGCACTTAACCTAGATTAAGAAAATTAAGTATGGTTTTTTCTTTTGGTAACTAATAAACGAAGTTGTAAAAATTAGCTAATTTTAAGGCTAAATAATAAGTAGGATGAACAGAAGCCAAAAAATAAGATGGGGAATTTTAGGTTGTGGAAGAATTGCAGGCAAGTTTGCAAGTGATTTAGCATTGAGCGAAAACGGAGTACTTGCTGCATGCGCGTCCCGTGATATTGAAAAAAGCCAATCTTTCGCAAATGAACATCAAGCCGCCTTGTTTTTTGATACTTATGAAGCTCTTGCCGAATGCGAGCAAGTAGATGTTATTTATATAGCAACACCGAATACGTTTCATCACGAACACGCAATACTCTGCCTGAAAAACAAAAAAGCGGTATTGTGTGAAAAACCATTTGCGATAAATAAATCTCAAGTCGAAGCCATGATTAAAGTGGCCAAAGACAACAACACATTCCTGATGGAAGCCATGTGGACGGGTTGTCTTCCCAATATAATAAATATTCAAAACACTATCCGAAGTGGTGTGATAGGAGAAATTATTCACCTTTCTGCCGATTTTGGTTTCAAAGCGGATTACGATCCAAAAAGTCGCCTTTTCGACCCAGCTTTGGGAGGTGGTTCGTTGCTTGATATTGGCATATATCCAATTTATATGAGTCTTCTTTTTATGGGGAAACCACATAAAATTCTTTCGTCTTCACGCCTCGCGGCTTCAGGTGTTGATGCTTCTTGTTCTGTTTTACTTTCTTATGAAGGAGAAAAGACAGCAGCTTTGTTTTCCACACTGGAAGCCTTTACAGATATCAAATGTGAAATATATGGAACAGAAGGTAAAATCGTAATTCCAAGTAGGTTTCATGAACAAAATCAGCATACGACAGTGATAAAAGGCAAAGCCGACCAACTCGTGGAAACAGCACAAATAGGGTTTGGGTATTATTATGAAATTGAGCATGTAAACGAATGCCTTTATCAGGGGAAAAAAGAAAGTCCGATAATGCCTTTAGCGATGTCATTGGATTTGATGCAGCTTATGGATGAGGTCAGGTCTCAGGCGAAATAATGTTTACTTCCGTAGCATTTTACTTTTCATCTTACTGAAAAATTCGGGTGTCACTCCAATGAAAGAAGCAATTTGTTTTTGAGGGACTTTTTGAATTAAGGTTGGATATTTTTTGCAGAATTTTTCAAAGCGTTCTTCCGCCGATAAACTCAAATTATCCATTAAACGTTCTTGATTGGCAACCAAAGAATTTTCGATAAGTATTCGGAAAAAGCGTTCCAATTTCGGGATTTCTAAATACAGCTGATCTTGATTTTCTTTTGACAATACAACTATTTCAGCATCCTCCAAGACTTCGATAAAAAGATTACCAGGTTTTTGAGAAAGCAAACTATACATATCACTAATCCACCAACCTTCGCAGGCAAAACTTAACACATGTTCGACTATGTTGTCATTGATATTAAAGCTTCGAAGCAAACCCGAATTTACAAAATAACCTTCCTTGCAAACCTGACCAGCATTTTGAAGAATGGTTTTGGTTTTGTAATGTCTCGTTTCTGTTTTGGACAAAAAAAGTTGCTCTTCTTCGGGAGTTAAAGAGATGATTTTTGAAATGTTTTGTATAATCAGATTCATATTTCCAAAAATACAATTTAAATTTAATACATAAAAAAAGCGGAAATTAATTCCGCTTTATATTTTAATGTTTGTGACCATCATGTTCATTGTGTACTTCTACTGGAAGTAATTTAAATGAACTTGCCACGAAACGGTCTTCCTTTATTTCACCAACAACTTCTGCTCTTCTAACTACTGAACAAAAACCATCAGCTGCGTGAGCATCACCGTGTTTGTGGATGTCTGTTCCATCAACGAAATAAGATTTTCCGTCAATACGAACAGCTAAATCACATCCGCCTTTGCCTTTCATTCCAAATTGGCATTGTCCACATGCAGCTTCTACATATTGTACTTTTGATTGTTCTACTTTGTCTTGAGCAAATCCTAAACTAAAAGTTAGAATACATACTGCTGTAATAAATTGTTTCATATTTTAAAAATTAACGGTTACTAATTTTGCTGCAGCTTTCGCTTTTTCAACTATTTCTTCCATTGGTGTTTCCAAAGAATCATAAGTTAATGCAACTCCCATTCGTCTATAAGGTCGGGAAGTTGGTTTTCCAAATATACGAAAATCTGTTTTAGGTAAAGCAGCAATAGCCGAAATTCCAGAATAAGTTGGATGATTTGAATTTTCTGAAGCTAAAATTACCGCACTAGCTCCAGCTTTATCCAGTGTAATTTTAAAAATCGGCAAACTTAAAATGGCTCGTAAATGTAATTCGAATTCGTTGAAATTTTGTGTGTCTGCAAGCGTTACCATGCCAGTATCGTGAGGTCTTGGAGACAATTCTGAGAAATAAACACCTTCATCAGTTAGGAAAAATTCGACACCAAAAAGCCCGGCGCCACCAAGAGCTTCTGTAACTTTTTCGGCCATATCTTGTGCTTCAAATAAATCTCTATCTGAGATTTTTGCGGGTTGCCAACTTTCTTGATAATCACCACGCTCCTGACGGTGTCCAATGGGAGCACAAAAAAGCGTTGGATTATTGTTTTGAGTTACGGTTAATAAAGTAATCTCGGAATTAAATTTCACGAAGGCTTCTACAATCACTTCCACAACATCGCCACGGGAACCTTCTACAGCATAATTCCATGCTTTCTCAATATTGCTCTCGGTTTTTATAGTGGATTGCCCTTTTCCAGAGGAACTCATTAATGGTTTTACAACGCACGGAATGCCTACTTCTAAAACGCCTTTTCGTAATTCGTCGGCGGTTGTTGCATAGCGATAATTGGCAGTCTTCAATCCCAATTCTTTAGAAGCCAAATCGCGAATGGCTTTTCGGTTCATGGTGAAATTGGCCGCTTTCGCAGATGGGACTACCGTAATTCCTTGTTTTTCATAATCATAAAAACGTTCCGTTCTGATGGCTTCAATTTCGGGAACAATAAAGTCCGGATTATGTTTGGTAACTATTCTATCTAATTCGGCTCCATCGAGCATATTGATTACTTCAAAACCGTGTGCGACTTGCATTGCTGGAGCGTTTTCATAACTATCAACGGCAATGACGGTTTGCCCAATTCTTTGCGCAGCGATAACAAATTCTTTTCCTAATTCTCCGGAACCGAGTAATAGTATTTTTGACATCTGAATCTATTTTTAAATAAAAAAAGCCCCAAGAAAACTTGAGGCGTATATGTTTTAAGCTAGTGCTTCTTTAATTCTTCGCATGGCTTCGGTTAGTAATTCTTCGCTGGTAGCATAAGAAAAACGGATACAGTTTGGGTTTCCAAAAGCGTCACCAGTTACGGTTGCCACATTAGCTTCGCCAAGTAAATACATAGAGAAATCATCTGCATTATTAATTTTGGTGCCTTTTAAAGTTTTGCCAAAGAAAGAAGAAACGTCTGGGAAAACATAAAATGCTCCTTCGGGAACGTTGAGTTTTAAACCAGGAATCGCGTTGATTAATCCAACTACTAAATTTCTTCTGCTTTTAAATGCGGCCACCATTTCATTAAGGACACTTGGATCAGCATCGACAGCTGTTATAGTAGCTCTTTGTGCAATTGAATTGGCGCCACTAGTTACTTGACCTTGCATTTTGGTACAAGCTTTCGCGATAACTTCGGGAGCACCAATATAACCAATTCTCCAACCAGTCATGGCGAATGCTTTGGCAACGCCGTTTACGGTTATGGTTCTTTCGAACATTCCAGGAATCGAGGCTATGCTGCAGAAAGTTCCTGAAAAATTGATGTGTTCGTATATTTCGTCCGAAACAATATAAATGTTGGGATGTTTTTCTAAAACTTTAGCTAATGCCGTTAACTCATCTCGATTATAAACCGAGCCACTTGGATTACAAGGAGAGCTGTACCAAATCATTTTGGTTTTTGGCGTTATGGCTTTTTCTAATTGCTCGGGTGTGATTTTAAAATCGCTTTCTACCGAAGTAGGAACTTCAACAGGAATTCCTCCCGACATTTTAATGATTTCAAAATAGGAAACCCAATAAGGCGCTGGAAGAATTACTTCGTCACCATCATTTAGCATACATTGGGCAATGTTGTATAAGGATTGTTTTGCACCAGTAGAAACCACAATATTGGCAGGTTTGTAATCCAAATTGTTATCTCTTTTGAATTTTCGACAAATAGCTTCTTTCAATTCCAAATAACCGTCAACAGGGGAATAGGTTGAATAGTTTTCATCGATAGCTTTTTTTGCAGCTTCTTTGATGAAATCGGGAGTGTTAAAATCAGGCTCGCCTAAACTTAAACTGATAATATCTTTTCCTTGGGCTTTTAATTCTCTTGCCAATGCTGCCATTGCCAGAGTTTGTGATGTTGATAATTTGTTAATCCTGTCCGATAATGGGTTCATTCGAGCGTTTTTAATTTATGGATTATTATGCTAATTGAGGTTCTTGTCCTAAATCTTTGAGGTGTTTGTAATGGGCAATAACGGCACTTCTCATGGTCTTAAATTCATGGTAAGGTAAGTTACATTCTTTAGCAGTTTGTTTTACTATTTCTGCAATTTTACCATAATGAACATGACTAATGTGTGGATATAAATGATGTTCAATTTGGTGATTTAAACCTCCTGTGAACCAATTTACTATTTTGTTTTTTGGAGCAAAATTAGCCGTAGTATACAGTTGGTGAATTGCCCAAGTATTCTCCATTTCCCCTTCTTCATTTGGAACTGGATTGGCAGTTTCTTCAACTACGTGAGCTAATTGAAATACAACGCTCAATATTAAACCAGCAGCATAATGCATCACAAAGAATCCTAATAAAACTTTCCACCAGGTTACTCCAAAAACCATTGGTAAAACTATCCAGATCATAGCGTAAATTACTTTGGTAATTACCAAAACTGTCCATAATTTGGTTGGACTTTGTGGTTCTCCATAAGACAATTTTCTTTTTAAATAGGCTCTCATTTGTTTAAAATCAGTAGTAAGAGACCAATTAAAAGTTAGCAAACCGTATAAAAAGAAAGAATAATAATGTTGAAATTTGTGAAAACGAAACCACTCGGCATTTTTGGTAAAACGGATAATTCTCCCCGCTTCTAAATCCTCATCGTGACCCAAAATATTGGTATAGGTGTGATGTAAAACATTATGCTGTACTTGCCAATTATAAACGTTTCCTGCTAAGATATAAATACTTCCTCCCATGAATTTGTTAATCCAAGATTTTGAAGAATAAGCGCCGTGATTTCCATCGTGCATTACGTTCATTCCAATGCCAGCCATTCCAATTCCCATTAAAATATTTAATAAGAGTTGAAGCCAGATAGACATTTCAAGCGTTAAAATTAAAAAGTAAGGCGTTAGAAATATTGAAAATAGGATGATGGTTTTCAAATGAATTTTCCAGTTTCCGGTTTTCGGGATATTGTTTTCTTTAAAATAATTGTTAACTCTTGAGTTTAAGGTCTTGAAAAACTTGAGATTGTCGTGTTTCGCAAAAGTTGGAGCGGTATTTATCATATGATTTTAATAAGTGTCAAAGGTAATTATTATAAATTTTTCTTTCACAAAATTGTGATAAATATTTCAACACTAAAGTATTACTTTTGTTAAAAAATAAAGAATGGAAGAAATTCTGAAACATTTCCCTAATTTAACTGACCATCAGATATCACAGTTCCAAAAATTGGAAGCGTTATATCAAGATTGGAACGCCAAAATCAATGTAATTTCACGAAAAGACATAGACGAATTATATATCAAACACGTATTGCATTCTCTGGCAATTGCCAAAATTCAGCCTTTTGAACCTGGAACTTATGTACTTGATGTTGGTACAGGTGGAGGTTTTCCGGGAATTCCATTGGCAATTCTTTTTCCTGAAACGCGTTTTTATTTGATTGATGTGATTCTGAAGAAAATCAATGTTGTGAAAGCTGTTGCGGAAGGGTTGGAATTGAAAAATGTAAAAGCCGAACAAATGCGTGCCGAAAATGTAAAAGGTGATTATGATTTCATTGTGAGTCGCGCTGTAACCAATATGCCCGATTTTGTTTCATGGATTAAAGACAAAATCAAAAAGCAAAACAAACATAAATTACCAAATGGAATTCTGTATTTAAAAGGCGGCGATTTAACAGAGGAATTGGCATCTTTTCCAAAGGCTACAGAATATAATATTTCAGAATTTTTTGAAAACGAATTTTTCGAAACCAAGAAAGTGGTGCATTTACCTTTAAAATTTAAAGCATAAAAAAAGTCCCATTTTAGGGACTTTTTTAGTATTAATTCTTTACGATTTTCTTCGTAACACTTCCTTTTTCATTACTGATGTTGATAAGATAAACACCTTTTGTAACGGATATTGGTATTTCAAAAACGTCTTGAATATTTTGGTTTTTTGTTTGATAAATCTTTTTTCCTAATACATCTGTAATGGAAATATTTACGCTATCAATAATTTCTGGAGAATTGATTTCGATAGTGTTTTCAACTGGATTTTTCACCCAAACAGCAGCCAACTCACGGTTTGAATTTTTTAGTAATACGGTTTCAAATTTTTCCAACGAAATATCCGTTTGATTGATACCAGCCAGCGCCACAACAGATGTTGTAGTGGTACTTCTAAAAATAGGATTGTTTGAACCAATTGAAGCATCGTAATAACTATAGGAAGTTTGTGTAATTGTTCCAACATTCGGAATAATGCCATAATTCAATGAAATATTTAAAACTGTTTTTAGTCGGGTAACACTTCCTGAATAAGGGCCTGTTCCAAAATCATTTAATGTTAATGTTCCATAAGCATCAACTGTGGTTACTAAAGTTCCTGAAAATGTCCCTGAATAAGTAGTGTAAACATAGTTTCCGGCGACATTGTCATTGTTTGAAAAACCGTAATTCATTGGGAAAGCTCCAAGTGTAGCATTGTTGGTGTTGAAATTTGCTGTCAGTCCAGAACTGTTTAATCCTGTAATTGAAAACACACTAGCTGGAAATTTAGTGAATAATTTTGAAGCTGTGGTTGTTGCACCAACGGTACTATTAGTGACAAGTACTGTTGAAGTTCCGGGATAGGTTGAAATCTCTCCAGCGGTAGGCGTATCATTCGTATGAATAGAAGTTCCCAAAGCAATTAATTGATCAAAATTCCAAGTTTGATTGGTGCCGGCGGCTCCGTGGTTAATAGGATTTGCAGTGGTAACAAGACTGAAAGTGGAGTTATTAACACCATAAAAAGAGGGAATTGGACTTTGAGCAAAAGAAATTATAGAGGTAAAAAATAATAAAAAAAGTAGTTTTGTTTTCATAGTTTGAAAGTTAAATGACGTTCGAAGGTACAAAAAAATCCTATTTGGTGAAATAAAAAAAAGCCCAAACATTTCTGAATGAACTTTTTATATAGTTAAAAATGAAATTTAAATTATTCTCCTAAAAACGGATAACGATAATTTTCTGGAGTTACAAAAGTTTCCTTAATAGTTCTTGGAGAAACCCAACGCAATAAATTTTGTGCTGAACCTGCTTTATCATTGGTTCCGGAAGCTCTTGCTCCGCCAAAAGGTTGCATTCCAACAACTGCTCCTGTAGGTTTGTCGTTAACATAAAAATTTCCTGCTGCATTTTGCAAAGCAACGGTTGCTTCTTCAATAGCGTATCGGTCCTGACTAAAAATGGCGCCAGTCAAAGCATATTCAGAGGTTGCATCTACTAGTTTCAGAGTTTCTGCCCATTTGGAATCTTCGTATACGTAAATCGTCATTACGGGTCCAAAAAGTTCGGTTTCCATAGTGGCATAATGTGGATTTGTAGTCACGATAACTGTAGGTTCTACAAAGTATCCAACCGATTTGTCATAATTTCCACCAACAATAATTTCGGCATCCGCATCTTTTTTGGCTTGGTCAATAAAGCTAGCCAATTTATCAAATGAACCTTCATGAATAACAGCCGTGATGAAGTTCCCAAAATCTTCTGGAGAGCCCATTTTCATAGATTTCACATCGGTAATTAATTGTGATTTTACATCATTCCAAAGACTTTGAGGAATATAAGCTCTTGAAGCAGCCGAACATTTTTGTCCTTGAAACTCAAAAGCACCACGAACAATTCCTGTAACGACTTGTTTCACATTCGCACTTGGATGCGCTACAACGAAATCTTTTCCGCCAGTTTCTCCAACAATTCTTGGATAGGTTTTATAGGTGTGAATGTTGTTTCCGATTTTTTTCCAAATTTCTTTGAATATAAATGTCGAACCTGTGTAATGGATTCCGGCAAAGTCTGGGCTTGCAAAAATGGTATCTGAAATCATAACTGGATCTCCAAAAACAACATTGATAACACCATCAGGTAAACCTGCTTCTTTGAAAACATCGATAATTATTTTTGCAGAAAAGACTTGGCTATCGCTTGGTTTCCAAACCACAACATTACCCATCATCGCTGCGCTAGCAGGAAGATTGGCGGCAATTGCCGTAAAGTTAAATGGCGTTATAGCATATACAAATCCTTCTAAAGGACGATATTCCACTCGGTTCCAAACATCAGAATTGGATGTTGGTTGGTCGTTATAAATTTGCGTCATGAACTCCACGTTGTAACGCAAGAAGTCAATTAGTTCACAGGATGCATCAATTTCTGCTTGAAAAATATTTTTAGATTGAGCAATCATTGTTGCTGCATTAATGCGAGCACGGTATGGTCCTGCGATTAGTTCGGCAGCTTTTAAAAAGATAGCCGCACGTTGTTCCCAAGCCATGCTAGCCCATTTAGTTCTGTTTTCTAAAGCATTTGAAATTGCTTTTTCAATATGTACTTTTTCAGCCAAATGATATTTACCAACAACATGTTGATGATCGTGTGGCGCAGTCATATTCCTTGTGTTTCCGGTGCGAATTTCCTCGCTACCAATATAATTTGGAACATCTATAGTTTCATTCCACATTTTTTTATAGGCAGCAAGAACGGCTGCTTTTTCTGGTGAATTTGGGGCATATGATTTTACGGGTTCATTAACCGCTTTTGGCACGTGAAAAAATCCTTTTAACATAGTTATATTAATTTAGTTTCGTTCAGTTTGGACTTTGTCCTTGATTGAAAATTAGAGAATAATAGTTGTTTATAACACAATTTTTTGCGTTATCAAATGTTGCACAAAAGTACAAAGGAAAATTTAAAATTTAGGAATTGCAATGGGATTAATTCAATGCAAAAGGAGCACTCAATCTAAAAGAAGGAACAATAACACGGAATTTTTTTGTGGATGTAAAATTTATCATATTAAAATAACCGTTCATTGCACCAAAAGGAGAGGAAAGCAAGCATCCAGAACTATAAGTATGAAGTTCTCCAGGTTTTAAAACAGGTTTTTTACCGATAACACCTTCGCCATCAACAACTTCTAGGTCGTTTAATGAATCGAAAATTTCCCAATGACGTGAAGTCAATTGTACGGAGTCTTTACTGTGATTTTCAATTGTGATTTCATAACTAAAGGCAAAATGGATTTTGTAGTTTTTGAAGTATGTGCCTTCAAAACTAGTCAAAACCGAAATTTTTATACCTTGTGTTATTTGTGAAACCATTAGAATAGATTGTTTTACGGAATCAAATTTACAAAAAAAAGTAATAGGGATGTATATCGACTGTTAAATTTACTAATTCGTAATGTTAACAGAACTAGCAATTCCCTGACCAATTATTCTATCATAACGTTGATTATTTTCTCTATAATAAACTAAAACAATATAATTATTTTCGGTTTGATAAAAATTACCATCAATAGCGTTTTCCTCATCTAATTTTCTGTTTGAATCCGAAATAACATATTGGTAATTGGTAAATCCTTGTTTAATCATGATGGCTTTTTCATAAATGCCAAGTTGTGCATTATAGTCCATTTTATTGTCTGGGCTAATGTCATAGTTGTTGAACATTCCCGTTACATAGATGTCTTTTTTTCCAAAATAGGTCGGTGCGGAAAGTGTGAAAAACACCCAACTATAATCGGCTTCAATGTCATTTCTTTGAGCGCCAATATTCTTTACCATAAAGCTTCCGTTTATATCGGGGAAATAGGTGTAGGGTTTATTTGCTCTGGCTTCAGCTGTGTATAGATGAGCATTGTAAATGCCGCCTTTAGAGTCAATAGCTTTAATATTGTTGTTAGCAGCTCGAATGTCTTTATTTTCAAAAAATAAGAATTCATTTCCTGCCCAAAATTGTGTCTCCGTATCGTATTTATAAATCAAATCGTTGCCAATAGTATACTGAGGTTTAATATTGGTAATAGCATTGTCAAATTTCCCATTTTGCATTAGCAATACTTTTACATTTTTTAATGGGCTTTGAAAATTAATGGATGCCGATTTTATAGCAAAATCTAAATTCTGTTTATAATCTCGAGCACTTATAGTTCGGGCAGTTTTTACTTGAACTGGAACAGCAACAAGTTCTTCATACAAAATGAATTTTCGAGTAAAAACAACTTCTTTATCATCATTTAATATCTTAATCATATAATTTCCGCTTAAACGAAGTTGCGTCAAACGGTTTGGAAATGAAATTCTATAATGAGAATAAATTTGAAGCGTATTAACCGAATTGGTATAGTCTTGAATTCGTTGATCATCAAAACCATTTAGATATTCATTTTTCGATAATTGAGAAGGTTTCCAATCATAATCACAAAAGGTAATCGTGTAATAATAATTGGCTTCATTGCCATATAAATCGTCGAATTGTAATTGGAACGAATCTCCAAGTCGGAAAACCGGAATTGCATTCTGATCGTTTTGATAGAAAGAAACCGTTCTAATGTTGTAAGGAGGATTGATTTCTTTTTCTTCTTGTGAATTAGAAACACTTGAAAAAAATAATAAAACGGCGGTGAATAAAATATTTTTAAACATAATTTAAACTTTCAGAATGGTAAATATAAGTGATTTTTCCGAGCTAGAATTATGCCATGTATATTTCTATTTAAAACACACAGGAATAATTTCTCCTTTTGCCAAACAATATTTTTCAACGAGTTCGGGAGCAATTTTATTGGTATAATCTTCTTCAATAACTTTAAAACCAATGCTTCTCAACTTATCAAAATAATCTCTTCCGTAAATTCTAACATGGTCATATTGCCCAAAGATTTTAGAACGCTCTTTTTGATCCGTTATTGTGTCATTGGCATAAGTCGTGGCTCTTGCTAAATCTTGTGGAATTTGAAGAATTGCCATTCCTCTGGGTTTTAAAACGCGATACAATTCCTGCATGGCTTTGGTATCATCTGGAATGTGCTCCAAAACGTGATTACAAAGGATAACTTCGTATTGATTGTCTTCAAAAGGTAAGTTGCAAATATCTGCTTTTACATCTGCCAAAGGCGAGAGCAAATCGGTTGTAGTATAATCCAAATTCTTCTGATTTCTAAACAGTTTGTAAAAAGCTTGTTCAGGTGCAAAATGAAGGATTTTTAATGCTGAATCTGTTTCAGCATCTCTCAATTTTATTCTATTTGGATTAGAATCTGAAACGAGTTCAGATTGAAAAAAATCAGTTTCGTTTTGTAAATACAACCATAACAATCGATGTCTTTCTAAGGAAAGTGTACTTGGTGAAAGTACATTGTTTCTTTGATTTCCGTATCCATAAGGTAAAAACATTCGAAAGCTTTTCCCGTCGATTGGATCCGTGAAAGTAGTTCCTTTTAGTAAAAAAGCCAATATTGGTCGCGCTACATAACTCAACCGAATTAAAAGTGGACGTGGAATGGTATTGAGAATAAACTTGAATATTTTTTTCATAGTTGTTTCACGGAGATTCACAGAGATTCAAAAAGATTCACGGAGAATTAAATTGTATTTATAAATCGTTTACTATTTTATTTTCGATATTTTATTAAAAAACAAGATTCTAAAGATCTGATTCTGTCTTTTCACATCTCTGTGAATCTCTTCATCTTCTCCGTGAATCTCTGTGTTATAGCTTATAAAACTAACGGTTGTTTTCTAAATTCATCTTCTTCATTGCTCACAATTCCCAATGCTTTATAGACATATTGAAAAGTAGAAAGCAATTCGGGTTTGCCGTCAATCAAAGCCACATCATGCTCAAAATGGGCGCTTGGTTTTCCGTCAGCAGTTAAAATTGTCCAGCCATCTTTGAGTTGTTTGATGTTTTTTGTCCCCATATTTATCATAGGTTCAATAGCAACGACCATACCTTCTACAAATAACTTTCCTCTTCCTCTTTTACCATAATTGGGCATTTCAGGATCTTCGTGCATTTTTATTCCTAAACCATGACCTACCAATTCGCGTACCACGCCGTAACCGTTATTTTCGCAATATTTTTGAATGGCACTACCAACATCTTCCACACGGTTTCCAGCTCTAAATTCTCTGATTCCAACGTATAAAGATTCTTTGGTAATTTGCAATAATTTTTTGGTTTCGGGAGCTACTTCTCCAATCTCGAAGGAATAGGCATGATCGCCATAATAATTATTTTTCAAGACACCACAATCCACAGAGATTACATCGCCACTTTCCAAAGGAATATTGTTTGGAATGCCGTGTACTACTTGTGCGTTAGGACTTACACATAGTGTGTTAGGAAAATTATACAAGCCTTTGAAACCAGGAATTCCTCCGTTGTCACGAATAAATTCTTCGGCTAATTTATCGATATGTAAAGTGGTTACGCCAGGAACCATTTCCTTGGCAATAATTCCTAAAGTTTTGGATACAAGAAGCGCACTTTCGCGCATTAATTCAATTTGTTCTCTTGTTTTTGGGATAATCATAAATTGGTAATTTTCAATTGGCAAAAGTAGTTATTTTATAATTATTTTTTTGTGTATTGTCAACGATATGAGTTTTATCATATTTCGTACAATCAGATTGCTATAAATTTGTCATAATAAATTATTTAGGTATGAGTAAATATGTAACTGCAGAGGAAGCGGTAAAAGTGGTAAAATCAGGAGACAGAGTTTATTTTCAAGCGGCAGCTGCAGCTCCCACAATTTTGGCAAACGCTTTAACAGAAAGGGCTCCAGAATTAAGAAATGTGGAAATATGTCACCTGCATACAGAAGGCGAGGCACGTTATGCCAATCCCGATTTGGCTGAAAGTTTTCATGTGAATTCTTTTTTTATTGGTGCCAATGTTCGCCACACTTTAAAAGCTGGAAATGGGTCTTATACGCCAGTTTTTTTAAGCGAATTGCCTTATTTGTTTCGGAAAAATGTATTGCCATTAGATGTGGTTTTTATTCATGTTTCACCGCCGGACAGTCATGGATATTGTTCTCTTGGTGTTTCTGTTGAAGCAACAGTTGCTGCTATCGAAAACGCAAAAATTGTTGTGGCGCAAGTCAATCCCAATATGCCAAGAACTTTTGGAGACGGGATTTTACATGTTTCAGAAATTGATTATTTGGTAGAAGTTAATGTGCCTATTTATGGTCACGAGCCGGAACCTTTTACGGATGTAGAAGAGAAAATTGGTGGCTATGTTGCGTCTTTAATTGAAGATAAAAGCACTTTGCAAATGGGGATTGGTTCAATACCCAATGCGGCATTGAGTAAATTAATTCATCATAAAGATTTAGGATTACACACAGAAATGTTCTCTGATGGTGTCATTGATTTAATTGAAAAGGATGTTATTAATTGCAATTATAAAGGAACGTTGAGAGGGCGTGTTTTGGCTACTTTTCTAATGGGTTCTAAACGATTGTATGATTATGTAAATGACAATCCGTTTATTGAAATGAAAGAATCCTCCATGGTAAATGATACGGCTCGAATTCGGAAAAATCCAAAAATGGTTGCTATAAATTCGGCTATAGAAGTGGATGTAACGGGGCAAGTATGTGCCGATTCCATTGGTCCAAGAATGTATTCTGGTGTGGGAGGACAAATGGATTTTATTCGAGGTGCTTCTTTAAGTGACGGTGGAAAAGCGATTATTGCCTTGCCTTCTATTACCAAAAAAGGAGATAGCAGAATTGTTCCTTATTTAAAACAAGGTGCTGGTATTGTAACTACTCGTTCCCATGTGCAATACATTATTACCGAATATGGAATCGCCGATTTGTACGGAAAAACATTGCGACAAAGAGTTACCGAATTGGTGAAAATTGCCCATCCAAACCATCAGGAAAGTATTGAAAAAGGGTATTACGATATGTTTAATAATTCCTAATCAATAGGGTATTAAAGCAAAGATTTTCCAGTCATTACCGCTGGTTTTTCGATGCCCATTAATTCCAAAATAGTAGGAGCAAGGTCTCCCAAAACGCCATTGTGAATGGTTTTTAACTCTTTGTCCACTAAAATTATTGGAACTGGATTGGTAGTATGCGCTGTGTTTGGACTTCCATCAGGATTGATCATCGTTTCGCAATTTCCGTGGTCGGCAATGATAATCGTTGTGTAATTGTTTTCAAGGGCAGTTTCTACAACTTCTTTTACACATTTGTCAACAGCTTCGCAAGCTTTTATGGCCGCAGCCATAATTCCGGTATGTCCTACCATATCACCATTGGCAAAATTCAAACAAACGAAATCAACTTCTCCTTTTTGTAGTTCGGGAACTAAAGCATCTTTTAATTCAAAAGCGCTCATTTCAGGTTGTAAATCGTAGGTAGCTACTTTTGGAGAGTTTCTCAAAATACGAATTTCTCCATTAAATGGAACTTCTCTTCCACCCGAAAAGAAGAAAGTAACATGTGGATATTTCTCGGTTTCGGCAATTCGGATTTGTGTTTTATTGGCTTTCTCCAAAACTTCGCCAAGTGTTTCGGTAATATTATCTTTATTGTAAACCACTTTTACATTTTGATACGTTTCATCATAATTGGTAAGCGTAACATAATACAAATTGAGTTTATGCATGTTTTGTTCGTGGAAATCTTTTTGAGAAAGCACTTCGGTAAGTTCACGACCTCTATCAGTTCTGAAATTAAAGAAAATCACAACATCGTCATCTGCAATACTTGCTAGAGGTTTGTCATTGTCATCTACTACAATTATTGGATTTATGAATTCATCGGTGATGTTATTTTGATAACTTTCGTCGATGCTTTGTGATGCTATTTTAGAATGTTTTCCAATACCATTTACCAATAAATCATAGGCAAGTTTAATTCTTTCCCAACGCTTGTCTCTGTCCATGGCATAATAGCGTCCCACGACAGAAGCAATCTTTACAGTAGTTTTAGCAACATAATTTTCTAAATCTTGAATATAACTTTTCCCTGATTTTGGGTCCACATCACGACCATCGGTAAAGGCGTGTACGAAGACTTTTTGCAATCCAAATTCTTGTGTGGCATCAATCAATCCGCGTAAATGAGAAGTATGCGAATGGACCCCGCCATCGGAAACCAATCCAAGTAGATGCAGATTTACGTTTTTTGATTTGGCATATTCAAAAGCATCTATTAATACTTGCTCGTTTCGTAAGGTGTGATTTTTGACCGCAAGGTTAATTTTGGCTAAATCCTGATACACAATTCTACCAGCGCCAAGATTCATGTGGCCCACTTCGGAATTTCCCATTTGGCCTTCTGGCAAACCAACGTTTAAACCGTCTGTTCGGAGTTGGGCATTTGGATATTTAGAATATAAACTATTTATAAAGGGAACGTTCGCATTATCAATTGCAGAAACTTTTGGGTCGGGAGATTTTCCCCAACCATCCAGAATCATAAGGATTACTTTTTTGTTCATCGAGAATTATTTTGAACAAAGATAATTCTATTTTTTGGTAATTAAAATCGGGTTTTTGTTTTTGGAGCTGTAAAAGAATTTATAATCCTAGAATTTTTTAAAGAGTTGTAATCTATAAAATAGCGGAAGCTGATAGAGAAAATGTGCGTTAAGTTTTGATTGTCAATAGCATCTTTTAGATTGGTATCATAATTTCTACTAAATTCTCTGGTAAAAAGAGAGGAACTATTTCTATACAAAATGGATAGTTGGCTTCCAGGCGCAAACCACCAAGAGTAGGATAAATCCAAATTCCAAGTATTAAAATTGGAATTCTTATTCTTTGCATAGGTAGCATTATCTATTAATGTCCCATCGCTTTGTAACGTTAAAAAATCGTGGTTTGTTACATAGGACCAATAATGACGGATTGCCAAATTGAAATTCGTTTTATTGTTGATGCTATATTTTCCTTCTAAGGAATTTGTGTAAGTAATTCTATCTCTTCGTGCAAAAATGGTATTGTTGGCATCATCAAAATCGACAAACCCAATATTTTTATTTTGTCTGAAAAAGTTCAAACTATAAATTAATGCTAAATGGTCACTAAAACGGTATCTTGGACTAAGAAAGAAGCCGTAATTTGCTCTGTCTTTTTCATTTACTATAGCATAAGAAGGATTAAAATCAATGGCAAATTTTCTACTGTAGTTTGAAGAATAATAGAACCAAGCTCCAATATTTTCAGGATATATTACATATTTTGAATTGTCGGCAGAACGTGGTTCGTAAAAATCATAGATTATATGTGGTCTTGCGTTTATTCCAAAGCCATAATAATCATTATTTAAAACCGTAGTATTAATATTCATATTCAAATTTAAAGCCTGAACTTTATCTGTTTTATTGTCAAATTCGGAGTAGTTATTAATATTAACTGAAAAAGTATTGAATGTTTTACTTGGCTTTAAAAGTCTATAGCTTACATTGCCATAAACAGCATGATAGTGTGTTAGAAAATTGATTCCTAAATCATTATTGTCATACTCATCGGAGATATAATCTGCCCCAAATCCGTATCTATACTTACCACTACTTTTATTAAAATACAGCGAAGTGCTATAGCCGTTTTTATTTTCTAAATCACCAGGATTGTTTATAAAACTGTATTTATAATTCCCAGTAAGATTATAGGTGTTTTTCTTAGTATTCAAATCAAAAACCAAGGCGGAAACGTTGGCGTCTTTAAAGTCTCCATTTCGAGTAACGTTTGTGTTTACTACTGATATAGATGAATTTTTATTAAATCGTTGGTCCAATACAAAAACATTGTAATTGGTTAATGGCGATAAAACTGCTAAACGAGATTCGTTGGTATTCGTATTTTTGATACGAACACTTGTTTTTTCTGTGACAGCATTCAAAACGCCAATTCCTAAGCCGTTTTTTGTTCTTCCAGAAACCTTTAGTGCATTGATTAGTTTTATGCTACTAGGATATCCTTCAATAGTTTCGTTTGCTGCCGTTTCAATCCCTGGACTTTCTCCAATCCTTCTGGTATAAAGTAAATCTCCTTTATTAAATAAATCTGTCCCTTCTGTAAAAAAGGGTCTGTTTTCGCTGAATTGTTGTTCAAAGGCACTTAAATTTAATTCGACGCTGTCAAATTTTGTTTGGCCAAAATCGGGAATTAATATAGCGTCTAATGTAAAAGCATCATTAATGCCATATTTAATGTCTAAACCACCTTTAATTTCGCCTTTTGTTTTTTCAGTTTTATTAGCAGTTAGATAATAGGAAGAATAGGGAATTAGAAATAAACGAGTTGGTGTTATGATGTTTTCAATACCTTCGAGAATCCCAGCTTGAATACTTTCATTACGGATTTTATTATCTAGCAAACTCCAGGTGTATTTTGAGCGGTCTCGTCTAATTTCTCTATAAAAATTCACGCCCCAAGTCTGTTTTTTTTCGGTTGAAAAGCGCAAAGCGGCATAAGGAATTTTCATTTCTACTTGCCACCCAAAATCTGTGATTTCTGTTTTGGCATCCCAAATAGCATCCCATGAATAATCCTCGTTATTCGCTTCTGTGTAAACTAAATCTATTTGAACTCCAGCGGCACTAACAAAAAAGCGAAATTCCTGTTGGCCATCGTTATAACCATTTATTAAAACGCCAAAATGATCGGCGTTGGCAAAGTTGTCTCTGGTTGTTAGTTCTTTAGCAATTTTGTTGGGCTCTGTGTCATAAAGTTTGGCAGAGACATATACGGCATCATTGGTGTAAACCATTTTTACCTCAGTTTTTCTTTCTGGCGAAATTGGTTTCCCATTAACGGGTTCTATCATTAAAAAATCAGTTGCAATGGCTGCTTTTTGCCAAGCTTCTTCATCTAATTTTCCATCAACTGTTATCTTTTCAGAAGTAAACTTCGTTACTAAAGATTTCTTTTGAGCATTTGTCAAGGAGAAACACAGCAGTAAAAAGAGTGAAAAGATGCAGGTTTTTTGGGTCATTTTTGGCTAAACTAGGTGAACAAAATTAATTATTATATTGATATAAACAACAATAACGATTCATTTGATTATCAAAAAAAAATCATAAAAGTTTTGATTCGTATTTTTTTATTTTTATGTTTGCCATCCCAAGTCTAACGCTTAAACCTAACATAATCAATGATTTATAAGTTTTTTCCTCTTTTTGCATTCTTTATGATTTCATTTTTACCAAATGAATCTAAAGGTCCTCAGAACAAGTTAGTTGCCTACACAGCTGCCCCAACTTTAGAAATGAAAGTTGAAAGTGTTTATCATTCTTTAAACGCTAATCACTTTGTTTTGCCACAATATGAATGTTTTTCAAATGGGCTTAAAGGATATTATCAATTAAAAGAAAGTGGAGTAATTCAAAAGGAATTATTGACCGTTATTGATTTTAGTTTGTCTTCCAATATAAAACGTCTTTGGGTAATAGATTTATCAACAAATACAGTTCTTTTTCAATCTCTTGTTGCTCATGGAAGAAACACAGGAGAAGAATTTGCCAATAGCTTTTCCAATCAGGCCGAGTCGTATAAAAGTAGTTTAGGATTTTATGCTACAGGTGAAATTTATAACGGAAAACACGGAAAGTCCTTGAAATTGGACGGTCTTGAAAAAGGAATAAATGACAACGCCAGAGAAAGAGCCGTTGTAATTCATGGCGCAGATTATGTTTCTCAAAATTTCATTAAAGGAAATAAAAGATTAGGAAGAAGCCAAGGTTGCCCCGCTATTCCAGTAGAGTTGAATGAAAAAATTATAAATGTGATAAAAGACAAATCTTGTTTATTCATTTATCATCCATCGAGAAATTTATACTCATCTTCAAAACTAATTTCTTAGTTTTTTATACATAATATAATGTGTCCCGACGTCTTCAATTTCAAAAGCGTCACCAATTATTTTATAATCTAATTTTTCATAAAATCCGACCGCTTTTTTTCTTGCATTAAACCAGATTAAAGTATTTTTTTCAAATGGTAGGTGCTTTTCGGAATGACTAATTAATTTTTCTCCAAGTCCAAGTCCTTGATAATCTTCTAAAACCGCCATGCCTCTGATTTGGTATTGGGTTTCATTGGCAAACATTGTGTTTCTATTTTCATAAAGAGAAATTACTCCAATGAGTTTGTCGTTATGAATTCCAAAATGTTTTGTCGTTGATAAATCGTCCCCAGGAAAAAGACATGTTTCGATTGGTTTTCCAATTCTCAAGACAGCTTGCCTAATTACATAGGTGTCTGTAGCAGTAATTTCTTTAATAGTTATCATGCTTAGTAGGTATTAAATTTGGGTAAGCAAATATATAACATTATCATTATTACCTAATTGGCTTTAAAAGTTATTTAACAAAAAAAAATAGTTGTTTTTTTATAAAAAAAATTTGTTTCAAAGGAAACTTATTCTTTATATTTGCACCTCCAAAGCGAGTTCATCGAACACCTATTGTAAATAGAAGCTTTGTGAGATAATGCGAAAGTAGCTCAGTTGGTAGAGCTCCAGCCTTCCAAGCTGGTTGTCGCGAGTTCGAGCCTCGTCTTTCGCTCTAAACCCCAAACGAAAGTTTGGGGTTTTTTGTTTTACAATGTGGCGAGAAGTTTATCCCGTTGCGTTTTTTGCGCAACGGGAAGCCTCGTCTTTCGCTCTAAACCTCAAACGAAA
>Ga0208262_1000009_pt1 | contig 135284 bp, 126 predicted proteins | sample LakWasMet15_LOW5_2_FD_183863 | JGI IMG/M metagenome (GOLD analysis project Ga0208262, IMG submission 183863) | Freshwater sediment methanotrophic microbial communities from Lake Washington under simulated oxygen tension - Sediment Metagenome... | ecosystem: Environmental > Aquatic > Freshwater... | reverse complement strand
TCATCGGCTTCTTCCCGTCAAACCCGGACGACCGGAAGCATGGCCAAAGCTGCCGGGACCCCATACGATAACTTCGGGTGCTTGTGCTGTGGATGATGTGATGTGAAAAAACCTACACTTGTAAGCATGGATGGGGGAGGTAGAATCGCGTCGGGAACAGCGATCGAGAGCACCGACAGTAGGCGCTTTAGGCGCAGCTTCCGCTCCTGCTCACGCTAAGTACCTACACCCATGTAGGCAACGCAGGAGCAGTTGCCGACGACTGCATGGATGCAGGAGGTAGAGCAATGCAGGAGCGATTGCCGAGGTGAAGCACAAATTCGCCTGGAGCGAATTTGAACAGCCATGAGGCTGGCCCGCAGGGCGAAAACCAGGGAGGGTTTTCGTAGCGAAAAGTAACTCGCCGTCGGGGGGCGAAACCCCGATTCAACTGAACCGTCGCGGTAGCGACACTTTCATATTAACGTAACTCATCAAGACGGGAAGCTGGAGCTTCTGTCACTGAATTCCCAAGCTGGAGCTTGGGAACTAGCGAAAACGACAAAGCGTAGCGCGTTCCAAACGGCAACTATGTTCACAGCTAACGAAGAAAGGCTCTAGCTTAATGGAGAGCCACTTTTTGCGTACTCTTTATCTTGCTGGCCGATTTAAGGACAGTTTTGGGCTTATGGAAGTTGTTGTTCTTAGCCGGGAGCTTGCTGACTGGCTCTACACTGGTTTTGGCCTGTTTAATTGTTTGTGCCAAGATTTTATTTTTGTTATTGGGTTTGATGCCGACCTTTGCATGAGCGGCAGTTTTAGGCCGAACCGCAGCAATGCGTTTGGAATTGGTTTTGGTCCGGATGATATGTTTGTGCTTAGGCGCGTAACTAGCACGATGAGAAACCGGTATTGAACGGGTAGGGGCCCCGTTGCCGCAATCAAGCTGATAGGGCGGACTGCCTGCTGAGCTTGTAGACATGGTATTGATGTTTCTTGTTGGATCGGCACTGGCTAGGTTAGTGAAACCGGCATCCATTTTTTGCATCATTAGCTGGTAGCGCTCTTTGCTGGTCATACCGCCCATGACTACGCCGATCAGATGCTTGCCGTTTTGGTGTGCCGCGCCGATCAGGTTGAAACCGGAACCGCAGGTAAATCCGGTTTTCATGCCTTCGGCACCGGGATAGTTGGCGGTGAATTTGTTGATGCCGCGCAGTTCTGTGCCTTTGAAATTAAAGCCGTGTGCGCCGAAGTAGTGATAATACTCAGGAAAGTTACGCTGCGCTTTCCAGGCCAGCATTGCCATGTCGCGGGACGTGGTGACTTGCCAGTTGTTGGGAAGGCCGGTCGCATTCATGAAATGGGTGTTGTACATGCCCAGGGAATGTGCTTTTTCCGTCATATTGGCGGCAAAATTTTCTTCGGTGCCACCCAGGTGTTCGGCAAGTACCACGGATGCGTCATTTGCAGAACGGGTGATAATCGCCAAAATCGCGTCTTCGACGGATAAACGTTCGCCGCGTCGCAAGCCCAGTTTGCTTTGGGGCTGCTGGGACGCATGAGTTGATGCGGTCATGGTGTCGTGGAGATTAATTTGGCCCGATTTCAACGCATCGAATGTCATATACAGCGTCATCAATTTGGTTAAAGAGGCGGGATACCATGACTGAGTTGCTTCTACTTCATGCAGGACGTTGCCGTTGTCTGCGTCAATAATAATGGCTGCATGGCGGCCATAACTGACCTGGGACACTGCAAACATCCATACGGCATTCAAAATAAGTAGCAATAGTTTAGCTTTAGTCATGTAAAACTTTTCTCAAAAGGATAGATAATCAAAAGCACGAGTGCCGGTTGCATTCGCTGGACCCTGATTGTCCCAGCAAAACGGCCATGCCATGTTAATTTTAAAGGTAAATATTTAGTGCAAGGAAGGCAGGGAATAAGGCGCATCCAATGCACAGTAAGAGTTATAAAACGCGATTATAAACTGCGATGAATGTAATGAATAATCGGATTTTAGATTTCTGTGATTACGTGCAAGGATGCGCCAATGCTTGGGGCGTAGCGGTTGTTATAGATATTTGATATTAATGCGCTTCCTTGCGTTTGAAGTATCCGGGCACTAGAACTTGATGCAAGAATAAGGCGGCTCTCCTTGACAAATTCCCCAGTGCTTGCCGACGTCGCCTTCGTCGCTGGGTTTCCAGTTTTCTGAAAATGCCTCGAACACGGTGCCGGACCAGCCTTTTTCAGCCAGTTTCTTGAATGTGGATTTAATTACCAAAGCCTGATTTTTTTTGCCGGCAACGCTGCATTGTTGCTGGGTGCGTTTATTCGTATCAATGCTGCCTTCGGGGCCGTTCGGCCAGCCGAATTCAGTCAGGAACACTTCTTTGCCGGGATAGGTCCGGCGAACATCTTCAAGCCGTGCAATATGAAAATCAGCCGCTTTCTTGGCTGGAGTGCAGGGAAAAACGCCGGAATGCTTGTTTTCCCACCACGGAAAAACATTGACTCCTATCCAATCGACTTGCGCCCCAAAATTGGTTTGATGGCAGGGCTTAGTGCGGTTACACCATTCCCACCAGGTATCTATGGTGGTGATCGGTTGGGATACACCGGCTTCGCGCAGAGCGCTGATACAGCGGCTGATTTCTCCGTCAAAAGCGTAGTCATGACGGGTCCTGACTTCTGAGCCGCAGCTTAATTTTATGATGGTTTTGGGATAGGCTTTCGCTACGCCAATGCCCGCTGTTATCGACCGCGAATTAACGGCACTGTCATCGTCCAGCCAGATGATCGCAATAACTTTAAGATGCCGGGCCTCGGCGGCAGCAAAAGTATATTCCAGTCCATTCATGACGCCGTAAGTCATAATGCAGCGGAACGGGGTTTGTTTGACTAACTTATCCAGCAGTTCATTGATTAATTCTTTGGACGGATGGGCGCCATAGTCGGGATTCAGTTGGCCCACATAAGGACTAAATGCGGCGCACTGTAGGGTGTCTTTCTTAGCGGGTTTAGGCGTTTTCTCACGTGCCGATGCGTTCTGGCACATAATTAACATTATTGAAATGACAGTGAATGACAAAAACCGTTTCATAGAATCACCGATAGCCATTAGGGTAAGAAGTAGGGTGCCGTGCAGGAAAGTGCAGTAGGGACGCTGTGACTCGTTAGAGCACGAAGTGAAGCCCATCCTACAAAGCCCTGGATTCCGCAAACGCTATCCGGTTACGGCTTCCGGCTTGTGGGTGACTGGTCCCGAACGCAAGCTAACATAACTTTTTCGTGCCTTTCGTAAAATATGTAGCGTCAATTACAATTTACTTCTGACGATGAAAAACGGAATAACGCAGCCTATCAATGCGCAAACAGTCACTACCGCCCAAGCCGCTTGCGTCCAATCTACCGGATAAATATCGGCTTTGACCGGCTTGCTGATGCCCGGAATGCTGGGTAAATCAACATCACCGCCATCGACTTTTAATTGCGCCTTCATGCCTTTTTCCATATGTTGCGCCAATTCGCAGTGCACCAAGTAGGTTTTTTTCTGGCTGGGCACAATCAGAGAGGCTTTCAATTCGCCTTGTCCGTAGAGTTCCAGATGAAACATGCCTTGAGGATAAAGGTAACCCGGCAGGCCGTGAATCATCAATTGATGGCGTATCTGATCATCATTGATAAAGGTGATGTTGATCCGCGAGCAAGGCTTAACATCCCATTCCTGGTTGTCGAAAGCGAACATTTTGCCGGGAAATTTCAATGCGTGTTTCTGGCCGGCACGGATGGTGATATTCACATCGCCGGAAATCTTGGGGCAGTCTTTGGGCAGATTGTCGCTGTTGGCATTCATGATCATGCCTTTTTCATCCATCATCATGCTGCCGTGATGCATCATGGTCATGGGCTCGTCTGCCAGCGCCGGGTGGGAGTGCAGTCCCAGCATTACCAGCAGTGTTACTAATAATTTCATAGCTTTTGTTTCCGTTTGTAAACCAGCGCCACAACAATAACAAGTCCTATGGATAAACCGGCCGCCAAGCCGAAAATGATGATTTGAACATAATCGGGGGCAATTAATCCGGCTTCTCCGAGTAACGGCGCAAAGTCGCCTTCACCCCAGACGGCTTGTTTTTTGGCGTAGTAATCTTTGTTGAAGACCTGATCGAACAGGGCTTGGTGCATTTTCGGCATGCCTTGTTCGTCAAGCAGCGGCTTATAAGCCAGGATTGCCATGTTGCCGCCTGGTTCCATGCCGTCAGTGGTGGTGCCGGTCGGTACATGGTCATGAAACATCCACAAGCCGGGACCGTAACTGTCCAAGCCGTTGTTTTGGGTGCGTAAACGCAGATCAAGCCGTTGCGCCGGAGCAATATCGAACACGTCCCGTGTAACCTGCGATCCGGTTGGTTGTTCAACGCCATCGTAAGCTGTGATGGTGGCCTTGTGCCCGTGGATATGCAATGCCACTAAAGAACGCTGGGCGTTAGCGACATGCAGTTTGATATCTTCATTGTCATTGGCGGCGATCACTGCATCTCTTAGCGTGTAAGGGAAGGAGTGGCCGTTCAGCATGAAGTAATTTTCAAACGATTCGGTCATGTTGTATTCGCGGCTCATCCGATGTGCGATAAGCCTTGGGTCATTGGCGTTCTGGATGATTTGCGCCAGTTTTTTATCGACGGATTGATAATATAAATCGTATTCCTGATCGTAGGATTTTTGCACCTCAACCGAAGGATGCCGCACTTGTCCCGCACCGATATTAAAGGTTTGCACCCAGTTATCAGGGCGGTTTTCTTCGACGATAAATAGGCCGTTCAAACCCATCATGTAATGCTGGGCGGTTTGCGCGTGGCAATGATAAAACATGGTTCCGGCATGCCGGGGCTGGATTTCATAGGTGTGGCTTTTGCCGGGGAATACCGGATGCTCCTCCATGCCGTCATTATCAGCGCCGGCAGCGGTTTTCCAGGAATGATCGACGCCATGAAGGTGAATGGTGTGCGGTAAATAATGGGTGTTTTCCAGCGTGATGTAAACCTTGTCGCCCTGTTCGACGCGAATGACCGGCGATGGCGCACGCAGCAGCGGGTTGGCGACCAGCGAATTGAAATTTTTAAGCGCCATGCCGCTGGATTTGGGCGCGAAAACCCAAAGCCCCGGCTGGATGCCGGGAGCAATATCGTAAGTGTTGATCAGGAAATCGCCGTCGGGACTCGCGCCGTTCAGCTCCACGACTTCCATTTTTATATGAATAACGTCGGGATCGCCGTCATGATCCAAGTCATCGGTCATGGTCAAGGCGTCCTGGGCCAAATGCGTCTGCATCAAGGTCTGCATTGACACATTGTTGGCGCCTTTGACGGCAACGGCAATGTCGTAAGGATTATCGGGTTCGCATGACGGTGATTCATTAATTTGTACGCCGTCAATCACCTGCGCCTGTCGCCATTCGGGATGCTCATTAGAGCAGGGTTTTTCAACCGCGCTTTCTGCCGATTGGTTAAAAACGGTCGCAGGCGGTGTAATATCGGCTTTCTGTGATAAGGACGGTGCAAAATAAACGGCAACGGCGACTAATGCAGGGATTAACAGCATTAATAAAAAGAGGGATCTTTTGGACATATAACAACAAAAAAATTCTACAAAGTACGGCTATTGTAAATGGCTGCTAACTTAAAGCCTAGGCGCATTTTTAAATGCTGTAAATCCGGCTTTTATATAAGCGGCTATGACGAATCAGCTTCACACAGCCAAATATACATATGTTGGATACTTGAGTAATTATTTTAAATAACGCTTTAGGCAATCAAACTTGCTATAATTTACCAAAATTTAATGCTTAAAGCTGGGCTTCTCCTACTTAAATCCAAGCTGAAACATAAAGCTGAAAAGTGTAAATCATTTATACAAATCTTTACTTGGTACTAAAACATGTCTAATTCGAATGCGTGCGATCCTGATCTTGATTGGACCCATGTAAAGGAAACGTCAAAGATGCTCATCTTATCGGCTATCCAAGTAGAAGATATGCTGAATGAAGCGGATCTGTCGGTTAATACGCTAACAGAATCGTTTACTTCCATCGTTGAGCATATGCAAGCCATTAATTCGCATCTGCTGGCTCTTGATTCTTGTTCAATAAGGGACGAAGCCATAGCCTGCTGCACGGAAACAACCGACAAAATTCAGGCATCGATTATCGCATTCCAGTTTTATGATCGGATGCAGCAATGCCTGCAACATGTCACGTTAAACCTAAAGAGTTTATCTGAACTGGTAGAAAATCCTGACCGACTTTATGATCCGGAAGAATGGGGGCAATTTCAGAGTAAAATCCGGTCCCGGTATACTATGGAATCAGAAAAGCTGATGTTCGACGCCATTGTAGAAGGCAAGTCTGTCACTGAAGCGCTGTCGATAAAGAATGCGCATCAAGAAGAAGACCAGTCCGACAATATAGAACTTTTTTAAATAATGTCATTTAAACGATTAGTTATAATTTGCACGCTGCCGTCTTTTCTTGCCGGTTGTGCTGGATTCTACGGCTCACAGCCTCCTGCTCCAGTCTATGGCGGTCAACCAAAGAGTCAAAAACCTTCCGCCAGTTCACAAAAAAAAGCCAAGCCGTCTGGAACGGTATCTAAAGGGGTTGTTAAAACGCAGCCGCTTAAAGACTTCTCGGCAATAAAGTCCGAACCGTTGGCGCCTCCTGTAGAGTTACCGTCTGCGGAGTCGGCACCTATGGAGTCTACGCCTACGGAACCTGCAACATTAGAAGCTCTGGAACCGTCAGTGCCTACTCCTCCCGCTTCTTCGGAATTAACGCCGTTTCAACCTATAGAGGCTACAGTTCCGTTATCGCCGGTAGTAGGCGCTTTAGTTTCAGCGGCCAACCAAAACAGTAGCGCCGGTGATCTTGATTCTGCGGCGGCGTCTATCGAACGAGCCATCAGAATTGAGCCGAGAAATGCGACTTTATTCTACAAATTGGCGGTATTGAGGCTTCAACAGTCCAAGCCCAATTTGGCAGAAGATCTGGCAAAAAAATCCGCCTTATTGGCCTCTACCAATAATACGTTGAAAAAGCACTGCTGGCTATTGATAGCTCACGCCAGAGAAGTACAACAGAATTTTGCCGGAGCAAAAGAAGCACGGGCAAAGGCTAATAGCTTTTAATAGTTTAAATGACTAGATCGGGTTTGGCTCTTGCTCGAAATATAATCGGCCATTTGCCAATTCGAATCGATGACCGCTAATGCCAAGGCTGGGCGTCCTAATGAGCGCCTTTCAGGATTCCGCTTGCATTAATTCGTGCTAACGCAATATAAACGCCGATTCAGAAAACCAAAGCGAGCCATTCATTCGCAATGACTGGGCTTGGTTTTTTATGCTCATTAAATCGATCGGGGAAGAACTTTTTCTTCGATGCTGTGCTTCACGGCTATGGTATTTCTCTGAGTCTCTTATACATGGAGGATTGGTTTATTTTTTATGTCATTAACCGGTACTTATCGTTAGTTTTAATGTAAGGAATTGTCTGTGTAACCTGTAAATCAGCAACAGATTATCACTTCAGCCAAGTAGGTGGTTTCACGAATTGTATAAATGCTTTTTTTCTATAGTCTGTGACTGAAGCAGTGAATATATCGATCCAATCTATGCTACAGCCCAGTAAGCTAAAATGCCTATGAAATAGGTATTTAACTGTCTTATGAAGTTCATTTCTATGCTTATCAACGGCCCGATGGCATTACATTAACATGGGCAATTTAAACTTTAACTGACAAGCAACTGCCCAAACTTATAAGCAGGAAATTAACTATCAGTGGAAGGATTTGGAATGAGTTTTTCGGCTGACGCACATGATGTTCGCGAATAGATTTTTGAAATGAAATGCTGGGCTTGTCTCATTATGCGGTTTCATTTTTGGCTTTTAGTCATGCCCGGTTAAACATCCGCTAGGTCATGCCAAAAATATTTGGGCAGTTCCTCCATCGGCAGTCCTTACCAACCATGACAGATGTGGGTATATTGCACAGGTCATAGTCGCTATAAATCCATCAAGATGACCTGATTTATAGTTCCTGAAATTTAGCAGCCGCAATAGCCAGTTCATCCGTTATGACTGATCCAGTATCACAAGCCAATCACCAGCTCTCAGCGCACATAGAGAAACTTCTGGAGGCGGCCAACTCTGCATCTCAGACAGTGGCGGCGCTGCATGTTGCATTTTTGGCGGTTGTCACCTATCTCGGCGTCATTATCTGGGGTACGACACACGATGACCTGCTTCGCATCAGCCCTGTTAAATTGCCGATTCTGGATGTGGAGCTTCCGCTGACCAATTTTTATTCCTTTGTGCCGTGGATGGTCGTCCTGCTCCATTTTAATCTGCTGATGCAATTGGAATTACTCTCTACCAAACTTTGGAACCTGGATCTTGATCTTCCTGATACACCGGCAGGGCAACAAGTGCGCGATCGTTTGTTCATTTTTCCGTTCACGCATCTGATCGCAGGGCGTTCTAAGGTTTTGCTGATCCGTTGGTTGTTATCTTTAGTCGTTGGCATCACGGTTATCGCTCTACCTTTATTGATGTTGCTGGCAGCACAAGTCCGCTTCCTGCCGTTTCATGACGAAGCGATCACATGGTCGCAGCGTTTAGCGGTTTGGGTCGATGCAGTTATGCTGATTACTTTGTGGCCTTTAATCGCTTCGCCTCAAGACCGAGCGCGCGAATGGTGGCGGAATTTTGGTTTCCGATTAGTTGATTATTGGCCTGGCTGGTTCCGGTATTTGAGTACTCTCGGCTGGCACCGGGTTAGGCGATCAATCCGGCGGCGTCAGCCGAGTCTATCCGCGCATGAAATTGCCCGTCGTCCCGTGTTGCGGCCCGGCACAGAGCCTAAGGGCATGATATTTCTGTTAGTCTCTGTGCCGGTGATGGTTCTGGCCAGTATTATCGCGGTCATACCAGGCAGTATTACCGTCCAGACTTACTACGCCCCTGAAAAGGACAAGCCTGAAAATACCCCCGGCTACTTCGAGGATTGGTTGATCCGCCTGGCGCCCGAATCATGGCTGAGCGTCGCCGCGCATAAACATGATGTGGTTACTTGCACGCCGCTCGAAATGGCTGAAAAATCGGACGCTTCCATACTCCAGGTCACGCTCGGTCCTTGCTCATGGTTTAATTTGGATTTATTTCCACGCAACCTGGACCTCAGGGAGGCTAGATTGGTGCCTAAAGGAGTATCTTTGTCACTTTTGACTCGAGCAATAGATCCTGACAAACAGGAGCGTGACGCTGCCTTTAAGGAATTCGACGGGCTCAATTTACAAAATCGGGATCTGCGTTTTGCCAATTTTTACGGAGCTATATTACCCAAGGCCGATATTCGCCACGTTCAGTTGCAGGGCGCGATCCTGTTAAAAGCAAAGTTGCAGGGCGTGGTCGGTTGGGACAAGACACAATTGCAGAGTGCGATTCTGGGAGGGACTCAGCTACAGGGGGCAGGGCTGATCGAGGCGATTCTGCAAGGCGCGGATTTGCGTGGGGCAAATTTGCAAGGCGCCGCCCTAGGCTGGGCACAATTGCAGAGCGCTGATCTACGCGGCGCGGATTTGCAAGGTGCAAATTTGATCGGGGCCAAACTTCAGGGTGCGGACTTGCGCGGTGCAAAATTGCAGGGCGCAAACTTGCGCGAAACGAATTTCCAAGGCGCAAATTTGAGTTATGCCAAGTTGCATGGTTCGGATTTGACCCTGACAGATCTACAGGGTGCAGAGCTGAGCGAAGCAGAACTGCTGGGCGTTGATTGGTCGCAAGCCAATCTCGACGCTGCATTCATAAGTAACAGCTCATTACCGGATTGGAACGAGAGTAAGCAACGCAGATTGGAAGCAACGATCAAGCAGATACTGGATAGTGAAAAAATTATCGTATTTCAGGCACGCATGAACACTGCCAGAACCGGACTGCCGTTGGGAAAGCCGAGCAGTCACACAAACTGCTATAGCGATAATCCAGCGTTGCTGGAATGCGGATACCGTAATCCATTGCAACTGGATATGTACCGTACCGATGTGTTGCACCCGAAACTGATCGAACTGGCTTGCTCTGATGTGGCAATCGCTCCAGGCATCGCAAGACGCGGCATCAATAAGTCCATGAGTAATGCCCCGGATTTTGGTTTGGCGGCAGCCTTGCTTAGTGCGCTAGATCAGCCAAGCCCTTGCGTAGGTCTCAGCGCGCTGTTTGAACCAACCCGGCAAAAATTACGGGAAACTGCAGAGCAACAAAAAAATAAGTGATGTAATACTCTTGCGGAGCGTTAGTATCTTTAGCGGTAAGCCAATAATATTCTGGCAAAATTCTTGAACTGAGTTGTGGTTTGGCGAACATTGGCTCAACTTGGAAATTGATTTTGACTCGGAAAACAAATCAAAAATAATGAATAAATGTTGGCCGAAAAATATAGCTGTTATTTTAAATCTGGATGGGTGCATGATACGGTCATTAGGAAATCGGTAAACCGGCGTCCGGATTATGATTTATTGTTCATCGTTAAAAGTGTTAAAAGGTCCTAAAGAGCAGACAGGTATTTTTCAAATATGACAGGAGAAAAACCATGACCAAAATTGACGATTTCAACACTGAAATGCAGCACATGCAGCAGCAAATGCAGAATTATTTACAAACGCATTGGCAGCTGTTTCTAGCGGAAGGTATTTTCTTCATTTTCCTTGGGCTTTGCGCGATAGTGGTTCCCCAGGTTTTTACGGTGGCGACAGTCATATTTTTGGGCTGGATTTTGTTGTTTGGCGGAATAGTTCATGTCGGCCGGACCTTTATGTTTTCCAGTATGCCGGGCTTTGGCTGGTGGTTATTCATGGGAATTTTGCAGATTTTCATCGGCTATCTGTTTATTACCCGGCCGGTCGCCGGTGCGGTGACGCTGACCATGTTGTTGACGGTGTTTTTCGCGCTGGAGGGCATAGCCAAAATCTCCATTGCGCTGATGATGCGGCCTCTGGCTAACTGGGGACTGATTCTGTTCAGCGGCCTTACTGCCCTGGTTTTTGCGCTTGTCATCTGGATTAGTTGGTCTGAATCTGCGCAGTGGCTGTTAGGTTTGTTTTTAGGGATGAATATGCTTTTTCTGGGTTGGTCGATGGTTAAAATAAGCCTGCACCATAAGCCGAGTTAAGCTTCTTAAATTGTTTGGCTTATGCAGCAAAAAACCAGTAAAAAACTGATGGTAAGGGTGTTGATAGTCGGCGCAGTAATCGCCATCCTTAGTTATCTTTTTCATCCCGGCTTTGGGCAGCTCAGTGTAATAATCAATGGCGAGCCGGTTGCGGAACCACTGGTTCCCTTTGCAGCCGGTTCGACATTTTTGTTGATTATGATTATCACCGGGACACTGATGGTACTGCTGTTCTTAGGTGTCGGCGTGTTTGTGTTTCTGTTCGCCATGCTTGTTGCCTTGATAGGGATTTTTATCATGGCGCCTTATTTCTGGCCGGTACTGATCATTGCTTTATTAGTGATAACCCTGATGACAGTGGGTAATGGCAACAAAAAGTGACTAGCTCGCGTCATCATGAAACGCCGACCATTATTTTAGATTCAGGCATTGCGGTTATTGATGCAGTTCAGTTTTAGTTCCGGAAGATTCTAAATAGCGTGCCGTTTTTGTTGAATGATAGGGGGATTTGTTCAATTCGTTTTGGGGGTAGTGTTTATGCCCGGCATCAATATGTTCTGGGTCGGGCAGCGGTAAAGATGTTGCCCGACCTGTTTATTGCGGAAAAACGAGGTCTATCTACTATTTTGATTGAAGTGACTTATACAGCTCTAACGCCTTGTTCATTTCGTCTGTTGCACCTTTTATATCGCCTTGGTTTACTTTGATTTGCGCCTGAATGATGCTTGCCTTGGCCTTTTTGACGACATCCTGATTTCCCGTTACTTTCTCGGAAGCCGCACGCGCCTCTTTTAAATGCTGGCTGGGTGGGAAGAAATCTCTATGACTGATTTCAACCTTAGCCTTTTCAATATGCATAATGGCTTCATTGGGGCTGACAACTGAACTTTTGGCGGCTTCTTCCGCATAAGATGTACTGGTTGAGCCTAAAGCGAAAGCCAATAAAAAAATCAGGGCTGTGTTTTTGATAATATTCATAAAATAAAGCCTTTGTTGTGATTATCGGATGGCGTCGGTAAAAGTTATTGAAAAGCTTTATGCCGACATGATGGCGAATTAATCATTAATAACTTTAATTTAATAATAGCTTAGGCTGATCTGACGGCAGGATCTGTACGATAGCGCACACAGGCCGACGTAGAAGGCGCATCAATCGCGAGCAATGGGCTTCCTGCCATAGGGTATTGCTCAGGCCATCGAAACGCTTGCCAGGCCTTTACCTGAACATTACTCGCTGCAAAGACGCTGCCTTTCTATTTTTTATCCTACTGGTAACGTTTAACCATTCCGCTCAATGGAATGGGTTTGATTTTACCGGCATGCCCGGCTGAGCCGAATGCTTCATGCCGTGCACTTGTATTCGCCGAGCGATAATGTTAAGTATTGATATATTCTTGCACGATTAAACAATAGTGTAGGTTATTCATGTTGGCCTACAGATACGACCTTAATCCGCCGCGATTTGGTTTGTGCTAGTTTCGACGAATTGGTATGAGTGGCCGTTCTGTGGAAAGTAGTAAATCACTTTTGTGTTAGGATCAATACCGGCGCAGTTTCTTGCACCGCACACCCAGGGGAGAAGCTGCATTAGTTTGTCGTCGATCTTAACGGTAACCAGATCTGATGCCTGAACGGCACTGCTTTCAATTGTTTTCAAGTCTGCAAGAGCTACTTCTTTTCCTTTGCCTTCAAAATACTGGAGCGAAAGAATTAGCATCGTAAAAATTCCAAGGTATAAAAAGGCCGTAAGCGTATGCTTTTTTTTGGCGGTACTCAATTTTCGGGTCTTTACGTTTTCCCAGACATAAGTGCTTGAGTTTAAGGAACTGGCGCTTGCACCACCGACTATGACGGAGCCAGTCGTTGAGACCCGGTAATAGTACATACGAATAAAGGACCATCCACTTGCGTAAATCGATAATCCGGTAAGCGTTAGGGGTCAATGAGATTACGAAGCCGCGATATAAACTTTGTTGAACATTACGATCCAAAACATTGGCATCTAAGTAGAGCGGACCGAAATAACCGTCATAGTACGCAGCTTCAACGGGGTTTGTGTTGTTGATTTTATCTGTCCGCAATAAAGCTTTATAGATCAGACAGATTGATCGATAGACATTACACCGACTTACCGAGTTTCATGTCCTTTAAATAGGGGATTGTGCAAGCTAAAGCAGAAAAGCAGATGAGTCATTACTGATCTATATACGGCATGTTATCCCGTACAGGCTAAGGTTCTATTTGATGTAAAAGATTTCGTTGCGTGTTATCCACAAAAACTGTGGATAAACTTGTGATTGACCTATGTTTTATACGTATAAGTACCTATTTAAATAAGCCTTTTTGTTAACATGTCTAAAAAATAGTCAGTTTCATAAACCCGACAGGCTATCGGTTTTTCCAATAACGTTCGATAATGGAATTTTGTAAGCATCGCACTAGGTATCTTCCCATATTGACTGCGTCGTCGGGTATGTTCAATATCGTAAACAAGGTAGCCAACTTCATTCTCAGTGGATTTAAAGGCATTATATGAAGTTAGAAATTGGAAGATGGATTGCAGTCGTTCTTATGAGCTTTCTTATATCGAGTTGCTCAAGCATACGCGCCAGGACTGAAACTCCTGATAAGGAGTGGACTGTCTATCCCGGTATTCAGCGGGACGTAAAAGATACGGGCGGGTTATTCAGCGGCAAAAGTTCGGATCCCGTCTGGGCCAAGGGAATGATAGCAACCATGCTTATTGCCGACCTACCTTTCTCGACCGTGTTCGACACGGTTGTGGCGCCTTATGATTTATATCGGATTTATAGTCCAAATTACTCTGAAAAGAAGAACTCAAATCACCGAGACAATGCTCAACGAGATAAGGCACGTTAGTTTATAGGACGCGGCGACTAGCTGTGACGGCAATACATTTTGTAAACCGCGAATTAATTTGAGCGACCACTTGTATCAGTTGGAAACTATACAAATATTGCATAATACCCAATACCCAGAAACACTTATAAATAATCTTTTAATGAATTGAGGGCTTGCTGTCATCTACATGCAGGGCTTCATATACCGCGTCATAAACATGACTGTTTTTACAAACAAAAAAAACTGCGCTTTTTTGATAAGCCATAGCGGCTTTGAGCCCTTCTTTCAGTCTTTTGGTCACCTTAATCTTATCGGTGTCGTCGACCTCCCAAAACATCAGGGCTGTAGATGGCGTATTCTTACTGATGAAGTGCTTAAGCGCATGCAGCGTTTGCTGTCCAGTGTCGGACAAAAAAGGCTGTTCGTTATTGATTCTCCCGATGCCCATTGCGGTGATGCTATGGTGGCGTTTGAACAGGGTATCGAGAGCAATGTAAGTGACGGGCCCATGCTTGATAGGCGCATAGAAACTTTGAATCATGATTGTTTTCCGATTGTGGCTGTGGGGTATGGGACGACACAGGCAATTTATCGTGCTTATCCCGGTTAATAGTTAAGAAAGCTGAACTATGACAGTTGTAAGCATACATAACATTATAACGGCATATGTTAATGATTGTTTTATTTGATTATCAAGGTGTTGCAGTCAATGACGTGCAAGCGGTTTACGTGGCGGGCTAGCGTTCGCCATTGTTGGTGCTGCCTACGGTCTGAGTAGAGCCCAGGAAGCGACGGAGCAAAATTACTATTTATGCTTGCATGTGATTATTGCATCATCTAATCGTTGTTTGTACTTGGCCATTTTAATAACCTGTTTTTACCCCCAAAATATAAACATAAGTATCTGATATAATTAGCTATAAAAAAGCGCAAAATTGGATAAAAAATTTCATTTTATTGAGGTAAGACTTTGAATAATAAAGGTAAAATAAAGGTACTTTTTGTCTGCATGGGAAATATCTGCCGGTCGCCGACGGCTGAAGGCGTATTCACAAAATTGGTCAAAGACCATAAGCTGGATGCGTATTTTGCCATTGATTCAGCCGGTACCCATGCCTACCATGTCGGCAACGAGCCGGATTTGCGCGCGCAGTCGGCAGCCCGTGATCGAGGTATTGATTTGTCCCATTTGCGGGCTAGGCAAGTCGTTCATGGCGATTTTGAGGATTTCGATTATGTATTGGCAATGGATGATGAAAACTATTCGATACTGATCAATGCCTGCCCTGAGCAGCACAAACCCAAAATCAAATATTTTCTTGATTATGCGCCGCACCTGAATGAACGTCAGGTACCCGACCCTTATTACGGCGGCTCTTATGGTTTTGAGAGGGTATTGGATATGGTAGAAGAAGCTTCCGCCGGTTTTTTAAAAGCCTTGCGGGAATCCGGCAGCATTAACTAAGGAACGAGATCATGGCGATTGTATCGAACACCGTAGCTTATATGGATGGCGATGTGCTTCTCGAAGGTTTTTTTGCCTTTGATGACTCGCAGTCAGGCCGACGTCCGGCGGTTTTAATTAATCATACCTGGGCTGGCCGGGATGACTTTGTTGCCGAAAAAGCCAAAAAACTTGCTGAGCTCGGTTATCTCGGCTTTGCCGTCGATATGTACGGCAAGGGCGTTTTAGGTTCCAGCCGCGAAGAAAGCGGGAGGCTCATGCAGCCTTTTATGGATGATCGGGCCATGTTGCAACAGCGTATGAAAGCGGCTTTGGCTGCGGTGAAATTGATGCCGTGGGTTGACGATGCCAAAATCGCCTCAATCGGTTTTTGTTTTGGCGGCTTGTGTTCGCTTGATCTGGCCAGAACCGGCGTTGATATCAAGGGTGTAGTCAGCTTTCATGGTTTACTGGTGCCGCCGGGCAATACGCAAGACACCGCCATCAAAGCTAAGGTCCTGGTTTTACATGGCCGGGATGATCCAATGAATCCCGTTGAGCAAGTGTTGGCCTTCGAACAGGAAATGACCGATGCGGGCGCAGACTGGCAACTGCATACTTACGGTCATACCATGCATGCGTTTACCAATCCAGTCGCCAATGATCCGGTATTCGGCACGGTCTATCAGCCTTCTGCTGACCGGCGTTCATGGATAGCGATGCAAAACTTTTTGTCGGAAATATTCGCCTGATAATAAGCGCCAGAGGCTCGGAAACTGAGCATTGGCAATGTGGATTGTGCTCATCAGTGAATTGGTCTGATTTAAAACACTATCGGCTTCGACACTATTGAGACAATTTGCTATAATTAGAAGCTTATTTCATGCCATGTAGTTACACTTAAAAAGAAAAAATCAGGAAAAGTGTGTTCATACATAGTCACGAAACCTAACGGTACACTGTGTATATAGGGATCAATGTCAAACTTCGCTAAAGAAATTATACCTGTCAATCTCGAAGACGAGATGAAGCAGTCTTATCTCGATTACGCCATGAGCGTTATCGTCGGTCGAGCCCTTCCAGATGTCAGAGACGGCCTTAAGCCGGTTCACCGCCGTGTGTTATATGCGATGAGTGAGTTGGGCAATGACTGGAACAAGCCTTATAAAAAATCGGCACGTGTGGTCGGTGACGTAATCGGTAAATATCACCCTCACGGCGATACTGCGGTTTATGACACGATGGTACGGATGGCGCAGGATTTTTCAATGCGCTATATGCTGATTGACGGGCAGGGCAATTTCGGTTCGGTTGATGGCGATTCGCCTGCGGCGATGCGTTATACCGAAGTGCGCATGTCTAAAATCGCTCATGAATTGCTGGCCGATCTGGACAAGGAAACCGTCGATTTTGCACCGAACTACGACGAATCGGAGTCCGAGCCGAAAGTCTTGCCGACACGGGTGCCAACATTACTGATTAACGGTTCATCCGGTATCGCGGTGGGCATGGCCACCAATATTCCGCCGCATAACTTATCCGAAGTCATCAGCGCCTGCCTGGCGATGATCGACCAGCCTGATCTGACTGTGCATGACCTGATGGCTCATGTCCCCGGACCTGATTTTCCTACCGCGGCCATTATCAACGGCGCTTCCGGTATCTACAACGCTTACACCACCGGACGCGGCAAGATTTATCTGCGTGCGCGTTGTCATTTCGAAGACATCGGCGACAGCAGCCGGCAAGCGATTATTACGACCGAATTACCCTATCAAGTCAACAAGGCCAGACTGCTGGAAAAAATTGCCGAGCTGGTTAAGGAAGGCAAGCTTGAAGGTATTTCCGGCTTGCGCGACGAGTCGGACAAGGACGGCATGCGCATGGTGATTGAACTGCGCCGCGGCGAAGTGCCTGAGGTAGTGCTGAATAACCTGTACAAGCAGACGCAATTCCAGACCGTGTTCGGTATCAACATGGTTGCGCTGTTGGATGGTCGTCCGCATTGTATGAACCTTCGGGAGATTATCAGTGCCTTTATTAATCACCGGCGTGAAATTGTCACCCGTAGAACGATTTATAACCTGCGCAAGGCCAGGGAAAGGGCGCATATTTTGGAAGGGCTTGCGGTTGCCTTAGCCAATATCGATGAAATGATTGCACTGATTAAAGCAGCGGCCACTCCGGCTGAGGCCAAAGTCGGCTTGCTGGAAAAGAACTGGGATGCCGGGTTGGTTGCGGCGCTGCTGGATCGCGCCGACGCGGATCGCTCAAGACCGGAAGATTTGCCGGTAGAATTTGGCATTCATGCCGGCATTTACCGGCTGTCTGAAACCCAGGCTCAGGCCATTCTCGATTTACGCCTGCATCGCCTGACCGGTCTGGAGCAGGACAAGATAGTCAATGAGTACAAGCAATTGTTGGAACAGATTGATGAGTATCTGTTTATCTTGGGCAGCGATGTTCGGCTGATGGAAATCATCAGGGAAGAACTGGTGGCTATCAAGGAACAGTATTCCGACGAGCGGCGCACCGAAATCATCCAAAATCATTCGGATCTGTCCGATGAAGACCTGATTACCGAAGAAGATATGGTCGTGACCATGTCGCACGAAGGTTATGTCAAGTCTCAGCCGCTCAGCGATTACAAAGCGCAACGGCGCGGCGGCCGCGGCAAATCGGCGACGCAAACCAAGGAACAGGATTTTGTCGATAAGCTGATTGTGGCCAACACCCATGACACTATTTTGTGTTTCTCCTCGCGGGGCAAGGTGTACTGGCTAAAAGTCTACCAATTGCCGGTTGCCAGCCGCGCCGCCAGAGGTAAGCCGTTCGTTAATCTGCTGCCGCTGGAGCAAGGCGAAAAAATCAGTGCAATGTTGCCGATACGCGAATTTGCCGACAACAAATTCATCTTTATGGCGACATCGGCGGGTACCGTCAAAAAGACCCCATTAAAAGAATTCGAGCGCCAACGGACTAACGGCAAAATCGCCATCGATTTAAGAGAAGACGATGCGTTGGTCGGTGTTGCTGTAACCGACGGCCATCAAAACGTACTATTGTTTAGCAGCACCGGCAAAGCGGTCTGTTTTAATGAAGAGGACGTGCGTTCAATGGGCAGGACGGCGTCCGGCGTACGTGGCATCCGTTTGCAGGAAGGGCAAAAAGTTATTTCCCTGATTATTGCGACCGAAGGCACGGTACTGAACGTTACCGAGAACGGCTTTGGTAAACGCACCAAGCTGGAAGAGTTCACCTGCCATAAACGCGGCGGCCAGGGCCTGATCGCAATACAGACTTCCGCACGTAACGGCGCTGTGGTTGGCGCCGTGCTGGTCAACGACCATGACGAAATCATGCTGATTACCGATGGCGGCACCCTAGTTCGTACCCGGGTCGACGGTATCTCGGTGGTTGGTCGAAACACCCAAGGCGTGACGATTATCAAGCCGGATAAGGATGAAAAAGTGATCGGCGTTGACCGTATCGAGGGCTTGGCAGGCGTGGATGATGCCGACGATGACCTTTCAGATGACGCCGAATCAGAATTGGATGTATCGGAAGAAACGACAAATGACGATAGTGAGTCGGGTGAGGAATCGTAATGTCTAGAGTTTATAATTTTAGCGCCGGGCCGTCTGCCTTTCCTGAGTCGGTATTAAAGCAAGCGCAGCAGGAAATGCTGGAATGGCGGGACAGCGGCATGTCGGTCATGGAAATGAGCCATCGCGGCAAGCATTTTTCTATTATTGCCGAAGAGCTGGAAGGCGATTTGAGATTGCTGTTGTCTATTCCTGATAACTATAAGGTTTTATTTCTGCAAGGCGGCGCATCGGCGCAATTTTCATTGATACCGCAGAATCTTCTGAATGGAAAAGCCAAAGCTTGTTACCTGAACACCGGCGCTTGGTCGGAAAAAGCCATCAAGGACGCTGGGGCTTATTGCGAAGTGGTGGTCAGTGCCAGTTCCGAAAACACCCAATTCACTACGATTCCGGATGTTGCAAGCTGGGTCATCGATAGTCAAGCGGCTTACCTGCACTATACCTCGAACGAGACCATACACGGCGTGGAGTTTCAATCCTGCCCGGACAGCAAGGGCTTGCCGCTGGTGTCGGATATGTCGTCAAATATTTTATCTCGCAAAGTCGATGTCAGTCAGTACGGTCTGATTTATGCCGGAACGCAAAAAAACATGGGCCCGGCTGGCGTTACTGTGGTGATAGTCAGGGACGATTTAATCGGACATGCGCCTAAAACCGTGCCGCCGGTTTTCAACTATGCCGAGCAGGCAAAAAACCAATCCATGCTGAATACGCCGGCAACCTACAGCTGGTATCTGGCTGGACTAGTGCTTAAGTGGTTACAAGCGCAGGGCGGTGTTGAGGGTATCGAGCAACGCAATATCGCTAAAGCGGCGAAGCTGTATCAAGCCATCGACCAGTCGGCTTTATATTCCAATCCGGTGGAAACAGCGTTTCGCTCACGCATGAATGTGCCGTTTATTCTGGCCGACGAAAGTCTGGATAAGCCTTTTTTGGCGGCTGCCGAAGCCAATGGTTTGTTTGAATTGAAAGGCCATCGCTCGGTGGGCGGCATGAGGGCAAGTATTTATAATGCGATGCCGGAAGCCGGTGTACAGGCTTTAATTGATTTCATGGTAGAGTTTGAACGTACCCATTAATCGAAAACGTAATAAATGAATCAGACCGTCATGTCACCTGTAACCCCCCTTTCAGAATTAAGAGACCGAATTGATACAATCGATAAGCAGATTCTGCAATTGATGAATCAGCGTGCATCTTGCGCAATGGAAGTGGCCAGAACCAAGATCGCGCAGGGCGAGAACGGGTCGTTTTATCGCCCGGACCGTGAGTCATTAGTATTGCGGCGCATCAAGGACATGAATCAGGGGCCTTTATCCGACGATACCGCGGCTCACTTTTTCAGAGAATTGATGTCGGCATGTTTGGCACTGGAAAAGCCCTTGGATGTGGCTTATTTGGGGCCTGAAGGCACTTTCACCCAGCAAGCCGCAATTAAGCATTTCGGCTCTGCGGTTAAAACTATACCGGCGACAACCATTAACGATATTTTTAATGCGGTGGAAAGCGGAAACTGCCAATTTGGTGTCGTGCCGGTCGAAAACTCTACCGAAGGCGTTATCAGTCATACGCTGGACCGGTTTTTGAATTCGCCACTGAAAATATGCGGAGAAGTTGAAATCAGGGTTCATCAAAACTTGCTGGGGTTGGTGGATAGTTTGGATGAAGTAACCGAGGTGTTCTCTCATCAGCAGTCTCTGGCACAGTGTCGGCAATGGCTGGATAAGCATTTGCCGAATGCGAAACGAACCGCCGTCAACAGTAACACCGAAGCCGCAAAATTGGCATCGGCCAATAAACACGCTGTGGCGATTGCGGGCATTGTTGCCGCAGAAATCTACCAGTTGAATGTCATCGAAAAAAATATCGAAGACGAACCCAATAACACGACTCGCTTTATCATTATCGGACAGCAGATATCGTCTTCAACAGGTAACGATAAGACTTCACTGGTTGTTTCTACGGGCAATCAGCCCGGTGCTCTGTACCGGATACTGGAGCCTTTCGCGCGATTTAATATCGGCATGGTGCATATTGAATCCAGGCCGTCACGCCAGGGATTATGGGATTATGTATTTTTTATCGATATTGACGGTCATAGCGAAGACGACCATGTCGCCCAGGCTCTGGCCATATTGAACGACAACGTTAACATGCTTAAATTGTTGGGCTCTTATCCTAAAGCTGTACTCTAATCATTCTTTCTCATCCTTGTGGCATGAGCATTCATTAATCGCAAACAGACTCCATGAACAACGCTGATAAAATATATAAACTTGCCGTGTCCGGCGTGCAAAAGCTTATCCCCTATACACCCGGCAAACCGATTGAAGAGCTTGAGCGTGAGCTTGGCTTAACCCAAATCATCAAGCTTGCATCCAACGAAAATCCTTTAGGGCCCGGCAAAAAAGCCTTGGCTGCGATACAGGCAACTTTACCGGATTTGGCTTTGTACCCGGATGGTAACGGCTTTAATTTAAAGCAAGCGTTAGCGAAAAAATATGCTGTCAAAATGAACCAGATTACCTTGGGCAATGGTTCCAATGAAATTCTGGAATTGGTAGCGAGGGCGTTTTTGACGCCGGAATTTGAAGTGGTTTTTTCGCAGCATGCTTTTGCCGTCTATCCGATAGTAACTCAGGCGGTTGGCGCTACAGCGGTTGTAGCTCCTGCGTTAAATTACGGTCACGATCTGGATGCTATGGTGCAAAGAGTGACCGATAAAACGCGGCTGGTGTTTATAGCAAATCCGAATAATCCCACGGGTACATTACTGGATCATGCCAGTTTGGAAGCATTCATTCAGGCGCTGCCGGACACCTGCGTATGTGTACTTGATGAAGCCTACTGTGAATTTGTTGGCGACCAAAGCTCTGACAATTCAATCGCTTGGCTGGAAAAACACCCCAACTTATTAATTACCCGTACTTTTTCGAAGGCCTACGGGTTAGCTGGATTACGCGTCGGCTACGGTTTATCCAGTCCGCAGTTAGCCGATATACTGAATCGGGTGCGCCAACCCTTCAACAATAACATGCTGGCTTTGGCCGCTGCCGAAGCGGCCTTAACAGACACTGAGCATCTGCAAAACACTATTGCCGTTAATGCTCAGGGCATGCAGTTCATAACTGAAGGTTTCAAAGAACTAGGCCTGGAATGGATTCCGTCGGCAGGCAACTTTGTGCTGGTCGATCTAAAACAGCCCGCAATGCCGATTTATGAGGCTTTGCTGCGCAAAGGCGTTATTGTTAGACCGGTCGGCGTCTATGAATTACCTAATCATCTGCGCATTACCATCGGCACGCAGGCAGAAAATCAGCTGTTTTTACAGGCATTGACTGAAGTTTTATCAAGCAATGTTTAAGCGGATTTGCATTATCGGCGTCGGCTTGATTGGCGGATCCATTGCTCGTGCGGCACGGCAACAGGGTTTATGCAACAGCATAGTCGGCTATGGGCGAAAACTCGATGAGCAAAATCTGCAAACGGCCAAGAGATTAGGAGTTATTGACGATTATACCCTTGAGCTATCAGAAGCCGTTCAAGGCACTGACTGTGTGGTGATAGCAACGCCGGTTGCCAGCATTGAGAGCATTTTCACCCAGCTTAAGCCGTTATGGTCGGATAATACGATTTATACCGATGTCGGCAGCACCAAAGGCAGCGTCATTGCCGCAGCTGAGCACGTTTTTGGCGTTGTTCCTGATAACCTGGTGCCCGCTCATCCTATCGCCGGAGCCGAGAATAGTGGTGTAACGGCCTCAGTCGATGATTTGTTTCTGAATAAACGCCTGATTATCACGCCAGTTGACAATACTCAGCCGGAAGCGCTGCAAAAAATCCAATGTTTCTGGGAACGGCTGGGATCATCAGTATCGGTGATGAATGTCGCGCATCATGACGGCGTATTGGCTGCGACTAGCCACTTGCCGCATATTCTGGCTTTTGCTTTGGTCGATATGCTCGGCCATAAAGACGAACAGAGCGAGATATTTCAATACGCGGCCGGAGGATTCAAGGATTTTACGCGGATAGCCTCCAGCGACCCGATCATGTGGAAAGACATTTGTGCAGCCAATAAAGATGAAATCATCCCTTTAATTGAGCAGTTAAAGGGAGAATTGGATAAAATACAACATTTGCTGGAAAGTAACGACACCCAGCAGCTTTTTGAAACCTTTACGTATGCCAAAAACGCACGGCAACGCTTTCTTGACCAATTCGATAATAATTAATATGTCAAAATCAATCACATTTTACGTTCAACCAGGCGGTAAATTACAAGGCGAGGCACGTGTGCCCGGCGATAAATCCATGTCGCACCGTTCAATCATGCTGGGATCGCTGGCTGAAGGCGTCACTCATGTAAAAGGCTTTCTCGAAGCGGAAGATGCCTTGGCGACCTTGCAAGCTTTTCGTGATATGGGTGTTGAAATTGAAGGACCGGTCAATGGCGAATTGACCATACACGGTGTCGGCAAGCATGGCTTGAAAGCGCCCAAAAATGATTTGTATCTGGGCAACTCAGGGACATCAATGCGTTTGCTGAGCGGATTATTGGCGGGTCAGTCATTCAACTCAGTATTAACCGGCGATAAATCATTGTCCGGCAGGCCGATGAAACGTGTTACCGAGCCGTTGGCAACCATGGGCGCCGATATTAAAACTACTGAAAAAGGAACTGCGCCTTTGCATATTACCGGCAGAGCAGGGCAGTTGACCGGCATTGATTACGCAATGCCGATCGCCAGCGCCCAGGTTAAATCCTGTCTGTTGTTGGCAGGCATGTACGCACAAGGCGTCACCAGCGTTACCGAACCTGCACCAACCCGCGATCATACCGAGCGCATGCTGACCGGCTTTAATTATCCGGTAAAGCAAGAAGGCAATAAAGTCAGTATTACCGCCGAAGGTCGTTTAACGGCAGCCGATATTGATGTACCCAGCGACATTTCCTCGGCGGCTTTCTTTTTGGTTGGAGCATCCATTGCACCGGGTTCCGATTTGCTATTGAAACATGTGGGCATTAATCCTACCCGCACCGGTGTCATCGACATCCTGAGATTAATGGGCGCCAACATTGAAGTCCTGAACGAGCGCACTGTCGGCGGCGAGCCGGTAGCGGACCTGCATGTGGTTTACAGTCCTCTTAAAGGCATAGACATCCCCGAACATCTGGTGCCGCTGGCTATTGACGAGTTTCCGGTGTTGTTTGTTGCCGCAGCCTGTGCAGAAGGCCAAACCCGGTTAACCGGCGCCGAAGAACTCAGGGTAAAAGAATCGGACCGTATTCAGGTAATGGCAGACGGCTTGCAAATTCTGGGTGTAGACGCACAGCCGACTGAGGATGGCATGGTCATTCAGGGCGGATCAATTGGCGGTGGGGAAGTCGTATCGCATGGCGACCACAGGATTGCGATGTCGTTTTCAATTGCCGGTTTGCGCGCTAATGCACCGATCACCATTCATGATTGCGAAAACGTGAATACCTCATTCCCTGAGTTTAGAGATTTGGCAACGCGTTTAGGTCTTGATCTTGTTTGCAAGGAAGAAGTGTGACTGTTCCGGTATTGACTATTGACGGTCCTAGCGGCGCAGGAAAAGGCACGGTTAGCCGGGCAGTCGCAAAAAAACTGGGCTGGAACTATCTGGATAGCGGTTCTATCTATCGTTCGCTGGCAATAGCAGTGTTAAAGCAAGCTGTTGATTTGGCGGATGAAGCCGCCATTGTTAATATAGCTCAAGCGATGATGCTGGAGTTTGATTGCAATGAAGAATTAATCGTCAGGCTGGATGGTGTGGACATAACTTCCCAGTTGGGTCTTGAAAGCACTGGTAATGCCGCATCCATCGTTGCGGCGCTACCTGAGGTCAGACGCGTCTTATTGCAAAAACAAAAAGATTTCAAGAAACCGCCGGGACTGGTTGCAGATGGCCGCGACATGGGCACGGTGGTTTTTCCTGATGCTGAATATAAGGTGTTTTTAACCGCCAGCGCAGCCGAAAGAGCTAAGAGGCGATATAAACAGTTGATAGAAAAAGGGAATGATGCTAACCTAACACAGATAACTAATGAGATAGAAGAGCGGGATCGTCGGGACATGGAGCGCAAGACCGCGCCGTTAGCGATGGCCAACGATGCGCTTTATATTGATTCTTCGGATATGACATTGAATTCTGTTATAGAAGAAGTACTGAATTTAATCCGTTAAGGGTTATTACTGCATGGTCACAGCAAATTTTTTGCGTGATTTTTTTTAACTTTGATAAAGAAAAGGCTTGTTGTTGTTTCGACAGGCTTGGGAATGGAAAATGAGCGAAAGCTTTGCTGAATTATTTGAAGAAAGTCTAACCAAGACGGAAATGCGTCCTGGTGCCATGTTAATGGGTAGAGTTGTTGATATCGAAAACGATATGATCATCGTCAGCACCCATTCAAAATCAGAAGGTGTCATTCCAAAATGGCAGTTTCTAAATAACGATGGCGAATTAGAAGTTGCCATTGGCGACGAAGTCGAGGTTGCCCTTGATTTATTTGAAGACGGCCTGGGCGCCACACTGCTTTCTCGTGATAAAGCGAAGAAAAACAAAGCTTGGTCCGAACTTGAAAATGCGTTTGAAAAAGAAGCAACCATTATCGGTCGCATTACCGGTAAAGTTCGCGGTGGTTTCACCGTGGCTGTTGGCGCTCTGCGTGCTTTCTTGCCTGGCTCATTGGTTGACGTTCGCCCGATCAGAGACACGACTTTCCTGGAAAATCGTGACCTGGAATTCAAAGTTATAAAAATCGATCAAAAACGTAACAACGTGGTTCTGTCTCGTCGTGCAGTTGTTGAAAAAGAATACAGCGCCGAAAGAGAAGAATTGCTGAAAACGCTGGAAGAAGGCGCAGTGGTTACCGGTGTGGTTAAAAACCTGACCGATTACGGCGCGTTTATCGATCTTGGCGGTATTGACGGTCTGTTGCACATCACTGATATGGCATGGAGACGCGTGCGTCATCCGTCCGAATGTGTAGAAATCGGCCAAGAAATTAAAGTTAAAGTCCTGAAATACGACAAAGAAAAAAATCGCGTTTCATTGGGCATGAAGCAAATGGGTGAGGATCCATGGCAAAACATTGCACGTCGTTACCCAGCAGGTACACGCGTATTCGGTAAAGTCAACAACCTGACTGACTATGGTTGCTTTGTTGAAATTGAAGAAGGCGTAGAAGGTTTGGTTCACGTTTCAGAAATGGATTGGACCAACAAAAACGTTAATCCTTCTAAACTTGTTCAATTAGGTGATGAAGTTGAAGTCATGGTTCTGGAAATTGATGAGGAACGTCGTCGTATTTCTTTAGGCATGAAACAATGCAAAACCAATCCTTGGGATGAATTCGCTGCAACACATAACAAAGGCGATAAAATCTCAGGAAAAATCAAATCAATTACTGATTTTGGTATTTTCATCGGTCTGGATGGCGGTATCGACGGTCTGGTTCATATGTCCGATATCTCTTGGGCAGATGAAGGAGAAGCCTCAGTTCGCGACTTCAAAAAAGGCGATGAACTGGAAACTGTTATTTTAGCGGTTGATTCTGAGCGTGAGCGTATCTCTTTAGGTATTAAACAATTAGAACAAGACCCGTTCCAAAACTTCCTGGCTACTCATGAAAAAGGCAGCTTGGTAAAAGGAACGGTCAAAGAAGTTGATGCTAAAGGCGCAGTTATTACTTTAGCTGATCATGTTGAAGGTTACTTACGTGCTTCTGAAATCCAACGCGATCGTGTCGAAGATGCTAGAACTTTGTTGAAAGAAGGCGATGAACTTGAAGCTAAATTCATCGGCGTAGACAAGAAAAGCAAATCAATTTCTTTATCTATCAAAGCTAAAGATAGCGATGAAGAGTCTCATACTATCAAAGATCATTCTCAGCAATCAGTTAGTGCGGCGACACCAACTTTTGCTGATATCTTTAAGCAAATGGAAAAATAAAAATCATGAGAGGCATGCAGCATGAGCTGTATGCCTCTTTAATTTTATTTGTTTTCGCAGGATAGAATGTGACAAAATCAGAATTAATTGAAGCACTTGCCAAACATCAACCGCATCTGGCACAGAAAGATGTGGAGATAGCGGTAAAATGCATCATTGAGCAAATGAATCAGGCGTTATCTTCCGGCGAAAGAATCGAGATCAGAGGTTTTGGTAGCTTTTCGCTGCATTTGCGCCCTCCTCGTATGGGGCGTAATCCTAAAACAGGTGAGTCTGTAGCATTATCAAAAAAACATGTGCCGCATTTCAAACCTGGTAAGGAGCTTCGTGATCGAGTGGATGCTTCTCGCGAAAGATGCAAGATAGTTGATTAATCGATATTTCGTTGAAGCTCTGTAAAATTTACGCAGAGCTTCAATGCTTCGAAAAGCGCATTTAAAGCTTTACTCCTTCCGATCTATATCCCCATTGCTGTTTAAGTTTCTGTCTGTTCAATGCCAGCCATTGAATCGCAATAATAGGAATTGCAGACTCTATCTCTCCATTTTCCAGCATAAGATACACCTCATTAAAATCAACGGCGCGTACTAATATATCCTCGTCTTCATGGTCTAAGCCATAGATGCCGCCGATTTGAGTGCTATCTACTTTGCCGCAAAACAGAGTGATCCATTCGGATGAGCCGCCCGGAGTGGTATAAAACTCATTAATAACCATCAATTGTTGAATCTCACAGCCCGCTTCTTCAATCGATTCACGATAAGCGACTTGTTCGGCAGTTTCTCCCTCTTCAATGGCTCCAGCAACAATTTCTACCAGCCAAGCTTTATCAGGATTTAAAATTGCGCCTGTTCTGAATTGTTCTATCAACACTACCTTGTCGGCATGAGGATCATATAACAAAACCGCAACACAGCTGCCGCGCATAAATAACTCGCGGGTTATTTCAGTGCTCCAACCTCCGCCAAATAAAGTGTGTTTAAGCCGATACTTTTCTACGCGAAAAAAGCCTTGATAAATAATTTCTTTGGTTATAATTTCAAACCGCTTATCCATGAGTGCCCGTATAAGTAATTTTATAAATGACGCCGAGTTTATCGTCGCTAATCAACAGACTGCCATCAGGCATTTCCAGAATATCAACGGGGCGACCAAGAACATCGTAATCTTGAGTTAACCAGCCATCGATAAAAACTTGTTCTGAAACAGGCTTGCCTTGGTCGAATTTTACCAAAGTAACGCGGTAGCCCACCGGAATAGACCGGTTCCATGAACCGTGCTGGGCTACAAACAGCTGATTTTTGAATTCAACCGGAAATTGACTGCCCCGATAAAAACGCATGCCCAATGACGCCACATGCGCACTGAATTTCCATTCGGGCGCTGTAAATTGACCACAGATTTTATCTGGCGCAGCAAATTCGGGGTCAACTATATCACCGCCATGACAATAGGGAAAACCAAAATGTTCCCCGACAGTAGTCCAATGATTCAGCTCATCAGGTGGCAAATCATCGCCCATGTAATCACGGCCATTATCGGTAAAAAACAAGGCATTGGTTTCGGGCTGCCAATCAAGCCCGACCGAGCTTCTAATGCCTCTGGCAAGCATTTCAAAAGCGCTGCCGTCAAGATTTAATCTGACCAGTGAGCTAAAAATCGGTTTTTCAGGCTCACAAATATTGCATGGAGCTCCAACTGCGGTATACAGCTTATTATCGGGGCCAATACGCAGATATTTCGAGCCATGATGCTCTTCTGATGGAAGTTGATCGTACACGACAACGGGTTTTGGCGGATTAGCTAGACTCTGTGTGATGTGATCAAAACGAATAATACGGTTAACTTCCGCCACGTAAAGTGAATCATCCTTGTAAGCAACGCCATTGGGCGTAAATAAATGGCTGGCGATGACATAACGCGTATCTGCAAGGCCATCGTTATTGCTGTCTTGTACGGCATAAACCGTGTTTTGGTCGGATCCGGTACCTACGAAGACTACACCGTTATCACCTAAAGCTAAACTGCGGGCATTGGGCAGGTTATCGGCAAAAATTGACAGAGTGAAGCCGGAGGGTACGCGCAGTCGCGCTAAAAGATCCTGATGATTATTCGGTTGTGCGAAAGTGAAATAAGGATTAATTAACAACAAGGCAAACAATATTACTTTTATAATATTCATGGGAATAACCTCCATTAATTAACTTTAAGTTATATTAACACCCTTAGCAGGGTTGGAATGAATCATTTAAACCCCATATTGATAAAACCTCAACTTCAAAAGGCTCAAACATATGATGCGCATTTTTCTTTTTATGGCAACCAATGCGGCGATATTGGTTGTAGTTAGTATTGTTTTTAATGTCTTAGGTTTAAGCAGTGCTCTCGATGCGCAAGGCATTGGTCTTAACCTGAACGCTCTTTTAGTCATGTCTGCAATAATCGGCATGACCGGTTCCGTTATTTCATTGGCGATGTCTAAATGGTCGGCCAAAAGGGCGATGGGCGTGTATGTCATCGAACAGCCCAAAAATCAAACCGAACAATGGTTAGTTAACATTGTGTCCAGACAAGCCAGACAAGCAGGTATCGACATGCCTGAAGTCGGCATATTTCAGACCCCTGATGCTAATGCTTTTGCTACCGGCATGAGCAAAAACAGTTCGTTAGTAGCAGTCAGCACCGGATTGCTGCAAAACATGAGCCCTGATGAAGTTGAAGCGGTTGTCGGTCATGAAATCAGCCATGTTGCGAATGGAGACATGGTGACGATGGCTTTGATGCAGGGCGTAGTGAATACCTTTGTTTACTTTTTTGCGACCGTCATTGGTCACGTTGTCGACCGAGTTGTGTTTAAAACCGAGCGCGGTTACGGTCCCGCCTATTACATCACCCAAATGGCTGCGCAAGTCGTTTTGGGGATTTTGGCTTCCATGCTGGTCATGTGGTTCTCCCGCTATCGGGAATTTAAAGCAGATGCCGGTGGCGCAAATCTGGCTGGTCGGGAAAAAATGATCGGCGCTTTGCGTGCCTTACAGCGTGGCCATGAAGCGGAAGACTTGCCAGGTCAGTTGGCGGCTTTCGGCATCAACGGTGGCGGTATAGGCAAGTTGTTTATGAGTCACCCTCCATTAGAAGAGCGTATTGCCGCGCTGCAAAACAACCGTTAATTCAAGCTATGCCGGGCATTTTATGTCCGGCTTTTCTCTCTTGTTATGACCCAATCCCAATACATCCGTTTTATGCTAAACCTTTCATACGACCAATACCTTATGGTTTATCAAGGCATTGCAAAAAATGTTTCGGTTGTTGCCGATGACGGCAGAAGAATCACTTTTCCGGCAGGCAAGATTCAACCTTTTTTGACTAAACAAGGCATCAGCGGTTATTTCGAAATGGAATTAACACCCGAAAATAAGTTCATTTGCATAAAAAAAACTGAACTAAAACGACGCATTGTGGGTGAGGCGTGGAAGGCCCAATAACAAGGACCTGACCAAACTGTTTAACAACAAACAAACTCAGACCTACTCTTGGAGCGGTCATCATCGACAGCGGTGCCGGGAAATTGATTGCGTAAGCCATATTGGCTTTAAAGATGGGATTAATCTGGCATGCGCTTCAACTTTGACTGAAACTCTGGGTTTTTCGATGAAAGTGTCCGAAAGAACAAATACTGATTTATTTACCAGGAAACAATGAAAGAAAAAATATTAAACAAAAGTTTCATGACTAATTTCCTCTCGGTTGTGATCATTGCTACCGGCTATGTTAGTCCTGTACAACCGGAATTAGTCAAATCAATCGGTTTTTTTGCCCTGTCAGGAGCGATTACTAATTGGCTGGCTATTTATATGCTGTTCGAAAAAGTACCTTTTTTATACGGTTCCGGCGTTATACCGGCCCGGTTTGAAGAGTTTAAACTGTCGATCAAGCAATTGATGATGGAGCAGTTTTTTACCGCAAACAACATCGAACAATTTATTGAAACCGAGGAACAACAAGGCAAAAACCTGCTGAACCTGGAGCCTTTGTTAAATGCCGTAGATTATGACAAGGTTTACGAAGGCTTGGTATCTTCGATTATGAGTTCTTCTTTTGGCGGCATGCTCATGATGATGGGCGGCGAAGAAGCGCTGGCGCCATTAAAAGATCCGTTTACCGATAAAATGAAAATCACCCTGACCGAAATGGTCGAGTCTGATCGATTTAAATCCGCGTTGAAGCAGGGACTGGATGCGCACAAAATCGGCGGCGATATTGTCGACAAAATCGAATCAGTCATCGATAAGCGCCTGAGTGAATTAACCCCCCAACTGGTTAAAGAAATGGTTCAGGCTATCATTCGCCAGCATCTCGGCTGGCTGGTCGTTTGGGGCGGCATATTCGGCGGCCTGATGGGCGCATTATTCGATTTTGCCTGATGGAAACGATACAACTGGCGTTTGAAGAATTCGGCGATCCGGATAGCAGTCCGCTTATTATCCTGCATGGTTTTTTTGCTTCATCGCGGAACTGGCGGCAAGTAGCGCAAAGACTGGCTGCACGGTTTCACGTTTATGTGCCGGATATGCGCAATCACGGCGCATCGCCGCATCATCCGTTGATGGATTATCCGTCCATGACTGCTGATTTGTTGCGGTTTATGGATGAGCGCGGCTTGGAAACAGCCAACCTGTTAGGACACAGCATGGGCGGCAAAATCGCCATGTGGCTGGCGCTTACCAATCCACATCGGATGGCTAAACTGATTGTGGCGGATATTGCCCCGGTCAGTTACACGCATAGTTTCGATAATACCGTCTCGGCATTGAAAGCACTACCACTGACTGAGCTTAGCAATCGTAAACAGGCCGAAACACTGCTTGCGCCACGCATACCCGAGCTGGGTTACCGTCAGTTTTTGTTACAAAATTTGATCCTAAAGGACGGCAAATATTGCTGGCGGATTGATCTGGATGTTTTTCAACGCATGGCGCCTAATATTGCCGCTTTTCCCAATACCGTCCATTTAGCGCCGTTTACCGGCAAAGCCTTGTTTATAGCGGGCGGCGATTCAGATTTCGTTAAGCCGGAAGCTATAAACTCACTTTTCCCGGATGCGGCTTTAACCACCATTTCCGGCGCCGGACATTGGCTGCATGTGCAACACCCCGATGTTTTCATGACCTTGATTGAAAATTTTTTAGACCTTAAATAAACAGCTTAGCCTCTAAAGATTAATAGAGTCGAAGCCAGGAAAAAGCTTAAAATGAATCGCCCGTTGAAGGGCAGGGATGATCGAGTGCTGCATATAGCATTTGATTTTTAATGATCTGTATTGTCGAGAACGTCTTAATGAATCAAAAAATAAGAAAAGCAGTTTTTCCGGTTGCGGGTCTCGGAACCCGCTTTTTACCCGCTACCAAAGCCAGCCCAAAGGAAATGCTGCCGGTTGTGGACAAACCTTTAATCCAATATTGCGTTGAAGAGGCAGTTGCTGCGGGTATCGATACGATTATATTTGTCACGGGCCGAACCAAAAACGTGATTATGGATCACTTTGACAAGGCTTATGAAATGGAAACCGAGCTGACTCTCCGCGGCAAGACCGGATTATTGAAGACGGTTAAGGAAACGATACCGCCAAATGTATCGTTTGTGTTTGTACGTCAGTCTGAAGCATTGGGACTGGGCCATGCCGTGCTTTGCGCCAAGCCTGTCGTTGGCGATGAGCCGTTTGCGGTTATCCTGGCAGACGATTTGATCACAAATAGAAGCGGTAGCGGCTGCATGACTCAAATGGTTCAACAATACGATCAAAACCAGTGCAGTATATTGGGCGTAGAACGGGTTGATCCCAAAGAAACCGACAAATACGGCATTGTCAAAACCACGGAAGTATCTCCATCGGTAGGCAAGGTTGAAGTGATTGTAGAAAAACCGGCCCCTGAGCACGCGCCGTCAAACCTTGCAGTGGTCGGCCGTTATATTTTAACGCCGGCAATTTTTGAAAAGATAGAAACAACCGAGCGCGGTGCCGGAGGCGAAATTCAATTGACCGACGCTATCGCCGCATTGATGCATGACGAACAGTTCTTAGCTTATGAGTTTGAAGGCAAGCGTTACGATTGCGGATCAAAACTCGGTTATTTGCAAGCCACCGTTGAATACGGCCTGGAGCATGACGAATTGAAGAGCGATTTCCGGGATTATTTAAAGAACCTGGCTCTCGATTAAGATAGTATCAGGGCGGCCGACCGGCCGCCCTAGTCATTTCTTAAACCACCACAACCCCGGCAAACCCGCTTCCCGGCGTACGGAAATTGGTGGTTTGTCCTTGATATAAGCGGGCGCTAGTCAACTGCGTCCGGCCCTTGTAAACATACTGCCTCAAATCAAGTTTAAGATCGATCATTTCATTTTCGACTTTCAACTGCCGCTCGGTAGGTCGCACCAGCGTTTGCGCCACGTAATTCCCTTGTAGAATCTCGCTGAATACCCGTTTGGTGATGCTTTCGCCCCGATAGACTGCTTTGCTGCCGTAGCCTTTGGCTGGTTTGAAAAACAACTGCCTACGGGCAGCCCATAAATGCTCAGCATCGTCCTTATGTACGCAAGTAGTGTGAGCGATGCCTTCAAGAAGCAGAGTCCTGGTTTCAGCGGCAACGCCTATATCCAACAGCGCACTTTCATCAGTCAATATCGCCAGATTCCTTTTGTCGGCATACAACGCATGAGCCCTCGGGTGGGGCGTGATGACCACTGCTTCATTCAGGTAAGCTTGGCGTAATAATTTTAGCGATTCAGCTTCCAAACCGAAGTCGGTCAAGCGGTTATAAACGAGATCGATCGGCATATCGTTATGCCAAAGCATTCCATTCCGGTAATCAAGCTCGGAAGGGTCGCAAATAACCGTATTGATGTGGTTTTGCTCGAACAGTTTTTTGAACAGCAAAAACTCCGGCAACATAAATTGGGCCTGTGGGTTTTCATCGACGATAGCGATGGAATGTAACGGCTGTTGGCCGTGTTCCGCGTGCCACTCTTCAACAAACATCGTCATAAACAGCTGTTCCGGATTTGCGGCTGCGGTTACATTTATTGCACCCGGCTCGTAACAGGCTGTTTGCGCACGGACCAGTATGGCGTTCAGCAACGCACCTCCGGCGTCGCTATTTATCTCAATTAATTGTGAACCTCTGGGGCTTAAATGAAAATCATAGCCGAAAAAAACGCCATGAGCTTTAGGGATAAACTGCGCCGCTTCAGGGGCATAAGCCAAAACGCGTTGCTGATAAGCGGGCATGGCAATAACGCTTTCTATGGCGGCAATAATGTCACGTTGCCTGCGTAGGGTGCTTTCGGCGACAAAAACCAGAGATTCGGCGAATTGGTGTGGACGCTCTTCAATCAACATCCGATACAGTAAATCATCAGCCAGTTGTTGCCGTAAGGCCTTACGCATGGCTTCCCGATCAAGTGAAACGCAACGGCATTCGGCATTGCGTTGATCGGCTACGGTTTGTGGAAGCATGGTCATTCGAATTTTATATATTGTTTAGCTATGTAGGGCAGCACTCATCCGCAGAGTATTGCAGAAAAAACGTTGTTTTGTAGAGTTGTGCAATCGACACACCTTTAGTCGTAAAACACCTGACAGTTTTCTGTAGCGGTGCAAAACAACAACCAATCGGTTGTTTTGCACCTTTCATTTTTTTGCCAGGCCTTGTGACAAAATATATCTAATAATAAATCAAACACTTATAAGCACAAATAAATTGGCACGATAATCGCTTATATCTCGTTAGAAGCTTTCTTATCATTACGAGGTTTTATATGCGTGAGTCATCCCTACCAGGGCTGCCAACATCCGGTTTGGCCGGTTTAAAAGAACACTGGCGTAGCGATTTACTGTCCGGTTTTTTGGTTTTTCTTATTGCCTTGCCTCTGTGCTTGGGCATATCGATGGCGTCCGGCTTTCCGCCATCTGCCGGTATCATCACGGCCATTATTGGCGGTGTGCTGGTTTCGCGTATCAACGGCTCATTTATAACCATTAACGGCCCTGCCGCTGGATTGATCGTGGTGGTGCTTAGTGCGGTGCAGGAACTGGGCGAAGGCGATGCGATGGCTGGTTATCGTTATGCTTTGGCGGCTATTGTGGTCGCCAGTGTGCTGCAAATATTAATGGGGGTGTGTAAAGCCGGGCGGCTCAGTTCTTTTTTTCCGGCATCGGTGGTGCATGGCATGCTGGCAGCTATCGGTATCATTATTATGGCCAAGCAGATCCATGTCATGTTAGGCACTACGCCGGACAAAGGCAGTAGCCTGTTTTCGACCATCGCACAAATTCCGCATAGTCTTTTGAACCCTAATCATGAAATTGCCATTATCGGTTTTACCGGTTTGGCGATACTGATTGTTTGGTCGGTAATAAAAAACCCGACTTTAAAGATGATCCCAGCGCCGCTTATTGTAGTCTTAGCGGGAATGGCTTTAGCGCGATATTTTGACCTGGAACATGAGCACATGTATTTGTTCCTGCCGGATGCGCATTTTTTACCGCATCACGAAGAAACCGTCGGGCCAAAATTTCTGGTCGCGATTTCAGAAAACTTTATGTCCGGCTTTTATTTTCCCGATTTTTCAAAGTTCGCTACCGCAGCGTTCTGGGAAGCTGTGGTCAGCATCAGTTTGGTCGGCAGTTTGGAGAGTTTGCTCAGCGCCATAGCGGTCGATAAACTCGATCCTTATAAACGTCATTCCGATCTTGATCGCGATTTGACCGCAGTCGGGGTCGGTAATCTGGTGGCTGGTTTAGTCGGCGGACTGCCGATGATTGCGGAGATCGTGCGTAGTTCGGCTAATGTGAACAATGGCGCAAAAACCCAGTGGGCCAATTTCTTTCACGGCTTATTCATGTTGCTGTTCGTGGTGTTGTTTCCACGGCTGATCCATAGCATTCCACTGGCGGCATTGGCATCATTGCTGGTCTACACCGGTTTTCGTTTGGCTTCGCCGAAAGAGTTTGCCAAAGTCATGGGCGTCGGCAAAGAACAGTTGTTTATGTTCGTGGTGACGATTATCGGTGTGTTGGCGACCGATTTGTTGATCGGTGTCGGCATCGGCATTCTGACCAAATTCGCTATTCATATGTTGCGTGGAGTCAGACCGAACAATCTGTTCAAGATTCATTTTGTGATTGAACCGAAAAATCCCGATTCCGTTGTGGTTTCGATCGTCGGTGCTGCGATTTTTTCTAACTTTATGCCATTGAAAACTGCTTTGGCCAATCTGGAACATGGTAAAACGGTTATTTTTCAGTTGAATAATGCGTATCTGATCGATCATACCGTCATGGAATTTATTCACGACTTTCAGCGTAACTATGAAAGTCATGGTGGAAAATGCAAGTTTTTCGGAATGGAATATCATGATACTTTCTCGGAACACCCTTTGGCGGTGCGCAGGATGAAACGAAATAACATGAGTCGCCGTAAAAGCGACCATTATGGTATTTAAGCTGTAGCAGGATTTTCTGTTAAAGCTACAGTGGTATAGTGGTTGCCTGAAAATCATTTAGCAACGCACTATTTTACAATGAGGATATCTATGAATAAACCATCCCGTTCAGCCATACCCCAAACCGGTCTGGCGGGCTTAAAAGAGAACTGGCAAAGTGATTTGCAATCAGGATTACTGGTTTTTCTTATTGCTCTGCCTTTGTGTCTTGGCATATCAATGGCATCCGGTTTTCCATCGTCGGCCGGCATTATCACGGCAATTATCGGTGGTGTGTTGGTTTCGCGGATCAACGGGTCATATCTCACCATTAATGGTCCTGCAGCCGGCCTGATTGTAGTGGTTTTGGCGGCGGTGCAAGCGTTGGGCGAGGGCGATGCGATGGCGGGTTACCGTTACACTCTTGCCGCCATTGTCGTGGCCAGTGTGTTACAGGTTTTGATGGGGATATATAAAATGGGGCAACTGAGCTCCTTTTTCCCCACATCGGTAGTACATGGCATGTTGACGGCTATCGGTATCATTATTATCGCCACACAAACCCACGTCATGCTTGGGGCCACGCCGGAACCCGGCAGCCTGTTTTCGGTTATTGCACAGATTCCGAATAGCCTGTTTCATATGAATGCGGAAATCGGCCTGATCAGTTTTCTAAGTTTGCTGATATTGATCATTTGGCCATTCGTCGGAAGTAGAATTCCCGCTCCGGTTATTGCCGTGCTGGTAGGCATCCTGTTTGCTTGGCATTTTGATTTGGCTCAGGACCAGGCTGCCAGCCGATCAAAATATGTCGTTGGAATTCCCGATGATTTTCTGGCCGGTTTTTATTTTCCCGATTTTTCAAAAATAACCACAATAGCCTTTTGGGAAGCAGTGTTGAGTATTAGTTTAGTAGGTAGCCTTGAAAGCGCGCTGAGCGCGACAGCAGTCGATAAGCTCGATCCTTATAAACGTCATTCCGATCTTGATCGCGATTTGACCGCAGTCGGTATCGGTAATCTGGTGGCTGGTTTAATCGGCGGTCTGCCGATGATTGCTGATATCGTGCGTAGTTCGGCGAATATCGATAACGGAGCGAAAACAGCCTGGGCCAACTTTTTCCATGGCTTAATAATGCTGCTGTTCGTGGTCTTGTTTGCGGGATTTATACAGAGTATTCCGTTAGCTTCTCTGGCCGCCTTGCTGGTGTACACCGGTTACCGTTTAGCTTCGCCTGAAACATTTTACAGGGTAAGGGAAGTAGGCAAAGAGCAGTTATTTCTGTTTGTCGTTACCATTATCGGGGTATTGGCGACCGACCTACTGATGGGCGTGATTTTGGGGGTTATTGTAAAACTTGCCATTAATCTGGCCCGAGGCGTTTGGCCTAACAACTTATTCAAGATTCACTTTACCATCCAACACCCTGATAAAGACACCGTAACCGTTAAATTATTAGGTTCCGCCCTGTTTTCAAACTTTCTGCCGTTGAAAAAAGCGCTTGCCCAGTTGAATAAAGGCAAGACGATTATCTTTGACTTTTCAGAAGGTTATCTGATCGATCATACCGTCATGGAGTTTATCCATGATTATCAGAAAAACTATGAGGCGCAAGGTGGACGATGCCAAAAGATAGGCAAAGCGTTTGAAACGTTTTCAGATCATGCCCTTGCTGCGCGGTTAATGACTGCGGATGATAGAAAATGATTGTAGATTGTGGTTGGGTTAAGCGTAGCGTCGTAACCCTACTTCGTGGTTTTAAAATGTCGGTTTACGCTACGTTACCCGACTTACGATAGTGAGAATTTCATGGTTCTTGTGGCAGCTTATTGTGCGGTACTTTTAAGCTTTGCTTCCGGCTTGCTGGGGCTGATGATGAAGCAGCGCCGGTATGTGCTGGAATTTAGCCAGTACTGGCGTAAAAAATTCCCGATTAGTAATGAACATTATCGGTCTGTGATTGCAGGCAATCTGGAAGAAGAACAGTACCCTGGTTTTTTACGGAAAGCGGTATTTGTTTTGCTGGGTCTGTCGGGAGTATTTGCGATATTGGCCGGATTGGGAGTATTGATCAGTAAAGCAATTATTACCGATCAGCTCAGCTTAGGATTGCCGTGGCTACCTTGGCATGTGCGTTTTGACTGTTTATCCGGTTTTTTCTTTTTAATCGTCGGCATCGGCACCAGCGCGGTCAGCCTATATGGGCCGGGCTATGTGAATAGTTATGATGAAAACCAGCATCCTTTTGCAATCTTAAGCTTCTTTACCGGGCTGTTTGTTACCGGGATGCTGCTGGTGTTGCTGGCTGATGACGCCTTCTTTTTCATGATTGCCTGGGAATTGATGTCGGTTGCGAGTTATTTTCTGGTCGCGTTCCAGCATGAAAACTCTGCTAATCGTCGCGCCGCCTTTATCTATCTGTTGATGGCGGAAGTCGGAGCATTGGCCATTATTCTGGGTTTTGGCGTACTGGCCGGTTTTTCGGACGGTTTTACCTTTGATGCCTTGCGTGAGGCGAAGTTGTCGACAACGTGGGCCAGCATCGCCTTTATGTGGGCATTGCTGGGCTTTGGCATGAAGGCCGGGATTGTCCCGGTGCATGTCTGGTTGCCGGAAGCGCATCCGGTTGCGCCTTCGCATATTTCCGCTTTGATGAGCGGAGTCATGCTTAAAGTTGCGCTCTATGGGCTGATTCGTTTTTGCTTCGATTTGTTGGGCGATGTGCATTGGCAATGGGGTGTGGTATTGCTGATATTGGGCGCTGTCTCGGCGCTGGGCGGCATCTTGTATGCGATGATGCAGACCAATTTAAAACGGCTTTTGGCCTACAGTTCGGTCGAAAACATCGGCATCATTTTTATGGTGCTGGGCCTGGCTATGATCTTCATGGCCAACGGTCATCCTCAATTGGCGGCACTAGGCTTTTTGGCGGCGTTGTTTCATGCATTCAATCATGCCTTGTTCAAGAATTTGCTGTTCCTGGGGGCGGGCATTATTCATCATCAAACCCATCAGTTAAACATTGATGCGATGGGCGGCCTGATTAAAAGAATGCCGAAAACCAGCGTGTTGTTTTTGATCGGCTGCATGAGCATCTCGTCATTGCCGCTATTTAACGGCTTTGTTTCGGAATGGCTGGCTTTTCAGACCGCGTTGCAGGTCGATGTGCTGGACAATGGCGTATTGCGTAGTTTGATACCGGTTGCCGCCGCGTCCTTGGCGCTGACGGCGGCATTGGCGGCGGCCTGCTTCGTCAAGGTATTCGGCTTGATTTTTTTGGGACAATCCCGTTCGCATCATTGCGATAAAGCCCATGAAGTCCAGGATAAAGGCATGTTGGCCGGTCCTTCGCTACTGGCAGGTTTGTGCTTTTTGTTTGGAATCTTTCCGGGTCCGGTGATCAGCCTGATCAATAGTGTTGCGGGACAGTTATTAGATGAAACCTTGCCGAATGACAGCGCTTTAGGCTGGTTATGGCTGGCGCCGGTTTCTACCAGTCAAGCTTCTTATGCGCCGTCACTGGTACTGGTCGGTGCGCTGATTGCCGGTTGCATCTGTTTTTGGTATCTGCGCCGTGATCCTGCCACGGCGTTACGCATTTCCGAAACCTGGGATTGCGGTTTTGGCGGGTTAACGCCGCGTATGCAATACACCAGCAGCGCTTTTACGATGCCGTTCCGGCGAATTTTCGCCAAAGCCTGGATTATTGACGAGCAGATTGTCAAAGACATGCGCGGTGCAATGAATCAGGATGTGGCAGCGGTTCATTACCAGTTGCAGATTCAGGATCACAGCTGGCCGCGTTTGTATGAACCGATTGAACGCGCAGTATACAACATGGCCAAACGGGTGGGGCGCATTCAAACCGGAAATATCCGGGTTTATCTGGGCTATTCGTTTGTGACCTTAATTATTATGTTATGGGTGATCAGCTGATGAACTGGCTAATCGCCGTTTTACAAACCATGCTGTTTGTCGCATTGGCGCCATTGCTGGCGGGCTGGGTCAAATACTGCAAATGCCGGCTGCAAAACCGCAAAGCGCCTTCATTATTGCAGCCTTATCGTGACTTAATTAAATTAACGCATAAACAGCCCGTCGTCTCGAATCAGGCTTCATGGCTGTTTATCAAAGCGCCGTACATTATCTTTTCGGCAACCGTGTTGGCGGCAACCGTCGTGCCGTTGATTGCCGTCGATTTACCGACTTCGGCCAGCGCCGATGTGATTGTGATGGTGGGATTTTTTGCTTTTGCCCGGTTCTTTCTGGCGTTGGCCGGATTGGATGTGGGCACTGCGTTCGGCGGTATGGGCTCATCCCGGGAAATGACCATTTCATCATTGGCGGAACCTGCGATGTTGATGGCGATTTTTACGCTGACAATGGCCGCCTCAACGACCAACTTGTCGTTTGCTATTACCTATCTGCTTAATGAAGGCCTGGTTTTACGCCCTTCGTTTGTATTTGCCCTAGCGGCTTTGGTGTTGGTTGCCGTCGCTGAAACCGGACGTGTTCCGGTGGATAATCCGGCGACACATCTGGAGCTGACCATGATTCATGAAGCGATGATTCTTGAATACAGCGGCCGTCATCTGGCATTGATTGAGTTGGCGAGCCAGTTGAAGCTGATGCTGTACGGCGTATTGATCGCTAATATCTTTTTCCCTTGGGGTATTGCCGAAGCTTTTAGCATTCGGGCGTTAGGTTACGGCTTGCTGGCTATTGTGGGCAAGCTTGCCGTATTGGCGATTTTCTTGTCTATGATGGAGACGCTGTTTGCAAAAATGCGCCTGTTTCGGGTGCAGGAATATTTGAGTTTCGCATATTTATTGGGGCTGCTTGGCTTGTTGAGCCATATTATTTTGGAGGCGGCAAGATGATTATCTATGCAAAACGTAGTGTGCCCAACAATTCGGAGCCACGCATGTTGGGTTACGCTATCGCTAACCCAACCCACATACCAAAAGAATCGTCCACGAAAGGCACGAAAAGTCCAGCAACACTATTACTCCCAATGTTTTTTCGTGCTTTTCGTGATTTTCGTGGACAAATCGCCTTTGTCCTTTTGGAGGCTTACTCATGAATATCGAACAGCTGGATTTTTATACTCAAGCCATTTTATCAATGGCAGCATTGATAGGGCTCACCTCGTTTTTAATGTTAGGGCAGGGGAGATTGCTACGGTTGATTTTTCTGTTTGCCTTGCAAGGTTTTTTATTGACCTTGACTACTGCATTGGCGGCCTACAGTCTGAATAATCATCATCTGTACATTTCAGCCGTGCTGACTCTGGTGCTGAAAGTCATTTTTATCCCATGGATGTTAAGACAGCAGGTTCTGCAAATGAATATGCATCGCGATATTGAGGCATTAAAAAATAATACTGTAGTTATGCTGGGCGGCGCCAGTTTGATGATATTCAGTTATTACGTATTGCATCCTATTGTGCAATCCTCGTCGGTGGTCATGCTGAATGCGTTAGTGGTCAGTTTGTCAGTAATGCTGCTGGGCATGTTACTGATGATTTCGCATCGACAGGCTATTGCCCATGTGGTCGGGTTTATGTCGATAGAAAACGGTTTATTTTTTGCCGCCATCGTCGCAACCAATGGCATGCCGATGGTCGTTGAATTGGGCGTTGCTTTTGACGTACTGGTAGCGGCGGTGCTGTTCGGCATCTTCTTTCTGCATATACGCACCAGCATTGATTCTCTGGATGTTGATCTGTTAAACAAGTTACACGAGGTAGATAAATGATTGCCGCCTATTTAGTGTTGTTAATACCGTTAGTCGGCATTGTATTTTTCGCGCTGGCAGGACACAAAGAAGATACCGGAAAACTCAATATCCGATTCAATGGCATTTGCTTGTTGGCGACCATCTGGCTGGCTGTTAATGTGCTCAATCAAGGCACGATTATTTCATCCGGCAAAGCTTTCTTAATCGACTCGTTTAATGTGTATTTGATTGTCTTGACAGCTTTTGTCGGCTTTACCACGTCGATATTTTCTTCACCGTATATGGCGCATGAAAAAGAACTCGGCAAGCTCAGTGACGGTCGCTTAAAGCTGTACCATTCGATGTATCAGGGGTTCATGCTGGCCATGTATCTGGTATTGACCACCAATAATATGGGCATCATGTGGGTGGCGATGGAAGGGGCGACACTGGCAACCGTGCTGCTGGTCAGCCTGTACCGTACCCCGGAATCTATTGAAGCGGCTTGGAAGTATTTCATTTTGTGCGGCGTGGGTATAGCTCAAGCCTTGTTCGGCACCATTTTGCTGTATTACGCGGCGGTGCAGATCGGCGATGGGGATAATGCCTTGTTGTGGTCGGTGCTTTATGAAAATGCCGCCAAATTAAATCCGGAAATTGTTGAAATTGCCTTTGTATTTTTACTGATTGGTTACGGCACAAAAATCGGCCTGGTGCCTTTGCATAACTGGCTGCCGGATGCTCATTCCGAAGGTCCGACACCGATGTCAGCGGTGTTATCGGGCTTGTTATTGAACGACGCCCTGTATGCGGTGGTACGCAATAAAATGCTGGTGGATGGGGCAACGCATTCCAGTATGGCCGGTTTCCTGATGATGGGCTTCGGTATGCTGTCGTTTCTGGTTGCCGCGATACTGCTGCACCGGCAAAAAGATATTAAAAGACTGTTCAGTTACTCATCTATTGAGCACATGGGACTGATGACTTTCTCCTTCGGTATCGGCGGCCCTTTAGCCACTTTTGCCGCCTTGCTGCACATGACTGTGCATTCACTGACCAAATCGGCCATTTTTGTGACGGTAGGTCATGCGGCGCAACTTGCCGGAACTCAGAGAATGGAGCAAATCCGCGGCTTGATTAAAACCCAGCCCAAGATCGGTTGGGGTTTATTGATCGGCACTATTTCCATTGCCGGATTCCCGCCATTCGGGGTATTTACCAGCGAGTTTCTGGTACTGCTGGCTACGATGCACAGTTATCCCTGGCTGACACCCTTGCTATTGCTGGGTATCGGCATTGCCTTTGCCGGATTGTTCAGGCACATACAACCCATGGTCTACGGCGACAAGCCGGAAAATCAACAACCGATTACGGCTAACCTTTGGCCGGTCACGATACATCTGGCCTTGGTGCTTTGGCTGGGTCTGGCTATTCCCGGCTTCCTGGCGCACTGGTTTTCACAGGCCACACTATTAATCTCCGGGAGTACGCCGTTATGAGCGCTTCAAACTGGATCGCGGATTTTTTAAGTCAATTACCTGAGGATATTACGGTTAATCAAATCGACATTCCGTCAATTACTTTGTGGCAAATCGAAAGCAACGTCTGGCAGCGATTTGCCGAACAGGCTGTGAAGAAAAATCTGCGTTGGGCTGCCGGGTGGGCGGAACAGATTCAGGACCGGTTCTTGATCAATGCCTGTTTTGAAAAACAAGGCGAATATGTGCTGCTACGCACGATTATTAATCATTCAAACCCGGAACTACCAAGTCAAGCGACGGTATATCCGGCTGCCAACCGCAGTGAACGCCATACGCAAGATATGTTCGGGATTCAGTTTATCGGTCATCCCGATAACAGGCGCTGGACACGCCATCAAGCCTGGTCTGAAGACAGCTATCCGTTACGGAAGGATTTCCCTGTTCAGGGCACGCCGGTAGATGTTACGCCACCTGATATGCACTATCCGTTTATCAAAGCCCACGGAGCCGGCGTTTATGAAATTCCGGTGGGACCTGTGCATGCCGGAATCATTGAGCCCGGACATTTCAGGTTTCTGGCGGTCGGCGAACTTATCTTGAATTTGGAAGAGCGTTTGGGCTATGTCCACAAAGGCATAGAAAAAATTGCCGAAGGCAGAGAACCGGAGTCCTTAGCTAAGCTGGCTGGACGTGTTTCCGGCGATACGACAGTCGGACATTGCTGGGCGGCCTGTATGGCTATGGAACAAGCGGCGGGGGTTAAAATCCCGCCTCGCGCTGCGCTGATACGCGGCATTCTGGCAGAGCGGGAACGCATCGCCAATCATATGGGCGATATAGGCGCTATCTGCAATGATGTCGCTTTTGTGTTCGCGCAAATGCAATTCACCCGTTTGCGTGAGCTCTGGCTGCGCACCAATGCTGCGGTTTTCGGGCATCGCCTGTTAATGGATAAAATTGTTCCCGGCGGTGTTGTATGTGACCTGTCGGATGAATCCTGTGCACTGATAAATAAAGAGATCGTGGCATTAAGAAAAGAACTGACAGAGGTCATACTCGCACTGGATCTTAATTCTTCTCTGGAAGACCGTCTCTATACGGCCGGTTATCTGTCTGAAGAAATCGCCGCCGCTTTCGGAACCGTGGGTTACGTCGGACGTGCCAGCGGACAGGATAAGGATGTGCGCCGCGATACACCTTACGCGCCTTATGATCAGGTAACGGTTATGGTTGCGCTGGAAAATCAGGGCGATATTGCCTCCAGATTTTGGGTACGGTACAAGGAAATTAGAACAGGCTTACGGCTGATTGAAAATTTCATCGACCAGCTCGTGGTCGGAGACTTGCGTTCCGACTGGAAAATGCCGTCGGCAGGCAGTGAAGGGCTGGGCATTGTTGAAAGTTGGCGTGGCGAAATTATCAGCCATATCCGGTTTGATGCCGATAATAAAATTGCCCGGTATTACCCGCGCGACCCCAGTCAATTGAACTGGCCTGCATTGGAAAAGCTGGTGCTGAATAATATCGTGCCGGATTTTCCTGTGTGCAACAAATCCGTCAACGGATCTTATTCAGGCAACGATTTATAGGAAAGTAAGATGCTGAGAATCTTTAAAAAAATCTTGACCACAGGTGTTGTCACTGAAAAGTTTAAAGCTCCGAAAGATACTGAATTGGAGCAACTGGGCATTGAGATTAAAAACCACATAGACAAACAGTTCTCCGGCAGCATTGCAATACGTCAGGTTGATGCAGGTTCCTGTAACGGCTGCGAATTGGAAATTCATGCCTTGAATAATCCCTTTTACGATATTGAGCGTTTCGGCGTGCATTTTGTAGCCTCGCCAAGACATGCCGACGTGCTGCTGGTCACAGGGCCGGTTTCACGGCATATGCAGACCGCATTACTGCGCACTTATGAAGCGACCCCAAACCCGAAATGGGTCGTTGCCGCCGGTGATTGCGCGGCCTGCGGCGGCGAATTCGGCGTGTCCTATGGCAGTTGCGGTGCGGTATCCAATGTCATTCCGGTCGATGCGGTGATTGCCGGCTGCCCACCCACACCTTTGGCGTTAATGAAGGGATTGTTAGGTTTGATGAACACTAAAAAATAAGAAGATAAAAAGGTCCATTCGGTGTGGGTGCACTGACATTGTATAAATGGGCAGGGCGGCTATTGGAAACTTGTCAAAATAATAGAGAAAAATATGCTTAAGAAAATGAGACTGCGGGCAATTACCGCCGTTATTCTGGGGACAGCCAGCATGGCTTCGATGGCGGACGACTTGCTTCAGGATGGCGGCAGTTGGATACAAATCGTGGGCGAGGGCAGTTTGAAAGTTGTGAATCCCAAGCTGGAAAAAGGGCGTATCTGGCTGGAAGGCCAAGCCCGCTTCGATGACAACTGGAACCATTGGTATCAGGGGATGGTCCGTACGGCAGTAGGGTATTCACTTAGCGACCGGGCCACTATTTGGGCCGGTTATACGTGGTTGCCGACACAAAACGTCGGCAAGAGCTATGTTTCTCAGCAAGATGTCTGGCCGGCATTCCGCTATGTATTGCCTACTGATATCGGGACTTTCAGCTTTAGAACCATGATTGAAAGCAATTTTATACAAGGGGATGATGTCCGCTTCAGGCCACGCCAAATGCTCCGCTTTATGCATCCTCTGGAGTTCGAGCCGCGTTTAAGCCTGATCACTTGGGATGAGTTTTTCATCAGAGTGAATTCGACCAAGTTCGGCGGACAGTCAGGTTTTGATCAAAATCGTGTATTTGCCGGCCTAGGTTGGACTTTTAATCAAAGCTTCCGGGCTGAGGCGGGATATCTCAACCAATATTTGGATGATGCAACTCATACCAATAACACTATGCATCACTTGATTATGGGATCGTTGTATATCAACTTTTAATCCGTCATCGCTCCCATCCTGCCGATGAAAATAAAGCGCATCGCTTGTGACGGATGCGCTTCGTAACGTTTATCACCTACTATGCGCTGCGATTTTCATAATCGTAAGTCAGCCGCTCCATAGCTTTTTTATCGTTTAAGCATTGATCTATTCGGGTGACCAGCATCGTATAGTAATGACGACGTAAAACAGAATCCGTAGGACACTGTGGAGAGAGTTCTTCAATCATAGTGCATAAGTGATTGAGAAAATGGCGTTTCAGCACTGAATCTTCAGGAAATTCGGTGCCGCTGGTTTTTAGAGATGAGGTTGCTTCCTTTACTTGTGGTTTTGCCGGAGTTTCAATCTTGCTAGCAGATGTACTGACAGGCTCATGTTTTTCGGAAGAAACGATTTTTGCATCAGTAACTTGTGAGTTTACGGTATTGCTGGTCTTTACAGTTGAGATTGTTTCTTCTACTTGCGGCTTTGCGGAAGTTTCAATATTGCTTGCTGGTTCGCTGACAGGTTCAGTGGCTGAGGAAGAAACGACTTTCGCATCGGTAATTTGCGAGTTTACTACGGCACTAGCCTCAATATTAACTGCGTTTTTGTCAACCGGCTTTACTTTCGACGGCTGCTTTTCTTGCGGCGGTGGATATTTGGCTTCTTTTTTAAGTGGTTCTTTTGGTGCGTATTTGAGTGGCTCGTTTGATGTGTGACCTGATGAGGTTCTTCCTCGTTTCTTGAACAAAAACACAGCTATTATCAACAAAGCGACAAGCACCACTGTAATTCCAAATTCGACCATAATAGCTCTCCCGATTTTGAGTTGTAATTATTAGATCTTTAAGCATTTATTTAATATTTGCCGATCAAAAGCTATCATGAATTGATGAGGTGGACAATAAGCATCAATGCTAGTTATATAGCCGTGAGTTCGCCAGAATGGCGATGGAATAGGGATTGCATTCACACAAACGGGGACTGAGAAGCCGTTTGTCCAGTCGGGCATGTAATTTCTAACTTCGATTTTTCTTACTGTGGTGATAGCATGCTAACGTAAAAAGTCATTCTTAATTTTTATTGGAACCAATATGGCACGGTACAACACGCATAAACCACTCAAAAAAGGTCTTGGATTTAGACACGTTTTATTTCTATCGGGGATACTCTGCTTTTTTATTTATTCGGCGAATGCGTTTGTAACCAAAATACAAACTCTAAAAGCTGCCAACTCCCAATCAATTAATACAAAGCCACATGACTTGGTTGCTGGGGGCATTATCTTGCGTGCTGATGCTGCTGGGCATTTTAGAGGGACGGCATTAATTAACGGTTACTCAATGCCGTTCGTAATCGATACCGGAGCAACACATACCATTATTCCGACAAAATTGGCTATAGCCTCGGGTTTACCTTTTGGCCGCTCAGTTCAAACGGAAACAGCGGGCGGTAAGGTTGTTGATCAATTAACCCATATAGACAGCTTAAAAATTGGTACAGCGGAAATAAGCAACCTTAACGCCATCATTAATCAGCATCTTAATGAAGTGCTTATAGGCATGAGTACATTAAAATATTTTCGCATGACGCAAGACGTAAACACACTAACATTGGTGGCATTTACCAAGCCAGAAGAAATGGCCGAAATTGAAAAAAGCTTAACCGTTCCTCCATCAGTACAACCTAGTTGGGTTGCTCAGCCACATCCTTCCTTTTATCAGGCGCCGATGAGTCCGCCTCAAGCCTATCAACCACCTAAAACCGCAAAAACGACTTGGACAAAATCAGTAACTTGTAACGATGCCCGATGCACAACCAGTTATAAATGATTTGAGTTAACAACTCTTTATGTCCAGTATTTTTACGCAGGCTGGCGTTTTCTTTATCCTGACTTCCAGTTAATCGCAGTTCGCAGATTAACAACAAGAACATTACGTGTTCATAGGATAAATAATACGCGAGGGTCTGATTAGGGCGTGTCATTGTTTTAGTTACTAAATTTAAAACGTGAGGTGATCTTACTGAAAATTTGCCAATGGTCGTTCTCATCAATCAGGCGACCAGCGCCAATAAGTATAAACGTGAGGGTGATGAGGACTATTTCCATGTAGACAGCTAGCGGCAAAATAAACGCTGTTTATACTAACGTCCATGTTGGGTTATAATGTGCTTAGCAAATTTAAGCAATAAGCACATAAAATTACATTTACTTTATTTAGTCACTAAACATCTGGGAAATAAAATGAGCCATGACATAATTTTGCGCTTAACTCAAATTGGAAAGTGTCTTAAGCAATTACAAGATTTCACCACAGTGGCTGTGGACGATCAATCCAAAACATGGGATTTTATATTGGCCATCAAAGAAGAACAGATGCAACAAAGAGCACGTTTAGATGTTATGTATGAAGAAATTCTCTCAATTAAACGAAGTCTTTCTAAATAAGCTCATAATAACTAAATGTCGTGAGTTGGGCTGGATTTTAGGTAGCTCATAGTGTTCTCTGCCGTAACCATTTAACTTTCCCAATAACTGACCCCATCGGGGTCTCTTGCTGTGCGTGGCGAATGGTTCAAGCGGTCAAGTGTCAAGTGTCAAGTGTCAAGTGTCAAGTGTAACGATAAATACTCTATCGGCTGTGCTTCTTAATATTCTTCTGTAAGTGTACGAATATAAAAATATAATGACATTGAAGCAGTCCCGTCTAGTTAACGCATAATTTTTGCTCTCAGGCATTTGACCGTATCTGTTCATCAAAACCTTTAACCTTCACATCTACCGCTCTTATCCGATAAACCAGGACTTGGCCATTTAGCGACTGAGAGTATATGTTAAAGTATTTGCAATATTTTTATGTAAAAGGAAGTTTGTTTATGTTGAAAATCGCTCTCGGCGAAGCAATTAGATTAGTTTTAGACGGAATGATTGCATTGGTTGGATGAATGGATATTGTTTACGGGTGTTTATATCAAAGGCTGGGTAATTTAATGTGCAATCGGCTTAAAACCAACAATAGTCAGATGTCAGCAGTTGCGCCTGGCTCTCCTTGTTTGGCTAGTTGGGCGGTTGCTTATGGTGGTTCTTATCAGTCAATCAGGCGCTACACGGCTGATCAGCGCGGGTAAATGCAAACGTGAAGATTATGAGGATTATTGTGATGTGGACGGCGAGATCATCACGCGCTTTTCAGGCCGTCAAAACGGCAGTTATTAGCAGTCCCCGGAGTAGCTCACGGTAAAATAATGTAACTAGGAGTCTGTCGGATAGGTATCGATCCACTCTTTCCGGTGGATATTTTAGAGTTAATTAATGGCTAAATATTAATGAAAGTGGTTTTTAAATGTCATTAAATGACATTTTTTCTGTGTTCAGTGGAATTATTTTAGTATCGATTCGCTAAGTCCGACAGGCTCCTAGTGACGCCTTGCTTATCCGCTTGGCGAGAAGGAGAGGCTTTTTAATTATTTAACCTAATTAATTTAATAGCTTGCTCTATATAATTAATGTAATATGTAATCAACCTGTAACAAGGTGTTAATAATCAAGATTAACAACATGCTAATAATAAGAACAAAATATGTTTAAAAATTCCAAATCGATAGAAGCTCAAAAACAGGCGGTAGAAGACTTTAATAAATTGCCGCCCGATCTTCAGCGTAAGCTTACGGTATCTTTACTTACGGTGGCTTCACTAAGAGACAGATTGCCTCGAATGAAAATGTTGATAGATTCCGAGCCTGAATCGAAGCAATCTACCCTAGATCATCAACCTCAAATGTAGACACGGCCAAGCCGGTCGTAGAGAGAGAGCGACATGGCTCTTGGGTCTTAGCAATCCCCATACCGCCTCCGCAGGATCGCTGTGCGTGTCGAATGGCTTAAACGACCGGCTGTCACAATTAACGATCATGACTTATCGGCTGCGCTTGCCCATCGTGGTGAATGGCTCAAATGATAATTATCACAAGTAACGATAAATCATCCCATCGGCTGCGCCTTCATCACCTTAATAATTGGCTTTAAACGCCTGATTATCAACAGATAGGGGCAGGGAACAGCCCCGTCCAAGTTCCGCGGTGTTTTTAATACGAAGTCGTTAGAACGACAATCTGATGTATACTTTTCATTCCTAGCACTTATCATCAGGCTTTAAAATGGGACTTCAAGATAGGGACTATGTTCGCAATAGGGGAAAAAGCACATCAAAACCTAAAGTCGATCGAGGCCTCAAAAATCGTTATTATTGGTCTAAGTACGATGAAATAATGAACGATGAAATTCGTTCTTCTGCCTCATTTAGAAAGTCTCGAAACTATAAAAGAACATTTATGTATTTTGGGTTCTTTTCTTTGTTTCTTTTTCTTTTTGTCTATGTGATTGATTCGTTAATGAATAAAATTAAAAACGATTCGATAGTGGACAGGTTTCCGCCGCATTCTTCGCCTGCAGTTAGATACCGTCCTGCCGCCATTCAACAGCCAGCAGAACCTCTAGATATTATTCAAAAACCATTAGATTCTCCACCCACTATTTCAAGACCACCAGTCCAAACTCCGGATACTATTGTTTTGCATGCTGATCCTTATGGGCACTATAGAGGGACTGTTTTTATCAATAACGTTGCCATGCCTTTTTTAATTGATACAGGTGCTACCCAAACAGTCATTCCTACCAAAATGGCATATATCGCTAGGTTGCCGTTAGGTCGGGCATTTGATACAAGCACAGCGAGTGGAACGGCAGTTAATCGTTTAACCCGTATAGATCATTTAAAAATTGGCGATATTGATATTAAGGGGCTTGAGGCGGCTACAAATGATCATCTCGAAGAGGTTCTTATTGGAATGAACACGTTAAAGTATTTCCGCATGACTCAAGATAGAAACATTTTAACAATGTCACTTTATCCTGAGATTGCCGTGAAGATGGCTAGCAATCCATCAGCTCCGCCGCCTGTGCATCACGTTAAAAAAACATGGGAAAAAACAGTATCTTGTGATAAAGATGGTTTGAATTGTAAAACAAGTTATCGGTAATTTTTCTAAGTGATTAGTGTTACGTGTTACGCCAATTTCTCTTTTGATTCGTCTTTAATAGAGTTAGATACGAGGCTATATTTTATTTTCCGTTTTGATGCATTGTCGATAAAGGCAACGTTCTGATGAAACGTAACTGGTACTTGATAATAACGTGTCATTAATTCGCCGCTTTGATGTGAAAAGAGGCTCTAGCGCAAGAACTAGGCCGCCCAACATTGCCTTAAATCGCCTACATATGACTACGCATAATACATTAACGTTATGTAGAAAGGCCGCAAGGGACAATCTTTGATCCCTTGGGGCCTTTTTACATAGCGTGCATTATGCGCGGCCTCACGCGCAACCAGCCTTGGCGGTAGCGGGTGGGCCGCCATGTATTATGCCGGGTTTTTGACCCCCGCCCCCCTTACTAATAGGGGGGTAATGGAATCAAATCCTAGGGCTGTAGGTAGTATTGAATAGCTGCCAATTAATCAAACATTGAATTATTGCCAGAAATTCATATAATGGGTTTTTTTGGCTTGGGGTGTTCATTATGCGGGGTGGAAAACGAGCAGGGGCGGGGCGTAAGTCTTCGGAATCGACGGTTAGAGTTAGCGTGCCGGTAGGGGTTCTTGATGCGGTCAATGATTTAATCCTGGCCTATAAGCAAGGTATTATGAATGATTGCCAGACAATCAAAGCTGAAACTTTGAATGACTGTCAAGAATTCAAACAGGATGATGATTTGATTGATTGCCATGAAATCAAACAGGATGAGTTTTTGCTTGATAATCAGGAAAGCAAAGTTGATAAAGTGATTCACGCTACGCCCGAAATTATAGAAGCGCGGAAAGGGCTTGAACGTCTTAATACGCGTGCTTGTAAAGCTATCAGGAAGGCTTGTGGTTCGTTGTTTAGGGCCGCTTCGTTGGGTGTTAGAGCCGAGCCGGACGGTAGCTTTTTTGTTCCTGTTGAGTACGCACATCTTTTTGAGGGTGGATAATATCCATGTAGACAGGTGAAGCCGTCGCGAGGCTCGTTGGCCGTAGGCCATTTAACTATTCACATAACCGGCCCATCGGGCCTTGCTCTCCGTGGTGAATGGCCCAAACGATAATTTGTAACATGTAACGATAATTAATCAATCGGCTGCGCCATTCATCACCTAATCAACCGCGTTAAACGTTCATATCGTGGTGCAGTCGGCGGCGAAGCAGCCAGCGGCAAGCGAGGAACGAAAACACTTGGTAGAGACTTCGCATAATGTATATTATGTTAAATTAACGCATAATCTATTATTATGCTGCTCAAAGCGACGTTAAACTATAATTGACTCGTTTCCTTTCAAGCTGTTAATTTGTTGTTTTCAGAAACAATATCAGACCAAGATTATTCTAATGAAAAATATAATATTTATATTGGCTATAGTCTTCTTTTGTTCAGATTGTACCGCTGATGCTAGAGTTTTAGCGGAAATACTGGCAAAAGCAAAAGCCAAATCTAAAATTAGTGTTTTGAAAAATAAGAAGCCGATAAATAAAACTAAGCCAGCAAGTAATATTCTAAAAAATGTAAAGCCAAAACGAATAAAAGATACAAAGCCGAAAGATATAGTCGCCTCAGAACAGCTGGAAGTTAGAAATGATCTTGCTTACCTACCTAACCAGACTAAACCTTTTACCGGCAAGCATAAGGAATTACACCCAAATAAAAAAAAATATGTTGAAACAAATTACAAAGATGGAAAAAAAGATGGATTACTTATATTGTGGGATGAATACGAGCATAAAGTTGGTCAATTACCCTTCATAAATGGAAGTTACCAGGAAAATTAATTATGAGTTTCAGATAACTAATACATGTCAACTTCCGAATAAGAACCTAACAAGAATCCGCTCTAATACCCACGAACACGTCATTAGAAATGTTCGTGAAATGCTACTAGATAAATTTATAACCCCGGCTTTGTGGCTGTAACCAGCGCATTGACTTCAAGTCTATGGCTAAGAGTGACGTTTAAAAAGCCAATGTCGCGTAACTGTTCCAATGCTACCGACTCACGCATGACGCGATTTTCCGACTCATCGCTAAACAGATGCACTATCCAATGCTCCAGCACGTCCAGTTTGCTGATTTGGATTAGCGTTTGAAAGTAACCGCTGACTTCCTGCTGAATGGTACGTGTATGCTTGGAAACATCATCAAAACCATAACGATCACCGTTGATGAATTGTCCGCCGGGTTTTAAAATCCTGAAAACTTCTTGTACGACTTCTTTGCGATAAGTATCCAGAAAGTTGTGCAAGGTATAGGCTGAAGCGACTATATCCACACTATCAGATGCAATGCTGGTTAACGCCGTTAAGGCATCATCCCCGCAAAAAGCCAGTTTGGCTTTTGTAACCCATTCATGCAGATTCTGTTTAGCCTGTTCCTGCATAACCGGCTCATTATCAATACTTAGGATATTAAATTTATCTGAAGCGTTCAATAACGATAAGGTAGTAATGCCGGTGCCGCCACCCAACTCTACAACAGTAAGGTTTTCGGTTGCCCGCTCGGCATGTTCAGAAGCAGCAACGCCGACCAAGCGGCTCATTTCCGTTGCCATGGGACAAATTAAGTTTAGTAGATCATAGTCTTGCCCGATCACACCGGAAAAAATCGCATCATAACGCGATTTATTTATCATTTAATTTAGCTTGCTGTTTGCGTTCGAAAGCCGCTAATTGTTCGGCGGTAGCTTCGGGCTGAAATTTACCTTTCCAGTCTTTGTAAGGCATTCCGTAGATAACTTCGCGTGCTTGCTCATAATCCATCTCTACGCCCTGCTCTACTGCTTCCGCCATATACCATTTAGCCAGACAGTTCCTGCAAAAATCAGCCAATATCATTAAATCAATATTTTGAACATCGGTGTGGTTTTGCAAATGATTGAGTAAGCGTCTGAATGCAGCAGCTTCTAGTTTTGTTTGTATGTCTCTATCCACAATTTGCTCCAAAAATAATCGGCATTTTAGCAGAAACAATTATTCAAGCATGTACATTCCGCATCAAAGATTTTACAATGAACTACAGCATAACGACTTGCTTCCTACATGAGAATTCATAGTTCATCATTAACTTTTTCGCCTATAAACCTTAACCAGAAAGTTGGTAGGAATAATAATGCGCAAAATAAAGACGAAAACGAACTATCCGCTGCAAAAGATGCTCAAAATAAAAAATTTAATCAATCGTCTTCATCTGAAGAGATAAAAAGAACACAGAATACTATTAGCTTAACCATTGATTTATCAGGTCAAGACAATATTATTAAACCAACCGACTCACGAACCTTAAGAGCACTTTCTGCCTATAACCAGGCATTCAACGCACCGCAGCAAGATCAACGTGCTCAATTGATTACAGGTATAGATGCTTACGCCTGATCATCCTACTTTTGGCTACTAATGAAACAGCTTTTCGAATTTTTCCCAATACTTTTATTTTTTATTGCATTCAAACTTTACGACATTTATGTCGCTACCGCTGTTGTTATTGCGGCAACTATCATTCAAGTGGCTTATGCCTGGTTTAAACACCGAAAAGTTGAAACCATGCAATGGATTACCTTGGGTTTGATCCTAGTGATGGGAGGCGCGACTCTTTATTTGCAGGATGAGCAATTTATCAAATGGAAACTATCCATTATAGAATGGCTATTTGGCGCAGCCTTTCTGGGCAGCCAATTTATTGGTAAAAAGCCTTTCATTGAAAAGATGCTGTCCGGTAGTTTAACTTTACCTGCTTTGGTCTGGAGACGCTTAAACACTATATGGGGCTGCTTTTTCATCGGTGTAGGTTTTATCAATGTTTATGTAATGTACAATTACAATACCGACGATTGGGTTACTTTTAAGACATTTGGCGTACCCGCCTTGATGGTTGTTTTTATTTTATTGCAAATGGTTTTTTTATATAAACACATACCCGATACAGAGGAATAGACGTTGTTATACGCGATTATTAGTGAAGATGTAGCGGATAGCCTGGAGAAAAGACTGACGGTACGTCCTGCGCATCTCAAGCGGTTGCAGGAACTACAGGATGCCGGGCGACTGATTCTGGCAGGCCCCCACCCTTCCATTGACAGCGACAATCCCGGCTCGGCCGGTTTTACCGGCAGCCTGGTGGTTGCCGAATTTGATAGTTTGGCAGATGCTCAGCAATGGGCCAACGTTGATCCTTACATCGATGCCGGGGTTTATGCCAAGGTTACCGTTAAACCATTTAAAAAGGTCTTTCCACAATGACATCCGAATTAATTAGACAGCTGTTAAACGATGCTTTTAAACCAGAACTCTTGGAAATCATCGATAACAGTGCGGCTCATGCCGGACATGCCGGCGCGCGTAGCGGCGGCGGTCATTATCATGTCACTATTGTTGCTGAAGCTTTTGAAGGAAGAACTTTAGTTCAGCGGCACCAGCTTATCTACAAAGCGCTGGGCGACATGATGAAACAACAAATTCATGCCTTAGGCATTAATGCTCTCTCACCCTCTGAAGAAAATAAAGGAAGATTCTAAATGAAAAAATTCATCCCCTTACTTGTTGTCGGCACAGCATTGATCGCCGGCTGTAACCAAGAAACCTCCACTAATGCCGGCAGCACTCCTGCTACAACCGCTTCACCAGCGGTTGATAAAGCCGATGCTGTCGCTGTTGTTAACGGCCAATATATCCCTAAATCCTCTTTGGAAACGCTGGAGAAAGAAATCGCCGAACGTAGTCATGGGCAAACTTTCCCTAAGGAAAAATTGGTTGAAGAACTCGTTCAGCGCGAATTATTGGTTCAGGATGCGTTACAAAAACAATTGGACAAATCTCCTGAATTTACTACGCAGCTTGAAGCCGCTAAAAAGGCATTATTAACCCAAGCCGTACTGCAAAACTTCATCAAAGCCAATCCGGTAACCGACGCAGAAATCAAAGCCGAATACGACAGCAAGGTTGCAGCTGAAAAAGGTACCGAATATAAAGCACGTCATATTCTGGTTAAAACCGAAGCAGAAGCCAAAAAGCTGATTGCCGAATTGGATAAGGGGGCGGATTTTGCTAAATTAGCCAACAAGCATTCATTGGATGCTAAAGAATCTCAAAACGGCGGCGACTTAGGTTGGTTCTCTGCCGCACAGATGGTTGCTCCTTTCTCTGAAGCAGTGGCCGCACTGGAAAAAGGAAAATACACCAAAGCACCCGTTAAGACCCAGTTTGGTTACCATGTCATTTTAAAAGAAGATGATCGCCCTGTAACACCTCCACCATTGGAAGCGGTTAAAGAGCAATTGACACCTTTCATGCAACGCAAAAAGGTTCAAAGCATGATAGAAGGCTTGCGCAACCAGGCTAAAGTAGAGGTATTAGTGCCCCTGACTGAAGAGAAGCCAAAAACTGAAGCGGCGCCGGCTCCTGCCGAACAACCTGCTGCACCAGCAGCTGAGCCCGCTAAAGCGCCAGAAGGCGCGGCAACTGAAACAGCTCCAGCGGCTCCGGCAGAACCCAAAAAATAATATTGCGTTACACAAAAAAGGGTGGATTATCCGCCCTTTTTTATACGATTTTTTCCAGATACTGCACTATCAGCTGCACGCTGCGGTTTCCTCTAAACTCATTGATATCCAGTTTGTAAGCCGCTTTAATGTGCCGCAAACCCAGCCAGTTTTCCGGTTTATCCACATAAAAAGCAATCGCATCGATTAGTACCTTGCCGAACGGTTTTCTCAGCACTAATTTAAGATGCCGCTGTCCGACAATGCGCGATTGAATGACATCGAAAACTCCATCAAAGACCGGTTCGGGAAATTCCTGCCCCCAGGTTCCGGCATTCTGCAATAAATCAGCAAATTCGATGGTCATCTCCTGTTCGGTCAATTCGCCATCGGAATAGATAAGCTGTTCCAGATCAATGGTCACTAAACGCTTTCTGACCAAAGCATCAAAAGCCAATGCGAACGGCGGATAGTCGTGCATTTTTATGCTCAAGCCTGCAGCCATCGCATGGCCGCCGAATTTACTCAGCAGTTTAGGATGTACGGCAGCAATATCACTCAGTACATCACGGATATGAACGCCGGGAATTGAGCGTGCGGACCCTTTTATCTCATCTTTTCCGGCAGGTGCAAAAGCGATAACCGGACGATGCAATTGATCTTTAATTCGTGATGCTAAAATGCCGATAACACCTTGATGCCAGTTTGAGTCAAATAAGCAGACTCCGGCAGGCAAATGGTGTTCATCAAGCTTTTTCATTTCACTTAACAAAGCCATCGCTTCGTTTTTCATTTGCCCTTCAATTTCCCGCCGGTCGTTGTTCAGCTCATCGAGCTGCAATGCCATTTCTTTGGCAAGAGCAGGATCTTCGGTAAGCAGACACTGAATCCCTAATGACATGTCATCCATACGTCCTGCCGCATTAAGCCTCGGTCCTATGGAAAAACCCAAATCGGAGGCAGAAACGGTTTCAGGGTTTCTGCCGGATACCTCGATAAGCGCTTTTATACCCGGATGAGAGCGTCCTGTACGTATTCTCAACAAGCCCTGATACACCAGAATCCGGTTGATTTGATCCAGCGCCACCACATCGGCGACCGTTCCCAACGCGACATAATCAAGCAGCTGAGCTAGATTGGGTTCCTGAACCTGGTTAAGCTCGAACCAATTTTTTTCTCTTAACCGGCTTCTCAACGCCATTAATACATAAAAAATAACGCCGACACCGGCCAGCGTGCCACTGGGAAACTTATCATCGATCAAATTGGGATTGACAATAGCGTCAGCCATGGGCAACTCATGACCCGGCAAATGATGATCGGTAATCAGGACTTTTATGCCCAGTTCTTTGGCGACTCTTACCCCGTCTATGCTTGAGATACCGTTATCAACGGTAATAATCACATCAGGATCTTGCTGCTTAACCAGATCGACGATTTCAGGAGTCAAGCCGTAACCGTACTCAAACCGGTTAGGTACAACAAAGGTTACCTCCTTTACGCCCAGCAATTGCAAACCCTTAATAGCTACCGCACAACTGGTTGCGCCGTCGGCATCGAAGTCGGCCACAATGCAAATCCGTTTCTGCTCATTGATCGCGGTGATCAAATGTTCCACCATCACTTCCATGCCCGATAGCAGCCACGGTGATGGGAGTTTTGCCAGTGTCCTGTCCAGTTCCGCTTCCGAAGTTAAGCCCCTGGCTAAAAAGATACGTTCCAATATAGGATGCATTTCACCCAAGTTAGAGCGTTTTTTCGGGACTGGGCGGGTAACGATGGTTTTTTTTACGCCTTGATAATACATGAGTTTTCCAACAAAAAAGCCGACAAAAGCCGGCTTTAGATGACTGCTTTATTGATTTTTAACGCGGAGCATAGCTTATAAACAATCCAAAATAGCCCGTTTAACCGCATCCAAACTAGCGTCAATCGTCACAGGATGTGCGGCAGCACATTGCGATATAGCCGTATCGGGATCTTTTAAGCCATTACCGGTTAAGGTACAGACAATCTTGCTGCCTTCAGGAATCTTGCCTGAACCAATATCATGCAAGGCTCCCGCTAATGAGGTTGCCGAAGCGGGCTCGCAGAAGATGCCCTCAAACTGGGACAGCATTTTGTGAGCCGCCAAAATTTGTTCGTCGGTAAATTTGTCGAACCAGCCGCCGGACTCTTTCTGTGCAGCCCAGGCAAAATCCCAGGATTGCGGATGACCGATACGTATGGCGGTCGCGATGGTTTCCGGTTCGTCGATCATATGACCGGCCAGGAAAGGTGCAGCACCTGCCGCCTGATAGCCGCACATGATAGGACGAGTACTGCATACACGGCTGGTGGCGTATTCGGTATAGCCTTTCCAGTAAGCGGTAATGTTTCCGGCATTGCCGACCGGCAGACAGTGATAGTCAGGCGCAAAACCGAGATCGTCGACAATTTCAAAAGCGGCGGTTTTTTGTCCGTCGATCCTGAACGGGTTGATCGAGTTTACGATGGTGACCGGCGCATGATCGGCGACTTCTTTCACCAGAGCCATGCCTTTGTCGAAGTTGCCGTTAATCTGGATAATTTCGGCACCGTACATTAATGTTTGCGCCAGCTTGCCCAAGGCGATTTTGCCGTCGGGAATCAATACGAATGCTTTGATACCGGCGCGTGCCGCATACGCTGCGGCAGCGGCCGAAGTATTGCCGGTCGAGGCGCAGATGATAGCCTGACTGCCTGCTTCCACGGCTTTAGTGACCGCCATGGTCATGCCGCGATCCTTAAATGAGCCGGTTGGGTTCAACCCCTCATATTTGACATAAATATCGACATCCTTGCCGATCAGTCGGGGAATATTTTGTAACTGAATCAGCGGCGTATTGCCTTCGTTCAAACTGATAATGCGCGTGCTTTCGCTAACCGGCAGACGGTCTCTGTAGCGATTAATTAGGCCGGTGTGGTGTTTATGAGTAGACATGTTTTTAATTTATCCCAAAGTTTCCAAGCGGATACGGTTAACTTTACCGGTAACGGTTTTTAACGCTTCAATTTCGGCAATAGCCGCGTTCATTTCTTTTTCCAGAGTGATCTGAGTCAGTATGATAATCGGCACTGAAGTTTCATTGTTCAGCGGCACTTTCTGGCTAATCGCTTCAATGCTTATTTGATGATCGGCCAGAATCCGCGTTACTTCAGCCAAAACGCCCGGTTTATCTTCAGCATTCAACCGCAAATAATAAGAAGTCCTGAACATGTTCGCAGACAACACCGGGATATCGGCTAAGGCGTCGGCCTGAAAAGCTAAATGCGGCACACGGTTTTCGGGATCGCTGGTTAAAGCCCTGACCACATCGATGACATCGGCAACGACAGAGGACGCAGTCGGTTCGGCGCCAGCGCCGGCGCCATAATAAAGCGTAGGACCGACCGCATCGCCTTTAACCAGAACGGCATTCATGACGCCATTGACGTTGGCAATAAGACGACGTTCAGGAATCAAGGTCGGATGCACTCTCAATTCGATGCCTTCCGGCGTTTTGCGGGCGATGCCCAAATGCTTGATGCGATAGCCCAGTTGCTCCGCGTACTCGACATCGGTGCGGGTAATCTTGGTAATGCCTTCGGTATAAACCTTGTCGAACTGCAACGGGATGCCGAAAGCAATCGAAGCCAGGATGGTCAGCTTATGCCCGGCATCGATGCCTTCCACGTCAAAGGTAGGGTCGGCTTCTGCGTAACCCAAGGCTTGAGCTTCGGCCAAAACGTCGGCAAAATCACGGCCTTTATCGCGCATTTCGGTCAGGATGAAATTGCCTGTGCCGTTGATAATACCCGCCAGCCATTCGATATGGTTGCCGCTTAAGCCTTCGCGTATGGCTTTTATGATAGGAATACCACCGGCAACAGCGGCTTCAAAAGCGACAATGACGCCTTTTTCGCTGGCTTTGGCAAAAATCTCATTACCGTGCAATGCGATCAACGACTTGTTGGCGGTTACAACATGCTTGCCGTTTGCTATGGCTTTTAACACCATGTCTTTGACCTGCCCTGCCCCGCCGATGAGTTCCAGAATGATTTCAATTTCAGGATCATTGATGATTTCATAAGGATCGGTCGTTAACGCGATGCCTTGCGTATCGCAAATACGCGGCTTGCTCAAATCCTTTGCCGAGGCACGAGTGATGGTGATTTCACGGCCTGCCCTGCGGGCAATCTCCGCCGCGTTTCGCTTCAACACATTGACTGTACCGCCGCCGACAGTCCCTAATCCTAATATACCTACTTTTACCGGTTTCAAATCAAACTCCAGTTAAAAAAATATTTACCACAGAGGACACGAAGGACACGAAGAAAACAATTCAATTATTATATTAAAACTTCGTGTTCTCTGTGTTCTTCGTAGTTATTTCTTAATTTTTTATGCTAACGCACGAATTGTTTCATGGCCTCTGGAATGTGGGAATAATGAAAACGCAACATTATATAACCTTGTCTTTCTTCATCATATTACGTATGCCGCGAACCGCCTGCCGGGTACGGTGTTCATTTTCAATCAGGCCGAACCGGACGTGATCATCGCCATGCTGGCCGAAACCGATGCCCGGTGAAACCGCAACTTTGGCCTCTGCCAACAGTTTCTTTGAAAACTCAAGCGAACCCATATGCTGATAGGCTTCGGGAATACGTGCCCAGACGAACATCGTGGCTTTCGGTTTTTCAACCGGCCACCCGGCTGCCGTTAAGCCATCGCATAATACGTCGCGTCTTTTTCGGTACATCTCGGCAATTTCAGCCACGCAATCCTGCGGTCCTTCAAGGGCTGCAATCGCGGCAATTTGGATCGGCGTAAAGGTGCCGTAATCCAGATAAGATTTGATGCGTGCCAACGCGGAAACCAGTTCTTTGTTGCCGCACATAAAGCCCACACGCCAGCCCGGCATATTGTAGCTTTTTGACAGCGAGAAAAACTCGACCGCGATGTCTTTTGCGCCTTCGACTTGAAGAATTGACGGCGCTTTGTAGCCGTCAAATACGATGTCTGCGTAAGCAATATCCTGTACCACCCAAATTTTATGCTCTTTGGCGACGGCGATGATCTTTTCAAAGAAGTCCAGTTCCACACATTGACTGGTCGGGTTGCCGGGGAAATTAAGGATCAGCATTTTCGGCTTGGGCCATGAATCAATAATGGCTTTATGCAGTTCTTCAAAAAAATCGCCGCCCGCAATCATAGGTACATGCCTTAGATCGGCACCCGCAATCACAACGCCGTAAGGATGTATCGGATACGCGGGATTGGGCACCAGCACGACATCTCCAGGCCCTAAAGTTGCCAACGCCAAATGCGCCAAGCCTTCTTTTGAACCTATGGTGACAATGGCTTCGGTTTCGGGGTCCAAATCGACATCAAAACGGTTTTTGTACCAGGTACAGATGGCTTTTCTTAATCGGGGTATGCCTTTGGAAACGGAATAACGATGCGTATCGGGACGTTGGGCAGATTCAATCAATTTAGTTACGATATGCTCAGGCGTGGCCTGGTCGGGATTACCCATGCCAAAATCGATAATATCTTCTCCAGCCGCTCGGGCTTTGGCTTTCAGATCAGTAACAATATTAAAAACGTAGGGAGGTAAACGACTTATTCTATGAAATTCTTCCATTGACTGCTCTTGAAAAACCGGTGTTTAAGTGAAAGTTAAAAAATGTTGTCCAAAGTACTGTTATTAAAACGCTATGTCAAATGAAAGCAGCATCCGGACAGCCTAGCGGCCCAGACGTAATACTTGTTCTACACGTAGCAAATCTTCTTTTGTATCGACACCGGCGGACGGTGTTTTATCGACGATATGCACCCTAATGCTCTCGCCGTGCCAGAGTATTCTCAGCTGTTCCAGGGATTCAACTGATTCAAGCAATGAACTATCCCAAAGGCAATAGCGGTTTAAAAAATCAACGGTATAGGCATACATGCCGATATGCCTGAGATAAGGCATTTTACCGGAAGGTGCACCGTTAGACTGGGTGAACGCATCTCTATCCCAAGGGATTGGCGCACGGCTGAAATAAAGCGCGTAACCGGCCTGATTCAAGACCACCTTGACTGCATTGGAATTGAAAATTTCTTCCGGATCGGTGATCTTGGCAGCGAGCGTCGCTATGCCCGCCTGCTGCTGACCGGCCAGCGCCTCAGCGGTCTCACGGATATAACTCGGTGGAATCAGTGGTTCATCGCCTTGCAGGTTAACGATGATGGTATCCTCTGCCCAGCCGCAAAGCTTTGCAACCTCGGCGATTCTTTCCGTACCGCTTTGATGATCCGCACGCGTCATAACCGCTTTAATCCCTAAAGCCATAACAGTCTGAAAAATCCGCTCATCGTCGGTGGCGACAATAATTTCGTCGGCATCGGCTTCCTGCGCACGCTCACAGACATGCGCAATCATCGGTTTGCCCGCAATATCCAGCAGCGGTTTACCCGGCAATCTTGTTGAAGCGTATCGTGCCGGAATGACGACTTTAAAACGCACGCTCATTTGTATAAGGCGTCGATTTCGTCATGAGTTAATTCGCGTGCGTCGTCTTCGAGCATGACGGGAATGTCGTCACGAATAGGGAAAGCAATACGGTCGGCTTTGCAGATAAGTTCCTGCTTGGATTTGTCATAAATCAGTGGGCTCTTGCATAAAGGACAGGCCAGAATATCAAGCAGTTTTTTATCTATCATGAGTTTCTCTTAAATTATAGAAAGCGGCAAAGGGAATATTTTTTGCTTTAAACATTTTACAGTATTTTACAGTATTTTTAAGCAGCCTGTTTTATGCACTCAAGCAATGGCAAAAATCACATCTGTTCTGAATCGACAGTAAGCGCCGGGTATGATCAAATAATATGGGTTATTGCGAACAATTGAGGCTTATTAACGTGAACGCGCTATCGTTGTGTTTATATTGTATGATTCAGGCTGTCGCATTGCTTGTTGTGGCGAATGGCGCACCGGTGTTGGTCAATAAAATGCTGGGTACGCAGTGGGCATGGCCTGTGGATAATGGGTTGAAGTTGCGCGACGGGCGTCGTTTGTTTGGCGACACCAAAACATGGCGAGGCTTATGTTCAGCTATTTTTTTTACCGCTCTTGCCGCAATTTTAAGCGGAATAGATCTTTTGACAGGTGTATTATTCGGCCTATTGGTAATGTCCGGAGATTTGCTGGCAAGCTTTATCAAGCGCAGGACGGGCTACGTTGAAAGTAGTCATGCAAGAGGTCTTGATACGGTGCCCGAATCATTGTTACCGGCATTGCTGTTAAAAGACTCGCTGATGCTGAGCCTGATCGACATCACCTTGATTGTAGCGATTTTTTTTCTGATTGAGGAATTAATCTCGCCGCTTCTGTATCGACTGCATATTAGAAAGCGGCCTTATTAGATAAATTGACCAAAACTGCATATGAATAAAAAAGGATTGCGAATATTAACTTACAACCTTCATAAAGGTTTTAATGTAGGCAATCGACGGTTTGTGTTGCACCAGATCCGGGATGCATTAATAGCCGCCGATGCCGATTTGATGTTTTTGCAGGAAATGCAAGGCGAGCATCAGCACCATGAAAAAAGAATCGTCGATTGGCCGGTTTTATCCCAGCTTGAGTTTATTGCCCAAAACATATGGCCATACCATGCCTACGGCAAGAACGCGATTTACAGTGCCGGCCATCACGGCAATGCCATCTTGAGCAAACACCCGTTCGTGCATTGGGAAAACATCAATGTGTCGCCTTTTCCCTGGGCCAGTCGCAGCCTGCTGCATGGTGTTATCCGACTGCCAAGGATGGCGGAAGTGTCGCAATCGGTAGGGAACCGATGCGACCGCTTGCCGGAAAGCGATCAGGATGTACATATCGTATGCATACATTTCGGCCTGATGGGTAAAGAGCGGCGCCTTCAGATTGCCAAATTATCCGCGCGTATCGACAGCCATGTGCCGCATGATGCGCCATTGATTATTGCCGGCGACTTTAATGACTGGCTGGGACAGGCTGATCGGTTCTTTCATGATCATCTGGGTTTACAGGAGATTTTCCGTGAAACTCATGGCCGTTATGCCCGAAGCTTTCCGTCCTGGTTGCCTTTTTTACCGATGGACCGCATTTATTACCGCGGTTTAATCCCGGTGTCGTGCGAGCGTCTGACCCAAGCACCGTGGCATACGCTTTCTGATCATGCGCCTTTGACGGCCTCATTTGCCTTATGAACGGCGAACCGTCCAAACTGAACTTACCCAACTTTTTGACCGGTTTCCGCTTTATTGCAGCGCCGGTATTGTTGTGGTTAGCATGGAATGGACATGGGATTGCCTTTATGGGATTGCTCGCGGTTGCTTTTCTTACCGACATGCTCGACGGCATGGTCGCTAGAAGGACCGGACAAGTAACGCAGTTTGGCGCAACTCTCGACAGCTGGGCGGACGTTATCACTTATCTAACCATTGCGTTGTGTTGTTGGTGGCTTTGGCCTGACATAGTACGCCGAGAACTATTTTATGTTGGCCTGATTATAGCCAGCTGTCTGCTGCCGGCGCTGGCGGGCATTCTCAAGTTCGGACGTTTCACCAGTTATCATACTTGGGGAGTTAAAATCGCCGCTGCATCCATGGGCTTAACCTTGTACATCCTGTTTTTGTATGGTTTGACATGGCCGTTTCGTATTGCGGCGGTGATATGCATACTGGCCGCCATCGAAGAGATAGTAATTACTTGGTTGCTGCATGAACCTGAATCCAATCTGCGTTCGGTCTGGGATGTGTTGAAACGCTCTATGCCGAGCGGCCATCAACAGTAGCAGGCTGTTACGCCCAATGGGTAACGGAGATACCGAGCGTTGATCAAATGCTAAGAAATCGATAACCATAAGATATGGCGATTTTGGGTAGAGGCTATAACTGAAACCTATCCTGATCTATAAGCTATGGAATGGGATTCAGGTCATCTAAAGCCTCTACCCTGAGGCGCTACTGCTCTGCTTTTGGGTTGGGACCATATTGGTTGTCGCCGGGTGTACTATCCAGGACCATAAAAACTAACAGAGCGATCCCGCCGATGACCGGAATCAACCCAATCAAAATCCACCAACCGCTACGGTTAGCATCATGGAGTCTCCGAACCGTTACCGACAGGCCGGGAATCAGGACAGCCAGTGCATATATGCCGCTTAACAGGCCGAGTCCGGCTTCTTCACTTATAGTGCCGGTAAAAGAGTCAATGAGCGCAAGAAAGATGCTGATGACAGTACTAATCAAAAAAAAGTACCAATACTCTTTTCTTCTGGCTCTACCGTCGAACACTGCGTATTTTTTCAAAACTTCCAGATACCAATTCATGATCTTTTCCTTCCACTCTGCCCCGTTGAATTTGTTAGCTGACTGCCGGGGTGATGCAGTCCACTAAGTTTAAACTCAAATATTAAGCAACGAAAATGCAGCCCTCCACTTCGCAGGAGGTGTAGAAGCCGGAGCCGAAACCTATCATAATCAATGATCAACGCGATGGGTTTCACTGCGTGCCATATCAAGTCGCGTTGCTCTACCCCTCCTTCCACACTGTTGTAAGTCGTAGGGTGTAGCGCGAAGTGTGGCATTATCGGTGGAATCGAAGTTGAAGTTTTTTATTTTCGAGGCAGCCTTTTTTAACTTCACGGAGCTGAATGACGAAGCCAACTACGCTAATAATTGAGAGTGCAATAATTAGGAAAATTTGTGGATCCATGAGATAGCTCTAACGTAATTGGCGCATATCAAAATCCTGAACGGTAAATAACACTACCCTGCTCTTTAATGTTGTCGAAGTATAAACAATTCAGTTCTAGATAAAAAACTAATGCCACAAAATCCAATCCGCAAATTTGCTTTATCTTTCCCAGTCCTTATAATTGCTAACTGCTTTCAGGTTCCAAAGGGTTTTTCAGGCCCAATGATTAAACGGGAAGTCGGTAAGGTTTACGCCAAATCCGACGCTGCCCCCGCAACGGTATATAAGTAAAAGCTTCATCGAGATGCCACTGTGCTCACGCATGGGAAGGTGATGATTCAGGTTAACGCCACTTATAAGCCCGGAGACCGGCCCGAAAGTTTAATTCGGTACAGCGGAGGGCTGCCTGCGAAAATGACAGTACCGCTTCGCGTTTGTGTCATCTCTCGTTTTCCTTTGTCCTCTGTTGTGTAAATCAATCATCATGCGCGGGCGGCGCACGACTACAGGGATGCAGGAGAGAGGCAATGCAGGAGCAATTGCCGAGAGAGAACAAACATGAAAAAAATCATCTTCGGCCCATTATTACTTACGGGCTTTAATCCCCCATTGCACGCGCAGGAAACTCCGCAAAATCTTCCTGATCTGGTGGTTACCGCGACCAGGACGGAAACGGCCAAGAATCAGCTGGCGGCTGCTGCCACTGTCTATACCCGAAAAGACATTGAACGCCTCCAAGCTAAAACCTTACCGGAACTTTTAAGCGGCACGACCGGAATCGACATAGTACAAAGCGGGGGCTACGGGAAGGATACCAATATTTACATGCGTGGAACCAATTCCGATCATGTACTGGTGTTGGTTGACGGCATTAAAATCGGCTCTGTTACCACCGGCACCACGCCTTTTCAATTCATTCCGCTCGATCAGGTCGAGCGGGTGGAAATTATTCGTGGCCCTCAATCTAGCCTTTATGGTTCTGAGGCAATAGGCGGAGTTATCCAGATTTTCACCCGCAAAGGCGGGAAAGAGGACATGCCCAGTGTGACCTTGGATGCAGGCGGCGGTAGTTATGATACTTACCGTGCTTCCGGCACTGTCAGCGGTAAATGGAAAAACAGCTGGTATAGTTTGGGTTCATCGCAGTTTGGTTCTCAGGGTTTTAATTCCCGACAACCAATCCCTGGACGATTCGGCCTTAACGAGCCTGACAAGGACGGTTACCTGAATACGGCTCTGAATGCCCGGTTAGGTCATCGTTTTGATAACAATGCCGAGGTTGAGGCGTTTTTTATGCGGGCAGAGGGGAAAACTGAATACGACGGTAATTTCCAAAATAAAACCGAGTTTGTAGAACAAACCGTTGGCACTACAGCCAGCATAAATATTGTTGATAACTGGCGTTCAATACTGCGCTTGGGACAAAGCCGCGACGATGGCGATAACTTTGCGCCTAACGGGGCATTTTCCAGCAAGTTTAACAGCACCCGCTGGAACGCCAGTTGGTTGAATGAAGTTGCCTTATCTGATGAACACCAGTTGATTATCGGCTCCGATTATCGACTGGATCAAGTGGACAGCTCAACCTCCTATAACGAAAGTTCCCGTTATGATGCGGGTATTTTCACCGAATTGCACAGCCGTATTCTGAATGATCATTTTATCAACGCATCGGTACGCGGAGACAAAAACGAGGCTTTTGGAGATCAGGTGACCGGCAATCTTGGCTGGCGTTATAATAGTGATCACGGCATCAGCCCGTTTGCCAGTTTTGGCAATGCGTTCAAAGCACCTACATTCAACCAGCTTTATTTTCCGGGATTTGGCAATCCCTCTCTGAAAGCCGAACAATCAACTTCTTTCGAAGCGGGTCTGGCCGGCGATCATGATTGGCTGCAATGGGAAGTTCGCGGCTATCATACGAATATCGACAACTTGATTGTAACGGTGTCAAACCCTACAACCTTATTATTTAGTGCGGAAAATGTTGGCAAGGCCCAAATTGACGGCGTTGAAGCTGAAATAGGAACTCAATTGATGGGCTGGAACAATAAGTTGAACATGAACCTGTTAAGCCCTAAAAATCGGGTAACTAATGCGCGACTGCCGCGCCGTGCGGAAAAAACCTTATCTTACGATTTATCGCGTTCATTCGGACAGTTTGATCTGGGTGGTACTGTGCTGGCTCAATCCGACCGCTTTGATGATGCGTTGAACAAAACCATAGTTGCCGGTTACGTCACTGTTGATTTACGCACAGCCTATCATTTAAGTAAAAACTGGACGCTGAGTGCAAAATTAAATAATCTGTTGGATAAACAGTATCAAACCATTAACACCTACAATACCGCAGACCGGAATTTCTTTCTTTCAATTCACTATAACAATTAACCTTTGGAGATAACATTATGAATATAAAACAATGGCTGCAAGCAGAGTATTTGCCAATCCCTTTGATCGCGCTGATGGCGCTGACTCGCTTTCATCACTTTGGTGACGTATTGCATTTGCCTGATGCTTCGTTGGCGGTTTTCTTTTTTGCCGGGTTCTACCGTAAAAAAGCCTTTTTTGTCTTCTTGCTGGCTCTGGCAGGGTTAATTGATTATGTCGCCATCGCAAACGGCACCAGCAGCTTTTGTGTATCGGCGGCTTATGTCTTTCTGATTCCTACTTATGCAGTGATGTGGTTTGCAGGCCGTTACTGCGCGGCATTTAAATCGCTGAAAATGACAGAATTGGCAACGCAATTTGGTGTGATCACACTGGCGACATCCGCTGCATTCGCCATGTCAAACGGCAGCTTTTATTTATTTTCAGGACGTTATCCTGATTTATCTTGGGGGCAGTATTTTTCACGGGTAGCCATGTATTATCCGCCATACGTCAGTTCCGCCCTGCTCTATATGGTTTTGGGATATGGCATCATGAAACTGGTTAACTCAATGACTGCTTTAGCAACCAGACATAAAGAAGTTTAACAAGAAGATGTGTGAGTTGGGTTAACTGCTTTTTCGTTAACCCAACATCAGTCATAAACTGGATCGCCTAAAACGCCTGCTTGGGTTACAAACAGAGTAGACAACCCAATCTATAAAGCCAATTTAGCCGGCGTCGCTTTCCTTGGGTTGATTAACCGACCATAGTTTCTCGAGCTGATAGAACTCGCGTGCCTGAGCATTCATCGCATGGACAATGACATCACCTAAATCCAGCAAGACCCAGTCTGATCCCAGATCACCTTCCATACCTAAAGGTTTAACGCCGTTTTCTTTTAATTTTTCCGAAACATACTCACATAAAGATTTCAAGTGACGATCCGAGGTACCAGTCACTACCACCATATAATCGGTAAAACTGGTTTTGCCCCGAACATCGAGTACCGTTATGTTTTGTCCTTTGCGTTCATCCAAAACATCCTGGACAATTTTCAATATTTGTTCTGCTTGCATTCAAATTCCTAGTGTAAATAATGAGATCAATGTGTCTCGTAAAGCTTATGCTGCTGAATGTATTCTAAGACAGCATCGGGTAATAAAAAACCCGGATTTTGTTTATTTGCAATCATGGTCCTGATAGTCGTTGCCGAAATATCCAATTGGGTGACTTGCTGAAAACATAATTTTCCTGCGGTAGCCTGCGACAATTCCTTTGGTTCAGCCAGCCTGACTTTAAAAAAGTCATCGAGCGCTTCTATGGTAAATCCAGGCCGGGTCATTACCACTATATGTGCGTAATCAAATAGTTGCTGCCATTGATGCCATTGGGTTAGATGCTTGAATGCATCAGTGCCGATAAACAGCAACAATGGCTCGACTGGAAATTCTTGTCGCAACGATTTCAGCGTGTCGACCATGTACGACGGCATTTGCTCAGATGCCTTATGCCTGTCCAATTCCCTGGTATCAATCTTTAACCCCGGCTGGTTTTTTATGGCCAGCTCCAGCATTTGCAGGCGCATCTCGGCGGTTACGGCAGGCTGTCCGCGATGTGGCGGTTTAGCGCATGGAATCAACCGAACTTCATTCAGTCCGAAGATATCCTTAACTTCAAGTGCAGAACGCAAATGTCCGTAGTGAATAGGGTCAAAAGTACCGCCGAAGATGCCGATCATTTATTGCCGGATATGACCGTCACCCAAAACAATATATTTTAGCGAAGTTAGTCCCTTTAAGCCGACTGGTCCTCGGGCATGCAACTTGTCGGTACTGATACCGATTTCGGCACCCAGCCCGTATTCGAAGCCGTCTGCAAAGCGAGTCGAGGCATTGACCATTACCGAGCTGGAATCGACTTCCCGCAAAAAGCGACGGGCTAAAGTGTAATCTTCGGTCACTATAGCTTCGGTATGAGCGGAGCTGTACCGGTTGATGTGTTCCATTGCTTCATCAATACCGTCGACAACTTTGATTGATAAAACCGGCGCAAGATATTCTGTGTTCCAGTCTTCCTCTGTCGCTCTGATGCAATTTGGGATCAGGGAACAAGTTTTAAGGCAACCGCGTAGTTCAACGCCTTTCTCCCTGTATTTTTCAGCCAGAAGCGGCAGAATTTTTGCGGCAATACTTTCGGCAACCAGCAGAGTTTCCATAGCATTGCAGACGCCGTAACGATGGGTTTTAGCATTGAGCGCAATTTTAATCGCTTTTTCCAGATCGGCCTTGTCATCAATATAAACATGACAGATACCATCCAGATGCTTGATCACGGGAATCGTTGCATCCTTGGAAATGCGCTCAATCAAGCTTTTGCCGCCGCGTGGTACAATCACATCGACGAATTGATCCATCGTAATTAATTCGCCTACTGCCGCGCGATCCGCTGTTGCTACGATTTGTACAGCTTCCACCGGTAAGCCTGCCGCTTCCAGGCCTTGAGAAATACACGCAGCAATCGCTTGATTGGAATGTATGGCTTCCGAACCGCCTCTTAAAATACAGGCATTGCCGGATTTGAGGCACAAGGCAGCCGCATCGACTGTCACATTGGGACGGGATTCATAAATAATGCCGATCACCCCCAAAGGTACACGCATTTGGCCGACTTGAATGCCGCTGGGTCGGTAGCTTAAATCGCTGATTTCGCCGACCGGATCGGGTAACGCTGCAATCTGTTGTAGGCCTTCAATCATCGCTTGAAGGCCCGATGGCTTTAATTCCAACCTATCCAACGAAGCCGCATCCAGTCCATTACTTTTACCTGCATCCAAATCCTTACGATTTTCCGCTATCAACAGTTCACAACTGTTCTCAAGAGCTTCGGCGATTTTCAATAAGGCCAGATTTTTTTTGCCTGATTCAGTACGGCTTATTTCTCGTCCTGCTTTCCGGGCCTGCTGACCCAGCGTTTGCATATATTGTTTAATATCCACTCTATTCTCATCAACTGGATGAATGTTATATATTAATTATATCTTTTAATCTTATTTTTTGACAGTCTTTAAATCCAACAACTACCGGATATTTAAACGGTTTTATTAGATAATTTAATAGAAAAAAATGATTAGCTTAAATCGCAATCAATTAACTGAACATATTTTTGACATTGTGATGTGACTAAATCGCAATACTAATAAATTCACCAGGAGCATTAAAATATCTTTTTATGTTGCTGGAAATAGTAAACGCAGAATAAAAAAAGGGCGGAATATTTCCGCCCTTTTTAAAATATTAAATTTATTTATTTCCGGCCTGAAGAAATCCCAATGCTTCCTCTGCAGATTCAGTAGCTTTTTTTGAATCACCTGTTTTGCCGGTATCAATAGCTTCTTGCAGTGCTTTTACTGCGGATTGCATTTGAGTTTTTGAGTGACCTAATGCCGCATTTTCGGCCTGTTTTGCGTGCTCCAGCGCTTGTTGTGCATGCTCGACTAATGCCGGAGCTTTATTTACCTTGCCTTGAGCTATTGCAGCGCTAGTGTGCTCTATTGCAGCCAGAGCATGCTCTTCGGCGAAAACAGCTGTACTTAAAAACGTACTTAATAATAGCAATAAACCTGCAAATGCAAGTGTTGATTTTTTCATGATTTTATCCTCATTATTGGTAGTATGGGTGATAATCTTTGTATGAAACCAAACGACAAAAGCATGGAAGCCCCAGCCTTTTGTCTATTGCATGCTCAACCAATTTAACTTTAGAAACTTAGTTATTTGTTTAAAGCAATGACAGAATAAAGTAGACGGTTTTTTTATACAATCAGTAGAATTACTTAATACATTCGGCGCAAGATATTGATTATTAATATAAAATGTATTTATCACAAAGTTAATTGAACACGTATCAGGACTTATTGAGTTTACGCTAGCACCACTTATTTTAGGTGCGGAAATGTTTTTGCAGACTATCAATAAAATAGAAACAATCTATTAATTTATAATCCTATTGTTGGCTTACGCACACATACGTATAATCTTTAGCCATCGGGAATGAAGCTGATTTTACTGATTTATAAAGATATTTTTCAGGATACAAGCTTTTTCTTACCTATTTTCAACCGTTTTTAGTAGTGCTGTTATTTTAGCATTGCCATGAGATTAAAGCTTAATCTGCTTATCTCCAATAGTTTCATATATACCTCCTCGTAATGTGAAAAGTTCAGAACTATCCAGTGTCTGTACATCTTTCCTCCCTTTGCCTTTAGCACTGGGAGGTTTTTTTTGCCTATAAGAAAGTATCAGGCAAGGAGTGAATCATCTACCTGTCCTATTGTTGGCGATCCGAGAGCTTGGCGGCCCAATCATAAACTCTCTCATTGGCTTGGCGCGCTAAATCAGTAAAACCATTTATTGCACCAGACGCATCAGGCGTTTTAGTCGATTGCTGCAGGTACAACTCTTGCGTAGCAATTTTATGGTTATTGCCAGAATAAGCCTCCACAGAAAAACGCAATACCACACGAGCTCGATCAGGCGCATCAAATTGCTGTTCAAAATCCTGTAATCGAATTACGAATGCATAATCAGGTAGATTACTGTTGAAAGCCAGTAATTGCTCAAACAATTCGGGCGGGGATGCAATCCAACGGTCCAAACCGTAGAACCTGACTTGGGAAGGCGAGGAATAAAGTAGCCGATAACGGATACGGTTATCCCAAAGCCAAGTCGGCGCATTAACATTAACCGACGCTTTTTTGTCCTGTTGAGTTGCTGTTGACCCAACCAGACCGAAATCATGCAGTGCAGGCTGCCTGGAGTTAACGCTACACCCCATGCTGAAAAACACCAACCAGCCGATTAATAAATATCTCATTATTGTTCCTTATAACCCGGCTCACCCGGCCCTGAATCCCGTTGACTTGGACCTAGCAATAATTCCTGGGGATCGTGTTCCAGCATGGTAGCGACTCTTTTTATCTGCTGAGCTGTCGACTGTAACTCAGTCAGCAGTTTGTTAACTTTCGGTATTGTGGTATTAGCTAAAGTATCTCCAGAGGTTTTACCGCTATCAACAAGGCTGCCCGCTTTTATGCTGAGACTTTGTACTTCTCTGGTTAAGTCTTGTAACTCGTTAGTCAGCGTATCGATATTGGACAGAGTATTCTGAGCGCCGGTGCTTAATGCAGGAACGCCGGCAAGCGCCTTATCCACGCTCTTTTGCAATTCTGAAAGCTTGTCGGTTAACGTTTTCAGGTTGCTTAAAATGTCGCCGATATTTTTTTCATTTTCATCGCTTAATAGCGCGCTAAGCCGCTGCATTAAGTGATCGGCTTTATGCAAAAGCTCTTCTCCTGAGCTCATCAGCTTATCGGTCATTGACGGTTCCAAAGGAATACGAGAGGTAGGTTTATCTCCGGGTTCCAGAGGTTCGGCAATAACACCGGAGTCTTCCAACTGAATCTGTGTCAGACCGGTCACCCCTTTTAAGCGCAAGGTTGCGTAAACCCCTTTGTTCAGAACAATATTCTTATCGACCTCAATCGGAACAAGAATATTGCCTGAGTCTAAAGGGTCAAACTGAACCTTTAGCACCTTACCGACTGCTATGCCCCGATAAAAAACCGTAGATTCCGGGTTAAGACCGGAAACAGATTCCCGTGTTGAAATAACGTAGAGATTGCGTTCCTGATCCATAGTGCCAATCCAGAAAACAGTCGCTGTCGATGCGATTACCAACGCAATCAAAAACAGACCGGTAGCCAGTGCATGATTTTCTCTACCCATGAGCAGCCTCCTGATACTGAAATACCCGTTCAGCGCGTTTATTATGAAAAAAATTATCTACGAAAGGATGCTTGCAATTTAAAACAGAAGACAGCGTCCCAAAAGCAACCAGTTGATTATCTGCCAGCACGGCAACCTTGGTGCATAAATCTCTTAATATGTCCAAATCATGAGTCACCATGACTACCGTGAAATTAAGGTCTTTATGCAGTTCGGATAACAGGGCGACAAAATCCTCGCTGGAAATAGGGTCAAGACCCGAGGTCGGCTCATCGAGCAGCAATAACGCCGGCTCCAAGACCATGGTACGGGCCAGCGCGACCCGCTTGGTCATGCCGCCCGACAAATCGGCCGGTTTTAACCAGGCATCGTTCTCAGCCAAACCGACCATAGCCAGCTTCATGAATACAATGCGGGCAATCAGCTCCTCATCATGAAAGCCGATTTCCCGCAAAGGAAAGGCGATATTATCAAACACATTTAAAACGCTAAATAATGCGCCTTTCTGGAATAGCACGCCGCAATTGTTACGTAGCCGCTGGCCGTGATTTACATTATCACTTTTCAAAGACTGCCCCATCACAAACACCTCGCCTTGGCTGGGTGTTTGCAGGCCGATGATTTCGCGCAACAAGGTCGTCTTACCGCATCCCGAAGCCCCCACCAACCCCAAAATCTCGCCATGTTCCAGACTAAGGTTAATGTCTTTATGAACGATCTTGCCGCCATGGTCGGGATCGCCAAAGCTGGTCCAGACATGCTCAAGTTGTATTGCATATGAATTACTCATGGCATCCCTATATCCATAAACATGATAGCAAAGACCGCATCTACCATAATGACTACCGTAATAGCCGCCACCACGGAATTAGTGGTCTCATTGCCCAGACTTTCGGTATTGGGCTTGATCCGGAAGCCAAAGTGACAGGCAATCAGGGCAATCATCAAGCCGAAAACCGCGCTTTTCCCAAAGCCGATAAAAAAATTAGTTAGCGGCACCGCATCAGGCAATTTAAGGAAAAACTGCTGGTAGCTGATGTCCAGTGTTGTTTGCGCCGAGAACATTCCGCCGATCAGCGCCATCGCACTGGTCCATACGCTCAACAGCGGCAGAACGATGGTTAACGCCATCACCTTGGGCAGAATCAGGCGCAATGAATGGGATATGCCCATCGCTGACAGCGCGTCGAGTTCCTCGGTGACCCGCATGATACCGATTTCCGCCGTCATTGCCGAACCGGAGCGGCCCGCGACCAGAATGGCCGCCAGCAAAGGCCCCAACTCACGAATGACGCTCAAGCCCAGAATATCGATGATATAAATCTCCGCCCCGAAAATTTTCAGTTGCAGCGCCGACAAATAACTGAGCACGATGCCGATCAAAAAGCCGACCAGGGCCGTAATGCCTAAAGCCCGAACGCCTGCTTGATAAATGGTAATGGAAATTTCCGACCAAGGAATGTCGCCAGGATGCAGTAATAAATAACCTATATCTAAAACCAACTGGCCCAGTAAGGCCACCAATTGCAGCAATTGGTCCCGGAAGGTGGTGAGCAACTGATAGCTGTATTTAATAATCCGGCTTGATCTGGAACTGGCCGGCTGGGGCTTTGGAATCTCCATGGCTTGCCAACGATCAAACAAACGCTGATGTTCAGGTTTCATCTGCAAGGTAGCCGGCATCCTTTTCCCCCAAGCTTTCCAGAGAATCAATGCACCGGCGCTGTCGAGCGCTTCAACCGAATACATATCCCATTGCATATTTTTATCGGCAGCATATGAGCCGATTTTTTGGTTAAGCTCGGGTAATTTGACTAAATTTCGCAGAAGCCAGCTACCTGTCAGTTTGACAAAACGTTGCCCGGAATCCTGTTCAACGATCTCCAGTGCAGGCCGTAAATTTAAATTTTTTGGGATGTCAGTCATATAGGGGTAATAGCATCGTTTCCAGCCTGAAGACCGGAGTCACTAGCATTCCAGCCAATCTATCTCAGCATCTGAGAAACCTGCAAGCTTGCGCAATTCCCTGTTAAACGGACCTTTAGGTTTACCGCCCACATAATACTCGTCGATTAAGTCCCGGTATTTGGCTTCAGCTTCAAATCCCTGCTGCTGACAAACAAACTTAAACCAGTAAGACCCCAGCTTCACATGGCCTACTTCGTCATTCAGAATACGCGTTAAAATTGCCACGCTTGCATCATCACCCACTATTCTGAATTTTTCAATTAGCGCAGGCGTTACATCCAAGCCACGCGCTTCCATACAGCGCGGAACCATCGCCAACCGGCCCGGCAAATCATCAGCAGTATCCTTGGCATGATCCCATAAGCCGCTGTGCGCCGGTAAATCCCCGTAATCAACCTGCATAGCCTGTAAATGCGTCCTGATTAATGCAAAATGCTGTGCTTCTTCATCGGCAACGCGCAACCAATCCTGATAGAATTGCTCAGGCATGCCGCGAAAACGATACAAAATATCCCACGCCAGATAAATGGCCACGAATTCAACATGGGCAATGGCATGAAAGAAAGCGGCCACACCGTCAGGCGTAGTCAATTTGCGCCGCGGCATCTGGCGGGGAGCCAATAACTCCGGCCTCTCAGGAAATGTTATCTGTTCTATCGGCATTATAGGCCGGTTTGAGGATAGCGTTAGTTCTCCGGCAAGGTAAGCTTGCCAAGCCTGATGCGTCAACGCCAACTTATCATCGATATTGACCTGGCAAAAAAATGCCTCGGCAAGTTTAAATAAATTTTTCATTACTTATTATTGCAGAATATTATGTCAAAGATTTTGAATTTCACGTCATTATTCCTGTATTGCCTGTTGATATTTTGGCTTTCCGACCAACCTACCCTGCCGGTACCGCATATGTTCACCTTTCAGGATAAAATTCTCCACACCGGCGCTTATTTTATAATGGGCATATTGGCATGGCACAGTTTTAAACATCTGTTGAGCGAGTCTATGGCACTCGCCTTGATCAGCACTACTTTTTGTAGTTTATACGGCATATCGGATGAATGGCATCAATCTTTTGTTGAAGGCCGCTCCTCGGATATTTTCGATTGGATTGCCGATACCAGCGGTGCCGGTCTGGCTGGGTATTTACTTTATAAGCAACGTTGGCAATTAATTCATCACAAAATCAGTCAGCTGTTTTGAGATTATATTTCCTGACCCGATAGCGTAACGTTTCGCGGGTAGCGCCCAGCGCTCTGGCCGCTGCGGTTAGATTATTATCCGCTCGCTCCAGCGCGGTCTTGATAATAAAGCAATCCATATCGTCCAGCGCCATGCTGCCATCCAGCGGTAGCCAAATACCTTGGTCGGTATGCGAGGCTTCTGCCGAAGGGTGTCCGGGCAGTTGCAGCCATTGTCCGGGAAATACCGGCCCGTCCGAGAATAACACGCAGCGTTCGATAACGTTTCGCAACTCCCTGACATTGCCCGGCCAGTAATGGGCTTTCAGCTTGCTCCACACCGCATCGGGAATGTCTTTGACCTGACGTCCGGCTTTAGCGTTGTATTCAGCCACAAATAACGGCACCAGCTCCTCCAGATCTTCTACCGCCTCGCGTAGCGGCGGGAGAATCAGCTTGAACACGCTTAGGCGATGATATAAATCGGCGCGAAAGCTACCGTCTTGAGACATTTTTTCCAGATCACGGTTACTGGCGGCAATTATCTGTACATCGACCTGAATTTCCTTTTCACCGCCCAAGCGCCGGACTTTGTGGTCTTCAATCACCTTGAGTAATTTTGCCTGCAATTCCAGCGGCATCTCACCGATTTCATCCATAAAAAGGGTGCCGCCGTCGGCCTGTTCGAGCAGGCCGCGATGGCGTCCTGCGGCTCCGGTAAAAGCGCCGGGCTCATGGCCGAACAATTCCGATTCCAGCAACTCCCGAGGCAACGCGGCGCAATTCACTTCGATCATCGGCTGCTGAGCGCGAGAGCCGCCATAATGTAATATGCGCGCCGCCAAGCCTTTGCCGGTTCCGCTTTCGCCGCCGATAATCAGTGCACTGAACGGCACCTGCGTTAATCGTGCCAATAACTGCCGTATGTCCTGTGCTTGCCGGCTATGACCGACATAAGCATCCGGCGAATAACGCCGGTGCCGGTGCTGGGTCTGATCGGCAACCCGCCGTTGAATGGCTGCGCTACGTGCGGCGCTGGCGATTAACAGGTCAAGGCGTTCCAGATCGCAGGGTTTTTCCAGGAAATCATAGGCGCCCAGCCGCAATGCTCTGACCGAATCCGGCACATTGCCGTAACCGGTTAAAAACAGCCATTCGGCAAACGCTCCGGGCATTGCTCTCGGCAACTGCTCCCTGCGTTGCTCTACCTCCCTCATCCCTGAGGTCGTACCTCCTCCATCCCTGGAGTCGTCGGCATAACTGAGCTCTTTTTTGATCTTTTCCATGAAATCCAGCGCATTGCCATCCGGCAAATTCATATCGGAAAGAATCAGTAACGGCTCTACTTTCTTTTTCAGTAACAATTCCCGGGCTTCACTCAGATTAGTAGCCAGCGCTACTTCCCAACCGGATTGCCGATAATGGCGGGATAATTCGGAGCCTAACAGTTTTTCATCTTCAATGATGAGTAAGGTTTCTATCATGATTCAGCTCTAACAATGCAGTCATTGGGCAGCAATATGGAGACACAGGCACCATGCGTCGGTTGATTGGCGAGGCTGATTGTGCCGCCCACATCTTTTACAAAGCGTTGCACCATTGCCAAGCCCAGGCCGGTGCCGCGTTGACGACTGGTGCGGAACGGACGGATACCGTGTTCCAGCATGTCCTGGGAAAAGCCGATACCGTCATCCTGCACGTCGATTTGTAAGCCCTGTCTATCTGAATGAGCCCGGATACAGATTGTTCCGGGGTTACCTTCAAGCGCATCGGTTGCATTCAGTATCAAATTCAACAAAGCTTGCCGTATGCCGCTTTCAGGCAAGTGCACGGGCAGCGAATAAGGCGCATCCACTTGCAAGCTGATGGAATCGGCTATCTGGTAGCGGGTCAACGCAACCAAGTCATTAATTAAGGTTTTTATATCAAAAACGGTAGCTACTTCCGGAGAATGACGGCTTTGATCGAGCATGTCGTTAAGCAAGCGTGCCATGCGTTTTAGTTCGGCGTTAATCAGATCCAGCCTTTCCAGTTGGTCTACATCGTCAATTTCACGACGTAAGTTATTGAAAGCCATTTGGATTCCGGCCAGCGGATTACGTATTTCATGCGCTAATTCTGCGGCAACCTCGCCTATCGCCGCCAATCGATCGGCTCGGGCCAGGCTGTTCTGTTGCTCCAACAAAGCCTGCGTGGCTAACCTGACTTCATGTTGCAGCGACTGCGCATGTAACCGATTCGTATCTTCCAGTTCCGCCAGGTGCGTAACCATGTCGTTATAACTATTGAATACCGGCATTAACAGCGGATCAAGATGATCAGTGGTAATGGGAGTAAAGTTTTCTTCGGTCAGACGCTGTAGCAGCTCCTTCAAATCATTAAGCGGATGCAAAATTCTTAGGCGCAAAAATAAAACGGCCACAAACAATATTGCCGTAAACGTTGCCAACGCCATATACAATTCAGTTTGGGTATTCTGACTAATGTCTTCCAACAACTCTTCTCGCTGCAGCGCCTCATTGTCCAGCGTTTCGCTCATTAATTTAAGAGCCGTTAACAGACGACTGTGTTTTTCTTCTTTTTTCAGTGACGGCAAATCAGCCAGCATGCTTTTGACCGTCTCCAGGCTTGTCCGGGTCTCTGCTGACAAATAGCGGTTATCCATCATTAAAGCATCCATCTCACCCAGCGTTTTGGTCAGTACCTCGGGATGAGAGTCTGCCGCTGTTTCGGTCAGATATTCAATCAGCGATTGCTGCAAACCCACGGATACATACTGGATGCGATGCGAATAGTTAACATAAGAGAACACTGTCTTAAAGTGATGAACATTCCGCCAGATCATACCGCCGAGTATGGCAAGAGCCATCAGCAATAAAGCCAGGAAAGCCAAGCCACGCAGCTGGGCAGGACGGTAAAAGATCGGTTTCATTTAAGATTCATATAGGTAATTTCGAGAGTACTGGAAACTTTAATTTTCCAAAATCTTGCCCGACGGCGATTTTATGCACTAATGCTACCATCTTACGGACCGATCGGCTAAGCCCAACTCTCTCAATAAAGAGTTGCCAGCGCTTGATGTTATCCAATTTAAATTTAGTTTTTGTTATATATCTTGAGGACCAAATCATAAAACCATTCCGGACGAAACAACACGACATAAATTAATATGACCGGAGAGATAGGAATGGGGCCAATCTCAACAATTGAGATAATTATAAGAACCAGAAGACAGAGAATACGCATAATATATTTTCAGTTACGATGACTTTAAATTTGGGTTTATGCTTATTTAAAGAGTGCCGGTGTGGAGCGCAGGGTTATGTTGCAGCACGTTGCTTTCTACGAAACACACGAACAACAGCCGCCACAAAGCCAACGACTATGAGCCATGCAACGGAGTAAATAAGAACCACTGGAAGAACTAATGGATTCAAAAGGGAAAACAAAATGTATTCTGACTTACTGCACTCCCACCCAGCATCTAGTAGTCCACAATGTCCGTTGTATCCGTCAGAGACCAGCCAAGCTTCTTGCACTACAAACCCAATGATAGGTGCCACTGCGATGAACCACCACGAAATGCGTTTGCATTGCAGGGGGATACCGGAGACAAGCCCGACGATTCCAAGAGTATCCATTGATGCTTCCAATTATGAACCTAACGTAGAAATAACGGGACGCGGTGGAGTGAATGAAGATGACGCATAGATTATGTCCGCGTTCCCGTTGATTGGTATGTTATGTTTAAACACTGAATTGCAATAGTTAAGAATATGAAATTATTAAGATTATTTTTCAAGTTCACTCAACCTTTCCTTAATGGAATCAAACGCTATAAAACTATGGGAAAAAGCCAACCCAGGCAATGTTTCAACCCCATTGGCTGTTGTGATCCGGTTAGAGAAATAAGAACTTATGGTTCCGATAACGCGGGGGTTGCCATCATTAGCGCAGAAAAAAGCGGGGCCGCCGCTAACACCATGAATAGCGACCCCGTCGATGCTAAACATATTGACGTCATTGAAGGCATTACTCAAGGTTCCAGAGAAAAAGCTAGGATGTCTATATGCGTCAGGGATAAGGCTAGGATACCCAAGCCAACCAAGTGGCGTCCCGATGGCTATTATGTCGCTCCAATCCCAAAGAGGAAGACACCTTTCGTGGAGTTCTAAGCCGTTTTTGTTTACGATAATAGCTGCAGAATCCCCTGAATCATCCGTTGAGTAATAACTCTCTCTAAAATCCGGATAACAGATGATAGATTTTCCGTTTGGCTGATGGATATGTATGGGCTGCTCCCAACCTGGCTCGTCAGTGTGCTCAATAACATGTTTAGCAGTGGCAATGCAGCATTTGTCGTGGCTTTGCCAAAAGATAAACCCTGTTCCGTACTTATCTTTTGTTTGAATGCGAACAATAAACGGCACTATTTGAGAAGCGAGAGATGACCAATTCATTCGGACTCCGAATTAGAAACATAACGTTAAGTAGACACCTTTTTAGGTGTATATTAAATTTAGATTGCCGTCGTATAACGCCACCCCGGCAATCCGTTAGGCCAGATTCTATAGTAATTACATTATCGATACCTATCTTCTAATGCTAAATAAAAATATACCATCGCATTCGCGTTAAGTACTACAGCATCCGTACCGAAACGCAATATGTGCAATGGGCCAAACGGTTTATTTTGTTTCATAACAAACGTCATTCCAAGAAATGGAGGCTTCGGAAGTGGAGGCGTTTTTAACGCATTTGGAGGTGGATTGACATGTATCAGCTTAGACGCAGAATCAAGCTTTATCGGCGCGACTGTTTTTGTACAAGGAGGTGTTGGCGATAGATTTACCGTGGTTGAACAATGTGGTGCGGGCTAAACAATCACAGTACTTGCCGGTAGTACTGACGCGCTCTGAGGTGCGGGGAACGCCACCATCATATTGACGAGAAATTATTGCAGCGGACGATGAAAAAAGCGGTGCAAGATGCGGGGATTACCAAACCGGCCACGCCGCATACTTATTTGCTGGAAGCAGGTTATGACATCCGCACTGGGACATAGAGATGTCTTCATAACAATGATTTTAATAAAGTCGACAGGAGTGTGTAAGCCGTTGGATCAACTCTCACACTGTAAACTCGGCATTTTGGTAACCGTTAAGCGAATATATAGCATTCCCAGTTGTTCACTCATCAACCCATTCATAAATCTCAGTCAAAGCCGTATCGCACTTGCAGCAACTGGTGCCGCAAGAAGCCGTCATAGGCAATTTTCTCACTTTGCCTTTGCTGATCCATTTGCCCAGCATACCGCGCAGGGCACCAGCATCCATACCAAAGTGATTGGCCAGATCCGCCAAAGCAACCCGGCGCTGCTCCTTTAAATAATCTTTCAAATCAGACAGGATCACTTAAAGACTCCCGGCTTTGTTTCAAGCCTGTTACATCCGCATTTTTGCCGAGCAGCCACAGTCCAAGCAATACGGTTAAAAACGCAAAGACTGGTCCAGCTATCCAAACCAAGGAATACTCTGGATGCAGGCTATAGGTCATCGCTTGATAAAAAACAGTTGCGGTCATGTAGGCAATGCCGGTCGTCCAGAACACTACAAACACAGTCCAATTTAAGTTGGTTTCCCGGTAGATTGCGGCCGTTGCCGCAACGCAAGGCGCATACAACAGGATAAACAGTAAATAGGCGAAGGCTCCGGCTTTGCCGTCAAAACTCTGCTGCATCGCAGCAAAAGTGCCGGTATTGACTTCCTGCTCACTGGCAGCTGCCGCTATATCATTAACGGAGCCTATATTCAGGCCCAATGGGTCTAACAGCTTGTCCGCAACATCGTGCAGATTTTTAGGTACGGTTAAACTGGCATCAATTAAAGCCTGCTCAAGATTGAACGGCGCTTTCTCGGCGGCAGCGTCAGTTGCGGCAAGCTGGCTGTATAACGCGTCCAAAGTTCCCACCACCGCTTCTTTGGCTAAAACGCCGGTAAAAATCCCCACTGTCGCAGGCCAGTTGTCTTTTTCTATGCCCATCGGTTTAAACGCCGGAGTCAGGCTGCGGCCGATCTCACTCAATACCGATTTATTGCTGTTTTCTTGTCCGAACGTACCGTCTGTACCCAAGGCATTGAGAAAGTTCAGCACTAATACCATCGGTACTATCACCTTCCCTGCGTTGAACAAGAACGACTTAAGCCTGTCCCAGGTTCTGATAGAAACGCCGCGCACTGTTGGCATGTGGTAGGCAGGCAATTCCATAATAAAGGGCGTCGATTCGCCTTTAAACAGGGTGTGGCGCATGATTAAACCGGTCAGGACCGCGACGGCAATGCCTAACAAATACAGACCAAAGACCAGATTCTGGCCGCCGACCGGGAAAAATGCGGCGGCAAATAAGGCGTAAACCGGCAATCTGGCTCCGCAGGACATGAACGGGTTCATCAGGTTGGTCAATATCCGGTCGCGTTGGCTTTCCAGCGTCCGCGTCGCCATAATCGCCGGCACATTACAGCCGAAACCGACAATCATCGGCACAAACGACTTGCCGGGCAAGCCGATCATGCGCATAAACCGGTCCATCACGAATGCTGCTCTGGACATGTACCCGGAATCTTCCAGCGCCGATAGAAACATAAACAAAAAACCGACAATGGGAATAAAGGTGGCGACCACCTGTATGCCGCCCCCTACCCCATTGGTTATTAAGACAATTAGCCATTCAGGCCAACTCAGACCGGTGAGCATTTGACTTAAGCCGTCAATCAACAAGGCGCCTACCGCTTGATCAAAAAAATCAACAAAGGCGCTACCGATATTGATGGTAAACATGAACATCGCATACATGACTAACAGGAAAACCGGGATGCCCAAAAAACGGTTCAAGACAATGGCATCGATTTTATCGGTCGTGTGGCGACTCACTTCGTTCAGCTTACAGACTGCGCTACTGGTCATTTCATTGACAAAGCCATAACGAGCGTCGGCGGCAAGGATATCGATTTCATCATCGGTTTCGGCTTCCACCCGGCGCTGTAATTGCGTAACTGTGGGTAACAAGGCGGCTCCGGCAAACTGTTTTGCCAGCGTGTCGTCTTCCAGCACGCGTACGGCCAACCAACGCAGGTCACAATGATGTTGCCGGGCACTGTCAACCAGCAACGGTGAAATATCATCGATGGCTTGTTCCAGTGCAGCGGCGTAACTGATTTTTACCGAAGGTATCGGTTTGGTGATGGCGGCACTGTTAATGGCCGACTTTAATGTGTCGATGCCGGCTTTAGTGGAAGCGGTAATTGGTATAACGGGACACCCGAGCAGCCGCTCAAGAAAATCGACATCAATTTTAATGCCGCGTTGTTTCACGGCATCCATCATGTTGAGCACTAAAATCATCGGCACCTGCATTTCGATAAGCTGCGAAGTCAGGTACAGGTTTCGTTCCAGATTGGAGGAGTCGACAATATTGATGATTAAATCGGCTTGTTTGGAAGCGACATAATCGCGGGCGACTTTTTCATCCAGGGAAACCTGATCGTCGGCGGCTTCCAAAGAATAGGTCCCCGGAAGGTCAACCAATTCGATGCGTTTATGATCGAAGCTGTATTCACCGGTTTTTTTCTCGACCGTAACGCCGGGCCAATTACCGACATGTTGTTTGGCGCCGGTCAGCGCATTAAACAATGTCGTCTTGCCGCAATTGGGATTGCCGACAACGCCAACTGTAAAGTCAGTTTTCATCAGAGTTTCTCTATCAACAATACTGCCGCTTCATCCTTACGCAGGGTTAATGAAAATCCGCGCAATTTAATTTCAACCGGATCTCCCATCGGGGCAAAACGGGTCACGCTAAACTCAGTGCCCGGCGTTAAGCCCATAGCCAACAAACGTTTTCGATAAGCCTTGCCCGACTGTTCAAAGCCGACGATCTTTCCGAAATCGCCCGCAGCCAAATTTTTCAAGCTTACTGTCATAAATTGACCATCGAAATAAAATGCATTAAAAAATCAACCGAGTCAAAAGTTATCAACAATCATTCTCATTAAGATAACTATATCATAATAACTTATGTAATTTCCGTAATTTTAAATGGGTGTTTTTATAGGCAGGAAAAATAAAAAAGCGGACGTCTTACCTACGGAAGCGCTATGGCACACCATAAGGATTAACAGGGAGAGGAGGAGTATTTAAAAAGCCAGCATGACGATTTACAACTTGAAATATTTCCTTGGCGTCTATTTTTTATGTTTGTAAATCAAGTCATTTTCAGTTTCATGCAACTGAACCGCATGCAGGCAGAAAAAACAAAGCGATTCCAGACCATAAAACGGCAAAAAAAGATAAAAATGCCAGCAAACGCATCATCACAGAGAAAAATACTTTTATTTTTTCCGGTCTCGGCTGATTTCTATCCAGACGTTGCAATACATCAGGTTTGAGGGTTAAAAATAATAACGCCAGCAGCGCCGCAACCGTTACCGCAATAATTGATACGTCCACCCAAAAATCGGCGCTATCTTTGAGCGTGACGCAGGCAAAATGCTGAACTCCGTATACGACGGCAAAATGCAATACCCAAATGAAAGGACCGGCTAGAGTAAGTAGCGCGATGCCGATAAATTTTTCAGAAAAATCTGGCTTTGAAGTCGCCATAATCAAATCACTCTCGGAAAGCCGTGAATTAAAAGAAGGCCGATAAGTGCTTGAGCCACGGTGTAATAAATGAGCAATATAGTATTTTCCAGACTGGCAAAGCGCACACGGTCCAGCTTGCCGGTAAAATGCCGACCGATAACAAACAGCGACATCATCAGCACCGCAAAAACCAGTTCGCCGTCTAAAACACCGGCCATATACACTAATGCTCCATAGCTTGATTCTGTGGGACGGAGCCCCGTCTGCCATTGACACCAGATTTCCAGGTACACTGCAAATACGCTCAATAGCCCGCCGAGCAATACTAGCAGCGGCGTCAATAAACTCTTTTCACCCGGTTCCGGCAGCGTTCCCTTTGCCACAGCAAAAAATGCAGCGCCGGCAATAAACAATAATGCGCTAACGGTCGGCCACTGCAATCGGGGCAGGCTCGCCACATCCGAGGGCCATACTCCGGGCGAGACTGTCCAGGTGTAAAGATAAGAAAACAAATAGGCAAAATACAACGATCCGGCAACGAGCATCAGGATAACCATTGCCCACCAGCCATGACCGACCGGGCCGGTCACATAAACCGGAAGCTTAAACCCGGCTCCGATCTCGATCGGGCCCTTGGCTGGACCTTTATCCAACTCCCACGCCCAGATCAGGAAGCAGACAATAGCCAGCACCCCACAAACCAGCGCAGGCACAACCACCTTGATAGTCAGCAAAAGAAAACACGCCGCAGTAAAAACAGCGGCAAAAAAATGCATCCAGCCTGGGCCCAGCATTTGAATGACATATTGCGGTTTGGCTTCAATGGGCGAAGTAACAATGGTCTCCCGTCCGCCGGTAGGCGCATTGGGCAAATAATGTTGCCCCGACTCGACCTGCTCAGCCAGATTGGGTTGGTCCCACAGCGGCTCGCGGCTGGTAACATGGGGAATGGAGCGAGTGGAATACAAATCTGTAGGCAGCCATTCGAGAGTTCCGGCTTGCCAGGGATTGCTCATACCGCGCTGCCCGACACGGAAATTGCGTATCAAGTCGATGATAAAAACCAGCACCCCGGCGCCGATGATATAAGCGCCCACCGTTGAGACGAAATTATACGGCCCCCACCCTGACGCTTCCGAATACGTCCACACACGGCGCGGCATGCCGACCAGTCCGGTAATATGCATATGCAGAAACGTCAGATTAAAGCCGATAAACATCAGCCAGAAACACCATTTCCCGAGCCGCTCGGACAGCATACGCGTACTGACCATCGGCGCCCAATAATAAAAGGTCGCAAACAGCGGAAACACCATGCCGCCGACCAACACATAATGCAGATGGGCGACGATAAAATGCGTATCGTGCGCCTGCCAATCGAACGGCACCATCGCGACCATTACGCCGGTCAGCCCGCCAACGGTAAAGATAAACAGCATGCCCAGCACGAATAACGAAGGCGTGTTCAACTGAAACCGGCCTTTGGCCGAGGCAATGGTGGCGATCCAGGCAAAAACCTGGATACCGGACGGCACCGCCACGGCCATGCTGGTCGCGGAAAAAAAAGCCAGACTGAGAGACGGAATCCCGGTCGCGAACATATGATGCACCCACAAGCCGAAACTGAAAAAACCGGTCGCAATCAAAGCAACGACGATCAGCTTGTAACCGACCAGAGGCGTCCGGGCCATGGTCGGCACGATCATCGACACCAGCCCGGCCGCAGGCAGGAAGATAATATAAACTTCCGGATGACCGAAAAACCAGAACAGATGTTGCCATAACAACGGATCGCCACCGCCAGCGGCAGTAAAAAACGGCCAGCCGAAAGAGCGCTCGATCTCCAAATACATCGTTGCCAGAATCACCGCCGGGAACGCGACTACAATCATGCCTGCGAACACCAGCATGGACCAAGCGAAAATAGGCAGCTTATCCAGCGACATGCCGGGCGGCCGGGTCCGCAAAATGCCGACAATAATCTCAATCGCTCCGGCGATGGCCGAGATTTCAATAAAACCGATGCCCAGCAGCCAGAAATCGGCGTTATCGCCTGGAGAATATTCCGTCAATGTCAAAGGAGGATACATAAACCAGCCGCCTTTGGGCGCCAGGTCATAGAAAATGGTGCTGAAAAATACCCCACCGCCAATGATATAAGCCCAGATGGCAAACGCACTCAATCTCGGGAATGGTAAATCCCTAGCTGCCAGCATTTGCGGCAGCAGTAACACGCCCAATGCTTCCATAGCCGGCACCGCAAACAGAAACATCATCGTGGTGCCGTGCACGGTAAAAAGCTGGTTGTATAAATCCTGGCTGACCAGATGATTCTCCGGTACGGCCAATTGCGTGCGCATCACTAAAGCGACCAAACCGGCGAGAACAAAAAAAACAAAGGCGGCGCCAAGATAAAGCAAGCCCACCGTTGTGTTGTTGACTGCCGTGAACCATCTCCACCCGGTCGGCGCATACCAAATGCGCAGCAGTTGTTCCTCTTCACCTTCGGGGCGCGGTAAGGTGTTCGGTAGCGCCGTTTTTTCTTCAGTTATGGTTGTCACTAACGCCCCCTTATTGAACTAATTGCCGCCTGTGCTCATCAACATTAAACATCACGATTAGTCCAGACTGTTCAGATAAGCCGATAAGGACTGCAGCTCGCTTTCAGAAAAAATATTGAACGGCGGCATCAAATTTTCCGGTTTAATGGTTTTGTGCTGAGTAATCCATTTGGTAAAGCTTTCAGTCGTGTTTGGCAAAATGCCCGCGCCGAGCGACTGCCTGCCGCCGACATGAGTTAAATCCGGCCCTATTTTTCCGTTCGCCGGAGTACCTCGAACCGTATGGCAGCCCCCACATCCACTGGATAAAAAGACCTGTTCGCCTTGTCTATCCGGTGCAGGTCTCGCGTTCGCCCGCTCCTTGACGAGCCAGGCTTCATAGTCCGAAGGCGTCATCGCCACAGTATAAAACGACATCAGCGCGTGCGCGCCGCCGCAATATTCCGCGCATTGACCGCTGACAATGCCCGGCTTATCGGCAATAAAATGCAGAACATTGGTGCGACCTGGAATCATGTCGACCTTGCCTGCATAAGCCGGTATCCAGAAGCTGTGAATCACATCTGCCGTCGTTAACTCGATTTCAATCGGCCGTCCTGTAGGAATTCGCAGTTCATTGGCGCTTTCCGTAGTCCGGCCATCGTCATGCCGATAGATAACCCGCCACCACCATTGCTCGCCGACCACCGAGATACGTACTGGGTTTTCGGCCTGCGTCAACGTTTCACCGGCTTTCAAAACCCAAAAACCATAAATCAAAAGAACGGTTAGAGTGACGGTCGGAAACACAATTCCTCCCAGCACAATACTTTTTTTACTGGTCAATTTTTGACGCCAACCGGCAGGACCTGATATTGAAATCATCATCAGCGCGCATATTAAAAGCGTTATTAATGCAGCTCCGATAAACATGATCCAGATCAACAGCGTAATTCGCGATGAAACCGGTCCTAGGCCGGCAAATGCCGATTGCCGGCTATCACAGCCTGCTATGATCACTAACGTCATAATGCACAGCATCTGTCCCATATATTTCATCACCGCAAACCCTCTGCTGCGTTGCGATCGGTACTTTCTGCCGCTAATCGACTTGCAAAGAATGCAGCCACGGCTTCGACCTGTTGCTCGTTCAAACGCTTTGCGATAGTAGTCATAATCGCTCCGTGTGGTGTTTTTGCGCGTATTCCTCGTTGGAAAACCTGCAATTGCTGCCGGATATATTGTTCGGATTGGCCGGTCAAGCGGGGATAGTCCGGACATTTACTGCTGCCGTGGCACGACAGGCAAGCCGGAATCTTGCGCAATAGATCGCCATGCTCCGCCAATTGGCGACCCGGATCGGTTCCTTTCGAAGATACGCTTTCGGCGGTTTTACCAACAGAACCTTTTAGCGATGCGTAATAGTCCGCCAAGCTATTAATATGCTCATCATCAAGTTCGACGGCAATAGGCTCCATAAAGCCGCTTTGTCGCAAATCGCTGTGATATTCGTGCAATGCCCTTTTCGAATAAGCTGCATCCTGGCCGCCAAGACGGGGCACGTAGGGACTTGTCGGCGGCGCATTGCCGGTGTCGTGGCAGCGATCACATGCGCTATGATTAACCTTGGGCCTGCCTTCACCAGCTAACCGACTAGCTGGATAGTTTTTAGCGGCAATGCTGCTTTTGCTATTGCCGCTCGCATACTTCAGGTAATCCGCTGCATTCATAGACGGCAACGCCTCCAAAAATGCAACCACCGCCCAAACTTCGTCATCGCGGTCCTGGCCGCTCCAGGACGGCATGCCGGTGAATTGGATGCCATGACGCACAATCCAAAACAATTGTTCGAGCGTCCACATGGGTGCATGGATTTTCAAGTCCGGAGGCGGAGGCAGCATCTGATCATAGACGGGGTTGAGCACTTGTCCCGGCATTCTGTGGCAAGTGGCGCACCCTCCCTGAAAGTGCGCGGCGCCAAGCGGCACCAGCTCGACAAAATTCAGCTCAGGCACGTCAACAGGCTTGCTGTTGACGATGACCGAGCGCTCCTTACCCAGCGTTAAAAGCCACTCCATCCAAGCCGGATGCCCCGCACTGGCCGCGATGTTGAAAATGCCGGAATAGGCAATCACAAGGACAAGCACAACGCCCCCGATAAAAAGCCCAAGCCCCCACGGCAGAAATTTACGTAAACGTCTTCTGACCGGCTTTGCCATCAGCTGTTTTCCGCTGCAACCGCCGAGGGAGAGATATTACTTTGTGAATCGGACAGCGATTGAAACCAACGAGAAATCAGCACAACCGCGGCGAGCACATAAGTGATCGGGCAAATAGTAACCATCAGCAGTCCGGCCAACTGCTGGTCGGCGAGCTCAATAGCCATAGGCATAATGGCGACCGTCGTGCCGTAAAGCACGCGCGGCGCAAATATCAGCAATACGGCAATCAAACAGAACAGCTTGCCGGTCAACAACAGCGCAAGAACTCCACGCCACAAATATTTGCCGGTCTGATTGAATACGGCGAGCCAAAACCACATGGCTGAGAAAAGTAGAGTTGTCTGCATGAACAAGGCGCTAGCATGGCCGTTCATTACCAGACCGATGCCAGGCGGCGAATGCCATGCAAACAATAAAGCCGCTTGTACGGAGATGGCCGCAACCAGTGTTGAAACACTCGCGGGTTGAGTGGACAAATTTCGCCTCTGTAGAAGCAGGCTTGCCAAAACCGGTGCTGCAACGGTCATCAGCGCAATATGGATAATCATATGTCGCGAGAAAACGCCTGCAATTTCGGCATAACAAAACGACAGCAAAGCCAGTACGGCCAAGGCAGACAATTCCATAAAAGCAAACGACTTTAAAAGATTAGTTTGCATTCACTGACTCTCTTGCTTGCATCCGGACGGACAAAGCATTTTTTATTTTGGATAACAAGATAACAAAGGGCGACAGCAATAAGGTGACGATTATTTTAAGTAAGCTCATTAATTTACCCTCGCCTTATAAAATCGGATACGTAAAACCCGCTTTAACTGACACATAAAGCAAACCAGTATCGTTTCTGCCAACCCGTAAGTCACTTAATCGTTTTTCTTCTTATCAATTAGATCTATGGATAAGAGGTGGAGACTATTGGACAAATAATGACATCCACTCAAAAATAGGTGCTCTATATAGAGGTCAATATTGTTGAATAAAGAGTATGTCCGGCAGTATGTTACTGTCTGTACGGTACCGCACTTATCTCAAGCTCATCATGATGTATAAATTCTGACAAGCGCGTCCGGAGAACAAGAATAATTGCAGGTATGATGGCGGATTTGTTCGGTTTTTTGTGTGGAATGGACGATAAATTCATAGCCCAAACTAATCGGTTACCGTTACGGAATCCGGGCAGTAATTAGCGGTGTTTTTGAATCAGTTTAGATGCTGTAGCGGATAGGATTTTATGGATTACTGACAGCGTCTGACGAATGGAGTTTTTTACGGATACGATGAAACGCCCGATGCGTTTCATCGTATCTATTGTTCAATATACGCCGTGCTACACTTCAAACTCGGAGCGATCATGCCCCGCGCTCAGCAATTCCTGCATCCATTTTGGCGCCACTCCGCGCCCCGTCCAGGTTTTGTTAAGATCATCAGGATGACGATACTTAATAGCAACCTTTGAGCCTTTGCGAGTAGACGCCTTCTCAGGTTCATGGATTTCTACAGCGACATCAATAGATGCTGCCAATTCTTTAATCTGCGCTATAACTTCTCTGCGTTTATTAGCCTGTTTATTTTTTAATGCTCTTTCTGCATTTTCAATAACAGCCTGTAGTTCGCTTTCAGAAAGATTTTGATAATCGGTCATTTTTAGTCCCTAAAATAAGAAAAGATATATTAACTATATCATTAACCGAATTATAAATATATTAGATATATAACGTATAGCGTTAATCAACCTTAAAAGACTTTTCATTTAATAATTGGCCCTGCTCATCGATTAACCTCACTGTCCAGTTACCTTTTTCAGAGTCGGCCAGTAACTTGCGACTTGATGTCCGCCAAGCATCACCCGATATAATTAACTCCCGCTTGGAATCAAGTACACCGTTTTTCAACCATTCGTGGTAAACCTTGCTGCCATTCATTGATTTTAATTCAGTAAAGTAATAAACCCATGTCGGATTTTTTCCGCCAACGTTCACAGCTTTCGCTATTTCACCTGTAGGTTCTTTATTGCTAATACCGTAAGTTAGCACTGCCCTGGTCACATTATGGCTAACCTTGGAATACTTATGATCTTTAATAATTTTCTTAGAAGATTCTATCTTCTCTACTTGTTTAATCGCAGTATTTGAAGTTGGTTTATTTCGCTTAGTGGGTCCGTTCACCGGCTTAATTTTAGTGTTAGCTTTAGCGACTATCTGCTTGGATATATCCTGTTTTTTTATCTCCGGCTCTTTAATCTCAATCGGTGGGATTGCTATTTCTTGTCCGGACTTATTTACAAGTTCCGCGTTATCGGAATTGTTTTCTTGCGGATCTTTACTAATAAAATAAACCAGCCCAACTAAAACGAAAACCAGCGCACCGGCAGCAAGCGATATTCTTTTAATATTCCATTCTGTGACCATCTTAGGCGTAAAGTTCTCTGTCTCTTTTCCGGATACCGGATATTTAACTTTAATTACAATATTTCGTTTGTCTGTCATAAAATCCTATAGACCATACTTTAGGGTGAAAACAATTGGTTGTCTTTACTGGCTCAGCATCGCATATTTTAGTCAGCGAATGCGTTAAATCTTGGTACTATGCTACTTAAGAGTGCGGATAAAGACAAAATCCTTGCAGAATAAATTGGACATTCATGATGAGTAAGCTGCTTAAACTTTTTCAAGATTCTTCTTCTCTCTATGGTAGCAACGCCAGCTTTGTTGAAAACTTATATGAACGGTTCCTGGAAGACCCTGACTCTGTCGAACCCAGCTGGCAAAAAAAATTCAGTGAAATCCACGAAGGCTCAGATTTTGAGACGCCTCATAGCCCTGTCGTAGAACGCTTTGCACAACTTGCGCTTAAATCCCAAGGTAGATTGGCAAAGTTACAAGGTTTTACCGAAGAAAGCGTAAAAAAACAGTCGGCTGTTGCCCGGCTTATTAATCATTACCGGGTGCGCGGCCATCAGATTGCCGCCAATAACCCATTGGGCAAAACCTTGCCCCCTCCTCCCGATATGGATCCTGCTTATTACGGTCTTTCCGAGCCCGATATGGACACCCTGTTCGATACCGGTGCGCTTTATGGAACCGAGCGTCTGCCTCTACGCGATATTATCGCCAATTTGCAGGAAATTTACTGCGGCAGTATCGGCTCTGAATACATGCATATAGTCGATACCCAAATCAGGCGCTGGATAATTAACCGCCTGGAAAGCTCCAAGCACAACTTGGAACCGGAACCGGATAAGAAATACTGGCTGCTGAAATTACTGACTGCGGCTGAGGGCATAGAGAACTATTTGCACACCCGTTTCGTCGGCCAAAAACGATTTTCTCTGGAAGGCGGTGAATCGCTGATTCCGATTCTGGACGAGTTAATTCAGGGATTCGGTACCAAAGGCGTTCAGGAAATTGTGATCGGTATGGCGCACCGAGGCCGATTAAATGTACTGGTTAACATTCTCGGCAAGAGTCCTGCCAGCTTGTTTAATGAATTTGCCGGCACTTCGCCGCTGTCACCGGGTGTCAGCACCGGCGACGTAAAATATCACATGGGCTTTTCATCCGATATTAGTTCACCCGGCGGCCCTGTGCATATCACGCTGGCATTCAACCCGTCACATTTGGAGATTATCAACCCGGTTGTCGAAGGTTCGGTCAAAGCTCGTCAGGATCGGGCCGGTAAAAACGGCAAAAACACGGTCATCCCGATTTTAATCCACGGTGATGCGGCGTTTTCCGGACAAGGCATTGTCATGGAAACTTTGAATATGTCGCAAACCCGCGCTTTTACCACCGGCGGCACTGTGCATATTGTGATCAACAATCAAATCGGCTTTACCACCAGCAATCCCAAAGATGCGCGCTCGACGCTGTATTGCACCGATGTGGCCAGCATGATTCAGGCGCCGGTTTTCCATGTTAATGGCGACGATCCCGAAGCCGTTATCTTTGTCACCAAACTGGCGATCGATTACCGGATGACCTTTAATAAAGATGTGGTCATCGACCTTATTTGCTATCGCAGGCTGGGCCATAATGAAGCAGACGAACCTTCAGCGACCCAGCCGTTGATGTACAAAAAAATCCGCAAACTAAAGACGACTCGTAAACTCTACGCAGATAAACTCATTAAAGACGGTCTGGTCACTGATAAACAAGCGGCCGAGTTGGAACAAAATTATCAAAATTTGCTGGAAGCCGGTGAAGTTGTTTCCCGGCCTATTCTATCCGATGGTCCCTACCAGTACACCAATCAATGGAACAAATTTCTAGGCACGAGCTGGAAAGCACCCTGCAAGACCTCGGTTTCTATTGACCGGCTGCGCTTTTGCAACGATAGAATGCAACGACTGCCGACCGGTTTTGAAATGCACCCAAGAGTCGTTAAGGTCATGGACAACCGCCGTAAAATGGCGGCCGGTGCTATGCCCTTGGATTGGGGTTTTGCCGAAAACATGGCTTACGCGACGCTGTTAATGGAAAAGTTCAATATTCGCCTGACCGGCCAGGATGTCGGTCGCGGCACCTTTGTCCACCGCCATGCCGTTCTGCATAATCAACTGCATAATAAAACTTATACGCCGCTTAAACATTTGGACCAAGATCAGGGCAATGCCCAGATATTCGACTCTTTGCTCTCCGAAGCAGGTGTTTTGGGTTTCGAATACGGCTACAGCACGACGATGCCGAATTCCCTGGTCATATGGGAAGCGCAATTTGGCGATTTTGCCAATGGCGCGCAAGTGGTTATCGACCAATTCATCAGTTCCGGCGAAACCAAATGGGGCCGCATGTGCAATCTGGTCATGCTGCTTCCGCACGGTTTTGAAGGCCAGGGGCCTGAACATTCTTCCGCCCGTCTGGAACGCTATCTGCAACTGTGCGCCGAACATAATATGCAGGTTTGCAGCCCGACCACGCCGGCGCAAATATTTCACCTGTTGCGCCGCCAGATGCTGCGGCCGTACCGGAAGCCGTTGATTATTATGAGCCCCAAGAGCTTACTGCGTCATAAACTTGCGGTTTCTACGCTGGAAGACCTGACTGAAGGTCAATTCCTGCCCGTCATTGGTGAGCAGGACGACATCAATCCCAAGAAAGTGACGCGGCTTGTCATGTGTGCCGGCAAAGTTTATTACGATCTGTTGGAAGCACGGCGTCAGGACGACCTCAAGCATGTCGCCATCGCCCGTATCGAGCAGCTCTATCCTTTTCCCGAAGAATTATTTAAGGCGGAAGTCGGAAAATACCCGCAGCTCAAAGAATTCATCTGGTGTCAGGAAGAGCCCCAAAACCAAGGCGCCTGGTATCAATCGAGACATCATTTTAACGATAATATCGGCTCCAGTATCAGCATGGCTTATGCCGGACGCGAGGCATCGGCAGCACCGGCTGTCGGTAATTTCCGAGTCCATATAGAACAACAAAAAGCAGTCGTTCAATCGGCACTTTACGGCAAACTTTCAGGAAAATAACATGAGCATTGAAGTCCTAGTTCCCAATCTACCCGAATCCGTTTCCGATGCGACACTGATCGCCTGGCATAAAAAACCCGGCGATACGGTTCTCAAGAATGAAAACCTTGTCGATCTTGAAACGGACAAAGTGGTGCTTGAAGTCCCGGCGCCGGAGTCCGGCATTCTTGGCAAAATACTCAAGGAAGACGGTGCCGTTGTAGTCGGCGGGGAGATACTGGCTTTGTTGGAGCCTCAAACTGTAGCAGAAGGCCAAAAAACCGCGCCGCTCAGCCCCGAGCCTGAGGAAGAGGAAGAATCGAACATCCCGCTAAGCCCTTCGGTGCGCCGGTTAGTTGCAGAAAATGCGCTGGATCCTTCCGCTATCAAGGGTTCCGGAAAAGACGGACGCCTTACCAAAACCGACGTCTTGGATTATTTGCATAAAAAAACCCTGCAAGAAGCTCAGTTGATAGTCCCGGCCGATAAAGCCCAGCCGGAAGCTCCGAAAGAACCCGAAAAACCCGCTCCCTCTCCTGCCGTGTCAAAGGGAGAAACCGAAAGCCGCGGCGTTTCGAATCTCCGTCCGGAACAGCGGGTGCCCATGACCCGGCTCAGAGCCAAAGTTGCCGAGCGCCTGCTGCAAGCCCAGCAAAATGCGGCGATGCTGACCACATTCAATGAAGTCAACATGCAGAACGTGATCGATCTTCGCAACCAGTACAAAGAACGCTTTGAAAAAAAGCACCACGTCAAGCTGGGCTTTATGTCGTTTTTCGTCAAGGCTTCCATTGAAGCTTTAAAACGCTTTCCGGCCATTAACGCCTCCATTGACGACAACGATATTATTTATCACGGTTACTATGACATAGGCATAGCGGTCAGCACCGAGCGCGGCCTGATCGTGCCGGTACTTCGCGATGCGGATCAACTCGACTTTGCCGGCATTGAACAGAGCATCGTCGATTTCGGCGCTAAAACCCGATCCGGCACCTTGACTTACGATGATTTAAAAGGCGGCACTTTCACCATTACCAACGGCGGCATCTTCGGCTCTATGCTGTCCACACCGATACTCAATCCGCCGCAATGCGCTATCTTGGGCATGCACGCCATCAAAGAGAGGCCGGTGGTTGAAAACGGACAGATCGTAATCAGGCCGATCATGTATCTGGCTTTGTCCTACGATCATCGACTGGTTGACGGCCGCGAAGCCGTGCAGTTTCTGGTTACGATCAAGGAATGCCTGGAAGCGCCCGCTCACCTGTTGCTTAACATATAAGATAATGGCAAAGAAACCGGCAAAATCGGCAATTGTTCCCAGCCCGCCCCCGGCATCCATGCTGTCGTTTGACGTAATTGTCATCGGTGCAGGCCCGGCAGGCTATTCCAGCGCCATCCGATGCGCCCAGCTAGGCTTAAAAACCGCCTGCATCGACAACTGGCAAGACAAAAAAGGCCGGAGCAGTCTGGGCGGCACTTATCTCAACGCCGGATGCGTCGCATCTATCGCTCTGCTGGAATCGGCAAAGATTTATCAGTCGATTTCTGAAAACCTGAAAGAACACGGCATTCAGGTCGAAACTGTTTCCGTGGATATTGCGCAGATGATGCAGCGGAAAAACAATATTATCGGCGCACTCAGCCAACAAATCGCTGACGCGTTTGCTCATCATAAAGTTACCTGCATTCAAGCAGAGGCTAAGCTGCTCAATGAGCGGCTGGTGGAAATCACGCCGGCCGACCATTCGGCTGTATCGGTCATCGAAGCTAAGCATATTATTCTGGCCACAGGCTCTTCTCCCATCGATTTGCCCTGCGCACCGATAGATAACGAGTTTATTATTGATACCAGTAGGGCTTTGAATCTCGATGCAGTGCCCAAAAGATTGGCTATTATCGGCGCCGGCATTATAGGTCTCGAATTGGCAGGCATTTGGAACAGACTCGGCGCTGAAACCATTCTGCTGGAGGCGCAAGAGTCATTCTTAAGCATCGCCGATCAGAAAATTTCGCGAGAAGCCTATCGTATTTACAGCAAGCAAGGACTTGAACTGCGCTTGGGCACACGGGTTATTTCCGCCAAAAAGAGCGGTAAAAAAGTCACTGTAGAATATCAGGATAGTGAAGGCACTCATGCCCTGCGTGTCGACAAACTGATTGTCTCATCCGGTCGAAAACCCAACACTGAAAATCTCGCCGCAGCGGAAGCCGACTTATTGCTCGATGAAAACGGTTATGTTCATGTCGATGAAAACTGCCGCACCACCTTGCCCGGCGTTTATGCGATAGGCGACCTGACCTTGCTCGGCCCTATGATTGCCCATAAAGGCATAGAAGAAGGCCTGTTTGTCGCCGAACAAATTGCCGGTCTTCACAACCCGGTCAACTACGGCCTGCTGCCCAGCGTGGTTTTTACCGACCCTGAAATTGCCTGGGTAGGCCAAACCGAACAAGCGTTAAGAGGAATGGGAGAATCGATCAAAGTCGGCACCTTTCCGTTAAAAGCCACTGCCCGCGCTCAAGCTTCAGGCCAAACAGACGGCCTGGTTAAAATTATCGCGCATGCTGAAACCGATGCCCTGCTCGGTATTCATATTATTGGCGCACAAGCCTCCGAAATGATTGCTGAAGCCGTACTGGCTATGGAGTTTTCCGCCAGCAGCGAAGACTTGACCAGAATCATCCATGCCCACCCTACCTTTGCCAAAGCCCTGCATGGCGCGGCGCTGGCTCTTAAATCTAAGGTATAGCAACGATAACGGGCAGCTATGACGGGTGCGGCGGTTTCATGCTCCCTCGAGTCTGACAGGTTATTTTCAGCGTCTGTCTGATTTCAAATAAGACATCTTGATATGGATGACCTCGCAAAAAAGATGGAGTGCAATGCTACTATCAATTACAGGTCGTACTTCGCCAACATGTATGATGCGCGTTGAATGCCGTCCTCTGTTTTTAAAGTGGTTTTGGTTTAACATCCTCTTCCCTCCCCATTTCTAAAGCATCCAACCCTATTTCATGTCAAAATATGCTTTTATCTCAAATGAATTTGATCGAGAATTTAAGTCTTTATGAAAATAGCTATTTTGTCCCGTAACCCCAAACTGTATTCGACTTCCCGGCTTGTTAAAGCCGCCGAAGCACGGGGTCATAAGGTACGGGTTTTGGATGTATTGCGTTGCTATATGAATATTACCTCGCATAATCCTTCCATCCATTACCGGGGCGAAGACTTAACGGGATTCGATGCCGTCATTCCCAGAATTGGCGCTTCAGTTACTTTCTATGGAACTGCGGTATTGAGGCAGTTTGAAATGATGAACGTTTTTCCTTTGAATGAATCTGTGGCCATATCACGGTCCCGCGACAAATTAAGATCGACTCAATTGCTTGCCAGAAAAGGCATCGGCCTGCCGGTAACCGGATTTGCCAACAATCCTGATGATATTGAAGATTTAATCGCTCAAGTTGGCGGCGCTCCGCTGGTGATTAAATTGCTGGAAGGCACGCAAGGCATCGGCGTGGTCCTGGCGGAAACCCATAATGCCGCGGAGAGTGTTATTCAGGCTTTTATGGGGCTCAAAGCCAATATCATGGTGCAAGAGTTTATCAAGGAAGCCGGCGGCAGCGATATCCGTTGTTTTGTCGTCGACGGTAAAGTCGTTGCCTCTATGAAACGCCAAGCAACACCCGGTGAGTTCCGTTCAAACCTGCATCGCGGCGGTTCGGCCGCTTTAGTGCGTTTAACGCCCGAAGAACGCTCTACCGCAGTGCGTGCCGCCAAAATCATGGGACTGAACGTGTGTGGCGTCGACATGCTGCGATCGAATCACGGCCCTGTCATTATGGAGGTTAATTCATCACCCGGATTGCAGGGCATTGAAGCAGCCAGCGGCAAGGATATTGCGGATTTAATCATTCAATTTATTGAAAAAAAGTTTGAGACGCTGGAAATTTCAAAGGATAAATCGCCCACCAACGCCAGCGCTAGAACCCGTACTCGGGGTAAAGGTTAACTTTGCGACCGATTCTCAATGCGCGTAAGCTGCCCTTTCAATTAGTTTAAAGAAGGTACACTATGTCGGATTTTAAAAAATATCATTGCCTGGAATGCGAACATACTTACGACGAAGCCAAAGGCGACCCCGATAGCGGTATTGCACCGGGAACCCTTTGGGCGGATATCCCCGATAGCTGGGTCTGTCCGATATGCGGCGCTCCAAAAAGTTTTTTCAAGCTGGTGGAATGAGCCTGTGCATTTGGGCTGGCGGCCATCAAAGTGATAACTGCCTGTAACAATGCCTGTAAACGGAGAGCGGTAGCGGTTCCCTATCGCTTGCCGGCCATTAAGCTCGCCAAACCGCTCATTTTGGCGTTGCTGGCTTCTTGTCCCTTTAGCGTATTCGCTGCCAATACCTGGAGCTATCATCAGCAAACCGATAACTTAAACAACCGAACCTACAGCTTTGCCCGAGCGCCTCTACCGACACGCGGCCTTTACGACAACATCAGACTGGAAATCGTTTGTAAGGACAATGCTTTACAAGTGGTCATTGATGCCGACAGCTTAATCGCTTCTCAGGGCAGAACCTTTGATTTTGAATATCAAATCGACAAAAACCCAGCCGTTACCATTCAAATGAAGACCTTCCCGGATTCAAAGCGAAAAGGCTATACGGAAGAACACGCCAAACGCATTGTCGATGACATTTTGACCGGGCAATCCATTTTTATCCGCGTTAATACCATGATACGCAAAGTCTTATCTGCTGCTTTGCCATTGGAAAATGCCGCCGAACCTGTAAAACATGTCATTACCGATTGCGGCCTCAGCGTGACCGATAGCGCAATCGGGGAATCCCCCTATAGCTTGGCCGAATTCGAGCAAGATTTTGCCAAACTGCCTTTAGAGCAGAAACAGCAAGTGTTGAGCAAAATTAAAGAAATCATACAAGAAACTCAAAAAGCTCTTTTACCGGAGAAATGAGTATAATTGACGCATTCTCGAATGCTGAGCTGAACTGGATGGAAACCTCGCAATGAAACCACAACCTATTTTTGACTACCCGCTTTTTGCACTTGGATTTAGAGCCTTTTTTGCTTTGGCAGGCCTCGCGGCGCTGGTCCTGATTGTCTTATGGAACGCCATATTCAACGGTACGCTGACATCCGAACACTATTATCCGAATAACTACTGGCACGCCCATGAAATGTTGTTGGGCTACGCCGTAGCGGTCATTGCCGGTTTTTTATTGACGGCGGTTAAAAACTGGACCGGGAAACAGACCTTAATTGGCGACCAATTGGCCGGTCTGTGTCTGTTATGGCTTTACGGACGCATTTTGCCGTTTTATGCGGGCGCTTTGCCCGACGCGCTGATTGCGCTGGCGGATTTTATATTTTTGCCGATCCTGGCTTATCAAGTCAGCAAACCGATCATTCAGGCAAAACAGTTTGGAAATCTATTTTTTATCGGTTTGTTGCTGCTGCTGGCTTTGGGTAACGGCTTGATTCATGCCGAAATGCTGGGCTTGCAGGAGAACGTTGCATTTATAGGCATTCAGCTGGTCGTTGCAACCATTGTCATCTTAATACTGATCATTGCCGGACGCGTTTTCCCTTTCTTTACCGAGCGGGGAATTCCCGGAACGCTGATTATCAGAAACTCGTTGCTGGACAGTTTATCCGTCGCCTCAGCCGTAGCCGTATTTGCTCTGCAATTGTTCGATATTTCAGGGCCGTTGCTTGCCTTGGCCGCGGTTGTCGCCGTTGCCGTTAACATCGCCAGACTGGCCGGCTGGTATGTGCAGCGTATCTGGTACGTGCCGTTGCTATGGGTGCTTTATGCCGGTTACAGCTGGATAATCCTGGGCTTTATATTGACCGCGCTATCGGCCTATGCTGTCGTGCTGCCGACATTGGCACTGCATGCTTTTACCTTGGGCGGAATCGGCGTATTAACGCTAGGCATGATGGCGAGAGTTTCGTTAGGTCACACCGGCCGGGCGCTCAAGGCCTCCAATGCCATCGCTATAGCGTTTGTGCTGATTAATGTCGCCGCATTGTTCCGGGTGCTGTTACCGATAGCGATGCCGAGCTGGTACGCAAACCTGATCTATGTATCGACACTTTCCTGGCTGGCGGCATTTTCTCTATTTATCTTTGTGTATGCTCCCATTTTAACCCGTGCCAGGATTGACGGCCAGGAAGGTTAAGTGCAGTCCCAGCTCGAAGGCATTGTCGAACTGATAACCGGCTCGCTGGTTTTGTTTTCCAGTATCGGCATTTTCGTGCTGACCTTGAACGCCCGTTATACCCATGCAATAGGCCGGGTTAGAGATATTTACGATGACCTGAAAAGCGGGCAAAAAGGCGAGAAACTGGAAAAAGAACTCAACACCATGGTGTACCGCTGCCAAGTGCTCAAATGGAGTTTCGGCCTGCTTTTATGCAGTGCGATCAGCAGCGGCATCTTTATGCTGGGTTCAATAGCTTTGCGGTTTAGCGATCAACTCATCAACACTGAAATTCTGATTCTTTTTGTCGTGCTCAGCGTGTTGTTTATTTTCAGCTCAATGGTTTGCTTGTTTATTGATGTGCTGGCTTCTTTACGTGCGACGATGATTCATATTGGACGAATCAAGTAACTGCTTACTTGTTCATTTTTCCCCGCAACAAGTTTAATAATTGCTCGGAAAAATCCAGCTCAGGGACAGCATTTACCGGAATATACCAATGCTGTTGGCCCGCAAATGCCATACACTTTACTGCATCCTTCTCGGTCATTAATACCGGTTCGGAGCCTGGAAACGAGATGTCGCTGTGCCGGAATTTATAATGATCCGGGAAACTGTGCGTTTTGCAGCATAACCCGGCTGATTCCAGCAGCTTAAAAAAACGATCGGGATTGCCTATGCCGGCCAAGGCGTGACAGCCGGTTGCATTGAATTCCTGCAATGGTTTTTGCGCTCCGGTAGCCAGATTGACTGCGGTGTTTCCGGTGATTTGCATCGAAAACTCGTTGTCTTCGTATTTTTCTCCGTTTACGACGACAAAATCAACGCTCTGCAATCTTTCTATCGGTTCGCGTAACGGCCCTGCGGGCAGACAATAGCCGTTGCCAAAGCGCCTTTCCCCGTCGATCACAGCAATCTCAATGTCCCTGTTTAGCGCGTAATGCTGCAGGCCGTCATCAGATAGAATGACATTGCATTCCGACTGATCAAGCAGCATCCTGCCGGCATCGGCCCGTATCGGACTTACAGCCATTGGACAACCGGTCTGCTTGGCAATCAACAAAGCCTCATCACCGACCTGTTCCGCTGTGCTCTGCGCATCAACCCATTGCGGCCAGACTTCGGCTTGTCCTCCGTAGCCTCGGCTGATAATGCCGGGCTTGAAACCCTCGTTTTTAAGCAAGTCGGCCAGCCAGATAATCAACGGCGTTTTGCCGGTGCCGCCTACCGTAATATTGCCTATCACAATAACCGGAACCGGCAGCGAGTGTTTTTTTAACACGCCGATGCGGTACAGGAACTTCCTGAATTTGACAAAATCGCTGAATAAAAAACCCAAGGGCATAAGCCACACGCCGATAAACGGGTCTTTATACCAAACGTCCACCAGCCATCGGGATAAAGTTTTTTTCATGGCTATTCAGCAGGGTGCAACGTTGCAAAAGTGATGTGGCTGAATCCCACTTGACCGGCTAAATCCAACGCAGTCATGACCGCTTTGTTAGGAGTTTTATCATCGGCATTAATGATAAAAGGGACATCCTTTGAATCGATTGCAAGCTTGCCCAATTCCTGTTTTAAGCCCGCCCTGCTTTGATCGGTTAATTGATGAGGCTGGCCATCAGCACCGAGCAACGAATAAATACCGTCGGCATCGATTATCAGGGAGACTGTTTTAGGATGCTCCTCAGCCGGCGAGCCTTCCGCTTCGGGAAGCTTGATATTAACTTCCGTATAATGGTTAAAGGTAGTCGAGACCATGAAGAAAAGCAGCAGAACAAACAGCACGTCGATCATCGAGATCAACGTAATATCAACATTTTCCCGTTTTTTGCGTTGGAATTTCATCAGGAGACGTTCCGGTCATCGTGCAGAATATCAACCAGTTTTAGCGCTTCCTCTTCCATGGTGACCACATATTCGTCCACCAAGCGTTCAAAATAGCGATGAAAAACTAAACTGGGAATAGCAACCGTCAAACCCGACGCCGTAGTAATCAGCGCCACAGAAATACCACCGGCCAAAACAGCGGGATTGCCTGCGCCATGTTGCAAAAGGGACGAAAAAATATCAATCATGCCGAATACGGTGCCTAATAAACCCAGCAACGGGCTAACCGCGGCAATAGTGCCTAAGGTATTGAGGAAACGCTCCAGGTCATGTACGACCCTGCGACCGGTTTCTTCAATACATTCTTTCATGAATTTCCTGCCGTGATGGCTATTGGCAAGACCTGAGGCCAAAATACGACCGAGCGGCGAACTGTTTTTCAAGTGCCGTAAAGTGGCGTCATCCACCTTGTTGTCGCGGGACAATCGCCATACTTGCGAAACAAGTTCCGGCGGTATGATTTTCTTTTTTCGTAAAGACCAAAAACGTTCCGCGATAATGCCCATGGCACCTATGGAACACAGCATGATCGGCAGCATCATCCAGCCACCGCTTTTTATAATTTCAAACACATCATTTCCCAAAAAAATTACAGATCGGGTTAACCTAACCCGGTATTATTTTAACCTATACCCACACGGGGCACTAGGAGACGGTTCTGTTTCGAGAACTTTCCCGTCCAACCCAGATATAGGCGATGATAAAAGCAACACAACAAAAAGCCGCCGCCATTGAATAGACGAACTCTGCTCCGAATGACTCCCAATAATAACCGCTATAGTAACTGCCTATCATTCCGCCCAAACCAAAAGTCAGGCTGGCGTATAGTGCTTGGCCTTTACCCTGATGCCGGTCGCCGAAATACAAATGAACCAAATGAATCGCGGCGACATGCGCCCCGCCAAATGTTGCGGCATGTAATAATTGAGCAAACAGCAGCAGCCAAAAATAATCGACGCACCAACCGATTATCAACCAACGTGCAACCGACAATAAAATACTGGCCAACAAAATCACGCGCAGTGAAAAACGTCTCAACACACGGCGCATGTAAATAAATAAAACAATCTCGGCGAATACCGCCAGCGCCCACAAGAAACCGGTCAGGCTTGCCGTATATTGGTAATGCTTAAGATAAATCGAATAAAAAACATAGTAAGGCGAATGGGCAAGCTGGAGCAGTAAATAAACAACCAGAAAAGCCCATAGTTCGATGCTTTTCATGATTTGCATGATGCCGACGGCGGCTGTTTCATGATGCGGAACCTGAATTGACGGCGTCATTAAACTGACCAGCCATATTAGCGTCATCGAAATGGTGACCGCTATCGGGATTATGACCAAGGGCTGATAATCCAGCAACTGGCCCACGCCCAGCACCGCAACGATAAAACCGATAGATCCCCACAATCTTATCCGGCTATAGCGATGCGCTTGATCTTTTAAATGATACAAGGTTACCGCTTCGAATTGCGGCAACGTGGAGTTCCAAAACATGCCGAAAGCTATCGTTATCCAGGCAAACCAAAAATAGCCTTTGGCATATAAAAAACCGGCAAACAGTAAAGCGGTCAAAAAAGAGGTTATGCGAATAATCCGTAAATGCCTTCCGGTATGATCGGCAATCCAGCCGCATAGCATAGGGGCAATAATTCTGGTGCCGCCCAGCAGCGCAAAAAGTTCGCCGATTTGAACAGGGTTAAAACCGCTGTCTTTTAAATAGAGGCTCCAATAAGGAAGAAAAGTGCCTACTGTTGCGAAATAAAAAAAGTAAAAACCGGACAGTCGCCAGTAAGGGATAGACATCGAACTATTCATCTAAACGGTGTAAGTGAAACCTTCCAGGTTTTCGCTCGTTCCCACGCGCCGCGTGGGAATGCAGGGCAGGACGCGCCGCGTCCTGTGTTTGTGCCATATGCGCTAGATACTATGAGTTAATCTCGGTGTATCGTCCACTCCTACAACGTTTTTTTGGGGTAAGTTAACACACTGATTATGTACTTTTATCAAAAACTATAAATTCCGCTTTTGGAAACAATTGCTTCGCATATTGATGAAGTTTTTCAATTAACTTTCCAACACTCTCGTGACTTTTATAAACATGAAAATATACTTCGTCCGTACCTTGAATTAACCCTTCAATTTTATGCTCACCAATAACTTTACAAGCCTCTTCAAAAGAAACTTTTTTATTTGCTATTCCACTTTTTTCAAGCAATGGTTGGATTACATTAACTTGATATTCACTTCGTACTTTTAAAGTGCTTAAAACTTGTTCAAAACGTTCATGTTCTACAAAAAGATCAGATAATATCTGAGGTTCTTTAGTCTCAATTAAAAAGTTAAGAGACTCTATATCAAACTTTAAATCATTGTAGTCATTAGTTTTCAAAGGCTTTAACTTGAAAGCCCTCGAACTATCATCTTTTAATAAATCAAGTTCACGTTTGAAAATTTCTAGTGCATTGTATTTTCTTAATAATGTAAATAAAGCAGAGTTAAAGAGCTGTTTTTTGAGCTTTTTCTTCTTTAAGTTTTTCACGTCTATTCTGCAGCTGATAAGCAAACCAAGCTCCAAAAAATGTTGCTAAAAAAGTTACTGCGGATCGAAAACCCAACATGTAAAGTTCATTATTACTCATGAACACTCCGAATTTTTTGTGGGTACATGACTAACCGCTTATCTTAAAACCGGCAATCCCGATTGCACGTTGATATTTTGCGCCCGATGCCGCAGCAAATGATCCATGATTACGATCGCCATCATCGCTTCGGCAATCGGCGTTGCGCGTATGCCGACGCAAGGGTCGTGACGGCCTTCGGTGATAACGTCGATTGCTTCACCTTGCAGATTAATACTTCTGCCCGGCAAACGAAGGCTGGAGGTCGGCTTCAAGGCAATACTGGCAGTAACATTCTGGCCGCTGGAAATACCGCCCAGAATGCCGCCGGCATGATTGCTTAAAAAACCGTCCGGAGTGATTTCATCGCGGAACTGCGTGCCCTTGGTGTTGATGCAAGCAAACCCGTCGCCGATTTCAACGCCCTTGACCGCATTAATGCTCATCAACGCATGCGCCAGATCGGCATCGAGCCGGTCAAAAATAGGCTCACCCAGACCTGGCGGGACGTTGGTTGCGACCACTTCAATTTTTGCGCCGATGGATTCGCCTTCCTTGCGCAACGCATCCATATACGCTTCCATTTCCGCGACCTTATCGACATCGGGGCAGAAAAAAGGATTGCTGTCGATAATTGTCCAATCGACTTTTTCGATTTTTATCGGGCCCAACTGCGACAGATAACCGCGTATTTCTATGCCGGTCTGTTCTTTGAGGTATTTTTTGGCGATGCCGCCTGCCGCAACACGCATTGCCGTTTCTCTGGCGGATGAGCGACCGCCGCCCCGATAATCACGGATGCCGTATTTTTGTTGATAAGTATAATCCGCATGGCCGGGTCTGAAGGTATCGGCGATCTTTGAGTAATCCTTGGAACGCTGGTCGGTGTTTTCAATCAATAGTCCAATCGGCGTACCGGTGGTTTTGCCTTCAAATACGCCGGACAAAATTTTGACCTCATCGGCTTCGCGACGTTGCGTGGTATGCCTTGATGTGCCCGGTTTCCTGCGATCCAAGTCCGCCTGCAAGTCGGCTTCGGCCAACGCCATGCCTGGAGGACAGCCGTCAACGATACAGCCCAGCGCAGGACCGTGACTTTCGCCAAAGGTGGTGACAGTAAATAATTTTCCTATTGAGTTTCCAGACATAGTTATAAAGCCGCTAAAAATAATTCGTTATATTGACTGACCTGTTCAGCCGTCAGTAAAAACACGCCGTCGCCGCCGCGCTCAAAATCCAGCCAGTAAAAAGGCACATCGGGGAAAGCATTCTGCAATGTTTCCGCACTGCTGCCCACTTCGACAATCAAAATCCCCTGCTCTGCCAGAAAGCGTTCGGCATCGACCAGAATGCGCAACACAAGATCCAATCCCGTGTGCCCGCCTTTAAAGCCCATATCCGGCTCAGCGAGGAATTCTGCCGGTAACTGCTCCCATTCTTCTAAGCATACGTACGGCGGATTGCTGACGATGACATCATAGCGAAATTCGGGCAGTTCATTAAACAAGTCAGACTGGTAAAGCGTTACCACATCTTCCAACTGATGCTTGGCAACATTCAGCTCGGCGACAGCCAGCGCATCGGTCGATAAATCCACCGCGTCAACATTAGCATCTGGAAAGGCATAAGCGCAGGCAATGGCGATGCAGGCACTGCCGGTACATAAATCCAGGATACGGACGACCTGCTCTTCATCCACCCAAGGCGAAAAGCGCTGCTCGATCAATTCGGCAATAGGCGATCTAGGCACCAGCACGCGCTCGTCAACATAAAATGACAAACCCGCAAAAATGGCTTCATGCGTCAGATAGGCGGCCGGTATGCGTTCATTGATGCGCCGGTCGATCATGTCGATCACCGCCTGGCGCTCAGTCAGCGTTAAAACGCTTTGCAGATACGTATCTGACAAATTATAAGGCTGGCGAACGGTATGTAAAACCAGCGCCGCTGCCTCATCCAACGCGGTTTCGGTACCGTGACCGAAACACAGTTCAGCTTCGGTAAAACGGCTGGCGGCCCAGCGGATGTAGTCGCGAATGGTTGATAAAGTGGTTAAAACTTCAGATGGCGTTGTTTTCATTGCAGGACAAAATAAGATAGATGCAATCAGGTCGACGGAACAAGAGATTTTAAACTAAACTTTGCGAGCTTGTTTGAATATTAAATAGACATAACATGAGCCAAACCAACAAAGATCTTAACAATACTGCCGCAAGTTTGGCTAAAAACAAACTATTGATGGACTGTTACCGGAATATGCAAACCAATAATCTGGTATTGCCGACTATTCCCGATGCCTGTTTCAAAATTCGCCGCGCAATTAATGTTGAAAATTCGAATATCTCTTCAATAGCCCGAATAGTGCAAATTGACCCGTCAATTACAGCCAGGCTGATACAGATATCCAACAGCCCCTTATATGCAGGTCGAAAAAAAATTGAAAGCTGTCCCGAGGCGATGACACGATTGGGATTAAAGGCGGCCCAGGATATTATTACCGCGTTTGCTCTCAAATCGGTATTTACCGCCAAGTCTCCGGTTATTCGCAAAAAAATGGCAGAATTATGGACGCATAGCAGTTATATTGCCTCCATCAGCGCTGTGTTCGCCCATAAAATTCCGGGCTTTGACCCCGACCGGGCCATGCTGGCAGGGTTGGTACATGATATTGGCATTGTGCCCATTTTGACTTATGCCGACAATCATCCCGATGTTATTGCTAATCCCAAAGACCTTGTAGAAACGGTAAGAGAGTTGCGCTCAACCATTGGCGTACAAATTATCCGTCAATGGGATTTTCCCAGCGATTTTGAAGATGTGGTGATTAATGCCGAAAATTGGTTTCGCAACAATAATAACCCATCCTGTTATTCAGATATTGTTATGATCTCGCAGATATATAGTTTTATCGGCAAAGTTGATATTAAAAAAATACCGAAGATAGATGATCTGCCCGCCTATAGAAAACTGGCCGGACATTTGGATGCAAATGACGCGATTGATATGCTGGATGCCGTAAAAGGTGAGATCGGGAATGTTCAGAAAATGCTGGCATAAGATATTCTTCAATGGATATTAACTCGCCAAAAAATACTCCATCGCTATTTGCTGCCAACAGACTGCTGGAAAACACTTTAAACCTGAAAGTCAGCCAGCAGCTTGATGTAAAAGTGATCAAAGCCGATATACAAGCAGCAAAAAACGCGATTACCTTATCGTTGGGCAGCAAAGACATTACCGTGCAAAGCAACCGGCCGATTGCACTGAACCCCGGGCAGGAATTAAAAGTCCAGGTCACTAAAGTCGCCCCTGCCATAGAGTTTAAAATACTTGAACCGTTACCGGACCTGAAAGAATTACGCTTAAAATTAATTTCGACCGCCAGGGATGGTGGGAGTGTCGCGTTTGGTAGGGAACCAATGCGACCGACCGCCAGGGATGGTGGGAGTGTCGCGTTTGGTACGACTGCCAGGGATGCAGGAGGTAGAGCAACGCAGGAGCAGTTGCCGAGGGAACCAATGCGACCGATCGCCAAGGATGGTGGGAGTGTCGCAATTGCTAAGGAACCAATGCAACCGACCATTAGGAGTGATGCGAATGCTGAAATCGGCAGAGAACCGCTACGCCAAACCACTAAAGATGGCGTAAGTATCACAACCAATAACGAGCAGATGCGACCGTCAGCCAGCGAAAAACAACTGGCTATTGCAAAAATAATCAGCATCATAGGCAACAAAATCCAACTTCAGGTTTTTCCAACGCCAGCAGAGACGGGCAACAAGCAAGCAACACTAATTACTATTAAAAAAGCTCAACTCATCAACGCACCTTCGGATTTAAAAGCGGGACAAAATCTAAAGCTTGAAATCGTAAAAGCAGGCTCCTCTCCGGAATTTAAGATTATTCCTGCCGCCACACATCTACCCGAAGCAAAAATAGCCGAATTTACAAAGCAATTCCTTCCCAAGCATGAAGCTTCGCCCATCTTTTTAAATCAGTTGCTCAAAGACTTGCCTGAACTGACGGCAAACAAGAACGTACCTCAAGCCTTGAAGGATATTGCTGTAAAAATAATCCATAATCTGCCGCCTAAAGAGCAGTTAATTACCAGCCAAGGCCTTAAGCAAGCCATTGCCAACTCGGGGTTGTTTCTTGAGGCCAAGATGCCGGCTCAAGCCGAATTAATAAAAGAGCTGCCTCAGCTGATAAAAAACGAAAGCGTGCCGCAATCATTGCAACGCATTGCTGCTGAGATACTACAGAATTTGACGCAAAAAGAGCCGTTGTATAACAATTCGAAGCCTGTCGCTGAGGCCGATTTAGTTCCGTCAAAGTTAAACTCCGCTGATACCACCAGCAATCCACCAAAAACTGGCGCTTTAGGTGAGATCAGTCTGGTTGCCGAGGATTTTAAAGCCAATTTGCTTAAATTTATTCAAGCCTTAAAGCAGGAGATCGCCCACCAAGGCGAACAACCATCACATCAAGCCGATCTTGACCTGCTCAAAAACCTGCAACATAAAACTGAAAACACCGTTGCCAAGCTAGCCTTGGACCAATTGCTGTCCCTGCCTAAGGACGACAACTCAAAGCAACAATGGATCATCGACATTCCTTTTATCGACAGACAGCAGGCTCAATCTATCAGAATTGAAGTACAGCACGACAAGGAAAACAAAGCGGAATCCGGCAACAGCAACTGGTCGGTTAATATCACCCTGACGCCGCCGGGACTGGATACCATCCATTGCATCGCTTCCTACCGGGACAATGTGATCAATACCTTTTTTAAAAGCCGGAACACGCAAACCACTGAGCTGATCAAACACAACCTCGATTACCTGAAAAACCAGCTTGAAGAATCTGGCTTGAAAACGGGACACATGGACGCCCACACCGAGCAGCAAAAAACACATGCAGCACATGCTCACCATCAGGCAGGAAAAAAATTGTTTGACGATACAGCCTAAACGTTTTTTTACCGGACCAACTTTTAACGAGCCGGATTATCATTTTGCCAAGCTAGCGCTCCCGCCCGGCTTCATGAAACGCTCCCTTTATGGGCGACAGCAGATACTCCAATACCGAGCGCGTTCCAAGGCGAATTTCCGCCGACACATGCATACCCGGAGCTAGGAAATATGAATACCCTTCGACATCCAGCTTTTGATTCTTGAGTGCGATCAGTGCCTTGTACGCTAGCCCTGAACGGGAGCCATCGTTCACCATGTCCATGCTTTTCTCCTGCCCTGGCGTTTCGCTCGCATCAGCACTCACCTGCTCAACTGTTCCATCCACCATGCCATACTTTTGAAAGGTAAAGGCGCTGAGTTTCAGTTTAACCGGCAGTTTCGTCCGCACAAAGCCGATATCTTCGTTGGTTATCCAGACCTCCGCCTGCAACGGCTCTTCCATCGGCACCAACGTCAACAACACCGTACCAGGCGCAGTAACCGTACCGACGGTATGTGTCGCCAAATCCTTGACAATACCTGTCTGCGAGGCCTTGAGCTCTAACAGTTCCTGACGGTGTTGCTGTTTAGCCAGTTCCTGAGTCACTTTGCTCAATTGACTCGCTGTCTCCACGCGCTCGGTCTGCAATTGGCGACGATAGTCTGCACTAATCTGGGTAATTTTCTTTTGCACCTGCTGAATGGTCGCTTGTGCGCTACGGATCACAAACTCTTGACTCTTCAAATCCTGCTCTTTCTCAATACGCTCACGCTGCTTGTCGGTCGCTATCAGTTTCCCAGCGAAGCCTTTGAGACTCAGCTGATTATAGGCTTCCTCCTGGTCGCGATAGTGAGGCAGCACCTGTGCCAGCTTGGATGTGATTTCTTCAGCCGCCGCCTTATCTTGCCGGGCTTTTTCCAATACGCTACGCTGCTCGTCTAATGCGCTCTGGTAAGCCAAACGATTGGCGTTATATTGAGCTAAAAACTGCACATAGAGATCGGCCGGATCGACCGCTTCTTTTATCAGCGGCTTGCCGTCCAGTTCTGCATCAATACGACGCAACGCCAAGACATGGCGTTGCGATTCATTCATGAGCGTTCTGACATCTGCATCGGACACCACCGCATCCATGCGCACCAGCACCTGTCCCTGTTTGACCGCCTCGCCTTCCTTAACAAGAATTTCCTTTACCACACCCTGTTCGGAAGGTTGAACGATCTTGATATAGGTCTGCGGCACTAGCTTGCCTTCCGCCACCGCGACAATATCCAGCTGCCCGAAGACCGACCACAGCAGCAGAATAAAAAACAGCGCCAGCAGCAGCCATAGAACCGAGCGGCCAAACGGCCTAGGCGGCGTGAGTTGCAGGCGGGTAATGGCGGACGATTCATGTATCATTGCAAATATCTCTTCATTTTTTCACGATTCCCATCGATTTCCGACATCCCGTTTGCCGTTTATCGTAAATCTCCTACGTGTGTCGCAATTAATCTCTGTGCCGGATCAATTGCTTATTAACTACCCAGCCTTTCCAACCCCTCCTTAAGTCCCGAGAACCCCTTCATCTGCATGCTGTTGCCCGTACCCAACTGAGTTAGGCCTTGGTTACCGTTCGCGCCGAAAAAGACCGGCATCCTGGCGCCAGCGTGGGACTCCGCGAAGACGCCATCATCGGCGCCGGTTTGTTCCAAATGATTTTTGAGTCGATCATTCATCCTTTCCCATTCTGAGCTAGCATTCCCGGCTATGCCCTTGGATATATTTCTATTCACCTGCCGATCGATCTGGCTTTCCCGTGAGGTATTCCGATTTTGGGACACATAAGACGAGTGCTGTTCGCTTGCACTTTGCTGATTGAACCATGAGCGAATCTCAGTAGCCGGTGCTTGCTCGTCCTGCTCTTGTGTTTCGGCATGAGAGGTATAATCCGTTATTTCATGCCCATGCGAATATGCCGGTGCATATCCCGAATAGCCATTGCCGCCTTTCGCACCCGGTTGGCTCGGCATAGCGGCCGCGCCATCGTTAAAGTTTTCATCATGACCGGCTGGAGGCGCATCTTCTCCATTGCCTACACCTTCGTTGCCGTGGCTAACCGATACTCGAAAAACATCCGAGGCGGAAAGACTCCCTTCAGTGCTGCCGGTAGCGGCCACTTTATCTGTGGCCGTTATCATTATGTCCACAAAACCAACCTCCTTCGGCGTCTTGCCAGAGAAGGTCTGAGTGGCGGCATCGAAGCTCAACCAGGACGGCAGTTCAGAACCGTCAGCCAGCGTCGCCGTATAATCGAGTGTGTCGCCCTGATCGATGTCAGTGAAACTTCCGGCCGGCATCTGCCAAGAAAAAGATTTGTTAAACGTGAGGTTCTTATCAGCTAGGGGAGTTATCAGGATTGGAGCATCATTCGTTCCGTTCAGGAAAACGTCCAGAGTCGAGGAAACGGCAACATGCCCATCCGTTACTGTGTAGCCGAAATGATCGACCACCTGCGCAGTTCGACCCAGCGACTGCACAGCCTGAGCAGCGTTGTCGGTGTCGTAGCTGTAGTTGCCGTTCGCATTAATATTTAAACTGCCGTAGCTGCCTGTTCGGATTCCGGAATCGGCCACGCTCAAGACAGTGCCTTGATCGATGTCGCTGTCGTTGCCCAGAACATTACCGCTTGCAGTGATGGCAATATCTTCTTGCACAGAGGCTATGTCGGCAACGGCAATCGGCGCATCGTTGCTGCCGGCGATAGTGACATCGACCACGCCGGCCGCCGTAGCGCCTTTGCTATCGCTGATGGTATAGACGAAACTGTCGGCGAAGGTCTGCCCATCGGCAAGCGATTGATAGCGATTGCCGATGTCCAGAACGAGGTTGCCGGATGCGTCTTGGGTAAGAGCATTGCCGTTGGCAGTGATTCCGTCAAAGCCGGTCAGCGTGATCACATCGCCTGCATTGGCATCGGTGTCGTTGGCCAACAGGGACGCTGTCGTGATGATGGTCTGTGCATTGTCTTCGCTGGTAACAACAGTATCGGCATTGGCGACCGGCGGACGATTCAAAAGTGAATTAATGCCCATGCTGTCCAATGACGAGGCATCGGAAAACTCAATGCGACCCACGCCTTCGGTTTGCACAAACCAGTTGCTCAGGGTAATCGAATCGTTCGTGCCGAGCACGTTGATGATCATGTTGTCGCCATCGCGCACGCCTTCCAAATTTGCCTCAGTCAGATTGCCGCCGATATAGAGCGTATCGCTGCCCTGCATATCGATGATGGTATCCGCGCCGCCGCCTTGATTGAATACATAGCGGTCATTGCCTGCGCCGCCGCTGAGGATGTTATTGCCTGTATTTCCGGTAATGACATTGTCGAGTTGATTGCCTGCGCCGTCGATATCGGCAGCATCGGTCAGCACCAGGTTCTCGACATTCGCACCGAGCGTGAAGCTCACGCTTGATAAGACGGTGTCGGTTCCCGCGTTCAGGTTTTCATCGACTACATCGGACACGTTGTCCACAATGTAAGTGTCATCTCCCGTACCACCTAACAGCATGTCCGCTCCCGCTCCGCCGTCCAGCGTATCGTTTCCGGCATTGCCGTTCAGTGTGTTATTGCCGGCGTTCCCGATGATAACGTTATCCAAGGCATTACCCGTGCCGCTGATATTGGAAGTCCCGGTCAGGATCAAGTTTTCGACATTCGCATTCAGAACGTAGTTCGCACTGGACTGTACGGTATCGAAACCTGAATCCACCGTTTCCACAATCACATCACCTGCATTATCAACAATGTAAATGTCATCCCCCGAGCCGCCTGCCATGGTATCGGCTCCGGCAGCGCCGTCCAGCTGGTTGTTGCCGCTATTGCCGGTGATCGTATTGTTGAGTGCATTACCGGTACCGTTCAGATCGGACGTACCCGTCAGAACGAGGTTTTCCAGATTGTTGCCCAGGGTGTAGATGATGCCGGAGTGCACGGTATCGGTTCCTGCGTTAAGCCCTTCCGACACGATGTCGCCCGCATTGTCCACCACGTAGGTATCGTCGCCGGCACCGCCGGCCATCGTGTCCGCACCCTCGCCCCCATCCAGTAAATTGGCTCCGCTGTTGCCCGTGATGATGTTGTCCTGGGCATTACCGGCGCCGTTGATGCTGGATGCGCCGGTTAGTGTGAGATTTTCGATGTTGTCGGACAGCGTATAGGTCGCCGCAGCAAACACGTTATCGATGCCTTCGCCCGCATTCTCCAAAACAATATCCGCCGTGTTGTCAACATAATAAGTGTCGTTGCCGCCCAGGCCGGCGAGCACGTTCACGCCGCTATTGGCCGTGATCACGTTATCCAACGCATTACCGGTACCGTCGATATTGGCTATGCCGGTCAGCGTGAGATTTTCGACATTGCCGGAAAGCGCGTAAGTTGCGCCGGCTTGTACGGTATCGATACCGGCATTGACACTTTCCACCACAACATCGTTGTTGTCGACGATATAAGTATCGTTGCCCGCACAACCCGACATCGTATCAGCACCCAAGCCGCCGTTCAGCACGTTGGCGGCGGTATTGCCGACAATGACGTTATCGAGCGTATTGCCGGTGCCGTTGATCGCAGAAGCACCGGTGAGCGTAAGATTCTCGACATTGGCAGTCAGAGTATAGGTAATGGAGGACTGCACCGTATCTACCCCGGAACCGACCGCTTCAGTTACCACGTCGCCGGTCTTATCGACGATGTAAACATCATCTCCCGCGCCGCCCGCCATCGTATCCGCACCCGCTCCACCATCCAGCACGTTCGCTGCCGAATTGCCGGTAATCACGTTATTCAAGGTGTTGCCGGTACCGTTGATCGCATCCACGCCAATCAACGTGAGATTTTCGAAGTTAGCGCCCAAGGTGTAAGTAATACTGGATTGAACAAGATCAGTGCCAGCATTCAAGGCTTCGGCCACCACATCACCGACATTATCGACCACGTAGGTATCATTGCCAGCGCCACCCGTCATGGTATCCACGCCTAAACCGCCGTCCAAAATATCGTTGCCGGTATTGCCGTTGAGCGTGTCGTTGCCTCCCAATCCGGACAGAACATTTGCGCCTGTGTTCCCGTTAATAACGTTATCGAGCCCGTTACCGGTGCCGTTAATACTTGTCGTACCGGTCAGGGTCAAGTTCTCGACATTGTCGGTCAGCGTGTAGCTGATCGATGCTTGGACCAGGTCGATGCCTTCTCCGGCATTCTCGATGATCAAATCGCCTGCATTGTCCACCAGGTAGGTGTCGTTATCCACACCGCCCAGCATGGTGTCAGCCCCCGCTCCGCCATTCAGCGTGTCGTTGCCTTCCAGCCCCATCAGGATATTGCTGCCGCTGTTGCCGAGAATGATATTGCCGAGCGCGTTACCCGTGCCGTCGATGTTGGCTGTCCCGGTCAGGGTCAGGTTCTCGACATTGTCGGTCAGCGTGTAAGTGATGCCGGACTGAACCAGATCGGTGCCTTCGTTGAACGCTTCCGTGACGATGTCGCCGATGTTGTCCACCACATAAGTATCGTCATTCAATCCGCCCGCCATTGCGTCCGCGCCTGCTCCGCCATCCAACAGATCGTTGCCCGCTCCGCCTATCAGCGTATCATTTCCCGCTCCGCCATAGAGTGAGTCGGCCCCCGCTCCGCCATCGATCACGTTCGCGGCGGTATTGCCGGTAATAATATTATTCAGCATGTTGCCGGTACCGTTGATCGCATCGACACCTGTCAATGTAAGATTCTCGACATTCGCCGTCAGGGTATAGTCGATCGACGATTGAACCAGATCCGTACCCGCATTCAGCGATTCCGTGACAATGTCGCCCGCATTGTCCACCACATAAGTATCGTTGCCAGCCCCGCCGGACATACTGTCCGCGCCCAGCCCGCCGTTCAGAACGTTGGCGGCGGCATTGCCGGTAATAACGTTATCAAGCGCATTGCCGGTACCGTTGATTGCCGAACCGCCGGTCAGGGTCAGGTTTTCAACGTTATCGGTTAAGGTATAAGTAACACTGGCCTGAACATTATCGATACCTTCGTCAAGATTTTCCGTGACCACATCACTGGCGTTATCCACTATATAAGTGTCATTGCCCACGCCGCCCAGCATCGTGTCGGCCCCTGCGCCGCCGTTTAGCGTATCGTTTCCTTCCAAGCCGGTAAGGACGTTCACGCCACTGTTACCGAGGATGATATTGTCCAGCACATTGCCTGTGCCGTTGATTGCCGCCGTGCCGGTCAAGGTCAGATTCTCGACATTATCGGTGAGCGTATAGGTGATTGATGATTGAACTAGGTCAATGCCTTCTCCCAAATTCTCAATGATCAAATCGCCCGCATTGTCTACCACGTAAGTGTCGTCACCAACACCGCCCAGCATGGTATCCGCGCCTAAGCCGCCATTCAGCGTGTCGTTGCCTGAATCGCCCTGCAACAGGTCGTTTCCTGCCTCACCATTCAGCGCATCGTTGCCGTCTCCGCCGATCAGCGTATCGTTGCCCGAACCGGCATTTAGGGTATCTGCGCCAGCACCGCCATCCATCACGTTTGCAGCGGTATTTCCGGTGATGATGTTGTTCAGCGTGTTGCCGATACCGTTAATCGCATCCACGCCGGTCAGGGTCAGGTTCTCGACGTTATCGGTCAACTTGTAGGTGATGCTGGATTGCACCAAGTCGGTTCCGCCATTAAGGCCTTCCGTGACGACGTCGCCCACGTTGTCCACCACGTAAACATCATTGCCGGCACCTCCGGCCATGGTATCTGTGCCCGTGCCGCCATCCAGCGTATCGTTGCCTGCATTGCCGGTCAGCGTATCGTCTCCTACTAAACCGGAAAGGAGATTGTTGCCGGAATTGCCGACAATCGTATTATCGAGTTCATTGCCTGTGCCGTTGATGCTTGCCGTACCGGTCAGGGTCAGGTTCTCGACATTGGCGCCAAGCGTATAACTAATCGACGATTGGACGGTATCGATACCTTCGTTTATGTTTTCCGTCACCACATCGCCGACGTTGTCCACTATGTAAGTATCATCTCCTGCATTGCCCGCCATAATATCGGCTCCGGCCCCGCCATCGAGCAAATCATTACCGAGATCGCCGCTCAGGCTATCGTTGCCCGCCATGCCGTACAGGCGGTTGTTGCCGGTATTGCCGATCAGAATGTTGTTCAGTTCGTTGCCTGTGGCATCAATGTTTGCAGTACCGGTGAGCGTAAGGTTTTCGATGTTGGCTGCCAATGTGTAGCTTACCGAAGAAAGTACGGTATCGGTACCCGCATTAAGCGCTTCTACCGTCTTATCGCTTGCGTTGTCCACGATATAGGTGTCGTCCCCGGCACCGCCGGCCATCGTGTCCGTACCCGCACCGCCATCAAGCACGTTTGCCGCGCTGTTGCCGGTAATTATGTTATTCAGTGCGTTACCACTGCCGTCAATCGCAGCCGTGCCGGTTAGTATGAGGTTTTCGATGTTGTCGGAAAGTGTATAGGTCGCCGAAGCGAACACGCTGTCCGACCCTTCGTTGAGATTCTCGACGATAACATCCGCTGTGTCGTCCACGTAGTAGGTATCGTTGCCGGTGCCCCCACTCATCGTATCGATGCCAATACCACCGTCCAGCGTGTCATTACCTTCCAGACCGCTCAGCGCATTGTTGCCGTTGTTTCCGGTGAGGATATTGTCCAGCGCATTGCCGGTGCCATTGATGTCCGCCGCGTCGGTCAAGGTCAGATTTTCGATGTTGTCGGACAGCACGTAGTCTGTCGACACAAACACGCTGTCCGTGCCTTCCCCTGCGTTTTCAATAACCACATCGGCGCTGTTGTCCACGATGTAGGTATCGTTCCCGGCACCGCCTGCCAGAGTATCCACGCCCGTGCCGCCATCCAATATATTGTTGCCGCTGGTGCCGGTGATAGTGTTATCCAGCGCATTGCCCGTGCCGTCCAAATTATCTGTACCGGTCAGGATCAGGTTCTCTAAATTATCCCCCAGGACATAGGTAACCGAGGATTGCACGGTGTCCATACCGGCGTCTGCATTTTCAGTAACTGCATCGCCGATATTGTCTACTATATAAGTATCATCTCCTGTGCCGCCTGCCATGTTATCCGCACCCGATCCGCCATCCAGGGCATCGTTGCCTGCACCGCCGATCAATGTATCGTTGCCTGCAAGACCGCTCAGGATATTGTTACTATCGTTGCCGATGATGACGTTGTCCGACACATTGCCGGTGCCGTTAATGGATGCATTGCCGGTAAGCGTGAGGTTTTCGACGGTGTCAGCCTGTGTATAGGTAATCGAAGACTGAACGGTGTCTATGCCTTCTCCCGCATTCTCGACCACTACATCGCCGGCATTGTCGACCACGTAAACATCGTTACCTATGCCGCCCAACATCGCATCGGTGCCCGTGCCGCCATCCAGCAAATCATTGCCCGCATTGCCGACCAAGGCATCGTTGTTGCTCGCCATGCCGTAGAGTGCGTTATCGCCGGCATTGCCGGTCAACACGTTGTTCAGCGTATTGCCGGTTGCGCTGATGTTGCCTGCACCCGTCAGGGTCAGGTTTTCGACATTATCGGACAGCGCATAATCCACCGAAGCAAAAATACTGTCTATTCCTTGTGCCGCGTCTTCAAGCACCGTATCCGCGGTATTGTCGACGATGTAGTTATCATTGCCAGCTCCGCCTATCAGGGTATCCGTACCTGAACCACCGTCCAATGTGTCATTGCCAGCATTGCCGTAAAGTGCGTCATTACCGTCCATGCCGAAAATGACATTGTCGCCGCTATTGCCCATCAGGATGTTATCAAGCGTATTACCGGTGCCGTTAATGTTTGCCGTGCCGGTCAGCGTGAGGTTCTCGATATTGTCCGACAGGGTATAGCTGGCGCTACTTTGCACAAGGTCCGTACCTTCGCCCGCCGCTTCGATTACGACATCGCCTGTGTTGTCCACCAGGTAAGTGTCGTCGCCAGTCCCGCCCAGCATGGTGTCCGCGCCTTTACCGCCGTTCAGTATGTCGTTGCCTTCCAAGCCCGACAGCATATTGGCGGCATCATTGCCGATGATGATGTTATCGAGAACGTTGCCGGTGCCATCGATGCTGGCTGCGCCGGTCAAGGTCAGGTTTTCGACATTGTCGGTGAGTGTGTAGGTAATGCTTGATTTGACCAGATCAACGCCCTCGCCTGAATTCTCGATCACCATATCGCCGCTGTTGTCTACGACGTAGGTATCGTTACCGGTACCGCCGATCAGCATGTCCGCGCCTGCGCCGCCGTCCAGCGTGTCGTTGCCATCCAGGCTTATAAGGATGTTATCGGCGATGTTGCCGATGATGACATTGTCCAACACGTTGCCGGTGCCATTAATGGCGCTGGTACCGGTCAGGGTCAGGTTGTCAAGGTTATCCGCCAACTCCCAGGTTAAGCTGCTTTTGACCGTATCTACGCCTTCTCCGGCCAGTTCCACGGTCTGGTCGGCCAAGCTCTCAACTACATAGGTATCGTTGCCGATGCCGCCGATCAGCATATCCGCGCCTGCACCGCCGTCCAGTGTGTCATTGCCCGCCAGCCCCGTCAGAGTATTATCATTACTGTTGCCGGTCAGTACATTATCCAGTTCGTTGCCGGTGCCGGTCAGTGCCGTGCCTTCGGTAAGAGTGAGGTTTTCGACGCCTGTACCCAGCGTGTAGTCGAACGGAGAGACAATAGTATCCGTGCCTTGTCCTGCGTATTCGAAAATGGTGTCGCCGAGGTTGTCGAGAATATAAGTATCGTTGCCGCTGCCGCCCGCCATCGTATCCGCGCCGATGCCGCCGTCCAGGATGTTGTTGCCGCTGTTGCCGACGATGATATTATCGAGCGCATTGCCGGTTCCGTTAATCGCGCTGCCACCGGTCAGGGTGAGATTTTCAGCGTTGTCCCCCAAAGTGTAGTTTATGCTGGATTGTACGGTATCGATGCCTTCGCCTGCGTTTTCCGTAACGACATCGCCGCTGTTGTCTACGACATAGGTATCGTTGCCGGTACCGCCAATCAGCGTATCGGCACCTCCCTTACCGTCTAGGATGTCGTTTCCTTCCAGTCCGGTCAGAGTATTGGCCGCATCGTTGCCGATGATGAGATTGTCGAGAGCGTTGCCGGTGCCATCTATAGAAGCCGTACCTGTCAGGCTGAGATTCTCGACGTTATCGGTCAGCGTATAAGTGATGCCGGACTTGACCAAGTCGATACCCTCGCCCGTTGCTTCAACTACTACATCGCCGATGTTGTCGATGATGTAAGTGTCATCCCCCACGCCGCCCTGCATCACGTCCATGCCCGCATCGCCGTCCAGTATGTCGTTGCCGGCTAATCCGGTCAGAGTGTTATCGTTACTGTTGCCGGTCAGTATATTGTCGAGTTCATTTCCGGTGCCGGTAATCGCCGTACCGGTCAACGTGAGGTTTTCGACATTTGCGCCCAGCGTGTAATCGAAAGGAGCACGTACAATATCCGTCCCCTGTCCTGCCTGTTCGGTCACGGTATCGGCCAAATTGTCTACCACGTAGGCGTCGTTGCCGGTTCCGCCCAGCATGATGTCGTTGCCTGCGCCGCCATCCAAGGTATCGTTGCCTGCATTGCCGATCAGGGTGTCGTTGCCGTCCATGCCTTGCAGAAGATTGTCTCCGCTATTACCGGTGATGACGTTGTCCAGTTCGTTGCCGGTGCCGGACAGGCTGGCTGTGCCTACCAGTCTCAGGTTCTCCACATTAGCAGCCAGGGTGTAGCTGGCGCGCGCATCGACGGTATCGATGCCTTCGCCTTCCAATTCAATAACGATGTCTCCAGGGTTATCAACCACATAAATATCGTCGCCGATGGATCCTGTCATGCTGTCGGCACCGCTACCGCCGTTGAGCCAATCGTTTCCGTCGCTAATCAGGATGTCGTCACCTCCGCCGCCCATCAAGATATCGCTGTTAGAGGTTCCGATCAGGGTATCGTTGCCGCTGGAGCCCAATTGCAGGGCGTCAAGCTGCAAAACCGAACCATCGGCGAATGTTATGCTATCAAAACGTTGATTATCAGAGAGGCCATTGAACCAGTTGGCGATGACCAAGCGGTCTTTACCATTGACGTGGGCAAAAACCAGATTGTCTCCGTCTCTGGAGATGTCCAGGTCGCCAGCCAGGATACCGGTTCCGAAGACGATGGCGTCGATGCCGGTATCGCCGGTCATCTCAATAATGGTGTCCGCCCCGTCGCCGAGGTTAAAGCGATAAGTGTCGCTGCCTGCACCGCCGTGCAGCACATCGTTACCAGTGCCGCCGGAAAGACTGTCGTTACCTGCGCCCCCTAGCAGCAAATCGTTGCCGCCGTTACCAACAAGAGCTTGCCCCGAGCCGGTCACAGGATCATACGCCTGCCCTGCCACGACATCGTTGGTATTGCCGCCGCTGACTTGCCCGGCCGCATCGGTGTGAATGCCGCCGCCGTAGCCGAATTCGGCGAGGGTGTTGAGCACAGCAGGATCCGACGCGTCAGTCACCGCCCAATCTGCGAGCAAAGCCAAGCCGTCCCATCCTGCCGTCTCCAGCTTATCGCCCATCAGCCGGCGCAACTCAAGCAAGTCGCCCACGGCGACATTGGCATTGCCGGCGTGTTGAGAGGTAAGCATGCTGTCGAGCGCACTAAAGTCAAGGCCGATGCCGCTGTCAGTGAGCGTCAAACTAATACTGTCCAAGTAGGGCTTAAGCCGAGTTTGCAAGATTAAAGAATCATAGACAGATGAAACCAAGCTGTTGTAACTTTGGGTCAAGAGGTTAAGCCTAGCCTGCTCCATGTTATACATAACGGGAGTATTGATATCGAGGACAAAGCCGCCGGTACCGCTGCTTCCTGCAGGCGCACTGGTGTTGAAGGAAACTAGGGTTGTACTGCCGCTATCAGTCGCTATCGGTGCAAAATCACGGCCGTTAAAAGCTTCCAAGGTTTTGAGCAGTCGTTCGATACTATCTTGCTGACTCCGGATATTTTCAAATTTAGCCTGGAGGTCATTGGTCAACGAGAGACCGCTGGGACTGCCGTTATTGATGCCGGAGTAGGCACCTAAAAATCCCGCGTAACGGGCGTTGTAGGCATCGAGAGCAGTCACTCCGGGCGGTATAAAGAACAGGTCTTTGTTCTGGGCGTCGGCGGTTTCAAAAGAATCGCTGAAGTTGGCGCTGTCAGCCCACTGTTGCAGGATGACGCCGAGGGTGGCCTTGAGTTGCTCGCGGGTGGTATTGGGACCCAACTGAGCGAGAGTGGCGGCCAATTCCGGGGATTGGCTGGCGGCTTCGCGCAAGTCGCGCACCGCGCCGCTACCTTGCATGTCGGGCAGAGCGGCCACGGCACTGGTGTCGAGATGATCGGTAAACTCGCGGTGGAACGTATCGTCGGCGAGGTTGACATCGGCCAGCCCCGAAGCGGCGCCAGTGCCGCCGGTCGTGCCGTCGGTGCGGGTATAGGTGCCGAGATCGGCGATTTCGTTGCCGCCGGGAAGGACTTTACTGTGTTCGGTCTTGCCGACATTGATGCCGGCGATGCCCAGTTCGTCCAATGTTTTCAGTTCGTTGGCTTGGCTGATGCCGTCCTGGTTCAAATCCTGCCAGACGCGCAGGTTGTCCCAGTTGGCGTCACTGCTGTTGACCACGCCGTCGCCATTCGTGTCTTGCTGGGCAAGCGCATCGAAGCCGTCGGCGGCTTTGCCGGTCACGTTGCCGGCAGTGTCAAGCACTGGGGTTGAGTCGCCAAACAGTTCGGTACCGTCGTCGATCGTGCCGTTGCCGTTGCGGTCGAGTACCAGGAAGCCGTCGTCCGGCTTGATCCAGCCGGTGCCGGACTTGACGCCGTCGCCGTCGTGGTCGAACAGGATCGGGTTGGTCGAACTGGGCGGGACGGTTTCGATACCGTCGCCGTCGAGATCGAGGGTTAACGGGTCGCTTTTTAGGATGAAGTTTTGGGCGGCGGTGAAGAAGTTGGCAATACTGTCAAGGATCTTAGAAATACCAATCCAGCCCGCTTGTCCATAAGGATTCCAACCTCCTCGTAGCATAGTAAATGGCAGAGAAATATTACCATGCTGCGCTAAATCCATTACCCATTGAGCGCATTGTTGAACAGTGTTTGGAAAAAGAACGCTACCAGGAAGATTGTAATCAGGTGGATTTGCGATGCTGTCTCGTATAAAGTCTACTACGGCATTGTACTGTTCAGTAGTTAATTCAATGGGTCCGGTTGTGTAATCCCACTCATGTTCCAGATCATTATATATCTCGCCGGGACTGATTAAGCTATGCTCTTCACTGGGTGCAAAGCCATAACCTTCACGAAATCCATTACCATTATCAAGCACGACAAAACTATGCGGTATTCCTGAAACATCGATTCTAATCTCAACAGTTAACATTTTATTCTCCATTTAATTTTATGCGCTTGATTTTTTCAGATTTGTCTAAGTCACTATAGAACGTAATCTCAACGGGAATACGCCAGTTATGTGAATTTTGAAATTTAGTTATAAACAATGTGAGTAAACTTATTTCTTCCTCATTTGTAACGCCATAAATATATATGTAAATGACACTGCCCCAATCAGCCTCGCTACGCACATCTTTATTCCCACATGGCTTACCTCCTGGGGATCCAACAGGACAAATTATTTGCCTTACTTCCTTTGCCAGCTCAATAGCTAAATCTCTTGCGACATTAGGTTCTCCATCACAAGCGGATATCCCAATTATCAGAATGGTGTAAAAAAACGTCTTGATTATGAGAAAGTAGTAACGGAGAAAGGAGCCCGATATTTTGATACTAGGAGCCATACCACGATTCTTTTTCATTGCTGTTTCCCTCTACATTTCATCATTTGGAGTCAACCGAGTACGCCCCCGTTGATTTTTGTGCTTTCTACTTCTATCTTTTGGTTTGTAACTGACCAGCATTATTAGTCAGTTATTCCTTCAGTTTCCTTATCTTTTGAGTTACATACACCGCATTTAATACCAGTATCATAATAACTAAACCCTATATAGCATCCACCTGAAACGCTTTGTACCGTGCAGGAATAATGTTCTGTGGGAGCCTTGTCTTTTTTGACCCATAACTCAATATGATGTATCTGAGGTTTTGATTTAAATTCGCCACGCTTAGTGGTTAAAAAACTTTGCTTCGCCAGTATCGGCTCTTGGTAACTAAGTTTTACGCCATCAACAGCGACAGCCAACAGCGCAACCTGTTCTGTTGATGATCTATTAACCACATAAATTGAATTCCAAGATGGTATTAGATCGCAGCCTGTGCAAAAGAAAAACAGCAAAGAAAAGAAGCACGGAGCCAGATATTCTGCTCGACGTTCCTGTTCCATATCTTCCTCAAACCAAGGACTAATAAGCGATAAGGCATTATTCTTTTTCATTCCCGCTTTATTCCATTCGTAATTCCGCTAGTCAGCATGTTTAAGACTCATGTAATTGTGCTTCAAAAAATAACCAACGTATGTCCTTCAAAGCTGACACCCTTGTACGTATTTATACTTAGATGGTTTCAGCATGTGTAGGTACTGCATTCTCGACGAGGATATCTATCGAAGAAATTTTTCCGTCAAAGGAAGAAATGCGATGTAACTCACGATATCGAATTTTTTCCAGGCCAATTGGGCAGCTGTTCTTCATTTATCATCATTTGCCGCCTACTTTGGGTATTGCTCTCCCATTCTCGGCCAAACCGATTCGACACGGCATAAAAATGGGAATGGAGCCCAATATTCTGCCTGAGCTGGCCACACGTAATCGGGCTCCGTCCCCATTTCGACCGCTGAGAACCTACCATTTTATCTCCTTAATAATCGCTGTGTTTCAAATAGACCCGAAATAAAAAAATATGCTAATACTGAAAAAATAATACAGTCAACTAATGTCAACAATTGCAATCTAAAGTATAAAAACAAAGCCATCCCAAGCAATAAAATGAATTTTACTATGAAGCTTGTTAGCAATGGGTTGTTTATTAAAGAAAACTTCGTTTCAAAACCTATTCTTTTTATAGCTTGCATTTCAACAAATAAACAATATAGAGAATTTATTGTTAATAATAAAACACAGAAAAACAGCTTTTTATTATCGAAAACAAGTAATGGTAATAGTAAATATCCCAGCACCCCAAAGGCCACAGATAATGCTATCCCAAACACATTAGCATTATCTAAAAATCTTTTTATATCCATAACATCTCCCCATTATATTAAACGCGATAAGGCGTGCCGGTAACCCGATAAGTATCTAGCAGAAAGTCAATTTGTATTCGTAAAAGATAATAATAGGGACGGTAATAATAGGGACGGAGCCCGATATTCTGTTCGATGTTCCTGTTCCATTGCTTCCTCCAACGGAAAATTGGGGACGTAGCCCGGTTTTCTGTCTAACGTTATTATTCATGTTCTTCACCGTATTCATTTCCTCCTCAAACCATAAAGGCATTTTCATCATAATAATAGGGGAAAAATGGGGACGGAGCCCGATATTCTGTTCGACATTCCTGTTCATCATTACACTCATTTCCTCATCAAGTTAAGATCACTCTGTCTCGTTATCTCATCGGCTTCTTTTTTCCTCGGACGCCCCGGCGTTCCAAGTCGAACCGATCTTGCAAGCGCCGCTTCGATTTCATCCTTGAACCGTTCGCTACCCAAGGCAGTACCGCTATTCACCGACTCACGAATCGCTTTTAGCGATGCCTCGTCCATTTGATGACGAAACAGTGCTTGATAAGCCGCCTGCCTGATCTCGTCAGTTGCGCCGAGAGCGAGATAGCACGCATGATCCCGTATCAATTCATTCATTTGACCTAACGCATGCGCTCTATAGCTCGACCATCTATAACTACTCGCATTCTCGACCATTCCCGCACGAACAGGATTCAGCTCGATGTACCGGTAGCACGTCAGCAGGTATCCTTCCGAATCAATCAGACTGGACTTATAACGCCCTTCCCATAACGTGCCGCTACGACGGTAGACGTGGTTCACGTATTGCACATAGCGGCTGCCAAGGTAGCGCATCAGGCATGACAGGCTTTCGTCGGTTTCTGGCGTGACCAACAGATGAACGTGGTTTGTCATCAGCACATAGGCGTGAATGCTACAGCCATATCGCATCGTGCCTTCCAAAAGGGTGTCCAGATAGGATTGATAGTCCTCGTCCGCGAAAAAACAGGCTGCGCGGTTGTTTCCACGCTGAATCACGTGTTGCGGTACACCTGCATATCTTACACGGGCTCTACGGGGCATTTTTCTTTCCTCTACATTAGAGTTATTTCATAACGCGACTGCGTAATCGGGCTCCGTCCCCATTTCGCCTCATTTCGCCTCGTTATCCTGAATACTCACTCCTGGAGGTATAACTCCATCAAAACCGTAGTTTGAATCACTCATTGATAACTCCTAAAAATCCTAAAAATTTTAATAATAATTTTTTAAAAATTTTAATTAAAAAATAACTTAGTGGTATGACACTTAGAAAAGCAATAGACGCATAAAAGAGCATCACAAGCCCAGCACCCAGATCGTCTTCCCCTGGAGATATCGGGTGATTTAATTCATATATATAACCAACAGTATTGACGGTAATAACAAATAGAGAAATGCTAATTAACAGAGAAACACAAAACGAAAGTAACCAAATAATTAATTTAATAATGGAAGACGTGCCACAATTATTTCTCATACTGTCTCTCGACCTGAATCAATGGGCTATGAAACAATGTGGTCATACTCGATTGTTTTTTCAATTTAATGAGCCCCATCCAAATAATAGAAATAATAGGGGACGAGAAATAATAGTAATAATAGGGGACGTAATAATAGGGGACGGAGCCCGATATTCTGTTCGATGTTCCTGTTCCATTGCTTCCTCCAACCAAGAGCTAATAATCGGGATACCAAGATTCTTTTTCATTCCTGCTTCCCCATATTTCATCATTCGTAATTCCGCTAGTCAGCTGTTGTTTAAGCCTCATATTATTGTGCTTCAATAAACAACCAACGTATGTCCTTCAAAGCTGACGCTCTTATACGAATTTATACTTAGATGGCCTCAGCATACGTAGGCACTGCATTCTCGACGAGGATATTTATCGAAGAAATTTTTCCGCCAAGGAAAAAATGTGATGTAGCTCACGATATCGTAGATATTGCCGCCGCTGTAACCGAATTCGGCGCGGGTGTAGGATTTCTTTGCAGCTCCCAAATCAAGCTCTCTGTTTCTGATCACGCGGCACTGCTTCAGCGATTTGTCCCCCTAATTGCACCAAGCCATCCACCTGCAAGGCTTTGGGCAATTGATGAGTAATAAAAATCATTGTCGCCTGGCCTTTAAGCTGGTTGATGGTTTTAGCGAAAGCTTCGGCTGTGATGGGGTCGAGGTTGCTGGTGGCTTCATCGAAGATGAGGATTTTCGGCCGTTTGAGTAAAGCGCGCGCAATGGCGATGCGTTGCTTTTGCCCGCCGGACAGCCCCGCGCCTTTTTCGCCGATTTCGGTCTGGTAGCCTTGCGACAGACTTTGGATATGATCGTGGATTTCGGCCATGCGGCAGGCGGTTTCGACATCTTCAAAGCTGGCGTGGGGAGCTGCGGCGATCAGGTTGTCATACACGGTGCCGGAAAACAGTATGGTTTCCTGCGGGACCACGCCGAATGCGTTGCGCAGCTCGTTGGCGGACAGAAAGCGGGTATCCACGCCGTCGATTTTGATGATGCCCTCGGCAGGCATCAGAAAACCGAGCAACAGTTTGGAGAGTGTGCTTTTGCCGCAACCGGACGGCCCCATCAGGGCGACGGTTTTGCCGGGCGGAATGATCAAATTGAGACCGCGATACAGCCACGGTTGAGTGTCGGCATAGCGAAAACCCAGCCCTGTGATTTCGATGCGCCCTTCGACTTGTGTCCGCCGTGTCGGCACCAGGGTATGCGGTTCGGGCGGGCAATCCATCAGATCGCCCAGACGTTTGACTGCGATGCTGGCTTGCTGGAATTCCTGATACAGGCCGGTGAGCCGTAACACGGGTTGCGAAAGCCGTGAGGAGAACATCTGGAATGCCACCAGCATGCCGATGGTAAAACCGTCGTTGTTCATCACCAGCAAGGCACCAACGACGAGAATGGCCAGCGTCTGGAATTGTTCCAACAGGTTGGATACGGTTTGATAAGTATTGGCGAGACTTCGGGTTTGATAGTTGGCGCCCAGGTAACCGGCCAGATAATCGCCGTAACGGCTTTCAAGTTGCGGCTCCATTTGCAGAGCTTTGACGGTTTCCATGCCGGCCACATATTCGGTGAGAAATGACTGATTGCGCGCACCTAACATAAATTGCTTGTTGAGCCGGGTGCTCAGTATGGGGGTAATGGCAAAGCTCAACCCGGCCAGCAAGGCGATCAGCGCGACGGCGATTAATGTCAGTTGCCAGCTATAAAAAAACATCACGGCCAGAAACACCACCATGAAAGGCAGGTCGAGAATCAGCGAAACGGCCGCGCCGGTGATGAAATCGCGGATGGTTTCGATGCCGTGCAGCCGCGCGATCAGCGTACCGGTCGGCCGATGCTGGAAGTACAGGTGCGGTAGCCGCAGCAAGTGACGAAAGACCGACGTCCCGAGCGCAGCGTCAACCCGATTGCCAGTATGCAGGATCAGTTGCTGACGAATCCAGCCCATTCCGGCAGAGAACGTCATGAAGATGAACATCCCTACACCCACCACTTGCAAGGTAGACAGGGTTTGATGCACGACCACCTTGTCGATGACTACTTGGGAGAACAGAGGCATGCCCAGGCCTAATAGTTGTATGGCTAACGAAGCCAGCAGTACATCACGCCAGATCGTTTTATGCTTCAGCAGCTCGGTCATAAACCACTTGAAACCGAATGGTTGACGCTTAAGGCCAGGATTGAGATCGGCGCCCTCTTCCGCTGGTTCGGGTATGGCTCTCTCAATGCTAATTACATCCGGCTCATAACGGGCAAGAAACTTGTCAACCGGAACGCTATGCGGCTGGTCGGTACCCGCAGAAAAATACGCTACCTGTTCTCCGTCACTTCGAATGATCAGAACCAGAGTCGTCGGTTCAGAGTGCGGTGCGAATGATTCCATCTTTTTAAAAGCAATAAACGGCAAAACCATTCGCTCGCATGACCGGGCATCGAACCGTGCGGTTTGCGTCTCCAGCCCCATATCGTTCAGCGCTTTAAGCAATTGGGTTAGAGTGTGTGGCGGCGGGTTTTGCCTAATCACCAAATCGGAATCAAATGGAATACGATGTAGCTGGCATAGGCTGGCAAGCAGCCAAACGAAATCGGCGTTGTTTATATCGCCGGGGGATGTGGTTTCCTGTTGCATCAATTCCTACTCTTGATGTTTTTTGTTTTGTTAAACAAAATTATAAAAGCATAGCCCCTCAATTAGAGCGCTAATACTGTAGCATACATTAAATTTTCTTAAATTCAGGAAAAAGAGCCAAATGTACTGAATTTGAAATATGGGCAAACAAGAATCCAAATCTACCGCCCAAAGAGCGGTTAATTACAACCAAACCTAGCAGCCGTTAAATCAAGCCGATCACGATCTGCTTAAGAATCTGCAACATAAAACCGAAAATACCATTGCCAAGGTCGTACTGGATCAATTGCTGTCCCTGCCTAAGGACGACAACCCAAAGCAACAATGGATCATCGATATTCTCTTTATCGATTGGCAACAAGCGCAATCGGTCAGAATTGAACTGCAGCGCGGCAACAAAAACAAACCGCAATCCGGCAACAGCGACTGGTCGGTTAATATCACCCTGACGCCGCCGGGACTGGATACCATCCATTGCATCGCTTCCTACCGGGACAATGTGATCAATACCTTTTTTAAAAGCCGGAACACGCAAACCACTGAGCTGATCAAACACAACCTCGATTACCTGAAAAATCAGCTTGAAGAACCAGGCCAGAAAACGGGACATAGGGACGTCCAAGTTGGAGCTCAAAAAACACAACCGACGCATCCTCATCAATTGTTCAAAAGAAACTATTTGATGATAACGCTTAGTTTTTAGAAGCCCAAAATTGTCATGTTATCCAATTCTTGCCCCCAAATAAGCACATAACGCATTCTATGAAATTGACTGCATAGGTCAGTTGATCGGCTAGCGTTCCTTACTTCACATAAAAGCAATTTACATCAAGAGACAAGTCTTAAGCTTTTTTAGGCCGGCAGATCTTGATTCGCAAGCGGCCGTTGTTTAATAGATACCAGATTTAAAAGCAAAAATAGGTAATTATACTAGACTAGTATTGATGAGCTAGCCCACCTAGAATACGGGCGTACTGCGGTTATTACACAGCCTTATCAGATATCTTTATTTAGTAACATCTGATGGTATTTCAATACACTACTGGATCATAATAATGAACAAATTTAACGAAAAAATATCATTAAAATCCCAGGCTGCGATTTTAATGATAATGACGGCCCTCCCGTTAACCGGTCAGGCGGAACGAGGTGGAAACGCCCCAACCGATAAGGCCCCCTCGGTGCCTGGAGAGTTGCTTGTACAATTTTTACCTGGCACTAATACAGCAGAGAAAGGTCGAGCACTAGGGCGTATAAATGCTGAAGTCATCGATAAAGTGGCGCTTGAAAATAACCGGAAAGATGGCGGCGGTGAATTAGTGTTAATCCGGCATCAACCGGACTTTACTCCAGCAGCAGCTCGACGCGAGATTGAATCCGATCCAGCCATTGAGTTTGCTGAGCCTAACTATATCTATACCCATCAGGCAATTTCAGATGACACCTATTACACCAACGGCTCGCTTTGGGGTATGAACAGCATGTCCAGTGAGCCTAGTAACGCATATGGCAGCCAAGCTAGTGCGGCATGGGCTACAAAAACTGATTGCAGCACTGTGTATGTCGGCATCATTGACGAAGGGTATATGTATACTCACACTGATCTTGTGGATAATGCTGGTAAAAACCCTAACGAAATTGCCGGCAACAAGATAGATGATGATAAAAACGGCTATATTGACGATGTGTACGGTTGGGACTTCGATGGCAACAACAATTCTGTATTTGATGGAACCGGCGATGACCATGGTACTCATGTGGCTGGCACCATCGGCGGCGTGGGTGGCAATGGAAAAGGCGTCGCCGGAGTATGCTGGAGTGTTAAACTTTTGAATGCCAAGTTCCTAGGCAGCAGAGGCGGAACCACTGCCAATGCGATCAAGGCGGTTGATTATTTCACCGATTTGAAGAGCCACCACGGCATCAATCTTGTCGCAACTAATAACTCCTGGGGGGGCGGAGGATATTCTAAAGGATTGTTCGAAGCCATTAATCGCGCCAAAGATGCAAATATACTCTTTGTAGCGGCAGCAGGTAATAGCAGTCTCAATATCGACACTTCACCATCTTACCCTGCCAGTTACAATAACGACAACATAATTGCAGTGGCCTCGATTACATCTACCGGTGGCCTGTCAAGCTTCTCAAATTATGGTCTTACATCGGTGGACTTAGGCGCACCGGGTTCGGGGATTGTTTCAACTGTGCCTGTTAAAAGCGGTAGAAACATCGTCTCCGGCTACGCGAACTATAGCGGCACATCTATGGCAACACCCCATGTGACAGGGGCTTGCGCTCTGTATGCCGCGTCCCATCCGGGCACTACAGCGGCTCTTATCAAAGATGCAATCCTAGGTAGCGCTACCCCCACTTCTTCGCTGACCGACAAAACGGTGACCGATGGCCGGCTAGACGTCACCGAATTCTGATTTTCCAACCATCCAGATTCTCTCCGAGGCCAGACCGATGTCTGGCCTTTTTGTTATCCGAAGCATCAGATTCCTCAGTCACTTTTTCAACTTACAATTTGAAAACTCATGACAACTCTATCAATACAGGGATAACGCTCAGGATAAAGAACAAGTGGTAACTCTGGTAAAAATAATTTTAGGCGCCTATCCCCAATCTCCAGATTGGGGATAGGCGTAAATGAAGCTCTAGTGTTAAGAAACAGAAAGCTTAAGCTTCACTAGAAAACCTTACAATTCCCGCGTTGCGCTGAATTTAATATCCGGCCAGCGTTCCTCGGCCAGTTGCAGGTTGACCCGGCTGTTGGCGACATAGACCAGATACCCGCCCCCGTCTTCGGCCAAATTGTCAAACGCCTTTTTCTTGAACTCTTCCAGCTTGGCCGGTTTGTCGGAGCTGACCCAACGCACGGTTGAGATGGGGATGGTGTCGTAAGCGCATTCGACGTTGTATTCGCTCTTAAGCCTGTACGCAGTAACGTCAAACTGCAACACACCGACCGCGCCCAAAATGAGGTCATTATTTTTTAACGGCCTGAATC